>Ga0209935_1000074_pt1 | contig 443872 bp, 398 predicted proteins | sample ThiBio_1000_plan_2_FD_183958 | JGI IMG/M metagenome (GOLD analysis project Ga0209935, IMG submission 183958) | Wastewater bioreactor microbial communities from Cape Town, South Africa - Thiocy_cont_1000_plan (SPAdes) | ecosystem: Engineered > Bioreactor > Thiocyanate-remediating >... | reverse complement strand
AGGATCAAACTCTTCAGTTCAATCTCTGTTTTAAAACTCTCGCTTGACGTCCCAACCATCCGTTGCCGGACAGTCAGAGTTTTACATCTGTGCGAGTTACTTCATCTTTTTGCGATATGCCGAAGCACATTCAACCAGACCAAGAACCCACACCTATCGGTTGTCAGATTTTTAAAGAGCGCATTGCTTGGTTGCGGGGACAGGATTTGAACCTGTGACCTTCGGGTTATGAGCCCGACGAGCTGCCAGACTGCTCCACCCCGCGTCCGTCAGAGAAATGAGACTTTATCAAACTTCTCATTCTTCGTCAACACACCAACAAAAAACTGCTTGTTGCCGCCGTTTCCGGCGAGACCTGCTGTGTTGCGAGGGGGCGAACTTTAACAAACGCACGAACCGTCGTCAACAGTCTCAATAAAGTATTTCTATTGCCGAGCCTTTTCTCTAGCAGTCGAGCCACCCTAGAGAACAAAGGCGGCCTTACTCCTCCAGCCATTGCAGCAAGGGCTGCCACTGCTCTACGTCCCGGCGAAACTTCGCTCTCGGCGGATCGAAGACCGTCAGACCGCTCGCTGCGACGTTGACGTAATTCTGCGTGTTGCGGATGTAGCTGAGAATGGGAATGTCGAAATGCTTCAGGAACTCTTCCAGCATCGAGGCGGCCCGGGTGCGCGGATCCACCCGCATCGCGACGATACCGATGGCGTGGCGGCGCCCACGCATTTCCTGCCGTATGGCCGCAAGGAAATCTTCGGTGGCCGCCATGTCGAACACTGAGGGAACGACTGGAATGACCACCTTATCGACCAGACGCAGGTAGTCCGACAGCTTGTACCCCTGCAAACCCGCGGGTGCGTCCATCACCACCCAGTCCGGCTCCTTGGGCAGATTGATCAACATCTGGTTACCCGCGAAGTAGCCGGTTACGGGAGGCATGGCGGGATCGCGAAAGGCCATCCATCGCAACGACGACTGCTGCCGGTCGAGATCGCACAAGGTGACGGCTTTTCCGGCATTGGCGAAATGACCGGTCAGATTGGTCGCCAAGGTCGTCTTCCCCGCGCCCCCCTTCGGGTTGGCTATCAGCACAGCTCGCATCTTCTCTCCCTGATTTTCAATCGCAACGCCAATTCGCCCGGCGGCCAGTTCGCGACCTGGATTACCCGCGATCCGCCAAGCAATGACAAAGGGCTGATTATATGCACTGAACCGCGGTTATTTTCGTCCACTGCCCAGGACCGGCCGCAATCGCTACAATACCTGGACACTAACGCACCCTATTGGCGAGATGACTCCCGAACCTACGAAACAACGCCAAGGCATCCAATCCATCGAAGTCGGCGCCAGGCTGCTGCGTGCGCTTGCCGCGAACGGGCGGCCGATGATGCTTCGCGATCTCGCGAAGAATGCAAGCATGCCGGCAGCCAAAGCACACCGCTATCTCGTCAGCTTCATGCGCATGGGCCTCGTGGAGCAGGACGCAAACACGGGACGCTACGACCTTGGCGGTTTTTCTCTGGAACTGGGTCTCGCGAGCTTGGCGCGACTCGACCCGGTGCGCCTGGCCGCCCCCGTCCTCGAGGATCTTTGCGAGCGGATCGGAGAAACCGTCGCTCTCGCGATGTGGGGCACGCATGGCGCAACCTGCGTGCGCTGGGTCGAAGCCGGCGGACCGATCACCGTCACCCTGCGCACCGGCGTCGTTCTTCCCCTGACCACGTCGGCTACCGGCCGCTCCTTTGCCGCTTTCTATCGCTCGCCCTACCTGAAGAAGCAGCTGGACGAGGAGATACGGACCGGCGCGGAAGCCGCGCATACGACGCCGACGGCGTTCCGGCGCGAACTCGACGCACTGCTCGAGGAAATCCGCAGCCACGGCATTTCACGTGCGAGCGGCAGCCTGACCCCGGGCATCAACGGCTTCAGTGCGCCGGTGTTCGACCACACGGGCAATATGGTGGCCTCGATCACGTCGCTCGGGCCGATCGGGAACTTCGACAACGAATGGGACAGCCCTCTGGCCCAGAGCATCAAGGACGCCGCAGCGACGCTCTCCAAACGGCTGGGACACAACGGCACGGAAGACGTGGCAGAGGTCGCACCGAGCGAAAAGACCGCAGCCCCGAAAGCAGCGGCGCGCCGCAAACCACAAAAGACCTGATCCCCCGACAGTGTTTCGGACTCGTTACCTGTTGCTGTCGACTTTCTTTACAAAACGAACGGCAGCAAAACGCCCGGCAATAAAAAATCTCGTAACTACAAGAGATAAATGGCTAAAAACCAGTTCGGCATGAAACGTGCTCGCTAAGAGGCAACACCCGTAGCTGCCCGGTAGTTTCGGATGTAACGTGAATAGCTTCACATATTTCCGTGCAAGGGTTTGCTACTTTCCGCTTGTACAAGCATAGCGCCCGAGCAAGGTGAAGCCATGAACAACGATGCTGGAAATACCCGGAGGGAAGTCGGCGCAGAAGCTCCGCCCCCCGATCCGCAAGGCGCCCCGGGCAAGATCACACGACGCCGTCTCCTGAAAGGCGGCCTGGCGAGCGCCCCCGTGTTGATGACCATCGCGAATCGCCCGGCGATTGCGGGCGGCCTGCCCGGCGTCTGCAAAACCCCATCTGCCTTCGGCTCGATCAATGCCAGCCCCCATGGGCAGGCCGACGTCACGTGTTCGGGGCGGACGCCCGGCTACTGGAAGCAGTCGCAGTGGTTCAGCCAATGGCAAGCCCCCTGTTACCCAACCGACGTGCTGCCGGTGCCTCCGGGGCACTACGCGACCAAATTCCATTCATCGACGACGGGCTTCAACGGCTCCATCTTCGGCACAAAAACCATGCTGCAGGTTCTCGGCACCGGCGGCGGCGGCGCTTTCGCCGTCGGACGCCATATCGCGGCCGCGCTGCTGAACGCCCTGGCCGGCCTCACCCCCGTACTTTCCGTCGGCACGGTGAGGAATATCTGGAATTCCTATATCAACAACGGCTATTACATTCCGATTTCGAGTTCTCCGGCCATCAAATGGTATGCGGACGACATCGTGACCTACCTGAAATCGACCCAGCCGGTCTAGCGCCGAGACGTCAGTGCCCGAAGCGACCTTGTCAGACACGGCACATCAGCGCTGGCGCAGCATTCCACGCACCGAAGTCGCATGGCGCGAATGGGCCGACGAATGCGTCGTTTATTGTCGCCCCAGCGGGCGGACGCACCTCTTGAGCGCCGACGGCGCCGCCGTATTCCTGGCGCTGCTCGATGCAGAAAAGGACGTCGGCGTCGAGGAGCTGAGCATTCGCCTCCGCAACGACGACGCCCCGGAAACGCCACCGGATTCGGGGGCATCGCTGCATGCCATCCTGATCGAACTGGAACGTTCCGGCCTTGTGGAAGCAGACACCGCTTGATCGTCGACGACCTGTCATCGCAGGATTTATCGCAATGCCTCGCCGGACCCGGCCTGCGCCTGCGGACGGGGCCGTTTGTCGCCGCCATCCGCTCCCGTCTGCCGGCCGTGGCTCAAGGCATCGCGCTGCATTACGGAGCGCACCCGGTGGAGGGCGCCGACGGCTTTGCCGACTTCCACGTGCAACTGGCCGCGCCCCGGAATCTGAGACGCTGGCTGCACCCCCAGGTCTTTTTCCGCCTGGACGGGGAAAGTCCGTTCAAGCCACTCCCGGCCGACCAGGCCTTCCCGATGCTGGAATGGGGACTTAACTGGTGCATTTCCAATCTCTGCCATCAGTACCTGACGATCCACGCCGCCGTCGTCGAGAAATCGGGCAAGGCGCTGATCCTTCCGGCGCCGCCGGGGTCCGGTAAAAGTACCTTGTGCGCCGGACTGATCCATCGCGGCTGGCGCCTGCTGTCGGACGAACTGGCGCTGATCGACCCGGCCAGCGGCCAGCTGACGCCCCTGCCCCGCCCCGTCAGTCTGAAGAACGAGTCGATCGAAGTCATACGCCGCTTCGCCCCGGCCGCCGTTTTCAACCCGGCGGTGCACGACACGACGAAAGGCACCGTCGCCCACGCACGACCGCCGGCCGCAAGCGTCCGGCGCGCCGATGAACCTGCCCGGCCGGGCTGGGTGGTACTGCCGCGATTCAGCAGCGGCGCCCAGACCCGGCTCACCCCACTCCCGAAAGCGCGCGCCCTCATGCAATTGGCGGACAACGCGTTCAACTACGGCTTGCATGGCGACCGCGGCTTCGAAACGCTGGCCGGCCTGATCGAAAACGCCGGTTGCTACGAATTCACCTACAGCCGCCTCGAAGAAGCGGTCGAGGTATTCGACGAACTGGCGGGGCGCGCATGACCGCCCTTGCCGCCGACCGGGTCAGCCAGGCACTGGCGAGGCCGGAGTCCCTGCCCGCCCTGCCCCTCGCCCACTGGGACGAACTGGTGCGCCAGGCACGCCAATCCGATCTGCTCGCCCGCCTGGCCGCCGTACTCGACGAAAAGGGCGTGCTGGAAAAAATCCCGTCGGCGCCGCGCGCCCACCTGGAGGCCGCCCGCGTCTCGGCGCTGGCCCAAAAGGAGACCGTCGTCCGGGAAGTGGCACATATCCGCAAGGCGCTGCGCACGGCCGGCGTCGAGATCGTGCTGCTGAAAGGCGCGGCCTATGTGCTGGGCGATCTGCCCGCGGCGCACGGGCGCCTGTTTTCGGATATCGACATCCTGGTGCCCAAGCCGGCGCTTCCCGACGTTGAGTCTGCGCTCATGCTGAGCGGCTGGGCCGGGACGCATCACGACCCTTACGATCAGCGCTACTACCGGCAGTGGATGCACGAACTGCCGCCGCTGCAGCACATCGAGCGCCGGACCGTCATCGACGTGCACCACGCTATCCTGCCGGAGACCGCCCGCCTCAAACCCGATGCAGGCAAGCTGTTGGCCGCGTCGCGGGCGCTGCCGGGCGAAGCCGGCCTGCGCATCCTCGCCCCCACCGACATGGTGCTGCACAGCGCGACCCACCTCTTCCACAACGAGGAGTTGAGCCACGGCCTGCGCGACCTCTCCGATCTCGACATCCTCCTCCGCCACTTCAGCCGGCAGGCGGGATTCTGGTGCGAGCTGTGCGAACGCGCCGCGGAACTCGATCTGCGCATGCCGCTGCACTACGGCTTGCGCTACGCGCAGCGGATTCTGGACACCCCCGTTCCGCCAGAAGCGATGCGGGAAGCATCCCCGAAAGGGCGCCCGGAGTCCTTCACGCGATGGATGGACGGACTATGGCTGCGCGCGCTGCGTCCAGCGCACCCGAGCGCCGCCCTCCCCTTCGGCAGCAGCGCGCGCCATCTGCTGTTCCTGCGGGCGCACTGGCTGCGCATGCCGCCGCATCTGCTGGCCTATCATCTGGCAGTCAAGGCCGCACGTGCCACGCACCGCGACGAGAAGCGGTAGTCCGCCTCCGCACCTCAGCGCACATTCCCCAGCATCTCCCTCAGGAAATGCACCGGAATGGCGAAGCTGATCCCTGACGGCTGGGTCAGCGCGGCTTCCTTGGTCCCCTTCACGAACACCATGTTGATGATGCCGATCACCTCGCCCTTTTCCAGTTCGAACAGCGGACCGCCGCTGTTGCCCGGGTAGGCGGTCGCATCGAGCTGCAACACGTCGAACGAACCGCTCTTCAGGCGGCGGATGACTTTCTCGTTCAATTGCTGGGCCGTCGCCCCCGGCAGGGCGATCGGCGTGATCGCCGAAATCATGCCGCGATGCGTCACCGGCGACAGCCCCAGCACGCCGCCGATGGGGAAACCGGTAAAGGCGACCGACTGCCCTTCCCGCACCTGTCCCGACCCGTTCAACGCCATCGGCGGCAGAGGCGTGCCGTCGATCCGCAGCAGGGCGAGGTCATGCGGGCGGTCGAGCGCCTCCATGCGGGCGAGGCGCTGCTGCGCCCCGTCCTTCCCGGCGAGGACCTGCACCACCAGCACTTCGCTGCCGGCCGGGTCGAGAACTTCCGGCAGCACATGCGCGTTGGTCGCGATCAGGCTGCCGTTGCCCACGACGAAGCCGGTCCCGCGCATGACGAAAGCCGGGCTGCGCGTTTTCTGGTAGGTACCGACCACGACCACCGAAGGCTTCACGCGCTCGATCAGGTCGGGCAGATCCGCCGCAACGGCACCGCCGCAGGCGGACAGCAGAAACAGAGCCGCCGCGACGCGACCGAACAATCCGCTAAACGTCTTCATGCGCATCACGACCTCCTGATTTCAGCTAGAACGCCCGGGCGCTCCGAATCCGGGAAAGCTCCGGCGACGGCGCCGTCACCCCGGGGTCATAGGGATGTTCGTTCCGCTTGAACAGCGCGATGATGCGCTTCACATAGCCGCGCGTCTCGGCGTAGGGCGGAATGCCGCGGAAGCGGTTCACCGCTCCCTCGCCCGCGTTGTAGGCGGCGGCCACGAGCGAGACGTTGCCTTCGAAGTAGGCGAGCAGCCAGCGCAGGTAGGACAGGCCGCCGCGCACGTTCTGTTCGGGATCGAAGGGTTTCCTGACGTTGAAACGCGCGGAGGTGTCGGGGATCAGCTGCATCAGCCCCTGCGCGTTCTTGCCCGATACCGCCAGCGGATTGAAGTTGGATTCGGCGCGGATCACCGCTAGGGCGAGACGGGGGCTGACGCCGTATTCCGGCGCGAGTCTTTGCACCAGCCCGAGGATTTTCTTCTCCGCGTCGGAACCCGCCGCGAAAACGTCGTCTCCGAGATCTTCCGGCGGGCGCATGCAGTCGGGCGCTTCGGCGGGAGCCGCGCCGACGAAGCGAAGCATTTTTGCCGCCGGCGCATGGCCCTGTCGTGCAGCGAGGCCGAAGAAATAGCCGGCCAGAGCATCGTCGCGCGCCACGCCGCGCCCGTTGGCGTACATCCAGCCGAGGCTGAACTGGGCCTCGGCGTCGCCGAGGCGGGCGGCGTCGCAGTACAGCTTTGCCGCGCGCAAAGGGTCCTTGGCCACGCCTTCGCCGTGTTCGTAGGCGAGCGCTTCGCCGCGGAGGAACTGGGGACTGCGCGACTCGTCCGCGCCGGCCGGCTCGCTTCTGACCGAAGCGGCCCAGCAAACGGACAGGCCGAGAAAAACGGATGCCAGCCGGCGTACTCCATGCTGCAAGGGAATACGCGCGGCGGCCATCACATGGCTCCCGAGCCTCGCTCGGCCGCCGGCATCGCGCCAAAGCGCGCCATGTACCAGGGCATGGCCTCACGGATTCCCGCCTCGATCCGGTGCGTCGGCCGGTAGCCCAGCAGACGCGCGGCTTTTGAAATGTCGGCCTGGGAATGACGAACGTCGCCCGGACGAAAATCGCGATAGGCCGGCTGCAGACCCGCCACCTCGGGGGTCGATTCCGCCAGCACCCCGCGCAGCATTTCGAACAGCCGGTTGAGCGAGGTCCGGTCGTCGACCGCGACGTTGTAGACCTGATTGGCGGCGTCGGGATCGTCCGCCGTCGCCGCCAGCAGGTTGGCCTGCACGGCGTTGTCGACGAAACAGAAGTCGCGGCTGGTTTCGCCGTCGCCGTTGATCGCGACCGGCTCGCCGAGCAGCATCGCGCGCACCCAGCGCGGAATCACCGCGGCGTAGGCGCCCTCGGGATCCTGGCGCGGACCGAAGACGTTGAAGTAGCGCAGGCCGATCGACGAAAAGCCGTAGCAGCGCCCGAACACCTCGGCATACAGCTCGTTGACCAGCTTGGTCACGGCATACGGCGAAAGCGGACGGCCGATCGTTTCCTCGACCTTGGGCAGGCCCGGATGATCGCCGTAGGTGGAGCTCGACGCGGCGTAGACGAAACGCTTCACCCCGGCGTCGCGCGCGGCGACCAGCATGTTCAGGAAACCGTCGATGTTGGCGCCGTTGGTCGCCAGCGGATCGGCCAGCGAGCGCGGCACCGAACCGAGCGCCGCCTGGTGCAGTACGTAGTCGATGTCGCGGCAGGCGGTCTGACACGCCTGCGCGTCGCGGATGTCGGATTCGAGGAAACGGAAGCGCGCCCATTGCGCCGGTGCGACCGACGACCGCACCTCGTCCAGATTGCGCCGGTGTCCGGTGGCGAAATTGTCCAGACCGACCACCGTCTGATCGAGCTTGAGCAGGGTCTCGATCAGATGCGACCCGATGAAGCCCGCGCAACCGGTGACCAGCCAGCGCGCCGGCTGTGCCCGCAAGCGCGCCTGGAGCGCCGCGAAGGCGGAGGGGGAAGCGTTCACAGGCGCCACACCGTCACTCCCTGCACGCGCAGCTGGGCGGCATCGAACTGGCTCTTCACGTCGCTCAGGACGCCGTTCTCCTGCAGCTTGCCGACGAAGTCGGCGAGCGGGCGCGCCTTGAACTCGCGGTGCGCAACGGCAGCGACGATGGCAGCGGCGCGCGGCAAGCGCTCCCACGGCGTCAGCGCGACGCCGTATTCGTGCATCGCCTCTTCCGGATCGGCGACGGGATCGTGCACGACGACGTCGATCCCGTAGGACTGCAGTTCGCGAATCACGTCGATGACGCGGGAATTGCGCAGATCCGGGCAGTCTTCCTTGAAGGTCAGGCCGAACACGATGACCGGCGCCTGCTTGACCTGCCAACCGTTGCGCACCAGATGCTTGACGGTCTGCTCGGCGATGAACTTGCCCATGCCGTCGTTGATGCGCCGGCCGGCGTTGATGACCTGCGGGTGGTAGCCGAGCATTTCGGCCTTGTGCGTCAGGTAGTAGGGATCGACGCCGATGCAGTGGCCGCCGACCAGACCGGGACGGAAGGGCAGGAAGTTCCATTTGCTGCCGGCGGCCTGCAGGACTTCCAGCGTGTCGATGCCGACGCGGTCGAAGATGATCGCCAGTTCGTTCATCAGCGCGATGTTGAGGTCGCGCTGCGTGTTTTCGATCACCTTGGCCGCTTCCGCGACCTTGATGCTCGATGCCCGGTAGACGCCGGCCGTGACGACGCTGGCGTACATCTGCGCGACGCGCTCCAGGGTTTCCGGCGTGTCACCCGATACTACCTTGACGATTTTGGTCAGCGTGCGTTCCTTGTCGCCGGGGTTGATCCGCTCCGGCGAGTAGCCGACGAAGAAATCCCGCTTCCACTTCAACCCCGAGTGCTTCTCGATGATCGGGATGCAGATTTCCTCGGTCGCCCCGGGGTAGACCGTCGATTCGAAAACCACCGTCGCGCCGCGCTTGAGATGCTTGCCAACGGACTCCGACGAACCGATCAGCGGGCCGAAGTCCGGCTGGTGCGCTTCATCGACCGGAGTCGGCACGGCGACGATCACGAAATCCGCTTCGGCCAGCGCCGCGGGGTCGCATCCCACTTCGAGATACTCCGCCGCCGCGAGGTCGGCGCTGCTGACTTCGCCGGTCGGGTCGACGTGCCGCCGGTAATGCGCGACCTTGCTCGCCGACAGGTCGAAACCGATCGTGCGCCCCTTCTTGCCGAACTCGACGGCCAACGGCAGACCGACGTACCCAAGACCAATCACCGCGACGATACTCATGGGTTGTTCTTCCTTTCGATGTCATTCATCGTGACGAATGGCCCGGTTGCACCAATCGCCGGCACTTGTCCTTACAAACTTTTCAACAGTTGCGCGACTTCTGCATGAGCCGGAAATTTGTCGCCAAGTTTCGCCAATGTGTCGAGTTCCAGCTTTGCGTCGCCTTTCTTCCCCGTCTTGAGCAGCGCCCTGGCGTAGTTGAGGCGAATCTCCGAAGCCTGCGGCGCGAGTTCGACGGCTTTCTGCAACAACTCGAGTCCGCGCCCGGATTCGCCCCTTTCGACCAGGAGAACTCCCAGCGTATCCATGATCGCCGGCTGCCCCGGCGCCAGGCGGTTGGCCTTCTCGGCGTATTCGACCGCCTTCGGATCACCGGTCTGTGCAGCCGCCCAAGCCAGATTGTTCAGCAAGGTCGGATTCTCGGGCTGCGCATCGACCAGGGCGCGATAGAACTTTGTCGACGTCGCGTAATCCTTGCGCGCGTTCGCCGTTTCGGCGAGATAGAGCCGGAACTGGGCATCCTTGGGGTGCTCGCGCAGCCAGGTGTCCGAGAAGCGGTTCGCCTCGTCCTTGCTGCCGCTCACGCCCAGTGCGGAATGCAGCTTGATGGCCAAGTCCGCAACCGCGACCTGCTTGAGCCCGGCCCGGAAGGCGGCAATCGCCTCGGACCAGGATTTCTTCGTGGCGTGGATATCGCCTTCAAGGATGTAACCCAAGCCCTCCTTCGGGCGCTGCTTCTGGATCTGGCGCGCGACGGCCAGCGCCTCCTGGAGACGGCCGGCGTCCAGTTCGAGCAGGATCACGCCGCGCTGCGCCTCGACCAGATCCGGCCGGATCTCGAGCGCCTTGCGCAGATTGCTCATGGCCGCATCGCGGTTCTTGGCGACCACCTGCACCTCGGCCATGCGCAGATAGGGCTGCGGCGAACCGGGCTGCAATGCCGCCAGCTTGCCGAAGCTCGCCAGCGCCTGATTGAGATCTCCCGCAGCCTGCTGCGCCCGCCCGACGGCGTCGAGAATCTCGGCGCTGTCGGGCATGGCCGCCTGCGCCTCCTGGGCGGCGGAAAGCGCCTTCTTATTTTCCTTCGCGCGCAGATACAGCGCGATCAGCGCCAGGCGCGGGGCCGGTTCGGCGGGCGCCGCGCCGATCGCCTTGCCGATCAGTGCCGCCACCTCGTCGCTCTTGCCGCCCGTCTTGGCAGCGAACTCGGCCAGCGCGAGGTAGGCCTGCGCGCTCTTCGGATCCTTGCTCAGCAGGGTCTCGAAGCGCTGCTTCGCTTCCGCCGGCTTCTTCTCCGCAAGGTCGAGGTTGGCCAGATTGGCCGCCGCCGGGAAGTAGGCGGGGTTGAGCGCCAGCGCCTGCTCGAAGCTCTTGCGCGCGCCCGGCACGTCGCGCTTGCCGAGCAGCGCGGTGCCGCGCAGATTGTGCACCAGCGGACTGTCCGGCTGCTTCTTCTCCAGCGCGGCAATCGCCTTGAGCGCCCGATCGAACTCGTTGCGCTGCAGATGCGCGGCGATCAGCGCCAGATTCGCGTTGCTGCCGTCGTCGACGGCGGCGACTTCCTCCAGTTCGCGGAAAGCTGTGGCGCTGTCGCCCCGCGCGAGATGCGCCAGGGCCAGCGACGTGCGCTTGCTCAAATTGCCCGGATCGAGCGCCGCCGCCTTGGCGAAGTGGGCGCCGGCCTTCTCGATTTCGCCGTTTTGCATGAACACTTCGCCGGCCAGCGTCTGCATGGCGGCGTTGTCGTCGATTTTCCCGAGCACCGGCTGCAGCACGCCGACTGCCTTGGCCGGCTGGCCGCTGCGCAGGTAGGTGGCGATCAGCATGCGGCGCGCCATGCCGAGTTCGGGGGTTTTCGGCAGCGCCTTGAGCAGATAGCTTTCCGCCGGACCGTAGGATTTCAGTTCGTACTCGATCAGCCCTGCCAGTTGCAGCCCGAGCGGACTGTCGGGAATCGCCTGCAGGTGCTTCGCGACCGACTCGCGCGCCGCCGCGTAGTTCTTCTGCCGGAAGTCGAGCCACGCCTGCAGGTAGACCGTCTGCGGATGGTTCGGCGCCAGCTTCTTGAGAAGCTCCAGCTGCCGCGCCGCCTCGTCGATCTGGTTGCCGTCGAGCAGGCCGGCGATCAGCAGGGCATGGGCCGGCAGATAGTCGGATTTGACCTCCAGCGCCTTGCGGTAGGCCTGGAGCGCCGCCTCGCGCTCGCCCAGTGCCGTCAGAAGATCGCCTTTCAGCTGCCACGCCTCGTATTGGCCGGGGTTCTGCACGAGCAAGGCATCGAGTTGCGACATGGCGACCTTGACGTCGCCGCCGATCGCCGCGAGGCGAACCTGCCCGAGCAGCGCTGGCGGATAGCCGGGGCGCGCCGCCAGCGCCGCCGCGAATCCGGCCTCGGCGGCCGCCTTGTTGCCCTGCATCAGGTAGGCCTGTCCCAGCGTGGCCTGCAGGTCCGCCTTGCTTTCCGGCGCACCGAGCTCGCTGCGCGAGAACTCGTCCAGCAGCTTCTTCGTCTGCCCGCGCAGGAGCATGGTATGCGCCAGCAGGGGCACGACCTGATCGGCCGGATGCTTGAATTCCAGCGCCTTGCGCAGTTCGACTTCGGCCGAGATCGGATCGCCGCTTTCGAGCAGCGCCTTGCCGAGCAGGTAACGCGCCTCCGCCAGCGAAGGATTGGCCTGCAGGGCGTTCTTCAGCTGGATCACGGCCGCCTTGCCGTCGTTCTTGGCAAGATAATCGCGGGCCGAGGCGAGCAAATCCTCGGGCTTGTCGCCGCCGCACCCCAGCACGAGCAGGGAGGCCAGCAATGCGGACGCCGCCGCTTTACGGATCGTATTCATGGAGGTCGGAGTGGTCATGATGTATCCAGGAAAAGGAGGAATGTGAAGGCGGCAAGCGCTATTTGAGGCCGAAACGACGCATCAGGTCGTACAGCGTCGGACGGCTGACGCCGAGCAGTTCGGCTGCCTTCACGACGTTGCCGTCGACGCGCCCGAGCGCGGTGATGACCACGCGCTTTTCGGCGTCGTCGCGCACCTGGCGCAGATCGAGCGGCTCCGTGCCGGACTCGGGAACCGGCTCCAGGCCGACGTCGGCAATCGTGATCTGGTTGCCGTCGGCCATGATCACCGCGCGCTTGATGCAGTTCTCCAGCTCGCGGACGTTGCCCGGCCAGGTATGCGCCTCGATCGCGCGCAAGGCGTCCTCGCGCAGGGTCATCGCACCGCGGTTCTGTTCGTCGGCGAAGCGGCGCACCAGCGCATGCGCGAGCAGCGCCGCGTCGCCCTGGCGCGCGCGCAGGGGCGGGATGTTCACGACGATTTCGGCCAGCCGGTAGTAGAGGTCCTCGCGGAAACGTCCTTCCTTGATCAGCTGCTTGAGGTCCTGGTGCGTCGCGCACACGATGCGCACGTCGATCGGAATCTCCTGCCGCCCGCCGATCCGCTCTATCACGCGCTCCTGCAGGAAGCGCAGCAGCTTGGCCTGGAGCGACATCGGCAGGTCGCCGATTTCGTCGAGCATCAGGGTGCCGCGGTTGGCGGTCTCGATCTTGCCCGGAGTGGTTTTCGCCGCGCCGGTGAAGGCGCCCTTCTCGTAGCCGAACAGCTCGCTTTCGAGCAGATTGTCCGGAATCGCCGCGCAATTGATCGCGACGAAGCGCTCGCCGCGCCGCGCCGACGATTCATGCACGCCGCGCGCGAGAAGCTCCTTGCCCGTCCCGCTCTCGCCGAGCAGCAGCACCGTCGCGTCGCTGACCGCCACACGCTCGATGGTGCGGCATACGCGCAGGACCTCGGGATCGCGCGTGATCAGGCCCGACAGCACGTCCGGCTGCTGCATCGACTGCAGGCGCCGGTTTTCCTGCTGCAGATCGTAGAGGCGGAAGGCACGCTCGACGGTGAGCGCCAGCATCTCGACCTCGAAAGGCTTGGCGAAGAAATCGTAGGCACCCAGGCCGATGGCGCGCAACGCGTTGGCCCGGTCGTTCTGACCGGTGAGGACGATGATCTTGGTTTCCGGGGCGATCGCGAGGATCTGTTCGAGCAGGCGGAAGCCCTCGGACACCGAATCGGCGTCCGGCGGCAACCCCAGATCCATCGTCACGACCGGCGGCATGTACCGCCGCACCTGCACCAGGGCGCTCTCCCGGTCGGCCGCGGTCAGCGTTTCGTACTGATCGAAGGCCCAGCGGATCTGCTTCTGCAGCGCGGGGTCGTCCTCGACGACCAGCAGGGGACGCAATTTCTCGGGGTTCATTCCGACTCCTTGAGCTGCATGCTCGAATCCATTCCACCACCCGCATCGAATAAAGGTAACAACAGGCTGACCCGCGTTCCGACGTCGAGCGCGCTGTCGACCGAGACCTTGCCGCCCAGCTCGTGCACATACTGGAAGCTCTCGTACGCGCCGATGCCCATGCCCGCCGGCTTGGTCGTCTGAAACGGTTTGAACAGCCTTTCCCGCAAAAATTCCGTCGTCATCCCGCAGCCGGTATCGCCGACTTCGACCCGGGCGTGCCCCTCCTGCCGCTCCAGCCGGACCCAGACCCGCCCGCCGCGCTCGGTCGCGTCGAGCGCGTTCTGCACGACGTGCCCGATCACGCGCTCGACCCGGTCCTCGTGCCCCTTGGCGACCACGCGCTCGCCTGACTCGACCCCGGGGCCGACCTCGACCTCGACATCCCGCCCCTGCCCGGCCTTGGCCGTCTGCACCCGGCGGATGACGTCGCCCAGATCGATGCCGCGCGGGCTGTCGACCGGCGTCGCCCCTTCGCGCAGCTGCATCATCAGCTGGCGCATGCGCTCGACCGAATGCTCGACGGTCATTAGCATGTCCTGCTGGAATTCCGGATTGTCGCGATGGCGTTCCGCGTTTTTGAGCATCAGCGAAAGCTGGGCGACGATGTTCTTCAGGTCGTGCACGACGAAGGCGGACATCCGGTTGAAGGCATCGAACTTGCGCGCCTCGAGCAGCGCATCGCTCGCCTGCATCTGGCCGAGAAAGGCGCCGGCCTGCCGCCCGGCGGTCTTCAGGAGATCGTTGACCTCCCAGTTCACGTCGATGCGGGTGCGCGCGGTGGCCAGCACCACGAATCCGATCAACTCGCTGCCGGTGGCCAGCGGAACCACCAGCCAGGCGTTCGGAACCTCGACCAGCCAGCGCGGCAGGTCGAGCCGGTCGTAGCGGCGCGGCAGCGAGCGGTATTCCTCGAGATTGATGACCCAGCCGCTCTCGATCAGGAAGCGGCACAGCTCGCCGCCGGCATCCTCCGTCGCCGAGGAGAGCGGCAGGTTCCAGCACGCCGCCTGGGCGAAGAAGCGGCCGGAAGGGTCCTTCAGCCAGAGCGCGCCGGCCGGGCTCTCGACCATGTCGGCCAGGCCGCGCACGACGTGCGCGCCCATCTCCGAAAAACCGTCCTGCGCCGACAGGGCCTGCGTGAACCGCAGCCATTCCTCGCGGTAGTCGTAGCGGTAGCTGAAGAAATGCTTGCCGACGAGCACGCGCAGCTTCGCCCGCATCGAGCCGGATACCGCCAGCACGCCGAGGATCAGCAGCGCGGCGAAGAGCAGCGCCAACTGAAAGGCGCGCCCCCAGTCGCCGCCGAAATAACGGACGTAGTAGCCGGCGGCGGCCATGAACAGCAGGTAGACGCCGACCATCACCAGCGTCGCCGACTGCAGGGCGGCGCGTTGCGAGAGCACGATGCGTGTCTTCCAGTCCCGGCTGCGCACCGTCGACACCGCCACCAGCGGCACGACCAGGGCATGCACGAAGCCGCGGATGCTGAAGGCATCGACGTCGATCCGGTTGAACAGCAGCGCATCCGAATAGAGATAGAGATCGAAGAGGAAGGCGCCGCCCAGTCCCAGACACAGCGGCTTGATGCTCCAGAGCGAATCGCTGGCGACGTTGCGGAACAGCTGTTCGATGAGGGCCAGCGCGAACACCGCCATCGCCAGCGAGGTAAGCAGGGCCAGTCGCTGCGCCCCGCCCGGAACGGCGACTCCGAACGCGGAAAGAAGCTGGGCGGCGATGCCGCCCGCGACCAGCGCGATGGCGCCGCCGGCCAGCCAGCGCAGATTCTTCGGCAAGCTCGCCGGACTGGCGGCCTCGGCCGGCTCGGGCCGCAGCAGGGTGAGCAGGAAGAAGTACCAGCCGCCGAAGCGGAGCACGTCGGCGAGCAGACTGCCGGCGAGGAAAACGGCGTTCTCCCACAGCGCGAAAGCCACACCGGCGGCGCCCCACAGCGCACACAGGGCGACGGCGACGGACAGCGCCCGGCTGCGTGCGCCGCCGCGCCAGCCGGCCGCCAGATAGAGCGCGAAGGCCGCGTAGATGAAGGCGGCCAGCCCGTAGCTCCAGGCCGTGATCGTCGCTATGCCGGCTTCCATCGCCTGGCCGCAAAGCCCTCGCCGCGCAGCGCACGGCACGCCGCCGGCGGACGGGGCTTCATTGGGCGCCCTTTCCGGTAAGCACGACGCCGACCGTCTCGAAAAGGATCACGAGATCGAGAAACAGCGTGTGGTTCTTGACGTAGTAGAGGTCGTACTGGAGCTTCTGCACCGAATCGTCGACCGAAGCGCCGTAGTGATAGCTGACCTGCGCCCAGCCGGTGACGCCCGGCTTGACGCTGTGGCGGACGGCGAAAAAAGGAATGTCGCGCGTCAGCTGATCGACGAAATAAGGCCGCTCGGGACGCGGGCCGACCAGGCTCATGTCGCCGGCGAGCACGCTGTAAAGCTGCGGCAGCTCGTCGATGCGCAGCTTGCGGATGATGCGCCCGACCCGTGTCACCCGGTCGTCGTTGGCCGTCGCCCAGCGCGGCTTGCCGTCGCTTTCGGCGTCGTTGCGCATGCTGCGGAACTTGATCACCTTGAACAGGCGGCCGTTCAGGCCCACGCGCTCCTGCCGGTAGAACACCGGGAAGCCGTCTTCGAGCACGATCAGCAGAGCCGTGACCGCCATCACGGGCAGCGCGAGAACCAGCAGGATCGATGCCGCAACGATGTCGAACAGCCGCTTCACCGCCGTGCGCAGCCAGCCCTGGCGGAAGCCCTCGCCGAAGATCAGCCAGCCGACGCGTAGCGAATCGAGGCGGATCTGCCCGAGCGCGCGCTCGAAATAGCTCGCCAGATCGAGCACCTTGACGCCAGACAGCTTGCAGTCGAGCAGTTCGCGCAAGGGCAGGATGCCGCCGCGCCGTTCGCGCACCGCGATGATGATCTCGTTGACCTTCAGCGCATGCGCCGTATCCGACAGGGACATTTCCCGCGAAAGGACGACTTGCGCCGGAAGACAGACTTCCGCATCGGTCGGGCTGGGATAGAAGCCGACGATCTGGATGTCCGGATCGGACTTGCGCAGCACGTTCCCCACCGACTCGGCCTCGGCGCCGGCGCCGAAGATCAGCACCCGGTGCATGAGCATCGAGCCGGAGCGGCTGTGCGCCACGTAAACCCGGTGCGCGAGGGTGCCGAAAAGAGCCGCGAGGCCGGACAGGAGCAGCATCTCGCGGCTGACCTCGGCGATCGAGAGGACGGAAAACACCGCGTAGGCCAGCGGCACCGCCAGATAGAGCGAGAGCACCGCGCGCGCGCGCGTCTGCGCCAGGGTCCGGCTGCTGCTGCGCTGATAGAAACCGAGCCAGGCGTTCAGCACGATCATCGTCAGCGCGAAGATCACCGCGTACATCACGACCGTCTGCAACTCCACCTGCCCGCCCTGGCCGATCCAGAGCGCCGCGAGGCTCATGCAGACGACCGGGAAAAGCAGATCGAGCACGACCTGGAAAATCGTTCTCCAGTGCAGCCAGTGACTAAAGACTTTGATCATGATTGACCCCTTGCTCGCTGCCGTTGGGGAGAGGCCGCACCGTTCTTCGTGCAGGGATTCGAGTGAAATTTTTTCTTGCCGCCGCCATGCGCGCCAGCCGGAAATTTTCAGATGACAAAGGCTAGCATCGCGCCAAAATCCCGAGCGTGAAGAAATGCACAAGGGCTCGATCAAACATCGCCAGGAACGCCTATTTCAAAGGTCATAGCAGCGACAAAAAAAGATCGACAGACGAACCGCAATCAATTGTTTTTAAGTGAAATTCGAAGGAATCAAACGAATCGGCACAGCGGCGTTTCGTTTTTCATGCTACTCCGGCGCGTCGCCGGACTTTGTTGGGTTCCGCACAGACCGCTCAACGGCGGGCGGGGCGCAGCAGCAACGAAACCGTCGTCAGGAAATAGAACAGGAAAGCGACCCGCGGCACATCCAGCAGGCTGTCGAACATCCCGACCAGCGCGAAGCCGAGCAGCGATGCCGCCAGATAGGGCGCCAGTGGATGCGCGCGCGCCGATCCTGCCGCGAGCCGCCACAGCGCGCCGCAGAGCAGCCCGAGGAAAAGCAGCAGGCCGACGATCCCCTGCTCGAAGAGGACGTTCAGGAACATGTTCTTGATGTGCCAGGGCAAGTGATGCCGGTCGCTGGTGAAGAACCAGCGTTCCATACCGGCGGCGAAGTCGCCGTTGCGCAGCAGGTTCCGCCCCTGGGGGTCGAGGAGATTCACGTCGGCGATCTCCACCACCCGACTGCGCGTCTCGACAGCCAGGGAGAAGAAAGCCAGTCGCGGCGCATACCAGCTGCCGCCGGAGAGCGCCTGCGTATCGAGCTGCACGGCAACGCGCTGCCACTCGCCCGCCGCCGGGCGGATATCCACCCCGACGATGGCGCAGCCCGCGCTGTAGAGCAGGTGCTTTTCACAAACCTCCAGGTGCAGCCGCGCCGCCTCGCTCGCGCGCGCATCCAGCGTCAGCCGATAGGGGCCGTCGCGCACGACCGGAACCCGCTGCGAAACCCGGAACAGCTCGCCGAAGCCAAACAGGTGCTGCGGCCCGGAGAGCAGCAGATGGCGGCTGCCGTCCGGCGCATCGGCGACCTTGTAGCTGCCGGGAAACTCGGCGCCGTGCGCGCCGTAGAAATAGCTCGCCGGAAAACGCCCCAAGCCCTTGCCGAGCCACCAGTCGCCCGGCGACTGCAGCAGCGCAAGCCCTTTGCTCCAGTGTTCCAGGCGCCCGTCGAAATCGCGCTCGCTGGTCGAGAAACGTCCCGACATATACGCCCCGCCGGAAAAGACAACCATCGCTCCGGCGAGCACCACCAGACCGGCGAACGCGGCCGCCTGCGCACGCAGCGCTTCCGGCCAGGGCGGGCGGGCGGCCACGGCGGAGTAGCAGAGCAGCGCGAGCACGCCCGCGAGAACGACGACGGCATCGGAGAAAGCCGGCATCGCGCCCCAGGACAAGGCCACGTACGCGGCCGCCAGCAGCGTCCAGACATAGCTCGCCAGCGCGGCGCCGAGCAGGGTCCGGGGAGCGCCCCGCCGGTACAGCGCGATGAAGGCCAGAGCGAAGGCGAAGGCCAGGCCGTAGACGACGTAAGGGCCCTTGGGCAGCAGCCAGGAAAGCAGGAAGCCGCCCGCCGCCATCGTCCCGCCCGCGACGAAGCCGGCGAGCCACAGCGCCGGCGAAGCGCCGCGCAGCAGCACGCCGAGCGGCAGCGTGAGCGCGACGACGCCGAGCACGGCGAGCAGCGCGCGGTAGCCGCCGCTGCGAAAGACCAGGAAGGCCGCACCCGCCGCCAGCGCGAAGAGTCCGCACTGCAGCAGGTAACGCAGCACGGAGCGCTGCGCGCCGCCGTCCGCGCCGCGCGGCGAGCGCAACGCGCCGAGCACGGCGAGCAGGCCGAGGGAAACGGCGACGGCGAGATAGACGCCGCGCGAGAAAGTCGTCAGGCAGGCGTAGCCCGCGAGCAGCAGCAGGACGCCGCTCGCCAGCCAGCGCAGGCGGGAGCGCGCCGCGAGCAGTTCGCGCAGGGCGAAGGGAACGGTCAGCGCGAGGAAGCCGTCGAGCGCCGCACCGCCGACGTGCATTTCCCAGAACAGCGCGGTCGTCCGGTAGTCGCTGGAAAAATCGAGCAGGCCGGGAAAGGCCCGGCGCTCCCACAGCGCCGCGAGCGCCGCGCCGGCCAGGCCGAGCGCCATCCCGCCGGAGAGCAGGGAGAACGCGCGCGTCGCGGCGTGCTCCGGATCCACCGACGACGCCGACGGCGTCGATTGCGCCAGCTGCCGCTGGAACAGCGGCAGCATCAGGAGCGCGAGCAGATAGCTCTTGCCCAGGCGCAGGCTGTTGAGCGGCTCGTCGTAGCCCTGGTCCCAGGAAAAACGCCAGCCGCCGGCGTCGGCGATGCCGCGCGACAGGGCGACGAGTTGCGAGAGAAGGAAAAGGCCGAGCAGGATCACCGAGAGCACCGGAATCCGCCTTGCGTACCGGGCCGCGGCGGATTTGGCCGAATCGCTTGAATCCGCCGGACCCGGCGTCTGCCGCCCCCCCGCCGCCTCCGGCGCGAAAGCCGCGCGCGCATAGCCCCCGACGGCCGCGCCGAGCAGCACGAGATCGAATTCCTCGAAGATCAGCCAGCCCGTCCAGCTCGCGAAACCGAGCAGCGGCAGCGCGGCGGGGACGAGCACCAGCCATGCGGCGGGGCGCAGGAAGGCGAGCGCGCTCCACAGCAGGAACGCCGCCAGCACCCAGCGCGGCGCGATCGGATAGGCCGCCGCCAGCCACAGGCCGGCGCCCAGCGCGAGCGCGGCGATCCCGGCCGCGAGCGGACGTCCGCCCGGCGACGCCGGGCGGGGACCGGCGCGGACCGGCTGCGGCGCCGCGGCCGCCGTCACGGCGCCAGACCCTGCAAGGCGCCGGGAACGGCCGGTGCGCCGGCGAGCGCCCGCATCTGCCGGGGATGGACGTATTCCCGCCGCGGCGCCAGCTCGACGCCGTTCGCCGCGCCCGGGACGGCGAGCTTGCCGAAGAGGCGCGTATCGACGATGCGCTTGCGCAGCCGGTAATCCTGGCTGGCGAGCTGCGCGAAGGCGCCGGCGTCGACCTTGACGTTGCCGGCGTACTCGCCCGTTCCCGCCGCCGCACCCTCGGTCGCCGTCTCCAGCGCGCTCCGGCCGAACAGCAGATTGTTGACCGCCCGCACGCGCCCGACGCCCGGCTGCACGCGCAGGAAATAGCCGCCCTGCGGGCGCTCGTCGACCAGCGTGTTGGCGCTCAGGTAAAGCTCGTTGCGCGGCCAGCGGTAGCCCTCGCTGCCGAAGGAAATCATGTAGGGATTCTCGGTCTGCGCGCCCTGCTCGATCAGGTTGCCGATCACGTAGGCGACGCCGCCGCCCGGGAATTCCAGCTCGTAGCTCGCCCGCCCGCCGGGCTCGTCGGTCAGGCGGTTGTACTCGACGACACTCTCGGCCGCGCGGCTCTTCAGGAGGTGGCCGACGCGGGCGTGGTGGAAGTAGCTGCCGCTCACCTTCAGGCGGCGGATGTTGCCGACGTACAGATTGTGACTCTGGCCATCGCCGGCGCCGTTGTGGCCGAACTCGCTGCCTTCGATCTCCAGTTCCGCATCCGGGTCGTTGCTGGTCAGGATGCCGTTCTCGTTGTCCTCGAACAGACAGTTGCGGACCGTCAGGCGGCCTTTCTCGAAACGGATCCCGGCGCCGTTGCGGCCGGACACGCGCGCGCCGGAAAAGGCGATGTTCTCGACCGTCATGGCGCCGCCGCGCACCACCCAGATCGCCTTGTCCTCGGCGCTCGCGCCCGCGGCGAGCAGGCGCACGCGGCCGCCGACGCCGCGCACGGTCAGGCGGTCGCGCGTCCAGACGGCGACGTCGGCCGCATAGTCGCCGGCCTCGATCTCGATCGTGTCGCCGTCGCGCGCCTGCGCCGCGGCGGCGGCGATCGTGCGCAGCGCCTGCCCCGGCCCGACGCGCAACAGGCGCCCCCCGTCCGCCCCGGAAGCCGCCTGCGCGGGGCCGGCGGCGAGCGCGGAAGAACCCGAAAGGAGCAGCGCCGCCAGGGCGAAACCGCTAAACAGAGAGCGTGCGTTCAATTGAGTTCTCCTTCCGGTCCGGGGTTGCGAATGCGCCGAGCGTTTCGAGCTGCCCGAGATAGGTCTGTAGGGGCGCCATCCAGCGAATCCGCGCCGGCGCCAGCAGGCCGACGCCCAAGCGGGAAAGCAGGAAGGCGTTGTTCATCAGGCGCGCCGGCAGGCTGCCGGCGATCTGCGCGCGCAGTTCCCGATCGATGCCGCGCGGCACCTGCCGCGCGGCCGCCGCGCCCGCGCCCGCCGACTCGTAGGGCAGCGCGGCGTGCGCCGGATAGGCGCGGCGGATCGCTTCGTCGTGCAGATTGCCCTGGAGCACGACATCGACGCTCAGCGCCGCCAGGAAGTCGTACAGATCGTGGTCGAGATAGGGCGCGAAAACCGTTCTTGCCGGCGCGAGTACGGCGAAGGGCGCGAGCGCGATTTCGCGGCGAGTGCGGTTCCAGAAGATGAAGGAATTGATCGGATTCGGCGCGTGCAGATGCTGCTCCAGTTCCTCGGCGAGCCGCCGGACGGCCGCTTCCCGGCTTGCCGCGCTGGCCAGCCCGGGCGCCAGCATCCGGGCGAGCGCCGCTTCCGAACAGCTGCCGAAGCGCGCGATGAACTCGTGCGCGATGCGCTCCGGCGGCTCCTTGCGGAAGACGTCGAGTAGCGCGGGCGTGACGAACAGCCCGGCGGTCGACAGCGTATCGCCGCCGATGCCGTCGTATAGCGCCGCGACGCCCGGCTGCAGGCGGTCGCGCACGCCCATCAGCCAGGCGTGCTCGTCGCTGCAAAAGCTGGTGATGCGGTTCTTCCGCCGCTCCTCGCGCAGCGGCAAAGGCGGCGGCCCGACGACGACGTGGTCCACGCCGAGCGCCCCCGCCAGCAGGGCCGCGATGCGCACGTCCTCGTCGCCCTTCGGCGGCAGACCGCGCGCGGTGATGCAATACGCGGGGCGGTGGCCCTGCGCGTGCAGTTCGAGCAGGATGTGGCGGGAATCCCGGCCGCCGCTCAGCGGAACGACGAAGTCGGCGGCGGGCGGCGGCCGGCGGCGGATGGACTGGCGGAAGAGTTCGATGTAGCCGTCGCGCAGCGCTGTGCGCGGCAGGTCGAGCGTGCGCAACGGCAGGGCCCGGCGGCGGCTCAGCGTGAAGCTTCCGCCCCCGTGCGCCGTCTCGCCCCCGCCGGCGCGCCATTCGAGAACGGCGCCGGGCGGCAACGCGCGGATGTGCGCGAACGGCGTGTCCTCGCCGAGGAAGAAGCCGATGCGGAAGAACACCGCCAGCGCCTCGCCGTCGAGCGCGGCGGGCGCCCCCTCCTCAAGCAGGCGCGCGATCGCCGGCGCAACGCAAATGCCGCCGGCGTGCCGCCAGTAGAACAGCGGCTGCATCCCGTAGCGGTCGTTCTCGACGCGCAGGCGCGCCCCGTCCCAGGTCCAGCCGGCGTGGATGCCGTCGCTCGCGCCGACGCGATGCCCGAGCGCGACCGTCGGCGTGCCGGCCGTGCGGACGCCGTCAGCGCCCCCCGCCGCCCTCTCCGCCCGGAAGAAGGGGACCGGCGGGTCGTCGGGCGAAGCGCGCGTCGGCATGCCGCCTCACCGCGCCCGCAGGCGGCGCAGCAGGCGCCGGCCCGTTTCGTAGGCCAGGCGCACGCCGGCGTTGCGGAACACCGTCACGTGCCGGATCGTGCGCTGGCCGGTCGCCCAGGCCAACTGGTCCGGCGTCGCGTTGGTGTAGAACTCGATCGTCCGGCGCCCGCCTTCGGCGAAGGTCTGGCGGATCAGGTCGAAGAGCAGCAGGCGCCCGGGAGCAAACTCGGAGAGCGATTCGTCGTACGAGGTTTTCAGCATGACCAGCATCGCCGGCGAGCCGATCACCAGGCGGGAAGCGGCCAGCCGGTCGCCAAACCAGCATTCGTAAACCGCACCCTGCCCGCTGGCCGCGAAGCGCTCCAGCACCTCGCAATAGAACTCGCCCTGCGCGTTGTCAATGCGGATCGCCGTCCCCTCGCGCCCCTTCCAGCCCGACGACTCGAGTTCGCCGTAACGCGCGACCGCAGCGCCCATCTGCGCGGCCTCGGTGAGACGGAGCAGCCGGCGCCCGCCCCCGTCCTTCTCCAGGCGGTGCGCGTAGCGCCGGATGTTCTGGATCAGCTTCTTCGAGCGCTGCGCCCAGTAGGCGTCGAAACCGGCGGCCTCGCCGGCGACGTCGATGTTGATCGTCAAGGCATGATCCATGGCCGTCGCCGGAATGCCGTCGAGGTTCGCCAGCGGGCTGAATTCCGGGTCCTGGCACATGAAATCGACCATGCTCGCCCAGCCCGGCAGCCCCCCGGCGAACAGCGTGCCCAGCGTCGCCCCGTCCTTGAGCAGAAGCGGCGCGAGCTGCGCCTGCGCCGGCAGGAAGGTGGTCCACACGCCGCGCCCCTTCGGACACAGGATGCACAGGCCGTCGATGCGATCGGCGCTCCGATGCACGCACAGCATCTCGTCGCCGTCGGCAAAATATTTCAGCAGCGCATCGACGAAGCGGCTGTCGAGCAGCGGATGCGCGTCGTTCAGTTCGCCGTTGAGCGCATCCCAGGCTTCCGCCCAGGAACCGAGGGAGCGCGCCAGCGGCACATGGCTCCAGCCGGTCATGGCGCGCCTCCCGGCACCGGCAGTTCCAGCACTGCGCGCACCGCCGCGATCATCCACGCCATCTCGCCGGCCGACAAATCCTGATGGCAGGGCAGCTGTAGCAGGCGCAGGCGGTAGGCCGCAGCGACCGGGCAGGCCGAACGCGCCATTTCGTCCCAGCGCCAGATCGGCACCCCGAGGCGCTTGAGCAGCGCGAAGTGGAATTCCGGATGCTCGACGAGCAGCGGGAACATATAGGGCACGCAGGAGTCGGGCAGCGCCGGGTGCAGGGGGCGGGCCGCGGCGAGGCCGGCGACGCCCTGCGCCCAGGCCGCGTAGTGGCGCCGCCGCCGCGCGATCAGGCGCGGCGCGTCGGTCGCGCGCATGAGCAGGCGCGAAGAGCGCAGGCCGGCCAGTCCTTCGTCTTCCGGACGGTAATGCGGAGAAAGCCCGCCGTCTTCCGCGACGCCCTCGACGGCGGGCGCCGCGGGCGTCGCGGCGAGTTGCGCCAGACGCCGGTGCAGCTGCTCGGGCGTCTCGTCGGCGCCGCCGCGCAGGCGCCCCACCCCGCGCAGGCTGCCGAGGACGGCCTTCGCTTCCGCCTTCAGTTCCGCCGCCGCCCCGCCGCGCGCGGGCTCGGCGGGCAGGACGGCACCCCGGTTGGCGACCAGCACGCCGCCGTCGGCGCAGGGAAAGAATTTCCAGGGGCTGGCCACCGCGTAGTCACCGAATGTACCGAATGTACCGAATTCGCCGAACGAGCCGAGCGCGACGAGCGCCTGCCCGGAGACATCCTTCGCCTCGCCGAAGAAGGCGTGCGAGCAGTCCTCGATCAACGCGATGCCGCGCTCCGCGCACCACCGGGCGACGACCGCCGCCGGCTGCGCAAAGCCGAAATAGTGGGTCAGCAGCAGGGCGCGAACCGGCGCGCCGGGAGCCGCGCAGAGCGCCGCGAGCGCCGTGAAGTCCGGCGTCAGATCGGCGTTCAGCGGATACAGGCGGACCTCGCCGGCGAGCCGCTGGGCGGGGTCGAGCATCGTGCGGCAATGGTAGGCGGGCGCCAGCAGGGCGCCCTGCGGACCGACGCCGGCGAGGCGGAAGGCTTCGAGCAGGGCGTAGCGGCCGCGGCGGTAGAAGCGGCTCTCCCGCCGGAAGAAGACCGTTCCCGGCCGCGCCGGTGCGCCGAGCGCCGCGCCGGCAAGCGAGAAGCGCGGCAGCAGCGGCGCGCGCGGCGCCGGGAAGCCGCAGGGCGAGGGGTCGAAACGGTGAAAGGACAAGGCCATCGCGCTTCGGACGGGCGGCGCCGGCGCCTAGCGGGCGGCCGCCGCGTCGTCGGCGGTCGGCGATGCGGGTGCGGCAACGGCGGCGGGCGGCGCCGCATTTGCCGCATTTGCCGCATTTGCCGCATTTGCCGCATTTGCCGCACTCGCCGCACTCGCCGCCGGCGCAACGGGCGCAGGCACGGCGCCCTCTTCCGCCCGACGCGCGGACGGCTCGGCTTCGCGCCATTTGCCGGCGCGCTGCAGCTTGTTGCGCAGCCCCGGCAACTGGAAGCCCAGCGCATAGGCGCGGTGCGCATGCTCGAGCGACTTCGCGTAGTCGTTCAGGCTGAAGTAGGCGAGGCCGAGGTTATAGCTCAGGTTGGCGTTTTCGCCGCCCAGCTCGGCGGCCTCTTCCAGATACTTGGTGGCGGTTTCCGCCTTGCCGACCTTGAGCAGATAGATGCCGTAGAGCATGCGCACCGTCGCATCGTTGGGGCTGAAGCGCATCGCCCGGTCGAACCAGCAATCCATCGTGTAGCCGGAGTCGGTCGGTTTGGCCTTCTTCTCGCGCAACGCCAGCTGCGACATCGACAGCAGGGCGCGGGGATGGTTGGGGAACACCGACAGCGTGTAGTTGATCTCGGCACCCAGCGTGCCCGAATTGCCCTTTTTCAGCTGTTCGATGTTCGGCGAGAAATGCGGCCGCTCGACGAGCCTGCGCTGGTCCGGCGGCGCCGTGTAGTAGTCGAAGGGGCCGAAGTGGTTGGTCAGCGGCCCGCAGTCGGCCTCGCCCGCGAAAAGCGGCGCGCCGGCGAGGACCAGGCAGGCGCCGAGCAGGCCGCGGCAAGGCCGGCGGAGGAAGGAAGAGAAGAATTCGGCGGCGCGCGCCGCGCGCTTTTCGACAGGCGTTTGCATCATTGACTCCCGAACTGCGCAAGGCGCGCCCGGAGCGTTGCCAGAGCCCAGTACCCCCAGGCCTTCGGCCGCAGCCACGCATGCCCGAGCGCTGCCCGGAACGCCTGCGCCGCCACTCGCGGATTTCCCTGCCAGTAATGAAAATATCCGTGCGAAAAACACAGCTGGAACAGGCGCTCGCGCACCCTTGAAGCAGCGGCCGGAACGCCGTCCGGCCCCGTCGCGCCGTATTGCTTCAGCATTTTCGACAGCACCCGGTACTCGTTGTTCTCTGCCCGCGGCACCCGGGTCGTGCTTGCCGCGTGCAGCCGATACCAGGCCAGCGTCCGGTTGAGCTTGGCCGCCTGGAACAGGCGCGACGCGCGCAGCCAGAAGTCGTAGTCCTCGCCGGTGCGCAGGGTTTCGTCGAAGCCGCCCAGGCGATCGATCACGGGCTTGCGCAGCATCGCGGTGATGACGTGGACGATGTTGTCGAACAGCAGCCCCGTGTAGATCCAGCCGGACTGTTCCCGCACCAGCGGCTCTCCGGGGTCGGCGCCGGGCGGCACCGGCGGCGGGCCGAAGGAACCGTCCGGAGCGGCGCTCCAGCGCAGGAAACCGCCATAGACGACGCCGACCTCCGGGTGGTCGCGCAGATAGTCGACCTGCGCCCGCAGCTTTCCCGGCAACCATACGTCATCGGCATCGAGAAACGCAACCAGCTCGCCGCGCGCGGCGGCCATGCCCCGGTTGCGGGCGGCGGCGGGGCCGGCGTTCTGCTGGCGCAGCACGCGCACCCGCTCGCCGAAGCCCGCCGCGAACTCCGGCGTGCCGTCGCTCGACCCGTCGTCGACGACGATCAACTCGACGGCCGGGTAGTCCTGTTCGAGCACGCTGCGGATCGCCGCTTCGAGATAGGGTGCGGCGTTGTAGGCGGGCATCACGACCGAAACCAGCGGCACCTCGGGCAGCGGGGGAAAATCCGCGACGGGTGCCGAGGTCGCCGTTTCCGGCGCACGCGCATTCATCGCGCGCGCTCGGCCGCGGTGACGGCGTCGGACGGGACATGGGTCGCAGCGCCCGACACTGGTTCGGATGCCCCGCCGGGCACGCCGGATGCGGCGCGCGCCAGTTCGTCCCGCACCACCTCGAGCCAGCCCCGGCCGAAAACGGTGTCGGGCTCCAGATGGTTGCCCTCGGCCCATTCGTTCCACGACTTGACGAAGACCATCTGCCGTTCCGGCGCGTTGCCGGCGACGAGCGCGATGGCCCGGCGCAGGTGGCCGCGAAAAAGCTCCGGCGTCGATCCCTGCAGGACCAGGCCGCGCTTGCCCGAGCGCGGCGTGTTGTCCCAGTTGGGGATCGCGCAGGGATAGTCGGTGCCGCCCCGGGTGTCGGCGGACAGCATCCCGTCGACGACGTCCCGGTGCCGGTAGACCGTCGGCCAGCCGCGCCGCGCCCGCCACCAGCGGCTGAGCTTGGCCAGCGGGTCGCGCCAGGAGACCCATTGCCGCAGCACCGGCATGCGCGGCGTCACGCTGCCCGCGAAGCCGTGCCACAGCGGGTCCCAGGCCGAATTGGGCGAGCACACGGCAACGAAGAAGGGACGGGCGATCCCGGCCTCGTCGGCGAGCCGGTTCCAGAGGTCGAGGACGCCCGTCACCTCGGGAATCTGCCAGGCGCGGTAGATGAGGAACAGCGGGCGCCCGTCGACGGTCAGGTAGCGCCGGTCGCGGAAGGCCTTCAGGAGGAATTCGAAATGCGCCCGGTGATCGGCCTCGCCGGGGTAGGTCTGCTCGATCAGCACGCGCTTCGGCGCACCGTGCCAGATGCCTGTCCAGCTCTCGTTCGCCCAGCACAGGCAGAAGGGGAAGTCTGGCTCCCCGCTGGCGAGGATTTCGTCGACCGGGCGTTCGAGCAGGCGCCGCCCGCCGAACCAGTAGTGGTAGTAGCAGAAGGCCTCGATGCCGTACTCGCGCGCCAGTTCCGCCTGCGCGGCGCGCGCTTCGGGCAGGCGCAGGTCGTAGTAGCCGAGGTCGGCGGGCACCTTCGGCTGCCGGTGCCCGGCGAAGAGCGGCCGGGCCTTGCCGGTGTTGGTCCACTCGGTGAAGCCCTTGCCCCACCATTCGTCGTTTTCGGGAATCGGGTGGAACTGCGGCAGGTGGAAGGCGATTAGTCGGGTAGCGTTCGTCATCGGTCTGTTCTGCTTCGTGTTGGGCCGCCGTCGCGGCCTCGCCCGGAGCGCCATCACGGCGCCTCCGCCGGCGCGGGCTTCACGTAGAAGCTCGCCATTTCGCTCATCCGCCGCTCGGAGTACATCTCCTCGACGGTCCGTCGCGCCGCCGCGCCGACCGCCTCGCCCAGCGCCCGGTCGCTGCCGAGGCGCGCGATGATCTGCCGCGCCTCCTCGTTGCTCTCGAACAGAAAGCCGTTCCGGCCGTGCTCGATGAACTCCCGGTAGCCGCCATGCACACCGCAGACCACCGGCAGCCCGCAGGCCATCGCCTCGACCACCACCCGCCCGAAAGGCTCGAAAAACCCGGGGTCCGTCCGGTAGAAAAAGCAGTCGATGCCGTGCAGGAAATCCATCGGCGGCGCGCTGCCGGCTGGCAGCAATTGTATGTTTTCGTGTCTGTCCAGATGCTGACGGAGTACCAGTCCGCCCATCACCTTGACGGCGCCGCCGGCCTGCGCGTGCCACGCGTACAGGGCGGCGTCGTCGGGATGGTGCTTGTCGGCGACGTCCCGGCTCATGCGCCCGATCGTGAACGGGCGCGGCGCCGCCGCGACGGCGCCGTCCGCCGGGCGGGAGAAGGCGGCAAGGTCGATCGGCGAAAAGTGCACCACGCCCGGCACGCCGGTCCGCCGGTACAGCCACTGCGAGGCATAGACCATCTCGCAGCGCGAATCGAAGTCGTGTCGCCGGAGGATGGTCATGAACTGGTCGAGATTGGCCGCGTCCTGCGTGTTGTAGAGGCCGATGATCCGCTCGGGCGCGGCATGCCGCAGCCAGTCGCCGATGCGGAAATAGCAGCCGACGAAGACGAGGTTGCCGCCGCGCGGATAGCGCCGCAGGAAGGAGCGGATGCGACGGATCGGCAGGCGCGATTCGAGGTGCGCATCGACCCGGTGCTCCGACCAGACGTGGGTCTCGGCCTGCCGCGACAGGAGGTGGTAGAGCTGGACCGTCCGGTTCTCGGAGCCGCCGCAAGCGTTGATCATCGGGTTGACGAGATGCACCGTCGCCCCGCCTTTCCGCAAGCCTTGTCCAAACATCGTCCGATCCCTCCAAAAAAACGCCGGATGGTCTGCCGTGCACACCGTCCTCCGCCGTCTACTAGCACTTTCCCGAGTCTTCCACCGTTGCCTACCGCGCTCTTCGCCCTCCGCTCGACCGGCGCTCCCGGCTCCCCGCCTACCCCCGGGCGCCCGGCGCCAGGGTCGCCACGACGCCGAACTGGAGATAGCGCATGTCCGTCAGCGCGCCGCCGAGCAGCTTGTTGAGCAGCGCGAACTTCCAGGGGAAATGCCCCTTCAGCCCGTCGATGCGCTGAACCGCAAAACCGTTCGCCTCGAACAGGCGGACGATGTCGTCGCGCGTGAAGAAGCGCAGGTGCGTCCGGTCCATCACGCCCTCGTCCTGGTATTCGAAACGCCGCCGCAACAGCAGCGACTTCATGACCTCGTAGTGGCGCAGGTTGGGGATCGAGGCGACGACCACGGCGCCCGGCGCGAGGTAGGCTTTCAGTTCCTCGAGCACGTCCCAAGGCGCGCGCAGATGCTCCAGCACGTCGAGGAAGACGGCGCAATCGAAGGTTTCGCCGGCGAGGAACTGCAGACCCTGCTCGACGTCGCGGCGGAACACCTTGTCGAGCCGCTCGCCGGCCAGCCGGGCCGGCTCTTCCATCAGCTCGACGCCGACCACGTAAGCGTCCTGCCGCTCCTTGATGCACTGCGCGAAGACGCCGGCGCCGCAGCCGAACTCGACGATGCGGGCGGCGCTGCGCGGCACGAAATCGAGCATTTCCGGGCGCTCGGTTGCGAAGTAGCGTTCTTTCTTCGGCTCGTAAGCCAGCTGCTGGTCGCTCATTGCCGTCCCTTTCGCTCTTGCATGATCACGTGACGTCCCGCACGCCGGCCACGCGCAGCGCGCTCAGATGGAGTTGCGCGGCGGCGCGCAGGCGGGCGGCGCGCAGCGCGAACGAGCCCGGATAGCCGCGCGCCATGCGGTAGAAGCCGCGGGCCAGGGCGCGGATCGCCGCGTTGCCGGCGGCGTAGCGCTTGAGCGTCGCCACTTCCCGCATGAACTCAGCCCATTCGGCGCGGCACGCCTCGCCGGCGTAGCCCGTGCAGATCGCCGCCGTCACCGACGCCGCCTCGTGTTCGTGCAGGACGTCGTCGCGCCCCGGGCTGCCGAGCAGGGTGCGCAGGTCGTCGAACAGCTCGGCGATGCAGCCCTTGCTGCCCATCACGACCATGCGGGCGAGCAGCGCCTGCCGGGTCGCCTCGGCCGCCAGCGCGCCGGCTTGCCGAGGCACCAGATAGTCGCCCAGCGCCAGCGTCGCGCGCAGCTTGCGCCCGACTCGCTGATCGAAGCGGCGGAACACCGAAGCGCGCTGCCGGCCGGCGTAGCGGATCGCCTTGGCGCCGCGCAACCCGCCGTGCTGGCGGAAGATGAAGCTCGGCGCCGGAGAAAAGACCGCCGGGCAATGCCGCGCCAGGCGCAGCTGCATGTCGTAGTCCTCGGAACTGAGGAGTTCCGCGTCGAAGCCGCCGACCTCGCGATAGACCTCGGCGCGCACCAGCGCCGTCGCCAGGTGGAAGAAGCAGCCCTTCATCAGTTCGGCAAAGAAGCGGTCGTCGCCGTAGGCCGGGACGACGTGCGGACGGCCGCGCACGATGCGCCCCTGCGCGTCGTCGCTGCCGTAGTAGTGCGGACTGAAGACGAAGCCGGCGTCCGGGCGGGCGCGCAGCGCGGCGACGCGGCTGGCGATGGCATCCGGCAGGGCCACGTCGTCGTCGTCGAAGATCCAGATCAATTGGCCGCGCGCCAGCGCGAGGCCGAGATTCACGGCGCTCGGCTTGCCGCCGTTGTCCTTGCGGACGTAGCGGATGCGCTCGCCGTAGGCGCGCAGCAGATCGGCCGTCCCGTCCTCCGAACCGTCGTCGATGACGATGATTTCGAGCGCCGGCTCGGTCTGCGCAAGCAGGCTGTCGAGGCATTCGCCGATGTAGTTGGCGCGGTTGTAGGTCGGCACCAGGACCGAAACGCTCATTCCGTCGCCCGCCCCGGCCGGCGGCGCGCCGGCGGCTACGACGTTCGCCTCCGCGTCGCCCGTCGGCGGCGCGGAAGCCGCACCGCATACGCCGGCGCCGCCGTCGTTCACCATCGCGCGTCCCTCGCCATCGACCGTCTCTCCCATTTCGCCCTCTTTCCCGATCCGCCTCAGGCGCGCCTGAAATGCCGGAACAGCTCGTGCACGTCGCGCAGATAGCTGCGCGACATGAGCACGACGCCGACCGCATAGCTCAGCGCGCCGAGCAGCACGAGCGCCGCCAGGCGCCCGGACAGCGCTTCCGTCGCCGCGTACACCGGGTCGCGCGCCAGCATGACGGCGAACAGCATCAGCAGCGAAGCGGCGCAGGGCACGCCGAGAATCCGCCACTCGTCGCGCGTGCCCATGCGCACCAGCCCGAGCGCGACGCGGAAGAAGAGCAGCGCGATCAGCGCCGAGAAGAGGATCGCGTAGGCGACGCCGAGCAGCCCCCAGCGGCTGCCGACGAAGAGCGCCGCGACGCTGGCCAGCGTGCTCGCCAGATAGAGGTTGAAGGACAGGCCCAGGCGGTTGGTCGCGTTGAAGATCGGCGAACCGATGGTCGTCGCGGCGCGGATGCCCGAGCCGATGGAAATGATCTTGAGCAGCGGGATCATCGCCAGCCACTGCGCGCCGTAGAGCAGCGGCACCAGTTCCTCGGCGACCGCCGCGATGCCGAAACCGATCGGAACGACGACCAGCGCGAGCAGGCGGCCGCTGCGCAGGATGCCGGCGCGGAAGCGTTCGAGATCGCCCTGCACCGCCGAAAAGGCCGGGAACAGCACGCGCTGCAGCGGAATCGCCATGCGCGTGCGCACCTCGTCGGTCAGCGAGCGCGCGTTCTGGTAGTAGCCCAACGACACCGCGCCGAGCAGGCGGCCGACCAGGAACAGGTCGAGGTTGGAATTGACGTAGAACAGGATGCCGTTGCCGAAATAGCCGCCGTTGATGCGCCAGGTCGAGGCCAGGAAGGCCTTGCTGAAGCGCAGGCGCGGCCGGTAGCCGACGACGGCGGCGTAGGCGGCGGTCTGCGCCAGCGCGCCGGCGAGCGCGCCGCCGACCAGGCTCCACACGCCCCAGCCGGCCAGCGCCATGGCCACGGCGGTGCCGGCGCGGCACAGGAGCACGGCGGCCTGCACCGCGAAATCGGTGCGGAACATCAGCATGCGCGCCAGCAGGCTGCGCGGCACGACGGTCAGTTCCTCGAGCACGAAGGAGATGCAGAGCACCTGCAGCAGCTGGCCGACCAGCGCGTCGTTGAACAGTTTTCCGGCCGGGAAGGAAAACAGGAAGACCAGCGTCGTCAGCGCGACGCCGAGGCCCAGCGCCGCCCAGAACATCGTGTCGATCTGGATGCGCGCGATACGCGGACGCTGGATCAGGATCGAGCCGAAGCCGAAGTTCGAGAACAGCGCGGCCAGCTCGGTGACCACCGTCGCCATCGCAACGTGGCCGAAGTCGGCCGGCGTCAGCAGGCGCGCCAGGATCGCCATCGAGCCGACGGTGATGAGCAGGCGGACGGCGATGCCGAGGAAGGTGAAGGCCGCGCCGTCGACCACCCGCCGTCCGAGATTCGCGCTGGACGGGCGGAAGGCGAGCTGGACCAGCGTCAGTCGGCGAGGCATGCCAGCCACTCCAGCGTCGAGCGTTCGACCAGCGCGCGCCACGACGCGCTGGAAAAGGTATGGTCGGCCCCGGCCGCGTCGATCCGCGCCACGCGCGGCTGCGCCAGCGCGGCGCGCCAGACGGGATCGCCGGCCGCGTGGTCGGCGAATTCCCGGGCGACGTAGTCGCTCCCGCTCAGCAGCAGCAGCACGCGCCCCGGAAAATCGCGCAGCGCCGCCCCCATGCGCTCGGGAAAAGGACGCGGCGCAGCGGCGCCCGATGCCACAGCGGTGCGCCGTGCCGCCGCGCGGCGCAGGCTGCCGGCGAAGCCGCGCGCCGCCGCCAGCAGCGGTACCTGCCCGCGCGCCAGCTTGCTCCAGAACTCCCTTTGCAGCAGGCGCTGCCCGTAATAGTGCCTGACCTGGGTGCGCGCCAGCGACGCCTCGGAACGAACCCAGGGATTGAGCAGACAGAGGCCGGCGATGCGCGGATCGCGCCGCTCGCCGCAATAGAGCAAGGCCGCCGAGGCGGCGTCGCACAGCCCCCAGAGAACAAGCTTGTCGACCTGCGGACAGGCCTCGCGGAAGGCGTCGAGCGCCGCCGCGACGTCGTCGCCCACCTGCTCGAAGCTACGCGCCGCGCCCTCGCTGTCGCCCATGCCGCGATAGTCGAAGCGCGCCACGGCGTACCCCGCGGCCGCCAGCCGGCGCGCCAGCAGCAGGAACTGCCGATGGCTGCCGACGCGGTACTGCGGGCCGCCGACCAGGACCAGGACGCCGCAGGACGCCGGCAGCGCGGGACGGGCGAGAACGCCGTGCAGACGCTCCCCGGCGCAGGAGAAGGCGAGAATCTCTTCGCTGAAATTCATGCCGGAGCCACCTCCCCTTCGCCCTTCGAGGCCGCGCCGGAAGGCCGGACGGCGCTCTGGTCGGAATTCCCGCCGAAATCCCCGCCGGAAGCATTCCCGACGACCTTGCCGCAACCTTCGCCGCCGGCAGATTCGGCACCGCCGCCCTCGGCCACGCCTCCCGCATCGTCACTCACGGCACACCCAGCATCGGCCCGCGCGAGGAGGCGCAGCGTCGCCTCGATCAGCGCCGGTGCTTCCTCGATCTCGCTGGTCTGCCAGAAGGCCGGCCCGGCGACGACGGTGCCGCGCACGGCGTGCCCGGCGGTCCGCCAGCGCGCCAGCCGCAGTTCGGCGGCCGGCGACAGCGGCGCCGCGGGACGCGCCGCCAGCTCGATCCACTCGCAGCGGCAGGCCGCCGCCGGCGGCGGCAGTTCGGCTCGCTCCAGCCCGCTGGTCAGCGCGGGCGCCAGCGCATAACCGGCGATCTCGACCGTTTCGCCCTGCGCGAGCTGGCCGCGCAGGCGGTCGGTCGCGCCGCCTGCCGCACCGCCTGCCGTACCTTTCCCCGTACCGCTCTCCGCGCCGCCAAGCGCCTCGCTTCCCGCGCGCTCGCCCGCGCCGCCGAGCATGGCGCCGGCCGTCTTCAAGCGGAGGAACTGCTGCAGATGCTGTTTGCCGGAAACGACGGGCTGCCAGAAGAGCAGGCCGGCCGGCGGCGCGCCGCGTTGCGCCGCCTCGGCGGCGAGCAGGCAGCCGCTGCGCAGCCCCCACAGCCAGAGCGGCGCGGCGCAGCGCGCGCGCAGCCAGGCGCAGGCCAGTTCGACGTCGTCGAGCCAGCCCGCCCACGAGGCGTCGGCGAAATCGCCGGAACTGTCGCCGCAGCCGTGCAGATCGATCTGCAGCACGGCGTAGCCGGCCGCCGCCAGCGCGCGCGCCTGCACGGCGGCCATGCGCCGCGACTTGTTCATTTCCTCGGCGAAGGGATGCACGTAGACGAGCGCGCCGCGCGCCGCCCCTTCCGTGGCCGGACGATGGAACAGGCAGTAGCGCTGACCCGAAGTCGCCGGCAGGAAGAAGGCTTCGCACGCCATCGCCGCCCGCCTCAGGGCGCCGCGCCGCGCAGCGCCATCGGCATGCGCTTTTGCGCGTGTTTCGGGGCGCGGGCGCCGGACGCGCCCGGCACCCGGCGGCGCATCCCGCGCATGCTTCCTCGCGCCCCGGAAAACCGCGCCCTCACGCCCTACCCCAGCTTGCCCTGCACGAAGTCGACCAGCGTGCCCACCGTGGCGAACACCGCGCCGTCGATCTCGTCGTCCTCGACGACCACGTCGAAACGCTCTTCCAGCGTCGTGATCACGGCCACCACCGCCATCGAATCGAGTTCGGGGATGGCCCCGAGCAGCGGCGTATCGACGTCGAAACCGGCCGAACGCCCCTTGAGGCTCAGCACTTCGTCGAGAATGGACAGGACTTCCCGTTTGATATCCACATCAGCTCCTTGTTGCGCGACATACCGGCCGCACGGTCTATTCCAGGGCGAAATTATACGGGCAGACGCCGTGTCGACCTGTGACATACTTTACGGCGTCATAGCCGCGAGACGGACATAATCGCCACATTTCGCGTGCCTGACGGAAATCCGCCGAACCACTGAAATCACCATGGCAATGAATATGCGAGTCCGGGTTTTGGCTGATTTCGCAGCGCTGCGCGAAGCCCTGCCTGCGCTCGCCGCGCCGTCGCCCGACGCCGACCCGTTCTGCACCCTGGAGTGGTACGAAAACCTCGCGCGCACGGGCTTCGACCCGACCGCACAGCTGCACCTGCTGGCTGTCGAGGATACGCTCAACCAAAGCTGTTTCTGCCTGCCGCTGGCCAGCCGGATGCGCTCGGCGGATTTCGGCGCCGACGCGCTGGTCGGGCTCAGCAACTACTACAGCGGCCTGTACGGCCCGATCGGCGACGTCAGCCTCTTGTCCGCCGAGGACTGGCGGACCATCTGCCGCCAGCTGCGGGCGCGCAGCCGGCAATGGCCGATCATCAACCTGCAGCCGCTCGACACCGGCAATCCCTTCTTCCGCCGCCTGCTCGCCGCGCTGGCCGACGAGGGCTACTGGACCGACACCTATTTCTGCTTCGGCAACTGGTATCTCGAACTGGGCGGACGCTCCTTCGCCGACTACTTCCGCGACCTGCCGCCACTGCTGAAGAACACCATCGCGCGCGGACGCAAGAAGCTGGAGCGCTCCGGCGACTGGCGCATCGACATCCACGACGCGCCGGGCGCGGCGCTCGAACGGGCGGTGGCCGACTTCGAATCCGTCTACCGGCAAAGCTGGAAGCGGCCGGAGCCCTTCCCCGACTTCATTCCCGGCCTGTGCCGCATGGCCGCCGCGCGCGGCTGGCTGCGCCTCGGCGTGCTGCGCTTCCACGGCCGGCCGATCGCAACCCAGCTCTGGCTCGTCAAGGACGGACGCGCGATGATCTACAAGCTGGCCTACGACAAGAGCCACCCGCACCTGTCGCCCGGCTCCGTGCTGTCCGCCGCGCTGATGCGCCACGTCATCGACATCGACCGCGTGCGCGAGGTCGACTACCTGACCGGCGACGACGCCTACAAGCGCGACTGGATGCCGCATCGCCGCGAACGCCTCGGCATCGTCGCCTTCGACCCCGGCACGCTGAAGGGCCTGAGCGCCGGCACGCGCCATTTCGCCGGCAAGCTCGGCCGGCGCCTGCTGGCTGCGATGCGGAACAATTCCACGGCCGCGCGATCGGCGATTGGCTAGAATCGGCATGCGAACGACGCGCAGCGCGGGCAAGCCGCACTCCCGCTCCGGGCGCCCGCATGGCCGGCGCTTGCCCCCCGGCGCGCTTCGCCGTTCCTGCCGTCGCGCCAGCCCGCGACCCCGTCCACCTTCCGGCCACCCGACATGACCGATTCGACCCTGCTCCCCGAACTGATCGCCCGTACCGCGGCCCGCAGCCCGGAGGCCATCGCGCTGACCCACGGTGCGCAGTCGATCAACTACGCGCAGTTGTACGACACGGTGGACGCCTGCGCCGGCGGCCTGCTCGGCCTCGGCCTGCAGCGCGGCGAGCGCGTCGCGATCTACCTCGAAAAGCGCTTCGAGACGGTGATCGCCAGCTTCGCCGCGCCGGCCGCCGGCTGCGTCTTCGTCCCGCTCAACCCGCTGCTCAAGGCCGAGCAGGTCGCCTACATCCTGCGCGACTGCAACGTGCGCGCGCTGATCACTTCGGGCGACCGCCTGCCGCTGCTTGCCCCGATCCTCGACAGCTGCCACGACCTGCGCCACGTCGTGCTCACCGGCGCCCGCCCGGAGGCGCCCCCCGACGCCGCGCCCGGCGGCCCGCCCGCCCGCCTGAGCTGGGACGAACTGCTCGCCGCGCCGCCCGCCGCCGGCCACCGCGTGATCGACACCGACATGGCGGCGATCCTCTACACCTCGGGCAGTACCGGCAAGCCGAAGGGCGTCGTCCTCTCGCACCGCAACATGGTCGCCGGCGCCAAGAGCGTCGCCGGCTACCTGCAGAACGATCCGGACGACACCCTGCTCGCCGCGCTGCCGCTCTCCTTCGACGCCGGCTTCAGCCAGCTCACCACGGCCTTCCACAGCGGCGCGCGCGTCGTGCTGCTCAACTACCTGCTGCCGCGCGACGTGCTGAAAGCGCTGGCAAACGAGAGCGTCACCGGCCTCACCGCCGTGCCGCCGCTCTACATCCAGCTCGCGCAGCTCGACTGGCCGGCGGGCATCGGCGAGCACCTGCGCTACTTCGCCAACACCGGCGGGCGCATGCCGCGCGAAACGCTCGCCGCGCTGCGCGCGCGCCTGCCGCGCAGCAGCCCCTTCCTGATGTACGGCCTGACCGAGGCCTTCCGCTCGACCTACCTGCCGCCCGCCGAGGTCGACCGCCGCCCGGACTCGATCGGCAAGGCCATCCCCAACGCCGAAATCCTCGTCCTGCGCGAGGACGGTTCGCCATGCGCGCCGAACGAACCGGGCGAGCTCGTGCATCGCGGCGCGCTGGTCGGCATGGGCTACTGGAACGACCCGGAGAAGACCGCCGAACGCTACAAGCCGCTGCCGGTCAACGCGCCGGGGCGCGAGGCCGGGCTGGTGCTGCCCGAGATCGCCGTCTTCTCGGGCGACACCGTGCGCATGGACGAGGAAGGCTTCCTCTACTTCATCGGCCGCCGCGACGAGATGATGAAAACCTCCGGCTACCGCGTCAGCCCGACCGAGGTCGAGGAAATCCTCTACGCGACGAAGCTGGTCGGCGAATGCGTCGCCTTCGGCGTCGATCACCCGGCGCTCGGCCAGGCCATCCAGGTCATCGCCACGCCGCCGCCGGGCGCCGCGCTCGACACCGCCGCGCTGCTCGCCGAATGCCGCCAGCGCATGCCGGCCTACATGGTGCCGGCGCACATCGACGCGCGCGACGGCCCGCTGCCGCGCAACCCGAACGGCAAGATCGACCGCAAGACGCTCGCCACCGAGTGGGTGGAGCGGCAGAACGCCGCCTGAAAATTTCCGAACAAGCCCGAATTCGCCAGACGCCGCCCGATTCCGCACCTTCGAGGACACGACACGCAATGCAGACCGCCGACCGCCCAGACCCTTCCGAACGCCCCGAGCGCGCCTTGCCGAGCCACGCCGCGATGGACCAGTTCGCGGTGCGCGACGGCGAGCTCGTGATCGGCGGCGTCCCGCTCGCCCGCCTCGCCGCGCGCGTCGGGCAGACGCCGTTCTACGCCTACGACCGCGCCCTGCTCGCACGGCGCGTCGGCGAGCTGCGCGCCGCGCTGCCGCCCGCTGTCAGGCTGCATTACGCGATGAAGGCCAACCCGATGCCGGCGCTCGTCGGCCACCTCGCGGCTCTCGTCGACGGCATCGACGTCGCTTCCGGCGGCGAGCTGAAGGCCGCCCTCGACGCCGGCGCCGATCCGCGCGAAGTCAGCTTCGCCGGCCCCGGCAAACGCCCGGAAGAGCTGCGGCAGGCGGTCGCCGCCGGCGTCCTCGTCAATCTCGAATCCTTCCGCGAAGTCGCGCCGCTCGCCGCGCTCGGCGCCGAACTCGGCGTTCCGGCGCGCATCGCGGTGCGCGTCAATCCCGATTTCGAACTGAAAAGCTCGGGCATGAAGATGGGCGGCGGCGCCAAGCAGTTCGGCGTGGACGCCGAGCAGGTGCCGGCGCTGCTCGACGAGATCGCCCGCGCCGGAGAAGCCCTCGCCTTCGAGGGCTTCCACCTGTTCGCCGGCTCGCAGAACCTGAAGGCCGAGGCCATCATCGAGGCTCAGTGCAAAAGCTACGAACTGGCCCTGCGCCTCGCCGCGCACGCGCCGGCGCCGGTGCGCACACTCAACCTCGGCGGCGGCTTCGGCATCCCCTACTTCCCCGGCGAACGGCGCCTCGACCTGGCGCCGATCGCCGCCAACCTCGCCGCACTCGCCGCACGCGCCGCGCGCGAACTGCCGCAGGCCGCGCTGGTCGTCGAACTCGGCCGCTATCTGGTCGGCGAGGCCGGCGTCTACGTCGCCCGCGTCGTCGACCGCAAGGTCTCGCGCGGGCAGGTCTTCCTCGTCACCGACGGCGGCCTGCACCACCACCTCTCGGCGTCTGGCAACTTCGGGCAGGTGATCCGCAAGAACTACCCGGTCGCCATCGGCAACCGCATGGCCGACGCGGCGCGCGAGACCGCCAGCGTCGTCGGCCCGCTGTGCACCCCGCTCGACCTGCTCGCCGACCGCATGACGCTGGCCGTCGCCGACGTCGGCGATCTCGTCGTCGTCTATCAATCCGGCGCCTACGGCCTGTCGGCCAGCCCGCAGGGCTTCCTCGGCCACCCGGCGCCGGTCGAGGTGCTGGTGTGAGCTCGCCCATCCGGCCGCCGGCGGGCGCCGCCCTCCGCCCCCGGCGAATGCGCCGGCCGGCGGCGGCAGCGTCCGGCAAGCCACGACGCAACGAACGCAGCGCCTTCTAGCGAGGAGACCGCCGTGCCCCAACGCCAGTTTGCAACGTCCGCCGATCTTCCCCTCCGCCCGCCCCAGGCCGCGCCCGGGGCGACCTCGGCGCCATCCGCGAGCCCGGAGCTGAGCCTCGGCCGGCCGCTGTTCAACGACCCGGCGCTCGCCGCAACGGCCGCCGGGGAAGGCGTCGCGGCAGCCTGGCGGCAGGCTTTCGCGCGTAGCGGCACGAGCGCGCCGGCCGCCGTCGGCGGCGACTTCGCCGTCGCCCTGCGCCTGCCGGACGGACGGATCTTCCTCGCGGTCGACCGCTTCGCCGTGCGCAGCCTGTGCTACCGCCAGGTCGGCGACAGCCTGCGCTTCGCCGAGCGCGCCGACGAACTGCTCGACGCGCCCGGCGACGCCAGCGCCGAGATCGACCCGCAGGCCATCTTCGACTATCTGTTCGGCCACGCCATCGCCTCGCCGCGCACCATCTTCAAGGACGTCTTCCGGCTGCCGCCGGGCCACTGCGCGCTGTTCGAGAACGGCCGCCTGACCGTGGCGCCGTACTGGACGCCGACCTTCAGCGAGAAGCCCGCCGCCTTCGCCAGCCTGCGCGAGGAATTCCGCGCGCTGCTGCACGACGCGGTCGCCCGTCAGGTCGGCGAACTCGACCCGGCGCGCGTCGGCTGCTTCCTGAGCGGCGGCACCGACAGCTCGACGGTCGCCGGCATGCTCTGCGCCGTCGCCGGTCGCCCGGCCGCCAGCTACTCGATCGGCTTCGACGCCGCCGGCTACGACGAGATGGAATACGCGCGCATCGCCGCGCGCCATTTCGGCACCGACCACCACGAGTACTACGTGACGCCGGACGATCTCGTGCGTGGCATCCCCGAGGTCGCGGCGCACTACGACCAGCCCTTCGGCAACTCGTCCGCCCTCCCCGCCTACTACTGCGCCCGCCTGGCGAAAGCCGACGGCATCGGGAAGATGCTCGCCGGCGACGGCGGCGACGAGCTGTTCGGCGGCAACAGCCGCTACGCCAAGCAGCGCGTCTTCGGCTGGTACGAGCGGATTCCGGCGCCGCTGCGCGGCGGCCTCATGGAGCCGCTGCTCGGCCTGCCGGGCGCCGGCCGCCTGCCGCTGCTGCGCAAGGCGGCGAGCTACGTCGAGCAGGCGCGCGTGCCGCTGCCCGACCGCATGCACATGTACAACCTGCTGCTGCGCCTCGGCGTCGACGAAGTCCTGAGTCCGGACTTCCTCGCCCGCATCGACCTCGACGCGCCGGCCCGTCAGCAGCGCGCGGTGTGGGCGCAGGCACGCACCGACAGCCCGGTCAACCGCACGCTCGCCTTCGACTGGCGCTACACGCTGGCCGAGAACGACCTGCCCAAGGTGTGCGGAACGACGCGGCTGGCCGGCGTCGAGGTCGGCTTCCCGCTGCTCGACAAGCGCCTGCTCGATTTCTCGCTGGCCCTGCCGGCCGACTACAAGCTCAAGGGACTGAAGCTGCGCTGGTTCTTCAAGGAGGCGCTGCGCGGCTTCCTGCCCGACGAGATCATCGCCAAGAAGAAGCAGGGCTTCGGCCTGCCCTTCGGCGTCTGGGCCAACCGCCACGCCGGCCTCAAGCGGCTGGCCGAGGACTCGCTGCACAGCCTGGGCCGGCGCGGCATCGTGCGCGCCGACTTCATCGACACCCTGCTCACCAAACTGCTGCCCGAACACCCCGGCTACTACGGCGAGATGGTCTGGATTCTGACCATGCTCGAACAGTGGCTGCAGGCCAAAGCGCCGGGCTTCGTCCTGCGCTGAAGCGCGGGAACAAGAGAATTCGGAGACTCCGATGCCGAACGCCCGCGCGCCCGGCGCCATCGCCAACGCAGCTGCGGCTCCGGCGCAGCGCCGCGAAACGGCGTGGCTGGCGGCCATCGTGCTCGTCGGCCTGCTCGCCCGCGTCGCCACCGTCGTCGTGCTCGACATCGCGCCGGTCAGCGACTACGCCGAGTACCGCCAGATGGCGCTCAGCCTCCTGGCCGGCCACGGGCTCGTCGACACGATGGGCAACCGCGCGATGTACAACGCCGGCTATCCACTCTTCGTGCTCGCCCCGGCCTTCGCGCTGTTCGGCCCCGGCCTGCTCGCCGCGCAGCTCGCCAACGCCCTGCTCGGCGCCGCCGGCATCGCCCTCTGCCACGCCGTCGCGCGCGAGGCCGGCGCCGGGCGCGGCGGCCGCCTGCTCGCCGCCGCGTTCTGGGCGGCCTACCTGCCATCCTGGATCTACGCCGAATACCTCGCCAAGGAAAACCTCATGACGCCGCTCATGCTCGGCGTCCTCTGGTGCGCGCTGCGCCTCGCGCGGCAGCCGTCACTGCGCGTCGCCGGCGTCTGCGGCCTGCTCTTCGGCCTGCTCGCGATCACCGGCAACAGCGCGCTGGCGCTCGTCGCCGTCGCCGCCTGCGCGCTCCTGATCGCCCCCGGCGGCGCGCGCCGCAAGCTGCCGCTCGCGGCGGCGGCGCTGCTCACCGCGCTCGCCGTCGCCGCGCCGTGGCTGCTGCGCAATCTCGAAACGGTCGGCGCGCCGGTGCTCAACACCAACGGCGGCTTCAACCTCTACCTGGGCAACAACCCGGCGGCCGACGGCCTCTTCATGTCGATTTCCGACACGCCGCGCGGCGCAAGCTGGGAAGCGCTGCGCCGCCAAGGCGAAGTGCAAGCCTCGCAAACCCTCGGGCGCGAGGCCGCGCAATGGATACGCGAACACCCGGCGGACTTCGCCGCGCTCGCCCTGCGCAAGGCGCTGCTGTTCTGGAGCCCGCCGACGCACGCGGGCAAGGGGCCGGGGTCGGCGCTGGAAACCACGTCGCGCCAAATCTGGCTCGCCCAGTACCTCCTGCTCACCGCCCTCGCCCTAGCCGGCCTCGCCCTGCCGGAAATGCGCACGCGCCAGAGCGCCCTGCTCGCCCTGGCGCTCGCCGCCTACACGGCGGTGCACATGCTCTTCTTCGTGGTTTTCCGCTACCGCGAACCGTTGATGCCGATTCTTTGCATCGTTTCGGCATTGGTTGCCGAGGCGCTGTGGCGGCATAGCTGGCGAGGGACCGCTGAATTACGTTAGCGGCAGTTCATCGGCCGAAGCAGTCCCTCAAGTCAATGCAGCTAACCGGCGGCAATCTGCGAGTGGCTGGCATTCATGTAATCAGAAAAGGGAATCGTGTTCTTGAGCATCCTTCCAGACGGAAGCAATAGTTGAGTGACGAGATGTTTTGAGCAGGGCAGTCCGTTCTTTTCGCGTTCAACTCTGCAAGTTGTTGCATAGTACGCAGCGTGGCTAACCTACCGGCCATGCCACGCATTTCCAGAGCGATCATGAAACCCCCTCGCAAACGCCTCATCAAATCCCTGTTCAAGAACTACATTGAAATGTACGCGTCGCGGGACACTAGGCTGATCGAGCATTTCAGCGGAAACTTCAGTGGTTATACCGGCGGGGGCGACTTCATCGTCGGCGACAAGAGCGAATGGGTGGACATTACCCGGCGGGATTTTGCCCAAGTCCCCCAGCGCATCCGCATCGAAATGCTCGATTTGCTGTTGCGCGATCTGAGCGATCACGTCGTGCTTGCCGCCGGGCTATTCCGCATTCACCTGCCAACGCCGGAAAGCATCTTCTCGAACGAAGCGGTACGCCTGTCCCTGGTATTCGTCCAAGAAGACGGCGACTGGAAAATTGCCCACAGCGGCTACTCCGTGCCCTACTACCTCGTGCAGCAAGGCGAGGTTTTCCCGATCAAGGGCTTGTACGGAGAGAATCAGGCTTTAGCGCTGCTGCTCAAGGAGACTAAACGGGCACTGTCAGAAGCCACGCGCCAGCTGGACTCCTTGCGTCAGGTCACCCATCAGGTTCGCACCTATCTGGAGGCCCACCTGGGGAGTGACCCCGACATCGATACAACGGCCAAGGTGCTGGGTTACTCACGACGCACACTCACCCGGCGGCTCCGTGAAGAAGCGACCAGCTTTCTGCAGATTAAGGACCAACTGCGGCGCTCCCTCGCCCTGCAGTTGCTGATCGCCAACCGGCTGCCGGTCGAAGCCATCGCCGGTCGCGTCGGCTTTGTCGATCTGACGACTTTTCATCGTGCCTTTAAGAAATGGACTGGCACCACGCCGCTGGCCTATCGGCGTTTAACCGCCTGAGTCGGCCCCGGCCTTGAAAGCACTGCGGGCGGGATCCAATGAATATCAGATTGGCCCGAAATGCCAATAAATTGACCCGTAACGCCAAAACTGGCTCGGCTTAAATCGTTATGCTTTCGGCAACTTCTTGACGTTCGCCGGCCGTTCTGCCGGCTCTTTCAGTCTGCCGCCCAAGATACGATGATAAAAACCGCCATTCAAAACCAGCGCCCACAGCGCCATCCGCATTTCTTCCGCAAACCCCTGGCCTTGGCCGTCTCCCTGCTGTTTCTCGGCACAACGCCTGCGGTTGCCCATGCCGACCCCGGGGTCACGGATCTGGACATGAACAGCCTATATTTTCTTTCATCTGCCTACGGCGTCAACGCCGCCGGTGACGTGGCGGTCGGCTATTTCATGACGAGCCTGATGGGCGGCATTTCCCACGCCTTTCGCTGGACCCAGGCTACCGGCATGATCGATCTGGGGACGCTCAGCACGGGTAATGCGGGGAGGTCTGTTGCCTACGGCGTCAGCGCGGCTGGCGACGTGGTGGTCGGTTGGTCCGATATTAATGCCGGCGGGCGGCACGCCTTCCGCTGGACCCAGGCCACTGGCATGATCGATCTGGGAACGATGGCGGCCAACAAAACTGACGGTTCATCAACGGCCTGGGGCGTCAACGCCGACGGCAACGTGGTAGTCGGTGAGGCTCAGCTTGGTGTGTACTCCAGTCGCGCCTTCCGCTGGACGCTCAATTCTGGTAGCGCGACGCAAGGCACGATGACCGACCTGGGCACGCTTCGTACTACGAACGATAACCTTTTTTCTGTTGCCTACGGCGTCAACAAGGCTGGCGACGTGGTGGTCGGTAAGTCCAACACCGATAGCGGGTACGACCACGCCTTCCGCTGGACGCTCAATACCGGCAGCGCGACGCAGGGTACGATGACCGACCTGGGCACGCTGAAGAGCGGCAATGCGGGTGAGTCTTTTGCACAAGGCGTCAACGCCGCCGGCGACGTGGTGGTCGGCCAGTCCCAAACCGATAGCGGGAATACCCATGCCGTGCGTTGGACGTTCAATGACGGCAGTGCTGCCCCAGCCACCAAGACCGACCTGGGGACGCTGAAGAGCGGCAATGCCGGTAACTCTTATGCCTGGGGTGTCAATGCCGCCGGCGACGTGGTGGTCGGCAGTGCCATAGCCGATAGCGGCGACCGCGCCTTCCGCTGGACCGCGGCTACCGGGATGCAAAGCATTGAAGACTGGCTCACCGCCAATGGCGTGACGGTCAACCCTTCCGCACCCAAAACGTCCTCAGCCTACGGTGTGAATGCCGCAGGCGACGTGGTGGTGGGGCGACTCATCAACAGCCACGCCTTCATCGCCACCACGAAAAGCTCAACCACGAAAGGCTTGCTCGATCTGGTCGAGAATCACAAGAGCCTAGCCGGGTCATCCGGCACGCCGGCACGCGCCATGCAGGATGCCAGCCTGGTGATGCATGGCGCCCACAGCAGCCCCATGCGCGGTTTGCTGACTGCCGGCAAGCAAAGCCTCTGGGTTGCGGGCGATTGGGGGCGTAGCGACAATCAGGGCAATGACGGCCATCTTGGCGCAGGTGAAGTTGGTTATGCGCGGGGCATCAACGATCAGGTCATGGTCAAGTTTGCGCTGGGCCGCACATACAGCAGGCAGGACACCCTCTTTGGCGGCAATACCAAAGTGGACGGCACCTACATCATGCCGGAACTCATTGCCAAATTATCCGGCACACCGCTGTATGCGACCGTCAGCGGTTACTACAACTGGAGCGAAACGGATGTGACCCGCGGCTACGACAATGCCGGCAACCGCGAATACGGTCGCGGCAGCGCCGACCTCAGTACCGCAGCGCTGCGCGCCCGACTGGACTGGCTCGATGCTCTCAAGGCGGGTAACACGTCGGTTACTCCGTATACCAGTGTCACTTACATCCGCACCAAGGTGGACGCCTACCGCGAAACCGGCGGGGCGTTCCCGGCCAACTGGAACAGCCGCACCGAAGACTCGACCGAAGCGCGTCTGGGACTGGATGTAGTGCATCACCTAGATGACAAGTTGGATTTGTTGGGCCGTCTGGAAGGGGTGCATCGTTTCAATGACACCGGCGCGACAGCCAGCGGCGATGTCGCCGGTCTGTATGGCTTCAGCCTGCCCGGACAGCATTACAAGCGCGACTGGCTGCGTGCCGCAGTGGGGGTCGAGGGCAGGATCGGCGGCGGCATGGGTTCCTTGATGCTCAACGGCAGCACCCAAGGCAATGCCACCGAATACTGGCTGGCCGCCAGTTACAGAATGGATTTCTAGCGATGACCCACGCCCTGCTCTCCCCTTCAGGACAGGGCGTGAAAAGACGTTCCAACGTGATCCAACGATGGACCGACTTGAAAGGTCTGCAATTCGCCGTAGTGCCGACGTAGCACCCGCTGCATGCCCACGGCAGCTTCGGCCGAATAACTGCCCTTGCCCCTCTCGTCGAAAGGCCCCCCCAAAGCAATACTCCACGCAGGGCGCAGGTTCAACCCTTGCGCAAATTCCCCGCAAGCCGCAAACCGAAGCGCAGACGGCTTCGATCCCAAGGCGTGAAGCGCGGCAGCTGGAAAAGATCGCTCGTCGCATCGGCGGCGCCCCATGCCGTCGATACGGCGGCGTCGAAGCCGAGGTCGCGGACGATGGCGGCGCTTTCCGGGGTGTAGTCGGCGCCCGGTTTCCCGTTCGGGTAGGCAAAGAGGCCGATGCGTTCGTCGAGCAGCTCTTCGAGCCGGCGCTTGCTGCCGGCGATTTCCTGCCGCACCGAATCGGCGTCAAGGCGGGCGAGGATCGGGTGCGAGACGGTGTGCGCACCGATCTGCATGCCGGCGCGGCGCAGCGCGCGCAACTGCGCCGAAGTCAGCATCAGGTCGTCGGCCGGGCGCACGCCGGCGGCGTGCGCGATGCGTTCGGTCAGCGTCAGGCGCACGTCGACCGGCTGGTATTTGAGGCGTCCGATGATCGCCTCGATGGCCGCGCGCTTCTCGTCCGCCGTGCCGACCGGGAAACGCTTCGCGCCCACTCCCAGCAAATCTTCCAGTTCGTCGAGCGCGAGCTGCGGCTGCGCGCAGTGGCGCACCGCTTCGATCACCGTGTCGTTCCACATGCGGCCGCCGTCAAGGAAGCCGGTGGCGACGAAGAAGGTGGCGGGCAGCCCGTGCCGCTGCAGGAGCGGCAGCGCGACGGTGCAGTTGTCGGCGTAGCCGTCGTCGAAGGTGATCGCGGCGGCGCGCGCCGGCAGGCGCCCTTCGCGCAGGCGGACGATCGCCTCGTCGAGCGGCAGCACGTTGCACCACGCACGCAGCCAGCCGAGCATGCGGTCGAACCAGGCGGCGTCGGCCTCGCCGGGGAAAATAGTGTCGGGGCGCGGCAGCACGCGGTGGAAGATCAGTATCGACAGGCGCGCCGACGGGCCGGCGGGCGACAGGCGGGAAAACAGCAGGCGGTTCAGCATCGCGTCACGCTCCGTCCCGTGCGCCGCTTTGCGCAGCGCTGCGAGCCGCATCCGGCCCGCCGTCCGCCGCGCCGGGCCGGCAGCGCGTGGCGCCGTCCGGGAACAGCAGGCGGTAGGCTTCGTCGGCGCCGACCGCGTGCCCGAGGCGGTTCCAGTGGCGGTCGAGCGGCCAGTAGTCGAATTTCAGCCCGTCGCGCGCGTAGCGCTCGCGGAACACCGGGTCGAGGTCGCTGACGCCGAAGCCGAGGCGGCGCGCCTGTTCGATCAGGTACTGGCGGGATGCCGGCAGGTCCTTCGGCGGCGCGGCGGCGTTGTGCCGGTAGATCGCGTAGCGGTCGGTATCGACCAGCAGGACGATGCACTGCGGCGGCAGCCCGAGGCCGCCCGGCAGTTCGGCGAGGAACCAGTCGGCGACGCGGCGCTGCAGGTCGCCGTCCTGCACGGCACGGCCGCCGGCCGCCGGCGGCGCGGCGTGCGCCGCCGACGACTTGAACAGGCCGTCGAGCGAGAAATGCAGGTTGGCCTGCAGGTAGCGGTACAGCGCGCTGTCGCCGACCGCCTTGCGCAGCTTCTTCTGCAGCGATTCGCCCTGCATCGGCAGGTAGCGCAGGCGCAGGGCGCCGCCGTCGGACGCGAGGTAGTAGTTGCCGAGGCGCGGCGAGAGGCTTTCGGCGAGGTCGCCGTCGGTGATCAGGAAGACCGCCGCCGCCGGCCTGAATTCGTCGCGCGCGAGGCGCGAGAGCGCCAGGTAGTCGCTCGCCGAGAGGCCGCTGACGCCCAGCCCGTAGACCGCGCTGGGCGCGCCAAGGCGCCGGCCGAGCTGGCCTTGCAGGGTGTCGGCGTAGTCGTTCATCAGCGACTCGACGTAGCTGTCGCCGATCACCAGCAGCGGGCGGCTGTCGCGGCGGTAGTCGAAGGGCGCGATGTGCCCGTAGTTGTTGGTCGTACCGCGATGCGCGTTGAGCATCGCCCAGCTCGTCGAATAGGCGTAGGGCAGGTGCGCCTCGAAATTCTGCAGCGGCCAGCGCTCGAACTGCGGCGTGCGGTAGAGGCCCATCGACACCGGCAGCAGGCGCAGAACGCCCTCGCAGGCGGCGAGGACGGCCAGCCCGCCGAGCAGCAGCCAGATCAGTCGGGAAAGTGCCGTGCGCATCGTCGTTCAGAAGTTGAAGTAGATGAATTCGGAAATGCCGTGCGAGGCGCTGATCGCCGCCAGCAGGAAGACGCACGCCGTCATCCCGCCCAGCGACAGCCAGCCCCAGCGCTCGCGCCGCGCGGGCGCGGCGACGCGCGCCCGTACTAGGCCGTCCAGGCGGCCCATCAGCGTCTGCGAGTTCGGGCAGGTCCACACGACGAGCAGCAGGACGGCGATCCAGCCGAGCTGGCGCAGCCCGCCGAAGGCTTCGAGCGGCGCGAAGGGTACCGCCAGCGCCGCTGCCCACGGCAGCGCCTGCCACTCGACCGGCAGCGCGACGCCGTTGACTCCGGCCATGCCGTCCAGGACGCGCAGCGCGGCGTCGAAGGACGTCGCGCGGAAGAAGACCCAGGCCAGCGCGACGCAGAGGAAGGTGAGCGCCGCCGCGCACAGGCGGCCGGCCGGCGTGGAGCGCGCGAGGTCGTGGCCGAGGCGCGCGCGCAGCGCCTGCCAGAGATGATTGACGACCAGATAGGCGCCGTGCAGCCCGCCCCAGACGAAGAAGGTCCAGCCCGCGCCGTGCCACAGGCCGCCGAGCAGCATCGTGAGCATGAGGTTGGCGTAGCGCCGCAGGGTTCCGTGGCGGTTGCCGCCCAGCGCGATGTACAGGTAGTCGCGCAGGAAGCGCGAAAGCGTCATGTGCCAGCGCCGCCAGAACTCGACGATGCTGGTCGCCTTGTACGGCGAATTGAAGTTGAGCGGCAGGTCCACGTTGAACATCTTGGACAGGCCGATGGCCATGTCGGAATAGCCGGAAAAGTCGAAGTAGAGCTGCAGCGTGTAGGCCAGCACGCCGCCCCAGGCCTCGATCAGCGTCAGCGCGTAGGCCGGGTCCGACTCGAAGACCGGCGACACGAAGGGCTGGATGCCGTCGGCGAGGACGACCTTCTTGAACAGGCCGATCAGGAAGAAGCCCATGCCGAGCAGGAAGTTGTCGAGGCGGAAGCGGTAGGTTTCGGCGCGCGCGAACTGCGGCATCATTTCCGCGTGGTGCAGGACGGGGCCGGCGATCAGGTGCGGGAAGTAGGCGACGAACAGGATGTAGGGAACGATCCGCGATTCGCGCACCTTGCCCTGGTAGGTATCGACGAGGAAGGCGATCTGCGTGAAGGTGAAGAAGGAGATGCCGATGGGCAGGACGATGGGCGCCAGATGCCACTGGCTGCCGGCCGCCGCGTTGAGCGATTCGACGAAGAAGTTGGCGTACTTGAAGTAGCCGAGCGCGCCGAGATTGGCGGCCAGCGCCAGGACCAGCACGCGCTTCGCCGCGCGCATGCGCGACGCGCCGCGGCAGCGCAGGATGAGGTGGCCGGCGGCGAAGTTGACGGCGATCGACGCCAGCAGCAGCAGGACGTAGCGCGGGCTCCAGTAGCCGTAGAAGAAGATCGAGACGAGCGCGAGCCAGGCCGCCGCCGTGCGCAGGCAGCGGTAGCCGGAGAGCGCGAAGAAGACGCCGAGCGTGACCGGCAGGAAGAAGAAGAGGAATTCGTAGGAGTTGAACAGCACGCTCGTCGGATATCCGCAAGAATCGAAGAGAAAAACGGCGCGCTCACGCCCGGCCGCGCGCCGCCGCCACCGCTCCGGTTTTTCCGCCCGTTGCCGCACCGCCCGGCGCACTGCCCGTCGAAGCGGGCGCCGCTGCCGGCGGAGTCGCGTCGGGCGTACCGGCCCCGCCCGGCGCCCGCGCCTCGGTGACGAGGCGATGAACCACCATCAGCGCGATGATTTCGTAGTACTGCAGCTCCCAGTAGGCGATGTTGACGAAGGCGCCGCCGACCGCGAAGCCGATCAGGCTGACCTGGATCGCCCGCGCCATCTGAATCGCCCACACGCAGTCGGGGCGCCCCTGGCTCGCCGCGATCACCCGGCGCGCCGTCATCCAGGCGGTGAAGCCGAGCGCCAGGAAGAGCGCCAGCCCGACGTAGCCGTGCTCGCCGAGCATCTGGAAATAGACGCTGTGCGCCGAGTGCAGATCCTCAGGGACCGGCGCGTACATGGCGAAGGTCTTCGGCGTGTACAGCTCGAAGCCGCCGCCGACCAGCGGCCGCGCGTTCGCGACGTTGATCGCCATGCGCCAGGAATTCAGCCGGCCCTGCGCGGACGCGTCCTGCTCGTAGGTCTGGATGCTCTCCATCCGCTCCGTCCAGCTCTGCGGCATGAAGCCGATGGCGATCGGCAGCACGGCGATCATCAGCAGCCCGAAGAGCAGCTTCTTCTGGCTCTTCAGCCAGAGGAAGAGCGCCATCGCCACGACGGCGAGGAAGGCGCCGCGCGAATGCGTGCCGAGCACGGCCATGCCGCTGAGCAGCATGGCGCCGAGCAGGCCGAGGCGCACCCAGGTCGAGGCGGACACCGCGCGCAGGTAGTACATCAGCGGGATGACCATGACCAGCGCCACCGAGATCGCGTTGTTGTCGGACAGGAAGCCGCCGCCGGGCGGACCGTAGACGCGCATTTCGCCGCCGGTGAGGATGGTGAACAGCCCGCCCTTGACGCCGAACAGGCCGACCGAGACGACCAGCACCCAGAGCAGCCACTCGATCTGCTTGCGCGAATTGAGCAGCGAGGCGCTGACGAGGACGAAGAAGAAGACCTTCATCACCTCGACCCAGCGCGCGAAACCCGCCTCGTGCTCGAAGGCGAAGATGTAGCTGACGCACATCCACAACGGCATCAGGAAGAGCAGCACGGTGATCCCGCTGATCGGCAGCTTGACCTGATCGCGCGAGACGAGCAGGCCGACGAGGGTGCTCACGGCGACGATCGCGGCGAATGGAAAGTCGTAGGCGAAGCCGAAGGCCATGCGGTGCGGCGTCATGACGCTGATCCACAGGAAGAGCAGGACGCCGATCCACGGGCGCCGGAAGACGAAGGGCAGCAGCCCGAAGACCACCAGCGAAAGGGCGATGTCCCTCATCGCGCCTCCCCGCCGGATTGCGGCACGCCGGGTGCGCCGGGTGCATCCGATGCGTCCGGCACGCCGCTCGCGGCGCCGGCGGCTTCCCGGCGGCCGGCGAGCGCTTCCGAAAACAGCGCGAGCTGCCCCTGCGTGGTTTCCGCCCAGCCGAAGCCCTCGGCGTAGCGGCGCACCGCCGCGCGGTCGATGCCGGCGCGCCGCAGGTCGGCGAGCGCGGTGGCGAAGGCCGCCGCCGACGGCGCCGGCGACGCGGGGACGAGGCGCCCGGCGACCGGCGCGGCGACCGCCTCGGGTACGCCGCCGACCGCCGTGGCGACGACCGGCGTGCCGCAGGCCATCGCCTCGAGCAGCACGTTGGGCCAGCCTTCGCGGCTCGACGCGAGGATCAGGACGTCGGCCGCGCTGTAGTAGGCCGGCAGGCGCTCCTGCGCGACCGCCCCGGCGAAGACGACGCGCGACGCGACGCCGAGGCGCTGCGCGAGCGCGGCGAGCGCCGCCCGCTCCGGGCCGTCGCCGACGATCGCCAGGCGCGTGTCGGGTCCGACTCCCCGCTCCCCACCCGCCCCGGCCGGCAGCGCGAGCAGTTCGATGGCGAGGTGGTGGCCCTTGTTCTCGACGAGGTTGCCGACCGAAAGCAGCGTCGGCGCCGCCGGCCAGCCGAGTTCGGCGCGCGCGCTAGCGGGCGGCAGCGGCGCGAAGCGCGCGAGGTCGACGCCGTTGCGCAGCACGCGCAGCTTGGCGCGCTCGGCGCCGATGCCGGCCAGCGCGTCGCGCAGCGCGCCGGAAACGCAGATCGACGCGGCCGCGCGCCCGGCGGCCCAGCGCATCAGGCGGCGCGGCACGGCGTGGCGGGCGATCAGGTTGATGTCCGAGCCGCGCGCGGTGACGACGAAGGGCTTGCCGAGGTGGCGCGCGAGCAGCGCCGCCGCGACGCCGTCCGGGTAGTAGTAGTGGGCGTCGATCAGGTCGAAGTCGAAGCCCTCGCGCTGCAGCCGGCGGATCGCCGGCAGCGCGCCGGCGGCCAGCGCGAAGGGGGCGATCTGCATGCCGACTTTCGGCGGCAGGAAGTAGCGCGGATGGCGCACCTCGATGCCGTGCCGCATTTCGCGCGCCGGCGTCGCGGCCAGCCGCGCGTAGTCGCCGAAGCGCGGGTGCGTCGAGCAGAACCACGGCACCGGCGCCACTACGCGCGTCTCGACCGCGCCGCTCTTGAGCAGTTCGCGCAAGCGCGTCTCGACGAAGATGCCGTGCCCCGGCCGCGCGCCGCTCGGATAGAGCGTCGAGAAGAGCAGCGTGCGGATGGGCGCGGCGGACGAACTCATGCGAAGCGCCTTTCCGCCGCCGGCTCGCCGAGCAGGCCGCCGTAAACGTCGTGGTAGCGGGCGACGCTGGCGGCCCAGTTGCGCTCCTGCTCGACGAAGCGCCGCCCGGCCAGGCGCAGCTCCGGCCAGTACTCGCGCTTGGCGAGCAGTTGCACGATGGTTTCGGCCAGCGAATCGGCGCTGCCGGCGCGGAACAGCATGCCGGTTTCGCCGTCGCGGATCAGTTCGCGGTGGCCGCCGACGTCCGAGGCGACGAGCAGCCGCCCCTGCGCCATCGCTTCGAGCGGCTTGAGCGGCGTCACCAGTTCGGTCAGGCGCATCGAATGGCGCGGATAGGCCAGCACGTCGATCAGGTCGTAGTAGCGCTGCACCTCGGCGTGCGGCACGCGGCCGGTGAATACCACCGAACTCTCCAGCCCGAGGCGCGCCGCCTGCTCGCGCAGCGCCTGCTCCTGCGGGCCGCCGCCGACCAGCAGCAGGCGCACGTCGGGCAGCGTGCGCACGATCCGGGGCAGCGCATCGAGCAGCAGGTCCAGCCCCTCGTAGGCGTAGAAGGAGCCGATGAAGCCGACCACCGTGCAACCGGCGAGGCCGAGTTCGGCCTTGAGCGCCTCGTCCGGCGTGCCGCCGGGGTCGAAAGCCTCGATATCGACGGCGTTCGGGATCACGGTGACGCGTTCGGCCGGCACGCCGCGCCCGACGATGTCGCTGCGCAGCCCCTCGCAGATCGTCGTCACATGATCGGCGCGCTTCAGCGCCCAGGTTTCCAGGCTGCGCGTCAGGCGGTAGCGCGCGCTGCCCTCGTGCGTGGTGCCGTGGTCGACCGCCGCGTCCTCCCAGAAGGCGCGCACTTCGTAGACCACCGGCAGGCCGAGGCGGCGCCCGACGCGCAGGGCCGGGATGGCGTTGAGCACCGGCGAATGCGCGTGCAGCACGTTGGGCCGCAGGTCCTGCGCCACCTCGTACAGGCGCTGCTCGACCTGCCGCATCAACGCCAGCTGGCCGAGCAGCGGCCAGCCCGCCGTCGCGCCGGCGGCCGCCGCCGTGCGGTAGAAATGCCAGCCGTCGACGTCCTCTTCGGCCAGCGCGCAGCCGACGTGCTTGGGCGTCGTCAGGTGGAAGGTCTCCCAGCCGAGCTTGCGCTGCTCGCGCAGGATCGAGAGCGTGCGGAAGGTGTAGCCGCTGTGCAGCGGGATCGAATGATCGAGAACGTGGAGGATGCGGGGCGTCATGGGAGGGCGATGACCGGCGAATGGGGAGGGGCGTCGCTCGACGATCCGGCGGACGGCTTGGCGGCGCTTTCGGCGGACGACCCGGAACCCTCCCGCATGGTCGCCTCCGGCGCCGCGTCGAGAACCTGGCGCAGGAAGGCCTCGAACATCAGCAGGGCCCACAGCGGCGCGCTGTAGTCGCGGGCGCCGGACTGGTGGGCGTCGACCAGATGCGCCAGGTAATCGGCGTCGAAGCAGCCGGTGGCGGCCAGGCGCGGGCCGAGCACCGCCTGGCGCACGCGCTCGCGCAGCGGGCCGCGGAACCAGCGCGCGAGCGGCACGGCGAAGCCCATTTTCGGGCGGTACAGGATGTCCTGCGGCAATTGCGGCTCCATCGCCTTCTTCAGCAGGTATTTGCCCTCCTGCCCGCGGATCTTCAGCGACGACGGCAGCGTCGCCAGCCACTCGACGAGTTCGTGGTCCATCAGCGGCTCGCGCACTTCGAGCGAGTGCGCCATGCTCGCGCGGTCGACCTTGGTGTTGATGTCGCCGACCAGATAGGTCTTCAGGTCGAGGTACTGGATCAGCGCCAGCGGATCGTCGGTGCCGGCGCGCGCGGCGTGGCGCTCGAACACTTCGCGCGCGCTGTAGCCGGCGATCTCGCGCCGGAAGCGCGGGCTGAACAGGCGCGCGCGCATCGGGTCGCGCAACAGCGAGACGGTGTGGAAATAGGCGTCCACCGAACCGCGCGCCATGCCTTCGAAAGTCGTCTTGGCGCGCAGCACGCGCGGCGCCCAGTCGGCCTTCGGATAGACGCGCCCGAGCAGGCCGAACAGCGGCCGGCGCACGGCGAACGGCAGCGTCGAGCGCATGCGCTCCTCCATCAGGTGCAGGCGGTAGCGGCGGTAGCCGCCGAAGCTCTCGTCGCCGCCGTCGCCGGACAGAGCGACGGTGACGTGCTTGCGCGCGAGCTGGCAGACGCGGTAGGTGGGGATCGCCGAGCTGTCGGCGTAGGGTTCGTCGTAGAGGCGGGCGAGCGTGTCGATCAGGTCGAAGTCGTCGCTCTGCACGGTCTCGACGTGGTGCCGGGTGCGGTAGCGCTCGGCGACCGTGCGCGCGAACGCGGCTTCGTCGAAGGCCGGGTCGTCGAAGGCGATCGAGCAGGTGTTCACAGGATCGGCGGAAAGCCCGGCCATCGTCGCGACCACCGCGCTCGAATCGACGCCGCCGGAGAGGAAGGCGCCGAGCGGCACGTCGGCGATCATGCGCAGGCGGACCGACTCGCGCAGCTTTTCCTGCAGCCCGGCGCAGGCGTCGTCGAGTCCCAGCGGATTGTCCAGCGAGAAGCGCACGTCCCAGTATTCGCGCGGCTCGCCGGGCGGCCGCCCGCGTTCGAGCAGCAGCGTGTGCGCCGGCGGCAGCTTCTTCGCCCCGCGGAAGATGGTGCGGGGCTCGGCAACGTAGCCGAGCGCGAAATACTCCTCGACGGCGAGCGGGTCGAGGTCGCGCGCGAGGCCGCCGTGCGCGAGCAGCGCCTTGAGTTCGGAGCCGAACAGGAAGCTGCCGTCGGGCAGCAGCGCGTAGAACAGCGGCTTGACCGCCAGCCGGTCGCGCGCGAGGAACAGCGTCTCCCGGTTGCGATCCCAGAGGGCGAAGGCGAACATGCCGCGAAAGCGCGTCACGCAGGCCTCGCCCCAGGCCTCCCAGGCATGCACGATGACCTCGGTGTCGCTGCGCGTGTGGAAGACGTGGCCGAGCGCCTGCAGTTCGGGGATCAGTTCCCGGTAGTTGTAGATTTCGCCGTTGAACACGACGCAGACGCTGCCGTCCTCGTTGTAGAGCGGCTGCTGGCCGGTCGACAGGTCGATGATCGAGAGGCGGCGGTGGCCGAGGCCGAGGCCGGGTTCGACGTGCACGCCGCCCTCGTCCGGGCCCCGATGGTGCTGCGCCTCGTTCATGCGCGCGAGCGCCGCGCGGTCGATGTCGCGCCTGCCGCGGGTGTCGAAGATGCCGGTAATGCCGCACATATAGCTTGTCCGCTCCGCCTGTTGGTGACGCGTTCGTGATGCCTTCGTGTGTCCTTTCGCGGCAGCGCGGCGCGCCGGCCTTGCCGCTCGTGCGCTATCTCCCGCTATCGACTGTCTTCGCCCGTCTGCCGCCGCGCCCCGCTCCCGTTCCACCTGCCGCGCTCCGCCGCCGCGCCGAGCAGTTCGTCGTACAGCGTCCGGTAGCGCCGCTCCATCGCCTCCAGGCTGAAGCGCCGCTCGGCCGCCGCCCGTCCGGCGCGTCCCTGCTCGCGCGCCGCCTCGGGCGCCGACGCCTGGCGCACGATGGCCCGCGCCATCGCCTCGACGTCGGCCGCCGGGACCAGCGCGCCGAAGCGTGCGCCGGGCGCCTCCGCCGCCGGCGACTCGCCGGGTCTTTCCGGCGCCAACGACTTGCCGAATCCTTCCGGCGTCAACAACTCGCCGTTGCCGCCGACCGCCGTGGCGATCACCGGCAGACCGCTCGCCATCGCTTCGAGGATCGTGTTCGAGATCCCCTCGGCCAGCGACGGCAGGACGAAACCGTCCAGCCCGCGCAGCACGTCGGCGACGTCGTCGCGCTCGCCGGGCAGCCAGGCCAGATGCGCGACGCCGGCCGCTTCGAGCAGCGCCTGCGCCTGTCCGCGCAGCGGGCCGTCGCCGATCATCGCCAGGCGCAGGCGCGCGCGCAGCGCCGGCGCCAGCTCCAGCGCCCGGATGAAGGCGCGCGCCAGCAGCGTCTGGTCCTTCACCGCCTGCATGCGCCCGACCGTGCCGATCAGCCAGCAATCCTCCCCGGCGAAGGGGCAGCCGGGAATCGGCTGGCGCGCACCGGCCGGCCGGAAGCGCCGCACATCGACGCCGTTGTAGATCTGCGCGACCCGGGCCGCCGGCAAGCCGACCCGCTGCGTCAGATAATCTTCGAGGTCGCGCGAGAGCGCTATGTAATGCGTCACGAAAGGGCGATAAATCCGGCGTACCCACTGGTATTTGCGATTCGATCCGTCGAGGTCGTCGACGTCGCGCCCGTGCTCGCCGTGGATGCGCACCGGGACGCCCGCCGCCCAGGCCGGTACGCTTACTTCGAGCGCCGCCAGATTGCGCGTGTGCACGATCGCCGGGCGCAGCCGGCGGAACAGCCGGAACAGGCGCGGATAGAGATGCACGGCGTGCCCCGGCGGCTTGTCGAGGGCGATCAGCTCAACGTCGTCGCGCGCGATGCGGCGGGAAAAATCGGTGATCCCGGTGAGCGAAACGACGGCATGGCGGTAGGCCTCGCGCGGCATCCGGTTGATCAGATTGACGACGCCGTTCTCCAGCCCGCCGACGTCGAAGCGGTAGAGCACATGCACGACCAGCGGGCGCGGGTCGCTGCTGCCGACGGTGGCGGGCGTCATCGCCGGCCTCTCACGGCGTCGCGGCGGTCCGCCGCAGCGCCGCCTCGATGGCCGGCGCGGCGGCGCGGGCGAAGGCGGCGAGCGCTGCGGGGCCGGACGACTCGGACGCAGCGGAGGGGACGGAGGGGGCGGCTGAAGCGGCGGCATCTTCCGCCGCGCCCGGCGCGTAGAGGATGACCACCGCCGAATCGTCGCCGCGCCCGGCGAGGCGGGCCAGCGCGGTATAGACCTTGGCCAGCGCATCGCTCGCCGTCAGCCGGCCGCCCACCCAGTACCACTGCCAGACCGCGAGGCGCCGCCGGTCGGGCCCGCGCAGCAGCGCCGTGCGCACGACGAGCGGCTGCTCGCCGACGAAGACCGTGCGCTGGCCGCCGGCGAGGCGCATCCAGAAGAGATCGCTGCTCTTGACGAGGGCATTCTCGGAGCTGACGAGCTTGCGGCTGTCGTCCTGCCGACGGTAGTAGCCGATGAAGACGCCGACCTCGCCCCGGTCGGACGCGAAGCCCTCGTTCAGGCTGGCCGCCGGATTGTCGAAGCGCGGCCGCCAGTCGCTCGGGGGCGCCGGCATGGCCTGCCAGCCGGGAATGTCCCCGAGCGCGGCGAGCCGGACATCGGCCGCTGCCTCGGTGGCGCCGCCTCCTTCGATCCGCCCTTCGGCGAGCGGCCACAGGAGCGCCAGCGCCATCACGGCGCAGGCCGCCCACGGCGCGCCGGAAGCGCCGAACGAAGGCGCGGCGACGGACGCCGGCGCGGGCGGCTGCGGCGCGGCCGGCGGCACCAGATCCTCGCGCCAGCGCGCGCCGATCCAGAACATGGCGAGGATCACCAGACCGAAGAACAGCCAGCCGTAGATCAGGTGGTCGACGCCGGCCGCGAGCTTGTTGCCGGACAGGTGGCCGAGCATGACGATGAGGTAGGCGCGCAGCCAGTTGGCGACCACCGGCACGAGCAGCGAGACGCCGACGAAGAGCAGGCGGCGGCCGAGCGAGCGGTAGCTGAGGTAGGCGAAGAGCGTGCCGACGGTCAGCGAGGCGATCACGTAGCGCACGCCGCTGCAGGCCTCGACGACCGACCAGTGGCCGGAGGGAATGACGAAATTGAGCCCTTCGCGATAGACCGGGACGCCGGACAGGCGCAGCCCGAGCACGGTGAACTGCGCCGTCCATTCCATCAGCTGCGGCATGGCGAACTCGCCGAAGGGCACGGCGAAGAACAGGAAGGCGAGCGGAAAGGCAAGCGCGCGCGCCACGCGCAGGCCGAGCACGGCGGGCACGGCGAGAACCAGCAGCGCGGTGAAGGCGAACTGCGCGACGACGTTGACCGCCGCCAGCTCGCCGAGCAGCCAGGCAAAGCCGGCACCGGCGAAGGGCAGCAGCAGCCAGGGCGACGGCTGCGGCGTCAGCGCCGCGAGGCGGGTGCGGTCGCGCCAGATCAGCCAGAGCACGATGGGCGGCACGATGAAGCCGTGCGCGAAGGTTTCCGAGCGCGCCCAGATGCCGACCATGCCGAGCGCCGTCGCGCGGTAGCAGACGACGATCCAGACGAGCGCGAGCAGCAGCGCCGGCAGGGTCCGGCGCCAGGCGGCCGCTGCAGTGGGAACGGCGGCGGCGCCGGGCGACGCGAGGGTGTGCTGCAGGTTGTGGTCGTTCATCGCCCGGCCTCGGCGGCCGCAACCTCGGTTGCGGTCGCCTTGGTGCCAAGGATCGCGGCGGCGCTTTCCGTCGCTGCCGCCCCTGTGTCCGCTGTGTCCGCCGTGCCCGCCACTTCCGCGTGCGGATGCGCCGCCGCACCCGGGCAGTCGGCACCCGCCGCGGCGTCATCGAGGTAGGCATCGATGCGCGCGAGATGGGCGTCCCAGCTGTAGCGCGCGAGCACCCGCGCGCGCGCCGCCTGCCCGATCTCGGCGGCGCGCTGCGGCGCGGCGAGCAGCGCCGCGATCTCGCGCACGTAGTCGTCGGCCGTCGCGGCGCTCAGGAAATCGCGGCCGACGACGGCGTCGACGGCGCCGGCGCATTCCTGCGAGGCGATCACCGGCCGCGCCGCGGCCATCGCTTCGAGCACCTTGTTCTGGATGCCGCGCGCGACGCGCAGCGGTGCCACGACGACGGCCGCGTGCCGTAGGTAGGGGCGCACGTCGGGCACCGTCCCGCTCACCGCGACGTGCGCGCCGGCGAGCGCCTGCACGGCCGGCGTGGGGCTGCGCCCGACGATGTGGAAGCGCACGGCGGGCAGCGCCTGCAGCAGGCGCGGCATGACTTCGGCGGCGAACCAGGCGACCGCGTCGATGTTCGGCCAGTAGTCCATCGCGCCGGTGAACACCAGCGGCAGTTCGCCGGCGGCGAAGGGCGACGGCAGATCGTGCTCTGGCGAGAAGAAGTCGGCGTCGACGCCGTTGCACATGGCCTCGACGCGCCCGGCGCACTCCGGCGCGCGCGCGAGGAAGAGCGCGCATTCCTGCTCGGTGACGAAGAAGGAGCGCGCCGCCCGGGTCGCCACCGCGCGCTCGTAGGCGAGCAGGCGCTCGCCCTCGCGCCGGTACAGCCAGGACATCGGCCAGCGGTGCTGGGCGGCGTACTGCGTCCATTTGGCCGAATCGACGTCGACGAAATCGACCAGCTCGACCGGCGGGCGCGGCCCCGCCCTGCCCCGCAGGTACTGCGCCATCGCCGACGAGAAGACGACGGCGGCGTCGATCTTCTGCGTGCGCAGCGTCGCTTCGACCCAGTTCTGCAGCCCGCCGTTGCGGTAGTAGGGCAGGGTCAGCGCCTCGCCGGCGAGCAGGCCCGTGAGGCTGCGCAGGCGCGCCGTGCGCGGCGCCAGACGGGCGACGTGCAGGTCGGCGCAGAGCGGGCGCAGCACCTCCAGGTAGGCGTCGAGATTGGCTTCGTCCTGCGCGTCGTCGACGAAGGTTCCGAGAAAGACGCGATGCCCGCGCGCCAGGTGGCGCAGCAGGTGGAAGGAGCGCACCTTGTCGCCCTTGTTCGGCGGATAGGGCAGGCGGTGCACGAGGTAGAGAAGATTGCTCACGATGCCCTCACGCGAGATTGCGCACGATGAAGGGGCCGATCCGGTTGGCCAGCGCGCGCGGCATGCGCCGCCAGGCCTCGATGAACAGGCGGTACTTGGCGTTCGCGGGATTGTTCTGCGGAATCGCGGCGCGCTTGTAGAGGCGGTATTCGTAGTGCAGCGGCTGCGGCTCGAAGCCCCAGTTCTTCTTGAACGCGTAGGAGCCGGTGCCGCGCTTGCTGCGCCCGTAGTCGAAGACGCGCAGGCCGCGCTCGCAGGCGCGGCGCATCAGCTCCCAGTACTTGAAGTCGTTGGCCGCCAGCTCGCGCGCCGAAAGGTCGTCGCCGGCGTAGTACGGCAGCACCTCGTCGCGGAAGTAGAAGCTGAGCACGCTGGAGAGCGGCCGGCCGGCGCCGTCCTCGACGGTGAGCACTTCGCAGTCGGCGCCGAACACCTCGCGCAGCGCGGCGAAGTAGCGCTTCGGCATGGCCGGCGTGCCGTGGCGGTGCACGTTGTCGGCGTAGAGTTCGAAGAAGCGCTCGACGTCCGCGTCGAGCATGCTGCGCAGGCCGTTCTTCTGGCCCTTGCGCACCATCGCGCGCTGCTTGCGCGGAATCGCCAGCAGGTTGGCCTCGACCTCGGGCAGCAGGGTCTTGCGGAAGCTGACGTAGAGGTCCTGCGTCGGCCAGTCGGGATGGCGCGCCTCGACGTTGCGCAGTTCGAGATGGTCGACGCCGAGCCGGCGGGCGATCGCCTGCGCCTCGTCCTCGAGCGCCGCGGCGACCGCTTCGTCGCGCGCCGCGACGCCGCCGTAGACGGCGAAGGGCAGCGCGACGAGCGCGTTGCCGAACAGGAGGCTCTTCACGTGCGCGAGCGGCAGTACGCCCTCGATGGCGCCGCCGCGCTCGGCGTAGAGGAAGTAGGTCGGGTGGCGGAACACCTCGCCGACGATTTTCTGCCAGCCGGCGCGATGAAAGAAGGTCGCTCCCGGGCAGGACTGCACGAAGGCGTCCCAGCGTTCTGCGGCGGCCGAGTTGGCGGCCGACTCGCCGGGCGGCAGGCGGCCGATGGCGAGGCGCACGCAGCCTCCGGAAGCGTCGGCGCAGATTTCTTGCGGGCTCATTTTCATGATGCGCGGGGCGCCGGCGCGGTTTCGCCGGCGAGAAAGATGTCGTCCATCCGCCCCCAGGAAAAATCGTCCAGCAGGCGCTGCAGGCGGCCGTCCATATGCTGCAGGTTGAGGTAGTGGCGGAAGCGGGTCTTGGCGTCGATACCGGCGATGCGCGGTTGCCCGGCGTCGATTTCCCAAGGGTGGAAATAGAAGATCGCCGACTGCCGGTCGACCTCGTTGATCCGCCGCAGCAGCCAGCGCGAGAGCGGATACGGCATCAGGCGGAAGTAGCCGCCGCCGCTCGCCGGCCAGTTGCGCGCGAAGAGGCGCGCCGTGCTCACCGGCACTTCGAGCAGCCCGTCGCGCACGCGATGCGCGAAGCGCGGCGCGTCGGGCATGCCGTAGTGGTCGTGGCGGATCGGGTAGATGCTCGAACTGTAGCGGTAGCCGGCGCGTTCGAGGCAGTCGAAGGCCCACAGGTTGCCGGCGCCGATCGAGAAGCTCGGCGCCCGGTAACCCTTCACCTCCTGCCCGGAAATATCTTCGAGCAAGCGCTTGGCCGAGCCGATGTCGTCCAGGAAGGCGGCCGCGTCGAGGTCGCTCGCGCGCTGGTGGCCGTAGCCGTGGCTGGCCAGCTCGTGACCGCCGTCGACGATGCGGCGGACGAGATGCGGGTAGCGTTCGGCGATCCAGCCGAGCGTGAAGAAGGTGGCTTTCGCCCGCCGCTCGTCGAGCAGTTCCAGGATGCGCCCGACGTTGCGCTCGACGCGGCAGTCGCGCGTCTCCCACTGGTCGCGTGGGATGTAGGGCGCGAAGGCCGAGACCTGGAAGTAGTCTTCGACGTCGATCGTCAAGGCGTTGGTGGGGGTCCGGGCCGCTATCGACATCGCGCGCTCGCCGGCTCAGTGCGACTGCAGGTGGCGCTGGATCAGCCAGCGCGCCAGATCGGCGGCGATGCGCTCGGCGGCGCGGCCGTCCCAGAATTCGGGAACGCGGCCCGACTTGCCGGTGCCGGCGACGATTGCGTCGACGCCGCGCAGAATCGCCGCGCGGTCGCGCCCGACCAGCGTATTGGTGCCGTGCTCGACGGTGATCGGACGCTCGGTGTTGTCGCGAAGGGTCAGGCACGGCACGCCGAGCGCCGTCGTCTCTTCCTGCAGGCCGCCGGAGTCGGTGAGCACGAGGCGCGCGTCGGCCATCAGGCCGAGCATTTCGAGATAGCCCTGCGGCGGCAGGAGCGCGATGCGCGGGCTGGCGAGCAGTTCGCCGAGGCCGAAACGCTCGACGTTGGCGCGCGTGCGCGGATGCAGGGCGAAGACCAGCGGCAGGCGCGCGGCGGCCTCGCGCAGGACGCCGAGCAGCATGCGCAGCGTTTCCGGCCGGTCGACGTTGGACGGCCGATGCAGGGTGACGACGCCGTAGCCGGCGCCGTCGCGCAGGACCTCGGGACTGACGCCGGCGGCCGCCAGCGTGTGCTCGGGAGAATGCGCGAACTCGCGGTTGGCGAGCAGCGAATCGATCATCACGTTGCCGACGAAACACACGCGCTCGCCGGCGACACCCTCGCGTTGCAGGTTGGCGAGGGCGCTGCGCTCGGTGGTGTAGAGCCGGTCGGCGATCTGGTCGGTGAGCACGCGGTTGATTTCCTCGGGCATCGCGCGGTCGTAGCTGCGCAGACCGGCCTCGACGTGCACGACGGGAACGCCCTTCTTGACGCCGACCAGCGTGCACGCGAGCGTCGAGTTGACGTCGCCGACGACGAGCACGCAGGACGGGCGGTGCGTATCGAGCACGGGCTCGAAGCGGCGCATCACCTCGGCCGTCTGCACGGCGTGCGAGCCGGAGCCGACTTCGAGGTTGATGTCGGGCTGCGGCAGGCGCAGATCGACGAACAGGCGGTCGTTCATGTCCTTGTCGTAGTGCTGGCCGGTATGCACGAGCAGCGTCGGCAGCGCCGGGAGGTGCGCGGCGAAGGCGCGCAGGATGGGCGCCATCTTCATGAAGTTGGGCCGCGCGCCGACGACGCACACGACCGGTCCCAGATCGCCGGGCCACTGTTCGCCGGTCATGCCTGATTCTCCTTGTCCGCTTGTTTGACGCGCACCGCGTCGACGAACTGCTGCAGCAGCGCGAGCAGGGATGCGTTGGTGCGTTCGAGGCGCATCAGGCTGCGTTCGAGGCGGATCAGGCGCTGCTCGCTGTGGCCGCTCTGCAGTTCGGAGATGAGGCGCGACGCCCCGTCCACCGTGGCACTGTCGAGTCCGAGGCGCTCGAGGCGCGAGAGGTCGATATCGAGCAGGCCGCCGTCGGCGAGATGCGCGCCCGCCCCTTCGCCAGCCGCCGGCGCGCCGCCGTGCGCGCCCGGCAGGCGGACCGCGGAGATCGTCTCCTCGTTGATTTCCCTGGCGACCTCCTCGACATCGGTGCGCGCGAAGCTGCTCTTGCCGGCGAGGAAACCGGAGAGCAGCAGGCGGTCGCACAGGGTGTTGATGCGTCGCGGAACGCCGCCGCTCGCCTCGTAGATCGCTTCGAAGGCGCCCGCATCGAACTGCGGCGACCCCTTGGCGCCGGCGCACTTGAGACGGTGCTCGACGTAGCCGCGCGTTTCGTCCTGGTCCATCGGCCCGATGTGGCAGGCGGCGATCACGCGCTGGCGCAACTGCTGCATGTGCGGGCTCTGCATGATGCCGCGGAATTCCGGCTGGCCGATCAGGAAGCTCTGCAGCAGGGCGTGCGTCTCGAACTGGAAGTTCGACAGCATGCGTAGTTCCTCGACCGCGCGCGGCGTGAGGTTCTGCGCTTCGTCGACGATGAGCAGGCAGCGCTTGCCCTGCCGCGTGACGTCGACGAGAAAGGCTTCGAGGGCGAGCAGCACGTCGGATTTGCCGAGGTTCTGCGTGCGCACGCCGAAGGCGGCGGCGACCATGCGCAGGGTTTCCTCGGCGTCGAGCTGGGTGCTGACCAGCTGGCCGGCCACCACCTTGGTCGGATCGAGCTTGCCGAGCAGGCCGCGCACGATGGTCGTCTTGCCCGCGCCGACCTCGCCGGTGACGACGATGAAGCCTTCGTTCTGATGCAGCCCGTACTCCAGGTAGGCGGTGGCGCGCCGATGCTGCTTGCTGCCGAAGTAGAAGGTGGGATCGGGGTTGAGCTGGAAGGGCTTGCTGCTCAGACCGTAGAAGGATTCGTACATGGCCGGCGGCCTAGAACTGGTGCGACAGGGTGACGATCACGGCGTTCTCGCGATAGTTGGTCGTCCCGTCCACGTTCGTGTGGCGCACGCCGAGCAGCGCGCGCGTCTTCGCCGCGAGCTGGGTCGAGAAGTTGACGAGCACGAGGTTCTGCGTCGTGTTGAGCGAGAAGGCGCCGACGCCGGTGCTGACCTGCCGGCTGAAGGTCGCCGTCAGCGTCGACAGCCCGGACAGTTGGTGCGACCAGTTGGCGCTGACGCCGCGCTGGCGGATGTTCGGCGTCAGCGAGAAGTCGTCGCTCACGCCGCTCAGGCCGGTTCCCAGGCCTTCCGAGTCGCTCTGCGTGGCCGCGAAGGTGACGGTGTTCCTGACGCCGACGAGCGCCAGCGAGAGCTCCTTGCGCCGCTGGATCGAGACGCGCGTGGTCAGGAAGCCGCCGACCACCTGCTGGTTGAGCGGGATTCCGTTGGCGCGCATCAATTGCATGATGGCGTTGGACAGTCCGATCGGATCGTTCGGGAACTGCGGCGCGAGCTGCGGCGCGAAGATGCCGTAGAACAGGTCGTACATGCTGCCCATGCCGACCGTCGCGAGCTGGTTCGGCAGCACCGAGACGTCCTTGCTGTCGCTGTAGCGCCAGATGGTGCGCGCCGTGCGATGGCTCAGGCTGAGACTCTGCGCATCGCCGAAGAAGCGCTTTTCCTTGGTGTACGAAACCTGCGTGCGCTCGCTCGGCATCCATTCCAGCCCCCAGCCGTGCGTCGTCTTGCTTTCCTTTTCCAGGCTCAGGTAATCGTTGCTCTCGCGGCCGCCGATCAGCGACATGCGGAACTGTGGGTCGAACTGGTAGGTCAGGACGCCGCGCAGGCGGTCCGCTTCCGTGGTCCGTCCGTTCCCGTAAGCGACGCTCTGGCTGCTGCCGTCGAGCGACCAGCTGAGCGCGGCCAGCCCGGTCGTGCCGCGCAGGTTGGCCGACCACTCGTCGTTCTCCGCGTTGGCTACCGCGTTGGATTTGGCGTTGCTGCTGCTCTTGGCATAGCGCAGCTGGTAGTTGGCGAAATCGCCGAAGCTGCCCCGGATGTACGGGGAAATCCGGAAGTTCGAGGCCTCGGTGCTGTTGCTGTTGATGCTCGAATTGGCCGGCGACGAGCCGTTGAAAGCGGAGATGCTCTGCTGCGTGATGACGCCGCTGGCGTCGATGAACAGCCAGTTGTCGATGGCTTCGAGCGAGCCGAAGGCGTTCAGGGCGTTCTGCGTGTTGTTGCGCGAGGAATCCTGCGCATAGACGAAATTGTGCAGCTGGTAATCGAAGTTCAGCTTGACGCGGTCGCCGCGCCCGACGATGCGCAGCCCCGGAGCGAGGTCCGTGATCAGATCGCTCTGCTTCTGCGTCGCGCTCAGCGCGACGTTGTCGGTCGCCGTTTCGCTCACGGCAATCGACGGCGTGATTTCCCAGGTTCCCCCTTGCGCCGGCGGCGCGCCGCAGCAGAGCGCGCCGAGCGCGCCGAGCAGCGCCGGCATCCGTGTGCCGATCTTTTTTTTGCGAACCCTAGCCGCCATAGCCGTAACCATAGCCATATCCATAACTCCCTTGTGCTCCTGTTTTTGCTTGATTGAGCAGCATCAGCCTGACCGGACAGCCTTCGATGGCGGCCAGCGCGTGCTTCACGTCGCCCTGCGCCGTCCCCTCGGCCTTGACGACGACGACGACCTGCCCCATGTGCGACGCCAGCACGCGCGCCTCGGTGGTGACCAGCAGCGGCGGCGAATCGAAGATGATGATGCGGTCCGAGTAGCGGCTCGCCATGTCCTCGAGCAGGCGCGCCATCGCGTCGCTCGCCAGCAGCTCGGTGGCCCGCGCATGCTGCGTGCCGCTCGGCAAAATGCTGAGTTTTTCGACGTTGGTGCGCAGCAGGACCTGACGCAGGTCGATCGACTCGTCGACCAGAATGTCGAGCAGACCGGGCGCGGGCGGCAAACCCATCATGCGCAGCAGGGACGGACGCGAGACGTCGGCATCGACCAGCATCACCGTGTTGTCGAGTTCCATGGCGATGCTCATGGCCAGATTGGCGGCGGTGAAACTCTTCCCTTCGCCGGGCAGCGCGCTGGTCACCATGATCAGATTGCCGTTGGCGATCGGCGCGGCGCCCTTGCCCATGGCGTTGGCAATCAGCGGGCGCTTGATTACCCGGTATTCATCGGCGACCTGTGAGCGCGGCGCATCCGGGCGGATGATCCCGGACGCGGAAAGCGCCGCCAGATCGAGTTCGACGCGCCGCGACGGCCCGCTGTCGCCGGTCGCGGGCGGCGGCACGACCGCTTCGTCGGGCTGAGGATGGCGCGCCGGCGCGTGCGGACTCGCCGCCGCCACTTCGGAAGGAAGGGAGGCGGCTGGCGGAAGGCCCGGCGGCGTAGCCGCCTCGGGGATCGCGACGCCTGCCAGGCGCAGTTCTTCGAGACGTTTCGCCGCTTGTTCGATGAGGCTCATAGTTCTTCCTCAGGCCGTACGGGCCGACAACAGGAACAAGGCGAGCAGCCCCGCACCATAAACGCCGACGAGGGATAGCGCGGCGGCGATGAAGCGTATGAAGTCCTTCTTTTCCCGCTGCTTCTTCGATTCGTCCGGCAGCATGGAAACGGTCCCCAGGAAAGGCAGCCCGGTCGCATCGCGCAGGGAGCGCGCATCGAAGAATACCGGGCGGATCTGGCTCGCGGCAAAGCTTGCGAAGATGCCCGCGGCAAGCGCCAGCAGCAGGGTCATCGGCATCAGCAGCAGGCGGTTCGGCGCCACCGGCTGCGGCGACACGCGCGGCGGGTCGATCAGGCGGAAGTCGATCCCGCTCGCGCTCGCCTCCATCTCGCCCGAAATCGTCGCCGACTCGCGGCGCGAGACCAGGCTTTCGTAGTTCTTCTTGTTGATGTCGTAGTCCCGGTTGAGCTGTGTGTACTCGGCCTCGATCTGCGGAATCAGCTTGATCGAATCCTTCAGCTGGTTGTAGCGCGACTGGTATTCGGCGACCCGGGTGCGCAGCGACGCCACGTTCGCCTCGCTTTCGCCCAGCGCGATTTTCAGCTGCTGATAGACGGGGTTGTTGTTGACCGAGGAGCTCGGGCTGTTGACCGCCGCCTTCTTGCGCGCCGCCACTTCCTGCCGCTTCTGCTCTTCGAGCTCCTTGATCACGCGCCGCGTGCCGACCACGTCCGGATGCTGCTCGGTGAAACGCTGCAGCAGCGAATCGAGATTGCGCTTCATGGCTTCGATCCGCCCGTCGATCTCGGGCAGCGAGACGCCGGACGCGGCATCCTGCGCGTCGGGCAGCAGGATGGGGTCTTCGCCGAGGATCTGGCGCTTGAGCGCGTCGCGCGAGTTTTCCGCCTCGCGCAGCTCGAGGCGCGCGCGTTCGAGTTGCGCGCTGGTCTCGCCGATACGGCCGAAGTAATCCTTGCCGTCGCTGCCTTGCAGGCCGAGGTTGCGCAGCTTGAATTCCTTGAGGCGGTTCTCCGCTTCCTCCAGCTTCTTCTCGTACACGCGGACCTGCTCGTCGATGAATTTCCGGGCCGAGTCCGAATCCTTGCGCTTGTCCCCGAGGCTGGACTCGACAAAGATCGAGACCAGCGCCTGTACCACCCGTTTCGCCTGCTCGGGCTGCGTGTCGCGGAAGGACAGGGTGTAGAGGTTGTCGCGCGAAGTGCTCTTGATCGTCAGGGACTTCATCAGGTCGTCGACCAGCGCGTCCTGCGCGGCCTTCGACTTGATGTTGAGGTCGAGATCGGCCATGCGGACCAGCTTCTCGACGTTGGGCCGGCTGATCAGCGTCCGGCTCAGGATCATAACCTGCTGGTCGACGTTGGGCTCGACGGCAAGCCCCGACATCAGCGGCTTGAGAACGGACTGCGTGTCGACGAAGATGCGCGCGGACGCCTCATAGACATCCGGCGTGCGCAGCACCCCGACGACGCTGACGGCACCCACGACCCAGGCCACGAGCAGCCCGAGCCAGCGCTGCCGCCACATTCCCCGCAGTATCGTTATCGCCTGGCGAATCAGATCGTCCATTGGATTCGTCCTTCAGGATGGGTTGCGCGGCACATTCGCGGCGCCTGCGCGCCGCGAGCGGAAGAGGAGCGAGGCGCGGCGCCGCACGGCAACTCAGAACCAGCTCTGCGGGATGATCAGCACATCGCCGGGCTTCATCTCGACGTTGGCCGAGACGTCGCCGCGCTTGATCAGGTCCTTGACCCGCACGCGGTACTGCTTGTTGCCCTCCGCCGTGCGCAGCAGCGTCGTACCGTTGCCGTCGGCGAAATCGGTGATGCCGCCGACCGCGATCATCACGTCGAGCAGGGTCATCTTCTGCTTATAGGGCAGCGTCTGCGGCTTCGTGGCCTCGCCGACGACGCGGATCTGTTCGCTGTACGGACCGACGAAGGCGGTCACGATCACCGTGACCACCGGATCGCGGATGAACTTGCCGAGTTCCTTTTCGATATCCCGGGCCAGCGTCGACGGGTCCTTGCCGAGCGCCGGCAGGTCCTCGACGAGGGGCGCCGCGATCTTGCCGTCCGGGCGCACCGGCACCGACATCGAAAGTTCGGGGTTGCGCCAGACGACGATATTGACCGTATCGCCCGGACCGATCAGGTAGTTGTACTCCGCCGAAGCGGCCATGGCCGGGGCCGGCGGGTGACTGGAAGCACATCCGAGAAGCGTGGCGCCGAAAACGGTTATCGCGATCCAGCGAAATGCGTCGCCGACGATGCTGCGCAGGCCTTTGAACATGTTTCGTCTCCTTTGATCGACCGCCGGGAATGGCATCAGGATAATTCAAAAAACATAACACCGAATCAGATTAGCAAACTTGGACCGCGTTGACTGAGCACTCTTTCACACATTCGCGCGTCCGTTCGTCACCGGCGGCCGCGCGCCACCCTCTCTCGTCCATCCGTCGTCGTTCCCCGACAGAGCGGAGAACGCGGGCGGCTCGCAAGCCGGCAGCAGATTCACTGCGCATGGCCGGGGATTCCGGCGACAAAACGGAATTTTCTGTCGTTGCCGGACGACAAAGCGCTCTTCGTGCCGCCATGCGGAAACCCGATGCAAGGCCTGAAAAACCGGCTTTCCCGCCCGTCGGCGACACATGGCCCGGATCATGCATAGGCTAGCCATCCGTGCAATCGACCTCCGCCACGACAGACATCGCGCTTCCAATGCAACTCGAGAACATTCCCCCGCCCTATTCCAAGACGCTCCCCGCTCCGCCGGGCGGGCGCGGCCCGCGCACGGCGCCGTGCCCCGGAACTCCCGCCCCGACAGGCCATGACCGCGCAATCATCGAACGGAACGGCTTTGCCGTGCATCTGGCCGAAACTCCCGGCCACCACCGTCAGGCCCGGGTGCTCGTCGACCGCATGTATGCATGGCGCGGCTATCGGCGGGAAAACTCGCCGCCCGCTGTCTGCGATTTTTTACAGTCCGCGCACGCCAGACCTCCGGCACGCACGACCCTGCTCGCCTGCAGCGGGACGCAGGCGCTCGGCACGCTGACGCTGAACATCGACAACGGCGGCGGCCTGCTCGCCGACCATCTCTACCGCCGGGAAATCGATACCTATCGCCAAGGAGGAAAGCGCGTCTGCGAACTGACCGGCTTCGCGGTCGATCAGCGCACCGGCTCCAAGGAATTGCTGGCCGCCCTGTTTCACCTGCTTTACATAGCGGGGCGCCGACTGTATCGGGTAAGCGACGTATTCATCGAGGTGAATCCGCGCCATGTCGCTTTCTATCGGAGCCAGCTCGGCTTTCGCCAGGCCGGCGAAAGCCGCATGTGCGAACGCGTCGAAGCCCCGGCCACGCTGCTGCACGCCGGGATCGACTACATCGAGGCGCAGATCGCGCGCCTCGCCGGCAAACGCGAACTGAGCCGCCGCTCGCTCTATCCGTATTTCTTCACCCGGCCGGAAGAGGAAGAGTTCGGCCGGCGCCTGCTCGCGGCCAAGGCGCAGGGCCACCGGCACGAAGCCGGACGGCCGGACGGTCTGCTCAGCCGCCCTGGCGCAACGCATCAACCACCAGCATCCGCGAGACTCGCCGTGCCGGCATGATCGCCGCCAGACAGGTGGCGAGCAGGCCGATCGCCCCGGCCGTTAGCACCTCGGCCGGCACGAGGCGGATGAAGGCGGTATAGCCGAGATTGGCGTTCGGCGGCGGCGGCATTGGAATGCCGATCACCGAAACGATCAAGGCCGCCGCACAGCCGAGCGCCATGCCGAGAGCGGCGCCGAACAGGCCGAGCAGCAGGCTCTCGGTCATGATCAGACGGAAGACCCGACGCGGCGGATCGCCGAGCGCGAGCATCGTGCCGAACTCGCGGGTGCGTTCGAACAGCGTCATGTTGACGCTGTTGGCGACACTGAGCAGCACCATCAGCAGGATGATCAGGCGCAGAACGCCGAACTGGCGTTCGTACAGTTGCAGCGTCTTGTCGTAGAAATCGGAAAGCTCGCGCCACGAGGCGACTTCGTAGCCTTGCGCCGCAAGCTTGCCGCGCAGGGCGGCAAGCACGCCATCGGTATCTTCCGTGCGTTCGAGAACGACGACCATCACGTGCACCGCATCGGTATCCATCAACTGACGGGCCGCCGCGAGCGGGATACGCACGGCGCGCGCGTCGAAATCCTTGGAAAAACTCTGGAACACTCCGATCACCTCGAAGTCGAGCGTGTTCACCGCCCCCTGCGGCAGGCTCATGACCAGATTCACGCGATCGCCGGCCTTCAGCCCGAGCGAACGCGCGGCGCCCTGCCCGAGCACGATGCCGTCGCTGTCGCCGTCGGCCAGGGCACGCCCCTCGATGTACTGCAGATAGCTGCCGAGCGCCGCCTCGGCCGCGGGTTCGACACCCTCGCCGACGATCCCGAGATCACGCTTGCCGTTGTTGAGGACGCCGGAGAACCCCAGGCGGGCGAGCACCCTCTGCACGCCGGGCTCGGCGGCGAGCTTAGCCTTCAGTTCGTCGGGCCGCTCGATCAGGTAGGACTCCGGCGCGCGCGTGCGCCCCTCGCGATAGCCCTGCCGCGCGACCTGCAGGTGGCCGCTCTGCGAATGGATGATCGCCTCGCCAAGCTGGATGAAGATGTCCTGAACGAAGCCCGAGGCCAGGATCAGGCCGGCCACGCCGAGGCTGATCGCGGCCAGCGTGGCCGCCGAGCGCACGCGCTGCCGGAACACGTTGCGCAGCGCGAAGGCAAGGCCGGGCGGGAGCTTGAGCTTCATTGGTTGTAGCGCAGCGCGTCGACGATGTTCATGCGGCTCGCCTTCCACGCCGGCATGAGGCTGGCCAGCAGGGTGGTGAGCAGCGCCAGGACGAGCGCCTCGCCGGCCAGCGCGGGACTGATCAGGATCTGCCCGATATAGCCGTGCGCCATGCCCGGCGGCGGCGGCATCGGAATCCCGACGAAGGAGATCAGCGCGGCCAGCAGGTAACCGAGCACGATACCGGCGACGCCGCCCAGCGCGCCGATCAGGACGCCCTCGGCCAGGAACATGCGCAGCACCACCCGCCGCCGCTGGCCGATGGCGAGGCTGGTGCCGATCTCGCGCGTGCGTTCGAGGACGCTCATGGTCTGCGTATTGGAAATGGTGAGGACGATGATCAGGCCGATGATGAACTTCACGACGCTGACCTGCTTGGAAAAGAGCACGACCGTCTTGTTGTAGAAGTCGGCGAGCGCGGTCCACGGCACCAGCTCGAAGCCGGCGGCCGGCAATTGGCCGCGCAGGCTGGCGACGGCCGCCGGCGTGTCCTCGGTGCGGTCGAGCAGCACCACCCACGAGGTCGCGCCCTGCACGCGCATCAGTTTACGCGCCAGGGCGATCGGCAGGCGCAGCGCGACGTCGTCGTACTCCTTGCTGATCGTCGCGAACGTCCCGGCGACGCTGATCTCGATCGCGTTGGGACTGCCGTTCGCGGCCGTCGCCAGCAGGACGATCGCATCGCCGGCCTTCACTCCGAGGCTGTGCGCCAGGCCTTCGCCGAGCAATACCGCGGCCTGCTCCGGCCCCTCGAGATCCTTGCCGGACTGGATGCGGATGCGGCTGCTGATCGGCCGCTCGCGCTCCGGGTCGATTCCCTCGCCGACGAAGGCGAGGGTCACGTCGCCGTGGCTCGCCAGTCCGCTGAAGGCCAGACGCGGCGTCACGCTGGCGACGCCCGTCGCGCGCTCGACGAGCTTCTGCTCGGCCGAATCGGCCGGCAGCAGGAAGGCGTAGGGATCGGCGATGCCCTTCTCGAAATAGCCGGGGCGCACGATCTGGATGTGGCCGAGCTGCGAACGGATCGTCGCCTCGCGCATGTCCTGGAAGATCCACGCGATGAAACCGCCGGCGAGCAGAAAGGCGATGATTCCGCTGGCGACCGTGAGCACCGCAACCAGCGTGCGCTGGGAATTGCGTCTGAGGTTGCGGCCGGCGAGAAGAAAATCCGCAATCACGCTGAGCACTGGCCCGAGAGGATGGAAGGGGGTAATGTTGAGCTTGCCGTCATCATGTTAAACCCTTTCCGAGCGAGCACGCCATGCAGGCTTTCGACTACGACAGCGCGTTTTCAAGAAACCTCGGCTGGGTGACGGAAAGCGAGCAGGCGCGCCTGCGCCGCTCGCGCGTCGCCATCGCCGGTCTCGGCGGGGTGGGCGGCATTCACCTGCTCACCCTGGCCCGGCTCGGCATCGGGCGTTTCTCGATCGCCGACTTCGACACCTTCGACTTCGTCAACTTCAATCGCCAGGCCGGCGCCACCATGAGCAGCCTGCAGCGGCCGAAGGTCGAGGTGCTCGCCGAGATGGCGCGCGACATCAATCCCGAACTCGATCTGCGCTGCTTTCCGCAGGGCGTGCAAGCCGACACCATCGACGCCTTTCTCGACGGCGTCGACGTCTACGTCGACGGCCTCGATTTCTTCGCCTTCGAGGCGCGCCGCGCGACCTTCGCCGCCTGCCGGCGCAAGGGCATCCCGGCAGTCACCGCGGCGCCGCTCGGCATGGGGACGGCACTGCTCGTCTTCGGCGGCGAAGGCGTCGGCATGTCGCTCGACGACTATTTCGGCTTCGAAGGATGCGACGAGATGGAAATGGCGATCCGCTTCCTCGTCGGCCTCTCGCCGGCCATGCTGCAGCGCGGCTACGTCGCCGACATGAGCCGCGTCAATCTGGCCGAACGGCGCGGTCCCTCCAGCATCGCCGCCTGCCAGCTGTGCGCCGGCGTCACCGCGGTGGAGACGCTGAAGCTGCTGCTCGAACGCGGCGGCGTCCGCTTCGCGCCCTGGGGCAGCCAGTACGACGCCTACCGCATGCGCTACGTGCGCACCTGGCGCCCGGGCGGCCATCGCAATCCCTTGCAGCGCCTGATGCGTTACCTCGTGCGACGGCAGCTGGCGAGCGGCGCCGCATCCCCTTCCGCCGGCACCGGGAAAGGCGACTGAGACCATGAGCCGCGACCTGCTTCTCGCCATCCTCGATCTCGCGCGCTGGGCGCCGAGCGGCGACAACACCCAGCCCTGGCGTTTCGAAATCGTCGCGCCGGACCGCATCGCCATCCACGGCTTCGATACGCGCACGCATGTGATCTACGATTTCGACGGCCATGCCAGCCAGATGGCACACGGCGCCCTGCTCGAAACCCTGCGCATCGCGGCCAGCACCCATGCGCTCGAAGCGTCGTGGAGCCTGCGCCCCGGCACGCCCGACAGCGCCCCGATCTACGACGTGCTGCTGCGCGCCGCGCCCGGACTCACGCCCGATCCGCTGGCCGCGGTCATCCGGCAGCGGGTCGTGCAGCGCCGCCCGATGCGCACGACCCCCTTGACCGCGGCGCAACGGCGGAGTCTCGCCGACGCGCCCGGCCCCGGCTTCACGGTGCAGCTCTTCGAAAGCACTCCGCAACGCCTGCAGGTCGCCCGCCTGCTGTGGCAGAACGCCGGGCTTCGCCTCACCTGCCCGGAAGCCTATCCGGTGCACCGCGACATCATCGAATGGAACGCGCGCTTCAGCAAAGACCGCATTCCGGATCAGGCCGTCGGCGTCGATCCGATGACCGCGAAGCTGATGCACTGGGTGATGCAGAGCTGGGAACGCGTCGACTTCTTCAATCGCTACTTGCTGGGTACCGTCGCGCCGCGCATCCAGCTGGACTTCCTCCCCGCCCTCGCCTGCGCAGCACATCTGCTCATGCGTCCCGGGCAGGCCCTCGCCTCGCCGGCGGATTACGTGCGCGCCGGCATCGCCCTGCAGCGAGTCTGGCTGACCGCCGCGACCAACGGGCTGTATCTGCAGCCGGAGATGACGCCGGTGATCTTTCGCTGGTACGTGCAGGCCGGACGCCCGATTTCCGCGCTCCCCGCGATCAATCGTGGCGCGCGCTCGCTGGCGGCCCGTTTCGACGCACTGGCCGGCGCCGAAGCGGACGCCCCCTTCGCCTTCTTCTGCCGCGTCGGCAATTCGTCGGAACCCGCCGCGCGCTCGATCCGCAAGGAAGTCGGCGAGCTTCTGATCGGAAGCTGAGTTCCCTGGCGCAGACTCGACGGCGCATCGCTTACGCTAGCCGCAGGGAAAACCCGATCGCCAGTCCGCAACCGGATTCCGGTCGCCCGGAGGTCATAACGGTCGGCGCAAAATGAAAACCGGGGCCGACAATCGGCCCCGGCTTCAGGATTGCGAAGATCGTTCTGCTTACTCGCTGCGGCGGCGACGCAGACCGACGAAGCCGAGCAGGCCGATACCGATCAGCGCCAGCGAACCGGGTTCCGGAACCTGGAGGCGGAACTGCCCGTTGTTCGACAGGAGCAGATCGGTCGTCGCATTTGCCACGACGCCTGCGGGCTGGTCCGGATTGAAGGCGGTGTTGTAGAGGTTCAGCAGCGACGGATCGATGGTCACGGTCCCGTCGGCAAGACTGATCACGTTCGTCGTTGCGAAGCCGAACACGAGGCCGCCCGGTGCCGCGAGCAAGGTCGACAGATCGGTCATCGCGGAGTTGAAGAAATACCCGGCCGCCAGCGAAGTCGCCGTGAAGATCAGCGAAACCGCGCCGTTAGGCAGCACCGTTCCGGCATTCAGGTTGGCGCTGCCGGAGGTCAGGGTGAATGTGCCGATCTGGGTGATTCCAGAGAAAACGGTCAGGGTACCGCCCGAAAACAACAGTTGCCCGCCGACGTTGCCCGCGCCGCTGCCGGTGAAATTGGCGTTCAGAACCGGCGAGAGCGGCGTGATGCCGTCGGCGCTGAAGGTCGTGAACTGCCCCGACTCGTTGAACGTGAAGTTCGTCGGCGACGAGAAGGTGTTATGGACGTACGAACGGCCGGTCAGGTCGAGGTAGTCCTTGACCAGTACTGCGGGATTGCCGCCGGCGCCGTCGGTGTCGAGATACCAGTTGGTCAGGGTGGCGTTGGCAGAACCGGCGGCCCCCAGGGCCGAGACCAGTGCGATCGTCGCCAGATACTTTTTGATTGATTTCATGGTGGAACCTCCAAAATTCGTCAAGGCCAATATGCCCCGACCGAATTACAGCAAGCGCCATGCCAATCATTGAACAACACACCCAAGCATCTGTTTTAAATGAAAAAACGGAGAACTCCGGCAAACCGAAAAAACCGCAAAGGAAAGCTTCTGTAAAGTAAACCGACAGCCTGAAACGAAGGCCCGGCAGCGCCCTCCAGCACGCGGAAAAAGTCGCCGGACGGCGTTCTAGAAGCTGTAGCGCAGCTCCGTATACACGCGGTCGCGCCCGTCGTAGCGGCCGAACAGGCCGAGCGGCGGCCCCTTGAAGAAATCGGCGCCGACCGCCAGCCGCCAGTTCCTTTCGAAGTTCCAGGTCACGCGCGGACGCAGCATCCAGTCGGTGCGATTGATGCTGGAAATCCACAGCGCCTGCGCTTCGAGCTTGTCGCTCAGCTTGTGGTTGAGCAGGATGCTGTAGCCGCTCTCGTGCTTGGCGGGGATGATGTCCGGGTCGTGCGAGAAGAAATCGCGCTGGAAGACCTGGAGATTCAGGCGCGTATCGGCGGGCAGCGAGAAGTCCAGCCCGAGCGCCCAGTCGAGCGTATTTTGCGGCACGACGCCATCCGCGTCGGCAAGGCGCAGGACGTTGAAACTGCGCCCCCGCGTATATACCGCCTCCCCCTTCAGGACGACCGAGCCGAAATCCTTGGCGACGGTGCCGCCGAACTGCTTGATCCGGTCGTGCCGTGCCTCGTAGACGACGGTCGGTTGCGGCGTCGCCACGATTTCCCGATAGAAGGTCGGCGTGGTGTCCATGCTGCTGTAGAAGAAGGCGGAATAATCCCAGCCGTTGCTCAAACTCGAAAGGCGCAGGCCGTAGTTGCCGTTCGCCAGCGTGCGGGCCGGGCGCACCTCGTTGCGGTACTGGATATTCGCTCCCGGCACCGGCGGCGCGTAGGGATAGAACTCGGCGCCCGGCTTGCCGATCTCGTCGTAGCTGGCGACCGGAATCCAGAGCAGTTCGGCGTGGAAGTCGTCCTTGAAATACTCGGCGCGCGCCGCCCACTGCGGAATGCGCAGGGTGTCGAACTCCGGCAGGATGAATTCCCGCATGTCGCGGGCGGACACCACGTCGGCGAAGAACAGGCCGACCATCTCGCCCCAGACGACGTGCTGCCGCCCGAGGCGGAAGTCCCAGTCGCCGGTGCCGATGTCGAGGTAGTTTTCGCGCAGGGTCACGTTGGCGCGCTGGTCCCTTGCGACCTCGGCCGGGTAGTAGTCGTAGAGGCTGTACACCGCGTCGTAGTCGATCCGGGCGCCGAGCTTCCATTTGATTCCGTTGCCGAGGTTGCCCTGCGAGCCCAGATCGGCGCGCGTCAGCATCTTCGACCAATGGACCGGCGACTCGATCGTCCGCGCCATTTCGAACTGCAGGAAACCCTTGAGGCCGCCGCCACTCGCCGCGCCCCGCGCCGGCCCGGGCTCCGCCTTGGGCGCCGCCGCATCCCCGGCATCGTCGCCGAACAACGCGTCGCGGCCGGACAGCGGGTCGGCGCCGGCATCGTTCTGCGCCAGCAGCGGCAGCGGGCGCGCCGGCAGGCGGCCGCTGCCGAAGGGATTTTCCGCCTGCCGCGGAGCCCGCCCGGCGAACAGGCCCGCCGTATCCAGCGCAGCTTCCGCCCAGGCGCCGGAGGACGCCAAGACGCCGAGCAGACAGGCCAGGGGCTTCAGGAACGGCCCCGTCGAGATTTTTTCTTCGCGATGCATATCCGCCCTTTCGGCAATTAACCGGGTGGAGTGACTTTGAACCGGAGCGCGCCGTCGCTCGCCCTGCGCTGGCGGGCAAGCGACCATTTGGCGTCGGCGCGGACGCCGAGCGCCGAGATTTCGCCGTCTTCGACGCGCACCAGCCGGTCTGCCTTGGCGATGACGCGCTTGTCGTGGGTCGAGAAGATGAAGGTCGTGTGGAAGGTCCGGTTGATCTGCTTCATCAGGTTGAGGATTTCCTCGCCGGTCTTGTGGTCGAGGTTGGCGGTCGGCTCGTCGGCGAGCACGATGGCCGGCCGGATCGCCAGCGCCCGGGCGATGGCGACGCGCTGGCGCTGGCCGCCGCTCAGCTGGTTCGGCCGGTGGCTCGCGAATTTCGTCAGCCCGACGATGTCGAGGAAATAGGCCACCCGCTTCTGCCGCTCCTCGCGCGAAAGATCCTTGCGCTGCAGCAGCGGGTACTCGACGTTTTCCGCCGCGGAGAGCACCGGCAGCAGGTTGAAGGTCTGGAAAATGAAGCCGATGGTATGCGCGCGCAGGTCTGCCAGCTGGTCCGGCGTGCGGCCGCTGACGTCCTGATCGTTGATGTAGATCTTGCCGCGCGTCGGCGTATCGATGCAGCCGATCAGGTTGAGCAGCGTCGTCTTGCCGCTGCCGGACGGCCCGGCAATGGCCAGAAAGACCCCCGGCTCGAACGACAGGGTGATGTCCTTGAGCGCTTGGACTTTCTGTTCGCCGAGCAGATAATCCTTGTAGACGTGTTCGATTCGGACGACGCTCATGCGGAGGCGCTCTCTGCCAACCGTGGCCGTGGTCAGCGCAATGGGGTGAATACTATGGAAAGCATGAACATCCGCCATGCAAGTGTCAAGATTGCGGCGCTGCTGATGTCCTTCGCCCTCGGCGCCCACTCCGTCGCGGCCCAGACGCAGGACGGCGCGCCGGGCGACGACGCGCAGGCGCGCGGCATCGTCGAGAAGGCCGATCAGGTGCGCTTCCCGTCTGAGGGATTCCAAGTCGACATCGACATCACCAGCACGCAGAACGGGCAGCCCGCCGAGGCGCGCAAGTACCGGGTGCTCTCCAAGGGCAACAGCAACACCGTGGTGATGGTCACCGAACCGGCCTCCGAGCGCGGCCAGATCATCCTGATGAAAGGACGCGATCTTTGGGTGTTCATGCCCGAGGTCTCGCAGCCGATCCGCATCGCCCTGTCGCAGCGTCTGACCGGCCAGGTGGCCAACGGCGACCTGGCGCGCGCCAATTTCGCGGCGGACTACCACCCAAAGATCCTGCGCAGCGAAACGATCGGCAACGAGGCTTACCACGTGCTGGAACTGACCGCGGTAGACCGCAGCGTCACCTACCAGCGGGTGATCTATTGGGTGCGCCAGAAGGACGCCTGGCCGTACAAGGCCGAGTTCTACTCGCTCTCGAACCGCCTGCTGAAAACCTGCAGGTACGAGAACTTCCAGACAATGGAGGGCCGCCTGCGCCCGACGCGGCTGGTCATGGAGGACGCGCTGCGCAGCGGCGAGCAGTCGGTCCTCGAGTACAAGAGCATGAAGCTGCGCGACCTACCGGACAAGATCTTCACCAAGGACTACCTGAAGAAGCTGGACTGAGCGATCGGCTGCGCACGCGTCCCGCCACCCCGGCGCACCGCCGTCCCCCTCGCCGCAACACCGCCCGTCGAATACCGTCCTCCCGGTAATTCAAGCGAGCGGCACCGCGGAGTAGTATCGAATGGCATATGCCCAAACGAATACTCGACTCTGACTTCAGGTGCTCGCTCATGTTGCTTTCGGGAACGATCCGGCAAGACGATTCGAACCAGCCGCCGAGCTGCGCGGCCGCGCCGTTCCGGGCGGCGCCCTGGCGCGCCCCCGCCCCCGCCCCCGCCCCCGCCCCCGCCCGACAGGGATGATCATGGAGCGTGCGCTGCGAAGCCTGCCGGAACCCATCGTCAGCGCCATCGCATCGGGGCGCGTGGCGTCGCCGCCGCAGGTGTTGCTGCGCCTGCTCCGGATGGTCGACGACGACGGCGCGACGATGGTCGAACTCGCCGAGCTGATCGAACGGGACCCGGGCCTGTGCGCCCGCATCCTGACCGCCGCCAATTCTCCGGCGCTGCGTCGCGGCAACCCGCTGCACAGCATGGAAAACTGCCTGGTCGCGCTGGGAACGCGGCTCGTGCGCTCAATCGCCACCTGCCTCTCCGTGCAGAGCATGTTCGAGCGCCATTCCGGCGCCGCCGCGCCCGACCTCGCGGCCTTCTGGACCCACTCCCTGCTGGTCGCCGAACTCTCCCGCGAGCTGGCGTCGGCAAGCGCCTGCGCGCGCCCCGACGAAGCCTACCTCGCCGGCCTGCTGCACGACGTCGGCGAACTGATTTTGCTGGCCGCCCTCGGCGTCCCCTATGCCCGGCTGCTGGCCGCCTGCACCGACGAAGACACGCTGCCGGCGATGGAAAACGAAACGCTCGGCACCCACCACGGCGAGATCGGCACCTGGCTGGTGGATCAATGGCAGCTCGACTCCGCTTTCGCCGACGGCATCCTGTTCCACCACGTTCCGGCGCCGCAGATCGTCAGCGCGGCGCCGCTGCCCCAGCTCGTCTGGCTGGCGCACGCACTGACCGGCGCCGGCAACTTCCCGGCGGAAGGCCAAAGCGACGGCCCTGCTGGGATTCCCTCCGAGCTGTCCGCGCTGGCCGAGACCATGTTCGGCCCGGCCCTCGCCGCCCGGCTCGCCTCCCTGCGCGAGCAGGCGGAGCGGCAAACGCGGCAGGTCGGCGAAGCCCTCGGCATCGCCCCGCCCGCCAGAAGGCAAGGCGACGGCGCCTGGGGACTGCCGCAGCTGCCGCCGCAACTGCCGCAGCCGCCGGCCGATGCGAGCGCGGCCGCGGCCGCCGCCGAAATCGACGCCCACATCGGCGGCTTGGCCGCGATGCAGCCCTTGCAGCAGGAGCTTCTCGATCTGGAGGACGACGCCGAGCTGCTGCTGGCGCTGCGCGAATCGGCCCGCATCCTATTCGACCTGAACCGGCTGGCTTTCTTGCGCCACGACCCACGCACCGGCAAGCTCTCGGGTGCCGGCATCGACGGCCAGCCCCCGATTTTCCGCCAGGTCGACATCCCGCTCGAAGCGCACCGGAGCCTGGCCGCCAGCGCCGCGCTCGCGCGGGAGTTGCGCAGCACCTTCGACGCCCGTCCGCGCGACGCGGAATCGCTGATCGACGCGCAGTTCGCCCGCGCCTTCGCGACGGAAGGACTGCTCTGCGTACCGATGGCGACCAAGAAGCGGACGTTCGGCGTCATGGTCGCGGGTCTGGGCGCCGCGCAATACACCCGCCTCGCTAGGCACCTTTCCTGGCTGCTCGATTTCGGCCGCATCGCGGCGATGAGTCTGGAATCGTTGCACGCAGCCCAGGACTGCCGGCGACAGGCCGAGGACGAGGCCGGCGCCCGCTTCGCCCGTCAGGCCAGGCGGGTGGTCCACGAGGCCGGAAATCCGCTGGGCATCATCAAGAGCTACCTGAAAATCCTCGATACCAAGCTGCCCGGGGACGCCGGCGTGCGCCAGGAACTCGAGGTCCTGAGCGAGGAAATCGATCGCGTGGCCGGCATCGTGCGCCGCATGAGCGAAATCCCCGCCGCACCGCTCGTCGCGGGCGGCCTGGATGTCGGCGAACTGCTGCGCGAAATGCTCGCGCTGTACGGCGAAGCGCTGCTGAAAAACAAGGGGATCGCGCTCGAAACGCAGCTGCCGGCGAAGCCGCTTCGCGTCGCCTGCGAACGCGACGGGCTCAAGCAGATCATCCTCAATCTCTGGAAAAACGCGGCCGAGGCGCTGTCGGCCGGCGAACGCTTTTCGATCGCGGTGAGCGACCGAGTCATCCACGACGGCCGGGCCTTCGTCGAAATACGCATGGACGACACCGGTCCCGGCATGCCGGAAGCCGCGCTGCGCCGGCTGCGCGGCGAGGAAGACGCCGGCGCCGGGCCGCGCGGCCTGGGACTGTCGATCGTCAGGGTGCTGGCCAGGCGCCAGGGCATCGTCGTGACTTGCCGCAGCCGCGCGGGAGAGGGGACGAGCATCGCCCTTCTCCTGCCCGAAGAGCCGATGAAAGACAGGGAGTAAGCGACAACAATACCAAGCACGCCGGAGAAGCCGCGAGAAACTTCCCGGACGCGCGCAAGGAGTGAAGATGAATGTGGTACCAGGCGTAGAACTGGCGATGCACACCCCCGACATTCCGGAAACCAAGCGCATCCTCATCGTCGACGACGAACCGCGCTTCCGCGCGGCCTACCGGCAGCTGCTGGCGGCCGACGACCGCAGCATCGAGGAGTGCGCGACCGGCGGCGACGCCATCCGGCGGCTCGACCGGCGCGACATCGACGTGGTCATTCTCGACCTTTCGCTGCCCGACATCGGCGGCATCGAGATCATGGACTGGCTGCTGCGCAACCGCGTATCGACCTCGGTCATCGTGTTCAGCGCCGCCGATTCGATCGATTCGGCGATTCATGCGCTGCGCCAGGGCGCCTTCGAATTCGTCCGCAAACACTGCGACCCGGACGAGCTGATCCAGACCGTGGACCGTGCCCTGCGCCGCCGCCGCATGGAGCAGGAACATGCGCGGATGACGGCGCGCCTCGAGCAGTCGGAGCGCCTGCACCGCTTCCTCGTCGAACAGTCGCCCGACATCATCTACACGCTGGACGGCGCCGGCCGCTTCATCTTCATCAACGGCCGCGTCCAGACGCTGCTCGGCTATGCGCGCGAGGAACTGCTCGGCCAGCACTACTCGGCGATCGTGCACGAAGACGACCGGGAGCGCGTGCAGTTCGCCTTCAACGAGCGCCGCATCGGCGAGCGGGCGACGACCAACATCGAGGTCCGGCTCAAGAGCAAGCACCGGGGCTTCCGCCGCTTCGACAACCGGATGATCGTCGCCATCCTCAGCGCGCAGGGCATCTACGCGCCGGACGACGAGGCCGGCCCGCAGCAGTTCATGGGCACCTCGGGCGTGGCGCGCGACATCACCGAACGCAAGAAGGCGGAAGAGACGATCGCCTACCAGGCCTTTCACGACCTGCTGACCGGCCTGCCCAACCGCGTCCTCTTCAAGGACCGCCTCGAACTGGCGATCACCCAGGCCCGGCGGCGCGAGCAGCGCGTCGGCGTGATGTTCATCGACATCGACCGCTTCAAGCTGATCAACGACACCTACGGCCATCCCGAAGGCGACCAGCTGCTCAAGGGCTTCGCCGTGCGTGCGCGCAACTGCCTGCGCTCGGGGGACACCCTGGCGCGCCAGGGCGGCGACGAATTCACCGTCCTCCTGCCCGACATCGGCGGCAGCGAGGACGTGACTACCATCGCCGGCAAGATGCTGGCCGAGCTGAAGCATCCTTTCGCGGTCGGCGGACACGATTTCCTCGCCACCGTCAGCATCGGCATCGCCATTTTCCCGGAGCACGGAGAGACGCCGGAAGATCTGGTCCGCCACGCCGACATCGCGATGTACCAGACCAAGGCGCAAGGCAAGAACGGCTACCTCGAATTCACCTCCGAAATGGACGCCTCGCACAGCGAGCGCATCGCGCTGGAAAACGAGCTGCGCGTCGCGCTCGAACGCGGCGACCAGTTCGAGCTGCACTACCAGCCGCAGATCAGCATCAGCCAGCGCCGCGTCGTCGGACTGGAGGCGCTGATCCGCTGGCGCCATCCGCAGCGCGGCCTGATCGCGCCGGACGCCTTCATTCCCATGGCCGAGGAAACCGGAATGATCGTCGCGGTCAGCGACTGGGTGCTGCGCGAAGGCTGCACCCAGCTCGAACGCTGGCGCGCGCTCGGGCATACGGACATCAAGCTGGCGATCAACCTCTCGCCAAAGGAGTTCGAACGCGCCGACCTCGTCGAGCGCGTCACCGCGCAGGTCAACGCGCACGCCATTCCGCCCGGCGCCATCGAGATCGAGATCACCGAGAGCCTGCTGATGAAGGATGCCGAGAAAATCATCGAAAAGGTGCGGCAGCTGCGCGGCCACGGCATGCGCGTATCGATCGACGACTTCGGCACGCGCTACTCGTCGCTCAATTACCTGCGCCGCTTCTCGATCAGCAGCATCAAGATCGACCAGTCCTTCGTGCGCGACCTGGCAACCGGCCACAACTCGACGGCGATCGTCCACGCCATTCTCGGCATCGCCCGCAGCTTCAATCTGCGCGTTCTCGCCGAAGGCGTCGAAAACGAAGAACAGCGGCAAATCCTGATCGATCTGGGATGCGACGAGATGCAGGGTTTCCTCTTCAGCCGGGCGCTGCCGGCCGCGCCGTTGCAGGCCTTCCTGGAATCCGGCGCGTTCCGCGCCGGGAAGGAGGCGCTGCTGCTCGATTAGGCTTCGAAGGGCGCCCCATGCTGCGCGGCGCACCCGGCGATCAGGCCCTGCACCGCCGCCTCGCACAGGTCGAGCACGTTCTCGAAGCCGGCCTCGTTGCCATAGTAGGGGTCGGGCACTTCGCGCCCGACCTCGCCGCCCGCGCAATCGAGCAGGAGCGCCAGCTTGCCGTGGTGTTCCGGCGGACAGATCCGCTGCAGGGCGGAGAGATTGGCGCGATCCATGGCGAAGATGCGGTCGAAGCGCTGGAAGTCGGCGACCTCGACCTGGCGCGCGCGCTGCCGCGAAATATCGTAGCCGCGCCGCGCCGCGACGCGCTGCGCCCGCTCGTCCGGCGCTTCGCCGGCATGGGAGCCCAGCGTTCCCGCCGAAGCGAATTCGATTCGCACCGCCAGCCCGGCGCGCTGCGCCAAACCGCGCCCGACGCCCTCGGCCAGCGGGGAGCGGCAGATGTTTCCCATGCAGACGAAGAGGATGCGCAAGGCGGATACCATCGATGAAGGGGAACGAAAGATGGTGCCCCCGGTCGGAATCGAACCAACGCCTGATGCTTACAAGGCAACTGCACGACCTTCATGCTACGGGGGCCCGGCCAGACGGCCAAGGCGCGGATTATAGCCGATCGCGGCGCCCGCCACCCAACGCGCCCGCGCAGACGGCTTCCGGCCCCCCTCGCATCCCGTTAGAATCGCAGGAACACCACTCCGGAAGCGGTCAATGCCGAGCTTCACCAATCCATCAGAAATAGCCCGCGAAACGTTGCGCATGCTGGCCTCCCGGCGCATCCCGCCCTCGCCGGACAACTACCGCGCCCTGTACAACGAAATCGCCGGCAGCGAGGAAAAAGCGGCCGACACCTTCCCGGAAACAGAACTCAAGACCCTGCTCGCGTCGCTTCCCAAGGAAACGCCGGCCCAGCAGGGACTCGCGCGTCAGCTCGAGCAAGCCCTCCGGGGCAAGAACTGGGATGACTACCGCAAGACGCTGGTCGATTTCGTCAAGGAACACAGCGCGGAAAACGAGCTCGGCTGGAGCGAACTGATCGGTGACTTCCTGCGCCAGTGGGAAGCCAAGCAGAGCGGCCTCACCGCGGCCCGCAAGCGCGAGTCGCTGGAGCACGTGCTGAGCGGCGGCGCCAACAACGACGCGGTCCTCTTCGGGCGCCTGCAAAGCCTGGTGCGCTCCTGGTCGCTCAACGGCGCTGCGCCCGACGAGCTTGCGCTCGTCGAGGGCGAGGTCGAACCGGCTGCGGCCGTCGCTTCCTCTACGGCAGCCGCGCCGGCCGACGCGCCGCCCGTCCGCGGCGGCACCCTGTCCGACCTGCGCGACCTCTTCGCCTATACGCTGGAAGGCGCCGTCGCCGCGCAACTGCCCGACGAGCCCGAACTCGCGGCCGAAGCGCGCGCGCTCGCCGCCGCCGTGCGCGGCGCCAGCACGCCGAAGGCGATGGAAGCGCTGCAGGCGGGCATCAAGCGCCTCGCCTTCCGCCTCGAACTGCTCAGCGAAGACCGCGCCGAACTACGCACCGGTCTGCTCCATCTGCTGCAGCTGCTGATCGACAACGCCGGCGAACTGGTCCTCGACGACCACTGGCTGCACGGACAGATCGAGGCCGTGCGCGAAATCGTCGCCCGCCCGCTGAACACCCGCGCGATCGACGACGCCGAGCGCCGGATCAGGGAGGTCATCGTCAAGCAGAGCCAGCTCAAGAGCAGCCTGAGCGATGCGCAGGAAGCGCTGAAGAGCATGCTGGCCGGCTTCGTCGACCATCTGGCGGAGTTCGCCGACGCGACCTCCGACTACCACGACAAGATCGAAGTCTGCGCCGAGAAGATCAGCAAGACGCAGAACATCTCGCAGCTCGAGGACGTGCTGACCGAAGTCATGCACGAAACGCGCATCGTCCAGCTCAACGCGCAACGCTCGCGCGACGAGCTGCGCGCCGCCAAGCAGCGCGCCATCGAGGCCGAACAGCGGATCAGCGAACTGCAGAGCGAACTCGACAAGGCCAGCGATCTGGTGCGCCACGACCAGCTGACCGGCACGCTCAACCGGCGCGGCCTCGAGGAAATCTTCGCCAAGGAGGCCGGGCGGGCGCAGCGCCGCCACTCGCCGCTGTGCGTCGCCCTGCTCGACATCGACAACTTCAAGAAGCTCAACGACACGCTCGGCCACGCCGCCGGCGACGCGGCGCTCATCCATCTGGCGGCCGTCATCCGGGAAACCATGCGCCCGCAGGACACCATCGCCCGCCTCGGCGGCGAGGAGTTCCTGATCCTCCTGCCGGACACCGACATCGAAGACGCGAGCCGGGCGGTGGTACGCCTGCAACGCGAACTGACCAAGAAGTTCTTCCTGCACAACAACGACAAACTGCTCATCACCTTCAGCGCCGGCGTCACCTCGATGGCTCCCGGCGACAGCCAGGCCAGCCTGATCGAACGGGCCGACAAGGCGATGTACCATGCCAAGCAGACGGGAAAGAACAAGGTATCGATCTCTCCCGTCGACGCCCCCGATCAAATCTACTGACCGGCGCCGGCCGCCCTGCCGGCCGGATGCCCAATCTATTTCCCGCAATCCCGAGAGCCCGCCAGCCCACCATGCCCCGCCTGAAAAACGCCATCTTCGACCTCGACGGAACGCTGATCGACTCCGCTCCCGGCATTCTCGAATCCTTCGCCGCCGCCCTGAAACAACACGGCGTCGCCGCCCGCGTGCCGATCGACGCGACGCTCATCGGCCCGCCCCTGCAGGAAACGCTGGTCAAGCTGAGCGGCATCGACGATCCGGCCCGCCTGCAGCTTCTCGCCGATGCGTTCAAGCAGCGCTACGACAGCGAAGGCGTCTTCGCGACGCCCGCCTACCCGGGCGTCGACGCCCTTCTGGGCGAACTCAGGTCGGCCGGCGTGAATATCTACCTGGCGACCAACAAGCGCCTGATCCCGACCCGCCTCATCGTCGAACGCTTCCCCTGGGCCGGGCATATCAAGGCCATCTACACGCTGGACATGACGCCCGCCCGCCTGGCCGACAAAGCCAGCCTGCTCGCCCACCTGTTGGCGGAGCAGCAGCTGTCGCCCGGCGACTGCGTCTACATCGGCGACCGCGAAGAGGACGGCCTGGCCGCCGAACGGAACGGTCTGCCGTTCTATGCGGTCGAGTGGGGCTACGGCGATTTTTCGCCCGCCACGCGGCGCGCCGACTGGAGCCACGCCGGCTCGCCGGAAGCCCTGCTCGCGGGGCTGCTCGGCGCGGCATAACGGGGAGCGTTCCCCAACCACATGCGGGCGGGGCGAGGTTCTTGCCACTCGCAGTCGCCCATTGTACAAAGGCAAGCTGCACTTACGCGCGCCCCGGGGCTGGCGATGCCTACTTCAAGCGTATTTTTAGCGACCGTTTCGTGAAAGAAAAACCGTGAAAGCTGTGATCCTTGCAGGGGGCTTGGGAACCCGCATCAGCGAAGAATCCCACCTCCGACCGAAACCGATGATCGAAATCGGCGGCAAGCCCATCCTCTGGCACATTCTCAAGATCTACTCCGCACACGGGATCAACGACTTCGTGATCTGCCTCGGGTATCGCGGCTACGTCATCAAGGAGTACTTCGCGAACTATTTTCTGCACACGTCGGATGTCACCTTCGACATGTCGAACAACCAGATGACCGTCCATGAACGCCACGCAGAACCTTGGCGCGTGACTCTGGTCGATACCGGCGACGAGACGCAAACCGGAGGCCGCCTGGCGCGCGTGCGCAAGCATCTGGAAGATGAAGAGCTGTTCTGCTTCACTTACGGCGACGGCGTCGGAAACATCGACATCACGGCCAGCATCGCTTTCCACAGAGCGCAAGGCGTACTGGCAACGGTCACGGCGGTAACCCCGCCCGGCCGCTTCGGCTCGCTGGAAATCAGCGACACAAATCAGGTCAGGGTCTTCAACGAAAAACCGCGTGGCGACGGCAGCATGATCAACGGAGGATTCTTTGTCCTCTCCCCCGGGGCGCTGGAACTGGTGGATCACGACGATCATTGCATCTGGGAGCGCGAGCCGCTGGAACGACTCGCACTGAATGGACAACTCGCGGCCTTCAGGCATAGCGGCTTCTGGCAGCCGATGGACACCCTGCGCGAAAAGAACCTGCTGGAAGATCTCTGGCAGAGCGGAAAGGCCCCATGGAAAATCTGGTGACTGCCTCGTTCTGGAAAGACAAGCGTGTCTTTCTCACCGGCCACACCGGGTTCAAGGGCAGTTGGCTCGCCCTCTGGCTGCAGACGCTGGGGGCGCGGGTGCACGGCTACTCGCTGCCGCCCCCCACCGACCCCAATCTATTCTCCGTCGCCCGTGTCGCCGAAGGCCTTTCCGACGCCCGCGGCGATCTGCGTGACGCCACCCGGCTCAACCAGGCACTCCACGATGCGCAACCGCAGATCGTCCTGCACCTCGCCGCCCAGGCCCTGGTGGAAGAAGGCTACCGCGACCCCGTCGGCACTTACGCCAGCAACCTGACCGGCACGCTGAACCTGCTCGAAGCCGTTCGCTCCTGCGCCTCGGTCCAGGCCGTCGTCGTCGTCACCAGCGACAAGTGCTATCAAAACCGGGAATGGTCCAGCAGCTACCGTGAGCAGGACCCCTTGGGCGGCTACGACCCCTACAGCAGCAGCAAGGCCGCAGTTGAAATTCTCACGGCCAGCTACCGCGATTCCTTCCTGCGCGAGCGTGGCGTGGCGACAGCCACCGCACGCGCCGGCAACGTCATCGGCGGCGGCGACTGGGCCCCCCGTCGATTGGTGCCCGACGCCTTGCGTGCTTTCGCCGCAGAGACTGAAGTCGTACTGCGCCATCCCAACGCCATCCGCCCTTGGCAGCATGTGCTGGAACCGCTCGCCGGCTATCTGTTGTTAGCCGAGCATTTGGTGCAGGAAGGGAACTTGTTCGCCAGCGCATGGAATTTCGGCCCCGATGAACGCGACCCCCTCACCGTCGGCAAGGTCGTCGAACGGCTGGCCAGGCAGTGGGGAGACGGGGCACAATGCTCGACCGCTCCCACGGCGGGGCCGCACGAGGCTCAACTACTCAAACTCGATAGCGGCAAAGCGCGCTCCCGCCTCGGCTGGCAACCGCGCTGGACGGTGGAGACAGCCCTGCAGGCCAGCGTAGACTGGCACCGCGCCTGGCTGCGGGGAGCCGACATGCGCGCCTTCACCCTCGCCCAGATCAACGATTATTCAACGACCGACACGCCATGACCCTCCAGGAAAAACGCCAGCACATCCTCGCACTGGTGCGCGAATTCGCGAGCGAAGCGCTGGCCCCCAAGGCATTCGCTCCCGACACCCCGGTTCCCCCATCAGGCAAAGTGCTCTTCCCCGACGACATCGCGGCGCTGGTCGACGCCTCGCTGGACGGCTGGCTGACGACGGGGCGCTTCAACGACGCTTTCGAGGAGCGCCTTGCCGGTTATCTGGGCGTCGCACATGCGCTGACCACCAACTCGGGCTCCTCCGCCAATCTGTTGGCGATCAGCGCGCTGACCTCGCCGCAACTGGGCGAACGTGCCCTGCGGCCAGGCGACGAAGTCATCACCGCGGCTGCCGGCTTTCCGACCACGGTCAATCCCATCCTGCAAAACAATCTGGTGCCGGTTTTCGTAGACTCCCACATCCCGACCTACAACCCGACGCCCGAAGCAGTGAAGGCAGCGCTCTCGGACAAGACCCGCGCCATCATGCTCGCCCACACGCTGGGCAATCCCTTCGCCGCCGAAGAAATCCGCGCCATCGCGGACCGGCATAAACTCTGGCTGATCGAAGACTGCTGCGACGCCCTCGGCTCGACCTACAAAGGTCGCAAGGTGGGGACCTTCGGACATATCGGCACCCTGAGCTTCTACCCGGCGCATCACATCACGATGGGTGAAGGAGGCGCCGTCTTCACCTCGGACCCCACGCTCAAGCGCCTGCTTGAATCCTTCCGCGACTGGGGGCGCGACTGCTGGTGCGCGCCGGGTTGCGACAACACCTGCGGCAAGCGCTTCGACTGGCAACTTGGCGAACTTCCGAAGGGATACGACCACAAATACGTTTATTCGCACGCCGGCTACAACCTGAAGATAACGGACATGCAGGCGGCCATCGGCCTCTCGCAACTCTCGCGCATCGACGAATTCGTGGCCGCACGCAGGAAGAATTTCGACTATCTGAAAACCCGGCTCACCGAACTTGAGGATTACTTTATCCTGCCCGAGGCGACAGCAGACAGCGCCCCCTCGTGGTTCGGCTTTCCGCTGACGCTGCGCAGCGACTGCGACATAGACCGCGTCGACCTTCTGCGCTACCTGGACCAGCACAAGATCGGCAGCCGCCTCCTGTTCGCCGGCAATCTGACCCGCCAGCCCTATTTCGCGGACAAATCGCACCGAATCTCCGGCATGCTGGACAACGCGGATGCCATCATGGAGCGCACCTTCTGGCTCGGCCTCTATCCCGGCTTGCATCAAGAACACCTCGATTTCGTAGCCGCCAAACTGGAACAATTCTTCGGCAAAGGCTGGTAGATGCCGCGCCCCCTCCCTCCGGCCGACCTAGAGCACGTTCTCGCGCATACCCGTCCGCTCTGGGATGAGTTGGAGGGTGCGCGCCTGTTCATCACCGGAGGCACAGGCTTCTTCGGCATCTGGCTTCTCGAATCACTGATCTTTGCGCGTGAGCAACTCAGGCTCGACATTCATGCGACCATCCTGTCGCGCTCACCGGGCGCTTTTCACACCCGCCTCCCTCATCTGGCAAAAAATCCTGCTCTCGACTGGTTGACGGGGGATGTTCGAGATTTCGCGTTTCCTGCGACACCTTTCACGCATATCATCCACGGAGCCACCGAAATTCACGTTCGCGGCGTTCCGGAGCCGCCGCTTACATCTTTCGACACTATCGTTCAGGGAACGCGTCGCGTACTGGACTTCGCGCTTCACGCGGGTGCACGCAACGTCCTGCTGATCGGCTCCGGGGCCGTCTATGGCCCGCAGCCTCCAGAACTCACGCACATTCCCGAACACTACAACGGCGCGCCGGACTGCAGCGATGCGACATCCGCCTATGCCGAAGGGAAGCGTGCCGCCGAACTTCTGGGAACCCTCTACGCTCAGCAATTTGGACTGGAAACCAAGATCGCACGCTGCTTCACCTTTGTCGGCCCGCACCTGCCCATGGACAAGCACTTCGCCATCGGCAATTTCATGAACGACGTACTCCATGGGCGCAACATCACCGTGCAGGGCGACGGCAGCCCCCTGCGCTCCTACCTGCACATGGCCGACCTCGTCATCTGGCTGCTGACCATTCTGCTCAAGGGTCAGGTCGGCCGTCCTTACAACGTTGGCTCCGACCAATCGCTGAATATCGCGGCGCTGGCCGGACTAGTCGCCGATACTCCGCTTGGGCGCCAGCAGCAGTCCCAGACACTCCGCCCTCCAGCCTCCGGCAAAGCACCTCAGCGCTACGTACCGGATATCACTCGTGCTCGGCAGGAACTCGGTCTGACAGTCCGCATCCCCTTGGCAGAGGCGATTCGCCGTACCCTCGAGTGGCACCTCCCCTGAACCAAAAACATCATCGCCGGAAAGTCAATATTCAAGATTGCCGGCTTTTTTCCGATAATGGTACGGACAGTATTTTTTGATCGAGACCACCGTGAGCCTCCTAACTGCAAACCCTATATACACGGCTGTTGTTCCGTTCACCGCCGCGACGACAGGAAACAATTGATGCAGGCTTACATTCTCTGTGGCGGCCAGGGTACACGCTTGCGCAGCGTCACAAAGAATACGCAAAAGACCGTGGTGGATATCCACGGCCGCCCGTTCCTCTCCTTGGTACTGGGCCAGTTGCGCCGGGCAGGCATCACCAGGGCAACGCTTTGCGCCGGCTACCGGGCCGACCAACTCGCCGAATTGCTGCCCGAGATAGCAAAAAATTCCGGACTCGACCTTGACCTGATCATCGAAACCGCCCCTTTGGGCACTGGCGGCGCCGTCCTCAATGGCCTCCGGCAGACCCCTCCTCGGGAGCGCTATCTGGTTGTCAACGCCGACACCTTTCTCGATGCCGAAGCCTATCGGCAGGCAATAGCCGCCCGCCACGATTGTCTGGTGGCGGTACGCATGACGGACCGCGCACGCTTTGGTAGCCTCGAGTGCCGGGACGACGGTCTGGTGCAGCAGCTACAGGAGAAGGGAGTCGCCGGCCCCGGCCTGATCAACGGGGGAGTCTACGGATTCTCCGCAACGACCCTGGCGGAACTGCCGATTCGCCCATGTTCCATGGAACATGACATCCTGCCGGAACTGATTCGACGCGGGCAGTTGTTTGCCGTGGAATACTCCGGCCCTTTCCGCGACATCGGCACGCCGGAATCCTTGGAAGCCTTCAAACTCGAAACCGCGCAATGCAAAAGCTAATCAGGGAACTGACGGTAGGCACCGACCAGTCCATCCTCGACGCGGTGGAATGCATCGAGTCCGGGAACCTGCAAATTGCCTTCGTCGTTGAGCCGAATCAAAGGCTGGCCGGCATCGTCACCAACGGCGACATCCGCCGCTACCTGCTGCAAGGCGGCACCCCCAACCAACCCGTCACCGTGTGCATGAACCGGCAGTTCCGGGCTGTGCAAGCGGGCACCCCGCGGGAAGAACTGCTGAAAATCTTCGACCTTGGATACAACGCCATTCCCGGCCTGGATCATGAGGGCCGGCTCAAGGACATCTACACGATACATCTGACGGCCAATCCGGAAACCCCGGTGCTGGCTCGCGCCCGGGCACCGGTAAGGATGAGCTTCTGCGGAGGTGGCGCGGATCTGACCTACTTCTTCATCGATCATCCGGCCGCGGTGCTCAGTTGCACGGTGGGCCTTTACGCACATGCAACCCTAGTTCCCCGGGACGACAGCAGAATCCGCATTTTTTCCGAGGACCTGGACCGGGAAGAATCGTACGAATCCTTGCAGGACCTTATTGCCAACGCTGACAAAGGGCTGCTCGCCACCATCATTTCAGTCATCCGCCCCCGCTACGGCTTCGATTTCTATCTGCATTCGGACTTTCCAGTGGGCTCTGGCTTGGGCGGCTCCTCGGCGGCGACTACGGCCACCATCGCGGCCTTCAACGAACTGCGCCAGGATCACTGGAATACTTACGAAATCGCCGAACTGGCCTTCCAAGCGGAGCGCCTCTGTTTCGGCATCGCCGGCGGCTGGCAGGACCAGTACGCCTCCGCCTTCGGGGGCATCAACCTGATCGAGTTCGAGCACCAGCGCAATATGGTGCATCCAATCCGCCTGGAAGACGCTACCCGTAACGAACTGGAAGCCTGTCTGCTGCTCTGCGACACCGGCACGACCCACGATTCGGGCAAGCTGCACGAAATCCAGCGCCAGGAAATGGAAGCCGAATCCGCCCAGACCGATCTGTTGCATCAAAGCGTGACCCTGTGCCGCCGGATGCACCGACACCTGATCCGTTCAGAACTGCGCGACTTCGGGCTGTGTCTGCATGAAGCCTGGCTGTTAAAAAAGCAGTTTTCCAAGTCGGTCAGCGCCCCCCAACTCGATCAGGTCTACGCTGCGGCAATCGCCAGCGGCGCCCTGGGTGGCAAACTTCTGGGCGCCGGCGCCGGCGGCTTCTTTCTCTTTTACGTCCAACCCCAGCATCGCCAAGCGGTCATCCGTGCCGTGCAATCCTTGGGATGTCAGACGACCAATTTCCGTTTCGAACCTCATGGGGTCGTTTCGTGGCGCACAAAAATCAAATGAAAAACCACATCATCGACATCGGCGGCTTCCAGGTCGGCGGCGAACGAATTTTTGTGATCGCCGAAATCGGCAACAACCACAACGGCTCTCTGAACCAGGCCAAGCGCCTGGTGGACGCGGCCATCGAAGCCGGGGCCGACTGCGCCAAGTTCCAGATCCGCAACCGGGACGCCCTATATCGGAGCAAGGCCGATGGCTCCCGCGCCGAAGATCTCGGCGTGGAATACATCCAGGACCTGCTCGACAAAGTCGAGTTGAGCATGGACGAACACCGGCAGGTGCGCGCCTACTGCGCCGAAAAGGGCATCACTTATTTGTGCACCCCGTGGGACGAGCCCAGCGTAGACGTATTGGCAGAATTAGACGTTCCCGCCTTGAAAATCGCCTCGGCTGACCTGTGCAATCCCTACCTGATCGCAAAAGCCGCGAGCCTGGGCAAACCGCTGATCCTGTCCACTGGCATGTCCTTCGAGCACGAGATCATCCGGGCCATCGAACAGCTGCGCGCTCTGAACACGCCCTTTGCCCTTCTCCACTGCAATAGCGCCTATCCGGCCCCGGAATGCGACATCCAGCTGGCTTACATCACCCGCCTGAGAGAACTGCACGGCCTGATCGGCTATTCCGGACACGAACGAGGCATCGCCATCACCTTTGCTGCCGTGGCACTCGGGGCAAAACTGGTGGAGCGCCACATCACCCTGGATCGAGACATGGAAGGACCGGACCACCTCGCCAGTCTGGAGCCGGCTGAATTTCGCCAGTTGGTGGAAGGCATCCGACAAATCGAACAGGCGCTTCCCTGTCAGGGCCCCGGACGCCACGCCAGCCAGGGCGAACTGCTCAACCGGGAAAATCTGGGCAAGAGCGTGATCGCCGCTCGCCCCATCGCCAAGGGCGAAATTTTCAAGCAGCAGATGTTGCGGGTCGCCAGCCCAGGGCAGGGGCTAGCTCCCTATAAGCTGGAGAAGCTTCTCGGCCGCCGGGCCAACCGGGACCTTGAGGAGGGAGATTTTCTCTTCGAGAGCGACCTGCGCGAGCAGAGCGAAGTCAGACGGGATTTCCTCCTGCCCATCCGCTGGGGCGTCCCCGTCCGCTACCACGACTTCCGCCAGTACCGGCAATGGATACGACCGGACCTGTTCGAATTCCACCTCTCCTACCGGGACCTGAGCGTCCTCCCCCAGCCCTACCTGGAGACGGTGGACTGTTCACGGCTCGTGGTGCACGCCCCCGAACTCTTCGAAAACAGCGAACTTCTGGATCTGACGTCGGAGGATGCGGAGTATCGCCGGCGCTCCATCGCCAATCTGCAACGGGTCGTGGATGCCACGCTGCAGATCGCCGAATTCTTTCCCCGCGCGCAGGACCTGCTGATCGTGGCCAACGTAGGCGGTTTCTCCGCCGATACGCCCGTGCCCCTCGTCCACCGGGCGGAACTCTACAGGCGCTTTCAGGAAGCCTGCGCCCAAGTACGTTTCGGCCGAACGGAGCTGATCCCCCAGAATATGGCGCCCTTCCCCTGGCATTTCGGCGGCCAGCGCCACCAGAACATCTTCATGATGCCCGAGGAGTTGGCGGCAAAAGCCCAGGCCCTCGGCCTGCGCCTGTGTCTGGACCTGTCCCATCTGCAGATGACCTGCCATCACTTTGGACTGGACTTCCAGGCAGCCCTGGCCCTGCTGTTGCCCCACTCGGTCCACTTGCACGTGGCCGACGCCAAGGGCAGCAACGGCGAAGGCGTCCTGATCGGCACCGGCGACATTGACTGGCCGGCCACCTGGACTCAGGTCCGCAACTATCCTCAGATGAGTTTCATCCCGGAAGTCTGGCAGGGACACAAGGACCATGGCGCCGGCTTCTGGTCGGCCCTGGAATTTTTAGAGCGACTGGGCCAATAGGCAAACCGTCCTCACTTTTCGGAACGACAAATGCGCGTAGCAGACTACATCATGTCCCGCCTGGCCAATCTCGGTGTCCGGCAAGTTTATTTCCTGCCCGGTGGCGGCGCCATGCACCTGAACGATGCCTTGGGACGACACCCGGATCTGGAGGCCGTGCTCTGCCTGCACGAGCAAGCGGCCGGGATCGCAGCGGAAGCCGCCGGCAAGCTGTCAGGCGGCCCGAGCGCCTGCCTGACGACCTGCGGCCCGGGCGCAACGAACGCCGTGACTGCCACGCTCGGCGCATGGCTCGACTCGACGCCGGTGTTCTTCATCTCCGGCCAGGTCAAGACTGCCGACCTGAAAGCGGGCACCGGACTGCGTATGCTGGGTGTGCAGGAAGCCGATATCGTTTCCATCGTCGCACCGATCACCAAGCGCGCCGTGACCCTGACCGACCCACAGGCAGTTGCTGAGGTTTTCGACGAATTGGAGCACGCGGCGCTCAGCGGCCGGCGCGGACCGGTCTGGCTCGACGTCCCCCTGGACGTACAGGCCGCGCGGATCGACCCCAACCGCTTGCGCCGTGCCCAACTGCCTCCGGCGCCGGCATCGGTCGATCTCGCCGGGCCGGTGGCGCGAACACTGGCGCTGCTCAAGTCGTCCAAGCGCCCAGGCATCATCGCCGGCAGCGGCATCCGCATGGCCGGCGCCGTCGAAGCCTTCAACGCCCTGATTCACCGGGTCGGCATTCCAGTGATGCCGACCTGGCTCGCGATGGACCTGATCGACGATGCACATCCGCTCTACGGCGGGCGCCCCGGCTCCATTGCGCCGCGGTGGGCCAACTTCACCTTGCAGAACTGCGATTTGCTCATCGTCCTCGGCTCACGCCTAGACATGGCGCTGACAGCTTACAACCACGCCCATTTCGCACCCCATGCGAAAAAAGTGGTGGTCGATATCGACCCTGCGGAAATCGCCAAGCTGCAAATGCCGATCGAAGTGCCGGTAGTGAGCAACGTCAAGCCTTTTATCGAAGCTCTGGACGCTGCCGTTACGACCGACCCACTGCCGGATTTCTCCACTTGGCGCACACGCATCGCGGACTGGCGTTCGCGCTACCCCCTGCTACAACCGGAGCATGGCGACGATAGCCAGGGCGTGAGCATGTATTACTTTACGGACAAGTTGTCCGGCCTCCTCGACAGTGGGGATGTGATTGCTCCGGGAAGTTCGGGCTTCGCATCGGAGCTTTTCCTGCTCAACCTCCGCATCAAGCAGGGCCAGCGCTGCTTCCACAACCGTGGCACAGGCTCGATGGGATTCGGCATTCCATCGGCGATTGGCGCCTGCCTGGCATCCGGGCGCAAACGCACAATCTGCCTTGAGGGTGACGGCGGCTTCCAGCTCAACGTTCAGGAATTGGCGACGATTGCCGCGCAAAATCTGCCGATCAAATGCTTCGTCGTCAATAATCAAGGCTACGCCTCGATCCGCGCCTCCCAAAACACGCACTTCAACCTGCTGGTTGGCGCCGACGCCAGCAGCGGCCTGAAACTTCCGGACCTGGCCGCTCTGGTTGCCGCTTATGGCGTCGGCTATGCGCGCATCGACCGGCATGAAAACATGGAAAACAAGGTGGGCGCGGTGCTGGCGCAGCCCGGACCGGTGATCTGCGAAATATTCGTACAGATAGAGGAAGCTCGCGTTCCGCGCGTAATGACCCGCCTGAACGAACATGGCAAACCGGAAACCAGCCCGTTGGAAGATCTATATCCCTTCCTGGAGAGAGACGAGTTCGCCGCGCAGATGGTGGCCGAACGATGAGCAAGACTCGACACCTCGACCCCGCCGGCATTCGGCGGGTTCATTGATCATCGCCCGGGCAGGAAACCCGGAAAACCATTCGTACCGAATCGAAAAACAAAGCGAACTCCATTACCCCATCCTTTCGAGACCGACCCATATTCCTCGAAAGCGGAGAACCGAGAAAGGAAATTGCCATGCCGGATGAAATTTTTGAATTGCTGGAAAACAGAAAAAGCTACAAAAAAAAAATCAAAGGCTTAACGGAGAAATACAAATACGTCGTCTTCTATGGCTGTGGAACAATCTACGACAACATTGTCGACAAATGGCTAGAGCACATGGACCGCCCCATCGACTATTGCTGCGATAGCGATCCAAAAAAATGGGGAAAATATTTCAACGGGGTTGTTTGTCTTTCACCCGAGGAGCTAAAAAATATAAAATCGGACTGCGTGGTATTTGTCACCATCAGTTTCTTTTCTCCAATATTTAACTACCTGAGATCAGCGGGCTTTCCATCAATCAACTTAATCTATAAGTATGACTTGGTTGCATCCGCCTTTCTCGATGAGCACGACAACGAAATCGTTGGCAACCAACTCAAGTCTGCGCGCAGACTGTTTTCCGACGCCAGATCACATCAGGTCTTCGACACCATCGTCAAGCGCGCGATCGGCGGCGGCGAAGATATCAATCTGATGCCGTCGATCTGCGAACCAAATCAATACTTTGTCCCCAACCTCATGCCACTCTCTGACGACGAGTGTTACGTCGACATTGGCGCATATGATGGCGACACCTTGAGACATTTCACATCTGCGAGCCAAGGAAAATTCGAGAAAATTCATGCCTTTGAAATTGACCCCGACAACTACAGACAGCTCGCAAAAAGCGCCTCAGATCTCCCAAACTCGGATCGTATTCATACTCACAACCTGGGGATCTGGGACACTGAGTGTGACATAAACTTCAGCGAAGGAAAATCAGATACAACAATAGGTTATGGAAAAAAAATAGCGCACGTAGTGCCGCTGGACTCGATACTGGCCGGACAGAAGGTCACGTTAATAAAAATGGATATTGAGGGCGCTGAGCTTCACGCGCTTTCGGGGGCACAGAACACCATACGAAAGCAGAATCCAAAGCTGGCAATCTGCGTTTATCACCATATTTCACATCTCTGGAAAATCCCTCTTTATATCCGGGAACTACTACCGGACCACAAGCTCTATCTGAGGCACCATACAAACCTGGAATATGAAACGGTTTGCTATGCCATACCGCCAGAGCACAAACAATAAACAGATGGCATTTTTCTGTTTCAGCCCAAGACAAACCAGCGGAGAAGCACAATGACGACACTCAACGAAATCGAACAAGCCAAGAGAGAAAAACTAAAAAGGGAAAAACCCCAGGTTTTTGAAAAAATAATGAAAATCCCTGAGCGGCATAGCCAGGGAATCGCCACGCCAATCATCGATATCGCCTATAGCTACGCCTGCGACCTGACCTGCGATCATTGCACCGCGTGGCGCGGACGGTGGCTGCGCTCGGGCGGAGCCAGAAAGCTGACGCCCAAGGATCTGCGCAAGATGAGCGATGAAGCTCATGAGCTTGGACTGGCCCAGTTCTGCTTGTCAGGCGGCGAACCCACCATTCTCAAGGAACTCGATGACGTGATCCTGGCTCTTCAGCCGGACAAGTTCCACCTCACCATGAGCACGCACGGCCATTTCCTGACCAAGGAGAAGTGCCGACATCTGAAATCGCTGGGACTCGACAAGGTGAAAATCAGCCTGGACGATTTTGACCCCAAGTTCCATGACGCCAATCGACACCTTCCCGGCGCCTATCAAAAGGCAATGGCCGCCTTGTTCAACGCCAAGGAAGCGGGCTTGAGCGTCGTCATCCAGACGGTGATCACGCACCAGAACTGCCAAACGCCGCGCATCCGGGAAATGGCCAAGTTCGCGACGGAACACGATTTCAGCATCGACATCCTCGTCGCCCGCCCCACGGGCGCCTGGGAAGGTCGCTTCGACACCCTGATCACCCCCGAGGACGCCGATTTTCTCTGGAAAGCACACCAGGAATATCCGGTATTGCACCGCGACGTCTGGCCGGCCTATGGCATGAACAAAGGCTCCGGCGCGGTGCACTCGACCTTGCACCTGACCCAGTACGGCGATGTCATGCCTTGTGTGTACATCCACATTTCCATCGGCAATATTTTTGACGGTACGCTTGCCGATGCGATCAAACGCGGGCAGAGCATCAAGAAGTTCAATGAATACAACCCGCTCTGCCTGTCGGGTGAGGATCGCGAGTTCATCGAGAAGTACATGGCGAAAGCCTATGGCAAGCAGCTTCCGATTCACTGGACGGAAGCGTTCAGCGACGATGATTACATCAGATGATCAAATACACCGCGTTGTCTTCGACCAACCGGCAGAACCTTCGCGAGGTTCTGCCTCTGGCGAAACCGTTCACTCTCCTGATTGAGCCTTCGAGTCTTTGCAATTTCAGATGCATCCAGTGCTTCCAGAGCATCAAAACGGATTCGTATTTCAGCCAAAACCTCCTCAGCATGCCGATGGCGCGGTTCCGCCGCATCATCGAGCAGCTCCAGCAATGGCCGGGGCCCAAACTCAAGGTGTTGAAGCTGAGCCTCTACGGCGAACCTCTGATCGCGCCGGACTTCCCGGAGATGCTGGCGCTCGCAAAACAGGCCGACATTGCCGAGCGGATCGAAACAACGACCAACGCCAGCCTGCTTTCGCCGGAAATCGCCGAAAGCATGGTCAGGCACGGGCTCGACTATGTGCGCGTATCTATCTATGCGACGCGGCAAGATCGTCACCAGGAAGTTACCGGATCGAAGTTCGACATCGAGCGGATACGCGAGAACCTGCTGTTCCTGCAGGAGGCCAAGCGACGTGCGGGAACCGAGCGACCGTATGTCAGCTGCAAAATGCTGGATGAATTCAGCGACGAAAACGACCGTTTCCTGAGCATGTTCCGCGATGTCGCGGACGAGGTTTATCTCGACAAGCCGCACACCTGGATCAAGGTCGACGGGGTCAACTTCATCAAAAATTTCTACGGTAAAAAAACGTCGAGCGCAGAAAAAGACTTCGAAGACCACAGCACTCAGCGCGTTGCATGCCCGATGGCATTCACGACCATGGCCGTACGCGCCAACGGTGCCGTCGCCCCGTGTTGTGTCGACTACATCGGCGGGACCAACATTGGCGACATCGAAACTCAGAGCCTGCAGGAAATCTGGAATTCCAACGCGTGGCTTGAGTTCCAGAAAATGCAGCTCGAAAACCGCAAGAATGAGAATTCATCGTGCGCCCGCTGCGATATTTTCCGAAGCGATCACTACACGAAGGACAATATCGACGGCTTTCCGGTTGAGAAGCTGCGGCCGCTGAAACAAGACGTGAATCAATAACAAGGCTTGTTGGCGAGACCGGAAAATCTATTCTCCGCATTGAAAATGCATCCGCCCCGTTCAGAGCCGAGTGGACCAATCTCCGTAAAAACAGGATCGTCTGATGAGCGAAAGCAATTGCCGTGTCTGTGGAAAAGCCTTATCCGATGAGCCTTTGCTGCACTATGAAAACATGCCCAAGGCAGCGCAGCATTTCCCGGCTCAGGCCGACCTGGCCAGCGAGCATGGCGCCGATCTGACGGTATGCCAATGCTCCGCCTGTGGCCTCGTGCAATTGAGCGACCCGCCGGTCCCCTACTACAGGGACGTGATCCGTGCGGCCGCCGTCTCGCAAACCCTCAAAAAACTCAAGCGGGAGCAATTCTCGCGACTGGTGGCGCAGTACGGCCTCCGCGGGAAACGGCTTATCGAAATCGGGTGCGGCAAGGGCGAGTTTCTTGCTCTCTGGCAAAACCTGGGAGTGCAGGCCTGTGGACTTGAGAACGCCGAAACCGCCGTAACGGCCTGCCGGGCACAGGGACTAGATGTGACGCAAGGCTACATCGACTCCGCCGATTACCGCCTGCCTGGCGCCCCCTACGACGCCTTTGCTCTCCTGATGTTCATGGAGCACATGCCCGATCCCAACGCGGTCCTGACAGGCATACGCAACAATCTCGCCGACGATGCGATCGGCCTTATCGAAGTGCCCAACTTCGATATGGTGATCGAGAACTCCGTATTCGCAGAGTTCATCGCAGATCATCTGACATACTTCACCCGGGAAACACTCGCCTTTGCACTCCAGCACAATGGCTTCGAGGTCATCGAATGCACGGCCTTGCGCGACGACTACGTACTATCGGCAATCGTCAGAAAACGCCGGAGACTGGACCTGTCAAACTTTTCCGGGGCACAGGAAAAAATCAGCGGAGAACTCCGGAAATTCATCGACGCTTACCCGCAAGGATCGGTTGCGATCTGGGGAGCCAGCCATCAGGCACTGGCAATGATCAGCCTTGCAAAAATCGCAGGCGACATCAAGTACGTGGTCGATTCTGCCCCCTTCAAACAGGGCAGGTATACGCCGGCCAGCCATCTGCCCATCGTTTCGCCCGACGCATTGACCGCCACGCCGGCATCCGCTCTCATCATCATGGCGGCGAGTTACTCCGACGAGGTCGCCGACATCGTCCGGGAACGATTCGGAACCCGGCTGCCATTCGCGATCCTCAGGGAGTCCGGACTGGAGGTTTGCAAATCCGCCTGAGACGGCGCGGTCCTGTCTGTCCATCGAGAAAACTGACGGAAGACAGTCCATGCCGATTCGAAACGTCCGCCCCCCCCTTCCTGCCCCACTTCGGCCCCACGACAGATATTCGGCTAAGCACCGCGATGAATGACATTTACACCAGCCACCGACGCCCTTACTACATCTACGCACCTGATTACGTGCGCATTTCCGCGGGTATCAAGGCACTGCACCTGCTATGTCACTATCTGAACAAGATGGGGGAGGAGGCCTATGTCCACACCCAACAGACCAACCTGAAGCTGCGCACGCCGCTGCTGACGGACGAGGTACGGAAACGCCACGCAGCGATCGATGCCCAGCCCATCGCCGTCTATCCTGAAATACTGCACGGCAACCCGCTCAATACGAAGCACGTGGTGCGCTACATCCTGAACCACCCCGGACTACTCGGCGGCCCCAAGACATTTGACGATTCAGAATTGCTCATTTGCTACCACAGCGAATTCCAGAACGACGTCAGCAAGATCAACAATCAGCTCATCCTCACCACGCCGACGATAGACATCACCATCTTCAACAATGAAGACAACGGCCATGATGACAAGCGGAGCGGCTACCTGATCTATCCCGGACGCTACAGCAAGGCCAGGGAGGAACATCCGGACCTGTTCGACAAAGGGACCGTCATCACCTATCAGTGGCCGCAAACCCACGAGGAACTGGCCGCCCTGCTACGCAAATCGACCGCGCTCTACTGCTTCTCCAACTCAGCGATCGCGGCCGAGGCAGTCCTGTGCGGCTGCCCGGTTGTCATAATGACTTCACCGTTCACAGTACGCCCCAAGGATTTTCACGATCCAGACAAGATTGACGGCTTCGTGGAACACCCTGGGATCAGCAGCGGCGACTCGGTAGCCGAATTGGCGCTGGCACGGCAGAACACGGTTGCATTCCAGGAGACTCACCGTAAAGAACGTCAGGATTTCGTCACCCAGCTCGCGCAGTTCATCAAGCTCTCCCAGGAAATGCAGGCGTCCGCCCCGACAGCAGGCAGAGCGCCCACGAACGCCGTCGCCGCAGGCATCCAGGCCTTCAACAACGCTGACAACGATACGGCAGCCAAACACCTCAGCACCGCCCTGGCGGAAGCCCCTGAAGACCCCATCCCCTATGTTTACCTGGCGTTGATCTCTGCCAGGAGCAATTTGCTTGAGGAGGCGGAGAACTTCATCCAGTTTGCCCAGTCCCTTGCCCCGGAGCGCCACGATTTCGTTGCCGCCCTCGGGGAGGAGTGCCTGAAGAACGGCCATAACAGGGACGCCCTGCGCTATCTGCAACAGGCCGTTGATAAACAGCCCGACCTGTTCCCAGCCTACCCCGCCCTCGCCGAAGCCTTGCGTTTGAACGATAGGCAGGATCAAGCCATTCACTTGCTGAACAGCGCCGCCGCCATTCCCTCGGCGGCCCAAGAGCAGATTCTTGGCCTGCTGCTGGAATGGCTGGCCACCCAGGCTAATATCGATGCCATCCCCGAAGTATGCCTGCGGCTCCGCAACCATCCCGGCTACCAGGCTCTTGGCATAGCCTTGCTGACACGCACGGGAATGCCGCCGGAGAGAATTCGGGCAGAGGCCAGACACTACGTGCAACCCTACCTCGCCAGCGGCCTAACCGCTTCGATGCCGAATCGAGGGAAGGCCGGTGCGCCGTTGGTCATCGCTTTCCTGGTCAGCGACTTCCGGCGCGAGCAGCTGTCCGGGCGCCTGGAGGCCCTGCTGCAACACCTGCCGCCGGAGCGCTTCATCAGCGTCGTCCTCTACAACGACCCACAAGCAGGAGAAAATGAAACGGCCCAGCGTTGCAGCCTCATCAACGACCACAGCCTGATCACGGTCGGCCGGGAGGACATCGATGTCCTGCAGGCCATGCGCGAACTGGACATACAAATACTGGTGGACATGGATGGGCTGGGAGTCGAACATCGCCTCTCCCTGTTCGGCGCGGCGGATGTCCCGCTCAAGCTCTCCTGGAGCGACACGCCCTTGCTTCGAGAGGCCGGCATCGCGTGCGTGCGGGGAGCTGCCCTGCTGAACGAAGGAGAAGCCTCGGATACCGACGTGCTACTGCCGGGGCTAGGTGAAATTCTTGCGCTCCCGCGCATGGAGACGAGTCCCCGCGTCGCGGCAGCGCCGCTGACTTTCGGCTGCCTTTCCAGCGCCGTCCATTTCAGCCGGGATTGCTGGGAAAGCTATGCTCTCATCCTGGCCCGCGCACCCGATAGCCGCTTGGTCGTGAACCTGGGAGAACTCGGCGCATCGGCCCAGGAATTCATCAGCACATTCTTTATCGCGCAAGGCGTTGACCTCCTGCGTCTGGATTTCATTCACGCCACCGACATTTCCTCACTCTGCACGGCGTGGAATCTGGTCGATGTCGGCCTCGCCCCGCTGCACGGCCCCGGCGACATGGCCTTGCCTGCGGCCCTGTGGATGGAGAAATGCTATATTGCGCTACGCGGAGACTCTTCCTGGTCCCGTCGTCCGGGCGCTCTGCTCAGGCAAGCAGGGCAGGATCAATTCCTGGCGGACTCCGTCGAAGCCTACATTGCCCTCGCCTGCGATCTTTCCCGGCCCCCCCTACCGCAGCCTCCCGGCTTGAGACAAAAACTGCAAGACATCGAATCCGGCCAGGCCTCGGTGCTGACGCTCACCTTTGCCGACCTGATTGAACAACGCTACCGGGGAGACCTTTGATGCCGGCCCCAAGGATATCCGTCATCGTATGCAGCATCGATGCGATGAAATTCGCCAGAGTGAGCGAATGCTACGAACGATTACTCGCCGACCGCCCCCACGAAATCATCGGCATCCACGACGCCACGTCGCTGGCGGAAGGCTATAACCGCGGCATCGCGCACGCCTCCGGCGATATCCTGGTTTTTTCCCACGACGACATCCTGATTCTCGACCCTGATTTCCCCGTGAAAATCTCGGAACGCCTGAAAGTTTACGACGTCCTGGGATTCGCCGGCACCGACAAACTCACCAACGCCACCTGGTTTTGCGCAGGGCAACCTCATACGTACGGCGCTGTCTCGCACGGGAAGCCCGGAAAATCTCATTTAACCCTGGACGTTTTCGGTGTTTCGGACTGGCCAACGAAAGGAGGCATTCAAGCCATCGATGGCTTTTGCATGGTCGCCACCCGGGAAACGGCCCAAGCCATAGGTTTCGATGCCGCCACCTTCGACGGTTTTCATCTCTACGACTTGGACTTCAGCTTCTCGGCCTACCTCGCCGGGCGCAAACTGGGCGTCTGTTGCGACATTCCCATCATCCATGAGTCATCCGGCAATTTCGCGGATCAACATCGGCACTATGCAGAACGTTTCATTGACAAATACAACGACTATCTAGAGAACACGAATGCCGGCGCCACAAACGGAGAATCCGCGTGGCGAACGATTCGGCTCCTGGATCACCATGCCCTGTTGCGATCCTGGCAGCCCGACCTGCTCAAGCGGGCGACGATCGCCATGCGGCGCGATAGCCGAAGCACCGCGCCCGAGTAATCCGATCACGCCTGATCCGAAGCGGAATCGCACCAGCGCACCCACATGCCCCGGAACGCGGCCTCCAGGCCGCGGGCCAGTCGCGGCGCATCCATCAGAGGGCTGGCCTGCATCCGCTCGCGCAACTGCCAGCGCACTGCCTTCAAGCGCTCCCGGTCGTTCGCCAAAGCGGCGGCCAGATCTTCGTAGGCCGCCGCGCTATCCACGACCAGTTCGCTCAGGCCCACGTTGTCCAGGATCGCCTTGCCCATGCGGGCGACCAGCGTATCCCCGGGCCACGTGATGAAGGGAACGCCCATCCACAGCGAGTCGTAGCCGGTCGTCCCGCCGTTGAACGGGAAGGGATCGAGGCACAGATCGACCTCGTTGTAAGTGTCGAAGTACTCGCGCTGCGGGGTGATTCCGCGAATGTCGAGGCGTTCGGGCGCAACGCCGTAGCGCCCGAACTGCTCCTGAATGTAGCGGATCAGCGTGCCATCGCGCCCGCCGCGCGCCACGAGGATCAGGCGGGAGTCCGGAACCCGCTTGAGGATGCCGCTCCACAGCGCGATCGCCCCCTGGCTCACCTTGCGGAAATTGTTCAGGCAGGCAAAGGTGAATGGTTTTCCGAGGCGTTCGCAGGGCAGACCCGGCTGAACCGGAATATCGGGAATGCCCGTGCGGACCCCGTAGCAATCCGGCAGCGGCCAGGGCGTCTCGGTACACCACGCCCCGGCTTCGAGCACCGGGTCCGGCGGGACGATGATGTAATCCATCGCCGACATGCCGCTCGTTCCCGGAAAGCCGAGCCAGGTCACCATGACGGGCGCGGGTTTACGCGCCAGCGCCAGCAGCCGACCGCCTTCCGTATTGCCGTTGAGGTCGACGACGATATCGATTTCGTCGGAACGGATCAGATCCGCCAGCGCATCGTCGCCCAGCGCCACCACATCGCGCCAACGGTCCGCGCGCTGCTTGGCCATCGCCGTCGCGGCATCGAAGGCCGTCGAATTGTAATAAACCGTGCTCTCCAGCTGGGCTCGATCCAGTACGCCGAGGAAGGGCAGCACGAAAGCGGCGACCGGATGCTCGCGCATATCCGAGGTAACCCAGCCGATACGCAGGCGCCGGGCAGGCGCCCGGTCCCGATCGCTGAAATCGTCCTCTCGTCGATACTGGCGGCACAGGTTGCGGTCGAAGGCTCGCGCCATGTCGAGGACGTCCTGCGCCGTCGCCTCGGTCGAATGGACCAGCGACCATAGCGAATTGACGTAGGCAATGGGCCGCGCCGGGTCGACATCGAGCGCCTTCCTGAAATACGCCAGGGCTTCCACGGTGCGCGCCTGATCGGAAAACCAACTGCCCAGGTTAAGCAGGGCATTGACATGGCGCGGGTCGGTTTCCAGGATCGTCTCGGCCGCCTGCCGCGCCTTCTCACTTTCGCCCAGCTTTGTATACACCACGATCAAGGTGTTCCACGCATTCAGGTTGAGCGGCTGGCGTTCGACCGCCATTTCCAGATTCTCGCGCGCCACGTCTAGCTGCCCTTTGGTGGTGAACAAGAGGCCCAGGTGTTCGAGAATCCAGTCTTCCGACACCCCCATCGCATGCGCCCGCTCCATCGCCTCGACCGCGGCGATGGCATCGCCGCTCTGCACGAGCGCTAAGCCGAGCTTGGCCTGCAACTCGGCAGAATTTGCCGCCTTGGCCGCCGCCTGCCGGAAAAAGTTTGCCGCTTCGCCGAAATTGCCGCGCCGCAACTCTAGATCGCCGGCCAGTTCGAGCGTCTCGACCCGCTCCGGAGCCAGAGCCCGTAGGCGGATCAAGGATTCTCCCGCCTCCTTTACCAAGCCCTTCCCCATTTGCAGATGCCCCAGCGACAGCCAGGCATCCGGATAGCGCGGGTCGCGTTTCACGGCCTTGCGGAAATCACTCAGGGCGTCGTCCAGCTCGCCAAGATGCTGGGAAGCCAGGCCGCGCAGGCAATAATGGGCGGCCAGCGCCTTCGGGCTGGACACCACGTCGTTGAGCACCGTCTTGGCTCTTGCCCAGTTGCCGCCCGCCGCATAGGCCCCGCTCAGACTGCAGAGAATCCCCATATCGGTTTTCGCCAGACTGCGGGCCTTTCTCAGGCTAGCTATCCCTTCGTCCGACAAGCCAACGCGACAGCACGTTTCCCCCAGACGCTGCAGATAACGCGCCGAGCCGGGATTCAACTGCGCCGCGTACTCGAAGAACGGCAGGGCCGACTCCAACTCCCCGACCTTGAGCGCGATTTCTCCCAGGCCGAACCATCCGCCATGCGCCTCCGGCGCCGCCTGGACAGCCTCCTCGAAAAGCTGCCCGGCCAGCTCGAGCTTGCCGGCAGCCAACGCCTTCCGGCCTTTTTCAAGCAAGCCTTTAACGTCGTTGCCCATTTTTTCAGCTCCCTCGCAATTTTCTGATGGGTGAAAGTGTAACGCCTGAGCTTGAATTCCTTTGCCGCGCGTCAGCAGCAGAGTAAACAAACCGAACCCGGGCAGATTTCTGGAAGTGAGCCCGAGGGAAATTCTGGCATATTTTGTGCTTTTGAAAAGCTGTCCGTAATTTTTTGCCGCCTACGAGCAAGTAGACTCGTCGAGCTTGGGGTAGAGATTCAGCGTCATGCATGTGTGACGTGCGGCACTCGTAATCGATCGGCTTTTCCTCGAAGGAGAACAAAATGCCTCAAGTCATCAACACCAACATCGCCTCGCTCAACGCCCAGCGTAACCTCAACACTTCTCAAGGCGCGCTGAACACCTCGCTGCAGCGCCTCTCCTCCGGCTTGCGCATCAACAGCGCCAAGGACGACGCCGCCGGCCTCGCGATCGCCGAGAAAATGAATTCCCAATCGCGCGGCATGGTCGTCGCCATGCGCAACTCGAACGACGGCATCTCCGCCGCGCAGACCGCCGAAGCCGGCCTCAGCGCCGTCACCGGCCACCTACAGCGCATGCGCGAACTCGCCACGCAGGCCGCTTCCGGCCAGTACGACAGCACCAACCGCGGCGCCCTGGACAAGGAATACCAGCAACTCGCCAGCGAAATCACGCGCGCCGTCCAGGCCACCAACTTCAACGGCACCAAGCTCCTCGACGGCAGCTTCAGCGGCATCAACTTCCAGATCGGCGCGACGACCTCGTCGGAATCGCAGATCTCCGTCACCATCGCCTCCGTCGCCGCCAGCGCACTGGGCAGCATTTCCGATGCCGCGTCCGCAACGGCCGCCATGGACGCACTCGACATCGCGATCAACACGGTAAACGACAACCGCGCCACGCTCGGCGCCGTCCAAGCCCGCTTCGAAGGCGTCCTCACGCAGCTCGCAAACGCCGTGGAAAACGTCGACGCCTCGCGCAGCCGCATCATGGATACCGACTACGCGGCCGAAACCGCCAAGCTGGCCCGCGCCCAGATCCTCCAGCAGGCCGGCACCGCGATGCTCGCACAGGCGAACTCCCTACCGCAAAACGTTTTATCGCTCCTCAGATAACCCGAACGCCGCCGTACGACGAAAGCCCGGCAGCAACCGCTGCCGGGCTTTTTTGCGTACCCAGCCATGAACCGCCTCCGCCGAATAAATCGATCGAAACCTCTAAAGTTCCTCCACGGGCTTCCGTAATAGAACTTAAGTCGGCGCGCAAAAAAATTCCAGCCCGAAGCCGACGCCAGGATCAACGATCAACCCGCCCTCCGAAGGAGAAGCAAAATGGCACAAGTCATCAACACCAACATCGCTTCGCTCAACGCCCAGCGTAACCTCAACACTTCGCAGAGCTCGCTGAACACCTCGCTGCAGCGCCTCTCCTCCGGCCTGCGCATCAACAGCGCCAAGGACGACGCCGCCGGCCTCGCGATTGCCGAGAAGATGAACGCCCAGTCGCGCGGCATGACCGTCGCCATGCGCAACGCCAACGACGGCATCTCCGCCGCGCAGACCGCCGAAGCCGGCCTCAGCGCCGTCAGCGGTCACCTCCAGCGCATGCGCGAACTCGCCACGCAGGCTGCTTCCGGCCAGTACGACAGCACCAACCGCGGCGCCCTGGACAAGGAATTCCAGCAGCTCGCCAGCGAAATCACGCGCGCCGTCGCCGCCACCAACTTCAACGGCAAGAACCTTCTCGATGGCGGCTTCAGCAGCGTCAACTTCCAGATCGGCGCGAACACCACCAGCGAATCCCAAATCGCAGTGACCGTCAGCTCGGTGAGCGCGTCCAGCCTCGGCAATATCAGCACCGCCGCCGGCGCAACGGCGGCCATGGACGCCCTCGACGGACTCATGACCTCGGTCAACAACACCCGTGCCGACCTCGGTGCCATCCAGGCCCGTTTCGAAGGCGTGCTGACCCAACTCTCCGCCGCCCAGGAAAACACCGAAGCCGCCCGCAGCCGCATCATGGACACCGACTACGCCGGCGAAACCGCCAAGCTGGCCCGCTCCCAGATCCTCCAGCAGGCCGGCACCGCGATGCTCGCACAGGCCAACGCCCTGCCGCAGAACGTCCTCTCGCTCCTCAGATAAAACCCAGACGCAACGCCTGAAAAGGGCATGGCAGCAATCGCTGCCATGCCCTTTTTCTCTAATAATCATGAAAATAAACTCTCCGCCTAAAGAAAATTAACAATATCCCTAAAGTTCTACGTTGCAGCGTCCGTAATTGGACTTAAGTCAGTGCTTCATATGAAACGCAGCCCGAAGCCGACGCCAGGATCAACGATCAACCCGCCCTCCGAAGGAGAAGCAAAATGGCACAAGTCATCAACACCAACATCGCTTCGCTCAACGCCCAGCGTAACCTCAACACTTCGCAGAGCTCGCTGAACACCTCGCTGCAGCGCCTCTCCTCCGGCCTGCGCATCAACAGCGCCAAGGACGACGCCGCCGGCCTCGCGATTGCCGAGAAGATGAACGCCCAGTCGCGCGGCATGACCGTCGCCATGCGCAACGCCAACGACGGCATCTCCGCCGCGCAGACCGCCGAAGCCGGCCTCAGCGCCGTCAGCGGTCACCTCCAGCGCATGCGCGAACTCGCCACGCAGGCTGCTTCCGGCCAGTACGACAGCACCAACCGCGGCGCCCTGGACAAGGAATTCCAGCAGCTCGCCAGCGAAATCACGCGCGCCGTCGCCGCCACCAACTTCAACGGCAAGAACCTTCTCGATGGCGGCTTCAGCAGCGTCAACTTCCAGATCGGCGCGAACACCACCAGCGAATCCCAAATCGCAGTGACCGTCAGCTCGGTGAGCGCGTCCAGCCTCGGCAATATCAGCACCGCCGCCGGCGCAACGGCGGCCATGGACGCCCTCGACGGACTCATGACCTCGGTCAACAACACCCGTGCCGACCTCGGTGCCATCCAGGCCCGTTTCGAAGGCGTGCTGACCCAACTCTCCGCCGCCCAGGAAAACACCGAAGCCGCCCGCAGCCGCATCATGGACACCGACTACGCCGGCGAAACCGCCAAGCTGGCCCGCTCCCAGATCCTCCAGCAGGCTGGCACCGCGATGCTCGCACAGGCCAACGCCCTGCCGCAGAACGTCCTTTCGCTCCTCAGATAAAACCCAGACGCAACGCCTGAAAAGGGCATGGCAGCAATCGCTGCCATGCCCTTTTTGCCGTTATGATCCTATATTCATAATATATGCCACGCAGAAACCCGGCGCGCGCCTAAAGTTCACGGCTGAGCTTCCGTAATAGGACGTAACGAACCCGAGGCGCCATGACGGCGCGCTTCGCGAAGGAGAGAATCATGGAAATCAGAAGTGCAGGAGGCAACCTCCCCACCTCGCCGGTGCCGCAACAAAGCCAGCCTCAGGACAAGCTCGCCCGGACGATCTCGATGCTGCCGGAGCAGACCGCGACCTCGCCCGCCTCCCAGATGCAAGGCACACCGGCAGCCGGCGGCGCACAACCGTCGCGCAACGAAGTCGAGGAGTCGGTCGCCACTCTGAATCAGTTCATCAAGTCGCTTAACAACCCGATGCTCTTTTCCATCGACGACGACACCGGAAAAACCGTCGTCAAGATCGTCGACTCCACGACGCAGGAAGTGATCAAGCAGATACCTTCCGAAGAAATTCTCTCGATTGCGAAGGCGCTGGACAAACTAAAAGGTTTGTTTATCGAGCAAAAAGCGTAAACTTCGCCCATTGTTTTTTTGAGGAGGCATCATGGCCACCATCACATCGCTAGGCTCGGGTTCCGGCCTACCCTTGGAAAGCTTGGTCACCAGCCTGATGGCTGTGGAAAGGCGCCCGCTGACCAGCATCAAGAACCAGAGCTCCGCAGCAACGGCGAAGATTTCCGCGTTTGGCGCCCTGAGCAGTAAGCTCGCGGCCCTGCAAACCGCCGCGAAAGGGTTGATGCCCTCCGCCACACAAACCGCGCTCGACAAATTCGCCAGCTACACCGGTACCGTCAAGGATACCGCCATCGCCTCGGCGAGCGTCAGTACGGGAGCCGTCGCCGGCAACTATGCACTGAAGGTCTCGCAACTGGCCGGCGGCCAGAATTTGCTCTCCAACGCATTCGTCGGCGGCGCCAGCGCGCCCGTCTCCGGCACCAGCCTGACCATCGATTTCGGCTCGATGACCGGCGCGGGAAACACATTCGCCGCCGACGGCACCCGCAGCAAGACCATTCAGATCGACAGCGACAACCAGACGCTCGCCGGCGTACGCAACGCGATCAACGGCGCCAACCTCGGCATCACGGCGACGATCATCAACGGCGCCAACGGCGCCCAGCTGAGCCTGACGGGCAGCGACGGCAGCGATCAGGTGTTCAAGCTCTCCGGCATCTCGGAACTGGAATTCAACCCGGACGCGCCGACCGGCAACTACACGCAGAAGACAACGGCGCAGGACGCGATGTTCTCATTGAACGGCGTCGCCATCACCAGCAAGTCGAACACGGTCAGCGGCGCGCTCGATGGCGTCGTGCTGAACCTCACGGGAACGACCACCGGCGACGGAACCACGCTCAACGTTACGCGCAACAACCTGGACGGCGCCAAGAAGGCGCTCGAGGGCTTCATTACCGCCTACAACGACGCCATGGGCACGATGAACACGCAAGGCGCCTACGACCCCACGACCAAGGTCGCCGGCTCCCTGCAGGGCAATCGCGTGTTGCGCGAAGCGCAAACCAACATGCGCGCCCTGCTGTTCAACACAACTGCGGGCGGCACTTCCGATTACCAGCGCTTCTCGGACATCGGCGTCAAGGTCGGCACCGATGGGAACCTGAGCCTCGACTCGGCGAAATTCACCGCCGCGATGGCCGCCGACCCCAACGCCGTCGCCAACCTCGTCAACAAGGTCGGCTCGGCCTACAACGACAGCATCGAGCGTATCACCGGCACCTCCGGCAGCATCAGCGCCGCGACGACGGGCCTGCAAAGCACCATCAAGAGCCTCGGCGACCGCCAGAGCGCGCTGGAATTGCGCCTGACGACCGTCGAAGCCCGCTATCGCTCGCAATTCTCGGCGCTCGACACCATGATGTCGAAAATGAACTCGACCAGCAGCTACCTTGCGACACAGCTGGCGAATCTGGCCAAAACTTCTTAGTAGGCAAGGAACACGATGTTCGGCTCTTCCCACAACCCCGCCAATGCTTACGCACAACTGGGCGTCGAATCGGCGGTACGGTCTGCGGATGCGCACCGGCTGATCCTGCTGCTTTTTGAAGGCGCCCAGAACGCCCTGCTGCTGGCCCGCCTTCAGGGCGAACAAGGCAACGTCAGCGCCCGCGGCAGCGCGATCTCGAAGGCTATCGACATCATCGCGAACGGGCTCAAGGTCAGCTTGGACCTCAAGCAGGGCGGCGAACTGGCGGAACGGCTGGCGGCCCTCTACGACTACATGGTCTCCCGCCTGCTGTGGGCCAGTCTGAAGAACGATCTGCCGGTCCTCGACGAAATCAGCGGTCTGCTCGAAGAAATCCACGGAGCATGGCGCGAAATCGAACCGGGGAAGCAATAGATGCTCGCCCGCGACAAGCAAGCGCCGAGCGCCTCCAACTACGCTGACCTGGAAGCGCTCACCGCCGAAATCCTCAAGCTCGCCGAAGGCGGACGCTGGGAAGACGCGGCCGTCGTCGCCGAACAGCTTGAAACCAAGCTGCACACCGCGGCGAAACCGGCCGACCGTTCGGCGATCGAAGCGGCCCTCCGCAACATCCAGGAAATCTCCGAGCGGGCGATTCCGCTGCACCAGGATCTGGCCAACCTGCTCAAAGCCTTCGGCCCGCCGCTGCCGAAAGATTAAGCCATGATCCCCGGCGACGTCGTCAGCCGCCAGCAGCCTTCGAGCATCGCGGATGCCACGCTGCGCCCGGCCGCCCCGACGCGGGAAATTTCCGACAAGCTTTCCGACCTTGTCCCCGGGCAGCGCGTCATGGCCGAAATACAGGCCCTGCTCCCCAACGGCACCTACCGGGCCATGGTCGCGCAGCGCAATGTCACCCTGGCCCTGCCGTTTTCCGCCAAGGCCGGCGACTCGCTCGAACTCGAGGTCGTCGACACGGACGGCAAGCTGACCCTTGCCGTCCTCTCCCGCCCGCAGGGCGAAGCCGCGAAGGCCGGCGGCGAAGGCGTTTCCGCCACCTTCAGCCGGACCGGCCAGTTGATCGGCGACCTGCTCAACGCCCCCCGCGATAAAAAGGGCGGCCCCGTCGGCCTCTTGCTCAACGGCAACCAGCCGATCGCCAGCGCTCCGCCCGCCACGGCGCAGGACATCCTCCCCCTGCTCAAGCAGGCCATCGCCCAGAGCGGTATGTTCTACGAATCGCACCAGGCGGAATGGGTCGAAGGGCGTTTCGAAAAAGCCGCCCTGCTCCAGGAGCCGCAGGGCAAGCTCTCGCCCCAGGCGCTGGCGCAAACCCAAACCCCCGCAACGGCGGCGAATGCGCAGAACGCCGAGCAAAACGCGGCCGCCGCAGCCGCGCGCCAGCCCGGCGTTCTTGCGCAGAATGCCGCCGGCGAAACGGACGGAAAAGCCCCCGCCCCGCCCGCACCCGCCAACCCGTCGAACACGCAGCTCGTCTCGCCGGGCACCCTGCACGTCGTCCAGCAGCAGCTCGAAGCGCTGGCGACGCAGCAGTTCGCCTGGCAGGGACAGGTATGGCCGGGACAGGACATGCGCTGGGAGATCGAAGAAGACGGCAAGCGGCAAAACGACAAGGGCGAACCGACGCCCGGCTGGCAAACCCGGCTGCACCTGACGCTGCCGCAGCTTGGCGCGGTGGAGGCCAGAATCCGCGTCGACGGCCAGCAGATACATCTCGACCTGAGCAGCGCGCAGGATGAAACGCAGCAGCTGATGCGCAACGCGATGCTCGACCTGCGCCAGCAGCTCGACGGCGCCGGACTGGCTCTGGCAACCGTAGGCATCGGCGCGCTCGTCGCCAAGGCCGACGCGCCGGCGGAAGAAGCGGCGGCAGGCGATGGCAACGAAAACGCCTGAAGCGATGAAGACGGCGGTCGCGCTCGCCTATCGCGAGACGGACGCCGCGCCGCGCGTCGTCGCCAAGGGACGCGGCCTGATGGCCGAGGAAATCATCGCGCGCGCGCGCGAACACGGCGTCTATGTCCACGAATCACCCGAGATGGTCTCCCTGCTGATGCAGATCGATCTCGACCAGCGCATTCCGCCGCAACTCTACGTCGCGATCGCCGAACTTCTCGCCTGGCTCTACCGCCTCGAAAGCGGCGACAAGAGCGCCCCGCCGCCCGCCTTCTCCGCCCCGCCGGAAGACGTCGCCCCCTCTAGCCGGCGCTAGACGGCGCATATCGCCGGACCGGGATTTGAATTAGACTCCCGCCTGCAGCCAACATCAGGACAAGAAATGGCAGAGACGGAAGTTCAGGACGCCCCCGAATCCCATCCCCCGCACTTCGAACTCGAGCAATCGAGCGATTACAGCAAATACCTGCTGTACGCCAAGCCCGAGATTCTCTTCGTTCTCCGCTCGCTGATCCAGAAGGGGGCGATGGTCACGGTCTACTTCGACCACGGCAACGCCTTTCTGCTTACCTCCCTGCTCGCGCTCTCCCCGGACGGAGACGAACTCGTCTTCGATCTCGGCAGCGACCCCGAGATGAACAAGAAGGCGCTTCTGGCCGACAAACTGATCTTCACCACGACGATCGACAAGGTGAAGATCCAGTTCAGTCTCGGCAAGCCGAGCCAGATCCAGTTCGAGGGCCGCCCCGCCTTCCGCGGCGCGACGCCCGCAACGCTGCTGCGTCTGCAGCGGCGCGAATACTTCCGCCTGTCGACCCCAATCGCGACGCCGCTCAAGTGCGCGATCGCCATGAAGCGCGCCGACGACAGCGCCTTTTCTCTCGAAACGCCGCTGCTCGACATCAGCGGCGGCGGCGTCGGGCTGATGGTCCACGAGGAGCAGGCCGACCTCTTCGCGCTGGAAAGCGCCTTCACCGACTGCAAGATCGCGCTGCCCGACGAAGGGCTGTTGAACTGTTCGCTCCGCGTACGCAACACTTTCAGCGTGACCACCAAGAACGGCAGCCGCTATCTGCGTATCGGCTGCGAGTTCATCGACCTTCCCGGCCCCCGGCTGACGATGATCCAGCGCTACATCACGCGCGTCGAACGCGAACGCAAGGCTCGCCTGAGCGGGCTGGGCTGAAAAAGAAAACGGCGCCCGAGGGCGCCGTTTCGCATGTGGAAGCGGGACTCGTCCCGCCCGGCGAGCCGAACGTCAGACCTGCATGTTCATCACGTCGTGATAGGCGGTGACGAGCTTGTTCCGCACCTGGACCATTTCCTGGAACGAGACGCTGGCCTTCTGCAGGGCGATCATCACCTCGTGCAGGTTGGCCTCGCCGTCACCGGCGGCAAAACTTGCCGACATGCCGTCCGCCTTCTGCTGCGCCTGACTGACCTGGGCGATCGAGTTCTGCAGTACCTGCGCAAAATCGACACCGCCTGCAGCAGCCTCCTGCGCCTCGGCCGGACGACCGGCCGCCTGCGCTGCGCTGGTGCGCAGCACGCTCAACATCTGATCGATACCCTTGCTGTCCATCTGCTTCTCCAAACGCCTATCGCCAGACCTAATGCAATAAGCGCGCCAAGAGCTACTCCTTGAACAAACCCGCCTCGCGGTACTGTTTGAGTTTGTGCCGCAAGGTTCGTTCAGACATCCCCAGCCGCTCGCCGGCCAATTTGCGCGAGCCACCCACCGCTGTCAGCGTATCGAGGATGTGTTCCCGTTCCAAGTCTCTCATGTTATCGGTTTTCTTGCCGTCCGGCTGAAACGAAAGCGGCGTCAAAAGCGGCGCGGAAGCGGCCATCGCCGCTGCCGGCGTCTCGAAGACCGGCATGCGCTCGTCCGCAAGACTCCGCGGCAGATGCAGGGCGTCGGCTTCGATGAGGTCGCCCGCGGCCATGATCATCGCCCGTTGCATCACGTTTTCCAGCTCGCGTACGTTGCCGGGCCAGGCATGCGCGCGCATCGCTGCCTCGGCCGAAGGCGCCAGGCGCAAGCCGGGACGGCCGGCGCGCCCGCCATGCTCGGCCAGGAAGTGCCGGGCCAGCGGCACGATGTCGTCGGGGCGCTGGCGCAGGGCCGGGATCGGCAGCGGAAAGACGTTCAGGCGGTAATAAAGGTCTTCCCGGAAAACGCCCTTGGCGACTGCTTCGGCCATGTCGCGGTTGGACGTCGCGACGACGCGGATATCGAGTTCGACCGGCTTCTTGCCGCCGACCCGCTCCACCTCGCGCTCCTGCAGCACGCGCAACAGCTTGGCCTGCAGCCCGAGCGGCATCTCCGTCACTTCGTCGAGCAGCAGCGTGCCGTTCTGCGCCTGCTCGAACTTGCCGGCCTGCGCCTGCTGCGCCCCGGTAAAGGCGCCCTTCTCGTAGCCGAACAGCGTCGCTTCGAGCAGGCTGTCGGGAATCGCCGCGCAGTTGATCGCGACGAAGGGGCCGGCGCGACGCCCGGAATGGTTGTGGATGTAGCGCGCCACAACCTCCTTGCCGACGCCGCTCTCGCCGGTCAGCAGCACCGTCGCGTCGGTCTGCGCGACGCGCGCGGCCAGCGCGAAAAGATTGCGGCTGGCGCCGTCGCTGGCCACCACGCGGCCATCGTCCTCGGCCTCCGGCAAGCGGTAGCGCGCCACGTGCTCGAGCAGCGCCTTCGGCTCGAAGGGCTTGAGCAGGAAGTCGCAGGCGCCGGCGCGCATCGCTTCGACGGCGCGATCGACGTCGGCGAACGCCGTCATCAGCACGACCGGCAGGTGCGGAAAGCGCCCGCGGATTTCCTTGAGCAGTGTGATGCCGTCCATCGGCATCATGCGCACGTCGCTCACCACCAGCGCCACGGCCTGCGCGTCGAGCAGCTGCAGCGCTTCCTCGCCACCCGGCGCGGAAAGCACGGTCTGCCCGGCGAGTTCGAGCGTGTCGCAGACCGCTTCACGTAGGTTGGGGTCGTCTTCGACGACCAGTATCGGCAATCCCTGAGCCATGATCTTCCGTTTATTGTTGTACCGGCTGCGCCCCGGCCGGCAACAGCATGACGAACTCCGAACCCTTGCCGGGCGTCGAGCTGACTTCGATGGTGCCGCCGTGCGCACGCGCCACGCCGAGCGCGATGGCCAGCCCCAGACCGGTGCCCTGCCCGCGCGTCGTGAAGAAAGGCTCGAAAATCCGCGCCTGCGCTTCGGGTGAAATCCCCGGCCCGGTGTCGCGCACGCTGAAACTCACCCGGTCGCCGGCCATCGTCGCGCCGAGCGCGACCGAAGCGCCCGCCTCGCACGCCTGCAGGGCGTTTTCCAGCAGATTGACGAGTGCGCCGCCGAGCGCCTTGCGGCTGCCCATGATTATAGAGTCCCCGGCGGCCAGAACGACGCTGAAGGCCACGCCTTTTTCGGCGCACAGCGGTTCGAGGATGTGCGCCGCCTCGCTCGCCAGTTGTGCGGCGACGATCGCTTCGCGCCCGATGCTTTCGCCGCGCGCGAAAAGCAGGACGTCCTGGATCAGCCGCTCGAGGCGCTTCAGCTGCGCCGTCGCCTTCTCGGCGAAACGGGCGCGCGCCGCGTCGGACAGTTCCGGCTGCGCGAGATTCGAGCTGTAAAGCAGCGCGGTGGCCAGCGGCGTGCGCAGCTGATGCGCCAGCGAGGCGGCCATCTCGCCCATCGCCGCCAGACGCTGGTTGCGTTCGAGATCGGCCTTCAGGCCGTGCGCCACCGTAATGTCGTGCAGCAGCAGGATGCGTCCGCCGGCCGAGTCGAGCGGACTTTCGGCGATCGACACGCGCTGCGCGCCGAGCTGCCATTCGTCCGGCGCATCGCTGGCCGCGAGCTTTGTCTGCGCCAGCGCGGGCCAGTCGCAGCCGATGATCGCTTCGCCGAGCATCGCGCGCGCCGCCGGGTTGGTTTCGCTGATGCGGGCGGCGCTGTCGAGCACGACGACGCCGGCCGGCAGCGCGTTGAGCAGCAGCGAAAGACGCTCGGAGAGCGCCTCCTTCTCCTGGTACTGGCGACGCAACTCGCCGTTGGCCACCGCAAGCTCGGCCGTCAGCGATTCGACGCGCGCCTGCAGCCCTTCGTAAGCCTGCGTGAGTTCGAGAGAAACCTGGTTGAAGACGTCGAAGGCGCGCTGCAGTTCCTGCGCTTTCAGATCGGGGGCCGGTATTTGCGCGGCGTCGCTCATTCGTTGGAGAATCCAGTCCAATTAGCAGATACAATAGTAGAATAATTCTCAGCAGTTTTCGCTTTTTGCTTGATTAATCTCCGGGTTCACACTTAAGCGCAGGAATGGCGGCAACGACCAACAGCGCGGACAACGCCGCGAACGCAGAAGCGGCAGGCAATCTCGCGGATCGCCTGCGCGCTTCGCTCGCACGCCTGAGCAACCAGCAAAAGATCGTCCTGATGGTGGCGCTCGCCGCCATCGTGGCACTGCTCGTCGCCAGCAACATGTGGTTCAAGCAGGCCGACTACAAGGTGCTTTTCTCGAACATCGGCGAGCGCGACGGCGGCGCCATCATCGCCGCGCTCGAACAGCTGAACGTTCCTTACAAATTCACCGAGAGCGGCGGCGCCATCCTCGTTCCCAGCACCAAAGTGCACGAAGTTCGCCTGCGCCTGGCCACGCAGGGCTTGCCGAAAGGCGGCGCGGTCGGTTTCGAGCTGATGGAAAACCAGAAGTTCGGCATCAGCCAGTTCGCCGAGCAGGTGAATTACCAGCGTGCCCTCGAGGGCGAACTGTCGCGCACCATCCAGTCGATCGCCGCGGTACAGGCGGCGCGCGTCCATCTGGCGATCCCCAAGCCGACCGTCTTCGTGCGCGAGGAACTGAAGCCGTCGGCTTCCGTCCTGCTCAATCTCTACCCCGGCCGCGGCCTGGAACCAGCCCAGATCGCCGGCATCCAGAACCTCGTCGCCGCCAGCGTCCCGCAGCTCCCGCCCTCGAGCGTCACCCTCCTCGACCAGAGCGGCGCCATGCTCTCGCAGCTCAAGAGCAAGCTCCTGGAGGCCGGCCTCGACCCGACGCAGATCAAGTACGTGCAGGAAATCGAGGCCAGCGTGATCAAGCGCATCGAGGATATCCTGACGCCCATCGTCGGCGCCGGTAACGTCCGCGTCCAGGTCGCCGCCGACATCGATTTCTCGCAGACCGAGCAGACCGCGGAAACGCACCGCCCGAACACGACGCCGCCCGACATCAGCATCCGCAGCCAGCAGACGAGCGAAACGGCGAGCGCCACGCCGTCCTCCATGGGCATTCCCGGCGCGCTCAGCAACCAGCCGCCGGTGCCCGCCACGGCGCCGCTGACGCAACCCGCGGTGCCCGGCGCCGGGCCGACCGCCGCCGCCCCCGGCCAGCCGCTACCCGGCCAGGTCAACGCCGCCGGCGTGCAGGCGCCGATCGCCAGCGTCGCCCAGCCGCTCAGCACGCGTAAGGACTCGACGATCAACTACGAGGTCGACAAAACGATCCGCCACACCCGGCAATCAGTCGGCATGATCAAGCGCCTGTCGGCCGCCGTGGTCGTCAATCAACGCAAGGAAATCGGCAAGGACGGCAAGCCCGCCAACAAATCGCTGCCCGAAGCCGAACTCAAGCAGATCAACGACCTCGTCAAGGAAGCCATGGGCTTCACCCGGGAGCGCGGCGACACCGTCTCGGTCGCCAACGCGCCGTTCACCGACAGCGAGAAGACGGATACCGAACTGCCGCTGTGGAAAGACCCGGAGGTGCGCACCATGGGCTTCGACCTGCTCAAGTACGGCGCCATCGCCGCCATCGTCGCCTACCTGCTGCTCGGCGTCGTGCGCCCCCTGCTCAAGACGATGTTCCCGCCCCCGCAAAAGGAATCCGAAACGACGCTGGGCGGCGGCGTGGACGTAATCGCCGGCGAGGAAGAGGAAGGCGGAGTGCGCGGCCCGACGGCGGCGGAGACCTTCGAGAAACGCCTGGCCGACGCGCGCGAACTCGCCAAGCAGGATCCGAAGATCGTGGCCAACATCATCAAGGAATGGACGGGCGCCAATGGCAGCTGACGACGGCGTCGAAAAGAGCGCGATCCTGCTCATCTCCCTCGGCGAGGAATATGCCGTCGAGGTGCTCAAGCAGCTCGGCCCGAAGGAAGTGCAGAAGCTCGGCCACGCCATGGCCGCGCTCAAGTCGGTGCCGCGCACGCGGGTCGAGGAAGTGCTCGCCGAATTCCACAAGACGGCGGAGGAAGCGGCCGCCGTACATGTCGACACCGACGCCTACATCCGCTCCGTGCTGACCAAGGCGCTCGGCGACGACAAGGCGTCCAACCTGATTTCGCGCATTCTGCAGGGCGGCGACACCAACGGCATCGAAGGCCTGAAGTGGATGGACGCGCCGACCGTCGCCGACCTGATCCGCAATGAGCATCCGCAGATCATCGCCACCATTCTCGTGCACCTCGAGCACGACCACGCGAGCGAGATTCTCAACTTTTTCACCGAACGCCTGCGCAACGACGTGGTGCTGCGCATCGCCACGCTCGAAGGCATCCAGCCGGCGGCGCTCAAGGAACTCAACGACGTCATGCTGCGCCTGCTCTCCGGCTCGGCGAACATCAAGAAGGCGGCGATGGGCGGCGTGCGCACGGTGGCCGAGATTCTCAACTTCATGGGCACGGCCAACGAAACGACGGTGGTCGACTCGATCCGCGAATACGATCCCGACCTCGCGCAAAAGATTCTCGACGAGATGTTCGTCTTCGAAAACCTGCTCGACCTCGAGGACCGCAGCATCCAGCTCCTGCTGCGCGAAATCCAGTCCGACTCGCTGATCCTCGCCATGAAGGGCGCATCCGATACGCTGCGCGAGAAAATCTTCAAGAACATGTCGTCGCGCGCCGCGGAAATGCTGCGCGAAGACCTCGAAGCGCGTGGCCCGGTCCGCCTCTCCGAAGTCGAAGCCGAACAGAAGGAAATCCTCAAGATCGTCCGCCGCCTGGCCGACGAAGGACAGATCGTCCTCGGCGGCGCCGCCGGCGAGCAGATGGTCTGAGCGCTAGCGCAAGATGACCGGCTTCATCCCCAAGGAGAAGCTCACCGCCTACCAGCGCTGGGAGCTCGCCGCCTTCGACGAGGAAGCGCAGGCGGCGGCCGAGCCCGAACCGCCTCCGCCGCCGCCCGAACCCGAGCCGGAACCGCCGCCCCCCGAACCGGAACCCGAACTGCCGCCGGTCGTTCTGCCGACCGCCGAGGATATCGAGCGGATGCACGCCGAAGCACACGAAGCGGGATATAGCGCCGGCTACGAAGAAGGCCTCGGGCAAGGGCGCGCCGAAGCGCAGCGAATCGACGCCCTGCTCGGCGATCTGCAGGGCGCGCTGCACGAAATCGACCAGGACGTCGCCGAGCAGTTGCTCGCGGTCGCCGTCGAAATCGCCGGGCAAGTGCTGCGCCAGAGCCTAGAGATCAAGCCGGAACTGATCCTGCCCGTGGTGCGCGAGGCGGTCGCCGCGCTGCCGCTGTACCACGGCCACCCGGCGCTGCGCATCCATCCCGACGACGCCGCCCTGATCCGCAGCCAGCTCGGCGAACAGCTCTCGCACAACAACTGGCGCATCATCGAAGACGCGACGCTGACGCCGGGCGGCTGCCGCGTCGAACTCGGCGCCAGCACCATCGACGCAACTCTGGAAACCCGCTGGCGGCGCGTCATCGAAGCCATCGGAATCAGCCAGGAATGGCTCGACGGCAGGCCCTGAGCCGGAGGCGGCGATGAGCGACGAAACTCCGCCCGGGCACCGCGACCGCTGGCGCGCCTTTCTGGACAACTGCCGGGACGCCGCGACGCACGCCGACCCGCTGCTTTCGAGCGGACACCTGACGCGCATCAACGGCCTCGTGCTGGAAGCCGCCGGACTCAAGCTGCCGCTCGGCAGTTCAAGCCGCATCCTGCCGCCCGGCGGCACGCCGATCGAAGCCGAGGTCGTCGGCTTCAACGGCGAAAAGCTCTTCCTGATGCCGTCCGACGACCTCTACGGCGTATCGCCCGGCGCCCAGGTCGTCGCGCTCGAAACGCCGACGCCGCCGCCCCGCGTCGGCCAGCCGCGCACGCAGCGCCGACGCGCGATCGATCGCGTCAAGCTCCTGCCGGTCGGCGAATCGATGCTCGGACGCGTCGTCGACGGCGCCGGCCGCCCGCTCGACGCGTTCGGACCGCTGCGTCCCGAACAGCTGCGCCCGCTGCAAAGCCGCCCGGTCAACCCGATGTCGCGCGCCCCGATCGAACAGACGCTCGACGTCGGCGTGCGCGCTGTCAATTCACTGCTCACCGTCGGGCGCGGCCAGCGCATGGGCCTTTTCGCCGGCTCGGGCGTCGGCAAGAGCGTGCTGCTCGGCATGATGGCGCGCTACACCGAGGCCGAAGTCATCGTCGTCGGTCTGATCGGCGAACGGGGCCGCGAAGTGAAGGAGTTCATCGAGCAGATCCTCGGCGAGGAAGGCCTGCGCCGCTCCGTCGTCGTCGCCGCGCCGGCCGACGTCAGCCCGCTGATGCGGCTGCAGGGCGCCGCCTACGCGACGACGATCGCCGAGTACTTCCGCGACCAGGGCCGGCACGTCCTCCTCATCATGGATTCGCTCACGCGCTACGCCATGGCGCAGCGCGAAGTCGCCCTGGCCATCGGCGAACCGCCGGTGACGCGCGGCTACCCGCCGTCCGTCTTCGCACGCCTGCCGCAGCTTGTCGAACGCGCCGGCAACGGCGGCGAGGACGGCGGTTCGATCACCGCCTTCTACACCGTCCTTGCCGAAGGCGACGACCAGCAGGACCCGATCGCCGACTCCGCGCGCGCCATCCTCGACGGCCACCTGGTGCTCACGCGCACGCTGGCCGACGCCGGCCACTACCCGGCGATCGACATCGAGCAGTCGATCTCGCGCGCCATGATCAACCTGATAACGCCCGGGCACCTCGACCAGATCCGCCGCTTCAAGCAGCTCTACTCGCGCTACCAGCGCTCGCGCGACCTGATCAGCGTCGGCGCCTACGCCGCCGGCTCGGACCCGCAGCTCGACCAGGCGATTGCCCTCTATCCGCAGCTCGAAAGCTTCCTGCAGCAGACGCTGGCCCAGCGCGCCGGCTTCGACGAAAGCATCCACCAGCTGCACGCCCTGTTCGGAAGCGTGCCGTAGCGATGCACTACAATGATCACCGTAACCCGGTGAAATCATGACCAAGCCCTTCGCGCTCCAGCCCATTCTCGAACTGATGCAGACGCGCGCCGACGACGCGACGCGGCGGCTGGCGACGTTGATCGCCGCCGAACAGGACGCCAGGAGCAAGCTGCAGATGCTGCAGGAGTACCGCGACGAATACGCCGGCCGCTTCCGCGCGGCGGCGCAGAACGGCCTCGGCCAGCGCGAATGGCGCAACTACCAGGAATTCCTCGACCGCCTCGACGAAGCGGTCGGGCACCAGCGCGACGCCGTCCGCCGCCAGGAGCAGCAGACCGCCGCCGGACAGAGCGACTGGCAGCAGCAGCGCAAGAAGCTCAAGGCCTTCGAAACGCTCTCGCACCGTCACAACGTGAGCGAAATGGCGCGCGACCAGAAGCGCGACCAGAAAGTCCAGGACGAATTCGCCGCGCGCCGCGGCGAGGAAGACGAAGCGCGCTGAGAGGAGGCCGGACGCAGCGCCAGTCTCTGGCACGATGTCTGCTTACCGGTATCGCGATACTGGTAATCAAGGAACCTCGATGTCGATCGTCGCCATTACAGCAGTCAACAAACCCGCTCCGCAGACGAGCGCCGCAGACAGTGCGGCTGCCGACGCCTCGCCGGCCGCGGGAGGCGACTTCGCCAACCTTCTGCTCGCCCAGCTCTCGGCAGGGATCAAGCTCATGGGCAACGGCCTGTCCGAAAAAGCCGCCGACGCACCGGACACTGCCGCCACCGACAGCGCCCCACCCGATGCTGCGGCCCTGTTCGCAGCGCTCGGCCTCGCCCCGCCCCCCGACGCATCGCCCAAGGCGGCGGCGCAGACCGGCGACGGCGCACGCCCGACCGGCATCACCGAACTTCACGCCAGCCCCCGGAAGGCCGGCGAAGGCAGCGCGCAGGAACCCGTCGCGCTCGACGCCGACACCGACGGACGCGCCGCCAGCGGCTTGCCGGCGATCGCCGCAGCGGCAGCGGACGACAAACCGGCAAAATTTGCCGTCGGCGACCCGACGCAACTGAAGGCCGCCGCCAGCGAAGCGACGCCGCTCGCCGAAACGCGCACGCCGACCGTCATCGCGCATGCGCCGACGCAGCAACCGACCTCCGGCACGCAGAACAGCGCGCCGCTGCGCGTCGAAACGCCGATGCAGGATCAGAAGGCCTGGGCCAGCGACGTCGGCCAGAAGATCGTCTGGATGGTGGGCAACGAAAAACAAAGCGCGCAACTGACCCTCAATCCCCCGCAAATGGGGCCGATAGAGATTTCGTTGAACATCAACCGCGACAGCGCGACGGCCCTCTTCGTCTCGGCCAACCCCGAAGTGCGCGAAGCGCTCGAATCGGCCATGCCGCGCCTGCGCGAAATGCTTGCCGGCGCGGGGATCGAACTGGGACAGGCCAACGTCAGCGCGGAATCCTCCCGCCAGCAGCAGGGCGGCAACGACAACGCGCGCCCGGGCGCATCCCGCTGGATGGCCGATAACGCTATACTTGGCGGGGACTCCGGGGAGGCCGCCAGCTCCGGCGCGGGGACGATCCAGCGCGGCAACGGTCTGGTCGACCTCTTCGCCTGAGCGTTGAACGGATTGCGCTTCCCGACCGACCGGCACGCGCAGATTGCCGGCTGATGAAAGAACAAGTGGAGGAAAACTGAATGTCCAAGGACGCCAAGCCCATCGAAGGCGACGCCCCGCCGAAGAAGAGCAAAAAGCTGCTGATCATCGTCATCGCGGCCGTCGTGCTGCTGGCCGGCGCCGGCGGCGCGGCGCTCTTCCTGCTGAGCAAGAACGGCGACCACGGGGACGAAGACGAAGAAGTCGCCACCGAGAAGGTCAAGCCGGCCAAAAAGAAAAAGGGCGAAAAAGCCGCGCCGCCCGTCTATGTGCCGTTCGAATCCTTCACCGTCAACCTCGTTCCGGAACAGGGCGAACAGTTCCTGCAACTCGTCGTCTCGGTGGAAGTCGAAGACGTCGCGGCGGGCGACACCATCAAGCTCTACATGCCGAAGCTGCGCAACCGCGTGATGCTGCTGCTGTCCGACAAGAAGGCTTCCGATCTGATCACCAAGGACGGCAAGGAAAAGCTCGCGCAGGAAATCCGCGATCAGATGAACGAAGTGATCGATCCCTCGACCAAGGGCAAGAAGGCCGAGGCCCCGGTCAAGGAAGTGCTGTTCACGTCCTTCATCATCCAGTAGCGATTCACCGACAAGCGAACGATGTCCGCCGATTTTCTTTCCCAGGATGAGGTCGACGCCCTGCTCAAGGGCGTCACCGGCGAGTCCGACGAACCCGAGCAGGCCGCGGAAGCGGGCGGCGGGATTCGCAGCTACAACCTGGGAACGCAGGAACGCATCGTCCGCGGACGGATGCCGACGCTCGAACTCATCAACGAGCGTTTCGCGCGCTACCTGCGCATCGGCCTGTTCAACTACATGCACCGCAACACCGAGATTTCGGTCGGGCCGATCCGCGTCCAGAAATACAGCGAATTCATCCGCAACCTCGTGGTGCCGACCAACCTCAACCTCGTGGTCGCCAAGCCGCTGCGCGGCACCGCTCTCTTCGTCTTCGATCCGAACCTCGTCTTCCTCGTCGTCGACAACATGTTCGGCGGCGACGGGCGCTTCCACACGCGCGTCGAGGGCCGCGACTTCACGGCGACCGAGCAGCGCATCATCCAGGGGCTGCTCGGCGTCGTCTTCACCGAATACACGCGTTCCTGGAAACCGGTTTACGACATCACCTTCGAATACATCCGCTCGGAGATGAACTCGCAGTTCGCGAACATCGCGACGCCGTCGGAAATCGTCATCTCGACGTCCTTCTCGCTGGAATTCGGCGGCTCGGCGGCGGACATGCACATCTGCTTCCCGTACTCGATGATCGAGCCGATCCGCGACCTGCTCTACAGCTCGATGCAAAGCGACCAGCTATCCACCGACAAGCGCTGGATCGTCATGCTGCGCAAGCAGTTGAAGGACGCCGAAGTCGAAATCACCGCCCAGCTGGCGACCTCGACGGTGACGCTCGGACAGATCCTCAAGATGAGGGTCGGCGACGTGATTCCGGTGAACATCCCCGAAAGCGTCGTCGCCCACGTCGACGACGTGCCGCTGATGGAATGCAAATACGGCCAGCAAGGCGGTCAATACGCACTCAAGATAGAGCGCTTCATGTCCTCGGAAAGCCAGGAGCCGGCTCTGGGAGAAAACAATGTCTGAAGAAACCGAAAACACCAACGCCGCAGCCGAAGACGAAATCAGCGAGGACGACTGGGCGGCCGCAATGGCCGAACAGGCCGTCGCCGAAAGCACGCCGGCCGCCCAGCCGGCGCACATCTTCCCTTCGTTCGGAGAGGGCGGCAGCAAGGCGTCTATGATGGGTGAACTCGACATGATCCTGGACATCCCCGTCCAGATCACCGTCGAACTCGGACGTACCAAGATCACGATCAAGAACCTGCTGCAGCTGGCGCACGGCTCGGTGGTCGAGCTCGACGCCATGGCCGGCGAGCCGATGAACGTGCTGGTCAACGGCACGCTGATCGCGCAAGGCGAAGTCGTCGTCGTGAACGACAAATTCGGCATCCGTCTGACCGACATCATCACCCCCTCGGAACGCGTCCGGAAGCTGAGCCGCTAGGCGCCGCGCGCGCCGAGGTTTCGCCCGGCCGCGGCTTGCTTTAAGATACCGGCCAGTCCTTCCACGCCGGCCGACCGCCTTGATCCGAACCCTGCGCTTCATCCGCATCCTCCGCATGCACGCCGCGGCCCGCTTCACCGCCCTGCTCCTCGCATCCGGCAGCGCCTGCGCGCAGACGGCGAGCGCGGCGAATGCCGCGAATGCGGAACTCCCCGGCGTATCGACCGGCTCCATGCTGCAGGTGATGCTCGGCCTGCTGCTGATCCTCGGCCTGCTTTTCGCGGCCGCGACCTTCCTGCGCAAGTTCAACGGCGGCCGCGCTTTTGGAGGCAAAGGCCCGATGCGTCTCGTCGGCGGCCTGATGATCGGCACCCGGGAGCGGATCGTCCTGATCGAGGTCGGCGACGACTGGCTGGTCGTCGGCATCACGCCCGGACAGATCCGGACGCTGCACACGATGCCGAAAGGCGAACTGCCGCCCGCGGCCGCCGGCGACAAATCCTTCGGAAAGATGTTGAAACAGATGATCGACGGCAAGCATGAAGGCCACTAGAGCGTTCGCCTGGGTCGCCCTCCCCGCCCTCCTCCTGCTCGGCACGGCCGCCGCGTGGGCGCAGAGCGGCGGCCTGCCGGCCCTGACCAGCACCCCCGCGCCGGGTGGCGGCCAGACCTACACGCTGCCGATCCAGACGCTGCTCACGCTCACCGCGCTGACCTTCATCCCGGCCGCGCTGCTGATGACGACGAGCTTCACGCGCATCGTCATCGTGCTCTCGCTGCTGCGTCAGGCGCTCGGCACGCAGGGCGCGCCGCCGAACCAGATCGTCGTCGGACTGGCGCTCTTCCTCACCTTCTTCATCATGTCGCCGGTCCTCGACAAGATTTACACCGAGGCCTACCTGCCGCTTTCGGAAAACCGGATCACCTTCCCCCAGTCGGTCGAGCGCGGCATCGTCCCGCTGCGCGCCTTCATGCTCAAGCAGACGCGGGAAAGCGATATCGGACTCTTCGCCCGGCTGGCCCGGGTCGACAAGCTCGATACGCCGGACGACATCCCGATGCGCGTGCTGATCCCGGCCTTCGTCACGAGCGAACTGAAAACGGCCTTCCAGATCGGCTTCGTCATCTTCATCCCCTTCCTGATCATCGACATGGTCGTCGCCAGCATCCTGATGTCGATGGGCATGATGATGATGTCGCCGGTCATGGTCGCCCTGCCGATCAAGCTGATGCTCTTCGTCCTCGTCGACGGCTGGCACCTGATCCTCGGATCGCTGGTCATGAGTTTCGGCACATGACGCCGGGAATGGTCATGGAGATCGGCCGCCAGGCGATCGAGATCACCTTGATCCTGGCCGCCCCGCCGCTCTTCGCGGCCCTGGTCACCGGCCTGATCGTCAGCATCTTCCAGGCTGCGACGCAGATCAACGAAGCGACCCTGTCCTTCATCCCGAAGCTGGTCGTGATGTTCATCACGCTCATCTTCGCCGGGCCGTGGATGCTGCAACTGATGGTCGACTACATCCGACGGCTGTTCGAAAGCATCCCGCAGATCATCGGCTGACCCGCCCATGCTCAGCGTCACCACCGCCGAACTCAACGCCTGGATCGCCGCTTTCGTTTATCCGCTGGCGCGCATCCTGGCGCTCCTCGTCGTCGCCCCGCCCTTCAACAACATCGCGATCAGCGTGCGCATCCGCCTGATCCTGGGGCTGGCCATCGCCATCGCCATCGCGCCGGCCCTGCCGCCGATCCCGGCGGTCGATCCGTCTTCGGGACTCGGACTCTGGATTCTGGCGCAACAGATCCTGATCGGCTTCGCCATGGGCTTCTCCGTGCGCCTGATCTTCAGCGGGATCGACATGGCCGGGGTCATGATCAGCCTGCAGATGGGCCTCGGTTTCGCGACGCTCTACGACCCCGAGAACCGCAGCCAGACGCCGATCGTGTCGGAACTGCTGGGCGTCATTGCGCTGCTGCTGTTCCTGGCGATCAACGGCCATCTGCTGATGATCGCCACGCTCACGCACAGCTTCACCGCGCTGCCGATCGGCGCCGGCCTGCCGGGCAGCGAGAGCTGGGCGAACGTAGCCAAGGCCGGCGCCATCATTTTCCGAGCGGGGATGATGCTGGCCCTGCCGATCGTCCTCGCCCTGATGATCACCAACGTCGCGCTGGGCATCCTGACCACGGCGGCGCCGCAGCTCAACCTGTTCGCGATCGGTTTCCCGCTCACGCTGAGCCTCGGCTTCGCCGGGCTGTTGCTCGGCCTCAGCCACTTCAGCGGGCCGTTTCAGCAGCTGTTCGAATACGGGCTGCAGTCGATGCTCGGGCTCTTCGTCCCGGCCGTGCCCTAACCGGCGCGCCGGCCGCGAGCGTCGGCGGTCGGATCAGGGCTGAACGGGCGTGGAGTCGGCCCGCACCAGCTGGACGGTGCCTTCCGAGAAGCGATGGGTGAAGGGTGTGCTCGACTCGACGCCCTCCGAATAATCGAGGATGCGATAGCTCGTGTAGCCCCGTTCGCGCTGCAGCGCCAGCGCCCGTCGCTTGAGAATCTGCAGCGACTCGCCGTCGCCCCCGGTGCGGAAGCTCTTGGCGCGCATCGAGAGCGTATAGGTGTCGCCGGACAGCGCGCGCTCCTCGATCTTCCAGTTCGGCGCCAGCGGGTCGTAAACCAGATAAAGCACCGTGGCCGCGCCGGCGACGACGGCGACCTGCTCCAGCGAAACGGCGGTCGACGGCGTCAGGCGAATCGCGGCATCGGGAAGCAGGGGCGTATTGCGCGGGTACTGGCCGCTGATCGAACTGCAGGCCGCCAGCAGCAATGCGCCGGCGACGCCCGCCAGGCGCTTCGCGCCGGCGAGCGGGGGCGGGACTGGGCGTGGATGAGCAGGCTGGCTCACAGCTTGTTGAACAGCCCGAGCTGAGTCATCGCCATGAAGGACTTCTGCGCGGCGTCGAGGATCAGCTGCTGCTTCGAGAGCGAGGAAAGGGCGTCGGCGTAATCCAGATCCTGCAAGTCCGAGAGCGTCGACTCATACTGCAGGTCGCGGTCGCCCGCGGTCGTCTTCATCGATTCGAGCTCGGCCATCCGCGAACCGGCGGCCGTACGCAGGCGCAGGGTGTTGTCGAGCGCGGCGTTGAAGTTGCCGAGCGAGGCGTCGTAGGTCGTCTTGAACGCCGCCGCGTCGAAAGGCGTCGTTTCGAGCGCGGTGATGAAGTTGCCGAGGCTCTCGAATACGTTCTCGTTGGTCAGGTTGCCGTTCTTGTCGCGGATGCGCACGAAAACGTCGCTGCCGGTCTCGTTGACCGGCATGACCCGGCTCGACTCGACCTGCAGGGCGCGCTTGCCGTCGTCCCCGGCGTAGTTCACCGAGGAGATCGGCGCCCCGGCGGCGTCGGAGCTGATCGCGGCGGTCGGGAAAGGCCGCGTCGCGGTGTTGAAGCCGGCGAAGATGTAGTTTCCTTCGCCATCCTGCGTGTTGGCCAGCGCCGCCAGCTCGTCGTAGCGCGAGCGCAGTTCGCGCGCGAGGATCTTGCGGCCGGCATCGTCCACCGTGCCGGTGTTGCCAGCCTGGATGGTGGTGTCGAGAACGTTCTGGATCAGTTTGGTAACCGATCCCAGGGTGCTTTCCGTGAACGCCAGCTGTTCGCCGGCCTGCTTCTGATTCTCGAGATAGCGCTGGTTGAGCTGCTGCGACTGGGTGACGACGAGCGCCCGCGCCGATGCGACCGGATCGTCCGACGGCGTCAGTACCCGGCGCCCGGTCGTGATCTGGGTCTGCGTCTTGAGCATGGACGCCTGGTTGCGGGTGATCCCGTTGATCCCCGTGTCGTATATCTGCGAAGTACTGACGCGCATGAGCTTTCTCCGGAATCAGGCGGAAATCGAAAGCACCGTATCGAACATCTTGGTGCCGACCTCGAGCATCTTCGCCGCGGCCTGATAGGCATATTGGTAGCGCAGCAGGTTGGCGGCCTCTTCGTCGAGGTTGACCCCCGACTGGGAATCGCGCGCCGCCTGCGCCTGTTCGAGCAGCGTGACCTGGGCCGCGGCCGTCACCTGGATTTCGCGCGTCTTGTTGCCGACCTGCGAAACCAGCTGGGCATAGACGCCCTGGAAGGACGCTTTGCCGCCGACTGCCGAGGCGTCGCCCAGCATGGTGTTCTGCGACTCCAGCTTGCCCATGCGCAGCGCATTGCTGCCGTCGGCGACCCCATTCGCGTTGCTCTGGATGGTGAAGGTGTCGCCGTTCGCCGGGCCGCCGCTGATTTCGAAGCTGACCCCGCCGAATGCGATCGTCGCGCCGCTGGTGTAGGGCACCGGATCGGCCGGAACGTTATAGGTCGTCGTCGTGCCGCCGCTGGTCACCGTCACCGGACCGGCCGGAAAACCGGATAGGTTGCCGGCGTTGAAGGTGATCGAGACGGGGCTGGCCGGGATGGTGTAGCCCGGCGCCACGGACGGCGTCGAGATCGTTCCGGTGCCGCTGTTCGGCAGACCGGCGTTGAGGCCGATCCCCGAGCGCACCGGCGTCGCCGCGGCGAGCAGGCGGGAGTCGGCCGAAACCAGCGGGTTGACCGACAGATTGCGCGCGACTTCCCGCGTCGGCTCGATCAGGAACTTGTCGCCGTTGTTGCCGACCGCGTTGATGTCGATCGAAACGCCGTCGAAGGTCACCGTCCCCGCCCCCGTCCCGGTCGCCACATCGACGCCGTCGGAAAGGCGCTTCACGGCGAAGTTCCCACCGGCGAGGAAGCGGACTTCGTAGTCCGAGGAAGTCAGCTGCGTGCTGAAATAGCCGCCGCTCATCGACGGCGGCAGATAGCCGGCGGTCTGTCCGGGCTGCGTGGCAGGCGTCGCGACGATCTTGCCGGTGCCGGTGTTGAGCGTGTTCTCGATGATCTTGGGAACGTTCACCGAGCCGAACTGGAATATCTGCGAAGCGAAGCCCGTATCGGCGCCGGTCTTTCCGAGCAGGTCCTGACCGAGGCTTTGCTGCGCGTTGTACACGAGGGCCACCGAGGCGGCCACGCTGCCCAGCGCGTTGGCGGCCTTGTCCAGGGTTTCGCTGCGGAAGCGCAGGTAGCCAGAAAGATTGCCGCCGGAGATCAGCGACTCGGGCAGTTCCTGGTAGGCGGGGCCGTTCTGCAGTCCGACCACGACGCGCTCGCCGTCCGCCACCGAGGGACGCGCGTCGAGCTGACTGGCGCGCGTACCGACCACCAGTTGCTGGCCGGTCCCGATGAACACCGACAGGCTGCCGTCGCTCTGTTCGACCGTGGTGGTTTTGACTTCCTTGTTGAGATCGGAGATCAGGCGGTCCCGCTCGTCGAGCAAATCGTTCGGCGGCTGGTTGGACGCGGACTGGGCCACCATGATCCGCTCGTTGATTGTGGCGATCTGGTTGGCGTAGGAGTTGATCAGCGAAACGGTGCTCGAAATCTGCTCGTTCACCCCTTGGTACATCTCGTCGAGGCGTCCGCCGAGCGTCTGGAAGCGCGTCGCCAGCGTCTGCGCCGACGAGACGAAGGCATCGCGCGAGGGAATCGACGAGGGATTGCCGGCGAAGGTCTGCACGCCCTTGAAGAAATTCTGCAAGGCCGGCGACAGACCCGCGTTGACGTCGGCCAGCAGATTGTCGATCTGCTTGAGCTGCGTCGCGTAGGTGCCGAGTTCGCTGGCCGTCGTCTGCGAGGTATTGATCTGCGACTGCAGGAAGCTGTTGTAGACGCGGGACACCGTCTGGACGTGCGTGCCCTGTCCGATGAAGCCGGCCCCCGTCGCCAGGGCGATATTCGTCGTCTGCCCGATGCGCTGGCGGTTATAGCCCGGCGTGTCGGCATTGGTGATGTTGTGCCCGGTCGTCAGCATCCCGATCTGGGCGGCATTCATGCCGGTAATGGCTACGCTGAAAATTCCTGAACTCATGGAGTGACCTCTTCTTCCATGTTGATAACGGCAAGCTCGCCGAAATGTTTAGACTGCCGGTTCACGTCAACCGGCCAGGGCTTGACGGAGCGTGCCGCCGTTGATGATGCGGCTGAGCTTGTCGGCGTACATCGGATCGGTCGCATAACCGGACTGTTGCAGGGAACGAGCAAACTGCGTGCCATCCTGCTGGTTGAGCACGCCGGAAAAGCGGCTGTTGTTGCGCAGCAGATTCGCGTAGTCGGCAAAGGACTCGGCGTAGGAACCGTAGGCGCGGAACTTGTCGCGCGTCGATTGGGCGACGCCGTTCACATATTCCGTCGTCTGCACTTCGACCGTCGCCCCCGCCCAGCTCCGTCCGGCCTTGACGCCGAACAGGTTGTACGTGGGGCTGCCGTCCGGCTTGCGAATCTCGCCCTTGCCCCAGCCGCTTTCCAGCGCGGCATGCGCGACCAGGAACTGCGCCGGCACGCCGGTCGCGTTGCTGGCCTCGACCGCGTGCGGCCACAGCGTATTGACGAATTCGCGATTGCCTGCCGCGCCCGCGCCGGAAGCCGCGGCGGCGTCGCCGGCACCGGCCGTGCGCACGCGCTCGGCGCCGGCGGCGGCAGAACTTGCCGCCCGCCGGGCGAGCAGCGCCTGCTGCAGGGCTTCGAGCGAAACGGCGGACGCCTCGCCGAGCGCGGCGGCGTCGGCGGCCCCCGCCGCACCGGGCGCGGGCTGGTTGCGCCCGAGCTGCTGCTCGATGAGTTTGGCGAAGCCCAGCTTGCCGGCCAGATTCTGGCCGAGCTGCTGGTCGAGGATCGAGGTGTAGAAGCGGCTCTGGTCGCTGTCCAGCAAGCCGTCCTGCGGCGTCGCGTCGCGCATGCTCTTGAGCATCATCTGCAGCAGCATGCCCTCGAACTGCTGGGCAGCCTGCTTCAGACCCGCCTGCGGGTCCTGCTTGAGCTTGTTGCGCAACTCCCCGGCTGCCTGCAGATCGAGGACGAAACGCTGTGAATTGAGATCGTCGGCCTTCATGCTGTGCTTCAATGCAATTAGCGTGCCGACTCTTCAACCGGGAAGCAAGAAGAAAGAAGGCTGCGCGCGGCACCGACCGGCTCTCGGGCGACACGCGGAAGAGGAACTGCGCCCGCGCACCCTGCGGCACCGCAGGCGATACGAACACGATGCGCGCGCGGGAGAAACGCGCGGGTGGAATGCGGAAGCGGGCGGATGAGCGCCCGCTTCCAGACCCGGAGGGCTAGATGACTTCGAGTTCGGCGCGCAGGGCGCCGGCCGCCTTCATCGCCTGCAGGATGGCGAGCAGGTCCTGCGGATTGGCGCCGAGGGCGTTGAGCGCCTTGACCACGTCGGCCAGATTGACCCCGGCCTTGACGTGCATCAGCGCGCCGGTGTCCTGCTTGACCTGGATATCGGCGTTGTTGGTGACCGCCGTCTGGCCGGCGGCCAGGGCGTTCGGCTGGCTGACCTGCTGGTCGTTGCTGACCACCACCGACAGGTTGCCGTGCGCCACGGCGCAGGTTTCGATGGTCACCGACTGGTTCATGACCACCGAGCCGGTGCGCGGATTGACGATGACCTTGGCCACCGTCTGCACCGGACGGACGTCGAGATTCTCGACGCGGCCGAGGAAGGCGACCCGGCTGCTCGCGTCGTCCGGCGCGCGCACGCGGATCTGCCGGCCATCGACCGCCTGCGCGGTCCCCGGCCCCATTTCGCGGTTGATCGCCTCGACGATGCGCTGCACCGTACCGAAGTCGGTCGTCGCCGTTTCGTAGTGGATGTACGGTCCCTGGCCGAGCGCGGTCGCCACCTCGCGCTCGACGGTGGCACCGCCGGCGATGCGACCGGCTGAAAGATGATTGACCGTGACCCGGCTGCCGCCGGCCGACGCGCCGGCCCCGGCGACCAGGATGTTGCCCTGCGCGATCGCGTAGACCTGCCCGTCGGCGCCCTTCAGAGGCGTCATCAGCAGCGTGCCGCCGCGCAGGCTCTTGGCGTTGCCCATAGAAGAGACGGTGATGTCGATCTGCTGCCCGGGCCGGGCGAAAGCCGGCAGGCTGGCGGTGACCATCGCGGCGGCGACGTTCTTGAGCTGCAGCGACTGTCCGGGCGGCATGGTGATGCCGAGTTGCGACAGCATGTTGACGATGCTCTGCGTGGTGAAGGGCGTCTGCGTCGTCTGGTCGCCGCTGCCGTCGAGGCCGACGACGAGACCGTAGCCGATCAGCTGGTTGCTGCGCACGCCCTGCACCGTGGCGAGGTCCTTGATGCGCTCCGCCCAGGCCGGCGCGCTGGCGAGCGGCAGGAAACAGCAGGCAAGAATTGCCGCGCGTCGAAGGAAATTGCCGGTTTGAGTCTTCATGATGCCACCTGCCGGAATCGGTCTCAGAATGGCAGGACACTAAGGAAGAATCGTGCCAGCCAGCCCATGACCTGCGCTTCGCTGATCACGCCGCTCTCCTTGTACTCGATGCGGGCGTCGGCCACCTGCGCGGAGCTGATGGAATTCGCGCTGTCGAGGAAGCTCGGATTGATGACGCCGGAGAGGCGGATGAATTCCTGGCCGTGTCCGATCGCCACCTGCTTTTCGCCGGAAACGAGCAGATTGCCGTTGGGCAGAACTTCGATGACGGTGACGGTGATCGCGCCGGTGAACACGTTGTTCGCGCCCGACGCGCCCGATCCGTCGAACTTGTTCGCACTGCTGGCGGCCAGCTGCATGCCGTCGAACGACTTGCCGGGCAGGCCGATGATCGGGCCGGCCGAGGCGTTGATGCTGCTCGTGCGCGCCGCGTTGGTGTTCGACTTGGTCGAGGCTGCGGTGTTCTCGGTGATGTTGATGCGCAGCGTGTCGCCGACGTAGCGCGCGCGGCGATCCTCGAACAGCGGGCGCACGTTGCCGTTCTGGAAGATGCTGCCGGAGGCGGACGCCAGTTCGGTGCGGGGCGCGGGGCGCGCGGTCATCGGCTGGTGAACGTTGGTCGGCGGCACCGTCGTGCAGGCGACCGCCGAAAGGGCGGCCATCAGGGCGAATATGCGCTTCATGATCGTTCCTTTACATCTGCGTCAGGCGCGCCAGCATCTGGTCGGACGTCGACACCACCTTGGAATTGAGTTCGTAGGCGCGCTGCGTCTGGATCATCGTGACCAGTTCCTCCGCCACGTTGACGTTGGAGACTTCGACGTAACGGTGGTTGAGCGAACCCGCGCCGTTGGTGCCCGGCGTGTTCGGCGCCGGCGTGCCGCTCGAGGCGGTTTCGAGATAGAGGTTCTCGCCGATGCTCTGCAGGCCGCCGACGTTGACGAAGGTCGCGATCTGCAGGGTGCCGACCTGGACCGGCGCCGTCGATCCGGGCTGCGTGACGCTTACTACGCCGTCCTTGCCGATGGTCACGGTCAGCGCATTGGCCGGGATCGTGATGTTCGGCTGCACCGGATAGCCGTTGGACGTGACGACCTGCCCCTGGTTGTCCTTCTGGAACGAGCCGTCGCGCGTGTAGGCGGTCGTTCCGTCCGGCAGCAGGATCTGCAGGAAGCCGGGGCCGTCGATCGCCACGTCGAGGTCGTTGCCCGTCTGCTGCAGCGCGCCCTGCGTATGGATGCGGGCGGTGGACACGGGGCGCACACCGGTACCGAGCTGCAGGCCGGAGGGAATCTGCGTCTGCTGCGAAGACTGGGCACCCGGCTGGCGCAGGGTCTGGTAGAGCAGGTCCTCGAACACCGCGTGCGCGCGCTTGTAGCCGTTGGTGCTGACGTTCGCCAGGTTGTTGGCGATCACGTCCATCTGCGTCTGCTGGGCGTCGAGGCCTGTGCGTGCGATCCAGAGCGAGCGAATCATCTTGTTGTTTTCCTGTTGTCGGCGCGTGCGCTTAGCGGGCGGTGATGATCTGGCCGGCGGCCTTTGAGTTGGCCTCGGCGGTCTGCACCATCTTGATCTGCATTTCGAACTGGCGCGCCAGACTGATCATGTTGACCATCGAATCGACCGGATTGACGTTGCTGCCTTCGAGCGATTCCGGTGCCAGCCTGACGGTCTCGTCGGCGTTCGCCGGATTGCCGTCCTTGAGCCGGAACAGCCCGTCGCCACCGCGCGCCAGCTGGTTCTCGGGCGGATTGACGAGCTTGATGCGGCCAACCACGTTGACGTTGTTCGGCGTGCCGAACAGGGGAACGACGGAGACCGTGCCGTCCGGCGCGATCGCGATCCGGTTGTCCGGCGGAATCGCCAGCGGGCCGCCTTCGCCGACGACGTTCTGGCCGCCCGCCGTCTGCAGCTGGCCGTTGGCATTGACCTGCAGATTGCCCGCCCGCGTGTAGGCCTCGCGGCCGTCCGCGCCTTCGACGGCGATCCAGCCGGCGCCCTTCACGGCGACGTCGAGCGAGCGCCCGGTGGCCATCATCGGCCCCTGGTCGAAGACGTCCGCCACCGAGGCATCGACCACGAAGGCGCGCGTCGGCGCCCCTTCGCCCTGCACCGGCACCGCGCGGAACTTGTGCTCCATGGCGCGATAGCCGGTCGTCGCCGCGTTGGCCAGGTTCTGCGCAACGCCCGCCTGCTGCAGGAAGGCGTGCTTGGCGCCGGTCATCGAGGTGTAGATCACGCGATCCATGGCGGTTTCCGGTCAGTGCTCGCTTAGTCGGCTTAACGCAGGTTGACCAGGGTCTGCATGACCTGATCCTGCGTCTTGATGGTTTGCGCGTTGGCCTGGTAGGAACGCTGCTGAGTGATCATCTTGACCAGCTCGGCGGTGAGGTCGACGTTCGCATCCTCAACGGCGTTCGACTGCACCGCTCCCAACTGGCCGCTGCCCGGAGTGTCAACCGTCGGCTGTCCCGAGGTAGAGGTTTCGACCCACTGGTTGCCGCCGATGTTGGCCAGACCGTTCGGATTCTGGAAGGAGGCCAGCACCAGCTGGCCGATGTTGCGCGTCTGACCGTTGCTGTAGCTGCCCTGGATGACGCCGTTCGCGCTGACTCCGATGCTCGACATGCTGCCTGCCGTATAGCCGTCCTGGAGCAGACGGTCGGTCGAGTTGGCCTTGCCGTACTGGGTCGTTCCGCCAAGGTTCATTTTGAACGACATCGGGGAGGTCGCGCCCCAGTCCGCGCGTCCGAGGTTGGCCGCGACGCGCGTCAGATTGACGCTGAACGTGACATCCGGCACGGCGCCCGAGGCCGGCACGGCGGTTCCGTTCACGTCCGTCAGGCGGCCGTTGGCGTCGAAAGTAACGGTGATCGGCGTCGTCAGATTGGGCACGTCGCCCGCCCCGTCGCTCAACGTGCCATCGACGTTGCCGTAGATTTCCCACTCGCCCGCAGTGGCCGTCTTCACGAAATAGAAACTGAGCGTGTGCGGGTTACCGAGCGAGTCGTAGATTGAGGTCGCGGTCGAGTAGTTGTACATCGACGGATCGATGTTCGGAATGGCGCCGGTCGGCGCCGTCCAGGTTTTCTCCGCCTGGCGCGAATCGAGGTTCACGCTCATGCGCACGCCGGCATATTCGCCGCCGACGCTCTTGCCGGTCGCCACCGGCGCAAGCTTCAGCAGATCGGAGGTCAGCTGCAATTCCTGCGGACTCTGCGCCTTGATGGTTCCGTCCTGCGACGCGGGATACCCGGTCAGGTGCAGCCCCTGGTCGTTCTCGAAAAACCCGTTCTTGTTGAGGTGGAACTGGCCGTTGCGCGTATAGGTGATCGTTCCGTTGTTGCTCATGCGGAAGAATCCGTTACCGTTGATCGCGATATCGAGCGGATTGTTGGTCGTCGTGATGTTGCCTTGCGTGAATTGCTGGGCGACCGTGCTCAGATTCGTGCCGATCCCGACCTGCAGCGCCGAGCCGCCGGCCATCGAGGCGGCGTACATGTCGGCGAAGTGCGCGTCGGAGGCCTTGAAGCCGACCGTGCTGGAGTTGGCGATGTTGTTGCCGATCACGTCCAGCGCACGAGCCGAGGCATTGAGTCCGCTCAGACCTTGTTGGAATGACATATTTCGCTCCTGACCTGTGTTCTGTCTATTTAGAGAATCTGCTTGACGTCGGCGAAGGACACCTGCCCTGCGGCGCCGAGATCGAGCGTGAATCCGTTGGCTCCCCGAACCACAGCACTAACCGTGCCAGCCTGCAGCGGCTTGACCGTGACCTCCGTACCGTTGGAGTTCGCGGTCACGGTGAACGTATAGTTGCCATCGGCGGCCTTCTCGCCGGAGTCGGTCGTTCCATCCCACACGAAGGCGGTCGAACCCGCCTTGTGCGCGCCGAGGTCCTCGGTGTAGACCGTCTTGCCGGTGGAGTCCTTGACGCTGACGGTGACGTTGCCGGCCGAAGCGGCAAGATCGATCCCGGCGATGCCGACGCCTTTCGACAGGGTCAGACCGCTACCGGGAACGAGCACCAGCTTGCCGAGCATGCCGGCCGCCTGCATTGCCTGTCCCGAGTTGTACATTTCCGAGAGGCTCGACAGGCTCGAATTGAGCTTTTCCAGGCCGGTCACCGTGCTGATCTGCGACAGCTGGGTGGTCACCTGCGCGTTGTCGAGCGGGTTGAGCGGGTCCTGATTCTTCAGCTGGGCGACCAGCAAGGTCAGGAAACGGTCCTGGATATCCTTCGTCGTGTTCGCCGTGCCTTTCGACGCCGCGCCGTTCAATGCCGAATAGGCACTGGCGCTTGAAGTGTCGTTAACGGTGCTCATGTTTTTCTCCTTGAATTCTCTGGATTACTGGCCGAGCGTCAGCGTGCGCAGCACCAGTTGCTTGGCCGTGTTCATCACGTCGGCGTTGGTCTGGTAGGAGCGCGAAGCGGAAATCATGTTCACCATTTCGTCGACGACGCTGACGTTGGGCATCGTCACGTAGCCCTTGTCGTCGGCCGCCGGATTGCGCGGGTCGTAGACCATGCGGCCGGGGCTGGCATCCTCGACCACCTGCTTGACGCGCACGCCCTGCGCGGCTTCGCCCTGGATCGGCAGGGCCTGGAAGACGACCTGCTTGGCGCGGTAGGGCTTGCCGTCGGCGCTGATCGCGCTGTCGGCGTTAGCGAGATTGCTGGCGACGGCGTTGAGGCGCATCGACTGCGCCGTCAGGGCGCTGCCCGCGATATTGAAAACGTTGAGCATGCTCATGATTATTGGCTCTGGATCGCCGACATCAGCGTCTTGATCTTGCCGGTCAGGAAGGTCAGCCCGGCTTCGTAATACACCGAGTTCTCGGCGAACTGGGAGCGCTCGATGTCCATATCCACCGTGTTGCCGTCGACGCTGGACTGCGTCTCGGTGCGGTACATCAATCGCGCCGGGCCACCGCTGGCGGCGCCGTTGATATGCCCCGCCGCCGTCGTCGCCAGCTGCAGATCCCCGACTTTGCGCCCGGCCAGCGCCTCCTTGAGCGTCGAGGCGAAGTCGAAGTCGCGCGCCTTGAAATGGGGCGTATCGGCGTTGGCGATGTTCCCCGCCAGCACCTGCTGCCGCTGCGCGCGCAGGCCGAGGGCCTGTTCGTGAAAACGTAGTGCGTTGTCGAGTTTGCTGACCATGGCGAGTGCGCTCCGAATGTCTTTGGCCACATCCAATGCAATAGACGTGCCAATACCGAAAGACGCGCATTCGCCAGCCTCGCTCCCGCGCTGCGCCGACTTTCGCCGGGATGCCTGGCAAGGCCCGCCGACGCGAACGGCAAATATTGCCGAAGCGGCGGCCGGCGCGGCGCCACGACTGGCGCCGGAGCGTCCGATAGGGAACGAATTCCTCCGCACGCTTCGCCGATCCAGCCGGATGGGGCAAAATAGGGTGATGAGCAGACTTCGCGCCCCCTTCCGCCCCTCCGCCCGCCTTCTCGCCGCGCTGCCCCGGGCAGCGCTTCTCGCCGCAGCCTTGACGTTCGGCAGCGCGCAGGCGCAGGAATCGCTGAGCGCCGCGCTGGAGCACTTCGTGCGCACCCATACGCAAGGCCTGCCGGGCAAGGTCAGCTACCGGATCACCCCGCTCGACCCGCGCACGCAAACGGCAGCGTGCAGCGCCTTCGAGCCCTTCCTGCCGAATGGCGCGCGGCTCTGGGGCAAATCAACGGTCGGCGTGCGCTGCCTCGGACCGAGCAGCTGGACGATCTACGTTCCGGTGCACGTCAGCGTCGCCGGCAGCTACTACGTCACGGCGCGCCCGCTGACCGCCGGCCACCTGCTCGGCGCGGACGACATTGCCGCCCGCACCGGTGACCTGACCGCCCTGCCCGGAAGCATCGTCACCGATCCGGCGCAGGCGATCGGAAAGACGGTGCGCAACGGCGTCGGCGGCGGCCAGGCGCTGCGCTCCGACACGCTGCAGGCGCCGTGGGCGGTGCAGCAGGGGCAAAGCGTCAAGCTGGTCTCGAGCGGCGCCGGCTTCACCGCCACCAGCGAAGGCAAGGCGCTCAACAACGCCGCCGCCGGGCAGGTCGCCCAAGTGCGCACGGCGTCGGGCCAGACGATCAGCGGAATCGCGCGCAGCGGCGGAATCGTCGAGGTAAATTATTGAAACTTCGGCGTGTCGACGCCGGCGGGCGCGCAATATAATGCTAAAGTTATCAAGCAGCGCGCCGATATATCGAGCGAGTGGAAATATTCGAAAGGCCTTGCCGTGAAGATCGACAATTCAATCAAGCCCGCAACGGGCAGCAGTGTCCCCGCGACGCGCAGTCGCGGCCCCGAGCCAGCGGCCGGCGACGCCAAGAGCAGCGCTGCGGCGGACGTCCGCCTGAGCGGCATCTCCTCGCAGATCAAGGCGTCCGGCGAAGGCATGCCGATCGACGCGGCGCGCATCTCCGAAATCAAACAGGCGATCTCGGAAGGCCGTTTCACGATCAACGCCGGCGCGATTGCAGACCGGCTGATCAGCACGGCGAGAGAACTCGTCAATACCAAACAGCAGTCCTGATCGCGGCAAGGACATGGACGCACTGGCAAGCATCGTCGGGGAGGAAGCGGAAGCGGTCAAACGCTTCATCGACTTGCTGCGCGAGGAACAGAAAAGCCTGAGCGCAGGGGCGATCGACACCTTGGCCGACCTCATCGAACGCAAGACCCTGGTCGCCGGACAACTGACGAACCTTGCCGCACAGCGCAATGCGCGGCTGCAGGCAAGCGGTCATGCGGCGGACCGTGTGGGAATCGAAGCATGGCTCGGCGCGCACCCCGACGACAGGGAAACGCGCACCGCCTGGAACGAGGTTCTGACGCAGACCGCCGAAGCGCGCGAACTCAACCGCGTCAACGGCGAACTGATCAAGATGCGCATGCATCACAACACGAACGCCCTGGAAGCGCTGCTCGGCGCCTCCCGCCCGCTGAGCCTGTACGGACCGGACGGTCAGACCTCGCCGCTCGGCAACCGCCGCATCAACGACGCCGCCTAGGCGTTACGCACCGCCATCCTCGTAACGCCTCAACGCGCCGCCGTCTGACTGGCTCCCGCAGCCACGGCCCCGCCCGCCGCCGGCGCATCCGCCGGGCCGGCGTCGAGACGCACCTCCCGCCCCTTCTCCGGAACGACCGACTCGATCATGATCGTCACCCGGCGATTCCGCGCCCGTCCCTCGGCCAGCAGATTCGGCTCGACCGGCCGCGTTTCGCCGTAGCCGATCGCCGTCAGGCGCTCCGCACCGACGCCGGCATCGGCGAACAGGCGCAGCACGGTGGTGGCCCGTACCGCCGACAGCTCCCAGTTGGAAGGAAACTGCAGCGTGTTGATCGGCACGTTGTCGGTGTGCCCTTCGATGATGATCGGAAAATCGCTCGCCGCCAGCACCTCGGCCACCGCCTGCATGGCCTTGACCGAGGTCGGATGCAGCTGAGCCTGACCGGGAGAAAAGAGGATGCTGTCGTTGATCTCGATGGTCACGCCGCGCGTCGTTTCGAGAACGCGCACCTTGCCCTGCTGCACGAGCGGCGCCAGCACCTCGAGAATGTCCTTGGCGACGTTGCGCATCTTCTCGCGCTGCCGCTGCTTGGCCAGATCCTGCGTCTTGTTCGGCTCGACCTGCTTCGGCTGGGAACTCGACGCCTGGATGACAACGATCGACTGTCCGCCGCTGCTGACCGTCTCGTTGCGGAAGGCGCTGACGATCGATTCGCTGAGCACGCGGTACTTCCCCTCGTTGACCGAGGAGATCGCGTACATCACGACGAAAAAGGCGAAGAGAAGCGTCAGGAAGTCGGCGTAGGAGACCATCCAGCGTTCGTGGTTCTCGTGCTCTTCCTCTTGCTTGCGGCGCGCCATGGCTTAAAGGCTATAGCCCCGGAGACGGCTTTCGATGATGCGGGGGTTTTCGCCGTTGGCGATCCCGACCAGGCCATCGACGATCATCTCGCGCTGCACGACGAGCCGCCCGATATGCGTCTTCAGCTTGCCGGCGACCGGGAGAAAAACCAAGTTGGCGAGGCCGACACCGTAGATCGTGGCGACGAAGGCGACGGCAATGCCGGCGCCGAGTTTGGACGGATCGGACAGGTTTTCCATGACGTGGATCAGGCCCATCACCGCGCCGATGATGCCGATGGTCGGCGCATAACCGCCGGCCGCCTCCCAGATCTTGGCCGACTGTCTGAGCTCCGATTCATAGGTGTTGATCTGGACTTCCAGGACCTCGCGCAGCCGTTCCGGCTCGGCGCCGTCGACCAGGAGCTGCAAGCCCTTCCGGGCAAAATCGTCCTTGATCGGATTGATCATGTTCTCGAGCGCAAGCAGGCCTTCGCGGCGGGAAACCTGGCTCCAGCTGCCGACCTGATTGATCAGCTGCTGATGATTGACGACCGGCGGAAACCAGACCCATTTGAGCATGGACATGCCGCGCTTGAAGGTGGCGAAGGGGCTCTGCAGCATGACCGCGCCCAGCGTGCCGCCGCCGACGATGAGCAGCGCGGTCGGCTGCGCCAGCGAGCCGACGTGCCCGCCCTCCAGCAATTGCCCGCCGACGATGGCCAGCAGGCCGACCAGCAAGCCCAGAACGCTGATCTTATCCATGCGCGCGCGCCTTCTTCTTCACGATGCCATCGCCACCGAACAATCGCGCACGCAGACGGGCAACCGCCTGGCTGTGCAACTGGCACACCCTGGATTCAGACACTCCCATGACCTCCCCGATCTCGCGCAGGTTCAGATCCTGCTCGTAGTAGAGCGCCATCATCAGCTTCTCGCGCTCCGGCAGCGCCTCGATCCCCTGGACGAGAATCTGCCGCATGTTATTGTCTTCGAGCTGCATCGCCGGGTCCGCCGCATCGTCGGTGAAATGGCGCTCGAGAAAATCCTCGCCGCTTTCCCCGACCATGTCCTCGAAGTAGATGAGTTGATGGCCCCGGGCATCGTGCAACATCTTCTGGTAGTCGGCAAGCGTCATGCCGAGCGACTCGGCGAGCTCCTGCTCGCTCGGCGCGCGGCCGTTTTCCTGTTCGAGCTGGGCGATGGCCGCTTCGATGCGGCGGAAGTCCCGGCGCAGGCTGCGCGGCAGCCAGTCGTTCTCGCGCAGGCCATCGAGCATCGCGCCACGCACCCGCTGCGCGGCATAGGTCTCGAACTGCGCCCCCATGCCGGCCTCGAAGCGCCCGATGGCGTCAAGCAGGCCGACCATGCCGTTCTGGATCAGATCGTCGACCTGAACACTGGACGGCAGGCGGGACATCAGGTGGTAGGCGATACGCTTGACGAGCGGCGCGAAGCGTTGAACCAGCTGATCCTTATTGAGCTGACCAGCAGCGTTGTACATATTTTTAGGCGCTATCCGGCGTGAATAGCGATCGGCTCTATGCGTTGGCTCAAGTGTATCAGTTGTTGTACAAAATGTTCGAGCCCGCCGGCCTCGTTGTCCGGCCCCGGCCACAACAGCAGATCGCTGGCCAGCTGGCGATAAGCCTTGGCCGACGGCGCATCCGGGAACAGCCCGAGGACCGGTTGGCAGAGCCGCCCGGCCTGCCGCAGATGCTCGTCGAGCGGCACGAAGCCGGCGTAGTCCAGGCGGGCCAGACCCCGCGAACGCGTCACCTGGGCGATGTTGGCGTGGATCGCCTCGGCCTCGTCGGCCGCCCGCACTTTGTTGACCAGGATGCGGAAGTGCTTGCGCGCGTAGCCGAGACTCACCTTCTTGATCAGGGAATAGGCTTCGGTGATCGAGGCGCCGCTCGCCGAGACGACGATCACCGTTTCGTGCGCGGCGAGCCCGAGCGGCGAAAACCCGAGCGGATGATCGGGCGAGGCATCGACCAGGATCACGTCGGCCGGATGATCCATGGCGCTGAGGCTCTCGAGCAGCGTCTCGCGCTGCCCGATGCTGAGCTTGCCGAGCTTCTTCACGGCGCGGGCGGCGGGCAGGATGCGCACGCCGGGCGCGACCGGCAGCAGCACCTCGCTCAAATGCTTCTCACGGTTGATCACATGCAGGAGGTCGTAACGGGCGCTGCTGCCGAACAGCGAGGCGACGTTTTCGTCGGTCCCCTCGTCGAGCACCAAGACTTCCTTGCCCTGGCGCGCCAGCGCGGCGGCCAGATTGGCCACCGAGATGCTCTTGCCGACGCCGACGCTGCCGGCGACGAACGTCACGATGCGCGATTGCTCGCGCCCGAACAGCCGGCGCAGACCGGCCGCCTGATCGCCGCGATATTCAGCCACGATGGCCTCCGGCCGCGACCAGGCCGGCGTTGGCCATGACCAGCCCCGGCTCGACGCCGTCGTAACGATGCGGCGAATTCGCCGGCACATCCTTGAAGGCGCGGTGCAGCAGATAGGTGCGGTTCGGCAGATGGAGGTCTTCCGGCACGCGCTGGCCGTTCGAGACGTAGTGCAGGCGCAGGCCCTGACGCATGATGACGTCGAGCGAAGTGGCCAGGCTGGCCGCCTCGTCGACCTTGGTCAGGATGCAGCCGGCGAGGTCTGGGCCGTTGTAGGCGCGCACGACGTCGTCCAGCGTGTCGCCGCGGCCGGTGGCCGAGAGCAGCAGCAGGCGCTGCACGCCGCTCTGGCCGAACATCGCCACCTGCTCGCCGACCAACTGGTCGCGCTGGCTCATGCCCATCGTGTCGATCAGGACCATGTGCTTGTTCTGCAATTCGAGCAGGGTCTGGCGCAGATCGTCGGCATCCTTCACGAGATGCACCGAGATACCGAGAATGCGTCCGTAGATGCGCAACTGCTCGTGCGCGCCGATCCGGTAGCCGTCGGTCGTCACCAGCGCCACCTTGCTGGCGCCGTGGCGCAGCACGCAGCGGGCGGCCAGCTTGGCGGTGGTCGTCGTCTTGCCGACGCCGGTCGGCCCGACCAGCGCGTAAACGCCGCCGCGGTCGACGATGTCGTTCTCGGCGCCGATGGTCAGCAGCGAGCGGTCCGCCCCGCCCTTGACCCAGGCCAGCGCCTGACCGGCATCGAGGTCGGACGGCAGCTCGGCGAGCAACTCGCGGGCGAACTGCGGCGAAAAACCGGCATCGAGCATCTGGCGCAGGACTTCGGTCTTGACCGGCTCCGAGCGCGCGGACTCGCCCCAGGCGAAACCGGCCAGATGCTGCTCGACGATTTTGCGCAGCGCGCGGATTTCGTCCATCACACCGGCCGGCACCACTTCCGCCTCGACTTTCGCGGGGCTGACGGCCTGCGGACGCGGCACCTCGATGCGCGGTGCCGGGCGCGACGCCAGCGGCGGCAGGGGCCGTGCAGCCGGCGCGGCGACCGGCCTGGCCGGCGCCGCCGCGGCGGGAGCGGCCTGCGGCCGGGGCGGCGCGGGCTGTGCGCGCAGCGGCGCAGCGGGGGGCGGCACTGCGCGCACGGGCGCAGCCGAGGAAAGACTGACCGAGTAATCGTCGGACTGAGCGACTTCTTCGCGGCCCGGGGTCGGCACGATCATCGCCATGTCGCGCGCAGCGACCGCCATGATCTCGACACCACCGGGGACACCGCGGTTTGACAGGATGATCGCGTCCGGTCCGAGCGTTTCCTTGACCTTGCGCAGCGCTTCGCGCGCCGTCACTGCGATGAATTTCCTGACGTTCATACCCTACCTCCGATGATCGAGGTGACCTTGATGATCTTGCTTTCAGGCACTTCGCTGTGCGCGAGCACCTTGAGTTGAGAAACGCCGCGGCGCAGGAAGCGCGAAAGCAGCGTACGTAAATTTCCGGGGACCAGCAGCACGGCCGGCAAACCGAGTTCTTCCTGGCGCTGCGCCGCGGCGATCGTCTCGCGCACCAGTGTATCGGCCAGTCCCGGCTCGATGCTGGCGTTGTCGCCGCCGCCGGCGACGGCTTGCACGAGGATGCGTTCGAGCTGCGGGTCGAGCGACATGACCTGCATTTCAGCGCTGCTCGGATAGAGGTGCTGGACGATCGAGCGGCCCAGCGCGATGCGCACCTGAGCCGTGAGCGCTTCCGAGTCCTGCATGCGCGGCGCGTGTTCGGCGAGACTTTCGACAATGGTGCGCATGTCGCGGATGTGCACGCTTTCTTCGAGCAGGTTCTGCAGCACCTTCTGCAGCACGCCGAGCGGCAACACCTTGGGCACCAGATCCTCGACCAGCTTGGGCAGTTCCTTGGTGAGGTGGTCGACCAGCGCCTGGGTTTCCTGGCGGCCGAGCAATTCGGCGGCGTGCGAGAGGATCAGGTGATTGAGGTGCGTCGCGACGACGGTGCTGGCGTCGACCACGGTGTAGCCGTAAGCCTGCGCCTGTTCGCGCAGGCCGGATTCGATCCACACGGCCGGCAGGCCGAAGGCCGGGTCGCGCGTCGCAGTACCGGCGACCTGTCCGGCCACGCGGCCCGGATTGATCGCCAGCAGATTGCCGGGGAAAGCCTCGCCCTGACCGATTTCGACCCCTTTGAGCAGGATGCGGTAGGCGTTCGGCTTGAGTTCGAGATTGTCGCGGATATGCACCGGCGAGACGAGGAAGCCGACTTCCTGCGCGAATTTCTTGCGGATGCCGCGAATACGGCGCAGCAGTTCGCCGTCCTGCGACTTGTCGACGAGCGGAATCAGGCGATAGCCGACCTCCAGGCCGAGCACGTCGAGCGGCACGACGTCGGCCCAGCTGGCTTCCTGCGTTTCCGGCGCAACGCTCGGCGCGACGGTGACCGCCACCGGCTCGACGACGCGCTTGCGCTTGTCGATCTCCCACGCCAGAGCGCCCAGGCCGGCGGCCAGGAGCAGGAAAACGAAGTTCGGCATGCCGGGAATCAGGCCCAGCGCGCCGATGATCGCTGCGGTCAGGCCGATCACTTTGGGATTGTTGAAGAGCTGCGACATGAACTGCTGCGAGATGTCTTCGCGGTCGCCGACGCGGGTCACGATCATGCCGGCGGCGATCGAGATGATCAGTGCCGGAATTTGCGCCACGAGGCCGTCGCCGATGGTCAGCAGGGTGTAGGTCTTGGCCGCCGTCGCGACATCGAGGTTGTGCTGCAGGACGCCGACGATGAGGCCGCCGATCACGTTGATCAGCATGATGATGATGCCGGCGACCGCGTCGCCGCGTACAAATTTCGAGGCACCGTCCATCGAACCGTAGAAATCGGCTTCCTCGGCAATCGTCGTGCGGCGCCTGCGGGCCTCGTCCTCGCCGATCAGACCGGCGTTAAGATCGGCGTCGATGGCCATCTGCTTGCCGGGCATGGCGTCCAGCGTGAAGCGCGCCGACACCTCGGCGACACGTCCGGCGCCCTTGGTGATGACCATGAAGTTGATGATCACCAGGATCGCGAAAACGATCAGGCCGATCGCGTAGTTGCCGCCGACCAGGAAATGGCCGAAGGCCTCGATCACGCGCCCCGCCGCACCGGGGCCGGTGTGCCCTTCGAGCAAGACGATACGCGTCGAGGCGACGTTGAGCGAGAGCCGGAGCAGCGTCGTGATGAGCAGGACGGTCGGGAAGACCGAGAACTCCAGCGGCTTCATCACGTTCATCGCGACCAACATGACGATCACCGAAATCGCGATGTTGAAGGTGAAAAACAGATCGAGGGCGAAGGCCGGCAACGGCAGCACCATCATCGCCAGGATCAGCATGATGAGCACCGGCCCGGCCAGCTGCTGCAAGCCCATGCGCCCGAAAATGTTCTGCAGGACCAAGGTCGCGTTAGCCATTCACTGGCTCCGGAACGAGCTCGGCCGGGACGGAGATTTCACGCGGCGGCGTCGGATAGCTGCCGCCGACCTGGCGCCAGTTGGTCAACTGATAGACGTAGGCCAACACCTCGGCGACCGCTGCGTAGAGGGCCGAGGGAATTTCCTGGTCGAGTTCGGCGTGGCGGTACAGCGCGCGTGCCAGCGGCGGCGCCTCGAGCATCGGCACGCCGTGCTCGGCGCCGATCTCGCGGATTTTCCGGGCGACCTCGCCGGTTCCCTTGGCGACCGCGCGCGGCGCGCTCATGCCGCTCTTGTAGGCCAGGGCGACGGCGAAGTGGGTCGGGTTGGTGACGATCACATCGGCGGTCGGCACCGCCCCCATCATGCGCCGGCGCGCCGCTTCGCGCTGCAGACTGCGAATGCGCGCTTTGACGTGCGGGTCGCCGTCCGACTCCTTGTGCTCCTGCTTGACCTCTTCCTTCGTCATTTTCAGCTTGTCGTAGTACTGCCAAATCTGGAAGGGTACGTCGATGACGACGATCAGCAGCATTGCCGAGACGATGGACAGGAAACTGAAATTGAGGAGATGCCCGGCGCTGGAAACGGCAACTTCCAGCGACTGCCCGAACAGGGCGAAGATGTCGTCGCGCTCGCTCCAGATCACGGCGATCGCGACTCCGGCGATCAGCCCGGCCTTGGCCACGGCCTTGACGAGCTCGACGAGCCCGTTCAGCGAAATCATGCGTTTCAAACCTGGCAGCGGATTGAGACGCTTCAGGTCCGGCATCAGCGCGTTGGGAGAGAAGTTCCAGCTACCCAGAAAAAAAGGCGAAATGAGACAAGCAAGCATTAGCGCGCCGAACAAGGGCATGACGGAGAACAGCGCGTCCATGGACAGATCGGCGAAACGGATCAGCATCATCGGCGGCTCGCGCACCGTCGGCTCGTCGAGCACGAGGCCGCGCCGGAAGATCGCCGTCATGCGCTGCATCATCCACGACCCGAGAGACCAGAACATACCCGCAGCGACGATCAGAATCAGGAACGCGCCGATCTCGCGCGAGCGCGGCACCTGGCCTTCCTCGCGCGCCTTCTCGAGGCGTCTGCCTGAGGCTGGTTCTGTTCGTTCGAGGTCGCTGTCTTCGGACATTACCGGGTTCCGTTGGATTCCCGGCTATTATAGGAAAAAACAATAAAAATTAAAGAGGTATGAGATGTTTTTTACATCGATTCTCGAATAGTAGCGGGACTACAACAAGCCTCGTGCAGATGTCGCAAATCCGCAAAAAGAAACAGGGGGCCGAAGCCCCCTGCCTAAACGACTGTTTAATATCGATTATGCGGAGAATTCGAGCGCCCGCATGGCGCCTCCGCGACCGTCGCCGTCGAGATGGCTGCTGAGATCGGACAGAAGCTCTTTCATGTCCAGAATCAGGACGATCTGGCCGTTGGAAAGCGTCGTCACCCCGGCCACGCCGCGCGGACGGAAGTCGTCGAGCGACTTGATCACCGCGTCGTCGCGCCCGGCAAAGCTATCGACCGAGAGGATGAAGCTGCGCTCGGCGGTCTGCATCAGCACGCCGAACTCCGGATGCTGCAGCTGCGGCCAGCCGAGCAGACGGGAAAGCGCGATGACCGGCAGGATTTCGCCGCGGACGACCAGCGTTTCCTTGCCCCCCACCTCCTGCATCTTGTCCTTCTCGATCGGCAGGATCTCGCGCACCATCGAGAGCGGCAGCGCAAAAGGCTGATCGCCGAGCAGCACGAGGAGCACAGGCAGGATGGCCAGGGTCAGCGGCAGCGAGATCAGGAACACCGACCCCTTGCCCGGCTCGGAACGAATTTCGATCGAACCGTTGAGTTTCTGGATGTTGGTCTTCACAACGTCCATGCCGACGCCGCGCCCAGAGACGTCGGAAATCTGCGATTTGGTCGAGAAGCCCGGCAGGAGAACCAGATTCAGGCTTTGCCGCTCGTCGAGGGTGTTCGCCTCCTCTTCGCTGAGCAGGCCCTTTTCGACGGCCTTGGCGCGGATGCGCTCGGCGCTCATGCCGCGCCCGTCGTCGGCGATGATCAGGACGATGTGGTCGCCTTCCTGGCGCGCCTCGAGGCGCACGATGCTCTTTGCCGGCTTGCCTGCCGCCAGGCGCTCCTCCGGCAGCTCGACGCCGTGGTCGACCGCGTTGCGGATCAGGTGGATCAGCGGATCGGCCAGATCCTCGATCATCGTCTTGTCGACCTCGGTCTCCTCGCCGACCAGAGACAACTCGACGTCCTTGCCGAGCTGCCGCGCAAGATCGCGGGCGATACGCGGATATTTCTGGAAGAGGCGGCCGATCGGCTGCATGCGCGTCTTCATGACCGAGTTCTGCAGGTCGGAGACGAGCAGGTCGAGCTGGCTGACCGCCTGATCGAGCGCGTGCAGGGTTTCGGCATCGGTCTTGCCGGCCAGGATGTCGGCGCGCAGGCTGGTCAGGCGGTTCTTGGTCAGGCCGATCTCGCCGGAGAGGTTGAGCACCTGGTCCAGGCGCGAGGTATCGACGCGAATGGTGTTCTCGCGGGCGACGGCGCGCTCCTCGACCCGGCGGCCGCCGGCCGGCGCCGATGCTGCCGCAGCCGGCTTGTCGGTCGTGCGCCGTCCTTCCGGCGGAAAGGACGGCTGAGCGACCGCCGACGGCGCTTGCGCGGAAAGCAGCTGCGCCGCCTCCGCCGCCGTAATGACTTCCGGCTGGGAAGCGGGCGCGGCGGCGCCGGTCACGGCACCGTGCAGCGCCTGCCAGTCCGGCCCAGCAGCAGGCGCCGCGGCCGGCGCACTGACGGCGGCCGGCGTGGCATGCGCATCCCCCTCCAGCGCGGCGCGCAGGGCGGCCAGCACCTCGACTTGCGCGGCACGCGGCTGCATCGACTGGTTCAGCTCGCCGAACATTTCGCGGACGCCCTTGGTTGCCGCCATGATCGTATCCATCAGCTCCGGCGTCAGCGTCATGTCCCGATTGCGCAGACGGTCGAAGAGGTTTTCGGTCAGGTGGCAAAGGGTCACCAGTTCGGTGGCGCTGAGAAAACCGGCGCCGCCCTTGATGGTGTGGAATCCGCGGAAGATGTCGTTCAGCAGGCGCGTGTCGTCGGGGGACTTCTCCAGATCGACCAGCTTGTTATCGACGTCCGACAGAAGGTCGCTGGCTTCCTGCAGGAAATCCTGCAGGAGGTCTTCCATACCGGCAAAATCACTCATGGCTAAACTCCTAGAACCCGAGGCTGTCGAGCAGGTCGTCGACCTGCCGCTGACTGCCGACAACGTCGGTACGCCCTTCGGCGTTGATGACCGGACCGTTGAGTAGACTATTGACCGATTCGGTGCGGCACTCGCCCGGCATCGTCTCGATGAGCACGCCCATCAGTTGCGACTCCAGCTCCTGCGCGACGCCAATCACCTTCTTGATGACCTGCCCGGTGAGATCCTGAAAATCCTGCGCCATCATGATCTCGAGCAGCTGCTCCTTGGTCGCGCCGGTCTTCCCCGGCAGTTCCTGTTTCAGGAAGGCGCGGGTCTCCGCGGCGAGCTGCTTGAATTCCTCGACCCCGATCTGGTTGGCGAACAGCGCGTCCCACTTGCCGGCGAGCGCGGCGGCACCGCTTTCGATATCGTCCTGCAGCGGATTGGCGATGTCGGTCGCATTCAGCACCCGGCAGGCGGCCTGCTCGGTCAGGTTGGCGATGTAGGCGAGGCGGTCCTTGGCATCGGGAAGAGCCGAAACGGTCTTCTCGACCAGCTTGTCGTAACCCAGTTCGGCGAGCGTATCGTGCAACTGGCGAGCCATCTGACCGACCCGCTGAAACACCTTGCCTTGGCCTTCCCACGCCTCGGCCGGCGGTTCGGCCGACGATGCGGCGGCCGGCGCCTGCGCAGCGATCGAATCGAACAGGGCCTGCAGATCGTCAGAGTCGTCGGTATCGCCACCCTCGCGCGCCTGCTGCATCAAGGTCGGCGTCGCGGGGGCCGGCGCGGGAGCGGCAGCGGGCGACGGCGCGGATGCAGAGGCTCCCGCCGCGATGCTGTCGAAGAGGGCCTCGAGATCGTCCGAATCGCCTGAAATATTGGCGTCGCTCATCTCAGACCCCCATCTTCTCGAAGATCTTCTGCAGCTTCTCGGCCAGGGTCGCAGCGGTGAACGGTTTGACGATGTAGCCGCTGGCACCGGCCTGCGCGGCGGCGATGATGTTCTCCTTCTTCGCCTCGGCGGTGATCATCAGCACCGGCAGGTGCTTGAGGTTCGGCGTCGCACGGATCGTCTGCAGCAAGGTCAGGCCGTCCATGTTCGGCATGTTCCAGTCGGTAACGACGAATTCGAAGCCCCCGTTCTGCAGTTTCTGGAGCGCGATCGCACCGTCCTCGGCCTCATCGACGTTGGTGTAGCCCAATTCCTTGAGCAGGTTGCGAACGATACGGCGCATCGTCGAAAAATCGTCGACTACCAGAAACCTCATCTTCGGATCAGCCATTCTCTACTCCAGTTTTTGTCTTCTTTATCGCTCGAGAATCGGACGCAGCGTATCCGCGAGGACTTCCGCGTCGAACTTCGCGACATATCCATCCACGCCGACGGCCTTGCCCATCGCCTTGTTCGCCTCTGACGACAAGGACGAGTGCATGACCACCGGAACGCCTTCGAAGCGGACGTCGCTCTTGAGATTCTTGGTCAGGACGTAGCCGTCCATTTCCGGCATTTCGGCATCGACCAGGATCATGCGGATCTCGTCGCGTACCGAGCGCCCCATCTGCTGCGCATGCGCGGCGATCGCCTGCAGGCGCGACCACGCTTCGGCACCGTTGGTCGCGTGCTTGTGCTTGACGCCCAGCTTGTCGAGAACTTCCGAGATCTTGCGGCGCGCGACGATCGAATCGTCAGCGAAAAAGACGCTGATATCCTCGTTCACGCGGGCCGGGGCGATGTCGATGATGATCGCCTCGCCGAAGGCGTTGGCCAAGATCTGCTCGACGTCGAGAATCGACACCAGATGCCCGCCCTCCAGTTCGATCACGGCGGTGATCAACCCCTGATTGGCGGCCAGCACCGTCTCCGGCGCCTTCACCTTCTCCCAGTCGACGCGGATGATGCGATCGACCTCGTGCACCAGGAAGCCGAGGGTGCGTTTCGAATATTCAGCCACCATCATGGTCTTGCCGAGTCCTGGCGGCGTTCCGTCGAGGTCCAGGAAGGACGCCAGCGACAGCACCGGGATCACATTGCCGCGCAGGGAAATCAGCCCTTCCACGCCGCGCGGCATGTTGGGCGTCTTGGTGATGTGCGGCGTGCGCCCCACTTCGCGCACCTTGAAGACGTTGATCCCGAAGGTCTCCCGCGTACCCAACGAAAAAAGCAGGATCTCCATCTTGTTGGAGCCTGCCAGCTGAGTGCGCGCGTCTACGCTTTCGAGCAGGTTTTTCTTGTCCGCCATATCCATCGTCTTACTCCAGCGAATTCATTGCAGAGACCGCATCAAGCGGGCAGGGCGACATCGGCGTTACCGAGCAAGCGGCGCGCAAGCGTTTCCGAGAGACGCTGCGGTTCGAACTTCGCCACGTATTCGTCGACGCCGACGGACTTGCCGAGCTGCTGGTTGGACATTCCGGACAAGGACGAGTGCATGATCACGGGAATGCCGACGAAGCGCGGGTCGCTCTTGATCTTCTTGGTCAGGATGTAGCCGTCCATCTCCGGCATTTCGACGTCGGTCAGCACCAGGCTGATCATCGCGTTGGCCGGACGGCCGATCGAATTGGCGTAGGCCGCCATCTTCTCCAGCTCATCCCACGCCTCGCGGCCGTTCATCGCCGCTATGTACTTGACGCCCATGGCCTGCAGCGTGCGCTCGATCTGCTTGCGCGCCACCACCGAATCGTCGGCGAAGAATACGGTCAGTTCCGGCTTGTCGATAGGCTTGATGCTGCGGTAGACGAACTCGTCGTCGTAGTTCGTCGTTTCGGAGAGCACCTTTTCGACGTCCATCATCATCACGAGGCGGCCGTCGGCGAGTTCGGTCACGGCGGTCACCAGCCCGCCCATCTCGGCAAGCAGCATGTCCGGCGGCACCTTCATCTGGCTCCAGTCGAGACGCAGGATGGTATCGACGCCCTCGACCAGGAAACCCTGCGTATGCCCGGCGTATTCGGTGACGATCATGATGTCGCGCGGCGTGTCGGTCTGCACGCCGGCGTACAGCGCCAGATCGACCACGGGCACGAGCGCGCCGCGCAGGCTGACCATCCCCTCGACGGCCGCAGGCATCTCGGGCGCGGCCGTGATCGGCGGCGTACGCATCACCTCGCGCACCTTGAAAACGTTGATCCCGAAGGTCTCGCGACGCCCGGTGCGCGAATCCGTGCCAAGCGAGAAAAGCAGTATCTCCAGCTTGTTGGTCCCCGCGAGCTTGGTGCGCGCGTCAATACTCTTTAGTAGCTCAGACATTCGTGAAATCCCTCATGGGAACATAGCCTTTCGGCCTATGATCGGCATCTTAATCTAACAACGACGGGCGCGCCATGCCTGCACCGCTGGCGCCAAGCCCTTTTGCGGAGTCCTAAAGCTCGGTTTTATAGCCGATCCGGAAGCCTCCCCAATGCCGGCCCTTGACATAAACCGGCGCCGAAATGTCGTGCATGATCTCGCCGGTATCGCGCCGGTAGGTCTGCAGCAGGAAAGGCTGCTCGTGATCGCCGCACCGGCGCCCGACGGGATCGTCGAAAATCCGCTTGGTGCGGTTGCCGATGAAGTCGACCTTCTCGTTCCCCGTCAGCGGCTGCGCGAAACGGCGGTTGTGCGTCGGCACGTAGGCCTTGCGGTCGATGGAAATCGCATAGACCACCCAGCTGTTCTGGTCGACGAGCTGCTCCTGCAGCGGGGTCACCGCCTGGTCGGTGAAATCGTCGAAGCGCGTCTTGTACTTCTGCGGCCGGGTATTCGGGATCGGCACGTACTTGTCGTCGAACAGGTCTTCGAGCTTGATGCGCCCGGCGTCGACCGCCTTCTCGAACAGCGCGCCGACCTCCCTGGCCGCGCGCTGCACCATGGCCGGCATCCGGGCGTGCGTCTCCACCGCTTTCTCGCCGGCCAGACCCAGCTTGAAGACGTTGCCGATTTCCTTGAGGTTGGTCGCCAGATAGTCGAGCTGGCTCGCCTCGTCCAGCGTCTTCCGGGCCGCGGCGCTGTTGTTCTCGGCCATTTCCATGATGCTGCGCACGTGCGCGGCGATGTCGCTCCCGGCGCTGCTCTGCTGGGCCACCGCCGAAGCGATGGCATCGACTTTCTCCATCGTTTCGCGTGCGCCGCCGTTGATCCGCTCGAGCGAGGCCGCCGCCTGCCGCGCGAGATCGGCGCCGTGGCGGGCCTGCCCGTTGCCGGCTTCGATGCTGACGATGGCGCTCTGGGTTTCGCCCTGGATGGCGCCGATCATCTGGCTGATCTCGCCGGTCGCCAGCGAGGTCCGTTCGGCCAGCTTGCGCACCTCGTCGGCGACCACGGCGAAACCGCGCCCCTGTTCGCCGGCGCGCGCCGCCTCGATCGCCGCGTTGAGCGCCAACAGATTGGTCTGGTCGGCAATCTCGCGAATCGTCTGGACGATCCCGCTGATCGCCTTCGAGCGCTCGCCGAGCACATAGACGACCTGCGCCGACTGGGTGACCGAGGCGGCGATCTTCTCCATCTCCGACGAGGCGTCGTTCACGATCTGCATGCCCTGCCCGGAAAGCTCGCTCGACGCTTCGGAAATGCTCGCCGTTTCGGTCGCGTTGTGGCTGACCTGATTCATGTTCTCGGTCAGCTGGCTCATCGCGCTGGCCGTCGCCAGCGCGGCGTCGTGCTGCTGCCCGGAACCGGCGGCGACGCGGTTGGCTTCGTCGATCAGCTGCTGCGATGCCCGCCCGACCTCGACCGAATTGAAGAAGACCTTGCCGATGATGGTCTGGAAGCTCTCGATCAGCCGGTTGAATTCGCGCGCGGTGGCGGCGATCTCGTCGCTTCCGGCCACCGGCGCGCGGCGCGTCAGGTCGCCGTCCATGTACATGCGGGCGATCGTCTCACGCAGGGCTTCGATGCGCTGCACCATGCCGCGCTCGGTGACGAGGGATACGACGATGGCGAAGACGAGCAGCGCACCGCCGGCGATGCTCCAGCCGGCCAGTCCGCCGCCGAGGACGTTCGACGCCAGCCAGGCCAGCGCCGCGGCGACCGCGAACTGCAACAGCATTGCGGAGCGGATCCGCCAGGCCACACTTTTCATCCTCGTCTCCGTTATCGTTGTTCGCCACGCCGCCCAGAGGGGGTATACGGCCGCCCGGAACCTTCTCTTTAGCCGGGCGCGGAAAAATCGCCGCGCCTGCGTTAGTCGATCTGGAACAGCTTGCCGAAGTTGGCGATATCCAGCACCTGCTTCACGCCGCCGCGCGCGTTGGCCAGCGTGACCGCCTTGCCGGCCGCTCCGGCCTTGTCGCGCAGCATGAGCAGCATGCCGAGGGCCGAGCTGTCGAGGTAATCGACCCCGTCCAGGTCGATCTGCAGCGCCGTCACCGCGCCGTCATCGACCAGCGGTTCGTAGGCGCCGCGGAAACTCCGGTGCGCATTGAAATCGAATCGCCCGGCCAGCTTCACGACGGCCCGACCGCTATCCACGTTGATGTTCGCCTGCATACCCACTCCTCTTTCAAACCACAGTTTATTCAATAGACCGACTATGCCACCGACCTGCCCAACGACGCCAGCACGCGCCGCGCCATCTCGTCGAGGCTCGCCACTTCTTCGACCGCGCCGACCAGCGCCGCCTCGCGCGGCATCCCGTAAACCACGCAGCTCGCCTCGTCCTGGCCGAAGGTCCGCGCCCCGGCCTGACGCATGCGCAGCAGTCCCTGGGCGCCGTCCTTGCCCATGCCGGTGAGGATCACGCCGAGCGCCTGCCGTCCGAGTAGCGCCGCCGAGTCGAACAGCACGTCGACCGAAGGGCGATGCCGGTTGACCGGCGGCGTGGCGAGGATTTCCGTCACGTAGCCGTTTCCCGCGCGCCGGATCTGCAGATGCGAATGGCCGGGCGCGATATACACCGTCCCCGACTCGATCCGCTCGCCGCCCTGTGCCTCGATCACGCGCGGCGGACACAGGCTGTCGAGCCGCTTGGCAAAGGAGGCGGTGAAGGTTTCCGGCATGTGCTGGACGACGAGAACCGGCGGACAGTTTTCGGGCAGGCCGGAGAGGAAATGCTTGATCGCCTCGGTGCCGCCGGTCGAGGCGCCGACGAAGACGATGCGATCGCCGACGGCCGCCGGGCGCCCCGCCGTCCGCGCGGTCGTCATCGCCGGCACGAGCGGCGGCGCGACGGGGCGCGGCGGCGGCACGACGCGGCGCAGGCTGGCACCGTGCGCGGCGCGTATTTTCTCCAGCAGTTCCTGGGCGTAATCCTCGGTGCTCTGCGCGCTTTCCGCGCGCGGCTTGCCGATGAAATCGAATGCCCCCAGCTCGAGGGCGCGCAAGGCGGTCTCGGACCCCGCGGCGGTGTATGCGGAAACCATGACCACCGGCATCGGACGCAGGCGCATCAAGCGCTCGAGGAACTCGATGCCGTCCATTTTCGGCATCTGCACGTCCAGCGTCAGGACGTCCGGATTGAGCGTCTTGATCATTTCGCGCGCGGTGATCGCGTCGGGCGCCGAACCCACCGCTTCGACGTCGGTCGAGCGGTTGATCAGCTCGACCAGCAGCTTGCGCATCAGCGCCGAATCGTCGATGACGAGTACTTTGATGCTCATGCGGCGTCTCCGGGAAAGATCCGCGCAACGGAAGTTGGATTATTCAAGCGGGCCTCAGGTAAACAGTTCGATTTCGCCTTCGACCGGCGTTTCGACCAGCCGGCTGCGGTAAGCCGTCTCGCGCGCGAACAGCGTGTCGTTGTGCACCCGGTGCAGCTTGCGCACCAGCACGCGCCCGCCCAGCGGAAAGTAGTAGACCTTGCGCGGGTAGGAATCCAACAGGTCCTTGGCGACCACCGGGATCTTCTCGGCCTTCAGGTAATCGAGCACGAATTCGGCATTGCGCACCCCGACGTTGCTGCTGGCCAGACTTTCGAGCACCGCGCCGCCGCCGAACACCTTGGCCTCCAGGCGGCCGCGCCGCGCGCCGAGCTTCTGCAGGTGGTTGATCAGCAGTTCCATCGCATAGCTGCCGTAGCGCGCCGAGGTGCTGACCACGCCGGACGCGCCGCCCTTCTCTTCCGGCAGCATGAAGTGGTTCATCCCGCCGATGCCCGAGTCGTTGTCGCGGATACAGGCCGTCACACAGGAGCCGAGCACGGTCACCAGCACCATGTCGCGCCGGGTCACGAAATATTCGCCGGGCAGCACCTTGGCGGCCGGCATTTCGAAATGGCGGTCGAAGTACAGATTGGTCGCCAGATGCTCGACGTGGCCGTGCTCGTCGGCGGCCCCGGCGGGCGTCGCGCGCGCACCGTCAGCGTGGGCGGCGCGCGAGTTCATAGACGGTTTTCCCCTGCGAGCGGAACAGATCGGCGGCGTGCAGGAAACTCTCCGAATGGCCGGCGAAGAGCAGTCCGTCCTCGTGCATCAGGGGGGTGAAACGCGCCAGTATCTTGTGCTGCGTCGGCTTGTCGAAGTAGATCATCACGTTGCGGCAGAAGATCGCATCGAGCGGGCCGCGCACGGGCCAGTTGGCCTCGAGCAGGTTGATCCTCTGGAAGCTGACCAGGCGGCGCAGTTCGGGGCGCACGCAGACCTGCCCCTCCTGCGCACCCGAGCCCTTGAGGAAGAAGCGCTTCATGCGCTCGGGCGAGAGTTTGCCGACGCGCTCCAGCGGATACACCCCCTTCTCGGCGGTGGCGAGCACGTTGGTATCCAGATCGGAGGCCATGATACTGACCGGCACGTTGAAGCCGCCGAAGGCCTCGACCACCGTCATCGCGATGCTGTAGGGCTCTTCCCCGGTCGAGGCGGCGGAGCACCAGATCTTGATCGACGGGCGGTTCTGCAGCTTCTTCAGGTGCTCGGCAAGAATCGGGAAATGGTGCGGCTCGCGGAAGAAGGAGGTGAGATTGGTGGTCAGCGAGTTGACGAACTTCTCCCACTCGCCGCGATCGCCTTTTTCGAGCAGCGCCAGATACTCGGCGAAGGTCTTCAGGCCGGTGGCGCGCAGACGGCGCGCCAGACGGCTGTAAACCATGTCCTGCTTGACGGCGGACAGCGAGATGCCGGCGTACTGGTAGATCAGCTTGCGCACCCGCTCGAAGTCGGCCGGCGTGAAGACGAACTCGCGCTCGCCGTTGTCCCGGGACGGCAACGTACCGAATAGCGGTTTTGGCTCAAGCATCGTTCACTCCTCTGTAGCGGGTCGCACGTTCAGAACTCGTGCCATTCGTCGTCGAGCGAAGCCGGCAGCTGGCGCGGCGCCGCGTGCGCGGAACGCGCCCCGCGCCCGCCGGCGTTGCGGCCCGTCGCGGCGCCGGCTCCGCGCGGCGCTGACAGCGCCGGACGCTCCTTGCTCAGGTGGAAGACGGCGACCGCGCCGGCCAACGCCTGCGCCTGTTCTTCCAGGCTCTCGGCCGCGGCCGCCGCCTGTTCGACCAGCGCCGCGTTCTGCTGCGTCACTTCGTCCATCTGGTTCACCGCAACGCCCACCTGTTCGATCCCGGCGCTCTGCTCCCGGCTCGCTTCGGCGATGTCGGCCATGATCCTGGCCACGCTCTTGATGCTCGCGACCACTTCTTCCATCGTCCGCCCCGCCTGGTCGACCAGCCGGCTGCCGTTTTCGACCTTGTCCACCGAGTCGGCGATCAAGCCCTTGATTTCCTTCGCCGCCGCGGCGCTGCGCTGCGCGAGGCTGCGCACTTCCGTGGCGACGACGGCGAAGCCCCGGCCCTGTTCCCCCGCACGCGCCGCTTCGACCGCGGCGTTGAGCGCAAGGATGTTGGTCTGGAAGGCGATCCCGTCGATCACGCCGATGATGTCGGCGATCTTGTTGCTCGATTGGTGGATCGTGCTCATCGTTTCGACCACCTGTCCGACCACCGCACCGCCCTTTTCCGCGATCTGCTGCGCGCTGCCCGCCAGTTCGTTCGCTTGCCGCGCGTTGTCGGCGTTCTGCTTCACCGTCCCCGTCAGCTCTTCCATGCTCGACGCCGTCTCTTCCAGGCTGCTCGCCTGTTCTTCCGTGCGCGCCGACAGGTCCTGGTTCCCCATCGCGATCTCTTTCGCCGCCGTGTTGATCGCGTCCGTCGAGTCCTTGATCTGGCCCACCAGCTCGCGCAGCTGCGCGATGGTGGCATTGGCGTGGTCGCGAATCTGCCCGAACTTGCCCTGGTAGTCGCCCGACATACTGCGCGTCAGGTCGCCGGCCGCCATCAGCGCGAGAATCTCGGCCAGCTCGTTCATCGCCTTTTCGGTCGTCTCGAGCAACTGGTTGAAGCCGCTGCCGACCTCCCGGTAGAAGCCCTGCTGCTGCGCGACGTCCATCCGGCCGCCGAGTTCGCCGGCCGCCGCCTCGCTGACCAGGCGGCTGATCGCATTCTGCGCGTTGAGTTCGTCGGTGCGGTCGGTCCACTCGCCGACGGTGCCCAGACGCTCGCCGCGCTCGTTGACGATGGGGTTGGTCGCCACCAGGAAGCGGCGGTTGCCGATGTCGAGCTCGGCGCGCCGCGTCTCCTTGAGGTTTTTCAGGGTCTCGAGCGCCGCCGCGCGGTTTTCCTTGTAGAAGACGCCGACGTCGCTGCCGACCAGACGCTCCGCGCTGAAGCCCGGAATGTAGGTGCGGATCGACTCCTCCAGACGGGTCACCGTCGCCAGCAAGGCCTTGTTGGCGTAGATGATGGTTCCCTCGTTGTCGGCGATGCGCACCGGACCGCTGACGCAGTCGAGGCCGATGCGGATGCGCAGGTTCTCGTCGGCGACGCGCTTGGCTTCGGCGACGTTGAAGCCCTGCTGGATCTGCATCGACTGCAGCCCCTGCAGCACCTTGCCGAGTTCGTCGTTGCGCGACAGGTCGACGTTGCGCGTGTAGTTGCCCTGCGCCAGCGACTGGAAGGTGGCGACGATGTCGTCGAGCGGACGGATGACCGAGCGGACGATGCGCCAGGCGATGACGCCCCCGCCGAGCAGGGCGACCAGGACGATCAGCAGGACTTGCAGGCGCAGCCCGCGATAATCTTCGCCGGCAGTTTCCATCTGCACTCGTCCCTGCTCGCTCAGGCGACGGTAAAGCGCGTCCGCGCCCTGCGCCGCGGTGCCGTAGAAGGGATCGATCTTCTGCTGCAGGAGCGTGGCGGCCTCAGCGAAATTTCCCGCGGCGAGCGCCGCGCGCGCCGGCAGCAGGCCTTCGCCGACGTAGCGCTGACGCGCCGCAGCATAGGCGTCGGCAAGGCGCTGATGCTCGTCGGAGCGGATGCCTGGCCGGTAGGCATCCCACTGGGCGCTGATCTCGGCGATGTTCTTGTCGATCGCCGCCAGGTGCTGGTCGATCGGGTGCTCGTGCGACTGCCCGTGGCCGCCCGCCGGATCGTGCTGCAGGGCGAGCAGAATCTGCGCCCGATTGTCGGCCATCAGCTTGCCGATCACAGCGAGCGCCTGCATCGGTTGCAGGCGCTCGCCGTACAGGCGCCCGACCGCGTCGTCGACGCGCGACATCCCCCAAATTCCCATGCCGGCCACGGCGATCAACGCAAGCAGCAACGCAGCGAAGCCGAGCACCATCCGCAGCTTGAGCGAAAGCGCGGCGAACAGGCCCGCGCCGCCCTTGACCACGGCGCCGTGCCGAATGCGCAAGGCGCCCGCGCGCTTCTCGCGGAACAGGCGGTACGCCCGCTCGGCGGCCTCGACCTGCTGCGCGGTGGGCTTGCGCCGCACCGAAAGATAGCCGGTAATCTGGCCGCCCTCGCGGATCGGCGTGGCGGTCGCCAGCACCCAGTAGAAATCGCCGTTCTTGCAGCGGTTCTTGACCAGGCCCGTCCACGGGCGCCCGGCTTTCAAGTCGCGCCAGAAGTCCTCGAAGGCTTCGGCGGGCATGTCCGGGTGACGCACGATGTTGTGCGGCTCGCCGATCAGTTCAGCTTCGGGAAAGCCGCTGATGTCGAGGAAATCCTTGTTGATGTAAGTGATCTGGCCCTTGAGGTTGGTCTTCGAAACGATCAGGGTCTCGTCGCGGAGCACGATCTCGTTGTTCGTCACCGGCTGATTCATGCGCATCGGATTTCCTCCTTTATTTTCGGTCGCCGCACGCGGCGCGCCGTGCGGGGCAACTCAAAACTCGGCCCATTCGTCGTCGCCCCCGGCAGGCAGGGCAAGCGTCCGGCGTCCGGACGGCGCCGCCAGCGCGGCCGGGCGGGCGGAGCGCGCGGGCGCCGGGTGCCCGGGATACGGCGAATTCCCGGTATCGATCACGAACACCGCCAGCGAGGCGGCCAGCACCTGCGCCTGTTCTTCCAGGCTCTCGGCCGCGGCCGCCGCCTGTTCGACCAGCGCCGCGTTCTGCTGCGTCACTTCGTCCATCTGGTTCACCGCAACGCCCACCTGTTCGATCCCGGCGCTCTGCTCCCGGCTCGCTTCGGCGATGTCGGCCATGATCCTGGCCACGCTCTTGATGCTCGCGACCACTTCTTCCATCGTCCGCCCCGCCTGGTCGACCAGCCGGCTGCCGTTTTCGACCTTGTCCACCGAGTCGGCGATCAAGCCCTTGATTTCCTTCGCCGCCGCGGCGCTGCGCTGCGCGAGGCTGCGCACTTCCGTGGCGACGACGGCGAAGCCCCGGCCCTGTTCCCCCGCACGCGCCGCTTCGACCGCGGCGTTGAGCGCAAGGATGTTGGTCTGGAAGGCGATCCCGTCGATCACGCCGATGATGTCGGCGATCTTGTTGCTCGATTGGTGGATCGTGCTCATCGTTTCGACCACCTGTCCGACCACCGCACCGCCCTTTTCCGCGATCTGCTGCGCGCTGCCCGCCAGTTCGTTCGCTTGCCGCGCGTTGTCGGCGTTCTGCTTCACCGTCCCCGTCAGCTCTTCCATGCTCGACGCTGTCTCTTCCAGGCTGCTCGCCTGCTCTTCCGTGCGCGCCGACAGGTCCTGGTTCCCCGTCGCGATCTCTTTCGCCGCCGTGTTGATCGCGTCCGTCGAGTCCTTGATCTGGACGACCAGTTCGTGCAGGCGATCGACCGTCGTGTTGGTGTCGTCGCGCAGGGTGCCGAGCGCTCCCCGGTAGTCGCTCGTCACCCGCGCCGTCAGGTCGCCCTGCGACAGGCGCGCGAGAACGGCGCCGATCTCCCGGAAGGCGCCGGCATTGGCTTCGAGCAGCGCGTTGATCCCTTCGCTGAGCTGGCGGAAGAAACCCGACATGCGCGCCGTGTCGAGACGACGGCTGATATCGCCGGCGACGGCGGCGGCAATCACGTCGGACACCTCGCGCTCGATCTCGACTTCGGCCGTGCGGTCGCGCCACTCGGCGACGCTGCCCAAGGTCTTGCCGTGCTCGTCGACGATCGGCGTGGCGACCAGCGAGAAGCGGCGGCGGCCAATGCCGATTTCGGTACGGTGCTGATTCTTCAGCCCGGCCAGGATGGCCCGCTGGTGCGCCGGGTTGCGATGATAGACGTCGATGTTGGAGCCGACGATGGCGTCGGCGCGGAACTGCGGCAGCTCCACGCGCACGTCGGCCTCGGCCTCGCGCATCATGCCGAGCAGCGCCGCGTTGGCGTAGATCACCTTACCGTCGGGATCGGCCAGCATCACGCAGTTCGAGCTGACGTCGAGCGCGGTCTTCACGCGCAGCGTCGCATTCGCCGCCTGACGCTCGCTCTCGATGCGCTGGCGCAGGTCGCCCTGCATCTTGCTCAGCGCCGAAAAGAGTTCGCTGGCCTCGTCACGACCTTCGACGGCGATCGGGTTGTCGAGCTTGCCGTCGGCCACGGCGCCGGCCAGATCGACCGCCGCGGCGAGCGGACGGGTGATGCTGCGGATGAAGAGGAAGGCGAAGAAGGCGATCAGCGCCGAAACGAGCAGGGCGATGCCCAGCATCAGCCACACCGCCGAGTGGTAGGCCGCCTCCGAATCCTGGTACAGCGCCTTGCCGGACGCTGCATAGTAATTGCGCAGGTCGTCCGCCGCCCGCCCCGCCTTGGCGAAGGCTTCGGGCAGCGTCGTCGCATTGACGGCCGCGGCCTTGTCGAAATCGCCGGCGAGCAGCGCCTCGCGCGCCTGCATCAGGCCGTCGCGCACGAAGACCGCGCGCGCCTGCTCGTAGGCGCGCGCCAACCCTTCCTCCTCGGCGTTGAGCGAGCGGCTCTTGAACTGCTTCCACAGTTCGCTGATCTCGTCGCGGTTCTTGAGCAGCGCGTCCATCCGGGCCGCGAGCGTCGCCGGCTGGCGGGCCGCGCTGCGCGCGGTCGGGTCGTGCAGCAGGCCTTCGGCGACGAGCAGGCGATTCTCGGTCATCAGCGTCTGGATGCGCAGGACGATGGCGCCCGGCTCGAGCTTTTCGCGGAAAACCGTCTCGGTCGCCTGCTGCAGGCTGCGCATGGCGCTCATGGCGACCAGCACGAGCACGGCGAACCAGAAGAACATGCCGAGCGCCTGGAAGACGAGGCGGCTGCCGATGCGGAAATTGTTCAAGCTGAGCATTTGGTCACTCCAGTGCTGGTGTTCCTAGGCGTCGGCGGCTTCGTCGACGAGTTCCATGTCGCGGCTGGTCATCAACTGGGCGATGTCGGTGACGATCAGCATGCGCTGTTCGAGCGCGACCAGCCCGAGGATGTACTTGGTATCGAAGCTCGCCGAAAAATCGGGCGCCGGACGGATCTGCGCGGGAAACAGCAGGATCACGTCCGACACGCTGTCGACCACCATGCCGATCACCCGCTTGCCGACGTTGAGGATGATCACCACGGTAAAGGGCGTGTACTCGGCCTTGCCGAGAGCGAACTTGATGCGCATGTCGACCACCGGCACGATGGTGCCGCGCAGGTTGATGACGCCCTTGATGAAGGGCGGCGCGTTGGCGATCATGGTCGGCGGCTCGTAGCCGCGGATTTCCTGGACCTTGAGGATGTCGATCGCGTACTCCTCGTCGCCCAGCGTGAAGGTCAGGTATTCGCTGGCGACCTGCTCTTCTTCCTGCGCGGCCCCGGCCGTTTGATTCGCGTTTGCCATCGTCTGCTCCGTTCGCTTTTTTCTTCTCGCGGTACTCGCGGTACTCGTTGACTGCGCCGGGGATACGCCCCGGACCCGTGCCCATCCGTTCCCGGGCGCGCCGGACCGGCGCTTCCCTCAGGCGGCCAGCTGCGCCGTTTTCGCCATCCCGATCAGCGCGGGGACGTCGAGGATCAGCGCCACGTGCCCGTCGCCCATGATGGTCGCCCCGGAGACGCCGGCCACGCGCCGGTAGTTGTTCTCCAGGCTCTTAATCACGACCTGATGCTGCCCGACCAGCGCATCGACGAAGAGCGCCGCTTTGGTGCCGTCGGCGTCGAGGATGACCATGATGCCCTGCGTGAAGCCGGCGGCCAGCGGCGCGATGTTGAAGATCTCGTGCAAGACGATGACCGGCAGGTAGTCGCCGCGCACGCGGATGACGCGCGTCTGGTTGGCCAGCGTCTTGACGTCCTCGGCGAGCGGCTGCAGCGATTCGATGACGCTGGACAGCGGCAGGATGTAGGTCTGGCTGCCGACCGCCACCGACATGCCGTCGAGGATGGCCAGCGTGAGCGGCAGGCGCACCGTCATGCGCGTGCCGGCGCCGGTGAGGCTTTCGATCTCGACGCGGCCGCCCATCGACTGGATGTTCTTGCGCACGACGTCCATCCCGACGCCGCGCCCGGAGACGTCGGTCACCTGCTCGGCGGTCGAGAAGCCGGCCTCGAAGATCAGCGCCCAGACCTCCTGGTCGCTCATCTGGTCGTTGACCTGGAAGCCGCGCTCGCGCGCCTTGGCGAGGATGCGCTGGCGGTTCAGGCCGGCGCCGTCGTCGCCGACCTCGATCACGATGTTGCCGCCCTGATGCGCGGCGCGCAGGGTGATCGTGCCGACCGGATTCTTGCCGGCCGCCGCCCGCGCTTCGGGCGATTCGATGCCGTGGTCGAGGCTGTTGCGGATCAGGTGGGTCAGGGGGTCGGCGATGCGTTCGATCAGCCCCTTGTCGAGCTCGGTCGTCTCGCCGTGCAGCTTGAGTTCGACCTGCTTGCCGAGCCGCGCCGACAGGTCGTGCACGACGCGCGGGAAGCGCGAGAAGACGAAGGAGATCGGCAGCATGCGGATCGACATCACCGATTCCTGCAGGTCGCGCGTATTGCGCTCGAGCTGCGTCAGCCCCTGCCGCAGGCGCTCGGGCGCCGCGTCCTGCATGCGCTCGGCGCATTGCAGCAGCATCGCCTGGGTGATCACCAGTTCGCCGACGAGGTTGATCAATTGGTCGACCTTCTCCACGCCGACACGGATCGAGGCGCTCTCGCCGGCCGCTGCCGGCGCGGCCCTGGCGCTCCGCTTCGGCGCATCGGCGGGGACAACCGGCGCCACGGGTTCGGGGGCGGCTTCCGGCGCCGCGGCGGGAAGCGGGGCGAAGAAGCCGAAACCCTCGCCCTCTTCTCCTTTTTCGCCGGCACTCACGGGAAGCGCCGCGGCCGCCGCCGGCTCCGGCAAGGCCGCGAAGAAACCGAAGCCTTCGCCCTCGACGGCGAAGGCGCCGGACGCGGCGACCGGCAACACCGGATCGGGAACCTGCACCGGGTCGAAGAAGCCGTAGCCCTCGTCTTCCGCCGCCCCCGCGCGCGCATCGGCAGGCGCTGCCGGCGCGCTCCCCGGGGCGTCGGTGAAGAAGCCGAAGCTGTCGTCTTCGCCCTCCGGCGCGGCATCGAACAGGCCGAAAGCGCCCCCAGCGTCCTCGAAGGAGGTGTCGACCGACGCCCGGATGCGCCAGGCGTCGCTCTCGGAAACGAAATCGACCGCTTCGCCGAACTCCGCCTGCGGCCGCTCCGTGCGCAAACGCAGGTGCCAGAACCCCGCACACGCGCTGCCTTCGGGCGGGCGCGCGACGACTTCCAGCTCGCCGTAGGTCCGCAGCTCGTCGAGCAGACGGGGAAGGATCGCGGGATCGTCCGTCGCATGCAAGGTGGGAACGAATTCGATGTCGTAAGCCCGCACCGCCGCCGTTTCGCCGGCTTCCTCTGCTTCGGCCGCCGGAGCCGCCGCCGACGGCTCCGGCGCCGCGACGCCGGTCATCTGCCGGAGCCGGGCGCAGACGGCGGCAACCGCCTGCGGGTCCGCCGCCGGACCGCCGCGATGGCCGGCCAGCATGCTCTTCAGCACGTCGCCGGCTTCCAGGAAGGCATCCACCATGTCGGCCCGCAGCGCGGTTTCGTGCTTGCGCAGGCGATCGAGCAGGGTTTCGAGAATGTGCGTGACTTCGGCCAGGTCGGTGAAACCGAAGGTGCCGCTGCTGCCCTTGATCGAATGCGCCGCGCGGAATATGGCGTTGAGCTGCTCGGCGTCGGGCTGCGCGATGTCCAGCTCGAGCAGCAGCGACTCCATGGCGGCCAGGTGCTCCTCCGACTCCTCGAAGAAGACCTGGTGGAACTGGCTCATGTCGATGCTCATGCGGGCCCTCCGGTCGGTGGCGGAAGCAGCGGGATCAGGGCCGGATCAGCCGATGACCTTGCGCACGACCTCGATCAGCTTCTGCGGATCGAAGGGCTTGACCAGCCAGCCGGTGGCGCCGGCGGCGCGCCCCTGCGACTTCATCGCATCGGACGATTCGGTGGTCAGCATCAGGATCGGCACCGCCTGGTACTGCGGCAGCCCGCGCAGGCTTCGGATGAGCGTCAGGCCGTCCATGCGCGGCATGTTCTGGTCGGTCAGCACGAGATGGGCGGTCTTCGCCTTGGCCTTGTCGAGGCCGTCCATGCCGTCGACGGCTTCGATCACCTCGTAGCCGGCGCTCTTGAGCGTGAACGACACCATCTGGCGGATCGAAGCGGAATCGTCAATTGCGAGAATGGTCTTTGCCATGTGGAAATCCTCTAAGGTCAGAACAGTTCGACTTCGCCGCTGGCGAAGCTTTGCTGGCAAACCGGGTTGTTGTTCGTCGTTTCTTTCAGCCGGTCGAGCCGCGTGCGTACCGAATCGAGATAGCCGCGCAGACGCTCGGCCTGGGGCGGTGCGATGCCCGTCGCCGCGCCCTGCTCGACAATGCCCGACGCGCCTTCGATCTCGCGCATGATTTCATGCAGTTCGTCGAGCCGCTTGGCGACGTGGCCGATCAGCTGCGTCACCATGTCCTGGAACTGCAGCGACATGACCGCCTGGCTGACGTTGCGCTCCATCGCCTCGGCGATGTGCTGCAGCTCGCCGACCGTCTGCCCGGTCGCCTCGTTCATGCGCTCGACGCTGTCCATCGCCTGCTCGACGTCCTGCTTGGACTTGATGGCGAAGGTCATGTCCTGCGCGGCCATCCGGTTGATCGCCGCCTCGGCGTCGCCGATCGAGGTCTGCACGCTGCCGACGCGCGCCCGGATCTGCTGGCTGAAGTGGCCGGTCCGCGCCGACAGGTCGCGCACTTCATCGGCCACCACGGAAAAACCGCGCCCCGCTTCGCCGGCGCGCGCCGCCTCGATCGCGGCATTGAGCGCGAGCAGGTTGGTCTGCTTGGAAATGCCGTCGATCTCGCCGAGCATGCCGAGAACCTCGCGAACCTGGCCGGAAATGCGTTCGGTCATCTCGACCAGCGCCATGGCCAGCTTCGAGTTCTCGACGACGCTGTCGACGAAGGCGCGCAGTGTACTTGAAGTCTCCTGGGTAAAGCGCGCGAAATCGACCGCATCGCCGCCTTCGCCGGCATTGCGCGAGAGGACCAGCAAGCCCAGCGCCTGCTGCTGCTTCGACTGGTCGAGCATGGCGTGGAAACTGCCGATCAGCGTCTCGATGGCTTCGGAAAAGATCGTTTGCGCGCGCTGCAGTTCGGCGCGCGTCTCGTCGAACTGCTCGCCGAACTCCTGGCTGCAGCGGATCAGGGTGGTCGCCGTTTCGCCCATCAGGCCTGTCTGCTCGCCCGCGCTGCGCAGTTCGTCGAGCGCATGCCCCGGGGTCGCCGCCGACGCGCCGCCGCTCAGCCACAACCAGCCGAGCGCGAGCGCGGCGATGCCCGCAATGAAGGCACCGTTGCGCAACGCCGGCTCGAACGCCAGCAGAAGGCCGCCGACGAACAAGGCCCAGGCCGTTCCCGCAACACGCAGCTTGCTCGTCAAGGACATGAAATCCGGCTCTCCCGAACGCCCGCGCCCCGCCAACCGGCGGAACGCATCAGTTTTTGCTTCCCGGCAACGCCGGCGGGACCAGGGCGTCGGCGCCGATATCGCCGCCGCCCACTTCGATGGCCTCCTTGCCGTCCTCCTGCAGGAAGGCCTCTTCGGTCCGTTTGTTGAGAACGACGATGCTGATCCGGCGATTGATCGCGTTGAGCGGATCGTTGCGGTCGAACAGCACGTTCGACGACAGGCCGACGACGCGCAGCACCTTGCTCTCGTCCATGCCGCCGGCGATCAGCTCGCGCCGCGAGGCATTGGCGCGATTGGCCGACAGCTCCCAGTTCGAAAACCCCTTGTCGCCGCCGCCGAACTGCGCGGCGTCGGTATGCCCAGAGAGGCTGACCCGATTGCGCACGCCGTTCAGGGCGGCGCCGATTTCGCGCAGGATGATCTTGGTGTAGGGCTTCAGTTCGGCGCTGCTGAGATCGAACATCGGCCGGTTCTTCTCGTCCACGATCTGGATGCGCAGACCTTCGCTGGTCACGTCGATCAGCAGCTGGTTTTTGAACTGCCGGAGCGCCGGATTGTTCTCGATGAGCTTCTCGATCTTCTTCTTCAGTTCGTCGAGCGTCAGCCGTTCGCGCGCCTCGTAGGTCTTGCGCAGTTCCTCGGCGCTGGCGTCCTTCAGCGAATTCTTCTTGTCCTTGATTTCGTTCTCGCCCTGCTTCACCTGCCCGGCGCTGCGCGTCAGGTCCCGACCGCCGCCCTTCAGGATGCTGGCGCTGTCGCCCGCCCCCGAGCCGCTGCCCTGCGAGACGCGCATGGGGTTCTGGAAATACTCGGCGATGCCCTTCAAGTCGCCCTTCGCCGTCGAGCCGAGCAGCCACATGAGCAGGAAGAAGGCCATCATCGCCGTCACGAAGTCGGCATAGGCGATCTTCCAGGCGCCGCCGTGAGCGGCGCCGCCCGACTTCTTGATGCGCTTGATGACGATTGGACGTACGTCTTCGGTCATCGCGCTTTCCCGGCTGGCATCGACATCGCCTTATTTCCCCTTGCGCGCCTTCAATTCGGTCTCGAGTTCGAGGAAGGTCGGACGAACGTCGGAGAAGAGCACCTTGCGCCCGAATTCGACGGCGACCTGCGGCGCGTAGCCGGACATCGAGGCGAGCAGGACGACCTTGATCACCTGATAGATCTTGGACCCTTCATGCGCCTTCTGCTCGAGCAGGCTGGCGACCGGGGCGATGAAACCGTAGGACACGAGAATACCGAGAAAGGTGCCGACGAGCGCGCCGCCGATCATCTTGCCGAGCACCGCCGGCGGCTCGCCGACCGAGCCCATCACGTTCACCACGCCCATCACGGCGACGACGATACCGAAGGCCGGCAGGCCGTCGGCCATTTTCGAGACGACGTGCCCCGGCACTTCGACTTCGTGGTGGTGCGTCTCGATTTCGACGTCCATCAGGTTCTCGATTTCAAGCGCGTTGAGGTTGCCGCCGACCATCATGCGCAGGTAGTCGGTGATGAATTCGATGACGTGGTGGTCGCCGGCGATCGCCGGGTACTTGGAGAAGATCGGACTCTGCTCGGGATCCTCGACGTCGTTCTCGATCGACATCAAGCCTTCCTTGCGGACCTTGGCCAGGATTTCGAAGAGCATGGCCAGGAGATCGATGTAGAGCACCTTGGTGTATTTCGACCCCTTGAAAATCTTGGGCAGCGCGCCGATCGTCGACTTGATGACCTTGAGATCGTTACCGGCGACGAAGCCGCCGACCGCCAGACCGACGATCGCGACGTACTCGAGCGGCATCCACAAGGCAGCAAGGCTGCCGTGCACCGAATAGGTGCCGACAGCCGACGCCAGGATGATGACGTAACCGACAATCAAAAACATTGAACCCCCCGTTGCGCTGCCAGAATCAGCGCGGACCCGAATCGCATTTTTGCCGCATATTGTATCCAGATGCCCGGCGGCGCGCCAAAAAAAGCCGGCTCGGCGCCCGGCTCACGGACCGGGAGAATCAATCGGGTCCTTCGCCGATGCGTGCCCGGCCGCCGAGCTTGGCACGGTACATGCCGACGTCGGCCGCCTTGATCAGCATCGCGGTGCTGACCATCGAGGCGTCGCGCGTCGCGACGCCGATGCTGATCCCGCAGCGCACCGGCCCCTGCGGCGACTCGACCTGCGTCTGGCCGGCAGCGGCGAGCAGGCGCTCGGCGCAGGCACGGATGGCGTTCGCGTCGGTATCCGTGCTGATCACCAGGAACTCGTCGCCGCCGACGCGGCAGACGATGTCGTTCGCGCGCAGCGCGCTGTTGAGCACTTCGGCGAGCGAGATCAGCACGCGGTCGCCGATATCGTGCCCGTAGGTGTCGTTGATCGTCTTGAAGTTGTCGATGTCGATCATCATGCAGGAAACCGGACGGCCGCTGCGGCTGCTCGACGCCCACTCCTTCTCCAGGCGGTCCATCGCGAAGCGACGGTTGTGGAAGCCGGTCAGCGGATCGGTCACCGCCGCTTCGTGCAGGCGCCGGTTGCTGACCGCCAGCTCGGCCGCAAAGTGCTTCATTTCCTCGTGATCGCGCCGCACTTCTTCCTGCAGCTGGACGACGCGCGTCGCCGCGCGCAGGCGGGCGGCCAGGATCTTGTCGCGCACCGGTTTGACGAGATAGTCGTCGACGCCGGCTTCGAAGGCTTCGACCAGACGGTCGTCGTCTTCCCGCCCCGTGAGGATCAGGACGTACATGCCGCGCCCCATGCGGGTATCGCGCAAGGCGCGCGTGAGTTGCACGCCGTCGAGCTCGGGCAGCTGCCAGTCGACGATCAGGATGTGCGGCTGCACCGAAAGCGCGACTTCGAGGGCGCGCTGGCCGTTGTCCGCCGCGAACACCTCGTAGCCCTGCGCACCGAGCGCCGCGCTCAGGGCAATGCGCTGCTCTTCGTCGCAGCCGGCGAGCAGGACGCGCAGGATGCGCGGCCCTTCATCCGCGCCAGTCGCGGCCGCGGGATCCTGCTGCGTGCGCAGGAGATCGGCAAACACCGACGACGGCGGCGCGAAGGAAACGTTCGGCTGCACGCCGATCTGCAGCATGCCGGCCCACTCGCCCCAGCCGCGCATGACCCCGTCGATCATGTTCTCCAGCACTTCCGGTTCGATGCGCAGACGCACGGCCCGCCCGGCCAGCGGCGCGACCAGCGCCGGGCGCTCCTCGGGCTCGGCCAGACAGACGTCGGTGATGGCCTGGGCGAGTTGCACCGCGAAGAGCATGCGTTCGCCGCGCGAATCGGCGGCAAACCCGGAAAATTCAGGGCAATGGCGGAAGAAGAGCGGCTCGACGAGGGCGCGCGGAAATCCCCAGTCGCTGAGCATCGCCGCCGTCAGATCGTCGTGGTGCAGGGCGAAGGCATCCTGCTCCCGGGCGCGCAGGGCGGCGCTGTACGCCTCGGGCGACGTCGTCGCGGCCGAATCGTCCAACTCGTTCAAATCCTGCAGGATTCGCGAATACTCGGCCGGATAGAGCGTCGCCAGCGCGAGCTTGCCGATTTCGGAGAGCAGGCCGCAACAAAACGCCTCCTCCGGATTGGCCACCCCGGTGCTGCGCACGACCGCCTGCAAGGCCAGCGCGTTGAGCACCGCCCGCGTCCAGAAAGCGGGGTAGTCGAAGGCGCTGCACGCGCCGGAGCGGTAGCCGGAAACCAGCGAAAAGCCTAGCGCCAGATTGCGCACGACGACGACGCCGAGGACATTCAGCGCGTCGGGCACCGACGCCACCGGCCGCCCCATGTCACGGCCGCTGATGTTGGCGGCCTTGAGCAGGCGGCCGACAAACGCCGGATCGGACTTGATGATCTGCTCGAGCTGGCCGCTGCTCACGTCGTCGCGCTGCGTCAGGCGGACGATGGTCAAGGCGACGCCCCGGGGCGAAGGCAGTTCGCCGGTCGCTTTCAGTTGTTCGAATTTTTTGAGCTCGATATCCATGGCAAACACCGTGTTTTTCCCGATTATGACGCCCGCCCCGACCCGCTGGCAACGAGGAAACGGCAGGCGGCCGCAGCCGGTGCGCAACGCCCTCCGAACGGGCGAAAAAGAGCCCGGCGAAATTGCCGCCCTATCGTATAAACTCGGGGATCATCGACAGCCCGGCTGCGCCATGCTCGGAGCATCATCGCAATGAACTACTGCAACCAATGCGGCGGCACGCTCGAAGTCCGCGTCCCCGAGGGCGATTCGCTGCCGCGCCACGTCTGCGAGCGCTGCGGCGCGATTCACTACCTCAACCCGAAGCTCGTGGTCGGCTGCATCGCCGAATGGGAAGGACGCATCCTCCTCTGCCGGCGCGCCATCGAACCGCGCCACGGCCTGTGGACCCTGCCCGCGGGTTTCATGGAAAACGGCGAAACGACGGCGCAGGCGGCCGTGCGCGAAACGCTCGAGGAAGCCTGCGCGCGCATCGAGATCGGCGAACTCTTCTCGCTGGTGAATGTGCCGCACATCAACCAGGTGCATCTCTTCTATCGCGGCCGCCTGATCGGCGGCAGCTTCGCACCGGGCATCGAGAGCCTGGAAACCGCGCTCTTCGACGAGAACGAGATTCCCTGGGACGAACTGGCCTTCCGCAGCGTGACGCTGTGCCTGAAAGCCTATTTCGCCGATCGCCGGCGCGGCCGCTTCGTCTTCCATGAGGACGACCTGCTGCCGCCGGCCGCTTATTGAAGCCGGAGCACCGGCGGGAATTGGTATTGGCGCCGGCGCCCGCGACGGCGAAATCCCCTACGGCGCCTCGTCGAGGCTGAATACCACCGGCAGCACCACCCGAAAATCCCGTCCGCGCAGGCCGCCCGGCAAGGGCGCGGCGAGCGCCGCTTGGCGCATCATTTCCTGGGCCTGGGCATCGAGCGCGGCGTGGCCGCTCGATGCCGACACGCCGACCTGCGGCACCGGCAGCCCCACCTTGACGCTGATCGCAACCTCGACCGTCCCTTCCTGGCCGCGTTCGCGGGCCACCGCCGGATACCGCCGGAAACGCCGCGCCTGCACGGCAAGCGCCAGTCGATACTCGCGCAACTCGTCCGGGGGAACGCCCGCACCCGACGCCGGTGCGCCGCCTCCTTCGGGCAGCACCGACGACGCGGGGAGCCCTTTTCCCCCGGCAGCCCCTCCCGTGGCTACCGGCGCCTCGACGCGCAGCCCGGCCTCCGTCGCCGACGCGGCTTGCGGCACGGCAAGCTCGCTGGGAGGCGAAACGGAATGCGCTGGCGCCGGGAGACGCGCGGGAAGCGCGAGCGCCCGCCGGGGAACGGCCGACGGCGCGGCGCGCGGGGACGCCGCCGGCTCCCGCAGCGCGGCCTCGACGGCCGGCGCATTCGGCGACGCGCGCAGGACGGCATGCAACGCTCCGGCCGGCGCCTCGTGAACCGCCTTCGACAGCGGAGCCATCTCGACCAGGAGCAGGAGATGCGCCAGCAGCGAGAACAGCAAGGCGTGCAACAAAACGCGGTGGGCGGGGTCGAACATTACGGCCAGACGAACGGAGAGATGCGCAAGCATAGCGCAGCGACTCATCGGACGCCCTAGTCGCCTGCTCCTTCGCCGCGCCGGCATCCGTTGCGGCGAATGCCGAGCGGCGCGCGACGAGTTGGCTGCCCCGAAAATGCAGCCGCTGCGCAGTACTTCACCCGCGACGCGGATCGGCGGCACACGGGAATGATTGACCAGGAGGCACGGAGGAATGTTCTTGCAGACGATAGACATCCTGAACGCCGAAACGACCCGGCCGCTGATTCTGGCGGTGGACATCACCGGCGCGCCGCATGGCTGGATTTCATGGCAAAGCGCCGTCGGGCATCAGGCGGCCGGCCGCGTGGATCGCAGCATGGGCGAATTCTTCTTCACCTTCCGCGGCGGCCACTCCCGCCTGACCGGTCTGCGCTCGGAACTGACGGTCAGCAGCATTCTGGCGTTGCGCGGGCGCAACCCGCACGGCTGGGAGCCGCAAGCCCCGGCCCTGTGCAACGCGCTGCTTTTCCAGCGCGACCACTACCTCTGCTGCTATTGCGGCGCACGCAAGCCGGCGCATGCGTTGACGCGCGACCACGTGCGACCGCTGTCGCGCGGCGGTCGCGACAGCTGGAAGAACGTCGTCACCGCCTGCCGCGCCTGCAACCAGCGCAAGGGCGCCGCCCCCCTCGAAAGCACCGGCATGGCAATGCTCTACGTTCCTTATGTACCGTCGATCTACGAGGGCCTGATCCTGCGCAACCGGCGCATCCTCGCCGACCAGATGGAATTCCTGAAAAACCTGCTGCCGGACCACTCCCGCCTGGTGACGCAGGAAGCGTGAGGCACCGGAGCGTTTCCCGGTCGCACCGCGCGAATGCACTTCCAGCAATGCGTGCGGCGAACGCTACATCGAACTTCCAAGCACTTCCCTAAGTGCCCGCCTTGCATCACCCAGCAGGCCGATGCTCCAAGAGTTTAGATGTCTTCCAGACGGATCGAGCCGTCCGGCCCCCAGTTGACCCGGGTGATGCCCGGGTCTTCGGCCTCCAGCCGGCGCCGTTCGAGTTCTTCGGCCGAGATTTCTCCCTGCTGCAGGCGCTGCTCGTCGGCCAGGCGGCGGTCTTCCAGCGTTTGGGCGCGACGGGCCAACGCTTCGCGCACCGCGCCGATCAGTTCGTCTTCCGCCCAGGGTTTGACGATGTAACGGAAGATTTCGGCCTCGTTGAGCGCCGCCATCAGCGTGTCGAAGTCGGTCGACGCCGACAGGATCAGGCGCACCGCATCGGGTTGCAGCTTGCGTACTTCCTTGAGGAAAGCCACGCCGTTCATGGCCGGCATGCGGTAGTCGGAGACGACGGCATCGAAGGGTATCGCCGCGACGCGCCCCAGCGCCCGCCGCGCATCGTCGCACGTCTCGATCTGCAATTCCCCGTCGGGGAAGGCCCTGCGCAGCGCGCGGCGCAATGCGCTGAGTACGTTGCCTTCGTCGTCGACCAGCAGCACGCGTCCCATCGTTCTCATCTCCGTTCGGGGCGAATATAGACGGTCAGGCGAACGCCCTCGCTCGCCTCGTAATCCCTGATCTGGCGGATCAGGCTGGCATCGAGCAGGTAGTCCGTGGCCAGCAGCAGGACGCCGTCGCGGCTGATCAGATCGCGCGCCAGCACCATGCCCGGCTTCAAGTCGGCGGCGGCGATCGCCAGTTCGTTGGCGGGGTCTTGCTCGACGGCCCCGGTGAGATGCAGGAAAGCATCGACCACCTGGGGATCGTAGCGCTTGCCGCGCCCTTCGACGATCAGCTTCTTGGCGTCCTCGGCGTTCATGCGGCGCGACGTCAGCAGCCCCAGCTGCAGGCCGTCGAAATCGTTGGCCAGCGCCAGGATGCGCGCACCGAGCGGAATTTCGAGGCCGGATACGCCGTCCGGATAGCCCTTGCCGTCGTAGCGCTCGTGGTGGGCGCGGACCAGACGGGCGGCGCCGCGCAGTTCTTCGAGCGCCATCAGCGCCTGCTCGCCGCGCGCCGGATGCTTGCGGTAGTAGCCGAGATCCTCGCCGCTCATCTGCGTCACCGCTTTGGCGAGCAGGTAATCGGGCAGCCCGATCTTGCCGATGTCGTGCAGCAGGCTGGCGAGGAAGACGTCCTGCGCCGCGCGGGCGTCGAGATCGAGCACGCCGGCGATCTTGCGCGCGAGGTCGGCGACGCGGCGGGAATGGCCGGCCAGCGAACTCTCGCGCAACTCGATCAGATTGGTGAACACCTTGATCGAGGTGAGGAAGCTGGTTTTCAGCTTTTCGTGCGCCAGGGCGAGCGAATCGTGCGCCCGGCGCAATTCGGCGGTGCGTTCCTCGACCTTGGCTTCGAGGCTGGCGTTGAGTTCGCGCAGCTCCTCGTTCTGGCGCTTCGTCAGCGCTTCGAGGCGGGCTTTTTCGCGCTCCAGCGCCTTGCGTTCGAGCGCATGGCGGACGATCAGCAGGATGTCGTTGTCGTCCCACGGCTTGGCGACATAGCGGAAGATCTCGCCCCGGTTGATCGCGTCGATGGTCGCGGCGACGTCGGCATAGCCGGTGAGCAGGATGCGTATCGTCTCCGGGCTGCGCTGGCACACCTGTTCGAGAAAGCGCGCGCCGTCCATCTCAGGCATGCGCATGTCCGAGATGACCAGATCGAAGGTCTCAGTCTCCATCATCTTCAGGGCTTCGGCGCCGCCGCCGGCGACGGCGACGCGGTAGCCGCCCTGCCGGAAAACGCGGCGCAACGCGGACAGGATGTTGGGCTCGTCGTCGACGCAGAGCAGGCGCCAATCGGCGCCCTCGGCCGCGCCGGCCGGGCTCGTCGCTTCGCTCATGCCGCCTCCCCCGTCTCGCTCGTCGCATGCCGGATCGGCAATGTAATGCGGAAGGTCGTCCCCTCGCCCACGCGACTCTCCACTTCTAGATTCCCCTTGTGATTCTGGACGATGCCGTAGGACAGGGAGAGGCCCAGCCCCGTCCCCTTGCCGACCGGCTTGGTGGTGAAGAAGGGATCGAATATCCGGCTCAGGTTCTCCGGCGCGATCCCGCAGCCGTTGTCGGCCACTTCGATCCACACGCTGTCGTCGCGTCTGCCGGTGCGGATGACGATCCTGCCGCGCGTTTCACCCATCGCGTGCGCGGCGTTGACGCACAGGTTCATGAAGACCTGATTGAGTTGCGACGGCAGGCACTCGACGTCCGGCAATTCGCCGTATTCCCTGACGACGTCGGCCTTGTACTTGATCTCGTTGGCGACGATGTTGAGCGTCGAATCGAGGCCCTGGTGCAAATCGGCCCACTGGAACTCGTCGCTGCTGTCGACGCGGGAGAAGTCCTTGAGGTCCTGGACGATCTTCTTGACCCGGGTGATCCCCTCCTTCGATTCGCGCATCAGCATCGGGATGTCCTCGCGCAGGAAATCGATATCGAGCCGGCTGCGCAGGCCTGCCAGCTGGGCCGCCCGCTCCCGGTCGCCGATCCCGGCTTCCGCCGCCTCGTAGGCGTCGAGCATTTCGAAGACGTCCTTCAGATAGTTTTCCAGCGCGCCGATGTTCGAATGCACGTAGCCGATCGGATTGTTGATCTCGTGCGCGACGCCGGCCGCGAGCTGGCCGATCGAGGCGAGCTTTTCCGACTGCATGAGCTGCTGCTTGGTTTCGGTGAGCTTGGCGTTGAGCTGCGTCAGCTCGCCGTAGCGCCGCAGCAGTTCCTGCTCGGCCTGCTCGCGGCGCTTGATATCGTCCTCCAGCGTGCGATTGGCTTCGGCCAGCTGCTGCGTGCGCTTTTCCACCAGCTCTTCGAGGCTGGCCTGCGCGTTGCGCAGCTCCTGCTCGGCGTTGCGCCGCTCGGTCACGTCCTGCAGCGTCTCGATCGCACCGATGATGCGGCCGTCCGCGTCCTTCAGCGGCGCGGCGGTGAAGAACATCCAGCAGCCGCCGTCGCCGAAGCGGGGAAAGAAATCCTCCGCCTCGAACGCCCCCGGAATCAGCGGCGAAGCCCGGTACTTGCCGGCGTAGTAGCTGGAGATTCCGTCTTCGAGCGCGCCCGAGATGATGAGGTCGGCCATCACCGGCCGCTCATGCTCGTAGAAGGCGCGCCACGGCCCGGTCATGCCGACGATTTCGCTGGCCGGCACCTGCGTCACCAGCGCGCAGGCCTTGTTCCAGTGGGTGATGCGATGCTCGGCATCGAGCACGAAGGTCGCCACCGGGTCGCCGTCGATGATCTGCGCCAGCAGTTCCTGCGCCCGCGAACGCTCGCTGACGACCCCTTCGAGTTGATGGTTGAGGGTCAGCAGAGTGTCGTTGCGCGAAGCGAGCAGGCGCGACAGCGAATCCATGGCGGTGAACAGGCTCAGGGTGGCGGGATCGCCCAGACCCTTCGCCTCCCGGGAATAGGCCTCTTCCGGCGACATCCCGGCGCGGATGCTGCGCACCTGGCGCGCCATCGCCTGATCGATGCTCAGGATGTGATTGGTCAGCCAGCCGGTCAGAAAGCGCAGGAGGTGCGCGATGTCGTCCGAGTAGATGGGTGCATCGTGCAGTTTGAGGATCTGCGCCGAAAAATCGCGGTGGATCGCGATGTGCATCTCGACGTGCCGGCGGTCGCAGGCGACGCTTGCCATCAGCTCTTCCTCGTGGCGGAAATGCGTGTCGGCATAGCCCACGAGCGTATCGAGCACCGCGCCGATTTCCGCGACGCTCCGCGCGCTCGCCTGCAGATCGGCCGCCCAGTTGATGATGCGCACGAGTTCCTGGTGTTCTTGATCGACCACCGGTTCGCCGGTGACGTAACGCTGGTCCCAGATCAGTGCTTCCATGGCATCTCCCCTAAACGTTCCGCCCGCGCCGCGTCGCCGGCCCCGGCGTCAACTGATCAGCAAGTCGCAGACATCCTCGAACTGCACCTCCACCTCGGCGAATATCTCCAGGAAATCCTCCCGGTCGAGGTTGACCGCGTTCCAGCTGACCGGCGAGATCGGCGGCACGATATCGTGGCGGCCGCCGCTCAGCGCCAGGGCATGCACGATGCCGTCAGCGACGTGGACGAGATGCGTCAGCGAGCGCAGTTCGGCCTGCTCCGACTGGTGATGTCCGGCGATGGCCGCGCTGATCAGCGGCGAAAAATGCCAGCGTTCGGTCAGGGCGCGGCCGATCCGGGCGTGGTCGATGCCGAGCAGCGCCACCTCGGCGTCGACCAGCAGGCAATCCTCCCGCCGCCGGTGTTCGACGACGGCGTCGAAATGGCGCGGAAAGCGCGCCGCGAGCACGAGGCGGCCGATATCGTGCAGCAGGCCGGCGGTGAAGGCGTTCTCCTCGCTGACCCGCAGGCGGCGGGCGATGGCGCGGGCGCACAGCGCGACGCTGATGCCGTGCGCCCAGAAGGCGCGATAATCGAAGCTGCCGGCCAAGCCGCGGCTGCTGAAGCAGGCGGTCGCCGCCGCCGCCGTGGCCAGCGTGCGGACGCCGCGCAGGCCGAGCACGACGATCGCGTCGTGAATCGACGTGACCTTGCCCTGCAGGCCGTAGAACGAAGAATTGGCGACGCGCAGCATGCGCGCGACCAGCGCCTGGTCGCGCGAAATCTTGCTCGCCAGCAGATCGGCGTCGGCGTCTTCATCGTCGACGCTCTCGATCAGCTCGACGACGACCGCAGGCAGCGCGGGAAGGCTGTCCACCTGCCGGATCAGCGTGTCCAGGTCGAGCCGCCAGGGTTCGAGCGCGTTCGTCATGCAGGCCGCCTCCCGCGATATTCCCTGATCATCTGCAGCAGTTGGCGGGCCGGCGCCTCGTCGCCGGCAAGCCGGAAGAGGTGACGCAGCTGCTGCTCGATCTCCTGCCGGGACGCCGCTTCGCGCTCCGGGTCGTCCGCCTGCTCGACGAGCACGACGAGCGCTTCGATCCCGCGCCGGCGCAGGCTGAGCAGCGTCGCCTCGGTTACCGAAGCGCCCTTGGGCAACAGCACCGCGCCCTGCGCATCGCGCAGCTCGGCAGCCAGGACGCTCCCCGGAGGCACGCTGTCCAGCGCCATTTCACGGGCAGAGAAACTCATGGCGCCGACTCCCGGGCAAGGAACAGCATCAGGCTGCCGCGCGAGCGGGACGTCTCGCCCATGGTCCGGCAACTGACTCGCCAGCGCCCGCCGTCGGCCGCCCAGTCGATGCCGCCGCCATCCTTCGCCAGCAGCAGGCCGTTCAGCCGCTCCGGCAGGCGCTCCTCGGCGAAGCTGCCGAGCAGCGGAACGCCGCCGCCGAGCAGCAGATCGGCTTCGCGGTTGGCGAAGACGATCATCCCGTCGTTGTCGAAACCGATGATCGGCAGCGAAACCTGCTGTAGGATTTCCTGCGCGATGTCGAGACTCGCCTCGTCGCGCGCCAGCTGGCGCTGCTTCTCGTCGAGCACCGAGCGCAGTTGCTGGTTGGCGTGCGCCAGTTCCTTGTTGGCGATCTGCACATCGTGGTTCAGGCGCCGGTTGTCGTCGGCCAGTTCCTTGTGGCGAAAGGCTTCCTCGATATTCGCGCGCAGTTGCTCGTCGTCCCAGGGCTTGGTGAGGAATTTGTAGATCGCGCCTTCGTTGATCGCATCGGTGATCGACTGGAGTTCGGTGTAGCCGGACAGCACGATGCGCACGGTATTCGGATAGATGGTCTTGACCCGGCGCAGGAACTCGACGCCGGTCATGGCCGGCATGCGCTGATCGGAAATGATCACGTCGACCTCGTTCTGCGCCAATTGCTCCAGACCCTGTTCACCACCGTTGGCGACCAGGATCCGGTAGCCGTCGCGGCGCAGCAGGCGGCGCAGCGAGGCGAGGATGTTCTCCTCGTCGTCGACCAGCAGCAGGACGCGCTGGCGCTGCTGCGAACGCAGCTGCTCCTCGCTCAGGCGCTTGCGCATTTCCAGCAGGCCGGCGGCCGCGGCCGCCGGCAGGGGCGGGCTGAAGAGATAGCCCTGGATTTCGTCGCACTGGTTGGCGATCAGCAGCGACAGCTGCCCGTCGGTCTCGACGCCCTCGGCGACCACCTTGAGCTTGAGGCTGTGCGCCATGGTGATCACGGCGCGCGTGATCGAGGCATCGTCCGGGTCGGCGGTGATGTCCTGCACGAAAGAACGGTCGACCTTCACCGCGTCGAGCGGGAAGCGTTTCAGGTAGGACAGGCTCGAATAGCCCGTGCCGAAGTCGTCGACCGACAGGCGAATGCCGAGCCGACGCAACTCGCCGAGCGTCGCGATGATCTGCTCGGCGTTGCGCATCAGCATGCTCTCGGTGAGTTCGAGTTCGAGGCTCGCCGCCTCCAGCCCGCTAACGTCCAGGGCGGTGCGCACCGTATCGATCAGATGCGGGTCCTCGAGCTGGCGCGCCGACAGATTCACGGAAACGTCGGTGCGGCCGAACCCCGCCTGCTGCCAGAGCGCCAACTGGCGGCAGGCCGCTTCGAGCACCCAGGCGCCGACCCGGACGATCAGCCCGGACTCTTCCAGCGAAGCGATGAAATCGGCGGGGAACACCAGGCCGCGCGTCGGATGGTTCCAGCGCAGCAGGGCTTCGAAGCCGACGATTTCGCCGCTGGCGCAGCTGACCTTGGGCTGGTAATGCAGTTCGAATTCGTTGCGCTCGAGGGCATGGCGCAAGTCGGTTTCCAGGTGCAGACGCTCCAGCGCCCGCTCGTTCATCACGGGCGTATGGAACTGCCAGCCGCCGCGTCCGAGATCTTTGGCCCGGAACATCGCGGTATCGGCGTAGCGCAGCAGAGTATCCGCATCGTCGGCGTCGTCCGGGAAGACGGCGACGCCAATGCTGGCGCCGACGTACAGATCCTGCCCGGCCGCCCGGAAAGGTTCGGCCAGCAGCCCGATGAGCTTGCGCGCGACGGCGACCGCTTCCTGTCCGTTGCGCAGATCGGGCAGGATCATGACGAACTCGTCGCCACCGAAACGCCCCAGCGTATCGCTGGCGCGGCAGGCCGCGGAAAGACGCCGTCCGAACTGCTGCAGCAGCTCGTCGCCCACCTGATGGCCGAGGGTGTCGTTGATGACCTTGAAGCGGTCGAGGTCGATGAAGAGGACGGCGAGTTTCCGGTGATAGCGCTGCCCCTGGGCCAGCATGTGGCGCAGGCGGTCGAGAAAGAAGGCCCGGTTCGGCAGGCCGGTCAGACTATCGTAGTGCAGCAGCTGAAATACGCGCTGTTCGGCCGCAACCGCTTCGCTGACGTCGGAATGCATGACGAGCGCGCCGGGCTCGCCGGCCACGCGCAGCGGCGCGAAGTAGGCGCGAAACCAGCATTGCCGGTCTTCCGAGTGGCTGGAAAAAACGAAGGAAAAATCGGCGCGCTCGCCGGCGATCACCTCGCGCAAGCAATCCGCCGCCTCGCCCGCCGCTTCGATGTAGCAACCGCCGATGCCGTGCGTAGCCAGCGACAACGCGCTCTCATCGGCGAAGCGCCGCCAGCCGCCGTTGACCGCGACGATGCGCCCCGTCCGGTCGAGCAGCGCGACATTCGCCGGCAAGGCCTCGAGGACGTCGGCAACGTCGTCCGGCAGCCGCCGGGCGCCCGGCGCCCGCGCGGGATCGAGATCGCGCGGCGCATCGCCGTCCTCGCCCGCGGCCGCGCCGATTTTCTCGCTTGCCTCGTTCATCGGCCCCTCCAACGACTTCCTCCTCGGTGGCAACGCCCGTCCGCATTGCCAAGCATTCGCTTCGGGCATCCGGCAACTCGCGTGCGGATGACGTCCGGTTTCCGGAAACGATAGTTCCAAGACTAACATCGAATCTTCGGAAGGCAAGCCCAGCTCGCCAGCAAGGGGAAATCGCCGCCAGCCGCTTCGTCAGCCCTCCACGCATCGATCCCTGCAAACCGGCGGCGCAACGCAAAACGCCCCGGTGAAACCACCGGGGCGTTCGGAAAGAAGCACTCCGCTATGCGGATTACTTCTGCTGCTGCGATTCCTCTTTCATTTTCTTGCTGAAATAGCGGGCATACCAAACCGACATGCCGGTCGTGAAGACGATCACGAACAAGCTGAGCAAGCCCATATCGCTTTTGAAGAGCAATTCCCAAGCCATGATTTACCTCCCATTGTTATCAGAACGAACACCGGTACCACCTGCTGCCTGCGCTTCAGCCGAGAGCCGCAGCGAAGTTTGCTTTTCGACCTCCCAGTCGCCAACCAGCCGCCAGTCGCGCTTGTCGTCCTCGAGCGCGACGTGCCAGCGCCCGCTGAGCGGTGCGGACAATTTCCCGGAATAGAAGCCCGCTCCGTCGGACTGGAGGCGCAGGCTCTGATCCATCCCGCCGCGCGTCGGGTGAACGATGCGCAGGGCAAGGGATTCCGGCATGGGAACGCCGGGCTGAGCTTTCAGGAATACCCGCAGCAAGGTCGCGTCGGCGCCTCCGGAGAGGATTTCAGCCTCCATCCCCAGTTCGCTGGCGTGCTGGTTGCGAGCCGTGCGCTGGTTCACCGCCAGCCCCTGCTTGTAGTAGTCGTCCTCGACCAGGCCGTCGTTGCTGACGACCGCGAGGTAGGTGGTGATCACCCCGGCGACGATCACGACGAAGGGGCCGAACATGAGAATCCACGGCCACGGCTCGCGGTACCAGGGACGGGTATCGGTATTCATAATTCTGCTCATGGCAATAGGAACGAGGCTTTCTCGCGAACCGCGATCTTGTCGTGGTTCTGCGCTTTGATTTCGAAGAAAATCGGGTTCGACCCCTTGGCGCCAGCGCCGGGGTCGACCCGCGCGGCAAGCAACACCGTCTTGGCAGAGGCGGAAGGCACCTCGACGATGCGTTCGCCGACGATGTCGATCCCCTCCAGGCCACTGACGTTGATCGCATAGCGATGGGGGGCTTCGTCGGTGTTGGAAATGTGCAGCGTGTAAACGTTCTCGATGCGTCCGTCGTCGGCTTCGCGCGCCAGGGTCGAGCGGTCGCGGATGATGTCCACCTTGAGCGGAATCCGCACCGCGAGACTCCACGCCGTGGCGACGACGATCGCCATGAGGATCGAGGTGTAGAGGACCGTCCGCGGGCGCAAGAGGTGCGCCAGGATGTCGTGCTTCGTGTAATGCTTGGCCAGCGCGTTTTCGGTCGAATAGCGGATCAGGCCGCGCGGCGAGCCGACCTTGTCCATCACGGCGTCGCAGGCGTCGATACACGCACTGCATGCGATGCACTCGTATTGCAGGCCGTTGCGGATGTCGATCCCGGTCGGACAGACCTGGACGCAGATTCCGCAATCGACGCAATCGCCGAGCTTCTGCGCGCCCGGATCGGCGTTCTTCCGGCGCGCGCCGCGCGGTTCGCCGCGCTCGGGATCGTAGGTGATGATCAGCGTATCGGGATCGAACATGACGCCCTGGAAGCGGGCGTAGGGACACATGTATTTGCACACCTGCTCGCGCAGGAAGCCGGCCTGCATGTACAGGAAGGCCGCGTAGAACAGGGTCCAGAACAGTTCCCAGGGGCCCAGCGAGAAAGACAGCGCCGAAGCGAGCAGTTCCTTGACTGGCGTGAAATAGCCGACGAAGGTAAAACCGGTCCACAGCGCGACGACGAGCCAGAGGGCGTGCTTGACGAACTTGAGCCGGAACTTGCGCGGACTCATCGGCTGGGCGTCGAGCTTCATGCGCGCCGGCCGCTCGCCTTCGATCTTGGTCTCGATCCACATCAGGATTTCGGTGTAGACGGTCTGCGGACAGGCGTAGCCGCAGAACAGCCGCCCGCCGACCGCCGTCGCCAGAAACAGGGCGTAGGCCGAGATGACCAGCAGGATGGCGAGATAGATCACGTCCTGCGGCCAGAAAACCATGCCGAAGATGTAGAACTTGCGCTCGACGAGGTGGAAGAGAACCGCCTGACGTCCGTTCCAGTCGATCCAGCAGAGCCCGTAGAACAGGGCCTGCGTGAAGAACACGAGCCCCCACCGCCAGTTGTTGAAGACACCCGAAACGCTGCGGGCGTAAATCGTCTTGTGCTTTTCGTACAGGCTGGAGGTGTCGATCGGGATTGCTTTGCCGGTGTTCTCGGCCGGAGAATTCATGTTCATGGATCCTAATCTATTTCAGAATTGCACGCGGTTCCACTATTCCGCCATCGAGCGCATGCAATTTTGATGCAGATCAGTCGCCGTCGATTCGACGGGAAACTGCAGAGAAAAACGGAGCGGCTTGCACCGCCCCGTTCGTAGCAATACTTACTTCTTTTCGCCGCCGGCGCTCAGGCTATAGACATAGCCGGCCAGCAGATGGACCTTGGCTTCACCGAGGAAATCCTTCCAGGCCGGCATCTGGTTGTTGCGGCCCTTCGTGATGGTCTCGATGATGGTCGCTTCGGAGCTGCCGTACAGCCAGACCTTGTCGGTCAGATTCGGCGCGCCGAGGGCGTGCATGCCGTGCGCATCCGGACCGTGGCAGGCGGAGCAGCCGGCGGTCGCGAAGGCTTCCTGACCCTTGGCGACGCGCACCGAGTCGGCCGGCAGGCCGGACAGCGAACGCACGTAGTTGGCCAGATCCTTGATCGTCTCGGCACCCAGCTGGGCATGCGGGGGCATCACGCCCATGCGGCCGTTGGAGATCGTCTCGACGATCTGGGCCGACTCGCCGCCCCACTGCCAGTCGTTGTCGGCCAGATTCGGGAAGCCCTTGGCGCCGCGCGCATCGGCACCGTGACACTGCATGCAGTAGGTCAGGTACAGGCGCTTGCCCATTTCATTGGCGTCCTTGTCGGCGGCAACGGCGGCAACGTCCATCTTCAGGTACTTGTCGAACAGGGGCTTGACCTGGGCATCGACCTTGGCGACTTCCGCCTGGTGCTGACCGGCCGAAGTCCAGCCGAGAACACCCTTGAAGTTGCCCAGACCGGGATACAGCGCCAGATAGACGAGGGCGAAGATCACCGTGATGTAGAACAACCAGCTCCACCACTTGGGCATCGGGTTGTTGTACTCCTCCAGCGTCTCGTCCCACACGTGACCCATGGTCACGCCCTGATTCACCTTGCCCTTGCTCTGCACGTAGAGCAGCACCGCACAGGCGAGAATACTCACCAGAACGATGACTACAACGTAGAAATTCCAAAAATCATTCACAAAATCGCTCATGATGCTTTCCTTTTTTCGTTGCGTGGCAGGCCGGTTTCGGCCCGCTCCGCTTCATCATCCGCGAACGGCAGGTTGGCCGCCTCATCGAAACCCTTTTTGTTGGCCTTGATGCCGTATGCCCACCAGACGATGCCGATGAAGGTCATCATCGACACCACGGTCATGATGGATCGCAGATCGTTGATGTCCATGGCTTACTTGGCGCCCTTCATTTCGAGGCCCATCCCTTGCAGGTAGGCGACGAGGGTGTCGAGTTCGGTTTTGCCTTCGAGCTGCTTCTTCGCGCCGGCAATCTCCTCGTCGCTGTAAGGCACGCCCACTTTACGCAGGGCACGCATCTTGGCTTCGATGTCGGAGGCGTCGGCCGGAGTCTTCTGCAGGAAAGCGTACGCCGGCATGTTGGACTCAGGAACCACATCACGCGGATTGATCAGGTGCGCGCGGTGCCACTCGTCGGAGTAGCGGGCGCCCACCCGGTGCAGGTCCGGACCGGTGCGCTTCGAACCCCACTGGAACGGGTGGTCATAAACGAACTCACCCGCCACCGAGTAGTGGCCATAGCGCTCGGTCTCGGCGCGGAACGGACGGATCATCTGCGAGTGGCAGTTGTAGCAGCCTTCGCGGATGTAGATGTCGCGCCCGGTCAAACGCACCGGATCGTAGGGCTTGAGGCCCGCGACCGGACTCGTCGTCGACTTCTGGAAGAACAGGGGAACGATCTCCAGCAGGCCGCCCCAGATCACCACGAGGACCGTCAGGACGATCAGAAGGCCGACGTTCTTTTCAATTTGTTCGTGCTTAATCATTATTTTTTACCTCCCAGGCTCAGGCGTGATGACCGACCGGTGCGACCACCGGAACATCTTCCGTCTTGCCGCCGGCAATCGTCTTGAACATGTTGTAGGCCATGATCAGCATGCCGGACAGGAAGAGGACACCGCCCAGGAAGCGAATCGCCCAGAACGGATACGAGCCCTTCACCGCTTCGACGAAGCTGTAGGTCAGCGTGCCGTCGGCGTTGACCGCACGCCACATCAGACCTTGCATCACACCGGCGATCCACATCGAGGCGATGTACAGCACGACGCCGATGGTGGCCACCCAGAAGTGCACCGTGATCAGCTTGACGCTGCTCATTTCAGCCTTGCCGAACAGACGCGGCAGCAGGTAGTAGATGGCGCCAATCGAAACCATGGCCACCCAGCCCAGCGCGCCGGAGTGCACGTGGCCGACCGTCCAGTCGGTGTAGTGCGAGAGCGCATTCACCGTCTTGATCGACATCATCGGACCTTCGAAGGTCGACATGCCGTAGAAGGACAGGGAGGTGATCAGGAACTTCAGGATCGGGTCGTCGCGCAGCTTATTCCAGGCACCCGACAGGGTCATGATGCCGTTGATCATGCCGCCCCACGACGGTGCCAGCAGAATCAGCGAGAAGATCATGCCGACGGACTGGGTCCAGTCAGGCAGCGCGGTGTAGTGCAGGTGGTGCGGACCGGCCCACATGTACGTGAAGATCAGCGCCCAGAAGTGCACCACCGACAGACGGTAGGAGTACACCGGACGACCGGCCTGCTTCGGAACGAAGTAGTACATCATGCCGAGGAAGCCAGCGGTCAGGAAGAAGCCGACGGCGTTGTGACCGTACCACCACTGAACCATGGCGTCCTGCACACCGGCATAGGCCGAGTAGGACTTGGTCAGCGAAACGGGAATCGCAGCACTGTTCACCAGGTGCAGCAGGGCCACAGCGATGATGAAGGCACCGTAGAACCAGTTGGCGACGTAGATGTGGCTGACCGTACGCTTGGCGATGGTGCCGAAGAACACGACGGCGTAGGAAACCCAGACCAGCGTGATCAGGATGTCGATCGGCCACTCGAGCTCGGCGTATTCCTTGCCGGAAGTGAAACCGAGCGGCAGGGTGACGGCGGCGGCCAGGATGACCAGTTGCCAGCCCCAGAAGGTGAAGGCGGCCAGACCGCCGGCGAACAGACGGGCGTGGCTGGTACGTTGAACGACGTAATAGGAAGTTGCGAACAGCGCACAACCGCCAAAAGCGAAAATCACTGCGTTGGTATGCAGCGGACGGAGACGACCGTAGGACAGGTAAGGTCCGAAATTAAGCTCCGGCCAAACCAGCTGAGCGGCGATGATGACGCCGACCAGCATACCCACAATGCCCCAGATGACCGTCATCACGGCGAACTGCCGCACTACCTTATAGTTGTATGTTGACTGAGTTTCCGACATGGGCCCACCTCATTATTTTGAAAAAAGACCGGTTTCCGCCGCCTCCCTAATACCCCTACAGACGGCATTGGAATGCATAGTATTTTAACCAATCGCAAGACAATTTGATATAGATCAAGCTGCGTCGCAACAAGATCAAAAGACGAAATTCAGACAAAAAAAGGGTGCGTCGCAACGCACCCCAACCCCAACAGAGAAACATACTGAAAACCAGAAAAAACAGGGACTTTCCCGCCTTCTCCAGATTCGAACCCGGCCAATTATCCGCATCTGCACGGAAAATATTTTGATGCAGGTCAAAACTCGGCAACATCGCTTTTCGCTGATGCAACATCAGCTTTTTGGCGGTGCATCATCGCGTTTGTCCGGGGCATCGCCGGAGACGTCCGGCTTGTCGTCGTCCATCAACATCCTGTATGCGGGCCCCTCCATATCGTCGAACTGGCCGCTGCGCACCGACCACCAGAACGCGACGCCGATCAGGAAGACCAGCACGACGGACAGCGGGATCAAGAGGTAAAGGGTTTCCATCGCGATCAGGACTCCGAGGCTTTCTGCAGGCGCAGCGAGTTGAGCACCACCAGCAGCGAACTGCCGGACATGCCGACGCCGGCCATCCACGGCGTGATGAAGCCGAACATGGCGAGCGGCAGCGCAACGAAATTGTAGACGAAGGACCACACCAGATTCTGGCGGATGACGCGCAGCGAGCGGCGCGCCACGCGGAAACCCTGGCGCAGGTGGTCGAGGTTTTCCGACAGCAGGACCAGATCGGCCTGCGTGCGCGCCAGCTGCGAACCGCCGCCCATGGCGATAGAGACCTGCGCTTGGGCGAGCACCGGCGCGTCGTTGACGCCGTCGCCGAGCATCGCCACCACCGCCCCGCCCGCCTGCAGATGGGTGACGTAGTCGTGCTTGCCTTGCGGCGACATGCCGGCCTGGACGTCGTCTATGCCGAGCGCCTGCGCCACCTTGTTCGCCACCGGCAGCGCGTCGCCGGTCAGCAGCGTAACGCGGCGCCCGGCCGCGCGCAGGTCGGAGATTACCGCAGCGGCGTTGGCGCGAATCTCGTCGCCGATGCGCAGCAGCGCCAGCCAGCCGCCCGCGTCGCCGAGCGCGATCACCGTGTCGCCGCTGTCGACGAAGGCCTGCGCCGACGCCGGCAGGGCGGCGCCATGCAACTCTGCGACGAAGGCCGGCCGGCCGATGCGCACGCGCACGCCGCGCGCGCCGTCGGTCGCGCTCATGCCGCTCCCCGGCTCATTGGCGAAATCGAGCAGCGCCGGCAGCACGGCATTCCCTGCCGCGTCGCGCACCGCCGCCCCGATCGGATGCTCGGAGGATTGTTCGAGCGCGGCGGCGAGCGCGAGGCAGCGCTCGCGGTCGAGCGCCCCGAGCGGCAACACGTCGAGCAGGCGCATGCGCCCGGTCGTCAAGGTCCCGGTCTTGTCGAAGACGAAATGCGTGGCGCGCGCCAGCGTCTCGATCGCGTGGCTGCGCGTGACCAGCAGACCGGCCCGCGCCATCGCGCCGCTCGCCACGGTGAGCGCCACCGGCGTCGCCAGCGAGAGCGCGCAGGGGCAGGTCACGACGAGCACCGAGACGGTAATCCACAGGGCGCGCGCCGGATCGATGAACCACCAGGCGACCGCCACCGCCGCAGCGACGAGCAGCAGCGCGAAGATGAAGCGGCTGGCGATCTTGTCGGCCAACTCGACGATGCGCGGCTTTTCCATCGCCGCGCGCTCCATCAGGCGCACGATCGCCGACAGACGCGTCGCTTCGCCGACCTGCTCGACGCGCACGAAGAGCGGGCTTTCGATGTTGAGCGCGCCGCCGGTCACCGCGGCGCCCGGCGCCTTGGGCACCGGCGCGCTTTCGCCGGTGAGCAGGGCCTCGTTGGCGCAGCTCGTTCCCTCCAGCACGCGGCCGTCGGCCGGAATCGTCTCGCCCGGCTTGACCAGCACGACGTCGCCGGCCTGCAGGTCGGCGGCCATCACGCGCTCGACCTCGCGCGCCTGCGGATAGCCCGGAACGCGCGCGGCGAAGGCCGGCATCAGCTTGGCCAGCGCCTCGGTGACGCTCACCGCGTGCTGGCGCGCCGTCATCTCGACGAAGCGCCCGCCGAGCAGGAAGAAGACGAACATCGTGACCGAATCGAAATAAACCTCGCCGGACGCCGTGATCGTCGCCCACAGGCTGGCCAGGAAGGCGGCGCCGATGCCGAGCGCGACCGGCACGTCCATGCCCACGCGGCGCAGCCTGAGATCGCGCCAGGCGCTGCGGAAGAAAGGCGCGGCGGAATAGAAGACGACCGGCAGGGTCAGCACCATGCTCGCCCAGCGCAGCAGCTGCTCGATGTCCGGCGCCATGTCGCCGTCGCCCGCCACATAGACCGGCACGGCGTACATCATCACCTGCATCATCCCGAAACCGGCAACGAACACCCGCCACAGCGCGCTGCGCCGTTCCTTCTTGGCCAGTTCCTCGGTCTTCGCGGCGTCGTAGGGGTAGGCGCGATAGCCGATCGCGGCGATCGCGGCGAGGATGTCGGACAGCTTGATGCGGCTCTCGTCCCAGCGCACGCGGGCGCGCCGCGTCGCGTAGTTGAGATCGACGCCGCTGACGCCGGGCAGCTTCGACAAATGCTGCTCGTTCAGCCAGATGCAGGCGGCGCAGGTGATCCCCTCGAGGATCAGCGAAGCCTCGCGCTCGTGCTCGCCGAGCGCGCGCACGAAGCTCTTCTGGAAATCGGCGTGGTCGTAGAGCTGGAGACCGTCGAGGATGGCCGGCATCGCTTCGCGCGGCGAATCGGGCAACGCATCGCGGTTGCGGTAGTAGTCGGCGAGACCGTTATCGACGATGGCCTGCGCCACCGCCTGACAACCGGTGCAACACATGGTGCGCGACTGCTCGCCCATGCGCACCGCCAGTTCGACATCGGCCGGGACCGGCTGGCCGCAGTGATAGCAATTACCCTTGTTCATCGAAGCCCGAGAATATGAAACGGCAAAGAAAAAGGCGCAGGGCGAAAACCCTGCGCCTTTCAAGGTCACCGAGTATAAGTTATTTCGGCGCCATCCGGATCGCTCCGTCGAGGCGGATCACCTCGCCGTTGAGCATGGTGTTTTCCATGATGTGGCGCACCAGCGCCGCGTACTCGGCGGGCTTGCCGAGACGCGAGGGGAAGGGAACCATCTTGCCCAGCGCGTCCTGCACTTCCTGCGGCATGCCCATCAGCATCGGCGTTTCGAAGATGCCGGGCGCGATGGTCATCACGCGGATGCCGGAGCGCGCCAGCTCGCGCGCGATCGGCAGCGTCATCGCCACCACGCCGCCCTTCGAGGCGGCATAGGCGGCTTGCCCGATCTGCCCGTCGTAGGCGGCGACCGAAGCGGTATTGACGATCACGCCGCGCTCGCCGGCCGCATTCGGCTCGGCCTGGCTCATCGCCTCGGCGGCGAGACGGATCATGTTGAACGAGCCGACCAGATTCACGTTGATCACGCGCGCGAAGCTCGCCAGCCTGTGCGCGCCTTCCTTGCCGACGACCTTTTCAGCCGGCGCGATGCCGGCGCAGTTGACCAGGCCGTTGAGGCCGCCGAATTCGCGGCGCGCCGTCTCGATCGCGTTGCGCGCGCTGTCCTCGTTCGACACGTCGGTTTCGACGAAACGGGCGCTGGCGCCCAACTCTGCGGCGACGGCCTCGCCGGCCGCCTTATTCACGTCGGCAAGCACCACCTTGCCGCCATTCTCGACGATCATGCGCGCCGTTCCGGCGCCCAGACCGGAGCCGCCACCGGTCACGACAAATACGGAATTCTCGATTTGCATCAGTTTCATCCTCCTTGAATTGACTCGGGAATCTTACCATTTCCAAACGGTAGCGTATGGAAAATTGCCGGCCGGCCCTGAGTCAATGGCGACCCAGTGTGGCGAAGGCGACAGTCAGAAAACCGAGCGCGAGGTTGACGCCGACCACCTGCCGGATGCGGTTGAGCGCCGCCCCGGCGGCCTTCCAGTCGGCGCCGTCGACCGCCCGCCCGAGCGCGGCATAGGGTCCGGTCGCGACATAAACGAAGAGCGCGATCATCAGCAGACCGCTGGCCGTCATCAGGTGCCAGCCGGGCGGCGCCGCCCGGAAGCCGACGGCGGCGAGCAGCAGCAGGCCGCTCGCCGCCATCAGCAGCACGGCGCCCCAGACCCACGCGAAGAAACGCCGGAACACACCGCGCCACAGCCGCAGGCGCTGCGGCGGTTCGAGCAGTTCGGCGGCGACGGGGCGCAGACAGACGTACGCGAAAAACATGCCGCCGACCCAGAGTACGGCGCCGGCGATATGCAAAAAGAGCAGCAGCGGCTGGATATTCATCGCGGACTTCCTTCCTTCGAACGCCGCCGGCGGACGCCATGGCACGGGCAAAACCATTATAATTCAGCCTTTTTCCCGGACTCCGCCCAGCGCATGCTCGTCTTTCGCGGTCTTTCGCAAACAGCGCCCAGCAGCACCGTGCTCACCATCGGCAACTTCGACGGCGTGCACCTCGGCCATCGCGCCCTGCTCGCGCGCCTGAAGGCTGCCGCCGCGGCCGAGGGCCTGCCGCCGACCGTACTCACCTTCGAGCCGCATCCGCGCGAATTCTTCGCCCCCGAATCGGCGCCGACCCGCCTGACCACCCTGCGCGAGAAGCTCGAACTGCTCGCCGACGACGGCGTCGCGCTGACCTATGTCTGCCCGTTCAACGCGCGCTTCGCCGCGCTCTCGGCCGGCGAGTTCATCGAACGCGTGCTGGTCGACACCCTGCGCGTCCGCCACCTGATCATCGGCGACGACTTCCGTTTCGGCGCCAAACGCAGCGGCGACTTCACACTGCTGCAGGAAGCCGGTACCCGTCTCGGCTTTCGCGTCGAGGCGATGGACAGCGTGCTGCTCGACGGCACCCGCGCCTCCAGCTCCGCCGTGCGCGCGGCGCTCGCCGAAGGCCGCCTGGAAGACGCGACGCGCCTCCTCGGCCGCCCCTATTCGATCGACGGCCGCGTCGTGCACGGCGACCGCATCGGGCGCCAGCTCGGCTTCGCCACCGCCAACATCCGCATCAAGCACGAACGCCCGCCGCTGCTCGGCGTCTTCGCCGTCGAAGTGCACGGCATCGACGGGCGGACGCTGCCCGGCGTCGCCAACCTCGGCTTCCGGCCGAGCGCCAACCGGGTCGTGCGCCCGCTGCTCGAAGTGCATCTTTTCGATTTTGCCGCCGACATCTACGGCGCCCACCTCAACGTCCGCTTCCTGCACAAGCTGCGCGACGAAATGAAATTCCCCGACTTCGACGCCCTCAAGGCGCAGATCGCCGCCGACGCCGACGCCGCCCGAACCTATTTCAAGCTTTGATCGAGTAACCGCAATGGCCGACTACAAGAGCACCCTGAACCTTCCCGACACGCCCTTCCCGATGCGCGGCGACCTCGCCAAGCGCGAGCCGCAGTGGGTCGCCGCCTGGCAGGAAAAACAGCTCTACCGCAAGATCCGCGAGGCCTGCGCCGGCCGCCCGCGCTTCGTGCTGCACGACGGCCCGCCCTACGCCAACGGCGACATCCACATCGGGCACGCTGTCAACAAGATCCTCAAGGACATCATCGTCCGCTCGAAGACGCTGGCCGGCTTCGACGCCCCCTACGTGCCGGGCTGGGACTGCCACGGCCTGCCGATCGAGCACCAGATCGAGAAGCTGCACGGCAAGCACATCGCCGGCGACAAGGTGCGCGCCCTGTCGCGCGCCTACGCCGCCGAACAGGTCGAGCGCCAGAAAAAGGACTTCATCCGCCTCGGCGTGCTCGGCGAGTGGGACAACCCCTACCTGACGATGAACTTCAAGACCGAAGCCGACGAAATCCGCGCGCTCGGCAAGATTCTCGAAAAAGGCTACCTCTACCAGGGCCTCAAGCCGGTGAACTGGTGCCTGGACTGCGGCTCGGCGCTCGCCGAGGCCGAAGTCGAGTACGAGGACAAGACCTCGCCGGCGATCGACGTCGCCTTCGAAGTGCATCCCAACCACGCCGAGAAGGTGGCCAAGGCCTTCGGCCTCTCCCACCTGCGCGCGCCGGCCTTCGCCGTGATCTGGACGACGACGCCGTGGACGCTGCCGGCCAACGAAGCGGTCAGCGCCCACCCGGAATTCGACTACGACCTGATCGAAACGGCGAAGGGCACGCTGATCCTCGTGCATGAGCTGGCCGAGGCCTGCCTCAAGCGCTACGGCCTCGAAGGTACGGTGATCGGCAGCGCCAAGGGCGCCGCGCTCGAACACGTGCTGCTGCACCACCCCTTCCAACCGCGCGACGTGGCGATCGTTTGCGGCACGCACGTCACCGTCGAGGCCGGTACCGGCCTCGTGCACACCGCCCCGGCGCACGGCACCGACGACTATCTGGTCGGCAAGGTCTACGGTCTGCCGGTGAACAACCCGGTCGGCGACGACGGCCGCTTCCTCGGCAACACGCCCGCTCTCTCGGTCGGCGAGCTCGCCGGCAAGAGCGTCTGGGAAGCCAACCCGCTCGTCCTCCAGGAACTCGAAGCGAAGGGCCGCCTGCTCAAGGCCGAAAAGCTGCAGCACAGCTACCCGCACTGCTGGCGGCACAAGACGCCGATCATCTTCCGCGCCACGACGCAGTGGTTTATTGGAATGGATCACAAGGCCAAGGAAGAGGAAGCGACCCTGCGCTGGACGGCCGAACGCGCCGTCGACGAAACGCAGTTCTTCCCGGCCTGGGGCCGCGCCCGCCTCGAGGCGATGATGAAGACGCGTCCGGACTGGTGCGTCTCGCGCCAGCGCAACTGGGGCGTGCCGATTCCTTTCTTCCTGCACAAGGAAAGCGGCGCGCTGCATCCGCGCACCCCGGAACTCGTCGAAGCCGTCGCCCGGCGCGTCGAGGAAGCCGGCATCGAAGCTTGGTTCTCGCTCAACCCGGCCGAGCTGCTCGGCGACGAAGCGCCGCTCTACCGCAAGATGAGCGACACGCTCGACGTCTGGTTCGACTCCGGCGCCACGCACTGGAGCGTGCTGCGCGGCTCGCACAAGGAACAGCTGGCCTTCCCGGCCGACCTCTACCTCGAAGGCTCGGACCAGCACCGCGGCTGGTTCCAAAGCTCGTTGCTGACCGGCTGCGCGATCGACGGACGCGCGCCGTACAAGGCGCTGCTGACGCACGGCTTCGTCGTCGACGGCAAGGGCCTGAAGATGTCGAAGTCGAAGGGCAACGTGATCGCCCCGCAGAAGATTTCCGACACGCTGGGCGCCGACATCCTGCGTCTGTGGGTCGCCGCCACCGACTACTCGGGCGAGCTGTCGATCTCCGACGAGATCCTCAAGCGCGTCACCGAAGCCTACCGCCGCATCCGCAACACGCTGCGCTTCCTGCTCGCCAACACGGCCGACTTCGATCCGGCGCAGCACCTGCTGCCGCCCGAACAGTGGCTGGAAATCGACCGCTACGCGCTGGCCATGACGCGCCAGATGCAGGCGCAGTGCGAAGGCGACTACGCCCGCTTCGAATTCCACCGCGTCGTACAGGCGTTGCAGACCTTCTGCTCCGAAGATCTCGGCGGCTTCTACCTCGACATCCTGAAGGACCGCCTGTATACGACCGGCGCCGATTCGCGCGCCCGCCGCTCGGCGCAAAGCGCTCTCTGGCACATCCTGCAGTCCTTCATCCGGCTGATGGCGCCGATCCTCTCCTTCACCGCCGAGGAAGTCTGGCAGACGCTGACCGGCGACGCCGAGCAGTCGATCATGCTGAGCACCTTCCACGCGCTGCCGGCGCCGACTGATGAAGGCGCCCTGCTCGACAAGTGGAGCCGGATCCGCGGCTACCGCGCCGAAGTGACCAAGGCGCTCGAGGAACTGCGCGTCGCCGGCAGCATCGGCTCGTCGCTGCAGGCCGCCGTCGCCATCCACGCCGACGGCGAGAAATACGACCTGCTCGCCTCGCTCGGCGACGACCTGCGCTTCGTCTTCATCTGCTCGCAGGTCGCCATCGTGCGCGCCGCCGAGGAAAAGCTCGAATGCGCGCCGCTCGCCCACGCCAAGTGCGAGCGTTGCTGGCACGTGCGCGAGGACGTCGGCGCCGACCCGGCACACCCGGAACTGTGCGGCCGCTGCGTCGCCAACCTCCACGGCGAAGGCGAAGCCCGTGCCTGCGCGTAAGATCGACCGCTGGCTCTGGCTGGCCGCCATCCTCATCGTCCTCGACCAGCTCAGCAAGTGGGTCGTGCTCGCCAAGCTGAGCCCCGGCGACACGATCTACGTCGCGCCCTTCTTCAACTGGGTCCTGACCTTCAACCCGGGCGCCGCGTTCAGCTTCCTGTCCGACGCCGGCGGCTGGCAGCGCTGGTTCTTCACCGTGCTGGCGCTCGCCGTCTCGGTCTGGATTCTCGCCATGCTGCGCCGGCACTCCGCCGAGTTCCGCCTGTCGCTCGCGCTGACGCTGATCCTCGGCGGCGCGCTCGGCAACGTGATCGACCGCATCCGCTTCGGCGCCGTCGTCGATTTCGTGCAATGGCACGCCGCCGGCTACTACTGGCCGGCGTTCAACGTCGCCGATTCGGCGATCACCATCGGCGCCATCCTCCTGGCCTGGGATCAGTTCGCGACGAAACCTCCCGGCGCCAATGCGGTCGAAGGGGGCCAAGGAGGCGCCTGACAGTGACCGACCGCAAGCAACGCATTCCGCCCGGGCAGCGCGAAACCCGGGATTTTCCCGTCCTCGATCTCGGCATCCGGCCGGCACTCACCCACGACAACTGGCGGCTCACGCTGTGCGGCCTCGTCGCGCGCGAAGTCACGCTCGACTGGGCGGCGCTGATGGCGCTGCCGCAGGCGCGCATCCGCTGCGATTTTCACTGCGTGACGACCTGGTCGCAGCTCGACATGGACTGGGAAGGCGTGCGCGCGCGCGACGTCGTCGCGCTCGCCGCGCCGCTGCCCGCAGCGCGCTTCGTCACGCTGCACGGCTACGACGACTACACGACCAATCTGCCGCTCGCCGCGCTCTACGACGACGACGTACTGATCGCCCACGGTTTCGACGACGCCCCGCTCGCCGACGAACACGGCGGCCCGGTGCGCCTGCTCGTCCCGCAACGCTACGGCTGGAAGAGCGCCAAGTGGCTGCGCGCCATCGAATTCCACGCCGAGGACCGCCCCGGCTACTGGGAAGTGCGCGGCTACCACAACGAAGCCGACCCCTGGAAAGAAGAGAGATACAGCGAATGAACTCCGCCGCGAACGCAACACCGACCGCCCCGACCGTTCAGCCCGACAGCTTCCTGACGCTGCACTACCGTCTGAGCGGCATCGACGGCACCGAGCACGTCAGCACCTTCGACATGAGCCCGTCGACCCTGCAGATGGGCGGCGGCCAACTCGCCGCGACGCTCGAGCACTGCCTGCTCGGGCTCGGCGTCGGCGAACGCCACGTCTTCGAACTCGAGGCCGAGGACGCCTTCGGCCCGCACAACCCGCGTCTCGTCGAACGCATCGCGCGCAGCGCCCTGCCGCCGGAAATTGAACTGAAAGAGAATTCACTGATCGAATTCGCCGCACCGGACGGCGGCATCCCTGGCACGCAAGGTGGCTTCGCCGGTTTCCTGCGCGAGCTCACCGACACCTCGGCCCTCTTCGACTTCAACCACCCGCTGGCCGGCCAGGCCGTCCACTTCGAAGTCGAAATCATCGGAATCCTGTAAACCTCCCATGGAAATCATCCTCGCCAACCCCCGCGGCTTCTGCGCCGGCGTCGAACGCGCCATTGCCATCGTCGAACGCGCCCTCGAAAAATTCGGCGCGCCGATCTACGTGCGCCACGAGGTCGTGCACAACAAATTCGTCTGCGACGACCTGCGCGCGAAAGGGGCCGTGTTCGTCGAGGAACTGAGCGAGGTCCCGGCGGGCAATACGGTCATCTTCAGCGCCCACGGCGTCTCCCTGGCCGTCCGCGAAGAAGCCGAGGCGCGCGGCCTGAAGGTGTTCGACGCGACCTGCCCGCTGGTCACCAAGGTGCACATCGAAGTGGCGCGCATGCACGCGCAAAAGCGCGAGATCGTGATGATCGGCCACAAGGGGCACCCCGAAGTCGAAGGGACGATGGGGCAAAGCAACGGCGGCATGCATCTGGTCGAAAACGTCGAAGACGTGGCCGCCCTCGCCGTCGCGCCCGACGTCCATCTGGCCTACGTGACGCAAACCACGCTCTCGATCGACGACGCCGCCGCCGTGATCGCCGCCCTGCGCGAGCGCTTCCCCGACATCCAGGGCCCGAAGAAGGACGACATCTGCTACGCCACCCAGAACCGCCAGGACGCTGTCAAGGCCCTGGCCGCCAAGGCGGAGGTTGTCATCGTCGTCGGCAGCCCGAACAGCTCGAACTCGAACCGTCTGCGTGAAGTCGCAGAAAAGCAGGGCATCCCGGCCTTCCTCGTCGACTCGGCCGCCGATCTCGACAAGCTGCCGCTGCAGAGCAAGAGCATCGGCCTGACGGCCGGCGCCTCGGCGCCCGAATGGCTGGTCCAGGCAGTCGTCGACAAGCTGCGCGCCGGCGGAGGCGAACTGCACCTGCTGGAAGGTACGCCCGAAAACGTCTCGTTTCCGCTGCCGCGCGAACTGGCGTAATCCAGCATCGCCCCCCGCTCAACGGCGGGAAGCAACCGTTGATCGCCTCGCCGTGGATTAATCCACCCATTTGTGTTTTATTCGATACGTCAGCATCGACACCAATGGACGGTCATGAAGCGAAACAATGGATTCACCCTGATTGAATTATTGGTCGTTCTCGCGATCATCGGCATTCTGGCAGCCATTGCGTATCCGAATTACTCGGAATACGTCCTACGCAGCAAATTATCCGAAGCCAGGGCCAAGCTCTCTGAAATGCGCGTCAGGCTGGAGCAGTTCTATCAGGACAAACGCACCTATCTTGGCGCATGCGTTACCGGCACGGTCGCTCCGCTCCCGACCGATGGACAGTTCTTCACATATGAATGCGACCTGCAGGCCGATACTTACGTTGTGACAGCCACCGGAATCGTCAGCCAAGGAACCGGCGACTTCGTATTCAAAATCGATCAGGCAAATGTGCGCTCGACAACCGGTGTTCCAGCCGGCTGGGCAACCAGCGCCACGTGCTGGATACGCAACAAGAGCGGCGGCTGCTGACATGAAACGCACAGGCGGATTCACGCTCGTCGAACTAGCGGTCACGCTCGCCGTGCTCGGCATCATTCTCGGAATCGCCGTCCCGAGCTTCGCCTCCTGGTTACTCAAACTGCAAATCCGTAACGCCGCGGAAGGAATGCTGCACGGACTGCAACTCGCCCGAACGGAAGCGATCAAGCGCAACAGCCCCGTCACACTGACGCTTACCGGCGGCACGGGCTGGACGATCACCGACGGCAGTGGCGCGGTTATGCAGGCACGACCAAGCGGCGAAGGATCACAAGCCGCTTTCATCACGGTCACGACCCCCAGCGAGAGCTTTCCTTTCCCGATGACATTCAGCAGCTTGGGCCGCCTGACAAGTGCCGGTGCCACAACACCAGTAACCGGCGCAACCCTGTCTGCAGTTGGTATATCAGGGGCAGACTGCACCGCTGCGGGGCCGGAGAGCTGCCTCGTTGTTCAGGTATCGGTCGGAGGACAAATCCGGATGTGCGACCCAAGCCCCAGCGCAACACCGCCCCGGGCGTGCTAAGGAATCACCATGAGAAGTCAACAATCCGGATTTTTGTTGATCGAAGGATTGATCGCCATTTTAATTTTCTCCTTCGGCATCCTTGCTCTAGTGGCACTGCAGGCGGTTGTAGTCAAGGAAGTTGGCGAAGCCAAATTCCGGATGGAAGCAACACAGTTCGCCAATCAACTGATCGGACAAATGTGGGCCGACGACAAACTCACTCTCTCGATCAACTACGCCTCTCCCGATGGTTCGCGCTACACCCAGTGGAAGGATGAGGTCGTCGCCGCTAACAGTCTCCCAGGCGCTGCCACAAAGCCTCCAACCGTCGTCTTCAACGGCAGCAATCAGGTAACCGTTTCCATATTCTGGAAACAACCCGGAGCCGACGTAGCTCACGAATATGTTGTCATTACGCAGTTGCAATAGAGGGAGATTGACCTTGAGATCGATTACCAGGCCACTTCCGAAGCAAGAATACGGACTCTCGCTCGTCGAATTGATGATAGGACTCACCATTTCCATGATCGCAATATTGATCATGCAGCAGATGGTCGTATTTTTTGACACGCAGAAACGCGGCAGTTCCGGCGGCGCCGACGCACAAAATACCGGCATGATCGCAATGCACACACTGGAGAGCGATATTCGACAGGCTGGTTACGGGTTAGCCTCACTCGACACGCTCTACTGCACCATGCAAACCAGCCTTCCTTCCAATGGTCGCCGCCTTATCCCGATCATGATAATCCCGGACGGCACGGCTCGTACTAGCACCTCCAATCTCTTGGGTATCCCGCCAGGAGATGCTGGAAACGATATCGTTGCACTGATTTACGGCCATACTTCAGCAACCCCTGAAGGCGTTCCGATTTCGGGCGCCCTAGGAAGCGACACATATCTTTTTGGCAAGAATACGACGGGCTTCAACAACGACGACTGGGTGCTTGCAGCTCAAGAGGGGCAGCCCTGTACGCTAGCAAAAGTATCTGCCGTAGTCGCCTCCCCTCCAAAAATCACGGTTGACTACCCGTCTACCGGGGCAACTTATGCTGCCAACGCTGCCAACGTATTTAATCTTGGCAGCAAAGGCATGACCATGCGGGTATATGCTATCCGCAACGGCAATTTGACGGTTTGTGATTTTTGGTCCAACGATTGTTCGGCTGACTTGAGCGGTATGACTTCTGCAGCAGTGAATGCCCTATGGGTACCGATCGCCAGCAACATCGTCGGACTACGCATGCAATACGGCTGGGACACCAGCGCCACTGCGGATATGCGAGTCGACACTTACTGTCGCTCGCATCTGACGACCGCATCGCCGACCTGCCCAACTCCCGACGGCAGCAATACAACGCCGGCTACGACACCAAATGCAGCATGCGACTGGACGCGTATTCTCGCCCTCCGCCTTGCCTTGGTTTCACGTAGTGCGGACAAGAATCCGGAGGCTATCAACGTCTCCGATGCCAACATCAAACTTTGGCCCGACCAAGTCTCCGACCCAGCGGCTCCCAGCCCTACGACCACCGGACCGAGCTTCGCCATCCCCGACCGGCAGTATCGCTACAAAGTTTTCCAGAGCACGACCCCCCTCCGCAACGTCATCTGGCTTGGAGCCCAGTCATCATGCTCGTAGCACAAAAAAAACAATCTGGGCTAGCGCTGGTCATTGCGCTCATCATGCTCGTTGTCATGACGCTCGGTGCTATCGCAATGGTGCGCTCGATGGACACGACAACCCTGATTGCAGGCAACCTCGCCTTCCGACAGAGCGCCACTTATGCTGGTGACGTCGGGGTGGAAAACGCAATAGCTTGGCTGAACGGCTCCAGCAAGGAAACTCTGACTTGCGGAGCAATCGGCAACGATCTCGCCGTCTGCCCGGCCGGCTACAAATCAAATGGCGGCAATACGACAGATACCCCTTCCGCCGGACAAACCTGGGATGCATTCTGGATGGAAAATCTTGACGCCAGTGCCGTCAAACTACCGGAGGATGCCAGCAAAAACACTGTGTCCTGGTTTATTCACCGCCTTTGCGCAGGAGCAGGCGCACTAACCGCGTCCGGTTCCAATTGCGTCGAAACACCGTCGATTGCCAGCGCCAGCGGCAATTCCAAGCGCTCCGGCACCACCAAGTTTCAAGCCTCGTCACAGGTTTACTACCGAATCACAGTTCGAGTCGCCGGCAAAAAAAATACGGTCAGCTATGTTCAGGCGATTGTCGCCCTTTAGGCTGCACCGCGCGCCAGAAACAGGAGAAGAATCATGAATAACTTTCCTATCGCGAAAATCACCGCCCTGCTCGCCACCTGCGTTTTAGCACTGTATTCAGCGCTGACGCCAGCTGCATCGACCGACATCGCGAACTCTCCCGTCGTCACCTCCGAGAGCAATGCGACCCCCGTTCCTCCAAACCTCATGTTCATCGTGGACGACTCAGGCAGTATGGCTTGGGATTTCCTGCCGGACTGGGCCAACGACTATTTCTGCAAACGCGCCAGCGGCTCTGTCAAGACGAGCAACTCCAACGATAGTTACTCGATAAACTCACTCTGCTGTCGCAATCGAACAGGGAGTAGCGACACTTGCATGAAAGGCAGCTCCTACGGGACCACGGGAAGTTCTGCGCCGAGAAGCGATCTTCCCCTGACCTCCAGCGACTTCAACAGCGCTTACTACAATCCGGCAATCACCTACACGCCCCCAAAAAATGCAGACGGCACCAGCCGCCCAAGCCTGACCTGCGAGAACACTGGCGGTACAGTTTCCGGGAACGATTGCATCAACGGTTGGAGTGCAGTAAAGCTCGATGATTACGGAATTCAGGAAACTTCGAGCACGAAACTCAACCTCGTGACCAACTACCCGGACGTCGAGTGGTGCAGCGATAGTGGGCGTACCACTTGCCGAAAAAACAGCAATTACTTCTACCCGAATCAGATTTACAAATTCTTCAACGGAACGAGAGGGAATCCCTATTACTACGCCATAAGCCCCGGTGAATATTGCGATTCCGATAAATTGACCAATTGTACGGCTGCATCGGCCCCCACCGGGGCGTACACGATTCCCGCTCGGCTCCGCTGGTGCAGCGATACTGCACTCACTGTCTGCCAAGGCATCAAAAACGCGACCTTTCAATACCCACGCTACCCGACACTGATGCCCTCTGACAGTAGCTCAGGTAGTGTCACCACGGAGTTCACGGTCAGCGGCAGCGCAACGAACAGCAGCAACAGAACAACGACCATCACGGGAATCACAGTAGGAACGGGACCGGCCATAATCACCAGTGCCACCATTGGAAGCACCTCCGTAGACACGGTCAGCGGCAACATCATCACCAACATCGGCAACGGCTATTCCGCTTCAGCCAAGACATGCTCCACGGCAAGTGGCACCCGAACCTGCACCTTCACTGTCATGGCGCCTTCTAGCGGAACCTGTCCGTCCGGCGCCATTACTGCATCGACCACTGTCTCGGGGTCGGGCACCAACATCACCGTCAGCGCCACACCGCAATTCACGAGTTGCCGTACGCCGGGAAATTTTACGCGCATTGATCTTCTTCCCGGCATTGACTACCCCTTGCCAGGAAGCAACAGCAGAGGGGCGAATCGCACGGACTGCAATCCGCAAGCAACGACCTGCACTTACCTGGAAGAGATGACCAATTTCGCCAACTGGTTCACCTATTACCGGACCCGTATGCAGATGATGAAAACGGCATCCAGCCTGGCTTTTTCCGGCATTGGCGACAGCTACCGGGTAGGCTACATGACCATCAATAACAACAATAGCAGTACGTCTGTAGCGGGGAGTAGCGGCGACTTCCTGAACATAGACACCTTCAACACCACGCAGAAGGGAAACTGGTACTCCAAGCTTTTTTCGGCCAAGCCCAACAACGGCACCCCCTTGCGCTCGGCACTCTCCACCGCTGGACTGATCTACGGAGGAATCCTGAATGGAGCAACCCTGAACGGATCCGCGGTCTCCGACCCGGTCCTCTACTCCTGCCAGAAACACTTCACCATTCTCTCGACCGACGGTTACTGGAACACAGGGAACGACAGCGGCTGCTCCGGTCGCAGTGGCGCAGGCTGCAAATTGGACCAAACCTCGGCCATCGGTAATGCTGACGGCGCAGGGTCCCGCCCCTATTCTGACGGCGCAGTAGCAACGGTAACGACCGTCACCCGCTTCACTACGGTAGAAAGCTACGAATCGGTTCAAAAAACGACAACCACGTTTCCTTGGACACGCAATTCGATCACGGTTTCGGGAACGAAAAACTGCAACTACAATCGCAACGGCAAAAACTCCGGATACACCTTAACTACGCAGCCCCAAGTGTACAATCAGGTCGTGGTCGGCGAGACCACAAAGAACTACACCGACACAAGCTATTACGATACAACGGAGATCACCACCAACGGTAAACCCACGTCGAGCACCGTGAGCGGCACGACGACGACCCGTAACGTGACCAGCAGCGTCATTGTCCCGGAAGTGGGAAAAAGCGATCCCGCCCCCACTGCAGGCACAACGTTCACCAACAATGGCTCTCCCAGTTCCACCTGCGTAGCCACCTCCCCTGGCAACAGCTTCACCGCACCGGTTCGCGGCACACCGACAGAAGTCGGCAACAACACGGCAACCGTAGATATCAAATCGACCAACGGCCCCACGGCGGGAACGCCAAGAATCACAACAGTGACCGCAGGTGGCGTCAGCGACTCGCTGGCCGACGTTGCGTATTACTACTACAACACCGACCTGCGCACCGCGGGCTCGACCAACGCAACAACCGGAGTCGACGTAGGCACCGGCGACCCGGTTCCGGGCTCGAGCACTTACACAAACAGTTTCCAGCGCATGAATACCTACACATTAGGCCTTGGAATTGACGGCTACATGAAATTCCAGAGCAATTATGCGTCGGTTGAAACCGGAGACTTTTACGATATCGCCGCGTCCAACGACTCAAGCGCCAGTAAATGCACTTGGCAGGCCGCCGGATCGACTTGCAACTGGCCTGCGCCAAGCAACGACTCGCAGGCAAACATCGACGATCTATGGCATGCCGCCGTCAACGGTCACGGCGCCTATTTCAGCGCGAAATCGTCGGCTGATTTGGCCAACGGCCTAACAAGCGCCCTGAGCAGCATTAGCGCAAAAAATGGCGCAGCGGCAGCGGCTACGACAAGCAATCCAAACATCACGTCGGGCGACAATTTCCTGTTCAGTTCCGAATTCCGGACCAGTGAATGGACAAGCTCGCTCACCCGTCTGACGATCGACCCCAGGACAGGCCGCATCATCACCACAGAAGAAGACGGCACAGTCACTCCGGTCGTCGACTGGGATGCACAGAAGAAACTCGATAGCCGCGTCTCGGCAAACACCGACTCACGGACCATCTACACCTTCGCATCGGACACCACGCAAACGGCCTTCTGCGGATCGAACTACGCATCTTCGAGCAAACTCAAACCTCTTTGTTGGACAGGAGCGGATGGAGTCTATCCGGGCGATACCTCGCTGAACACAACCGAACAGTCTTACTTCTCCGGAGCGGGCATCGCCTCCCTGCCTCAGTTTTGCGCAACAGGCACCTATACCTTAACCGGTGAATCCGTCCCCAGAAACTGCCTCACCGAAGCGCAAAAGACTGACGCGTCCGGAAAGAAGCTGGTCAATTTCCTGCGCGGCCAGACTGGCTATGAAAATCTCTACTACCGCAAACGGACGCACACCCTCGGAGACATCGTTTCCTCTGAGGCTGCCTATGTCAAAGCGCCACGAGTAAGCTACTCGGACGCTGGCTTTACCGAATTCAAGTATGGGCATAACCCCAACGCAGATGGAATGGTCTATGTCGCCGCCAACGACGGCATGCTGCATGCATTCAACGCGACGACCGGGGAGGAAAGCTGGGCGTATATTCCTAGCATGGTCATACCAAAAATGTTCAATTTAGCCTCGACCAATTACGCCAATGACCACAAGTTCCTGCTCGATGGCACGCCGGTAGTCGACTATGTTTCCATTGGAGGGGTCTGGAAAACCATCCTGGTCGGCGGTCTCGGCGCAGGAGGGGCTGGTTTCTATGCACTGGATATCACTGATCCGACAACCCCGAAAGGCCTTTGGGAATTCAAGCAGAAAACGACATCTTGTGCGGCCACCGCGGCGCAGGCGATCGGGCAGACCGCTGACTGCGACCTTGGCTACAGTTTTGGCAACCCTGTTATCACAAAACTGGAAGACGGAACTTGGGTTGTCCTCGTAACCTCTGGTTACAACAACAATACTCCGGGAGATGGAGGGGGCTACCTTTACGTACTTGATGCAGGAACCGGCACCATCATCAACAAGATCGGCACCGGTGTCGGAAGCAACAGCGCGATTACGGGCGTATGCGATACTGCGCCTTGCCCGAGCGGTTTGGCAAAAATCGCAGCATGGGTCGACAGCCCCGATACAAACAACACCACCAAGCGAGTTTATGGCGGAGATATGTTCGGCAATCTGTGGCGTTTCGACATCAACAACAACATCGGAACCGCAGGCTACGACGCACAATTACTAGCTGAGTTCAAAGGTCCAACCGGAGCATTGCAGCCGATCACGGCGCGCCCGGAACTTGCCGAAAGCAATGGCATTGCCCTCGTGTTAGTGGGAACGGGCCGACTACTTGGCGATTCCGATAAATCAGATACCTTACAGACGGGGGCCAACCGACAGTCCTTCTATGCCATCAAAGACCCTCTCACGGGAACAGGCTGGGGAAATGTCCGCGACGCCGGGCTAGTGCAACAAACACTGACGATAGACGCCTCGACAGAAAGCCGTACCGGTTCAAAAAACTCGGTAACGCTAGCAACGGTTCCCGGCTGGTTCGTCGACTTTCCTGACGCGGGTGAGCGCTCCTATACTGATCCCGCGCTAGCCTTGGGAACAATCACCTTCACCACCAATTTGCCACTTGGAACCGCCTGCTCATCGAGTGGAGAGAGTTTCATTTACTTCTTCGATTACCGCTCCGGCATGCCGATTACCACTTACGTCGGAGTCAAACTGGCAAATGCACTCGCAACCCGCCCGGTCGTTGTTCAACTGGAAGGCGGCGCGGTACGCAGTATTACACGCTTGTCGGACACCTCGACCGACATCCGGGATGTACCTATCGGCAGCGCCAGCACCACTGCTCGCCGAGTTTCCTGGCGGCAACTGATTGAGGACTGAGACATCGAGAGCCGGAGCGGCTGATGCCATTCCGGCTCTCCTGCGAGCGCTCCTCGTTTCAGCCGGTCTTCATGCGCTCGTCCTCACCTCGATCCCCCTCTCCGGGCAAGACAATACGAGGACCGGCGTGCATACGCCAAAGAAGATTCACGCCACTCTCACCACCACGAAGGTAGCGGATACGAAGGTAGTCATCAGCGATCTCCTTCCCCACCTGCCAGCCCTCCCTTCGCCAGTCCCCGCTAACGCACCCAAACCGGAAGCGTTTCCGTCTGGGGAGGAGTCGACAATCGACGGCAGGGACACAGCTACTCCGCAGCCAGAAATCGGCGTCATCGTGACGCCACCACGCTATTACACACTACGCGAACTCGATGTTCCACCTTACGTGCTCGAATCTCCGTCTGACGACCCACCGGAATTGCTCGGTCGCACTGAAAACGGGTATGTCGTGCTCGAGCTATGGATCGCCGATAGCGGACAAGTTGCCAAGGCTGGAGTGCTGACGTCGGACCTGCCGGAAGAATTCGGACAAGGCGCCCTGGCTACCTTCGCCGCAACTCGCTTCTCTCCCGGCCGAAAAGACGGCGCGGCCGTCCACTCCTATATACGCATGAAGGTATTTTTCGGTCCGGAATCCATCAGAGATGGCGGGGAGAAACGGCATTTACCCGCACAGCGACTGACGCCCCCCTGATGAATACCCGGATCTTTTCCCGCCCCCTTCCAACGGCATCCGAACAACAGTTGCCTAGCCAGCACTCGCTCTATATAATGCGTCGCCTTGGAAGCCGCTGTAGCTCAGTCGGTAGAGCAGCGCATTCGTAATGCGAAGGTCACCAGTTCGATTCCGGTCAGCGGCACCAACTGAAGTCATGAAAAAAGCCCATCTTCGATGGGCTTTTTTCGTTCACGCGCTTTTCTTCAATCCAGTTTCGCCAGCTTCGATTTCGCCAGCGGCGGGTTCTTGGCGAAGTATTTCCGAATCCCCGAGAGGATCGCATCGGCCATCTTGTCCTGGTAAGCATCGTCATTCAGGCGCTTCTCCTCCTCCGGGTTGGAGATGAAGGCCGTTTCCACCAGGATCGAAGGAATGTCCGGCGCCTTGAGCACCGCAAAACCGGCCTGCTCGACGCTGGCCTTGTGCAGCGTGTTGATGCCGCCCAGTTCGTTGAGCACGGCCTTGCCGAGTTTCAGACTGTCGTTGATGGTCGCCGTTTGCGAAAGGTCGAGCAGCGTGCGTGCGAGCATCGGGTCCTTGACGCCGATGTTCACGCCGCCGATCAGGTCGGCGGCGTTTTCCTTCTGCGCCAGGTAGCGCGCCGCCGAACTCGACGCACCGCTCTCGGAGAGCACGAAGACCGACGAGCCGCGCGCGTCTGGCTTGATGAAAGCGTCGGCGTGAATCGAGACGAACAGATCCGACTGGATGCGCCGCGCCTTCTGCACGCGTACCTGCAGCGGCACGAAAAAGTCCGAATCGCGCGTGAGCACGGCGCGCATATTGGGCTCCGCATCGATGCGCGCCTTCAGCCGCTTGGCGACGGCCAGCGTCACGTTCTTCTCGTAACTGCCGCCGCGTCCGACGGCGCCCGGATCTTCACCGCCATGCCCGGGATCGAGCGTGATCGTAACCAGGCGATCAACCACCGGCTTGCCCGGACGCTTCGGCTCGGCACGCACCTCGGCGACGGTCTCGCTCCGGGATTCCGTCTTGCCGCCCGCCTTACCGTCCGAACGGTTCTCCGTCGCCAGCGGCTCCAGTTCCTTCTTGTCGAGCAGGGAAAGCAGCGGATCCGGCGGTTCGAGCGGATACACGTCGAGCACCAGTCGATGGCCGTACTCGCCGACCGGCGGCAGAACGAAAACCTGCGGCCGCACCTCGTTCTTGAGCTCCATGACGAGGCGCACGACACCGGGCTTGAAACGCCCGGCGCGCAGCAGCTTGATGTTCGGATCGTCCGCCGCGACCTTGTTGGCCAGCCCTTCAAGCACGTTGTTGAACTCGATGCCTTCGAGGTCGACCACCAGCCGCTCGGGATTCTTCACCGTGAAGTGGGAATACTTGAGCGGCACGTCGTATTCGATCGCGACCCGGGTGTAGTCGGGTGCCGGCCAGACCCGGACGGCGAGAATGCTCGGCGAAGCCTGCGCGCGCGCGGCGCGCGCCAGCGGCGTGACCGAAAGGAGCAGCGCCGCGCCGGCGCAGCGGATCAGTTCCCGGCGGGCGGCCAGCGGCTTTGCAGTGTGTTCAGACATGCCCTTCCCTTCTCGCTGGCAGCAACCAGCTCGAGTTGGCGGCCGTCACCGGCAAAGCGGAAAACGAGGGCGACGTCCGGCGGCGGGACATGGCCGGCGGCCTTTTCAGGCCACTCGACCAGACACACGGCATCGTCGCGGAAATACTCGCCCAGCCCAGCATCTTCAAACTCTTCCGGATGATTGAAACGATAAAAATCAAAGTGATACCAGTATATGCTCGAAACAACGTAAACTTCAACCAGCGTATAGGTCGGACTCTTCACCGGCCCCTTGTGCCCCAAGGCGCGAAGCAGCGCGCGCGTCAGCGTCGTCTTGCCCGCGCCAAGCTCGCCGTCGAGCCAGACAACCATGCCCGGTTTGAGCAAGGGCGCCAGTTCCCGCCCGAGCGTCGCGGTCGCTTCTTCGTCCGGCAGATCGAGCGTGAACGCATGCGCGGACGGCACCGGCAGGGGATGAACGGGGCTAGAATTCGGGCTATGCAAGGGAAACACTCCGCAACGGATGCGAACACGGACGCCGCGACGCGCGGCGGAATGGATTTTGCCGCGCTCGCTCGCGACATCAAGATCTGGGGGCGCGAACTCGGCTTTGCCGAGATCGGCATTTCCGGCGCCGACGTTTCGGCCGCCACGCCGCGCCTCCTGCGCTGGCTGGAACTGGGCCGGCACGGCGAAATGGATTATATGGCCAAACACGCGGCGCTGCGTGCCGCGCCCCGGGCACTCGTCCCCGATACGCTGTCCGTCGTTTCCGTCCGCCTGCCCTACTGGCCAGAGGCCGCCGACGGCGAGCGGGTGCTCGCCAGCCCGGAACTCGGCTACGTTTCGCGCTACGCGCTCGGCCGCGACTATCACAAGACGATCCGCAACCGCCTGCAGAAACTCGCCGACCGCATCCGCGCCGCGGTCGACGCGGCGGCCCTGACCGACGCCTTCGCCTACCGCGTCTTTTCCGATTCGGCACCGGTCATGGAAGTCGAATTCGCCCGCCAGTCGGGTATCGCCTGGCGCGGCAAGCACACGCTCTCGCTCACCCGCTCGGGGTCCTGGCACTTCCTCGGCGACATCTACACGACGCTGCCGTTGCCGCCGGACGAAGCGATCAGCGAGCACTGCGGCGAATGCACGCGCTGCATTGACGTCTGCCCGACGGCGGCCATCGTCGCGCCCTACGAAGTCGACGCCCGGCGCTGCATCTCCTACCTCACCATCGAATTGCACGGCGCCATCCCGGAGGCGTTCCGCCCGTTGATCGGCAACCGCATCTACGGCTGCGACGACTGCCAGCTGCACTGCCCGTGGAATCGCTTCGCGCAGGTCGGCGACCCGGATTTCGCCGTACGCAACGGACTCGACCGGGCGGCGCTGAGCGAGCTCTTCGCCTGGAGTGCCGACGAGTTCGACGCGCGCCTCGCTGGCAGCCCGATCCGGCGCATCGGCCACGAACGCTGGCTGCGCAACATCGCCGTCGCGCTCGGCAACCAGTTGCGCATCGCCACCGGCCACGGACCGAATTCCGCGCCGTCTTCGCCGCCCGTTTCCGGCGGAGGCGCCGACCCCGCCGCCGACTCGATTCGTGCCGCGCTCCGCAGCCGGCGCGATCACCCGTCCGCCCTGGTGCGCGAGCACGTCGAATGGGCTCTCGCGCAAGGCGCCGACCGCCCCCGGCGGATTGAGCCGCGCGCTTGATTCGTTTCGCATTTCTTCTGGATATGGCGCCGCCTTGGCCGTAAAATGCTTGAAGGCAGCAGCAATCCTAGTAATATCGTTAACCGTGGCCGGCAGACATGAAGCGCCGGCCCCTGAAACAGGGCAAACCCGTTGAAAAGCGGGGACGCAAAGTCACCGGCCTACAGTCAGCCGCAGCGCGGCCGGCCAGGGTAGCGGGACCGCCAGAGAGAGAGGTTGATGGTGACCCATCCCCCAATGTATCGCGCGACCAGTGCCACGACGCCGGCGCCCCGTTTTTGCGGGCGCCGCTTGCGCGCCCCCGCGTTCGCGCCGGACGCTCTTCCTGCATCGGCCCTGCCGGAATTTGCCGCCATGCAACGCGCAGCGGCTTCGTACAAAGGGCATCGCCATGGGCACAACTGCTTCTAACAAGGTCATCGCGCTGAACGGGCTCGGCCGCGACCGCAGCCCCGGGCAACGCATCCTCGCCGAATGCCGCGATCAGCTGATCGACAGCCTGAGCAGTTGGCTGCGCGAAGTCGCCGCGCCGATCACCGAGGAGCTCTTCGTCCTCGCAGACAGCACGCGCGAACGCCTGAAGCAGACGCGCTATCTCGACCTGCGCGCCGACATCGAAAAGGACTGGCCGCAACTCGTCGACGCCTTCCGCCGCGACCTGTTCGCCGAAGCCGAACGCAGCCTGCGCCAGAACAGCCTCGACGCGCCGAACACGGCGCCGCCGCTCGAAGTCCCCGATTTTGCCGGCCTGCAGCTGGTCGCCGACGAGGACCTCTCGGAACACATCGTGATCCGGGAATTTTCGGCCCAGCTCGCCGAAACCTGCGACGCCGAACTGTACGGCCTCGACCGTCGCATCGCCCTGCTGCAGGGGCGCGACGAACCGGTCGACGGCGGCAACCCGCTGGCGCCGCCGGTCATCTGCCAGGCCCTGACCGACGCCTGCGCCGCCCTCGGCTCGGACGCCGAGGATCGCCTGCTGCTCCTGCGCCGCCTGGAACGCCACCTGCATTCGGCGCTTCCGCCGATCTACCGGCAGATCAACGCCCGCCTGATCGAGCGCGGCATCATGCCCGACGTCAAGCGCACCTACCGGCGCAGCGCGGCCGGCAAGGAGACGGCGGCGAGCGGCTATGCCGCGCCGACGCTGAACGCCGGCGACGGCGGCGGCCAGTTCGGCGCGCCGCAAGGCGCCGGACAAGACATCCTCGCCACCATGCAGCGCCTCGTCCAGGCGCGCAGCGCGGCGCCCGGCCTGATGGGCATGCCGCCCGCCGGCGCGGGCACCGCCCTGCCGTTCGGCGCCGCGCCCGGCTCGCTGCCCGTAGGCGCGGCCGACGCGGCGATGCTCAGCCATCTCTTCCTCGCCTCGCTCGACGGCATGCAGCACGAAGCGGGAAGCGAGGCCGACGGCCCCATGGTCAACCGCGTGCGCATCGTGCGCGACTCGGACGCCGCGCGCCAGGTCGGCCCGCTCGAAGCCGTCACGATCGACATCGTGGCCATGCTCTTCGATTTCATCTTCGACGACGAGCACGTCCCGACCGCAGTCAAGGCGCTGATCAGCCGCCTGCAGATCCCGGTACTCAAGGTCGCCATGCTCGACCAGAGCTTCTTCGCCGACCGCTCGCACCCGGTGCGCCGCTTCCTCGGCGGCATTTCCGGCATCGCCATGCGCTGGGGGCACTCGGTCGACGAGAACGACCCGCTCTATCGCAAGCTCGCCGGTCTCGTCGAACGCATCCAGGACGAATTCGAGTCCGACGTCGAAATCTTCGGCACCGCCCTCGAGGAACTCGAAGCCGGCTTCGGCGAGCGCGAAAGCGAAGAGGACGCCACCGTCCAGGCCGCAGCGGAACTCGTCATCCGCCGCGAGAACGAAGCCAGCGCCCGGGAAATCGCCGAGCGCACGGTGCAGTCCTTCCGCACGCGCGCGCTGCCCGCTCTGCTCGACGCCTTCCTCGGCGAGCACTGGATCGACGCCCTGCAGAAGGTCGCGCTCGAACACGGCGTGGACAGCCCGTACTGGCAAGCCGCCGTCGAAACGATGGACGACCTGGAGTGGAGCGTCCAGCCCAAGAAATCGCAGGACGAACGCCTGCGCCTGATCAGCCTGCTTCCGCGCATGCTGACGCAGCTCAACAAGGGGCTGGACAGCGTCGACGCCGACCCGGACAGGCGCCGCGCCTTCTTCGACGCCCTCGTCGAATGCCACTCCGCGGCGCTCAAGGGCGAAACCCGCGCGCCCGCCCCCGCCGCCGCAAGCGCCGAACCCGCAGCACCCGCCGCGGGCACCGCTGCCGATCTGTCCCTGACGCCGCCGGGCGCGGACGCGATGGACGGCGAACTGCAGATCACGCGCAGCGTCGACAACGGCATCGAGGTCGAAGAGGTCGTCCTCGTCGGCGCCAGTCCGGTCTGGCGCGCCGACGACCGCGAGGCTTTCCGCCAGGTCGGCGAACTGGTGCGCGGCGACTGGGTCGATTTCCGCCAGGACGACGGCAGCCTCGCCCGCGAACGCCTCAACTGGATCAGCCCGCAGCGCGGCATCCTCGTCTTCAGCAACCACCGCTCGGCCAAGGCCATCTCCTTCTCGCCGGAAGCGCTGGCGCGCCAGATCCGCGACGGTCAGGCACGCATCGTGCACGACGAACCGCTCTTCGAACGCGCGCTCGACGGCGTCCTGCGCTCGCTGAACGCGGCCTGAGCGCCGCCTTCGGAGAAGCCCTCGCCGCATCTCCGCAACCGGAAACGAGGCCGGCCAACGCCGGCCTCGCCGTTTTCCCCTCCCGCCGCCCTCCCACCTCTTCTCCCGCATCCCGCGCTCTGTCGCCTAGCCGACAGACGCCCGGCCCACCACGCACTATCCTGAGAAAAATCGCCCGCGGCGACAAATCGGGGCGGCTTGCGGCGGATCGGGACACACCCCGGGAGGAGACGGCATGGAGCGCGACATCGAAGCCGACGCGATCGTCGTCGGCGGCGGCATCGCCGGCATTTGCGCGGCGCTGGAACTGCTCGACGCGGGGCGGACGGTGGCCCTCATCGAGCGCGACACGGCGGAGAATTTCGGCGGACTCGCCAGGGAAAGCTTCGGCGGCATGTTCCTCGTCGACACGCCCGAGCAGCGCCGCGCCGGCATCCGCGACAGCGCCGCGCTCGCGCTCGCCGACTGGCGCAGTTTCGCCGAATTTGGCGACGGCTCCGGCGCCGACGAACGCTGGCCGCGGGCCTGGGCCGAAGCCTACGTCGAGCGCTGCACGGCCGACGTCGGCGGCTGGCTGCGCGCCGCCGGCGTGCGCTACTTCGCCGTGCCCAACTGGGTCGAGCGCGGCCTCTACGTGCCCGGCAACTCGGTGCCGCGCTTCCACATGGTCTGGGGCACCGGTCAGGTGCTGAGCGACACGCTGGTCGCACGCCTCGAACGCCATCCGCGCCGCGAACGCCTCGCCCTGCACTTCGGCCACCGCGTCGAACGCCTGCTGACGCACGACGGCGCCGTGTGCGGCGTCGCCGGCCGCCGCGAGGACGACGGGCGCCCCTTTGCCGCGCACGCCGGCGGCGTGATCGTCGCCGCCGGCGGCATCAACGGCGACATCGAGCGCGTACGCCGCCACTGGCACGCCGACTGGCGGCAGCCGCCGGAAGTCATCCTCAACGGCTCGCACCGCTACGCCGACGGCACGCTGCACGACGCGGTGGCCGCGGCCGGCGGCCGCCTGACGCACCTCGACCGGATGTGGAACTACGCCGCCGGCGTGCATCACCCGCAGCCGCGCAAGCCGCTGCACGGACTCTCGCTGGTGCCGCCGCGCTCGGCGCTGTGGCTCGACTGGCGCGGCCGGCGCATCGGCCCGATGCCGCTGGTCAGCGGCTTCGACACGCGCGATCTGGTCGCCCGCGTCTGCGCGCAGGAGCGGCCCTACTCGTGGCAGCTGATAAACCGGCGCATCGCGCTCAAGGAACTCGCCGTCTCGGGCGCCGAGTTCAACCCTTCGATCCGCGAGCGCAGGCTGTTCGCCTTCCTGCGCGACGTGCTGCTCGGCAACCGCTGGCTGGTGGAGCGGATGACGCGCGAGTGCGAGGACTTTGTCGTCGCCGACACGCTGCCGCAGCTCGTCGAACGCATGAACGCGCTGAACGGCGACGCCGCCGTGCGCCTCGACGAGGTGCGCAACGCCGCCGAAAGCTACGACGCGACCATCGCGCGCGGCGAAGCCCTGCACAACGACGAGCAGCTGCGCCGCATCGCCGCCCTGCGCCGCTGGAAGGGCGACCGCGTGCGCACCTGCAAGTACCAGCCCATCCTCGATCCGCGCGCCGGCCCGCTGATCGCCGTGCGCGAGTTCATCATCAGCCGCAAGAGCCTGGGCGGCATCCAGACCGACCTCGACAGCCGCGTGCTCGACGCCGCCGGCCGCCCGATCTCCGGCCTGCTCGCGGCCGGCGAGGCGGCCGGCTTCGGCGGCGGCGGCATGCACGGCCTGCGCGCACTGGAAGGCACCTTCCTCGGCGGCTGCGTGCTGAGCGGACGGATCGCCGGCCGCAGCGCGGCCCGACTCACCTGAAAAGCAAGGAGACGACATGAAAAAGACCGGCGCCTGGCTGGCCGTACACGCCCTCGAAAACCTCGGCATCGAGTTCACCTTCGGCATCCCCGGCGTGCACAACACCGAGCTTTACGACGAGCTCAACAATTCGCCGCGCATCACGCCCATCCTCGTCACCCACGAGGGCGGCGGCGCGTTCATGGCCGACGCGGTGAGCCGCTGCTCGGCGCGCACCGGGACGCTGGTCATCGTCCCCGCCGCCGGCGCCACGCACGCCGCCAGCGGCATCGGCGAAGCCTTCCTCGACGGTATCCCGATGCTCGTCATCTGCGGCGGCATCCGCAGCGACCTCGGCAAGCGCTACCAACTGCACGAGATCGACCAGCACGCCTTCCTGCGCCCGCTGACCAAGGCCACCTTCCGCATTGAGCGGCACGACGAGATCGTGCCGACGATCTACGCCGCGCACCGCATCGCCAACGCCGGCGAGCCGGGGCCGGTCTTCGTCGAGATTCCGGTCAACCTCCAGCTCTTCCCCGCCGAGGTCGGCGCTCTCCCCGCGCTGCCGCCGCCCCCGGCGGCCCCGGCGGCGGTACCGGCCGACCTTGCGCGCGCCGCCGCATTGCTGCTTGCCGCGAAGAAGCCAGCGCTTTTCGTCGGCTGGGGGGCGCGCGGCGCCGCCGCGCAGACGCGCGCCATCGCCGACTTCCTGCAGGCGCCGGTGGCCACCACCCTGCAGGGACTCGCCGCCTTCCCGGCCGAGCACCCGCTGCACACCGGCTTCGGCTTCGGCGAAGCCGCCGTTCCGGCCGCGCGCAACGCCTTCGCCGGCTGCGACTGCCTGCTCGCCGTCGGCACCCGCTTCGGCGAGATCGCCACCGGCAGCTACGGCGTCGACGTACCGCCCGGACTAATCCACGTCGACATCAACCCGCAGGTCTTCGACGCCAACTACCCGGCCGCCGTCGCCATCGAGGGCGACGCCGCCACCGTGCTCGACGGCCTGCTCGCCGAACTGCGCCGGAGCGGCGAACCGCGCGCGCCGGACGGCGCCCGGCAACGGCGCATCGCCGCCGACAAGGCGGCCTACCTCGCCGCCTGGCTGGCGCACGACAGCCGCGGCCGGGTCAATCCAGCGCGCTTCTTCCAGGCCCTGCGCGCCGCGCTGCCCGACGACGCGATCGCCGTCGTCGACGACGGCAACCACACTTATCTGACCGCCGAACTCTTCCCGGTGCGCACGAGCGGCGCACTGATCGTGCCGACCGACTTCAACGCCATGGGCTACGCCGTCCCGGCGGCGATCGGCGCGCGCCTCGCCAATCCGGCGCGCGAGGTGTTCGCCATCGTCGGCGACGGCGCCTTCCAGATGACCTGCATGGAGATCGTCACCGCGACCCGCCTCGGACTCGGCATCGTCTACTTCGTCTTCAACGACGGCACGCTGTCGCAGATTGCGCAGGCCCAGGAAATCCCCTACAACCGCAAGCCGTGCACCACGCTCGGCGCGCTCGATCTGGCCGGCGTCGCCGCCGCCACCGGCGCCGACTACGTCGCGCTTTCCCGCGACGACGCCTGCGCGGAAGCGATTGCCGCCGCCCGCGCTGCGGCGGCGCGCGGCGGCCCGGTCATCGTCGACGTCGCCATCGACTACACCAAGCGCACGGCCTTCACGCAGGGCGCGGTGAGGACCAACTTCCGGCGCTTCCCGCTGGCCCAGCGCCTGCGCATGGCGGCGCGCGCGATGGCGCGCCGCGTCACCGGATAAGGACGGATAATCGGCGGCATTCCGACCGCAGGAGCACCGCCATGTCGAACGCCGCCGTCCGCCTCAGCCCCGGCGCCCGCGCCGCCCACCTGCCGCTGCTGCGCGGCGGGCGCTGGTTCCGCAGCGCCGCGCCGGCGCTGCAGGCCGCGCTGCTCGACGCCGCCGGCGAGCGCCGGCTGGCCGGCGGCGAGCGCCTGTTCGCGCGCGGCGACGCGGCCGACGGTCTCTACTGCGTGCTCGACGGCGCGCTGCGCGTGAGCGGCGTCGCCGAATCGGGCAAGGAGGCGCTGCTCCTCTTCCTCGAACCGCCGGCCTGGTTCGGCGAGATCGCGCTGTTCGACGGCGGCCCGCGCACGCACGACGCCTGGGCGGTCGATGCCTGCACCCTGCTGCAGGTGCCGCAGGACGCGCTGAACGCCCTGCTGCGCGCGCATCCCGAATACTGGCGCGACCTCGGCCTGCTGCTCGCCGACAAGCTGCGCCTCGCCTTCGTCGCCCTCGAAGGGATGACGCTGATGCCGGCGCCGATGCGCCTGGCGCAGCGTATTGCGATGATCGCCGACGGCTACGGCGAGGGTGCCGCCGCCGGCCGGCCGCTGATCCGCATCCCGCAGGATCAGCTTGCGCAGATGGTCGCGCTGTCGCGCCAGACGACCAACCAGATCCTGCGCGAGCTCGCGGCACAGGGCGTCGTGCGCCTGCGGCGGGGCGGCATCGAGATCGTCGACCTGGCGGCACTACGCGCCTGCGCCGGCGCGCCGGCGTGAACTTCCGTTGCCCGTGGCCCGCTCTCCTCGCCAAGCGTTTTTCCCGCCCGTTTTCACCGCCCGTCTCTCACTAGCCATTTCGACCGCCTGCATCATTCCGCTTGCAATTTCCGGGCGCCTGAAAAATAATTAACCAAGCGCTTGCTTGCTTAATTAATAATCAACCCGCCACGACGGACAAACGGAGACCGCCACATGAACGCACCGCACCGCAGCCCCTACCCGCACCTGCTCGCCCCGCTCGACCTCGGCTTCACGACGCTGAAGAACCGCGTCCTGATGGGCTCCATGCACACCGGGCTGGAAGAGGCGCCGAAGGGCTTCTCGCGCCTCGCCGCCTTCTACGCCGAGCGCGCGCGCGGCGGCGTCGCGCTGATCGTCACCGGCGGCATCGGCCCCAATCAGGACGGTGTGGTGATGCCCGGCGCGGCAGCGCTCGAAAACGAGGCGCACGCCGAAAAACACCGCAAGATCACCGACGCCGTGCACAAGGAAGGCGGCAAGATCGCCATGCAGATCCTGCACACCGGCCGCTACGCCTACCACCGCGGCGCCGTCGCGCCGTCCGCCGTGCAGGCGCCGATCTCGCCGGCCCGCCCGCGCGAGATGAGCGAAGAGGACATCCTGCGCACCATCGCCGACTACGCCAACTGCGCCAGACTCGCCCGCTTCGCCGGCTACGACGGCGTCGAGGTGATGGGCTCGGAAGGCTATCTGATCAACCAGTTCATCGCGCAGCAGACCAACTTCCGCACGGACGGCTGGGGCGGCGCCTTCGAAAACCGCATCCGCTTCGCCGTCGAAACGGTGCGCGCCGTGCGCGAGGCGTGCGGCAGCGACTTCATCATCATCTTCCGCCTGTCGATGCTCGACCTCGTCGAGGGCGGCAGCAGCTGGGACGAGATCGTCGCGCTGGCCAAGGCCATCGAGGCCGCCGGCGCCACCCTGATCAACACCGGCATCGGCTGGCACGAGGCACGCATCCCGACGATCGCCACCATGGTGCCGCGCGCCGCCTTCACCTGGGTCACCAAGCGCCTGATGGGCGAAGTGAAGATTCCGCTGATCACGACCAACCGCATCAACACGCCGCAGGTCGCCGAGGACGTGATCGCCTCCGGCTGCGCCGACATGGTCTCGATGGCGCGCCCCTTCCTAGCCGACGCCGATTTCGTGAACAAGGCGGCGGCCGATCGCGCCGACGAGATCAACACCTGCATCGCCTGCAACCAGGCCTGCCTCGACCACATCTTCAACGGCAAGCTGACCTCCTGCCTGGTCAATCCGCGCGCCTGCCACGAAACCGAACTCGTCGTCGCACCGGCCGCCGCGCCGAAGAAGGTCGCCGTCGTCGGCGCCGGCCCGGCCGGCATGGCCTGCGCCGCCACCGCCGCCGAGCGCGGCCACGCTGTCACGCTGTTCGACGCTTCGCCGGTCATCGGCGGCCAGTTCAACCTTGCCCGGCGCATTCCGGGCAAGGAGGAGTTCAACGAAACGCTGCGCTACTTCAAGCACCGGCTGGAAAAAGCCGGTGTCGCGCTCAAACTCGGCCGGCGCGTCGAAGCGGCCGACCTCGCCGGCTTCGACCATGTCGTGCTGGCCACCGGCATCGTGCCGCGCTCGCCCGCCCTGCCCGGCATCGACCACCCCAAGGTGACGAGCTACATCGACCTGATCGAGGGCCGCAAGGAAGCCGGCCGGCGCGTCGCGGTGATCGGCGCCGGCGGCATCGGCTTCGACGTCGGCGAATTCCTCACCCACGCGCACGACGGCAAGGACGAACTCACCCGCTTCCAGGACGAATGGGGCATCGACACCGCCTACGCCGCGCGCGGCGGCCTCAAGGCGCCGCACGACGACGCCGCGCCGCGCCAGGTCTGGCTGCTGCAGCGCAAGGCGAGCAAGGTCGGCGACGGGCTGGCCAAGACCACCGGCTGGATCCGCCGCACCCTGCTCAAGAAGCGCGGCGTCGCCATGCTTTCCGGCGTCAATTACGAACGGATCGACGACGCCGGCCTGCACATCACGGTCGACGGCCAGGCGCAGTGCCTGCCCGTCGATACGGTCGTGATCTGCGCCGGCCAGGAACCGCGCCGCGAACTCGAAGCCGGCCTGCGCGCGGCGAACGTCCCGCTCTCGCTGATCGGCGGCGCCGACGTCGCCGCGGAGCTTGACGCCAAGCGCGCCATCGACCAGGGCACGCGCCTGGCCGCCGCGCTGTAGGCCGTGGCGCGCGGTCGCAAGCCCCAGCCCCCCGACGCCAGCCGGCGCAGCGAACTGCTGCGCGCGGCGGCGCGCCTGTTCGTCGAGAAGGGCTTCGACGCGACGACCACGCGCGACATCGCGGAGGCCGTCGGCATGCGCTCGGGCAGCCCCTTCTACCACTTCCGCAGCAAGCAGGAACTGCTCAAGGCGGCGATGATCGGCGGCCTCGAAGCCGGCGCCGAGCGCCTGCGCGCGACCACGGCGGCAATCGCCGATCCGGAAGCGCGCCTGCGCGCGATGGTGCGCGCCCACCTCGGCAACCTGCTCGAAGGCGAATGCCCGGCGCCGATGCTGCTCGGCGAGACGCGCGCGCTCGACGCCGCCGAGCGCGCCGAGATCGCCGCCGCTTTCGACCGCTACCAGCAGCCCTGGCAGGAAACGCTCGAACAGCTGGCGGCAGCCGGCACGCTGGCCAGCGCGGCGCCGCCGACCCGCCTGCTGCTGTTCGGCATGCTCAACTGGACGACGCAGTGGTACCGCGCCGACGGCCCGCTGTCGCTCGACGAACTGGCCGAATCCTGCATCGCCCTGCTCCTCGGGCGCGCGCCGAAAGCGCCCGGAACGGCGGCGCCTCCCGAAGCTTCGGCGGGGCGGAACGCACAACGGAATACATCATGACAGCCCACCGCCGCCCCCTCGAAACCGTCACCGCGAGCGACGGCACCGCCCTCGCCGCCCGCTTCCACGCACCCCGCGGCGAAGGCAGCGCGCGCGGCGCCGTTCTGATCGTCCCCGCCATGGGCGTCGGCCAGGACTATTACGGCGCCTTCGCCGACTGGCTCGCCGAACAGGGCTACGCGGTCGCCACCTTCGACTATCGCGGCATGGGGCATTCGCGGCACGGCAGCCTGCGCGGCCTGCACGCCGACCTCGTCGACTGGGGCAGCCTCGACTGCGCCGCCGCGCTCGACGCGCTCGCCGAACGCTTTCCCGGCCTGCCGCTGTACTGGATCGGGCACAGCCTGGGCGGCCAGATCCTGCCCTTCTGCCCGCGGCACACGCGCCTCGCCAAGGCGATCACCGTCGCCACCGGCAGCGGCTACTGGCGCGAGAACACCTGGACGCTGCGCTGCTACGTGTGGTGGCTGTGGTATTTCGTCGTGCCGCTCGCGCTGCCGCTCTTCGGCTACTTCCCCGGTCGCCGCCTGCGCAAGGTCGGCGATCTGCCGCGCGGCGTCATGGCGCAATGGCGGCGCTGGTGCCTCGACCGCGACTACGCGGTCGGCGTCGAGGGGGAAGCGGTGCGCCGCCTGTACGCGGCGGTCGAAACGCCCATCGTCTCGCTTTCATTCACCGACGACGAGTTCATGTCGGCGCGCAACACCGAGTCGATCCACGCCTTCTACACCGGCGCGGCACGCACCATGACGCGCATCGCGCCACGGGAGATCGGCGTCAAGCGCATCGGCCACTTCGGCTTCTTCCGCCGGCGCTTCGCCGACACGCTGTGGCGGGGCCGGCTGCTGCCCGCCCTCGAAAGCTGAGGGAGCGGATCAGCCGAGCAGCAGGCTGAGAATCTCGCCGGAGACGACCAGCAGCGCGATCCACGCGCCGACGCCGGCCAGGCTGACCAGATTGGAGATGTAGTGCGCCTTCTGCGCGTCGCGCACGCCGAGCAGCGGGCGTACGCCGTGCCGGATCAGCGCCAGCGAGGCTACCCAGGCCAGCGTGACGACGCCGACGTTGAACCACAGGCTCGGCACGAACAGCGCCAGCGACGAGAGCCACAGGGGCACCGGCGCCACGGCGGCCAGCGCGTAGGCTTCCTCGAAGGCCGGATCGTGATCGCGCGCCATGCACATGCGGCGGATCAGCATGGCCATGAAGGACACCATGGCCAACTGCACGGCGAACAGCACGGCGCCGGACACCAGCAGCTGCGTCGCGCTTAGCGCCGGCACCGACAGCGGAAAAACGCGACCGGGATGGATCAGCTCCGCGTAGGCGTACATCACCGGCGGCACGATCGACATCGGCACGACCAGCCGCAGGAAGAGCTTGGTGACCGGCGGATGCAGGCGGGCCAACTCGCCCCAGCCGGTCGTTTCGGAGATGAACATTGCGGGAAGATTGGGAATCGACATGATGACGCTCCTTTTTCCGCCCGGCACGACGCGCTTCCCCGCAAACCGGAGCGAAGGGCTGGGCAACGCGGGAGCGGCGGCGGCGGATATGTGTTGGACCCCGCCCGCAGGCGGAGTTCCGGAAGCGCCGCCGGCCCGCTGCGGCGCGCCGGCAGACGGCGCGCCGGCAAAAAAAACAGGGCCGAAGCCCTGTTTTTCCTTGCCCGACGCAGCGGCAGGAATTACTTGCCGGCTTCGGTCGCCGGAGCGGCTTCGGCTTTCTTCGCCTTCTTGTGCTTCTTCGCCTTCTTGGCCTTGACCGGCTTGGCCGCCGGCTCGGCGGCCGGAGCCGCGGTCGCGGCAGGGGCCGTCGGGGCAGCGGCGGGTGCCTGCGCGTCGGCGGCGAAAGCGGAACCGGTGGCGAACACGGCGGCGATCAGTAGGGTAATCAGCTTCATTTTTGTTCCTCTCTGTTGGAAATGACAGGACCGTTCGAGCGGCCCCTTTCGACCACGAGATATTCGCGGGTCATTCCGATGAACGCGTCATCCCATCGCGGGTTGACCGCCGGAGGAAAAAACTACGCGACGACCGGCCGCGCCGGATCGCTGCACCATTCGCTCCACGAGCCGGCGTAGAGCCTGGCGCCGGGCAGCCCGGCGATTTCCATGGCCAGCAGGTTGTGGCAGGCGCTGACGCCCGAGCCGCACTGCATCACGACCTGCGCCGGAGCGACGCCGGCGAGCAGGGCGGAAAACTCGCGGCGCAGTTCAGCGGCCGGCCGGAAGCAGCCGTCGGCGTCGAGGTTGTCGCGAAAGAAGCGGTTGCGCGCGCCCGGAATGTGGCCGCCGACCCGGTCCAGCGTTTCGTTCTCGCCGCGGAAGCGGTCCGGGCTGCGCGCGTCGACGACACACAGTTCGCCGCCGTCGAGGTTGGCGAGCAGGGTGTCGGCATCCACCACCCAGTCGCGCGGCGCCGCCGCGAACACGGCGGGCGCCGGCTGCGGCACCGCGCGGGAGAGCGGCCGCCCCGCGGCCTGCCAGCCCTGGATGCCGCCGTCGAGCAGGGCCACCCGCTCGTGCCCGAGCCAGCGCAGCAGCCACCACAGGCGGCCGGCGATCATGCCGCCGGCGTCGTCGTAGGCGACGACCTGCGTCGAGTTCGAGACGCCGGCCGCCGCCAGCCGGGCGGCGAGGCGCTGCGGATCGGGCAGCGGATGCCGGCCGTTGCTGCCGGTCATCGGCCCGGAAAGATCGCGGTCGAGGTGCAGGAAGCTCGCGCCCGGCAGGTGGCCGGCAGCGTAGGCCGCCTCGCCGGCCGCCGGATCGGCGAGCTGGTGGCGGCAGTCGAAGACGCGCCAGCCGGCATCGTCGAGATGCGCGGCGAGCGTCGCGCCGTCGACCAGCGTCGTGAAACTCACGCGGGTTCGTCCGCTTCGCTCAGCCAGGCGCGCGCTTCGAGCTCGTCGTCGAAGATGCGCATGTCGGCACGCACGAAAATCTGCGACAGCCAGGCGCTCCAGGTCACCCACTGGCTGTCGGTGACGACGGCGATGCGCTTGAAGTCGTTGGCGTGCGAACGCGAGAAGACCAGTTCCTCCCACGCCACGTCGAGCGTGAAATCGGCCATCTGGCGCAGATCGAAGTAGAGGTCGACCGGCCCCTCGAACTTGATCTTGTAATTGATGAGCTCTTCGAATTCCTTGTAGTCGGCCAGCGTGAACTCGCCGAAAACGGTGACGTCCACACGGTTCGGCTGGTGGTCGGTAACGATCATGATGGCTCCGGTTGTTGGTTTTTTTTCAGTTTAGCATTACTGGGGGGCTAATCCTGCTCGGCCGGATTGGCGCGCGAGAAGCGGCTGGCCGCCATACCGCTGGCGACGATCAGGGCGATCGCCAGCCAGGCCTCGGGCGACAGCTTTTCCGCCCAGAACAGCATGCCGAACAGGCTGGCGAAGACGACCGTGGAGTAGGCCAGGCTGGCGGCGACGAGCGTCTTTCCCCGGCGGTAGGCGCGCGTCATTGCCAGTTGGGCGAGCGTGGCGAAAGCGCCGACTCCGAGCAGCAGCAATCCGGAACGCAGATCGACGGCATGGAAGCCCTGGACGGCCATCCAGGGCACGCTGAGCACGGTGGACAGCAGCGAGAAATAGAACACCGTGCGCGACTCGGTTTCGCCGCGCGCGCCGAGTTCGCGCACGTTGTAATAGGCCAGGCCGGCGAGGATGCCGGCACCGAGTCCGAGCAGTCCGCCGAGCAGCTGGTCGGCGTGCAGCGTCGGGCGCAGCAGCAGGACGACGCCGACGAAACCGAGCAGGAGCGCGCCGAGCATGCCGCCGCGCAGGCGCTGCCGGCCGAACCAGACGAGATAGAGCGCGAGGAAGAGCGGCGAGGTGTAGCTCAGGGTCACGGCGGTGGCCAGCGGCAGCATGGCGATCGCGTAGAAATAGAGCAACAGCGAGAAAAAACCGCTGGCCGCGCGCTGCAACTGGAAGCGCCAGTGCGGCGTCGCGATCGGCACGCCGCGCAGGCGCATCAGCGCGAACATGAAGCACAGCGAGATGGCGCTGCGGTAGAAGACGATCTCGGGCGCCGAAAAGTCGTCGGCGGCCAGCTTCACGCAAACGCCCATGCAGGCGAAGCAGAAGCTGGCGACGATCATCCAGAGGGATTGCATGGGGCGGAAGGCTGGCAGCCGGGGAGCGGAAGGCGCGGGCGCCGGAACGACACCCGCCTTACCGCCCCGACTCCCGGATCAGAGATGCGGCTCGAGGATGCGGCGGTAGAACTCGTGGAAGTGCTGCATGCCGTCTTCCATCGGCGACTGGTAGGGACCGACCTCGTTGCGCCCATCCTTCAGCAGCGCCAGGCGGCCGCGGTCCATGCGCTCGCCGATGTCGTCGTCCTCGATCGCCGTTTCCATGTAGGCTGCCTGCTCGGCCTCGACGAACTCGCGTTCGAAGAGAGCGATGTCCTCAGGGTAGTAAAACTCGACGACGTTGGTCGTCTTGTTCACGTCGGTCGGGATCAGCGTCGAGACGACGAGCACGTGCGGATACCACTCGACCATGATGTTCGGGTAGTAGGTCAGCCAGATCGCGCCCTGCGCCGGCTTGTCCTCGCCGTAGTAGTCGCGCACGGCCTTCTGCCAGCGCTCGTAGGGCTTGGAGCCGGACTTGAGCAGCGAGGTGACGCCGACCTGCTGCACCGAGTACCACTCGCCGAACTGCCAGGAAAGATCGTCGCAGGTGACGAAGTTGCCGAGCCCGGGGTGATACGGGACAACGTGATAATCCTCGAGATAGACCTCGATGAAGGTCTTCCAGTTGTAATTGCACTCGTGGATTTCGACCTTGTCGAGCTTGTAGCCCGAAAAGTCGAGCTTGTGCGCCACCTTCATGCCGGCCAGATCGGCCTGCGCCGAGCGCGGACCGCCGAACAGCAGGCCGTTCCAGCTCTCCATCTTGCGCTTGCCGAGGTGCAGGCAGGGATTCTGCGGAAAGTGCGGCGCGCCGATCAGTTCGCCGCCCGTGTCGTAAGTCCAGCGATGGATCGGGCAGACGATGTGGTTCGCCTTGCCCGAGCCCTGCAGCATGATCGCCTGCCGGTGGCGGCAGATGTTCGACATCTGCCACACCGCATCCTCGTTGCGGATCAGCATCTTGCTGTGGTCGAGCCACTCGAGCGAGCGGTAGTCGCCGAGCTCGGGAACCATCAGTTCGTGCCCGACATAACCCGGACCGGCATCGAAGAGAAGCTTCTTCTCCAACTCGAAGATCTTTTCGTCGAAATACCAGTTCACCGGCAGCTGTGAAACCGCGGGCTCGAGTTTGGCTGTGGATGCGATGTCGGACATTCCACTCCTCCGGGCAGGCAAAAAGGGGGCAGAAAATTGAGAAGACGGGCATTCTAGCCGCCTTTCCATTTGACCAGAAGCCCCTTCTTACGCTATTTTCGGCCGTTTCCTTTGGCCGTTTTCCCGGCCTCTCATCATGGCACGATCCAATACTGCAAACCCCGCACCCGAAGGCGCCGCGCATCGCGCCGGCGCGGCCGGCGAACTGAAGTTCGAGGCGGCCCTCGCCGAACTCGAACAGATCGTCCAAAACATGGAAGGCGGCCGCCTTCCGCTGGAAGAATCGCTCGCTGCCTATCGCCGCGGCACCGAGCTGCTCAAGCACTGCCAACAACAGCTCGGCGACGCCGAACACCAGGTCCAGATTCTCGAAAACGGCAGCCTGCGCGACTTTGCCGCCGGCAACGGAGACGCACCTTGAACGGCGGCGAAGCGGGCGCGGCAGCGCCCTTCCCCGACTGGATGCGCGCCGTGCAGACGCAGGTTGAGGCCGCGCTGTCGGCCGCCTTGCCGCCGGCCGAGGCGATCCCCGCCCGCCTGCATCAGGCCATGCGCTACGTCACGCTGGGCGGCGGCAAGCGCGTACGCCCGCTGCTCGCCTTCGCCGCCGGCGAACTGAGCGGCGCGACGCCGGAACGCCTGCAAACCGTCGCCAGCGCCGTCGAAATGATCCACGTCTATTCGCTGGTGCACGACGATCTGCCGTGCATGGACGACGACACGCTGCGCCGCGGCCGGCCGACCTGCCACGTCGAATACGACGAGCCGACCGCCCTGCTGGTCGGCGACAGCCTGCAGTCGCTGGCCTTCGACCTGCTCGCCTGCGATACCGGCGGCGATACCGGCGGCGATGCCGCGCAACAGCTCGAACTGGTGCGCCTGCTCGCCCACGCCAGCGGCTCCTGCGGCATGGCCGGCGGCCAGGCGATCGACCTCGGCTCGGTCGGCCAGGCGCTGACGCAGCCGGAACTCGAGTTGATGCACGCGCTCAAGACCGGCGCATTGATCCGCGCCGCGGTGCTCCTCGGCGCGCTGAGCGGCGCCCCGCTCGACGCCGCGCAGCGCGACGCGCTCGACCGCTTCGCCAAGCGCGTCGGACTGCTCTTCCAGGTGGTCGACGACATTCTCGACTGCACCGCCAGCACGGCGACGCTCGGCAAGACCGCCGGCAAGGACGCGGCATCCGACAAGCCGACCTACGTCAGCCTGCTCGGCCTCGAACGCGCCCGCGAATTCGCCGCCGATTTGCGCGCGCAGGCGCTCGCCGCACTCGCCGTCTTCGGCGCGCGCGGCCAGCGTCTGATCGAGCTGACCGATTTCATCACTCACCGCAAGTTCTAGGCACGGCTCGGCTCCGCCCGACCCAGCACACCCATGACCGCCTTCCCCCTGCTCGACACCATCACCGATCCGGCCGACCTGCGCCAGCTCGAACGCCGCCAGCTGCCGCAGCTGGCCGAGGAATTGCGCAGCTTTCTCGTCGAATCGGTCGCCAAAACGGGCGGACATCTCTCGTCCAACCTCGGCACGGTCGAGCTGACCGTCGCCCTGCACTACGTATTCGACACGCCGGGCGACCGCCTGGTGTGGGACGTCGGCCACCAGACCTACGCGCACAAGGTGCTCACCGGGCGACGCACGGGCATGGACCGGCTGCGCATGCACGGCGGCATTTCCGGCTTCCCCAAGCGTAGCGAAAGCGGGTACGACACCTTCGGCGTCGGCCACTCGTCAACCTCGATCTCGGCCGCGCTCGGCATGGCGCTCGCCGCCAAGATCAAGGGCGAAGCGCGCAAGACGGTGGCCATCATCGGCGACGGCGCGATGTCGGCCGGACAAGCGTTCGAAGCGCTGAACAACGCCGGCGTCGCCGACGCCGACATGCTCGTCATCCTCAACGACAACGACATGTCGATCTCGCAGCCGGTCGGCGCGCTGAACAAGTACCTCGCCCGCCTGTTTTCCGGCAGCACCTTCAACGCGGCGCGCAAGGCCGGCGAGAAGGTCCTCGGCGTCGCCCCCTCGCTGCTCGAGTTCGCCAAGCGCGCCGAAGAGCACGTCAAGGGCATGCTGACGCCGGGCACCCTGTTCGAAGAGCTCGGCTTCAACTACATCGGCCCGATCGACGGACACGACCTCGACTCGCTGGTGCCGACGCTGCAGAACATCAAGAAGCTCAAGGGCCCGCAGTTCCTGCATGTGATCACCAAGAAGGGCCAGGGCTACAAGCTCGCCGAAGCCGACCCCATCCTGTATCACGGCGTCTCCAAGTTCCAGCCGGAAATCGGCATCGAAGGCGCCAAGGACGGCAAGAGCGGCAGCAGCAAGCCGAGCTACACGCAAATTTTCGGCGACTGGCTGTGCGACATGGCCGCCGCCGATCCGAAGCTGGTCGGCATCACGCCGGCGATGCGCGAAGGCTCCGGCCTGGTGCGCTTCGCCGAGCTTTACCCCGAGCGCTACTACGACGTCGGCATCGCCGAGCAGCACGCCGTGACCTTCGCCGCCGGACTCGCCTGCGAAGGCCTGCGCCCGGTGCTGGCCATCTACTCGACCTTCCTGCAGCGCGGCTACGACCAGCTGGTGCACGACGTCGCCCTGCAGAACCTGCCGGTCGTCTTCGCGCTCGACCGCGGCGGTCTGGTCGGCGCCGACGGGCCGACGCATCACGGCACCTTCGACATCTCCTTCCTGACCTGCATCCCGAACATGGTGGTGATGGCGCCGGCCGACGAGGACGAATGCCGCAAGATGCTGACCACCGCCTACCGCATCGACGGCCCGAGCGCCGTGCGCTATCCGCGCGGCAGCGGCCCGGGCGCCGCCATCGACCGCGCGCTGACCGCCCTGCCCGTCGGCCAGGGCGAAATCCGCCGGCGCGGCAAGGACGTCGCCCTGCTCGCCTTCGGCAGCATGCTGACGCCGGCGCTCGCCGCAGGCGACGAACTCGACGCGACGGTGGCCAACATGCGCTTCGTCAAGCCGATCGACCGCGCGCTGATCGCCGAACTGGCGCGGGAACATTCCTTGCTGATCAGCGTCGAAGAAAATGCCGTGATCGGTGGCGCCGGCTCAGAAGTCGCCCGCGTTCTCGAGGAAATCGGCAGTTCGGCGCGACTCGTTCGCCTCGGACTGCCCGACCGCTTCATCGACCACGGCGACCAGGCGCTGCTGCTGGCCGAAGTCGGACTGGACCGCGACGGAATCGTCCGCGCCGCCCGCGACGCTTCGACACAGCAGGCCGAAAACCGCGCCTTCGGCACCTAAGCCATCGCCCGCCGAAACAGAATAACGATCAGGAACAGCAATGAACGCACCCCAGACCCCGCAACACACTGCCATGCCCGACGTCCAGGGCTTTACCGACACGCGACAGATCGCCATCAACAAGGTCGGGATCAAATCGATCCGCCACCCCGTGAAGGTGCTCGACAAGTCGAGCGGCGCGCAGCACACGATCGCCGTGTTCAACATGTACGTCGGCCTGCCGCACAACTTCAAGGGTACGCACATGTCGCGCTTCGTGGAGATTCTGAACAGCCACGAACGCGAAATTTCGGTCGAGAACTTCCCCGCCATGCTGCGCGACATGGTGCACAAGCTCGAGGCCGAAACCGGGCACATCGAGATGAACTTCCCCTACTTCATCAACAAGTCCGCCCCGATCTCCGGCGTGCAGAGTCTGATGGACTACGACGTGACGCTGATCGGCGAGATCAACCACGGGAAGATCGAATCGACGATCAAGGTCGTCGTGCCAGTAACCAGCCTCTGCCCCTGCTCGAAGAAAATTTCGGAGTACGGCGCGCATAACCAGCGCTCGCACGTCACGGTCACGGTGCGCATCAACCAGCACCTGTGGATCGAGGAAGTCGTCGAACTCGTCGAGCGCGAAGCCTCATGCGAACTCTTCGGCCTGCTCAAGCGCCCGGACGAGAAGTACGTCACCGAGCGCGCCTACGACAACCCCAAGTTCGTCGAGGACATGGTGCGCGACGTCGCCGCCCGCCTCAACGCCGAAGCCCGGGTCGACGCCTACACCGTCGAATCCGAGAACTTCGAGTCGATCCACAACCATTCGGCCTACGCGCTGATCGAGAACGTCAAGCGCTGAGCGCCGCGCCGGCCGCCTGGACGGGACCGCAATGAAAACGGGGCGGTGTCTTGCGACACCGCCCCGTTCTTTTTTTCAGCGCTTGCCGCCGGAGATTAAGCCTGCTGCTTGCGGACCAGCTTTTCCTTGATGCGCGCGGACTTGCCCGAACGCTCGCGGAGGTAGTACAGCTTGGCGCGACGCACGTCGCCGCGGCGCTTCACCTCGATCGCGGCAACCAGCGGCGAGTAGGTCTGGAAGGTACGCTCGACGCCTTCGCCGGACGAAATCTTGCGCACGACGAAGTTGGAGTTCAGACCGCGGTTACGCTTGGCGATGACGACGCCTTCGTAAGCCTGCAGACGCTCGCGCGTGCCTTCCTTGACCTTGACCTGGACGACGACGGTGTCGCCCGGCGCGAATTCGGGAATGGTCTTGCCCAGACGGGCGATTTCTTCTTGCTCGAGTTGCTGGATCAGATTCATTTTAAAACTCCGTTTAAGCGAAATTACGCTTTGTTTTCCTGACCGCATTGCTCCTGAAACTGCCCCAGGAGTTGCGTTTCCTCTTTCGACAACGAACGCCCCGCCAACAGCTCGGGTCGCCGCCGCCACGTCCGCCCCAGCGCCTGCTTCAGGCGCCAACGGCGAATCTGCTCGTGGTGACCGGACAACAGCACGTCCGGCACCCGCTGGCCTTCGTATTCCTCGGGCCGCGTATAGTGCGGGCAGTCCAGCAAGCCCGCGACAAACGAATCCTGTTGTGCCGATTCGGCGTCGTTGAGAACGCCCGGCAACTGCCTGACGACGGCATCCAGCAAGGCCATCGCCGGAATTTCGCCGCCCGAAAGCACGAAATCCCCGATCGAAATTTCCTCATCGACGCAGCGCTCGATCAAACGCTCATCGACGCCTTCATAGCGGCCGCACAGCAGCACGACGCCCTCGTCGCCCTGCGCCAGCCGCATCACGCGTTCGTGCGTCAGCGGCGCGCCCTGCGGCGAGAGGTATATCACGCGGCTGCGCGTCACGCCGGCCTTTGCCTGGCGTGCTTTCGCCGCGCCGATCGCCGCCTCCAGCGGCCCCGGCATCATCACCATGCCCGGTCCGCCCCCGTAAGGGCGATCGTCGACCGTGCGATGATTGTCGCTGGTGAAATCGCGCGGATTCTGGAAATCCAGAGTCCAGCGCCCCTCCTCCAGCGCCCGCCGCGTGACGCCCGACTGGGCGATGGCGGCAAACATCTCGGGAAACAGCGTCACCACGTCGGCGGCAAAACGCCCGACCGGGTTCACCAATCCGCTTCCCATTCGACACGAATTCTGCGCGCCGGCAGATCGACGTCGAGCACGACGGACTCGACGAAGGGCAACAGGCGCTCGGCGCTTTCGCCGTCGCCGACCCGCAACACATGGTTGGCCGGCGTTTCGATCAGCCCGAGCACGCGCCCGAGCGACTGACCTTTGCTATTCACGACATCCAGGCCGACCAAGTCGGCCCAGTAATACTCGTCCTTGCCCGGCTTCGGCAAGGCCGCGCGCGGCACGCCGACGAACATCCCCTGCATCGTTTCGGACGCATTGCGGTCCGGGATGCAATCGAGCTCGGCGATCAGCGTCTCGCCGTGCAGCTTGCAGCGGATCAGCTTCGCCTGCCGCCACAGCGCGGGGGCGTCGCTTTCGCGTCCGACCCACCAGTGGGACAGGCGCGCCCAGCCCTGCGGATCGTCGGCGAAGGGATGCACCCTCACCGCACCATGCACTCCGTAAGGCCCGACGATCTTGCCGAGAACGACGATATCAGCGGCGGCGTCGGCAGCGGAACCCGGCGCCGCGTCGGTCGAAGCCACGGCGAGCGACAGCTTAGGCTGCCTTGGCGGCGGACTGCTTGACCAGACGGGCGACCGTCGGGGACATCTGGGCGCCCTGCTGCTGCCAGTAGGTCAGGCGATCGGCGGCGATGCGCAGCGCTTCTTCCTTGCCCGAAGCGACCGGGTTGTAGAAGCCGATACGCTCGATGAAACGGCCATCGCGGCGGGCGCTGGAATCGGCCACGACCATATTGTAGAAGGGACGCTTTTTCGCGCCACCGCGGGCGAGACGAATGACAACCATGGTGATCTCTTCCGAATTCAGAAAAAGGGCAGGATTATAACAAGAAAGCACGGAAAAACAAGCCGATATTGCGCCGGCGGCCGGCGAAGTCCCTAAAATCAAGCGCTCTCATCGCGTGCGCCGTCCGCCGCCCAAGCGCCGCAGGTATAATGCGCGCTGCACTCTCCGGCCCCAGGCGCCCCGCTCGACGATATGACCGACCCCGTATTCGACTCCGCCGGCGAGGAGGCCGCGACCCCGCCCCAGGCCGATCTGCAGGCCATTTTCGCTTGGCTGGCGACACCGCCCGCCGCACGGGCCGACGACGATCTCCCCCTTCTGCGCGCCCACCTGGCCGCGCTGCGCGACGCCGCCGGCAGCCCGCAGGAGCGCGCGCACGCACTGGACCTCCTGTACGCGCGCTGCATGGCACTGGTCGAGCAGCTGACGCCATCGCTGAGCGCGGTCGAACTGCCGGTCCCGCGCAGGACGCGGCAGACGGTGCGCGGCACGCAGGCGGCGCTGCAGTTGCTGGCAGCGCTGCTGCGCGACGAGCCGGCGGCTGGCGAAACGGCGCACGGCGATGCGTACGACTTGCGCGATCCGCCGGAACAGCGCCTCTGGCGCTGCCTGAACGCCCTCTCCCGGCACCTGCTGATCAGCCATCTGGTCGCCGCGCCGGCCGGCGTCGGCATCTGGCAGCAGCTACACGCTGCCTACGCCGCGGCCCGACGCCTGCGGCTCGCGGAAAAGACGCCGGAGGGCGAGCGCTGCACGCTGCAGCACGTCTATTACGCCGCCGTGCTCATCGGCTGCGCCCAGCCGAGCGCATTCACGCCGCGCGAAATCGACTTCATCGCCGCCTACCTCGAACGCTTCGCCGACGAAGTCGAGCCGCTCGCCGGCGGCGGCGCGCAGATCGCCGACGCCGCCGAAGCCATGGAAGTCGGCGACGACCCCGGCGGCCTGTTCTGGATCGATCCGCTGCGCGACGCGGCGGGCTTCGCCTGGGCGCGAAAGCCGCCCGCCCCCGAAACCCAGGCCCTGCTCTTCTCCTGCGACCGCCTGGCGGCGCTTCTGCGGCGCCAGCTCGCCGCCCTCGACGCCGGGCAGACGCCGCAGCAGATCGGCCTGCCCGCCCTCGCGGCGGGCGCCGCGGGGCGCGGCGTGCTGCGCCGGCTGGCCGGCTACTGGGGCAGCCCGTTGAAACGGCGCTTCCAGCGGCGCCGACAGAACTACCGCGCCGTGCTTTGCTGCGGGCTCGACAAGCTCTGGCATCTGTTGCGCGACGGTCACGACTCGGCCGCCGAGGTTTCGAACTGGATGATCACCAACGAGAGCCCGGACGGTTTCGCGCTCATGCATGTCGCGGGCAAGACCGGCAAACTGGCCGTCGGCGACGTCGCGGCGATCCGCACCGAGGCTAGCAAGGACTGGCAGATCTGCATCGCGCGCTGGGCGCTTTCGGACAACCCGGAGCACTTCGAACTCGGGCTGCAGATTCTCGCGCCGCGCGCGCTGCCCGCCCAGGTCGCTCAATTCGGGCCAGACGACGCGAGCGGGCCGCCCCCGCAATTGCTCCCCGCACTGCTGCTGCCCCGGCTGCCTCCCTTGCGCGAAACGGAAACGCTGATCGTCCCGTCCGACCGGATTCCGGCGCCGCCGACGAAGCTCGTCCTGGTGCTCGAGCAGGAGAACGTCGCCGTGCGCGAGGTGCGCACCATCCGCCTCGAAGAGCAGACCGCCAGCATCGAGACCTACACGATTCAGCCCGACGCCGGCCCCTGACCCAAGGATTCGGACGCATCGTCCGGCGGATCCACCGGATGCCTGAACTCCGGCAAGGTCGCCGCAACGAGCGCCCCGAGCAGGACCATCGCCCAGGACAGATAGAGCCAGATCAGGAAGATCGGCAGCGTCGCGAAAGCGCCGTAGACCGCGCGATACGAAGGGAAGTGCGAAAGGTACAGCTCGAACGCCTTCTGCATCAGCGAAAAGCCGAGCGCCGCCAGAAAGCCCGCCCAGGCGGCGTCGCGCAGGCGCACCCGCGTATAGGGAACCGCGTAGTAGAGGCCGCCGAGGAACAGGGCGAGGATCGCAAGGCCGCTGACTTTCAGCAGCAGGCGGCGGAACCAGGGCGCCTCGTCGAGAAAGCCCAGCGACGTGGTGACGGCGTAGGAGATCGCCGCCACCACGACGCCGAGGATCAGCGGCCAGACCGCCACGGCCACGGCGTACAGCCGCAGGCGCCGCCACAACGGCCGCGGCTCGCTCACCTTCCAGACGTGGTTGAAGGCGCGCTCTATCGTCAACAGCAGTAGAAAGGCCGTTCCCACCAGGAAGAGCAGGCCGAGCACGGTGACGTTGGCCGCCTTGTGGGAAAAGCGCAGGACGTAATTGACGATCATCCCGGCGCTGCGCTCGGGCAGCAGGTTGCGCACCAGGGCCTGGTCGAGCTGTTCGACGAGGCTGGGGAAGACCGGGAGCATCGCAACCAGGCTGACGATCAGCGCGACCAGCGGCACGACCGAAAGCAGCGTGGTGAAGGCCAGGCTGGCGCTGATCTGATCGAAGTTCTCTTCGTTGAAACGGCGCACGATGCGCGCCAGGAAGGCGCGCAGACGGAAAAGGGAGATCGGCATAGGACCGCTATAATATCGCGACGCCGCCCGTCCCTCCCACTCCGCATGCCGACCATGCCGGCGACCGGCGCATCATGCGCGCAAACGCAGCGCCGCACCCCGAAACAATGCGGAACGGTCGCGACCGACCCTCACCACCTCACGGATTGCTCCCCGATGATTCGCAGTTTCTACCTCACCGCCTGCACGAGCCTGATCGCGCTGATCTTCCTTTGCCTCGCCTGGGAGCTGCGCCTCGCGCCGCTGCAGCCGGGCGGCTCCTGGCTGGTGCTCAAGTGCCTGCCGCTGCTGGCACCGCTCTTCGGCATCCTGAACGGACGCCGCTACACCTACCAGTGGGCGTCGATGCTGATCCTGCTCTATTTCAGCGAAGGCGTCGTGCGCGCCACGACGGAAAGCGGCACCGGCCAATGGCTGGCCATCGCCGAGACGGCGCTGTCGCTCGCCTTCTTCGTCGCCGCCGTCGGCTACGCCCGCCTGACCCGGCCGTCGGCCCGATAGAAAAAGGGCGGCCGCGGCCGCCCTTCCGAAGTCCCACCGCCTTGCCGGCGGCCGCTCGAATCTCAGATATCGCCCTGCGGATTGAGCTTCTCGCCCGACGAGTGCAGCTTGTTGAGCGCGTTGAGATAGGCCTTGGCCGAGGCGATGACGATGTCGGTGTCGGCGCCGTTGCCATTGACGATGCGCCCGCCGCGCGACAGGCGGACCGTCACTTCGCCCTGCGCATCGGTGCCGGTGGTGATCGCGTTCACCGAATAGAGCAGGAGTTCGGAACCGCTCTGCGCCACCGATTCGATGGCCTGGAAGGTCGCGTCGACCGGCCCGCCGCCCTGCGCGCTGGCCTTTTTCTCGGTGCCGCCGACGGTCAGCGTGACGGCGGCCTGCGGCGTCTCGCCGGTTTCCGAGCAGACGCGTGAATAGACGAGCTTGTAGTGCTCGTCCGCGGGCGTCACGGTCTCGTCCGAAACCAGCGCCTGCAGGTCCTCGTCGAAAATCTCGTGCTTCTTGTCGGCCAGCTCCTTGAAGCGGGCGAAAGCGGCGTTCAGCGCCTCCTCGCTCGCCAGTTCGACGCCGAGTTCGGAGAGGCGCGTCTTGAAGGCGTTGCGCCCCGAATGCTTGCCGAGCACCAGCTTGTTCTGCGTCCAGCCGACGTCCTGCGCGCGCATGATCTCGTAGGTTTCGCGGTGCTTCAGCACGCCGTCCTGGTGGATTCCCGACTCGTGCGCGAAGGCGTTGGCGCCGACCACCGCCTTGTTCGGCTGCACCGGGTAGCCGGTGATCTGCGAGATCAGCTTGGAGGCGGGAACGATCTGCGTCGTGTCGATGCGCGTCTCGACCGGGAACAGGTCGCCGCGCGTCTTCACCGCCATCACCACCTCTTCGAGCGAGGCATTGCCGGCGCGTTCGCCGAGGCCGTTGATCGTGCATTCGACCTGGCGCGCGCCGGCCAGCACCGCCGCCAGCGAATTGGCGACGGCCATCCCGAGATCGTTGTGGCAGTGCGTCGACCAGACGACCTTGTCGGCCCCCGGCACGCGTTCGATCAGGTCGCGCATGCGCTCGCCCCACACCGAGGGGATGCTGTAGCCGACCGTGTCGGGAACGTTGATCGTCTTGGCACCGGCCTTGATCACCGCCTCGAAGACGCGGCAGAGGAAGTCCATGTCCGAGCGCACCGCGTCCTCGGCCGAGAACTCGACGTCGTCGGTATATTCGAGCGCCCACTGCACGGCCTTGACCGCCGCCTCGACGACCTGGTCGGGCGTCATGCGCAGCTTTTTCTCCATGTGGATCGGGCTGGTCGCGATGAAGGTGTGGATGCGCCCGCGCGCGGCCGAGCGGATCGCCTCGCCGGCACGGCGGATGTCGTTCTCGTTGGCGCGCGCCAGCGAGCAGACGGTCGAATCCTTGATGACCTCGGCGATCGAGCGGATCGCGTCGAAATCGCCGGGCGAGGCGGCGGCGAAGCCGGCCTCGATGACGTCCACCTTCATGCGCTCGAGCTGGCGCGCGACGCGCAGCTTTTCTTCCTTGGTCATCGAAGCGCCCGGGCTCTGCTCGCCGTCGCGCAAGGTGGTATCGAAAATTACCAGGTGTTCCTTCATTTCCAGACTCCGGAGGTGAGTATCCTGCAACGGCGCCCCGCCGGTGGCGGGCGGCCGCAACTGCGCAATTCGTGGGGAGAGGTTCAGTGCGCCGGGCGCAGCACCGGCCGTTCCGGCGACCAGACGCACAACGAAAAGCGGCGGCTGGGCGGACGATGGTTCATCCGTCCGAATATATCGGCTTTCCCCAGGGCGGGCAAGGCGAAGCCCGGGGCGGAGCCATCCGCGCCCGGTCATTCTGCGGTCAGCTTCCGCACCGAAAATGTCGCCAGAAACTTCAAACTCGAAATTTCCGATCGTCATTCATTTTCCCGGGCGGCCCATGAGCTCCACCACAAACCCCACGCACATCCTGGTTACCGGCGCCTCCGGCTTTCTCGGCGGCGCCGTCATGGCGCAGTTGATCGAAACGCCGCTCTGGGACTCCTGCCTGTTTCTCGTCCGCGCCTCGTCGCCGGAAGAAGGCCTCGCGCGCCTCGTCGCCAACCTGCGCCGCTTCGCGGTCCCCGAAGCGCAGCTCTGGCGCTTCGCGCTCGCCCAGGTCGTCTGCGGCGACCTCGGCAGCGTCGACGACTACATTGCCGACGAGCGGCTGACGCGCGTCACCCACGTCATCAACTGCGCAGCAATCGCCTCTTTCGGCAAGAATCCGCTGATCTGGACGACCAACGTCGACAGCACGGTGAACTTCGCCGAGTGCCTGCACGCCAAGGCCAGGCTGCAGCGCTTCATCCACGTCGGCACGGCGATGGTGTGCGGGCCGGAAGCGCGCAGCCCGGTCAGCGAGACGGACGACCCGGGCCGCGACATCCGCCATCTGGTCGAATACACGGAGAGCAAGATCGAGGCGGAACGCCGCCTGCGCGCCCTGCCCGGCCTACCCCTCGTCGTGGCGCGTCCGTCCATCGTGGTCGGCCATACGCACCTGGGCTGCCAGCCCTCAGGCAGCATTTTCTGGGTGTTCCGCATGGCGCTGGCGATGGGCTGCTTCACCTGCGACTTCGACGAGCGCATCGACGTCATCCCGGTCGACTACTGCGCCAACGCGCTGCTGCACCTGGCGCTGAAGCCGCAACTGGCGCACGACCTGTATCACATCTCATCGGGGCCGGACGAATCCTGCTCCTTCCGCCAGATCGACGCGGCGATGGCCGAGGCCACCGGGCGGCCGCGCCACGACCACTACCGCCGGCTCGGCTACGACGCACTGGCGGCGATGCGGCCGCACTTCGACGACTACTTCGGGCGCTGCAACAAACGCATCATGCTGCGCGCCATCCGCACCTACGGCGATTTCGCCGAACTCGGCCTGCTCTTCGACAACCGGCGCCTGCTCGCCGAAGGCATGGCGCCGCCGCTGCGCTTCGACCGCTACGTCGGGCTGTGCGCGCAGACGAGCGGCGCGCAGACCATCGCCGAACAGATGACGGTCGATTTCAAGTAGGACCTCTCCCGCTCCCGGCCAAGCGACCGGGGCGAGCACCCGAGGCGGCCGTCCCGGTGCTCCTCACTCCTCCGTCTTGCACAGGGCTGGAAAGAGCAGCGGCAGCAGGAGCAGGGTAAACAGCGTCGCCGACACGATGCCGCCGACGATCACGACGGCGAAGGGACGCTGCGTTTCCGAACCGATGCCGTGCGACAGCGCCGCCGGCAGCAGGCCGAGGCCGGCCATCAGCGCCGTCATCAGGATCGGCCGCAGGCGCGCCACCGCGCCCTGACGGACGGCGTCGGCCACCGACAGCCCCTCGCGGATGCCGGCAAGGAACTGCTCGACCATGATCACGCCGTTCTGCACCGAGATCCCCGCGACGGCGATGAAGCCGACCGCCGCCGACACCGACATGTGCAGCCCGGCCAGCGCCAGCCCGGCGATGCCGCCGACCCAGGTGAAGGGCACCATGAACAGGACGAGCAGGGCGAAACGCATCGAGCGGAAGGCCCAGAACAGCAGCACGAAGATGCCGAACACCGAGAGCGGCACGATGATCTTGAGGCGCTTGGTCGCCCGCTGCTGGTTCTCGAACTGCCCGCCCCAGGTCATCGTGTAGGCGGCAGGCAGGCGCACCTGCTGCCTGACCTTGTCCATCGCCTCGGCGACGAAGCTGCCCTGGTCGCGCCCGAGCAGATTGGCCTTCACCGCGACGTAGCGGCCGCCGGCTTCGCGGCCGATGCGCGCCGGCCCCTGGCGCACTTCGACCCGGGCGATCGCCGCGAGCGGCACCGTGCCGCCGGCCGGCAGCGCGACAGGCAGTTCGGCGACGTCGTCGACGGCGTCGCGGTAGTCCTTCTGCAGGCGGACGGTGATGTCGTAACGGCGGTCGGCCTCGTAAAAGCTGCTCACCGCCGCGCCGCCCAGCGCCGTCTGCACCGTCGCATTGGCGTCAGCCGCCTTGATGCCGTAGCGCGCCATGCGCGCCGGATCGAGCACCACGTCGAGTTCGGTCTGACCGCTGACCTTGATCGCGGCGACGTCGGTCGCGCCGCGGATGGCGCGGATGATATTGACGACCTGCCCGGCCTTGTCCTCGAGGATGTCGAGGTCGGGGCCGAAGATCTTGATCGCGATTTCGCCCTTGACGCCGCTGATCGACTCCTCGACGTTGTCCTGGATGACCTGCGAGAAGTTGGTCGGAACGCCGGGGATGGCGCCGATCTTCCGCGTCATGTCGGCGATCAAGGACTCCTTGTCGGCAAAGCGCCAGTCGCCGCGCGGCTTGAGGTCGGCGAGGATCTCCATGTTGTTCGGCCCCTTGGGGTCGGTGCCGTCGTCCGGCCGGCCGACGTGGGTGATGACCTTGGTCACCTCCGGGTAGGACTGCAGGATGCGGCGGATTTCGCGCTCGACCTCCTTGGTCTTGCCCAGGTTGGTGGCCGGCGGCAGCGTCACGGTCAGCCAGATGTTGCCTTCGTCGAGCTTGGGCAGGAATTCGCTGCCGAGCTGCGGCAGGAGCGCCAGCGACAGGGCGAGGACAGCCAGCGAGGCGGCCAGCAAGGCGCGGCGGCGGCCGTCGGCCCAGTCCATCGCGCGCCGGTAGCGCTCCTGCAGCGTATGCATCCACGGGCTGTGCTTTTCGGCCAGATCGTGGTTCTTCACGTAGTAGGAGATCAGCGCCGGAATCAGCGTCAGCGTCAGCAGGATGGCGCCGAGAATGGCGAACGAGAGCGTGTAGGCCATCGGCGCGAAGATTTTCCCTTCGACCCGCTCGAAGGTGAAGATCGGCAGGAAGGCCAGGATGATGATCGCCTTCGAGAAGATGATTGGATGCCCCATGTCGATCGCCGTGTGCTTGAGCGTCTGCATGCGCCATTGCAGCGTGTGGTGCGCGGGATTCTGGTCCGCCTTGCCGAGCGCCAGACGCACCATCAGCGCCTCGACCAGCACGACGGCGCCGTCGACGATGATCCCGAAGTCAATGGCGCCGAGCGAGATCAGGTTGGCCGCGACGCCCTTGCTGTGCATCATCACGAAGGCCGTCAGCAGCGACAGCGGGATGACCAGCGCGACCACGCCGGCGGCCAGCCACGAGCGCAGGAAGAGAATCAGGATGGCGACGATCAGCACGGCGCCGACGATCAGATTCTCGGTGACCGTATGCACCGTGTGCTTGACCAGCTCGGTGCGGTCGTAGATCGGCAGCAGGCGCACGCCGGGCGGCAGCTTGGCGCCGGTCGCGGCGATTTCGGCCTTGAGCGCGGCAACCACCTTCGAGGCGTTCTGCCCCTTGGTCATCTGCACGATGCCGACGACGATATCGTCGGCGTCGTTGAAGGCGACGATGCCCGAGCGCACGCGCGGCCCGACGGCGACCTCGGCCACTTCGCCGACCAGCACCGGCTTGCCGTCGTTGACCGCCACCGTCACCCGCTCGATGGCTGCCAGGCTGCCGAGCAGGCCAATCGAGCGCACCACCAGCCCTTCGTCGCCGCGCCGGATGACGCCGCCGCCGGCGTTGGCGTTGTTCGCGGCGAGCGCCTGCGCGACCTGATCGATGCTGACGCCGAACTTGCGCAGACGGTAGGGATCGACCTTGACCTGATACTCCTTGACCGCCCCGCCGAAGCTCACCACGTCGGCGACCCCGGCGACGCGGCGCAGCGCCGGCCGGATCACCCAGTCCTGCAGCGCGCGCAGCTCGTAGAGCGGCATCTCGGGCGGCGCTTCAAGCGCGTAGCGGTAGATTTCGCCGACCGCCGTGGTCAGCGGCGCCAGCGTCGGCTGCACGTTGGGCGGCAGGTTAACGTAGCCGAGCTTTTCGAGCACCTGCTGGCGCGCGAAGTAATCGTCGGTGTTGTCGGAAAAGGTCAGCGTCACGATCGACAGGCCGGTCATCGACACCGAGCGCAGCTGCGTCATGCGCGGCACGCCGCTCATCTCGCGCTCGATCGGCAGGCTGATGCCGCGCTCGACCTCCTCGGGCGCCTGCCCCGGCGCCTGCGTGACGATGTTGACCTGGACGTCCTGCACGTCGGGGAAAGCCTCGACCGGCAGGTTCTCGACGGCGTACCAGCCGGCAGCGACCAGCGCGAAGACCGCGGCGATGACGAAAACCCGCTGCTGCAGGGCAAAGGTGACGAGGCGCTCGAGCATCCTAGGCTCCGCCCAGTTCGGCGTTGAGCAGCAGCGCGCCGGTCGTCACCACGCGCTCGCCGGCGCGCAGGCCGCTGCCGACGAAGCTCGCCGCATGGCCGCGGAAGCTCAGGCGCACTTCGCGTTTCTCGATCAGGCCCGGCGCCTTCTCGACGAAGACGTAAACGTGCAGGCCCTCCGTCACCAGCGCCGTGTTCGGCACGCGCGGCAGCTTCTCGCCCTCGCTCTCCGGCGTGATGCGGGCGAACATTTCCGGCTTCAGCAGACGCTCGTCGTTGCGTACCGCGCAGCGCACCGGCACGCGGCGCGACTGCGCGTCGAGCACGTCGCCGATGGCCAGCACCTGCCCGGCGAAGCGCCGCTCCGGGTAGGCGTCGACCTCGATGCTCACGGACTGGCCGACGCGCAGCTTGGCGAGATCCTTCTCGGGCAACTCGGCGATCGCCCACAGGCGCTTGGGATCGCTGACCACGAACAGCGAATTCGGCTGGTCGGGCCGTACCTCCATCGCCGGACTGGCCTGCCGCTCGGTGACGACGCCGGCGAACGGCGCGCGCAGCGCGAAGCCGGCCTGTCCGGCGAGCGGCGTCAGGCTGCGCAGGCGCGCCTGCGAACGCTCGACTTCCGCATTCGCCGCGCGCAGGTCGTTCTCCGCCGCCTCGAAATCCTTGCGCGCGACCACCTCGTTCTCGAACAGGACCTTGGCGCGCTCGAAAGCGGCGCGCTTGGTCGCGCGGTCGGATTCCGCCTTGCGCAGATCGGCGTAGTCGGGAACGTCGAGCGCCAGCAAGGGCTGCCCGGCCCGCACGCTGTCGCCGGCCTGCACCGGCAGGCTCAGGATGCGCCCGGCGACAGGGGAAAACACCCGCGCCGTGACGTTGTCGTCATACGTCAGGCGCCCGTTGAGCGCCTCCAGCAGGGGCACCGGGTAGGCTGACGCCTCCTCGATGCGCAGATAGGCCAGCTGCGGCGCGCCCTCGGCAAAGCGCAGGCTGAGGCCATCGCCGCTCGCCGCCGAGGCTGCCGCAGGCGCGGCCTCAGGCACCGCGCCCTTTTCGCCGGTCGGCGCGGCATAGCGTGCGATCCCGATGCCCAGTGCGGCGAGCGCGAGCAGCAGCGCGCCCGCTTTCAGTACGAATGTTCGCTTCATTTGCTTCATTTGAATCCATCCTCTTGCGCTACGGCCGCCCGCCACGCGGCGACCGCTTTTGCGTAGTCGGCACGTGCCGCCATCGCTTCGAGTTGCACCTGGCGCGCGGTCCGGCGCGCATCGAGCAGGTCGAGCAGGCCCATCGCACCTTTCGCGTACGCCAGTTCGGCGCCTTTGGCGACGCGCTCGGCATCGGCCAGCACCCCGGATTCGAGGCGCTGACGGCGTTCACGGCCGGCCTCCAGATCGGCGCGGGCCTGGTCGGCCTCGCCCAGCGCTTGCGCCTGCACGCGCTCGAGCTGCTCGCGCGTCGCCTGCAGGTCGGCTTCGGCCCGCGCGATCTCGCCCTGGTATTCGTGGCGCAGAAAAAGCGGAACGCTGACGCCGACGCCGAAACTGTTGGTCGGACTATTCGTCTGGTTGTGTTCGAACTGGACGCCGACGGTGAGATCGCGCTTGCGCAGCGCGCGCGCAAGATCGCGCGCCTTTTCCGCCGCATCGACCCGCGCCTGCGCCGCGCGGACATCCGGACGCTGCGCGAGCGCCGTCTCGGGCAAGGGCGTCGCGACATCGCTACGGGCAGGCGTGGCGGAACCGTTCGGCGTAACGCGCGCGGTCTCGTCCTGCGGCCATGCGTCGGCGGCGACCAGGCGGCGCGCGCTCGCCTCGCGCCCGATCAGGTAGGCCAGCGCGATCTGTGCCTTTTCGAGGTCGGCCTGTGCCTGCCGTGCGTCGTTCTCGGCGCGCAGCTTCTCGATGCGCAGGCGCCCGAGATCCGCGCCGGAGATATCGCCCGCCTTGTAGCGGATGTCGCTGGCGGCCAGCCCCTTGCCGTACAGGGCCGCCGCTTCCGCGGCGCCGGCGCGCCTTTCCTGCGCCAGCAGCAGATCGTAGTAGGCCGACCACAGCACCTTGCGCTGTTGCCGCTGCGTATCGTCGAGGTCGCCGCGGCTGGCCTTGAGCATCGCCTCGGCGGCCAGGGTGCGCAGTTCGCGCTTGTCGCCGCGCTCGATCAGCTGCTCGACGCGCACGACGCTGTCCATTCGCTTGTCGCGCAGGCCGCCCCCCCCGACCCCCTCCTGCGGGCTGAGCGAGGCGACATTGAGCGAGACCTGCGGATTGGGCGCCTGCCCGGCGCTCGTCACGTCTGCCTCGGCACCGCTGACCGCGCTGCGCGCCAGGCGCACTTCGCGGTTGTGCGTCGCCCACAGCGACTCGGCTTCGTCCAGCGACAGGCGGAGCACCGGCGCGCCCTCCTGGGCGAAGGCGAAGGAGGCCGCGCACAGGGCGACGAGCAGGGCGGAAAGCTTTCCGATTACCGTCATGGAGTTCCTTCCCTAATGCGAGGCTGGTATTGTAGGAAGCGCTACTGACTGCTATCTGACCCTCTCCCCCGCCCTTGCCCCCATGCGAATACTTCTTGCCGAAGACGACTCCCTGCTGGCCGACGGCCTGACCCGCGCCCTGCGCCAATCCGGCTACGTCGTGGACTGGGCGGAGGACGGCAAGCAGGCCGACAGCTGGCTCGCCAGCCAGACCTACGATCTGGCGATCCTCGACCTCGGTCTGCCCGGGCTGGAAGGCGGCGACGTCCTGCACCGCCTGCGCACGCGCAAGCAGCGCATGCCGGTGCTCATCCTCTCGGCGCGCGAGGCGCTCGAAGAGCGCGTGCGCCTGCTCGATCTCGGCGCCGACGACTATCTCGTCAAGCCGGTCGCCCTGAGCGAACTCGAAGCCCGCGTGCGCGCGCTGATCCGGCGCGGGCGCGCGCAGCCCGAACCGACGCTGACGCTCGGCAAGCTGACGCTCGACACCAACGGCCGGCGCGCCTGGCTGGACGGCGCGCCGCTCGATCTGACGGCGCGCGAGTGGGCGGCGCTCGAATATCTCGCGACGCGCGCCAACCGCATCGTCAGCAAGGAGCAGATCATGGAGTCGCTGTACAGCTGGGAGGAGGACATCACGCCGAACGCCGTCGAGAAGTTCGTCTCGCGGCTGCGCGTCAAGCTCGAACCGGCCGGCATCGTCATCCGCACGGTGCGCGGCCTCGGCTACTACCTCGAAAAGCCGAATGAACCGGCGGCCTAGCCTGCGCAGCCTGCTGCTGCGCAGGCTGCTGCCGGCCATGCTGCTGCTCATCGCGGCCAGCGCGCTGACCGCGTACACGGTCGCGCTGCGCAGCGCGCTGCGCGCCTACGACCGGGGCCTGCTCGACACGGCGCTGGCGCTCGCCGGCCAGCTGAAGATGAACGAGGGACGGGTCGCCCTGAACCTGCCGAAAGCGGCAAACGAAATCCTGCTCACCGACAAATACGACCGCATCTACTTCCGGGTGCTGACGCCGGAAGGCGGGCACATCGCCGGGGAACAAGCGCTGCCGCCGCCCCCCGGCGCGCGCGGCGACGACAACCGCGCCTTTTTCGACGCGCAGATCGACGGCCGGCGGATTCGCGTCGCGGCGCTCTACATCGAGCGCGACGGCACCCCGCTGATCGTCCTCGCCGCCGAAACCCTGGTCAAAAGAAACAATCTCGTCTGGGAAATCCTGCTCGGCATGCTCGTCCCCGAGATCGTCCTCGCCTGCGCCACGCTCCTGCTCGTGTGGTTCGGCATCCGCTCCGGCCTGCGCCCCTTCGACGACCTGCGCCGCCAGCTGGCCGACCGTTCGCAGAGCGACCTGCGGCCGATCGCGGCGCGCGATCTGCCCGAGGAAATCCAGCCGATGGTCGACGAGTTGAACGAGCTGCTCGAACGCTTGGGCGAATCGCTGGACGCCCAGCGGCACTTCGTCTCGGACGCGGCGCACCAGCTGCGGACGCCGATCGCGGCGCTGCAGGCGCAGGCCGAGCTGGCGCTACGCGACGCGGAAGGCGCGCCCGGCGACCAGGCGGCGCAGCTCAGGCGCATCCTGCTCGCCGCGCAGCGCCTCGCCCACCTCGTCCACCAGCTGCTCGCGCTGGCCCGCGCCGAGCCGCGCGACGACACGACGCACGGCCAGGTCGATCTAGCCGAGGTCGTGCGCGAAGCGGCCGGCCCCTGCCTAGCGCAGGCCATCGCGAAGAACATCGACCTCGGTTTCGAACTCGAAAGCGCTTTCGTCGACGGCTCGCCGCTGCTGCTCGGCGAACTGATCGCCAACCTGATCGACAACGCGGTGCGCTATACGCCGGACAAGGGCACGGTCACCGTGCGCTGCCGCAGCGACGGCGACGGCGCGCTTCTCGAAGTGGAGGACAGCGGCCCGGGAATCCGGGCGGAGGATCGGACGCGCGTGTTCGAGCGCTTCTACCGCGCGCCCGGCAACGGCAGCGACGGCAGCGGCCTGGGGCTCGCCATCGTGCGCCGGATCGCCGGCCAGCACGCGGCCAGCGTGACGATAGGGGAATCGCCCGGCCTGGGCGGCGCGCTCTTCAGCGTACGCTTCGCGCGCCGCTGACGGCGCTTCGGAACAAGACTCAGGAAGCGGCGGTCTTCTTGCCGCGGCCGAGGCGCAGGGCGGCCTGCACGTAGCCGGACAAGGCATACACCACGAAGAAGCCGAACAGGGTGACTTCCGGCTTCAGCGCCATCAGCGCGAAGACCAGCGCGATGGCGGCGACCACCATGAAGGGCACGCTCTTGCGCAGGTTGATGTCCTTGAAGCTGTAATAGCGGATGTTCGAGACCATGGTGACGCCGGCGAAGACGGTGATCACGGCCGCCAGCCAGGACACGTCGGTGCCGGCCATGCCGTTGTCGATCACCACCCAGACGAAGCCGGCGACCAGCGCCGCCGCCGCCGGGCTCGGCAAGCCCTGGAAGTAGCGTTTGTCGACTACTTCCAGCGTGGTGTTGAAGCGCGCCAGACGCAGCGCGGCGCCGACGCAGTAGATGAAGGCCGCGATCCAGCCCAGACGCCCCATGTCCTTGAGCGCCCAGACGTACATCACGAGCGCCGGCGCGACGCCGAACGAGACCATGTCCGAAAGCGAATCGTACTCGGCGCCGAAGGCGCTCTGCGTGCGCGTCAGGCGCGCCACGCGCCCGTCGAGGCCGTCGAGCACCATGGCGACGAAGATGGCGACCGCCGCCTGCTCGAAACCGCCCTTCATCGCCTGCACGATGGCGAAGAAGCCGCAGAACAGCGCCGCGGTGGTGAACAGATTGGGCAGCACGTAGATGCCGCGACGACGCAGCTCGGGATTGAACAGGGTCTTGCGGGGCTTGATTTCCGGCATCGGTCTTGGGTGAGGTATTTAGGCCAACTCGGCCAGAACGGTGCTCGAAGCATACACTTTTTCACCGATCACGACCTTCACCTTGGTATCCAGCGGCAGGTAGAGATCGACACGCGAACCGAAGCGGATGAAGCCGTAGCGCTGCCCCGGCAGCAACTTGGTGCCGGCGTCCACGTAGTTCAGGATGCGGCGCGCCACGAGACCGGCGATCTGCACGCAGGTAACGTCGCGTCCGTCGTTCGTCTTGAGGTGCAGCGCACAGCGTTCGTTCTCGACCGAGGCCTTGTCCAGGGCGGCGTTCAGGAAGCTGCCCGGGTTGTACCACTTCTGCTGCACGGTGCTTTCGATCGGCGCGCGGTTCGAATGGACGTTGAACACGTTCATGAAGACGCTGACCTTGAGCGCGCGACGGTTCAGGTAGGGATCGTCGGTCTCCTCGACGACGACGATGCGCCCGTCGGCCGGCGCGACGATGCTCTTCGGGCCACCGGCGATGTGCCGCGCGGGATCGCGAAAGAACTGCACGCAGAAAATGAAGATCAGCCAGAACGGCAGCGCCCAGGCGCCGGCGGCGGAGGCCAGCAGGGCGACGACGAAGGAACCGGCGATGAAGGGCCAGCCTTCCTTGGCGAGAATCGGGTGGGGGTAGTTCATTTCAATCCTTGAAAGCATTTGGGCGGGTCGGATTCGATTTTTCCGACACCGCCCAAAGCGAAGGCGGAGCAAGGCGCGAACGCGCTACCCCGCCGAGCGGCCAGCCGATCAGTTCTTGGTCTGGTCGACGAGCTTGTTCTTCTTGATCCACGGCATCATGTCGCGCAGCTTCTCGCCGACCTGCTCGATCGGGTGGGCGGCGGTCAGACGGCGACGCGCGGTCATCGAAGGATAGTTGGTCTTGCCTTCCTGGATGAACATCTTGGCGTACTCGCCGGTCTGGATGCGCTTGAGGGCGGCGCGCATGGCGTAGCGCGATTCCTCGTTGATGACTTCCGGACCGGTCACGTACTCGCCGTACTCGGCGTTGTTCGAGATCGAGTAGTTCATGTTGGCGATGCCGCCTTCGTACATCAGGTCGACGATCAGCTTGAGTTCGTGCAGGCACTCGAAGTAGGCCATTTCCGGCGCGTAGCCGGCTTCGGTCAGCGTTTCGAAGCCCATCTTGACGAGTTCGACGGCGCCGCCGCAGAGCACGGCCTGTTCGCCGAAGAGGTCGGTTTCGGTCTCTTCGCGGAAGTTCGTCTCGATGACGCCGCCCTTGGTGCCGCCGTTGGCCGCGGCGTACGACAGCGCGATGTCCTTGGCCTTGCCGGAATTGTCCTGATGCACGGCGATCAGCGACGGCACGCCGCCGCCCTTCAGGTACTCGGAGCGCACGGTGTGGCCCGGGCCCTTCGGCGCGACCATGATCACGTCGAGGTCGGCGCGCGGCACGACCTGGTTGTAGTGCACGTTGAAGCCGTGCGCGAAGGCCAGCGCGGCGCCCTTCTTGATGTTCGGCTCGACGTCGTTGTAGTAGACGGCCGGGATGTTCTCGTCGGGCAGCAGGATCATGACGACGTCGGCGCCCTTGACCGCCTTGGCGACTTCCTCGACCTTGAGGCCGGCCTTCTCGGCCTTGCTCCACGAGGCGCCGCTCTTGCGCAGGCCGACCGTGACCTTGCAGCCGGAGTCCTTCAGGTTCTGGGCGTGGGCGTGGCCTTGCGAGCCGTAGCCGACGATGGTGACCTTCTTGCCCTTGATCAGGGAGAGGTCGGCGTCCTTGTCGTAATAGACTTTCATGTGGGTTCCTTTTGTCTGGTCAAACTTTGAGAATGCGGTCGCCGCGGCCGATGCCGCTGACGCCGGTGCGCACGGTTTCGAGGATCAGGCCCGCGTCGATCGCCTGGATAAAGGCGTCGAGCTTGGCGCCGGTGCCGGTCAGTTCGACCACGTAGGTCGAATCGGTCACGTCGATGATGCGGCCGCGGAAGATCTCCGCCATGCGCTTCATCTCCTCGCGGTCCTTGCCGGTGGCGCGGACCTTGATCAGCATCAGCTCGCGCTCGATGTGCGCGGCTTCGGACAGGTCGACGACCTTGATGACGTCGACCAGCTTGTTCAGTTGCTTGGTGATCTGTTCGAGCACTTCCTCGGAGCCGGAGGTCACGATGGTCATGCGCGACAGCGAGGCGTCCTCGGTCGGCGCTACGGTCAGCGACTCGATATTGTAGGCGCGCGCCGAGAACAGGCCGGCGACGCGCGACAGGGCGCCGGCTTCGTTTTCGAGCAGGATCGAAATGATGTGTCGCATCTTGTCTTCCTTACAGGTCTTCGGCCAGGATCATGTCGGACAGCCCCTTGCCGGCCGCCACCATCGGGAAGACGTTGGCTTTCTGGTCGGTCAGGAAGTCGAGGAAGACGCACTCGTCCTTGTGCTCGACGAAGGCTTTGTGCAGCGCCGCCTCGACGTCCTCCGGCTTTTCGACGCGGATGCCGATATGCCCGTAGGCCTCGGCCAGCTTGACGAAGTCGGGCAGCGAATCCATGTAGGACTCGGAGTAGCGGCTACCGTAGAACATTTCCTGCCACTGGCGGACCATGCCGAGATAGCGGTTGTTCAGGCAGATGATCTTGATCGGCAGGCGGAACTGCTTGGCCGTCGACAACTCCTGGATGCACATCTGGATCGAGGCTTCGCCGGTGACGCAGGCGATCTGCTTGTCCGGGTGCGCGAAAGCGGCGCCCATCGCGTACGGCAGGCCGACGCCCATGGTGCCAAGGCCGCCCGAGTTGAGCCAGCGGCGCGGCTGCTCGAACTTGTAGTACTGCGCCGCCCACATCTGGTGCTGGCCGACGTCCGAGGTCACGATGGCGTTGCCGCCGGTCACCTCGTGCAGCTTCTCGATCACGTACTGCGGCATGATCACGTTCTTCTTGTGCTTGTACTTCATGCACTGCTTGGCGCGCCAGCCCTCGATCTCCTTCCACCAGTCGGCGAGCGCGGCGGCATCGGGCGCGGACTTCTCGGCGTCGAGCAGCTTGAGCATTTCCTCGAGCACGTCGGGTACGCTGCCGACGATCGGCACATCGACCTTGACGCGCTTGGAGATCGACGACGGATCGATGTCGATGTGGATGATCTTGCGCGGCTGCGAGCCGAAGTGGTCGGGATTGCCGATCACGCGGTCGTCGAAGCGGGCGCCGATCGCCAGCAGCACGTCGCTGTGCTGCATCGCCATATTGGCTTCGACGGTACCGTGCATGCCGGGCATGCCGAGGAACTGCGCGTCGGAAGCCGGATAGGCGCCGAGTCCCATCAGCGTGTTGCAGATCGGGAAGCCGAGGCGGCGCGTCAGGCGCGTCAACTGATCGGCGGCGTCTGACAGAATCACGCCGCCGCCGGTGTAGATCATCGGCCGCTTGGCCTTGAGCAGCAGTTCGACGGCCTTCTTGATCTGCCCCAGATGCCCCTTGACCACCGGGTTGTACGAACGCATCTGGATCGTCTGCGGATAGTCGAATTCGCACTTGGCGGCGGTGATGTCCTTCGGGATATCGACGACGACCGGGCCGGGGCGGCCGGTGGAGGCGATATGGAAGGCCTTCTTCATGGTCGAGGCGATGTCCTTGACGTCGCGCACGAGGAAGTTGTGCTTCACGCAGGGGCGCGTGATGCCGACCGTGTCGCATTCCTGGAACGCGTCCTGCCCGATGTAGGCGGAGGGCACCTGGCCGGTGATCACGACCAGCGGGATCGAGTCCATGTAGGCGGTGGCGATGCCGGTCACGGCATTGGTCGCGCCCGGGCCGGAGGTCACCAGTGCGACGCCGACCTTCTGCGTCGACCGCGCCAGACCGTCGGCCGCATGCACCGCAGCCTGTTCGTGGCGGACCAGGATGTGCTTGACCTTGTCCTGCTTGAACAGCTCGTCATATATATGGAGAACCGAGCCGCCGGGATAGCCGAAAACATACTCGACCTTTTCTTCCTGCAGGCACCTGATTACAATCTCCGCACCGGTCATTATCATCGCCGTCGCCTTACCAAGCTGATTGCTCGAAAAAACCTGTAACGTTAAAGGTTAGACCTCGATTGGTCAAGGCTCCCGACCAAACAGGCGCTTACGCTTCGCAAGCGGTACTCTGGACACCACCGAAGGACCCTCCCCCTGGCCAGCCAACGCGAACTCTCGGATTTTCTCGCCGCCACGGAGCGCCGCGCGTTCAAGCAGGCCATGTTCGCCGTGCACAACGAGGAATCCGCGCTCGACATCGTTCAGGACGCGATGATGAAACTTGCCGAAAAATACGGCGACCGCCCGCAGGAAGAGTTTCCGATGCTTTTCCAGCGCATCCTGCAGAACACGATCCGCGACTACTACCGGCGCAGCAAGGTGCGCTCGCTGTGGACGACCCTGCTGTCGGCCCTCATCCCCAGCGACGACGAGGACCACGACCCGCTGGAAACGATAGCGGCGGAATCGGACTCGGCGACACCGAACACGCCGGACGGACAACTGCAGCAAACGCAAGTACTTGGCGTGATTGAAAAAGAGATAAAAGCACTGCCCGCGCGTCAACGCGAAGCCTTCCTCATGCGTTACTGGGAAGACATGGACGTCGCCGAAACCGCCTCGGCAATGGGCTGCTCGGAAGGCAGCGTCAAGACGCACTGCTCGCGCGCCACCCACACCTTGGCCGCAGCCCTGAAAGCCAAAGGAATCACGCTATGAACGAACAACATTTCGCCTACCGGCTCAGGCAGCACCTGAATCGCGGCCTGCACGAACTGCCCGCGGGCACCGCCGCGCGCCTGGAAGCGGCCCGCGCGGGTGCGCTCGCGCACCAGAAGGTCGCCGCGCATCAGTCCGTGCTGGCCAGCATCGGCGACTTCGCCCACCACCACCTCGACAACCTGCACCCACGCCAGTTGCTGGCCGCCTGCGCCGTGCTGGCCTGCGTCGGGCTGTACGTCTACTGGGATGCCGCACACAATATCGCGCAGCTTGAGGAAATCGACAGCGCCCTGCTGGCCGACGACCTTCCGATCGACGCCTTCACCGACAAGGGCTTTCATGCATGGTTAAAGAGCTCGCCAGCGCAGTAGTGCTCAGCAGCTTGCTGGCAGCCACGGGTTGGGCGGCAACGTCCGACCCGTCTGTTTTGATGGCGCCTACCAGCCCGTCCGCCATCGCGACCCCCGCGCAGCCTCAGTGGACCGAACTGAGCTCGCAGCAAAAGGCCATCCTCGCCCCGCTCAGCGGCGAGTGGGATTCGATGGAGAACTACCGGCGCAAGAAATGGCTGGGCATCGCTCAGCGCTTTCCGTCGATCACGCCGGAGGAACAGCGCCGCATCCAGACCCAGATGCATGAATGGACCAAACTTACGCCCGAGCAACGGCACGCGGCGCGGGCGAGCTTCCAGTCGATGAAAAAGATGCCGCCCGAGAAGAAGCTCGAACTGAAGCAAAAATGGCAGGAATATTCCCGGCTACCCGAGGAAGAGAAGCAGAAGCTCAAGCAGCAGGCGAATAGCAAGCCGGTGCCGAAACCCGGCCGCAGCACCGCGGCCGCCCCGCTCCCAAGTTCGCCCACCGCGCCGGCGAGCGCCACGCCGACCACACCCGCGCCGCCGCCGACGAACGCATCGCTGGCACCGCAAGAAATAACCGCGCCGGCTCCGGCACCCGCCGACGCCGGCACAAAGCCCTGATGCAAAATAGCAACAACAATACCCGGCCGGGACTCCTGCGCCGGCTCGCCAGCATGTTCTACGAATCTTTGCTGCTGCTCGGCGTACTGGCACTCCTGCTGGTCGTCCCGCACATCCTGATCGGCACCGTCACGCACCGGATCGCCACGCCGTCCGTCCTGCAGCTGCATTTCTTTCTGGCGCTGCTCGCGTACTTCGTCTGGTTCTGGAGCGCCGGGCGGCGCACCCTGGCGATGAAGACCTGGCGCCTGCGCCTGGTCAGCGGCGAAGGACGGACGCTGACGCCGGCGCGCGCCCTGCTGCGCTACCTGCTCTGCTGGCCAAGTCTGGGCTTCTTCGGTATCGGGATTTTCTGGGCCCTGTTCGACCGCGACGGCCAGTTCCTGCACGACCGGATCGCCGGCACGCGCATCATCCCCGACTAATCGAGATCGCGCCCTGCGTTCCCGGCAGACGCTAGCGCCGCTCGACCCACCAGATCATACCGACGGCGGCCAGCAGAAAGAGCGCCGAAGGAGCGATCGCGCTGGACAGGGGCGACCAGCTGTTGATGGCGCCGAGGCTGGAAAACAGGCCGTTCAGCATGTGGAAGAAAATCCCGATCATGACCCCGGAGAAAATCTTCAGACTGACGCCCGCCATGCGGTTGTGCGTATAGCCGAAGGGCAGCGCCAGGGCGACCATCACGAAAACCGCCAGCGGATAGATCAGCTTCTTCCACAGCGCGATTTCATAGCGGTGGGTCTTCTGGTGGTTCTCCGACAGGTGCTTGATGTAGGACGAAAGATGCATCAGCGACATGCGCTCGGGAACCACCAGCAGCACCGACAGGATGTCCGGATTGAGCGCCGACTCCCACAGCATGTCCGGTTTTTTCTCCACCGTCGCGCGCTCGCCGTCGAGCACCGTCTGCACGACGCCGGTCAGGCGCCAGGCGGCCGGCGGCACGTACTCACCCTCCGCCGCCTCGCTGACCGACTGCAGGCGCGCGTTTTCGTCGAACGCGTAGATGCGGATGCCGCGCAGGCGAGTATCGGGCAGCACCGTCTTGACGTTGATGAAGCTGCGCTCGTCCTTGACCCACAGGCCGGTGCGGAATTCCTGCGCGACCACCGCACTGACCGCCTTGAGGCGCAACTGATTGGCGGCGCGCTCGGCCGGCGGGGCGACGAACTCGCCGAACAGGAAGGTCAACACGGCGAACACCGCCGCGACCTGGAACAGACTGACGAGCAGGCCGCGCGTCGACAGTCCGGAAGCGCGCAAGACCGTGATTTCCGAATGCCGCGCCAGCGTCGACAGGGCATACAACGTACCGATCAGGACCGCCACCGGCATTAGTTCGTAAACCCGTCCCGGCAAACGCAGCAGGACGTAGCCGACGGCATGGTGCAGTTGATAGCCGCTGGGACCGATGTCCTTCAGCTCGCCGATCATGTCGAAGAAACCGAACAGCGCGAGGAAGGCCCCCAGCACCAGCAATACGGCGCCGCCCACCTCGCGCGCCAGATACTTGCGATAGATTTTCATCGCCACATCCGCGCGAAGGAGAGCACCGCGATACGGCGGTAGAACAGCAGGGGCAGCAAGGTCGCCATCAGCACATGCACCCCGACAACGCCGAGCGCGAAGGAGATGCGCTCCTGCGCCACCCACGCCTGGCTGATCGACAGGAGATTGCTGTAGACCATGTAGATGAAGATCGCCAGCAGCATGTTGGCCGACCGCCCGGCGCGAGGATTCACGAAGGAAAGGGGAATCGCGAGCAGCGCCAACACCACCGCCGAAAGCGGAATGCCGAGGCGCCAGAGCAGTTCGGCGCGGTATTCCGGCTGATCGACCTGTACCAGTTCCAGCGTGGTCATATTCTTCGGCGTACGCTCGATGCCGCGCTCTTCCTTGGTTTCCAGGCGAATCGCGTAGCGCGCGAATTCGAGGATGCGGAACTCGGGCGACCCCGGTTCGACTTCATAGCGCCGCCCGTTCTGCAGCACCATGAAACGGTCGCCGTTCTCAGCGGTCTCCTGGTGCCCGGTCGCCGCCATCGTGACGCCCAGACGCTCGTGCTGAACCGAACTGACGAAGACGTTACGCACGTAGCTCGCGTCGTCGGCCACTGCCTCGACGAAAACGACGCGCTCGGCCGACGACGACTCCTGGAAGGAGCCGGGCGAAACCTGGCCGGCATCGCTGCGCGAACTGAGTTTCTGGCGGAATTCCGCGCTTTGCGAGATCGCCCACGGCGAGAGGAAGAGCGAGAGCAGCGCAATGGCGAGCACCAACGGCAGGGCGAAAACCAGGACAGGGCGCACCCAGGCCGTGAGCGACAGGCCGGAGGAGAACCAGACGACCATCTCGGAATCGCGGTAGCTGCGCGAAAGCGTCAGCAAAACCGAAATAAACAGCGACAGCGAGAGCAAAACAGGCAAATAATTGAGTGCCGCGAAGCCGAGCAGGGCCACCACGGCTTCGGGATCCACCTGGCCGCGCGCCGCATCGTTGAGCAGGCGGATCAGCTGGGTAGTCAGCAGAATCGCGAAAAGCGCGATGAAAATGCCGGCCGCCGCCTGCGTGAACTCGCGCCGGACAGCGCGCTGAAAGATCATGTTTTGACTTTAACGAAAAACTGCAGTGATAATCGGACTTTTGAACAAAACAGCACTGTTCGAGGAGCGGCGAGTGGAATTTAGCATAAAAAGCGGCAGCCCGGAAAAGCAACGCAGCGCCTGTGTCGTCGTCGGCGTCTTCGAACCGCGCAAATTGACTCTGCCGGCCGAATTGCTCGACAACGCGGCGCGCAACTACATTTCCGACATCATTCGGCGCGGCGACATGGAGGGGAAATCGGGCTCCACGCTGCTCCTGCACAACGTTCCCGGCACCCTCTGCGACCGTGTCCTGCTGGTCGGTCTGGGCAAGGAAAAGGAATTCCGCGAAAAGGAATACTGCGACGCAATTCGCAGCGCGGTGAAAACCCTCAACGAAACCGGATCTTTCGACGGCACGCTGTTTCTCACCGAGACGGCGGTCAAGAAGCGTAGCGTCGCCTGGCGCATCCGACAGGCGACCATCGTCGCGCAGGAAACCGTCTATCGCTTCGACCAGTTCAAGAGCAAGAAGGATGAAGTGCGCCGCCCGCTGCGCAAGCTGACCTTCGCCGTGGAACGGCGCAACGAGCTGGCGCCGGCCGAGGAAGCGCTGACCCAGGGCCTGGCGATCGCCGACGGGATGGCGCTGGCCAAGAACCTCGGCAACCTGCCGGGCAACGTATGCACCCCGACCTACCTCGCGGAAAGCGCGCAGAAGATCGCCCAGGAATACGCCGCCGACGGCGCCGTCGCATGCCAGATCCTCGAACGCGCCGACATGGAAGCGCTCGGCATGGGGTCGCTGCTCTCGGTGGCCAAGGGCTCGCACCAGCCGCCGAAGATGATCGTCCTGCAGTACAGGGGCGGCAAGACCGACGAAAAGCCCCTGCTGCTGATCGGCAAGGGCATCACCTTCGACACCGGCGGCATCTCGCTCAAGCCGGGGCCGGGGATGGACGAAATGAAGTACGACATGTGCGGCGCCGCCAGCGTGCTCGGCACTTTCAAGGCCGCCGCCCAGATGCGCCTGCCGCTCAACCTCACGGTGCTCGTGCCGACCACCGAGAACATGCCGGGCGGCGCGGCCAGCAAGCCGGGCGACATCGTCACCTCGATGTCCGGGCAGACCGTGGAAATCCTCAACACCGACGCCGAAGGCCGCCTGATCCTCTGCGACGCACTGACCTACGCCGAGCGCTTCGAACCGGACACGGTGATCGACGTCGCAACGCTGACCGGCGCCTGCGTGATCGCGCTCGGGCACGTCGCCACCGGCCTTTTCGCCAACGACGACGGACTGGCGCGCGAACTTCTGCACGCCGGCGACGAGGCGCACGACCGCGCCTGGCAGATGCCGCTGTGGGACGACTACCAGGAACAGCTGAAGAGCCCCTTCGCCGACATGGCCAACATCGGCGGCCGCGACGCCGGCAGCATCACCGCCGCCTGCTTCCTCTCGCGCTTCGCCAAGAAGTTCGAATGGGCGCACCTCGACATCGCCGGCACCGCCTGGAAGTCGGGGTCCGACAAGGGTGCCACAGGCCGTCCGGTGCCGCTGCTCGCCCATTACCTGCTGAAGAAGGCCGGGAAGCTCAATTGACGCAAATCTTCTTCTACCATAACGCCGCCGACCGCATCGCCGCCTGCGCGGCGCTGATCGGCAAGGCGTTTGCGCAGAAGAAGCCCCTGCTCGTTTATGCCCCGGACGCCGAGGTCGCCAGCGCACTCGACCGGCAGCTGTGGATGCTGCCGCCGACCGGCTTCATCCCACACGTACGCACCGGCTCGCCGCTCGCTGCGGAAACGCCGGTGATCATCGCCGGCGACCTCGAAAACCCGCCGCAGGACGAGCGCCTGATCAACCTCGCGGCCGACGTGCCGCCCGGCTTCGCCCGCTTCGCCAGCCTGATCGAAGTGGTCGGACAGGAGGACGGCGAACGCCAGGCCGGGCGCGAACGCGTCCGGTTCTACAAGGACCGCGGCTACGAGATCCGCTACTTCGATCTCGCCGCAAAAAGCTGATGGCCGACATTCCCGCCCCCGAACGCGCCAACGCCGACGTGCTCAACCGCGTCGACTCGCTGATTCAGCCGGGCGGCCGCCGGCGGCGCAGCTTCCTCGCCGCCCCGCCGGCGCCGGAAGCAAACAAGGCCGAGAGCGCCCTCCCTCCCGCCGACGAGGACATCCCGGTGCTCACTGAAGTGGTGCCGGCGGACGCCGTCCCGCCCGAAGCCGCCGTCTCCGAACCGGCCCCCGACCGATTCGACGAAACCCTCGTCTCCATCCTCGCCGCCGATCTCGCACACTCGATCGAGCAGCGCCTCGGCATCGAAATCCCCAGCCTGATCGAAGCCACGCTCGAGAACCTCGAGCAGGACCTGCGGCGCGGCATCGTCGCCGCCACCGAAGCCGCGCTCCGGGACTTCCTCGACCGCCGCCAGCAGTTGCGCCTGCCGCTCGACGAACCGCAGCGGCAAGACTGAAACCAAACTGAACCTCGCACCCCCGCAGCGCCGCTCCGACCGCCTCCGGCAGCGCCCGGAGCACCTCGGCGATCCGGTATAATTGCCGGTTTTCGCCATTCTCCTTTGTGACCTTTCCCGCCCCTATGGAACTCGCCAAAAGCTTTGAGCCGGCGGACATCGAACGCCGCTGGTACCCCGAATGGGAAGCCAAGGGCTACTTCGACGCCGGCCTCGACACCGCCAACCCGGACGCCTTCTGCATCCTCCTGCCGCCGCCCAACGTCACCGGCACCCTGCACATGGGGCACGGTTTCAACCAGGCAATCATGGACGCGCTGACTCGCTACCACCGCATGCGCGGCGACAACACGCTGTGGCAGCCGGGCACCGACCACGCAGGCATCGCGACGCAGATCGTCGTCGAACGCCAGCTCGACGCACAGGGCGTTTCGCGCCACGACCTCGGGCGCGAGAAGTTCCTCGAAAAGGTATGGGAGTGGAAGGAGTTCTCGGGCAACACCATCACCAAGCAGATGCGCCGCCTCGGCACCTCGCCGGACTGGAAGCGCGAGCGCTTCACGATGGACGCCGGCCTCTCGAAGATCGTCACCGAAACCTTCGTCCGCCTGCACAAGGAAGGTCTGATCTACCGCGGCAAGCGCTTGGTCAACTGGGACCCGAAGCTGCACACGGCTGTTTCCGACCTCGAAGTGGTGAGCGAGGAAGAAGACGGCTTCCTGTGGCACATCCGCTACCCGCTGGCCGACGGCAGCGGTTCGCTGACCGTCGCCACGACGCGCCCGGAAACCATGCTCGGCGACACCGCCGTGATGGTGCATCCGGAAGACCCGCGCTACCAGCACCTGATCGGCAAAACGGTGAAGCTGCCGCTGTGCGAGCGTGAAATTCCGATCATCGCCGACGCCTACGTCGACCTCGAATTCGGCACCGGCTGCGTCAAGGTCACGCCGGCGCACGACTTCAACGACTACGCGGTCGGCCAGCGCCACGACCTGCCGATCATTTCGATCCTGACGCTCGACGCGAAGATCAACGACAACGCGCCCGAAAAATATCGCGGTCTCGACCGCTTCGACGCGCGCAAGGCCGTCGTCGCCGACCTCGAAGCGCTCGGCGTGCTCGAAAAGACCGACAAGCACAAGCTGAAGGTGCCGCGCGGCGACCGCACCGGCGTCGTGATCGAGCCGATGCTCACCGACCAATGGTTCGTCGCGATGAGCAAACCCGGCGCCGACGGCACGTCGATCACGCAGAAGGCGCTCGACTGCGTCGCCTCGGGCGAGATCAAGTTCGTTCCCGAGAACTGGGTCAACACCTACAACCAGTGGCTGAACAACATCCAGGACTGGTGCATCTCGCGGCAGCTGTGGTGGGGCCACCAGATTCCGGCATGGTACGGCGACAACGGCGAGGTCTTCGTTGCGCACGACGAGGCGGAAGCCCGCGCGCAGGCCGACCAGGCCGGCTACGCCGGCGTCCTCACCCGCGACCCGGACGTGCTCGACACCTGGTACTCGTCGGCCCTGTGGCCCTTCTCGACGCTCGACTGGACGCCCGAGTGGCCGGAAAAATCCAACCCGGCGCTCGACCTCTATCTGCCGTCTACGGTGCTCGTCACCGGCTTCGACATCATCTTCTTCTGGGTCGCGCGCATGGTCATGATGACCAAGCACATCACCGGCAAGATTCCGTTCAAGCACGTCTACGTGCACGGCCTGATCCGCGACGCGGAAGGCCAGAAGATGAGCAAGTCGAAAGGCAACGTGCTCGACCCGATCGACCTGATCGACGGCATCGGCATCGAGGATCTGGTGAAGAAGCGCACGACCGGCCTGATGAATCCCAAGCAGGCCGAGCAGATCGAGAAGCGCACGCGCAAGGAGTTCCCGGAGGGCATCGCAGCCTTCGGCACCGACGCCCTGCGCTTCACCTTCCTCTCGCTCGCCAGCCCCGGCCGCGACATCAAGTTCGACCTCAGCCGCTGCGAGGGCTACCGCAATTTCTGCAACAAGCTGTGGAACGCCACGCGCTTCGTGCTGATGAACGTCGAAGGCCACGACCTCGGCATCGGCCAGCCCGACGCCGCCGCCTGCGGCGGCAGCGGCCCGCTCGAGTTCTCCTTCGCCGACCGCTGGATCGTCAGCCACCTGCAGCAGGTCGAGAGCGAAGTCGCGCAGCACTTCGCCGACTACCGCTTCGACCTTCTGGCTCAGGCCATCTACCGCTTCGTGTGGGACGAGTTCTGCGACTGGTACCTGGAGATCGCCAAGGTTCAGATGAACGGCGGCAGCGAAGCGCAGGCGCGCGCCACCCGGCGCACCCTGGTACGCGTGCTGGAAACCGTGCTGCGCCTGGCCCACCCGCTGATTCCCTTCATCACCGAGGAGCTGTGGCAGGCCATCGCGCCGATCGCCGGCCGCAAGACGCACGACTCGATCATGCAGGCCGCCTACCCGGCGGCGCAGGCGGAGAAGATCGACGCCGCGAGCGAAGCCCAGGTGCAGCAACTGAAGGACCTGGCCTACGCCTGCCGCAACCTGCGCGGCGAGATGAGCCTGTCGCCGGCGCAGAAGGTACCGCTGGTCGCCAGCGGCGACGCCGCACAGCTCGCGCTCTTCGCGCCCTATCTCAAGGCGCTGGCCAAGCTCGCCGAGATCGAGATCGTCGCCGAAATGCCCGAGGACGCCAGCGCGCCGATCGCGGTGGTCGGCGAAACGCGCCTGATGCTCAAGATCGAGATCGACGTCGCCGCCGAAAAGGAGCGCCTCGCCAAGGAAATCGCCCGCCTCGAGGGCGAGATCGTCAAGGCGCAGGCCAAGCTCGGCAACGAGAGCTTCGTCGCGCGCGCGCCGGCGGCGGTCGTCGAGCAGGAGAAGAAACGCCTCGCCGACTTCGCCGCGACGGTCGAGAAACTCAAGCCGCAGCTCGAACGCCTGCAGCGCGCCTGACGGCGTTCCCGACGCAGCGTGCCCCCCCGGGAACGGCGCAACGCGTCGGTTCCCGGGCGGCGGGACGGTGTGGACACCCTCCGGCAGCGGCCCTGACGCCGCCGCGCCGACTACGGTTCCAGCCTGACCGTGATCAATCCGCGCAGCGCATTCCCCAGGTAGATCGTCGGCGCGGCGCGCAGGTCGTCAACCCTCAGCACGCATTCGACGGCGCGCCCGGACTCGATCAATTCCCGGCGCAGCACGCCGGGCAGCAGCCCGCTTGCCAGCGGCGGCGTCAGCAGCATGCCGCCACGCTCGACGAAGACGTTGCTGCGCGCGCCCTCGCAGACTTCGCCGCGCGTATTGAGGAAGAGCGCGTCGAACACATCGGCCGGCAGCGCCGCCAGCGCCCGGTCGTAACGCGCCCGGGCGGTCGTCTTGTGGCGCAGCAGATAATCGCCGGCATCCAGCGCCTCCCCGGCCAGCACGGCACGCCACGGCAGCCCCTCGTCAGCCGCCAGCGGCGCGCAACGCAGCGCGCAGGCGCCGCCATGCGCCAGCGTTAGCCGCACGCGATACACGCCGACGGGGTGGCTCTCCGCCGTTGCCACGAGGCGCGCGGCAATTTCCGCCGCCGCACACGCGAAACCGAGCGCCCGCGCCGACGCCTGCAGGCGTTCCAGGTGCAACGCCAGACGCGGATAGCGTCCGTTCTCCAGACGCAAGGTCTCGATCAGTTCGAAGCCCGGGTCGAAGCCGGTCAGGAAATTCGCCTTGAGCAGGCATTCCGCGTACTCGCGCGCCGGGTCGGCGTCGATCACGATACCGCTGCCGACGCCGAGGCGCGCGGACAGGCCGGGCACCCGTCCTTCAGCGCGCGTTTCCACCGGCGGATCGGAGGGCGTTTCGCTGTCCGGCTCGGCGATTTCCAGCGTGCGGATCGCGACGTTGAAGCGGCAGTCGCCGCCCGGCGCGATCCAGCCGAAGGCGCCGGTGTACAGGCCGCGCGGCGGCGTCTCCAGTTCGGCGATGAGCTGCATGGCGCGGATTTTCGGCGCGCCGGTGATCGAACCGCAGGGAAACAGCGCGCGGAAAAGATCGAACAGGGAAGCTCCCGGCACGTCGGCGGCGACGGTGGACACCATCTGCCACAGCGTCGGATAGGCCTCGGCCTCGCACAGCGCCTCGACGCGAACCTTGCCCGGCGCGGCCAGGCGCCCGAGGTCGTTGCGCAGCAGATCGACGATCATCACGTTCTCGGCGCGCTCCTTGGCCGAGGCCAGCAAGGCGTCGCGCCGCCGCGCATCGTCGGCCGGCGTCGCGCCGCGCGGCGCGGTGCCCTTCATCGGCCGCGTCCATACGCGCGCGCCGCGGCGCTCGAAGAAAAGCTCGGGCGACAGCGACAGCAGCCGCGTCTCCGGCGTCGCCAGATAGCCGCCGTAGCGTACGGGCTGGCGCGCGCGCAAGGCGGCATAGAGCGCCAAAGGATCGCCGTAGAGGCGGCAAGCGAGCGGGAAGGTGAAGTTGATCTGGTAGCAGTCGCCGTCGCCGATCCACTGCTTGATCCGGCGCACCGCGGCGGCATAGGCCTCCGGGCCGAGGCCCGCCGCCACGTCGGCGACGCCGGCCGTGCGCGCCGCCTCCGGCAGCGCAGCCAGGCGCCCGGCGAGGAAGACGGCCAACGCTTGCGCCGTCAGCCGCTCGGCGCGGCCGAAAACCGCGGCGCGCAGCACGGGAGTGCGCCCCGGCGCCTGCACCGCCGCCCCCTCCCCTGCGGCACGCGTTTCGAAGCACGCGCCGAGCGCGTAGTCGGCAAGCAGGGCGACCCATTCGCCGGCCGCCGTAGCCGCTTCGATTTCGGCAAAGGCCTCGGCGAAATCGGCGTCGGCGTCGAACGACAAGGTCCGGCGCCAGCCGGTGAACAGCTGGGCGCCGCCGTCGTCGCCGTCGAACAGTGCGAAATGACTATCCGGGCTGGCAGCGGGCATCGTCGGTCGATCGGGGAATACGGAAACTACTGAGAGACAAGGCGAAGGAGGCGCACGGCGGACGCCGTGGAGCGCCGCCTTACTTGCGCTTGAGGTAGAACTCGAAGACGCTGCCGGTTTCGGCGTTGGCCAGCAGCTCGTTGCCCGTCTGCCGGGCGAACGCTTCGAAATCCTTGACCGCGCCGGGGTCGGTGGCGAGCACATGCAGGACCTGCCCCGAACTCATCTCGGCGAGCGTCTTCTTGGTACGCAGAATGGGAAGCGGGCAGTTGAGCCCCTTGACGTCGAGTTCGCGGTCGAAATGCATGGTCATCTACCTGACAGAGTGGTGCATTGAGCAAAGGCGCATTTTAACCCGCTATTTTTTCTGCTTGGCCTCTTCCGCCTGCTGTTTGCGCAACTCGCGCAGCCGCGCATCGACCACCGACTGCTCGTAGAAGTTGCCGTCGCCAGCCTTCTGCGCCAGCTGCAGCTGCTCGACGGCCGGCCCGAGCAGTCCCTGCAGCGCATAGAACTCGGCCTGCGCGCGATGCTGCTGCAGGCGCTTGCCGAGCGCCGCGTAGGTCTTGGCCTGCTGACCGTAAAGCTTGAAGTCGGACGGATAGCGCTGCAGTTGCGCTTCGAGGAAAGTCAGCAGCTGTTTGTATTGGCGCCCGGCGTAGAGCGAATCGGCGTAACCGTAGGCCAACGCGCGCGACTGCGGGTAGCGCTGCATCCCGTCGCGGTAGATGGCCTGCGCGCCGGCGTTGTCGCCGGCCGTGGTGCGCAGCGTTGCCGCCAGGCCGTCGACCATCGGCGATGCGGCCTTGAGCGCCTTCAGCGCATCGACTTCGTGCTGCGCCGCCGCCATATCCTTGGCACGCAGGTGCGCGCTCGCCAGACCGTAGCGCACCGCCGCCTCGGAGGCGTATTTCTTTTCCTGCAGCTGCGTCTCGAACTCCTTGATCGCCTCGCGCGGCGTGCCGGCCTGCGCGCGCAGCTTGGCGCGCACGAGCTCGAAGTCGAGGCTGTTGAGCACCTGCTTGTAAGGCGCGCCCTGCGCCCGGTTCTGCATGTCCGAAATCCGTTCGACGGTCATCGGGTGCGAACGCATGTAGACCGGCGCGTTGTTCTCGTAGACCCGGCCGGCCTTTTGCAGGCGCTCGAAAAAATCGCCCATGCCGCGCACATCGAGGCCGGCCTTTTCCAAGGTCTGGTAGCCGACGCGATCGGCTTCGCGCTCGAAATCGCGGCTGTAGGCCAGCTGTGACTGTACCGAACCGGCCTGCGCCGAGGCGATGGCGGCGCCGGCCAGATCGGAGTTCGAACGCGCCGCGAGGATGCCGACCGCCATCGCGATCATGCTGGCGATCGAGTTCTGCTTCTGGGCCGCGACCTGGCGCGCCAGGTGACTCTGCGTAACGTGCGAGATTTCGTGGGCAAGCACGCCCGCCAGTTCGGATTCGGACTGCGCGGTGAGCAGCGTGCCGGTGTTGACGCCGATGAAGCCGCCAAACATCGCAAAAGCGTTCACCGTGTTGTCGCGGATCGCAAAGAAATGGAAGTTGCCGCCCGGATCTGGACTCGCGGCCACGAGCTGGCCGCCGATGCGCGCCAGGTAATCATTGATTTCCGGATCGTCGATATAGGTCGGCTCGCGCAGGCGAATCTCGTTCATGATGCTCTCGCCGATCTTGTACTCAAGCTGCGGCGACAAATCGGCGCGCGCAGACTCGCCGAGATCTGGCAGCCCCTCGGCCACGGCGAGCGGTGCCGCGGCCAGCGCCAGCGCGCTCGCAAAAGGGAAGATCAGGCGCCGCAGGCGCGCGAAGGACGGAGTTCTGAACATGGCACGCAGCCGTCTGCTAAGGATCATGGTGCTATGATACCGGACCCGTATTTCACCATCTGTTTCCATTTGTTGCGCCCCGCCTCATGCCTGCCAATCCCCTCACCCATTTCGACGCCGCCGGCCAGGCCCACATGGTCGACGTCGGCGACAAAGCCGCAACGCAACGGCGCGCGCGCGCCGGCGGCAGCATCTTCATGCAGCCCACGACGCTCGCCCTGATCCAGGAGGGCAACGCCAAGAAGGGCGATGTGCTCGGCATCGCGCGCATCGCCGCGATCCAGGGCGCCAAGCGCACCGCCGACCTGATCCCGCTCTGCCACCCTATCGCCCTCGACCGGGTGGCGGTCGAGTTCGAGATCGACACCGAACGCCACGCCGTGCACTGCGTCGCCGTCGCCGAATGCACCGGCCGCACCGGCGTCGAGATGGAAGCGCTGACCGCCGCCAGCGTCGGCCTGCTGACGATCTACGACATGTGCAAGGCCGTCGATCGCGGCATGCGCATCGAAGGCGTCCGCCTGCTCGAAAAACTGGGCGGCAAGTCGGGGCACTGGCAAGCCGAGTAGTTTCCACGCATTTCCGGAGTTGAAACCCGCATGAATCCCCTGCGCAGAACCCTGCTCCAGTCGGCAGGCGCCGGCAGCGCCCTCGGCCTGCTGCTCGCCGCCGGCCTGCTCAAGCCGACCCGCGTCCTGGCCGCCGACTGGAACCGCCCGGCGTTTACCGCGACGAATCTGGGCGATGCCCTGAAGGCCTATGGCGCCGCCGCTTCGGTCGAACATCGCGACATCGTGATCAACGCCGCCGAGATTTCCGAAAACGGCGCCCAGGTTCCGGTCGAGATCATCAGCAATCTTCCCGGCTACCAGACGATCGCCGTCTTCGTCGAAAAGAACCCGATGCCGCTCGCCGCCAGCCTGAGCTTCGCCAACGGCGCCGTGCCTTACGTGCGGCTACAGCTGAAAATGGCGGAATCGTCGCGCCTGCGGGCCGTCGTCAGGACCGCCGACGGCAAAACCTACCACGCCAGCCGCGAAATCAAAGTCACGCTCGGCGGCTGCGGCGGCTGAACGAAAACCCGGAACAGGACGACATGGCAGACCCGATCAAGATCCGCGCGACCCAGCAGGGCGGCATCACCGATATCCGCGTGCTCATGCAGCACCCGATGGAAAGCGGTCAGCGCAAGGACACGGCCAGCGGCAACGCGATCCCGGCCCACTTCATCCAGAACTTCACGATCAGCGCCAACGGCAAGCAGCTGATCGCCGGCCAGCTCAACACGGCGATCTCGCGCAACCCGCTGTTCGCTTTCCGCGCCCGCGGACTGAAGGCCGGCGACCGTCTCGCGGTGCACTGGACCGACACACGGGGCGAGCAGCGCAGCGACGAGGCCACGGTCGCCGGCTGAACGCCGCGCATAAAAAAACCCGCCGGAAGGCGGGTTCCTCGTGCAGCCTGAAAGGATCAGGCGCGCTGAATATTCGAAGCTTGCTTGCCCTTCGGGCCCTGCGTCACGTCGAAGGAGACTTTCTCGCCCTCTTTGAGGGTCTTGAATCCGCCCATGGTGATCGCGGAGAAGTGCGCGAAGAGGTCTTCGCTGCCGTCATCCGGAGTAATGAAACCGAAACCCTTGGCGTCGTTGAACCACTTAACAGTACCAGTTGCCATATTGCTACTTCCTTCAAAAAAGACTGAATCCGGGCAGCGCCCGACTTACATGCCTGAACTCAACGGGGCCTGAAGAACGAATCCGACTAGCGGCAACGCTGCAAACCAAGCTGAACCACAGCATTCGGCCTTTGTACGCCATTTCGCGCGGATGCGTCAAGCATTTTCAAGCCCCTTCCGCACGCCCTCCCGCGGAGTGTGGTCCGCCCGCCGTAGCCCCTTCCGGCGGTATTGCGCATTCAAGAAGACTGGTTAGAATTCATCCATGGCAAAACAGCACCAAGAAGGCTCTTTACTCGAGGCCAAGCGCTCCAAGCTTGCACCGCCGCCGCTCTACAAGGTTCTGTTGCTGAACGACGATTTCACGCCGATGGACTTCGTAATTCTCGTCCTCCAGAAATTTTTTGCGATGGACCGAGAACAAGCGACGCGAATCATGCTCAAAGTTCATACCGAGGGACGCGGCATCTGCGGAGTCTATCCGCGCGATGTTGCCGCGACCAAGGTGGAACAGGTCACAGCCTTCGCACGTGACAATCAGCATCCGCTGGCGTGCGTCATGGAGGAAAACTGAATGATTGCGCAGGAACTCGAAGTCAGCTTGCACATGGCCTTTGTCGAAGCCCGGCAGAAGCGTCACGAATTCATCACCGTCGAGCATCTGCTGCTCGCCCTGCTCGACAACCCGTCGGCGGCGGAAGCCTTGCGCGCCTGCGGTGCCAACATCGAGCAGTTGCGCAAGGATCTGACCAAATTCATCGGCGAGCACACGCCGACGGTCGCCGGCGAGGACGAAATCGACACGCAGCCGACGCTCGGCTTCCAGCGCGTGATCCAGCGCGCCATCCTGCACGTCCAGTCCTCGGGCAAGAAGGAGGTCAACGGCGCCAACGTGCTGGTCGCGATCTTCGGCGAGAAGGATTCGCACGCCGTCTATTACCTGCAGAAGCAGGGCGTGACGCGCCTCGACGTGGTCAACTTCATTTCGCACGGAATCAGCAAGGTGCCGCAGAGCGCGCCGCGCGGCGAGCAGGAAATCGAAAGCGATGGCGAGCAGCAGAACGCCGCCGGTCCGCTCGAGAGCTATACGATCAACCTCAACGCGCTGGCCTTGCAGGGCAAGATCGACCCACTGATCGGGCGCGGCAAGGAACTCGAACGCGTCATCCAGACCCTGTGCCGCCGGCGCAAGAACAACCCCTTGCTGGTCGGCGAAGCCGGCGTCGGCAAAACGGCGATCGCCGAGGGGCTGGCGCGCCGCATCGTCGAAGGCGACATCCCGGAAATCCTGGCGAAGGCCAACGTGTACTCGCTCGACATGGGCGCCCTGCTCGCCGGCACCAAGTACCGCGGCGACTTCGAACAGCGCCTGAAGGGCGTGCTCAAGCAGCTGACCGAGAACCCGAACGCCATTCTCTTCATCGACGAGATTCATACGCTGATCGGCGCCGGCTCGGCGTCGGGCGGCACCCTCGACGCGTCCAACCTGCTCAAGCCGGCGCTCTCCTCGGGCCAGCTGAAGTGCATCGGCGCAACGACCTATACCGAATATCGCGGCATCTTCGAAAAGGACCACGCGCTGTCGCGGCGCTTCCAGAAGATCGACGTGAGCGAGCCGTCGATCGCGGAAACCGTCGAGATCCTCAAGGGGCTCAAGACGCGCTTCGAGTCGCACCACGGCATCAAGTATTCGGCCGCCGCGATCAATTCGGCGGTCGAGCTCTCGGTGCGCTTCATCAGCGACCGCCACCTGCCCGACAAGGCAATCGACGTGATCGACGAAGCCGGCGCAGCGCAGCGCATCCTGCCCAAGTCGAAGCAGAAGAAGCTGATCGGCAAGCAGGATATCGAGGAGATCGTCGCCAAGATCGCGCGCATTCCGTCGACGCACGTGTCGAGCGACGACCGCGGCGCGCTGAAGAATCTCGACCGCGACCTGAAGGCCGTCGTCTTCGGCCAGGACGCGGCGATCGACGCGCTCGCCAAGGCGATCAAGATGGCGCGCTCGGGGCTCGGCAATCCGGGCAAGCCGATCGGCAGCTTTCTGTTCTCCGGCCCGACCGGCGTCGGCAAGACCGAGGTCGCCAAGCAGCTCGCCTACTGCCTCGGCAACGAGTTGCTGCGCTTCGACATGTCCGAGTACATGGAGCGCCACGCCGTATCGCGCCTGATCGGCGCCCCGCCCGGCTACGTCGGTTTCGACCAGGGCGGCCAGCTGACCGAAGCGGTCAGCAAGAAGCCGTACTGTGTGCTGCTGCTCGACGAGATCGAGAAGGCGCACCCGGACATCTACAACATCCTGCTGCAGGTGATGGACCACGGCACGCTGACCGACAACAACGGGCGCAAGACCGACTTCCGCAACGTGGTCATCATCATGACGACCAACGCCGGACAAGAGGCCATCCAGAAGGCGAGCATGGGCTTCACATCATCCAAGCAGCACGGCGACGAGATGGTCGAGATCAAGCGCCTGTTCACGCCGGAGTTCCGCAACCGCCTGGACGCGACCATCTCGTTCAAGCCGCTGGACCACGAGGTTATCCTGCGCGTCGTCGACAAATTCCTGATCCAGCTCGAAGAGCAGTTGCACGAGAAGAAGGTGGAGGCGATCTTCACCGACGCGCTCAAGGACTTCCTGGCGAAGAAGGGCTTCGATCCGCTGATGGGCGCCCGCCCGATGGCGCGCCTGATCCAGGACACGATCCGCTCGGCGCTCGCCGACGAGCTGCTGTTCGGACGCCTCTCCGGCGGCGGCCACGTCACCGTCGATCTCGACGATAACGAGAAGGTGAAACTCGTTTTCGCCGAGGAAGCCGAAGCCGTGGTTTGAGCTTCACCCTCCGGAAAAGGCCATGCCGCGATGCATGGCCTTTTTGTTTGTCACCCGCATCACATCGATAACGTTACGCAAGGGAGCCCACATGAACTTCAAGACCCCGGACCTGCTCGACGACAACGAAGACAAGACGCGCGACGGCAGCGTGCGCGTCGTCGCGCCGATGTTCCGGCGCTACGGCGGGCGCCCCGCGTTCAGCGGCCGCATCGTCACGCTCAAGCTGTTCGAGGACAACTCGCTGGTGCGCGAGACTTTCGGCGAGGACGGAAAGGGCAAGGTGCTGGTCGTCGATGGCGGCGGCTCGTTGCGCTGCGCGCTGGTCGGCGACCAGCTGGCGATTCTCGCGCAGAAGAACGGCTGGGAAGGCGTCGTCGTCTACGGCTGCATCCGCGATTCGGACGACATCAACGCGATCGACCTCGGCGTGCGCGCCCTCGACACGCACCCGCTGAAGAGCGTCAAGAAGGGCGCCGGCGAACGCGACGTCGCGGTGAGCTTCGGCGGCGTCACTTTCCGTCCCGGCGAATGGCTCTACGCCGACGCGGACGGCATCGTCGTCGCAAGCGCATCGCTGCTCTGAAAACGCGCATGGCGCCCGCGGGCGCCATGCGATCGCCGAACGAGAACGCCGGCGGCTAGGCCTCGAGCAGCACCGCGCTGTCGCAGCCGACGCGCACGTTGCCCCAGTGCTTGCCGGCGACGTGGATCGGCATCGCGATGTCGCACAGCACTTCGCCGGTATCGCGGATGTAGGTCTGCAGCAGCAGCGGCGCCGTGTTGCGCGCCGAGCGCAGCTCGGTCGGCGCCTCGAACTTGCGGCGCGTCCGGTTGCCGATCAGATCCTTCTGGTAATCGCCGGTCAGCGGCTGCGAGTACTTGGCGTTGTGCGCGGTCAGGAAGCCGTTGATATCGACCGCCACGGCGTAAACCCCGCCCTTGATGCCGGACAGCGCACCGTCGAGCAGCCCCTGGCAGGCGCGGGTGAAGGCCTCGTCGTAGCCGACCAGATATTTCTGCGGCTTGGTGTCGGCGATCGGACGATAGTTGCGGTCGAAAACGTCGATGCCCTGCCGCTGCATCTCCTCCAGCTGCACCTGCACGTCGTCGCGGAAGGTGCGCACGCGGTCGACGTTGAAATCGAAGGTGCCGCGCCCGATCTTGAAGCGCGAGACCAGCTCCTGCACCGACTCGGTCGCCTCCGACAGACCTTCGGTCGATTTCTCCGAACTCACCATGTTGCCCGAGACTTCCGCCGACAAGGTGTGGATCAGCGTCACGTTGTCATGCACCTGTCCGTTCGTGGCCGTAAGCTCCTCCATCGCCGAAGCGATCTGCACGAGCTGGTCGCTGGTCCGCTCGAAGTCGCTCACCATCTGGCGGAACTGCTCGGACGAACGCTCGACCACCGTGCGCGTCTGGCGGATGTCGCCGTTGATCATCTCGTTCTCGCTCTGCGTTTCCTGCACCAGCGAAATCATCCCGGCGATGTTCTGGGTGATCTCCTGCGTCGCCACGTTGACCTTCTCGGCCAATTTGCGCACTTCGTCGGCGACCACCGCGAAGCCTCGCCCGGCCTCGCCGGCCCGCGCCGCCTCGATCGCCGCGTTGAGCGCCAGCAGATTGGTCTGGTCGGCGATGCCCTTGATCAGGCCGGCGATGGTGCGGATGCTGTCGGAGCGTTCGCCGAGATTGTTCACCGTCGCGTTGAAGGCCGCCAGCTTGTCGCTGACGCCTTGCACCTTGCCGACGACGTCGAGCATTTCCTGCAGCGACAGACGTGCATTGCCGAGGTTGGTCTCGGTCGATTGCGAAATCAGCTCGGTCGAATGGGAAACCTCGTGGATCGCCTGCGTCGCCTCGTTGCTGGCGGTGAACACGATCTCGGTGATCTCGCCCTGGCGCTTCGCGCGCCCGACCGTTTCGCCGACGCTCTTGCGCACCACCACCGCCTCGCGCGCGATGCTGACGCTCATCTTGCGCACCTCGCTGATCACCTGCCGCATCTTGTCGGCGAAGCGGTTGTAGCCGAGCGCCAGGTCGCGCAACTCGTCGTGCGTGACGGTCGGCAGATCGTGCGAAAAATCGCCCTCGCCGCGCGCGATCTCGTTGAAGATGCGCGTGATCAGGCGCACCGGCCGCACGATCAGGTAGCGCAGATAGGCGATCTGCAGGACGTTCCAGATCAACGCCAGCGCGGTCAGCCCGATCATCAGCATCAGCCCGAAGTCGAAAGCGGCATCGACGCTGCCGAGCACCTCGCCGCCGACGCCGCCCTTGACCAGCGCGTCACGGACGGCGCTCTTCTGGTGCAGATAGACCCCCAGATAGGCGAGATCGATGATGAACAGCAGCAGGAAGCTCATCAGCTTCTTGGTCAGACTGTTCCAGAACGTTCGCTCGGACCAGTCGTAGAGTTCCCAGAATCCCTTCATGTCCCCTCCAGGGCAGCGTGTTTTCTTATCGAGGGAGTATATGTTCAAAGTCATAGTGCAAACTTGACCTAGCACAAGCGCAATTTGCTGCACCCGCGCACACCGATTTTTCACGGAAACAAACACCGTTTCGCAATGTGAAAAACAAAACACAACCATCTGTTTTAAATGAAAAACAAAATATCTTATGTCTTATAGAAGACTATTGCTGCCCTGCACGATGCCCCTTATACTTTGCTCCATCGCCTGTCGCCCTGGTGGCATGAAACCAACACTGCGGCAGCGAAATTTCGCACCCCAACGCACTTCGTGACTTTTTGTGAGGACAAACATGAGCACTCGTGAACAGCAAATCGCCGCCCTGGAAAAAGACTGGGCCGAAAACCCCCGCTGGAAGGGCATCAAGCGCGGCTACTCCGCCGCCGACGTGGTCCGCCTGCGCGGCTCCTTCCAGGTCGAGCACACCCTCGCCCGCCGCGGTGCCGAGAAGCTGTGGAACCTCGTCAACAACGAACCCTATGTGAACTGCCTCGGCGCCCTGACCGGCGGCCAGGCCGTGCAGCAGGCCAAGGCCGGCATCAAGGCCATCTACCTGTCCGGCTGGCAAGTCGCCGCCGACAACAACGAATACGCCGCCATGTACCCGGACCAGTCCCTGTACCCCGTGGATTCCGTGCCCAAGGTCGTCGAGCGCATCAACAACGCCTTCAACCGCGCCGACGAAATCCAGTGGTCGAAGAACATCAACAAGGGCGATGCCGGCCACGTTGAATACCACCTGCCGATCGTCGCCGACGCCGAAGCCGGTTTCGGCGGCGTGCTGAACGCCTACGAACTGATGAAGGCCATGATCCGCTCCGGCGCCGCCGGCGTGCACTGGGAAGACCAGCTGGCTTCCGTGAAGAAGTGCGGCCACATGGGCGGCAAGGTGCTGGTGCCCACCACCGAAGCCGTGCAGAAGCTGATCGCCGCCCGTATGGCCGCCGACGTCTACGGCGTGCCCACCCTGGTCATCGCCCGTACCGACGCCGAAGCGGCCGACCTGATCACCTCCGACTACGACGAGAACGACAAGCCCTTCCTGACCGGCGAGCGCACCGCCGAAGGCTTCTACAAGACCAAGAAGGGTCTGGAGCAGGCCATCTCCCGCGCCGTCGCCTATGCCGAATACGCCGACCTCGTGTGGTGCGAAACCGGCACGCCGGATCTGGAATTCGCCCGCAAATTCGCCGAAGCCGTCCATGCCAAGCACCCGGGCAAGATGCTGGCCTACAACTGCTCGCCGTCGTTCAACTGGAAGAAGAACCTGGACGATGCCACCATCGCCAAGTTCCAAAAAGAGCTGGGCGCCATGGGCTACAAGTACCAGTTCATCACCCTCGCTGGCATCCACTCCATGTGGTACAACATGTTCGATCTGGCCCAAGACTACGCCAAGCGCGGCATGTCGGCCTACGTCGAGAAGGTTCAGGAGCCGGAATTCGCAGCCCGCGACCGCGGCTACACCTTCGTCTCGCACCAGCAGGAAGTGGGCACCGGCTACTTCGACGACGTCACCACCGTGATCCAGGGCGGCAAGTCCAGCGTCACCGCGCTGACCGGCTCGACCGAGGAAGAGCAGTTCCACTAAGCCGACCGCTGATCGGTGCGTCGCCCGGCGACGCACCGCCAGCCAGCGCAGCATCAACAATCCCCTGCACCGTCACACGGCAGGGGATTGTCACTTTAGGACGGCGCGTTGACCGGTGTCGGAGCCGGGAAGCGCACCCGAAGTGCAGCGATATTCGCGTAGCGCCGGCATGGCAAAAAATATTCTGGCGACTATGCTGGGCAATCGAGCCGCCGCGCGGCGAAGCGAGCAGCCAGCGCTACGACGCCGAAACGGCCAAAAAATCAACAATCGACAATCAAGGAGAGCAAGCATGCCAACCACCATCGGGGTGGCGCGGGAGTTCCATCCCGGCGAACACCGCGTAGCCCTGGTGCCCGACGTCGCGAAGCGTTTTCGCGCGCTGGGCGCCGAAATACTGATCGAGAAGGACGCCGGCGAGAACTCCGCCTACCCGGACGCCGCCTTCGCCGACGTGCGCTGGACCGACAACGCCGGCGACATCTGGACGCAGTCCGACGTCGTCCTCTGCGTCCGCCCGCCGGCGCTGGCCGACGTCGCGCGCATGAAGCCCGGCGCCGTCCTGCTCGGCTTCCTGCAGCCCTACCAGAATCCGGAACTGGTGCGTGCGCTGGCCGAGTGCCGCATCACCAGCTTCGCCGCCGAACTCGTGCCGCGCATCTCGCGCGCCCAGAGCATGGACGCGCTCTCGTCGCAGGCGGCGGTTTCCGGCTACCTGTGCGCGGTGATCGCCGCTGCGCACTCGCCGAAGTTCTTTCCGATGCTCACCTACGCCGCCGGCACCGTGCGTCCGGCGCGCGTGCTGGTGATCGGCGCCGGCGTCGCCGGCCTGCAGGCGATCGCCACGGCGCGCCGCCTGGGCGCCATGGTCGAAGCCTACGACGTGCGTCCGGAAACGCGCGAGCAGATCGAATCGCTCGGCGCCAAGTTCGTCGACACCGGCGTCGCCGCGAGCGGCCAGGGGGGCTACGCGCGCGAACTGACGGAAGACGAAAAGCGCCAGCAGGCCGAGAAGCTCGGCAAGGCGATCGCCAACGCCGACGCCCTGATCACCACCGCCGCGATTCCCGGCAAGCAGGCGCCGCGCATCGTCAGCGCCGCAATGGTCGGCGCCATGAAGTACGGCGCGGTGATCGTCGACATGGCCGCCGAGTCGGGCGGCAACGTCGAGGGCACGGTTCCCGGCGAAATCGCCCAGGTCGGCCACGTCAAGATCGTCGGCCACGCCAACCTGCCGAGCCGCATGCCGTACCACGCCTCGGAAATGTTCGCCCGCAACCTCTTCAATTTCCTCTCGCCGCACCTCAAGGACGGCGTCCTCGCGCCCGACTGGGACGACGAGGTGGTGGCCGGCACCGCGCTGACGCGCGACGGCCAGCTGGTGCACGCCGGCGTCAAGGCCGTGCTGGAAAAACTGGAAAAAGGAGCTGCTTGAAATGACCGGCTATGAAATTTCGGGCCTCGCCGCCCTCTACATCTTCCTGCTCGCCGCCTTCACCGGCTACGAGGTCATCGCGCGCGTGCCGGTCATCCTGCACACGCCGCTGATGTCGGGTTCCAACTTCGTACACGGCGTCGTCCTGGTCGGCGCCATGATCGCCCTCGGGCGCGCCGAAACGCCGCTCGAACAGGCCCTCGGCTTCGTCGCCGTGGTCCTCGGCGCGGCCAACGCGGCCGGCGGCTACGTCGTCACCGAGCGCATGCTGGCGATGTTCAAGAGCGGCAAGAAGGGAGACGGCAAATGAGTTTCCTCTCCCAGCTGACCCCGCTCATCCATGCCAGCTACTTCGTCGCCGCGACGCTCTTCATCCTCGGCCTGAAAGCCATGAGCTCGCCGGTGACGGCGCGCGGCGGCATCGTCTGGGCCGGCGTCGGCATGCTGCTCGCCACGCTCGCCACCTTCCTGACGCCGGGCATGGGCAACTTCGGCCTGATGCTGGTCGCCATCGCCATCGGCACCGTGCTCGCCTGGTGGAGCGGCAAGACGGTGAAGATGACCGACATGCCGCAGATGATCGCCATCTACAACGGCATGGGCGGCGGCGCCGCGGCGGCCATCGCGGCCGTCGAGTTCGCGCGCGGCGACGTGCATTCGCCGGCGGTCGCGACGCTGGCGGCGCTCGGCGCGCTGATCGGCGCCGTCTCCTTCTCCGGCTCCTGCGTCGCCTACGCCAAGCTGCAGGGCCTGATGCAGCGCACCTTCGTGCTGCCCGCGCAGAACGCGGTCAACGCCCTGCTCTCGCTGGCCACGGTCGGCGTCGGCGTCGCCGTGGTGCTCGGCCCTCCGGGCGACCTGACGCCGGTGCTCGTCTTCTTCGCGCTCGCCCTGCTGCTCGGCGCCATCCTGACGCTGCCGATCGGCGGCGCCGACATGCCGGTCGTCATCTCGCTGTTCAACGCCTTCACCGGCCTTGCCGTCGGCCTCGAAGGCTACGTCCTCGGCAACCCGGCGCTGATGATCGCCGGCATCGTCGTCGGCGCCGCCGGCACGCTGCTCACGCAGCTGATGGCCAAGGCGATGAACCGGCCGATCAGCAACATCCTCTTCGTCCCCATGCAGGCCGCCGCCGGCGGCGAGGGCGAGGAGGTGACCGGCAGCATGAAGGAGATGAGCGCGCTCGACGCCGCCTCGCTGATGCGCTACGCGCAGAAGGTGATCGTCGTCCCCGGCTACGGCATGGCCGTCGCGCACGCGCAGCACAAGGTCTGGGAAATGACCGCGCTGCTCGAAGAGGCCGGCGTCGAAGTCAAGTTCGCCATCCACCCGGTCGCCGGGCGCATGCCGGGGCACATGAACGTGCTGCTCGCCGAGGCCGGCGTGCCCTACGAGAAAATCTTCGATCTCGAGGAGATCAACGCCGAGTTCGGCACCGCCGACGTGGCGCTGGTGATCGGCGCCAACGACGTGGTCAACCCGGCGGCGCGCACCAACAAGGCGAGCCCGATCTACGGCATGCCGATCCTCAACGCCGATCAGGCGCAGAACGTGATCGTCGTCAAACGCGGCCAGGGCACCGGCTACTCGGGCATCGAGAACGCGCTGTTCTACGGCGACAACACGCGCATGCTGTACGGCAACGCGCAGCCGGTGGTCGCCGAGATCATCCAGCACGTCAAGGCGATGAGCTAGGCGGCGCCTGCCGCTCCCTCGCAAGCCGCCGCGGAGTCCAGAACTCGCGGCGGCTTTTTTGCGCCCCGCGCGCGGCATTCCGAATAAATACGCCGCCGGCATTGTAATATTGCCCCCACAAAAACCATGCGTATTCGCCCCGGGCGTGAATCGCGCGGCGGCTGCCGAACCGGCCCGCCGTGCGTCATTTCCGGCGATCCGCCATCAGGAAGAACGATTCGGGCTGCGGTCATGACCATCAAGAAAATTCCCGTCGAGCGCTTGCGTCCCGGCATGTACGTGTCGGACTTCAACGCCGGCTGGCTGGACCATCCCTTCTTTCTGAACAAGAAGACGATACGCAACGCGGGCGAGGTTTCCAGGATCGCCGCCGCCGGCATCGACTCGGTTTTCATCGACACCGCGCTCGGGCTCGACGCCGACGACTCGCCGACTGCCGAGGAAGCCGCCGAACAGGTCGAACAGGCACTGACCGAAGCCTTTTCAGGCAACGCCGCGCCGCCGCAGAGCTTCGCCGAGAGCCTGCCCGAGGCGAACCGCCTGATCGGCAGCGCCCGGCGCGCGCTGCAGGAACTGTTCACCGACGTCCGCCTCGGCAACAGCATCGACTTCCAGACCGCGAAGGAGACCGCGCGCCAGCTGGCCGCCGGCGCCGCCCGCCACCCGCAGGCCTGCCTGCTGCTCGGCCGCCTCAACCGCTCCGACGACTACACCTTCCGGCACAGCGTCAGCGTCGCGCTCGTCCTCGGCATTTTCGCGCGCCACCAGCAGCGCCCGGACGAGGAGATCGAATCGCTGACGCTCGGCGGCGTGCTGCACGACGTCGGCAAGATGAAGATGCCCCCGGCCATCCTGAACAAGCCGGGCCAGCTCAGCCCCGACGAAATGCGCATCATGAGCCGGCACGTCGCGGCCGGCATCGACCTCGTGCGCGAGGCCGAGGACTTTCTCGATCCGGTCGCCTTCAAGGTGCTGTCCGAGCACCACGAGCGCTACGATGGCAGCGGCTACCCGCGCGGCCTGCGCGGCGACGAGATTTCGCCGGGCGGCCGCATGGCCGGGATCATCGACGTCTACGACGCGATCACCGCCGACCGCGTCTACCGCCGCTCGATCAACCCGGCCGAGGCGGTGCGCAAGCTCTTCGAGTGGTCGGAGCGCCACTTCGACCGCGAAATGGCGCACGCCTTCATCAAGACCATCGGCATCTACCCGGCCGGCTCGCTGGTCCGCCTCGAAAGCGGCCGCCTGGGCATCGTCCTGCGCCAGGGCGAAGGCAGCCTGATGGCGCCGGAAGTGCGCGTGGTCTACGACACGCGCTGCCTCTCCTTCATCACCCCGGTCGACATCCAGTTGGCGAAGTCCGCCGACCGCATCGTCGGCCACGAGGCAGCGGACAAATGGAACATCCCGCTCGAGCGCTTCCTTGCCTGACGCCGGCGGCGCGCGCCGTCACCAGCCCCAGTAGTCGGGATCGCCGTAGGTCGCCTTGAGCGCGTCGATGAAGACGCGCACGCGCAGCGGCAGCTGGCGGCGCTGCGGGAAAACCGCGTAGATGCCCATCGGCGGCGCGGCGAACTCGTCGAGCACGGCCACCAGACGCCCGGCGGCGAGGTCGCCGCCGACCTCCCAGAGCGAACGCCAGGCCAGCCCGGCGCCGGCCAGCGCCCACTCGTGCAGCACGGCACCATCGTTGCACTCGAAGCTGCCCGCCACCTTGAAGTTCGCGACTTCGCCGCCGGCCGCCTCGCGCAGCGTCCAGCCGCGCTGCTGGCCGAGCGACAGGCAGTTGTGCGCGGCGAGTTCGCGCGGCGTGTGCGGCACCCCGTGCCGCGCCAGATAGTCCGGGCTGGCGACGACGACGCGCCGCATCTCGCCGAGCTTGCTGCCGACGAGGCTCGAATCGGCCAGCTCGCCGATGCGCACGGCGCAATCGACGCCCTCATTGAGCAGGTCGACGAGACGATCGGTGAGATCGAGCGTCACCGTCACTTCGGGATTGCCGCGCATGAAGGCGGCGACCTGCGGCGCCACGTGCCGCCGTCCGAAGCCGGCCGGCGCCGAGACCTTGAGATGGCCGCTGGCGCGGATGCCGCCGAGCGAGACGGCGGCTTCGGCGTTGGCCAGATCGTTGAGGATGCGCTGGCAGTCCTCGAGGAAGGCCTGCCCCTCGAAAGTCAGCGACAGGCGGCGCGTCGTGCGCAGCAGCAGGCGCACGCCGAGGCGTTCTTCGAGCGCGTCGATGCGCCGGCCGATGATGGCCGGCGTCACCTGCTCGGCGCGCGCCGCGGCGGACAGGCTGCCGCGCGTCGCAGCGGCGGCGAAGGCGGAAATCTGCTTGAAGGCATCCATCCCGCCATTTTATACCCTGAGTAAAAGATCAACTGCAGTTACCGCCACTTATCATTTCGCTTCAGGCAGAATAGACTCTTCTATAAGACTGCAGCTCCACCCGCCCGGCCCCCGCCGATTTCCGCGGAAACGGCCCGCCGGCCGGAACGAAAACAGAACGAAAGCGATTGCAGCCATGGACTTCGCCCAGCTTGCCCAATTTGCCCTGATCGGCCTCGCCGCCTTCGGCGCCGGCGCGATGAACTCGGTCGCCGGCGGCGGCTCCTTCCTCTCCTTTCCCGCCCTGCTCGCCGTCGGCGTGCCGCCGGTGACGGCCAACGCCAGCAACTCGGTCGCCCTGTGGCCGGGCAGCCTGGCCGGCGCCTGGGCCTTCCGCGCCGAACTGCTGCGCTTCAAGAAGTCGCTGCCGCTGCTGACGCTGGTCGCTTTTCTCGGCGGCATCGCCGGCGGCCTGCTCCTGCTCGCCACCTCGAACGCCGCCTTCTCGAAACTGATCCCCTGGCTGCTGCTCGTCGCCACGGTGCTGTTCGCCTTCAGCGCACAACTCTCGCGCTTCGTCGCCGGCCTGCGCAAGCCGGCGGCCGCCGGAGCGGCGCCGCAAGGCCGGCACGTCGGCCCCGGCGGCTTCCTCTTTCAGCTCATCGTGTCCATTTACGGCGCCTTCTTCGGCGCCGGCATGGGCATCCTGATGCTCGCCGCGCTGGCCATCCAGGGCTTCGACGACATGCACGAGATCAACGCCCTGAAGAACTGGCTCTCGGCGGTCATCTACTCGGTCGCCGTCGTCACCTTCGTCGTCGCCGGCGCCGTCTCCTGGCCGCACACGGCGGTCATGCTGGTCACCGGCACGCTCGGCGGCTACTGGGGCGCGCGCGTCGCGCGCCGCATCCCCGCCCTCTGGCTGCGCCGCTTCATCGTGGCGGTGGGAAGTTTCCTCACCGTGCTCTATTTTTATAAAACCCTCTGACGTGAAAGGAACACCATGAGCCTCAATCTGCCCCAGGGCGTGAGCATCACCGGCCCGATCAAGCCCGGCTTCGAATCCATCCTGACGCACGACGCGCTGGCGCTGGTCGCCAAGCTGCACCGCGCCTTCGAAGGTCGCCGCCAGGAACTGCTGGCCGCCCGCGTCGCCCGCCAGGCGCGCATCGACGCCGGCGAAATGCCCGACTTCCTGCCCGAGACCAAGGCCATCCGCGAAGGCGACTGGAAGATCGCACCGCTGCCCAAGGCGCTCGAGCGCCGCCGCACCGAGATCACCGGCCCGGTCGAGGCCAAGATGATCATCAACGCCTACAACTCGGGCGCCGATTCGTACATGACCGACTTCGAGGATTCCAACTCGCCGAACTGGGACAACCAGATTCAGGGCCAGGTCAATCTGTACAAGGCGATCCGCCGCGAGCTCTCGTTCAAGAACGAGGCCGGCAAGGAATACAAGCTGAACGACAAGATCGCCACGCTGCAGATCCGTCCGCGCGGCTGGCACCTCGACGAGAAGCACGTGACGGTCGACGGCCAGCGCGTCGGCGGCGGCATCTTCGACTTCGCCCTCGTCTTCTTCCACAACGCCAAGGAGCAGATCGCGCGCGGCGCCGGCCCGTTCTACTACCTGCCGAAGATGGAATCGCACCTCGAAGCGCGCCTGTGGAACGACATCTTCGTCATGGCGCAGGACCACTGCGGCATCCCGCAGGGAACGATCAAGGCGACGGTGCTGGTCGAGACCATCCTCGCCACCTTCGAGATGGAAGAAATCCTCTACGAACTGCGCAACCACTCCGCCGGCCTCAACGCCGGGCGCTGGGACTACATCTTCTCGTGCATCAAGAAGTTCAAGAAAAACAAGGACTTCTGCCTCGCCAACCGCGGCGCGATCACGATGGAAGTGCCCTTCATGCGCTCCTACGCGCTGGCCCTCGTCAAGGCCTGCCACAAGCGCGGCGCCCCGGCGATGGGCGGCATGTCGGCCCTGATCCCGATCAAGAACGACCCGGTGGCCAATGAAAAGGCGCTGGCCGGCATCCGCCACGACAAGCGCCGCGACGCGAACGACGGCTTCGACGGCGGCTGGGTCGCGCACCCCGGCCTCGTCTCGATCGCCGCCGAAGAGTTCCAGGCCGTCCTCGGCGACCGTCCGAACCAGTGGGAAAAGCAGCGCGACGAGAACTTCGCCGCCAAGGACTTCCTCAACTTCCAGCCCGAGCAGCCGATCACCGAAGCCGGCCTGCGCAACAACATCAACGTCGGCATCCACTACCTCGGCTCGTGGCTCGCCGGCAACGGCTGCGTGCCGATCCACAACCTGATGGAAGACGCGGCGACCGCCGAAATCTCGCGTTCGCAGGTCTGGCAGTGGGTCGTCTCGCCGAAGGGCGTGCTCGACGACGGCCGCAAGGTCACCGAAGAAATGGTGCGTCCGATGATCGCCGAGGAACTGGCCAAGGTGAAGGCCACCGTCGCCGCCCAGGGCGAAGCCACCGCGACCTACGACCAGGCCGCCGTGATCTTCGACAAGATGAGCCTGACCCCGGACTACCCGGAGTTCCTGACCCTGCCGCTGTACGAGGCGATGGAATAAGCCTTCGCTGCGACAGCAGGCAAAACGGCGCCGCTTTTACGCGGCGCCGTTTTTTTTGCCTAGCGGTCGTGCCGGGCGATGCTCCGAATGGGAAGCGTCAGCGTTCCGCCGCCCCTCCGCCTGCGGCATCGGCGACCTGCAGGGGCGGGAGCGCACGGGCAAGCAGCGCCGCGGGCGATCCGGCGTCCTTGCCGAGCGCGAGGCGCACCTGCACGTCGGCACGCAGGCGCGCGGAAGCGACCACCGGCACGCCCGCGCGCAAACTGTTGCGCAACTCCATGGCCTCCGCCTCGAAGCCGGGCCGGTACTGGATCAGCGTTTTGCGCACGGCGAAACCCGGCTCATTGGTCAGGCGCGCCCGCGCGTAGCCTTCGCGCTGGAGGCGCTGCGCCACGCTGCGCGCCATGCCGCCCGCACCGTTGCCGTTGGCGACCTCGAGGCGCGGCTTGCCGCCGACGCGCACGACGGCCGCCCCCGACGGCCGGCCTCCAGCCTGCGAATCCGGCGCTGCAGCCCCGGCCGCCGGATCGACCGGGCGCCCGCCATCGCGCGCGACAGCGGGAAGGTCCGGCGGAAGCGCGACGGGCGTCGCAAGCGCAACCCGGCTTGCGGCTGGGGTTGCGACCGGAGTTGCGGCCGGAGTTGCGGCCGGGGTTGCAACCGGGGTTGCAACCGGGGCTACGGCTGGGGTTGCGGCCAGGGGCGCGGCTGGGATTGCTGCCGGAGTCGCTGCCTGGGTCGCGGCCGGAGCCACCGCGGGAGTCATTGCCGGAGTAGCCACCTGCGTTGCGTCCGACGCCACCGAAAGCGGCGCTGCGGGGATCGTTTCCGGAACCGCTGCCGCGACCACCGGCGGCGCTTCGGGACCGGCGCCGGGGGCAGCCTCGGCGAGCGCGCTCACGGCCACGCGCGCCTGCTGCAGGTTGTCGCGCACGCGCGGGCTGGCGGGATCGAGCGCCGCCGCCATTTCCAGGGCGGCGACCGCTTCGACGGCGCGCCCGCGCAACAGGTAGGCGTAGCCGAGGTTGTTGCGGATGACGGCCGAGCGCGGCGCCGAATCGACCGCCCTTTCGAGCTCCTCGATCGCCTCCTCGTTCCGTCCCAGCCCGGCGAGCATCACGCCCAGCGCATTGCGCGCCTCGGCGTGCTCCGGATCGGCCTGCAGCGCCTTGCGGAAGGCGACGATCGCCTCGTCGGCGCGCGCCTGCCCGCGGTAGTAGCGCCCGAGTGCGTACTGCGCCTCGGCGCGCGCGACCCCGTGCCGCACCGACTGGCTCGGCACCACCGCCAGCGTCGGCGACTCTTCCTTCTGCAGCGCGGCGCAGCCGGCGATCAGGAAGATTCCCGGCAGGCACAGCGCGATTTTCTTGATCTCTTTTCGCATTGCTTTTCTCCTTGGACGTTCAGGCGCCGACCATGGTTTTCAGGAAGACGTGGTAGATGCTGATCACTGCCGGCCCGAGCAGGACCAGCATGAGCGACGGAAAGATGCAGAAGATGAGCGGGAAGAGGAGCTTCAGCGGAATCTTCGCCGCCGCTTCCTCGGCGCGCTGGCGCCGGCGCGTGCGCAGGCCGTCGGCATGCACGCGCAGCGATTCGCCGATGCTGGTGCCGAAGCGGTCGGCCTGGACGAGCATGGTGACCAGCGCGCCGACGTCGTCCAGCCCGGTGCGCAGGGCGAGATTGCGCAGCGCGCGCTCGCGGCTCGCGCCGACGCGCAGTTCGAGCCCGACGAGATGCAGCTCGTCGGCCAGCTCCGGGCTGCGCAGGCGGATTTCCTCGCCGCTGCGGGCGATCGCCGCGTCGAGCCCGAGCCCGGCCTCGACGCAGACGATGATCAGATCGACGGCGTCGGGAAAGGCTTCGAGCAACTCGCGCTGGTGGCGGGCGATGCGCAGGGAAAGCAGGAGGTTGGGCAGGTAGTAGCCGAGCGAGGCGGCGACGAGCATGGCGAACATCGTCTCGTTCACGCCCCAGGGCAGGCCGCCGACGCTGACGCCGAGCAGCACGCTGAGCAGCAGCGGAAAGCCGAGCGCGAGGCCGGCCTTGGCGGCGAAGTAGAGGATGGGCGCCGACGGATGGCGCCAGCCGGCGTTCATGAAGCGCGTGCGCAGGCCGGAAGACTCCCAGCCCTCGCTCGGCAGCGCCAGCTTGGCCAGCGGCGCCGCCAGGCCGGCGACCTTGGCCTGCCACTGCCCGTCCGGCGCGGCATCGCCCGCGCCGCCGCCCGCGGCGTACAGGCGCTGCTGCGCGGTGCGCGGCCGGAACAGCAGCCAGGCGACGCCGTAGGCGAAGGCGGAGACGGCCACGAAGAGCAGCCCGAGAAAAATCATCTGCGTGTCGGTCATGATGCGTCTCCCTCCCTAAACCCGGATCTTGACGATCCGCCACATCCAGAAGATGCCGATGGTGATCATCGCCAGGGCCGTATAGACCATCTTCAGACCGACCGGATCGGTCCACAGGACGCTCATCAGCTTGGGGTTGATGATGTTGAAGGCGCCCGCCGCGACGAAGGGCAGCAGGCTGAGAATCCACGCCGACAGGCGCCCCTCGGCAGACAGGGCGCGGATGCTGCCCATCAGCTTGAAGCGGGCGCGCATCAGCGAACTCAGGTTGGCCAGCAGCTCGGTCAGGTTGCCGCCGGTTTCGCGCTGCAGCAGCACGGCGATGACGAAGTAGCTGAGGTCGGCGCTGGGCACGCGCGTCGCGAGGTTGAGCAGGGCCTCCGGTAGCGGGATGCCGAAATTGGTCTCGTCGAAGGTCGTGCGGAACTCGCCGGCGAGCGGCTCGGCCGATTCCGTGCCGACCATGCCGAGCGCCGCCGAGAAGGCGTGCCCGGCGCGCAGCGCCCGCCCCATCAGGTCGAGGGCGTCCGGCAATTGCTGTTCGAGCATGAGCAGGCGCCGGCGCCGGGCCGCGAACAGCCGCAGCACCGGATAGACGCCGGCGGCGCCGGCCAGCGCCAGGACCACCCACGACGGCCAGTGGAAGAGGAGGCCGACGAGCAGCGCGGTGGCCGCGGCGACCAGGCTGCCGAGGATGAAGCGGCCGAGGGACTGGTCGGAGCCGGCCTGCAGCAGCAGGCGTTCGAGCAGATGCACGCGGGGCAGGCGCATGAACAGGCGTTCCAGCGCCGACAGGTCGGCGGCCGAGCGCCGCTTGAGCAGGGTTTCCGAGGCACCGCCGTGCTCGCCGGCGGCCATCGCCCGCAGGCGGCGGCGCAGGCGCTGCGCCTCTTCGCCGCGGCTGTTGTTCCAGGCCAGATAGCCGCCCTCGAGCGCGAGCACCACCGCGACGAAGCAGAACAGGATGAACAGGTAGTAGATCGATTCCATGGCCGCCGCCCTCCTTCGCGCGCGTCGCTTATTCGTAGATCCTGGTCGGATCGAACATCCCGTCGGACAGGGCGATCCCGTAGGCCCGCACGCGCTCGAGGAAATGCGGGCGGATGCCGGTGGCGCGGAAGCGGCCGAGTACCGTGCCGTCGGCGGCGATTCCCGTCTGCTGGAAGGTGTAGATTTCCTGCATGGTGACGACGTCGCCCTCCATGCCGGTGACTTCCTGGATGCTGACGATCTTGCGCCGGCCGTCGGCCAGGCGGGCGACCTGGACCACCGCCGAGAGCGCCGAACTGATCTGCGCCCGCGCCGCCTTCGGCGGCATCTGCATGCCCGCCATGCCCATCATGTTTTCCAGGCGGATGAAGGCATCGCGCGGCGTGTTGGCGTGCACCGTCGTCATCGATCCTTCGTGGCCGGTGTTCATCGCCTGCAGCATGTCGACCACCTCGGCGCCGCGCACCTCGCCGAGGATGATGCGGTCCGGGCGCATGCGCAGGCTGTTGCGCACCAGCGCACGCTGCGTGATCTCGCCCTTGCCCTCGATGTTCGGCGGCCGCGTTTCCAGGCGCACGACGTGCGGCTGCTGCAGCTGCAGCTCCGCCGCGTCCTCGATGGTGACGATGCGCTCGCGGTGCGAGATGTAGCCCGAAAGCACGTTGAGCATGGTCGTCTTGCCGGTGCCGGTGCCGCCGGAAATGAGCAGGTTGAGGCGGGCGCCGACCATCGCCTCGATCAGCTCGGCCATCTGCGGCGTCAGGGTCTTCAGCCGGAGCAGATCGTCGACCTTGAGCGGCACCACGGCGAAGCGGCGGATCGAGAGAAGCGGCCCGTCCAGCGCCAGCGGCGGGATGATTGCGTTGACCCGGGAGCCGTCGGGTAGACGCGCGTCGACCATCGGCGTCGACTCGTCGATGCGGCGGCCGACGCGCGAGACGATCTTGTCGATGATCTTCAGCAGATGCTCGTTGTTGGCGAAGCGCAGGCCGGAAAGCTCCAGCTTGCCGGCGCGCTCGACATAGACCTGGCGGCAGCCGTTGACCAGGATGTCGGAAACCGTCGGATCGGCGAGCAGGGGTTCGAGCGGTCCGAGCCCGAGCATCTCGTCCTGGATGTCCTGGACGATCTGCTTGCGCTCGTGGGCGTTGAGCGCGCTCCCCTCTTCGGCCAGGATGCGCTCGACCAGCACCTTCAGCTCCTGGCGCAGCGGCTCCTCGGCCAGGCTGGACATCACCTCGAGGTCGACCCGGTCGAGCAGCTTGCGATGGATGTCGGTCTTCAGGCGGGCGTATTCCGCGTCGTCGTGGCTGCGCTGCGCGGCCCTCAATTCGGCGGGCGCGGCGACGCCCTTCGCCGGCGGCGCGATTTCCTGCAGTCTTTGTCTCAGGTTCATTTTCGCTATCCTCGTTGTCCGTTGCGTTCGCGCGCGGCGCGCCGCCTCAGGCGGCGTTGCCGCGCAGGCGCTGCCACCAGCCGCCGCTGCGCGGCTTGATCTGGACCAGTTCGCCGGCCAGTTCGCGCAAGGCGCGCGCCACCGGGTCGCGCGGCGCGAGGTCGATGATCGGCCGCCCGTGGTTGATCGACTCGGCGACCGCGCCGAAGCTGTTCGGTATCGTCCTGGCGACCTTCAGGCCGAGCGTCTGCTCGACGTCGCGCAAACCGATCTCGCCGTCCTTCTCGAAGCGGTTGACCAGCACCCGCACCTTTTCCTTCGGGTAGCCGAGCGACGCGAAGATCTGCAGCAGGCGGCCGCCGTCGCGAATGAACGGCAAGGTCAGCTGCAGCACGAGATAGATCGCGTCGGCGCAATCGAGCGCCTTGATCGAGTTGGCGTCGAGCGTGCGGCTCAGGTCGAGCAGGACGTAGTCGTAGCACCCGCGCGCCACGGTGATCAGCCGCTCGATGCTCTCCGGACGCACGTCGACGGCGTTTTCGGGCGAGTCGGGCGCCGCCAGCAGGCCGAAATACGGCGTGATTCTGAGCATGCTCGATTCGAGCAGTGCGCCGTCGAGGCGCTGAATCTGCGCCACGAGGTCGGCCACCGTCGCCGACGGCGCCTGCTCGGAAACGTGCAGGGCGGCGTCGCCGAAGTGCAGGTTGAGGTCGATCAGGCAGACGCGCTTCTTTTCGGCGGCGATCGCGTAGGCGAGGTTGGCGGCGAGGAAGGTCGAGCCGCTGCCGCCCTTGCAGGGCAGGAAAGCCAGCACCTGGCCGGGGAGCTGCGGTGCGCTGCGCCACGAAATACGCTCGCGGATGCGGCCGATGGCCTGCTGCAGGGCCGGGCCGCTCACCGGCATCGGGATCACCTCGCGCACCCCCATGCGCATCGCCGAGAGCAGGAACTCCGGCTGGTTCTGGGCGCAGATGAGGATCACCGCCATGTCGGGATGGCGGATCATGACGCGCTCCACCCCGTTCAGCTCGTCCTCGCGCCCGCCCGCGGTTTCGAGCAGCAGCACGCCGGGCTGTTCCTGCTCGACCATGGCGGCCAGGTGCGTGGCGCCGGCGGGCCAGAACTGGAGCTGGATCGAGCTGTCGTCGGTGGCGAGGAAGTCGCTCAGGTTCTTGAGCATCTCGGGGTTGCGCGAGAGGACGGCGACCTTCAGGGTCGAGCCCGCGGCGTCGCGGTTCCGGGTGGAGAAGGGGTTCATGATTGCGCTCCCGTCGAAAGGTTTTCTACGGCTGCCGGGGCAGGTGTGGTCATGGTTCGCATCCTTTTCGGGCTACAGCAGGCCCAGCGACTCGGCCGGCATGATCACCGTCGCCGCGGGCAGGGGGAAAGTCACCTGGCCGTTCCAGAACCAGGGGAGCATCGGCGAATACGCCAGCGGGCCGCCGCCGGCGTCCTGCAGGGCGGCGCGCACGAACAGGATGCAGTTGGGATCGGTGCTGTCGCGCAGGCAGGTGTTCAGGTTGTCCTGCGGCGAGGCGACGCCGGTGATGGCGCCGGTCTTGCCCAGGGCGTCGGCGTAGGAATGGTAGAAGCCGAGAACCACCGAGGCGTTGCCGACTTCCATCCCCGCCGGCAGGGAAACCGCGCCGCTGCTGGCGCAGGAGAGCGTGGCACCGGTCAGGCTGTCGCCGCACTGGAAGACGGCGTCGCGCTGCACCGCGGCGCTCTGGCTCGTCCAGCGCACGACCTGGTCGCGCGCCGCCCGGCGGGTCACCTCGTGCACCATTTCGGCGACGTAGAACAGGCGGCCGAATTCGAGAATCCCCAGGAGCAGCGGGAACAGGGCGAAGACGACGATCAACGCCAGCTCGACGGCGGCCACGCCCTCCTGGCGGCGCTTTCCCGGCCCGGCACTGCGGGCGGCCTGCGGTATCTGCGGGTTGCTGTTCATGGCGCGCGTCCTACCACATGTACGGCATGGTCGTATGGGGCGTCAGGGTGAGCGCGTTGCCGCTCGCCCCGGGGGCGAAGGTGTAGCCGTCCCCGCCGCTCGAAACGAAGGGGAAGAGCGCGCCGACGGACAGCGGAAAACTCGCGCTGACCGTCACCTGGGTCACATCGGACGGCTGGACGACGGAAGCGCAGGCCGTCGGCGCGCAGACGGCGCTGACGTTGGCGCTGCTGAAACCGGGGACGAGGGCCGCCGTTGCGGCCTGGACGACGATGTTCCGGGCCGTGGCCGTCTGGCTGCCGAGGGTGCCGGCGGGAACGGTGGACAGGTAGCGGGCGGCGTCGCGGGTGCCCTTGGCCAGCGCGTTGTAGTACCACAGGGTCCGGCCGAATTCGACGAGGCCGGCGCCGACGAGCAGCAGGACGAAGACGAGAACGGCGAATTCCACCGCCGCCACGCCGCGTTGGCGGGCGGGCGGATGACTGGCGGCGGTCCGGGCGGCAGGCATGATGGCGGCTCAGCGGTAGAGTTTGATGTCCGGCGCGCTGGCGATCTGCCGGCTCACCGTTTCGATGTATTCGACGTAGATGCCCTTGTTGCCGCCGGTGCCGACGGCCTGCACCGGCATGAAGAAGCGGCCAAAGCCGGACACCGCGACGGGCTTGCCCGAACCGCTGATGGCGCCGCAGTTGCTGGCGATCGCCATGGTGACGATGCGGCGCTTGGCGAGGGCGTAGATGCGGTTCGCCGCGACCGGCTGCTGGTTGTAGATGCTGCCCACCGGCTGCGTGTAGGGCGTGCCCGTGGCCGGATACTTGGCGCTGGGGACGGCGCCGACGCCGGTCAGCGCGGCGCCCTGCGGCAGGACCGCCGACCAGTGGACGCCGAGAACCGCGCCCGGGTCCATCTCGCTCTGGCGGTCGGGCGCCGGGCTCATCCAGCCCTCCGGCTTGCTCGCCGGCTTCAGGTCGGTATAGGGATACTCCTTGACGTTGCTGTCCGGCGGGCAGATCGCCGGCGTCAGGCTGGCGGGCAGGCTCTGGTAGTTGTCGAAGCGGGTGTTGAAGGCGCGCGCCATGGTGCCGAAGGCGTTCTGCGTCAGGCTCGAATAGGTGCCGGTGCCGAGGCAGTAGGTCTTGCCGGCGCAGATCACGTTGCGCATGTCGTTGGCGCCGCCGATCAGGCTCGGCGCGCCCGGCGGCACCGGATCGAAGTAGCCGATGTTGCCCGGCCCCACCGGATAGCCCGGACTTTCGCCGAAGAAATAGGTCTGCCCCGGCTTGAAGCCGCCGGGTTGGGCGCAGATGAAGATCGGCACGCCCTCGCACAGCGGCGCCCCGGCCACGGCCACGGCGGCGGCGGTGGTGCTGGCCAGGGCCGGGGCGGAGGCCGGGCTGAAGGCGGCGAGCAGCGGCGCGAACCAGGTGATGCGGGTGCCCTGGGCGATGCCGGTGGTGTCGACCTTGACGAAGGTGGCGCCGGCGGGATTGGCCCTGGCCGTCGCCGACGCGGACCACGGTCCGTCGGGCGTCGCCCCGAAGGCGATCTGCGCGTCGGCGATGGCCACCGCCGTCTTGCCGAAGTCGGAAGCGTTGGCGGCGGCGGCGGCGATGGCGGCGGCGACCGCCGCGTCGACACCGGAAGCCTGCCCGTTGAGCTGGCGGACGCCGGCCAGGGCCGCGGCGTCGGCGGCGTTCTGCAGTTCGGTCTTGCGGATGCCGACGTGCCCCAGGTCGACGACGATGCCGAGCAGACCGATCAGGGCGAACATCGCGATGGCGAGCAGGACGGCCACCGCGCCGCGCTGGCGGGCGCGGCGGCGCTCGATCCGCAGCGCGGCCGGCCGGCCGGCCGCGCTGCCATTCGCCCGCTCGTTCGGCTTTCCGGGGAAATTATTCATGCTCGCCTCCCTCGCCCTGACCGCGACCGGATGCCTGGCGCCGGCCTAGTTGCCCGCGCCGGCGCCGCTGCCTGCGATGCTGCCGCCGATGTTGATGACGCTGAAGGTCGGCGGCGGCGCCACGAAGCTCTTCTGATAGTTCGTCATCGCATTCCTGGCGGCGCGGCCGTCGAGTCCGGCCACCGGATCGGTGTTTTTCGACGCGTCGGGATTGATCGTCTGCAGCGCCCGCGCCTGCAGGACCGCCTCGCCGAAGCGGGCGTCGTAGTTCGGCGTCGTACTGGCGCAGCCGGCGAGTGCGCTCGCCGCGACGATGGCGACGGCGAGGGGACGGAAAATTCTGGCGGACATGGCGCTCTCCTTGGATTACCTGACTTCGAAGCCGCCTTTGGCGGACGTTTCCGGCGCGGCGGCGGGCGCCGTCCGGGCGGCGGGTCGCGTCGCCTCGCCGGATGCGGGAGCGGCGCCTTCCATCTTTCCGCCGAGGAAGAATTCGCCCCGCGAAGGCGGCACGAAGGCGTCGGTGGGCAGGGCGTACTCCGGCGGCAGCGGCTTCACCAGCCGGGGCGTGACGACGAACATCAGCTCCGTCTGGTCGGTCTGGAACTCGTTGCTGCGGAACAGGGCGCCGAGAACCGGGACTTCGCCGAGCCCCGGGAAGCGCTTCACGGTCTCGGTGACGTTGCTCTTGATCAGTCCGGCGATGGCGAAGCTCTGGCCGTCGTTCAACTGCACCGTGGTCTGCGCGCGCCGCGTCGTGAAGCTGGGCAGGATGGCGGTGACGTTGCCGACGGTGGTGAAGGGCGAGCCGGTCTGCGACAGTTCCGAAACCTCGGGCGCCACCTTGAGATTGATGCGCCCGCCGTCGAGCACGGTCGGCGTGAATTTCAGGCCGACGCCGAACTCTTTTTCCTCCAGCGTGATCATCGGCACGCCGGTGGTGCCGTCGGTGCGCGCCACCGGGATGAAGATCTTGCCGCCGGCCAGGAAGCTGCCCTCCTGGCCGCTGACCGCGATGATGTTCGGCTCGGCGAGAATCTTCACGATGCCGTCCTTCTTCTCGGCGTCGATGCGGATGAACTTGGTCGGCCCCTTGACGGCGGAAAGGAGGCCGGCGCTGTCGGTGAGCAGGCTGTTGAGGATGGAATAGGTCCAGCTGCCGTTGCTGCGCGACATGCCGAATTCGGAACCGAGCTTGTCGAGCAGGGTCTTCGACACCTCGGCCACCTTCACTTCGAGCATCACCTGCTGCGGCGCGGCGACCCGCAGCATGTTGACCACCTGCGAGCCGGCGGCGGCGACCGCGCCGGTGGCCGTCGAGCCGCTGGTGACGTTGATGCGGGTGCCCGCCGCCACCTGGCCGTCGCCGGCGATCACCGGCAGCACCAGGCTGCGGTTGAGATTGCGCACGTAGGCCTCGGCGATGGTCACCGCCCGGTCGGCCTTGTCGGCGCTGGACACGCTGCCGGACAGGATGACCGACTCGGCGGCGGTGCTGACCTTGATCTCCTTCTCCTCCGGCATCAGATCGGCGATCCGGCTCTGCAGGCGGGCGGCGTCCACATTCACCGCGACGTCGATGATGGTGGTCGAGGCCCCCCGGCGCCAGAGGATGACGTTGGTGGAGCCCACCGTCTTGCCGAGCAGGTAGAGCTCGCGGGGGTTGATCAGGGTGACGTCGGCGACCGCCGGATTGCCGACCGAGATGCGGTCGATGGCCGTCGGCAGGTGCATGAGCGTGGACTTGCCGATCACGAGATCCATCGCCGGGGCGATTTCCGCCGGCTGGACGGCGGCGTCGGCCTTCGCCGGCGCGCCGGCGGCCGGCGCCTTGGCGGCGAGGACATCGGCCGGTACGGCTAGGACGCCCAGGGCGGCGATCAGCGCGAGAGCGCACACCCCGCGCTGCGGGACGGTCGGAATCCGGTACGGGCGGCTGCGGCGGCCGGTGGTGGCGGGGGTTTTCATTTTTCTCTCTCCGATGAAGCGACGCTGGGCGCGCCGATGGGAAATCGCTGGAACTAGAAATCGACGTTCGATTTCTGGATGCCGCGGATGACCTCGACCTTGTCGTGGCTCGGCGCCGGCGGCGCGGCGCGGCGTACCGGACGCGCGGCCGGCGCCGGGGCGGGACGCGCCTCGGACAGCTGCAGCAGGTCGCCCTTGCGGACGCCGACGGTCGTCACCTCGCTTCTGTCCATCTGGTTGCGCAGGACGAGGGACAGCGTGCCGACGCTGCGCGCGAGGTCGAGCTTTTCCGCCTGCTCGGGCGTCGCTTCGACGGTGACGGCGTTAACCACCTTCGGCTTGGTGTCGTCGCGGCTCGCCTCCTGGGCGACGGCGAGCACCAGGATGTGTTCGAGAACGATCTTGGAGATCGCCGAGTCCCGCTCGTCGCGCACGTTCACCAGCACGTCGACGTAGTTCCCGGGCAGGGCGAAGCCGGCGACGCCGACCACCTCGTTCACCTTGACGGTGATCGCCCGCTTGCCGTCGCCGATTACCGCCGACAGCCCGCCCTTGGTGCCGACCGGAGCGAGCTTGGCTTCGAGCAACGGTTCGCCGCGCTGCAGGCTGACCCGCACCACCCGCGCATCGAGCGCCTCGATCTCGCCGATGCTGCCCGGCGGCAGGCTGCCGACGGGCCAGCGCACCACTTGCAGCATCGAAGGGTTGAGGGCGGTGCCGAGATCCAGGTCGCGGGAGGCGACCACCACCTGCTGCGTGGCCATGGAGGCCTGCATCGCCAGCCAGCGGGCGCCGAACACCACGGCGACGATGCCGGCGACGACGGAAAACCCGATCATCAGATATGCGCGTGAGCTTCTCATTTCGATCCCCTTCGGATAATTGGTGCGACTGCCACGGTCCGCCGCGCGGCGCCGTTCAGGCGTCGGCGAAATAGTTGTGCCATGCCCAGGAGAGCCTTTCCTCGCTCATGTCCGGCGGCGCCCCGAAGTAGTCGGCGCGGTCCCGCAGCTTGCTGACGATGTCGTAGGGCGTGCAGGCCAGCAGCGCCCGCTCCTCCGCCCGGTGGCGTTGCAGCAGATAGTCGAAAGCCGCCTCGGCGTAAGGCACCCGGGCCTGCGCGCAGGCCTGCTCGAGAATCCGGCGGTAGTCCTCGGGCGATATCGCACCGACGTGGATCTTGTAGCCGAGGCGGCGCAGGAAGGCCTCGTCGCCCAGATCAGCCGGCTGCAGGTTGCTCGAGAAGATGACGTTCACATCGAAGGGCAGACGGAATTTCAGGCCCGTGTGCAGGGCGTAGTGATCGACCCGGCGGTCGAGTGGGACGATCCAGCGGTTCATCAGATCGCGCGCGCTCACCAGCTGGCGGCCCAGGTCGTCGATGATGAACAGGCCGTTGTTGGCCTTGACCTGCGGCGGCGCGACGTAGAAACGGGTATGGGCGTCGAACTGCAGATCGAGCATGGCCAGCGTCAGTTCGCCGCCGGTCAGCACCACCGGGCGGTAGCACAGCTCCCAGCGGCCGTCGTGGCCGCGCTGCCGGTCGAGGCCGGCGCAGGGGCCGGCCTCGGCGGCCGTGCGGTGCACCAGGGGATCGAAGACCTGGATCACCTCGTCGTCGACCAGGATGGCGTGGGGGACGTAGACGGCGCCGCCGAGCACCTGGGCCAGATGTTCGGCGATGAAGGTCTTGCCGCTGCCGCTCGGGCCGTAGATGAGGACGGCGCGGCCGGAGTTGAGGGCGGCGCCGAACTGGTCCTGCAACGCCTCCTGCAGGACGACGCCGGAGAAGGCCTGCCGGATCGCCTCGCGCGTCACCTGCAGCCCGCTCACGCTCTGCGCCTCGACCTGGGCCGCGTAGGCCGCCAGCGCGACCGGCGCCGGGCCGGCGTACTGGCTCTTGCGCAGCGCCGTCTTGGCACGGGCGTGGCCGGCCTCGGACAGCTGGTAGCTGATGTCGGCGTCGGCCGCGCCGCGCTTGGCCACTTCGCACAGATGCTCGCTGCGCATGAAAGCGAGCAGCGGTTCGAGCACGGCGACGGGCAGACGCATGCGTTCCGAGAGTTGCCACAGCTTCAGTTGCCCGCCGTTGAACAGGATCTTCAAGGCCAGATCGAGCAGGAAGGCGAAGGGCAGGCCCGTTTCCGCCTGGGTTCGCGGCGACGGCGGCGCCAGCGGGCGGGCAGCGCCGCCTGCCGAGAACGACGCCGTTTGCGGGACGGCGTCCGCGTGCATCTGCATGTCCAGTGGCGAATTCATGTTCATACCCCACTCATCCGGGTCATCAGTAAAAGCCGGCCAGGTGCGCGCGCAGCAGCAGGTAGGCGATGCTCCCGCCGGCGATGGCCACGGCATAGGGCAGCCTGACCGTCGACGAGGCGCCGGCACCGCTGCTCGCGGGCGCCGGCACGGCGCCCCTGGCGCCCGCGTCGCGGCGGGCGCGATGCGCGGCGAGGCGTGCTAGGAGGCGGCCGAAGAGGATGCGCCGGACGTTGTCGAGCGCCTGCAGCAGAACGCCGCGGCGCAGGGCCACGGCCACCGCCAGCACGCCGCCGGCCAGGGCTGTGGCGAACAGGACCGACCAGATCTGCTGCGGACCGACGAAGGCGCCGACCATGGCCATCAATTTCACGTCGCCGGCGCCCATGCTGCGCGCCGCGTAGAGCGGCAGCAGCGCCAGGAGCCCGTACAGCATGCCGAGCATCGATTGCCAGGCGCCGAGGCCGCCGGCCATGACGTCGGGAATCCCCTCGCCGGCCGGCGACAGCGCATGGAGCAGGACCGCCAGCAGCGCGCCGGGAAACACCACGGCGTTGGGAATGCGCCGCCGGCGCAGGTCGCTCCAGGCCGCCGCGAGCAGCAGGACGCAGAGCGCGGCGAGCAGGAGCAGGCTTGTCCCGTCCGGGCTGCCGAAGATGCGTCGCGCCAGTTCGTTGGCCATGATCTCGTTCGTCCCGTTTCGTTCTGTTTCAGGGTCGGGGCGCCCGGGTCGGACGCCCCGCGCTTCAGGGAGTGACGCCCGACGGCAGGGTGACCGGACAGGTGCCGCCGCCGCTGCCGCCGAAACAGGCGCCGATGTCGGTGAACAATTTCGACAGGCCGCCGCCCAGGAAGCCGGCGCCGACGCCGACGGCCAAGGCGATGAGCACGGCGAGGAGGCCGTACTCGATGGCTACCGCGCCGTCCTCGTCGCGCATGAACGCATGGATGCTCGTTTTCATGATTTCTCCTTGCCTACTGGCCCCTGCCTGCCTTTTCCCCTGCCGTGCCGCCGTGGCGGCCCGGCAGGGGAAGCGCAGGCGGGCGATCGCTCAGGGCTTGACGCCGGCCGGCATGGTGACCGGGCAGGTGCCGCCGCCGCTGCCGCCGAAGCAGGCGCCGATGTCGGTGAACAGCTTCGACAGGCCGCCGCCGAGGATCGTGGCGCCGGCCGCCAGGGCGAGAGCGATGAGCACGGCGAGCAGGCCGTATTCGATGGCCACCGCACCGTCTTCGTCGCGGATGAAACGCTGAATCTTCTGGATCGAGGTTTTCATGATGTTTCCTTTCCTGGTTTTTGAACGTTCCCGCCATGCCGGCGGATTTCGGCGACGCACGCTGGATCGCCCTGCTGCGCCGGATCGCCGTCGGCCGACCGGCCCGACCGATGCCGGGGAGCCCTCCTGAAAGTGCAGCCCCGAATCTGCCGAAGCGACTGCTGAAACCGTCTTGCCATCGCTTGATTTCATCGTAGGCGCCCTCCCCCGGCGAGTCTTGAGACGGTTCGCTCTATTTGCCTGGTACGCTTGGCCCCGCCCGATCCATGACATTTGCCCCGGGGAGGGTTTGCGCGCGGCGGAAGAAGCGATGCGGAAAAGCGGCGGCGGGGGACGGAAAGCGCGCCGGAAGACGCCCAAGCGCGCGCGGCGGCCGGTAGCGCGGCAGCTCGCCCGGCCGCGCCGCCGGCTGAATTCAGCCGAACTCAGGCGGATTCGGCCGGATTGCAGCGGGCGATCAGGCGGCGCGCTCGATCGCGGCGATGATCCTTTCCGCCGCTTCTTCCTTGTGTACGAAGCCGCTGGCGCCGAGCGAGGCGGCCCGCCGGCGCAGGCCGGGCGTGCTCAGTCCGGTCAGGATGACGATATGGGCCGTGCAGGCGAGCCGCAGCTCGGGAATCAGGTCGAAGCCGTTGTCGCAGCCCAGATCGATGTCGAGCAGGATGACGTTGGGTTGCTTCGCACGCGCCAGGCGCAGGGCTTCCGTGCGGTTGGTCGCCATGCCGGCGAGCGCGAGGCGCGGCACTTCCTCGCCGATCAGTTCGGCGAGTCCCCAGAGGGTCGTACGGTGGTCGTCCACCAGCAGCACGCGAATGGGAAGCGAGTCGGTCGTCATGGCGAGGCACCGTTCTATGGTTCGGGGCGGAAATGCGTACCCTGACGATAGTCCTGCGACGCGCCGGGCGCACCGGACGAATGTTGCTGTTTCGCTGGAACAAGCGCCCCACGGTCGGGGGGCGGGATGTCATGGACGAAAGCGGGAGCCCCGGAGAAATGGCCGGGCGGAACGGCCAAGCACCGCCTTGCCGCCGCACGCGACGGGGAATCTTTCCGCCGCCCGCCCGCGAACGCCGTCCACGAATGCCGGCGGCGGCGGACGCCGCGCCGGAGCGCGGACGGTGCGACGCGCTACGCCGCGAGGCCGTGCTTGGCGGCGTAGATGAAGAGTTCGAGGCGCCCGCGAATGCCGAGCTTGCGATAGATGACGCTGAGATGGTTGCGCAGGGTGTGCTCGCTGATGTGCATGCGGTCGGCGATGACCTTGTTCCCCGCCCCCTTGTACTGCACGGCCGTGGCGATGATCTCGCGTTCGCGCGCGGTCAGTTCCTCGATCTTCACCGCCTCCGGGTCGCGCGGAACGCGGGCGCCGCCGCCCGCGAGGGCGCCGAGCAGCTTGCCGAGCGCCGCCCGGTCGAGCCAGATCTCGCCGGCATGCACCTTCTCGATCGCGGCGAGGACGACTTCCGCTTCCTCCTCCTTCTGCACGACGCCGCGCGCGCCGCGCATCATGACCCGCTGGTGCACGTCGGCGTCGCGGTTGCCGGTCAGGATGAGAACCTGCGCCTGACTCTCGCGCAGCACGTCGGGCAGCACGTCGCCGCCGTCCTCCCCGCCCAGATCGAGGTCGAGCAGAACGATGTCCGGCCGGGCTGCGGGCAGGCGCGCCATCAGTTCCTCGCGGCAGGAGGCGGTGCCGACCAGCAGCAGGCGCGGCGCGGCGCCTTCGATCAGGCGCTCCAACCCCCACAGGACGGCGCGGTGATCGTCGACCAGAAACACGCGGATCGGGTCGGCGGGCGCGGGATTCGTCATGAACGACCTTCCTTTCCTATTCTTCCAGGGGAATGCTGATGGTAATCACCGTGCATGCGCCGGCGTCGCAGGGATCGACGGCGACGCTGCCGCCCAGCGCCGCCGAACGCTCGCACAGTGAACGGGGAACGAAGGAACGCGGCGGAGAAGCGCCCGCGCCGAGATCGTTGGCGATCCGCACTTCGAAGCGCCCCGCCTGCTGGCGCAGATCGATCCGGACCTTGCGGGCCTGCGTATGCCGGCAGATGTTGCTCAGGCCCTCGCTGACCATGTGCAGGATTTCGCGCGCCAGGCTGCGGCTCAAGCGCAGTTCGCCTTCGGCGCCGATTTCCACGGCGATGCCGAACAGCTCGCTGTAGCGCGCGCTCTGGCGGCGCAGCGAGGCCGGCAGGGAGTCGTGGCCGCCGCCGCCCTTGTCGGACAGGCCGCTGATCAGCTGGCGCATGTCGGCGATCTCGCTGCCGGTTCGCTCGATGAGGTGCTGCACGCTCTGGAACACGGGCGGGTTTTCGCGCACCTTGCGCGCCAATGCCTCGAGCCCGAACTTCAGGCCGATGTAGGGCTGAATCGTGGTGTCGTGCAGGTCGCGGGCGATGCGCTGGCGCTCGTGTTCGGCGGCGTCGGCCACCAGCATCTCTAGGAGGCAGGTGTTTTCCAGCATCAGGGTGATCTGCTCGAGCACCGGGTGCAGGCGGACCACGTCGAGCGTATCGAAACGCCCGTGCCGGGCGCCGATGAAGAGCCGCCCGCCGACGCGGATTTCGCGTACGAGGGGAACGCTGACGAAGGACGGGCAATCGAGCACGGCGGCGATCGATTCGGAGGTCTGGCGCTCGGCCGCGGCGGCGGGAAGCGGCCGCGCCTCGCGGAGGCGGCGCGGGTCGCCCGGCCGCTGCCAGACGGCGCGTCCCGCGGCGTTGTACACCACGCCGTGACCGGGCGGAACGGCGAGCAGGAGCGGCAGCAGCGGCGCCCGCTCCTCCGGCGCGAGTTCGACCGCCGCCCCGGCGCCGCGCGCGATGCGAAACAGGCGCGGCGCCTGGCGCGGCAGCGTGAGAACGAATATGCAGGTGTCCGCCGCGTAATGCTCCCGCAGGATCTGGAGCATGCGGCAGACCATGGGTTCCGGACCGAAACGGGCATCGCCGGCGGCGGCGATGTCATCGACCAGCGTCAGGCGCCGCTGCAGCGCGGCCGTTCGCTCATGCAGCCGGGAATCGAGCAGACCGAACAGGAACAGGCCGAGCAGGACGGCGAGCGCCGCCTGGACTACGACCGGATCGCCCCGGAAGGCGCCGTGCACCAGCAGAAAGGCGGCGGCGACGCAGAGTCCGGCAAAGAGCCAGACCGCCTGCCGGCGCTCGCCGGGCGGCCTCGCGGCCAGCAGCCGGGCGCCGCCGCCGAGCGGATGCCCGGGCCTCGCCTCCTGCGCTTTCAGCACCTTGTCCATCGAGATATCCGCCATGAGTTCCAGCACCGCAAGGGACGCCGCTCCCGCTTCGCTGCGATCGACACCGGGCGGCCATCCGGGCGATCCGCGCCGCAAGGGGCGCCCGGAACGAGATACCGACCGAACACCCCGGCCGCCCCCGTCGCCAGGGCAAATGCACACATCGATGCACGTCACAGCCCCGAGTATCGACAGACTAACGTGGGCGCAGAGCGCGCGATACCAAAAATGTCACGCCCGACCGCCTTCTCCGCCCGTCCGGACTCCGGCGAAGCGCCGGATCGACCGCCATCTCCCGCGATGGGGATGCGATAATCCGCCGACCATGGAAATCCTCATCGACGTCATTCTGAAAGCCGGCCGCTCGGCGGTCGAACTCTCGCTCTTCATCCTGCTGCCGGTGATGGTGGTGATGCTCTCGCTGATGCGCCTGCTCGAAGCCAAGGGCGCGCTCGACTGGGTCGTCGCCCGCCTGGCACCGCTGCTGCGGCCGCTCGGGCTGACCGGGCTGGGCGTCTTCGCCGCGCTGCAGATCAACTTCGTGAGCTTCGCCGCGCCGGTTGCCACGCTGACCATGATGGAACAGCGCGGCACCTCGGACCGCCATATCGCGGCGACGCTGGCCATGGTGATGGCGATGGCGCAGGCCAACGTGGTGATTCCGATGGCGGCGATGGGACTGCAGATCGGCAGCGTGCTGGCCTTCTCGCTGCTCGGCGGACTGGTCGCTGCGGCGGTCACCTACTACGGCTTCGGGCGCGCGCTGAGCGCCGAGGAGAAGCCGCTCGACGAAACGCTGCACCACCCGGTCGCGGACAACGCCAAGGGCGTGCTCGACGTGATCAACCGGGCCGGCGCCGAAGCCTTCAAGATCGCGGTCGGCGCGATCCCGATGCTGGTCCTCTCGCTGGTCGCGGTGACGGCGCTGCGCGCCGCCGGCGCGATCGACGCGCTGACCGGCCTGCTGGCGCCGCTGATGGGCGCCCTGCGCCTCGACACGGCGCTGATCCTGCCGACGCTGACCAAGGCGCTGGCCGGCGGGACGGCGATGATGGGGGTGATGGACGAGATGCTGCGCGCCAACCATGCGACGGTGCAGCTTCTGAACCAGAGCGCCGGCTTCATGATCCACCCGCTCGACATTCCCGGAGTGGCGGTGCTGATTTCCGCCGGGCGGCGCGTCGCCGCGGTGTGGAAGCCGGCCGTCTGCGGTGCGCTGGCCGGGGTCGCCGTGCGCACGCTCGGGCATGCGCTGATCGGCTGAAAACGGGAGCCGGCGGGCGCCGGCCCCGGGGCGTTCACATCGTCAGCCAGCCGCGCGCTTCGGGCTGGAAGGGAACGGCGGCGACCATCCAGCGCGCCTGCGGCAGATCGTCGCGCTGCACGGGCGCGCTGTCGCCGACGCGCAGGCCGAAGAGGGCGGCGCCGATCGGGCTGAGCACCGACCAGCTGTTCTCTTCCGGGTCGTGGTCCTCCGGGTAGGCCAGCGTCACCTCCCAGCGTTCGCCGGAGGCCGGGTCGACGAGGCTGACCGTCGAATTCATCGTCACCAGATCGCGCGGCACGTCGTCCGGCTGCACCACTGTGGCGGCCGTGCGCAAGCGGCGCAGAACCATGCTGGCGGCGGCGTTGAGGGCGTGTTCGCCGCTGAAGCTGCGCTCGATCAGCGACTCCAGCCGGCTTTTGTCGAGGGCGGAAACGCAAGTGACCGCCGTGGGGGAAAGCATCGCTTCCATAATTTGCTCCTTCGCATGAACCGAGATTTCCGCGCCTCGAACGGCGTGGAAACAATCAGAGAAAACCCAGGGTGGCGCCCGGCAGCCGGAGAACTTCAGGCAGACTGCCGGGCGGAGACGAGGCAGGCGGTAACCCCGCACAAGCCCGCGCACAGGGCGCGCGTCCTCCCGACACCGGCGTGGTGTCGAGCGGAAGGACGAAGCGATGCGCTGCGATGGGGCATTGGACAGGCGGAGTGAACGGGGATGGCGGTTAGCTTAGCCTATTACCGGCAGGAGGCAAAGCCGGTCGCTCCTAATGGCCGCGCAGGCCGAACAGGCGGCGATGGCGCACCCACGCCGGCGCGTGGGCGATGAAGGCGGAAAAGACCAGAATGCCCCAGAAAAGCGGCATGCGGTGCGCCGGATCGAGCGCGAACCAAGCGAGCAGCGCAAGCTTGCACAGCGTCGCCACGCCCGACACTTCGCCGAGGTAGCGGGGCGAAGCCCAGAGATCGACGAGCAGCATGGCGAACCCGCTGCACAGCAGGGTGAGGACGAAAGGCTGGTGGGCGGCGAGGGGCTGCCCGGAGAGCAGCGTCGCGCCGATCCCGACCAGCCCCACCAGATGCGCGGCGCGCAGGGCGACGATCAGCCAGCGCCGACCGGGAAAATCGCGGAAACCCGCCGACGACCCTGTTCTTGCCACGCGCCCCCCTGTGAAAAATCCGTGCCGCGCGCCGACGGCAAAGCGTCGGCGCACGAACGCCGGAGTGCGATTCTAGCACCGGGCGGCACGCCTGCCGGTGCGCCGCGTCAAGCCGCCGGCGGCGCGCCGCGCCGGGCGCCCACCTTGGACATCGTCGATCCACGTGGCATCATGCTGCCCACATACTTCTAAAAACAGCACCTTACAGGGAGATGAACGATGAGCTACATGCCTTGGAGCGAGGCCCTCTCGGTCGGCCTCGAGAGCGTCGACGAACAGCATCGCTGGCTGGTCGACGCCACCAACCGCCTGCACGCCGAACTGGTCAAGGCGACCCCGGACCGCGCCGTCATGGGCCGGATCATCGAAGGGCTGATGGACTACACGATGAACCACTTCATCATGGAAGAAGAGCTCTTCGAGCGCTACGCCTACCCCGAGACCGCGGCGCACAAGGCCCAGCACGACCATTTCACGGCGCAGGTGATGGATACCCTGGTCCGTTTCGAGGACGGCGAGGACGTCGGGCAGGCGACGCTCGACTTCCTGAAGAACTGGCTGATCGAGCACATCATGCGCACCGACAAGGCTTACGCCCCCTTCCTCGCCGCGCACGGGATCGTGTAGGAAACGCCGGGAGGCGCCCAAAGAAAAAGCCCCTCGCGGGGCTTTTTCTTTGGGCCGGCCGACTCGCCTACATGCGCTCGATCATCGCGTCGCCGAAGGCCGAGCACGACACTTCGGTGGCGCCGTCCATCAGGCGGGCGAAGTCGTAAGTCACGACCTTGTCGCCGATCGCCGCTTCCATCGACTTGATGATCAGGTCGGCGGCTTCCAGCCAGCCCATGTGGCGCAGCATCATCTCGGCCGAGAGGATCAGCGAACCGGGGTTCACCTTGTCCTTGCCGGCGTACTTCGGCGCCGTACCGTGCGTGGCCTCGAAGCAGGCATACACGTCGGAGATGTTGGCGCCCGGCGCGATGCCAATGCCGCCGACCTGCGCCGCCAGGGCGTCGGAAATGTAGTCGCCGTTCAGGTTGGTGGTGGCGATCACGTCGTACTCGGCCGGGCGCAGCAGGATCTGCTGCAGGAAGGCGTCGGCGATCGCATCCTTGATGACGATGCCGTTCGGCAGCTTCAGCCACGGGCCGCCGTCGAGCTCGACGCCGCCGAACTCGCGCTTGGCCAGGGCGTAGGCGGTGTCGCGGAAGTTGCCTTCCGTGAACTTCATGATGTTGCCCTTGTGCACGATGGTCACCGACTTGCGCTGGTTGGCGATCGCGTACTTGATGGCGGCGCGCACCAGGCGCTCGGTGCCTTCGACCGAGATCGGCTTGATGCCGATGCCGGAGCTTTCCGGGAAACGGATCTTCTTGACGCCCATCTCCTCCTGCAGGAACTTGATCACCTTCTTGCAGGCATCGGTACCGTTGGCCCACTCGATGCCGGCGTAGATGTCCTCGGTGTTCTCGCGGAAGATCACCATGTTGCACAGTTCGGGCTGCTTCAACGGCGACGGCACGCCCTTGAAGTACTGCACCGGGCGCACGCACTGGTAGAGGTCGAGTTCCTGGCGCAGGGCGACGTTGAGCGAGCGGATGCCGCCGCCGACCGGCGTCGTCATCGGCCCCTTGATCGACACCGAATACTCCTTGAGCGCGTCGAAGGTCTCCTTCGGCAGCCATTCGTCGGCACCGTAGAGCTGGGTCGATTTCTCGCCGGCGTAGACCTCCATCCAGTGGATTTTCTTCTTGCCGCCGTAAGCCTTGGCCACCGCCGCGTCGACCACCTTGATCATGACCGGGGTGATGTCGACGCCGATGCCGTCACCTTCGATGAAGGGAATGATCGGATTGTCCGGAACGCTCTGACCGGGAACGATCTTCTGACCGCCTTGCGGGACTTTGATGAAAGATGCCATAGCCTCACTCCATGAATTGTTATAGGAAGACATGGGACTGCCGCGAACGCCCCCTCCTCGGGGCCGCCGGGCGGGGCGTCGCCCGCGCCCGGCACTGCGTTTGATTATGCGGGAAAGGCGGAGGGATGTCAGCCCGGCCCCGGCCGCCGAAATGCAAACGGCCCGGCAGACCGTTTCCGGTGTGCCGGGCCGTTTCGGGGGGGCGGCTTAAACGGCGGCTGCCTTCAGGATGTCGTTGAGCGTGGCGCTCGGACGCATCACGGCCGCGACCTTCGCGGCGTCGGCCAGATAGTAGCCGCCGATGTCGGCCGGCTTGCCCTGCACGGCCTTCAGTTCGTCAACGATCTTCTGCTCGTTGTCGCCCAGGGCCTTGGCCAGGGAAGCGAAGCGGGTCTGCAGCTCCTTGTCCTCGCTCTGCGCGGCCAGCGCCTGAGCCCAGTACAGTGCCAGGTAGAACTGGCTGCCCCGGTTGTCCAGCTCGCCGGTGCGGCGCGACGGCGACTTGTTCTCGTCGAGCAGCTTGCCGGTGGCCTCGTCTAGGGTCTTCGCAAGCAGCTTGGCGCGGGCGTTGCCGGTCTTGATGCCCAACTCTTCCAGGGACACGGCCAGAGCCAGGAACTCGCCCAGCGAATCCCAGCGCAGGTGGTTTTCCTGCGTCAGCTGCTGCACGTGCTTGGGCGCGGAGCCGCCGGCGCCGGTCTCGTACATGCCGCCGCCGGCCATCAGCGGGACGATGGAGAGCATCTTGGCCGAGGTGCCCAGCTCCATGATCGGGAACAGGTCGGTCAGGTAGTCGCGCAGGATGTTGCCGGTGACGGAGATGGTATCCAGGCCGCGGGCGACGCGCTCCAGGGTGAAACGCATGGCGCGCACCTGGGACATGATGTGGATTTCCAGGCCGCTCGTGTCGTGATCCTTCAGGTACTTCTCGACCTTCTTGATCAGCTCGTTCTCGTGCGGACGGTAGGGGTCCAGCCAGAACACGGCGGGCATGCCGGAGTTGCGGGCGCGGGTGACGGCCAGCTTGACCCAGTCGCGGATCGGCTCGTCCTTCACCTGGCAGGCGCGCCAGATGTCGCCTTCTTCCACGTTCTGGGACAGCAGCACTTCGCCGGTGGCGAGGTCAACGAGGTTGGCGACGCCGGCCTCGGCGATCTCGAAGGTCTTGTCGTGCGAGCCGTATTCCTCGGCCTTCTGGGCCATCAGGCCGACGTTGGGCACGGTGCCCATGGTGCGCGGATCGAAGTTGCCGTGCCATTTGCAGAAGTTGATCATCTCCTGGTAAATGCGGGCAAAGGTGGATTCCGGCATCACGGCCTTGGCGTCGTACGGCTTGCCGTCGGCGCCCCACATCTTGCCGCCGGAGCGGATCATCGCCGGCATCGAAGCGTCGACGATGATGTCGTTGGGCGAGTGGAAGTTGGTGATGCCCTTGGCGGAATCCACCATGGCCAGACGCGGACGGTGCTCCTGGCAGGCATGCAGGTCGCGGATGATCTCGTCGCGCGTGGATTCGGGCAGCGTGTCGATCTTCTCGTACAGCGTGGACATGCCGTTATTGACGTTGATGCCCAGTTCGTCGAACAGCTTGCCGTGCTTCTCGAAGGCTTCCTTGTAGTAGATCTTGACGCAGTGGCCGAAGACGATGGGGTGCGACACCTTCATCATCGTCGCCTTGACGTGCAGCGAGAACAGGATGCCGGCCTTGCGACAGTCTTCCAGCGCCTGCTCGTAGAACTCGCAGAGGGCCTTCTTGCTCATGAACATGGAGTCGACGATCTCGCCGGCCTGCAGCGCGAGCTTCGGCTTCAGCACGATGGTCTTGCCGCTCTTGGTGGTGAGTTCCATCTTCACGTCGCGGGCACGGTCCAGAGTGATGGACTTTTCGCCGTGGTAGAAGTCGCCGTGTTCCATGTGGGAGACGTGGGTCTGCGACCACTGTTTCCACTCGCCCATGGAGTGCGGGTGCTTCTTGGCGTAATTCTTGACGGCGGCGGGCGCGCGGCGATCGGAGTTGCCTTCGCGCAGCACCGGGTTGACGGCGGAGCCGAGGCACTTGCCGTAGCGGACCTTCAGCGCCTTCTCTTCATCCGTCGCGGGATTTTCCGGATAGTCGGGAATCGCATAGCCCTTGGCCTGCAATTCCTTGATGCATGCGACCAACTGGGCGACCGAAGCGCTGATGTTCGGCAGCTTGATGATGTTGGTGTCGGGGTCCTGCGTCAGGCGGCCCAGTTCGGCCAGATTGTCGGGAACCTTCTGATCGTCGCGCAGGTAGTCGGCGAATTCGGCGAGGACGCGGGCGGCGACGGAAATGTCGCTCTCGGCGATCTCGACCCCGGCCGGACCGGTGAAGGTGCGGATGATCGGCAGGAAAGCACAGGTCGCCAGCAGCGGCGCCTCGTCCGTGAGCGTATAGATGATTTTCGACTTGCCAGCAGCCATGCTAATCCCTCGCGTAAAGTTTTTGGGAAGTTCCACAGTAGACATATAAATTATATATCACTCAATGCAACATTATTGCGCCCAGTGCAATGACCGCGCCCTGCGCCGAGGCCGGCCCCCGCCCTGCGCCGAGGCCGGCCCCCGCCCTGCGCCGGGAACGGGCGGCGGAGGCGGTGCTAAGATTCCCGTTTTCATTGCCCACCGACGCCGATGGAAATCTCGACTGTCCAGAATCCGCTCGCCAAGCGCATCGCCGAAACGATGATCGACGGCTTCAACCGGCACTACCGGCTGATGCGGCACTATGGCCGGCAGGCCAAGATCCTGTTCGAGGCAGCCGACTGGAAGGGCGTGCAGAGCGCCGTGCGCGAACGCATCCGCTCCTACGACGAACGCGTGCAGGAGACCGCCGACCTGCTGTGCGCGGAATTCGGCGCCGCGACGCTCGACAACGACACCTGGCAGCAGCTCAAGCTGCTCTACATCGGGCAGCTGATCAACCACAAGCAGCCCGAACTGGCCGAGACCTTCTTCAACTCGGTGTGTTCGAAGATCCTGCACCGCACCTACTTCCACAACGACTACATCTTCGCCCGCCCGGCGGTGTCGACCGAGTATATCGACTCCTATCCGCCGACCTATTCGAGCTACTACCCGATGCAGCGCGCCGGCCAGGGCGCGCCCGGGGATTCCGGATTGCACGAGACGCTCCGGCAGATCGTCCTCGACTTCGACTGGCAGCGCCCCTTCGAGAATCTCGACCGCGACATCGGCTACGTCAAGCAGACGGTCGAGAAGCACCTCGGCGGCTGGCCCCGGGCCGAAGCCAACGCGCAGATCCAGGTGCTGTACTCGGCGTTCTACCGCAACAAGGCCGCCTACATCATCGGCAAGGCGATCAACGGCCATCTCGAACTTCCCTTCGCCGTTCCCGTGCTGCACACGCCGGAAGGCAAGCTCGTCCTCGACACCGTCCTGCTCGACGCCTGGCGCATCGGCCTGCTCTTCTCGCTGTCGCGCGCCTACTTCATGGTCGACATGGAAGTGCCCTCCGGCTACGTGCAGTTCCTGCGCGGCATCCTGCCCGGCAAGCCGCGCTCGGAGCTGTACACCATGCTCGGCCTGGGCAAGCAGGGCAAGACGATGTTCTTCCGCGACCTGATCCAGCACCTGCGCCACTCCGAGGACAAATTCATCGTCGCGCCGGGGATCAAGGGGCTCGTCATGCTGGTGTTCACGCTGCCCTCCTACCCCTACGTTTTCAAGGTCATCAAGGACGTCTTCGGCGCCTCGAAAGAAGTCGACCACGACACGGTGAAAGCCAAGTACCTGCTCGTGAAGCAGGTCGACCGCGTCGGCCGCATGGCCGACACGCTGGAGTTTTCGCACGCCGCCCTGCCGAAGAAGCGCTTCGCCCCGGAACTCATCGAGGAACTACGCAAGCAGGTGCCCTCGCTGATCGAAGAGGACGGCGACGACCTCGTGATCAAACACCTCTATATCGAGCGCCGCATGACGCCGCTCAACCTCTACCTCGACAATGCGACGCCGGAGCAGATCGACCACGCCGTCCTCGAATACGGCAACGCGATCCGCGAACTGGCGGTCGCCAACATCTTCCCTGGCGACATGTTGTGGAAGAATTTCGGCGTCACGCGTTACAACCGCGTCGTTTTCTACGACTACGACGAAATCGAGCACATGACCGACTGCAACTTCCGTGTCATTCCGGAAGCGCCCTACCCGGAGATGGAAATGTCCGGCGAGCCCTGGTACTCAGTCGCCCGCAACGACATCTTCCCCGAGGAGTTCGCCACTTTCCTGCTCGGCTCGCCCAAGGTCCGCCAGGCATTTCTGAAATATCACCGCGACCTGCTCGACGTCGAGTTCTGGCAGCGCACCCAGCAGAAGATCCGCGACGGCCACGTCGAAGACTTCTTCCCCTACCCGGAAACCCTGCGCTTCTGCAACGCCTTCGCGGCGGCGTGAGCGCCACGCGAAGCGCCCATCCGCACGCCCCCGGCGCCCCGCAAACCCTGTGTTTACGGCATATGCTTATGCCCGCGCGGCTATGGTGGAGTCGCCACTTTCTACCTATACTGGCCGCGCGAAATCGCCTCCCGGCGTCCAAGAACGTAGAACGACACCACCCGCTATCTCATTGAAGACTGGAGACCCAGCCATGAAGCTGCCGCATCTCGTCGCCGCGCTCTGCCTTGCCGTCACGGCCGGCGGCGTCGCCGCGCAAGATCCCAACCTCGCCCGCAACCTGGCCGCGACCTGCGCCAACTGCCACGGCACCGACGGCAAGGCCGCCGCGGGCGCCGGCATGGAGGCGCTGGCCGGCGCCGACAAGGAAAAACTCCTGCAGAAAATCCGGGAGTTCAAGTCCGGCGTCCGCCCGGCGACGATCATGCAGCAGATCGCCAAGGGCTACACCGACGCGCAACTGGAACTGATCGCGAGCTACTTCGCGGCGCAGCGATAAGGGGATGGGCATGATTTTCAATCGACGCGATTTCCTCAAGGCGATGGGCGCCGCCACGGCGAGCGGAGCGCTCTACGGTTGCGCCGGCGGCACCAGAGCCGGCGGGCACGTGGTGGTGGTCGGCGGCGGCTTCGGCGGCGCCACGGCGGCCAAGTACCTGCGCAAATGGAGCGAGGGCGGCGTGCAGGTGACGCTGATCGAGCGCGACGCGCAGTTCGTCTCCTGCCCGATATCCAACCTCATCCTGTCCGGCGACAAAACGCTGGCCGACGTCACCGTCGGCTACGAAGGCCTGAAGAAATGGGGCGTGCGCGTGATCCACGACGACGTGACCGGCATCGATGCGGCCAAGCGCACGCTCCGCCTGGCGCGCGGTGGCGAACTGAGCTACGACCGGCTGGTCCTGTCGCCCGGCGTGGATTTTGTATACGACCAGATTCCCGGACTCGCCAGTCCCGCCGCGCAAGGCCAGATTCTGCACGCCTGGAAGGCCGGCCCGCAGACCGTGGCGTTGGGCAAGCAATTGGCCGACATGAAGGACGGCGGCGTGTTCGCCATCACGATCCCGAAGGCGCCGTACCGCTGCCCGCCCGGCCCGTACGAGCGCGCCAGCGTGGTCGCCGGCTACTTCAAGGCGAAGAAACCGAAGTCCAAGGTCCTCGTCCTCGACGCCAACGCGGAAATCATTTCCAAGAAGGGACTGTTCACCAAAGCCTGGAGCGAACTCTACAAGGACATCATCGACTACCGACCGAACAGCGAGCTGCGCGACGTCGACGTCGCCGGGCGCAGCGCCGTGCTGGAATTCGACACGGTCAAGGCCGACGTGCTCAACGTCATTCCGCCGCAGCGTGCCGGCGCGATCGCCGTGCGGAGCGGGCTGAAGCTGATCAACCAGCGCTGGGTGGATATCGACTGGCGTTCGATGGAAGCGACCGGCACGCCGGGCATCCACGTCCTCGGCGACGCGACCTTCTCAGCGCCGGGCATGCCCAAGTCCGGCCACATGGCCAACCAGCACGCCAAGCTGGCCGCCGCCGCGATCCTCAACCTGCTCGCCGGACAACCGCCCAACCCGGAGCCGCTGGTGATGAACACCTGCTACAGCTTCATCGACTCGCAGAACGCCATCCACGTCGCTTCGGTGCATCGCTACGACGCCGACAAGAAGACACTGGTGCCGGTCGACGGCGCCGGCGGCGTCTCGACGGCGCGCAACGAACTGGAGTTCCGCTACGCCCTCGGCTGGGCGCAGAACATCTGGGCCGACATGCTGACCTGAACGCCGGCGGCGCGCGCCGCCACTCCGGCAAGACGAAAGGCCGCGCAGCGCTGCGCGGCCTTTTTCATGGGCGCCCACTGCGGCGCCGGTAAAACGCAGGCGAAAAAAAACCTCGCCGATCAGCGAGGTCTCTTCGCACCGAGCCGAATCACTTCAGCTTGGTTTCCTTGTACATCACATGCTTGCGGACCTTGGGATCGTACTTCTTGATCTCCATCTTTTCCGGCATGGTGCGCTTGTTCTTGGTCGTGGTGTAGAAGTGACCGGTACCGGCGGTCGATTCGAGCTTGATCTTTTCACGCATGATTTGAGCTCCTTATCAGATCTCGCCGCGGGCGCGCAGATCGGCGAGCACCACGTCGATACCGTTCTTGTCGATCGTGCGCAGACCGGCGTTGGAAACGCGCAGACGCACGAAACGGTTTTCGCTTTCAACCCAGAAACGGCGGTACTGCAGATTCGGGAGGAAGCGGCGCTTCGTTTTGTTGTTGGCATGGGAAACATTGTTCCCAACCATCGGGCCCTTACCCGTTACTTGGCAGACACGCGCCATGATTGTTGCTCCAATTAATCTTGGGAAGAAAGAAGCCGGCGATTCTATCCGAAAGACACGAATCTTTTCAAGCACTTTTTTTAGTTTCCGGCCGAAAGCGCGGATCACAGCAGCCCGCGTTCGGCGAACGAAAGGGGCTGCGCCGACCCGGCCACGATGAAGTGATCGAGCACGCGCACATCGACCAGCGCCAGCGCCTGCTTGAGTTCGCGCGTCAGCGTCTCGTCGGCGCGCGACGGTTCGGCAACGCCGGAGGGATGATTGTGCGCGAGGATGACCGCCGCGGCATTGTGGCCGAGCGCCTTCTTGACCACTTCGCGCGGATAAACGCTGGTCTGCGTGAGACTGCCGCAAAACAGTTCCTCGGCGGCGATCAGCCGATGCTGCGCATCGAGCCAGAGGGCGAAGAAGACTTCGTGCGGCAGGCCGGCCAGATGCAGGCGCAGATAGTCGCGCACCGCGCCGGGCGACGCGAAGGCCGCGCCCTGCCGGATTTCCTCGCCGAGCGCGCGCCGCGCCATTTCGAGCACCGCCTGCAGCTGCGCGTACTTGGCCGGCCCCATGCCGGGCACCGCCGAGAATTCGCCGCGGCTCGCCGCGAACAGGCGGGTCAGGCCGCCGAAGCGGGCGATCAGCTCGCGCGCCAGATCGACCGCGCTTTTGCCGGGCATCCCGACGCGCAGGAAAATGGCCAGCAATTCGGCGTCCGACAAGGCGCCCGCACCCTGCGCCAGCAAGCGCTCGCGGGGGCGTTCGTCGGCCGGCCAATCGGTGATCGCCATGACGTTTCTCAAGTAGAATGAAACGCTCAGCATTCTACATTTAAGACAATGGAATTACAGGGAAAACGCATCGCGCTGGGGGTGACCGGCGGCGTCGCCGCCTACAAGGCCGCCGAGCTCGTCCGCCTGCTGCTCAAGCAGGGCGCGACGGTGCAGGTGGCGATGACCGACGCGGCCACGCACTTCGTGACGCCGGTCACCTTCCAGGCGCTGTCCGGCCAGCCGGTGTTCACCGACCAGTGGGATGCGCGCATCGGCAACAACATGGCGCACATCGACCTGTCGCGCGAGGCCGACGCCCTGCTCGTCGCGCCGGCGTCGGCCGACTTCCTCGCCAAGGTTGCGCACGGTCTGGCCGACGACCTGCTGAGCACGCTCGTTCTCGCGCGCGACTGTCCGCTGCTGGTCGCGCCGGCGATGAACCGTCAGATGTGGGAGAACCCGGCCACCCGGCGCAACGTCGCCACCCTGCGCGCCGACGGCGTCGCCGTGCTCGGCCCCGGCTGCGGCGACCAGGCCTGCGGCGAAACCGGCCTCGGCCGCATGCTCGAGCCGGAAGAAATCGTCGCCGAACTGATCGCCCACTTCCAGCCCAAGCCGCTCAAGGGACGCCGCCTGCTGCTCACGGCCGGCCCGACCTTCGAGGCCATCGACCCGGTGCGCGGCATCACCAATCTGTCCACGGGCAAGATGGGCTACGCCATCGCGCGCGCAGCGCACGAGGCCGGTGCCGAAGTGACGCTGGTCTCCGGCCCGGTCGCCCTGCCCTGCCCCTACGGCGTGACGCGCATCGACGTGACCAGCGCACTGCAGATGCGCGACGCCGTCCTTGCGCAGACAGCCGGCAGCGACGTCTTCGTCGCCGTCGCGGCGGTCGCCGACTACCGCCCGGCCGCGCCGGCGGAACAGAAAATCAAGAAGGACGGCGGCACGCCGCCGGCCATCGAACTCACGCTCAATCCGGACATCCTCGCCGAAGTCGCCGCGCTGCCGCACCCGCCGCTCTGTGTCGGCTTCGCGGCGGAAAGCCAGAAGCTCGACGAATACGCCGAGAAGAAGCGGCGCGCCAAGAAAATTCCGCTGATCGTCGGCAACCTGATCCAGAACGGATTCGGCGGCGACGACAACACGCTGGTCCTGTTCGACGACGACGGCCGCCATCCGCTGCCGCCCGCGTCCAAGATCGACCTCGCGCGCCGTCTCGTCGCGCACATCGCCACCCTGCTGGAGAAAAACTGATGCACCGAATCGACGTTCGCATCCTCGATGCGCGGCTGCAGGACAGCCCGCCCCACTACGCGACGCCCGGCGCGGCCGGCCTCGACCTGCGCGCCTGCATCGAAGCGCCGCTCAAGATCCACCCCGGCGAGACGATGCTGATTCCGACCGGCATCGCCATCCACCTCGCCGACCCCGGCCTTGCGGCGATGATCCTGCCGCGCTCGGGACTCGGCCACAAGCACGGCATCGTGCTCGGCAATCTGGTCGGACTGATCGACTCCGACTACCAGGGCGAAATCATGGTGTCGACCTGGAACCGCGGCAAGGACAGCTTCACGCTCAACCCGCTCGACCGTCTCGCTCAGTTGGTCGTCGTCCCCGTGCTGCAGGTCGCGTTCAACGTAGTCGACAGCTTCGACGCCAGCGCGCGCGGCGCCGGCGGTTTCGGCAGCACCGGGAAGTCCTGAAGGAAATCGACGGCCGGGCGCGGCCGCCAGATCAGCCGCGCCGACGCCAGCCGACCCAGGCGCCGGCAAGCAGGAAGCCCGCGAAACAGAAGACGGACCAGTTGGCCATCGAGAGGCCAAGAACGCTTTCCTTACTTGTGCAGAAGCCGGTGGCCATGAACATCAGGGGCCACTGCATGCCCAGCCAGTCGACCAGCCGCTCGATCAGCGTCGGCTCGCCGAAGCCGCATTGCGTCACCGCCTCGGGATAGAACTGCATCCAGCTCTGGTAGAGCGCGGTCGCCAGGCCGCCGGCGGCGATCAGTCCGAGCAGCCCGCCCCACAGCCGGCGCAGCGCCGGCGCCAGCGCGCCGCACAGCGCCACCGCCGCCAGCGCGAGATAGAGCACGCGCTGGAAGATGCACAGGGGGCAGGGATTGATGTGCATCAATTCGCCGATCGCCAGCCCGACGCCGACCAGCCCACCGGCAACGACGGCAAGCAGGGCAAATACGGCGCGCGCGCCCAGTCGATTCAGACGATTCAGAAATTCCATGATTGAACTCACCTTTGCGTTACGCGAAAGCGGCGCCGTTCCGTGCCGCCGGGGCGGCGGCTGCGAACCCCGTACCCGCGACCTTCGCCGACCGCCGTGAAGGTCCGCAATTCTAAGCCACTTCCGCTCCGCTTCCGAGCAGGCGTGCGCGTGCGCCATGCCATGCAATATTTGCTACACTGGAACAAACTATACTAAAAGTCATAAATATAAATAGATCAAATACATGGAGGAGAGGCGTGTCCCATTTATCGACTGAAGACCGCTTGCGTCGCCTGCTTTTTCTCGTCGGCGAATGCGTCCGGCGGCGCAACGAGGCGGACAGCGAAGCGAGCCTCTGCGCGGCGATCTGCGAAGCGCTGACCGAAACCGGCGGCTACGCGCTGGCCTGCGTCGGCACGCCAAGCATCGAAGGCTTCCAGCTGTTCGCCTGCAGCTGCGGCGTCGACGTTGCCGAGCCGCCTTCCTGGGAGCACACGGCACGGCTGCGCCACCCGATGACCACGCTGGAACTGTTCGGCGAGCCCTATGACTTCGGCGTCCTGCGCATCGTCGCCGCCAGCGCGGCCGGCTTCGAGGCCGACGAACAGGCCGTCCTCGAACGCATCGCCGACGATCTCAGCGGCAGCATCGCGATCCTGCGCGCGAACGCCGCCCATCGCCAGATGGAATCGCAGCTGCGCCAGCTGTCGCGGGCGCTCGAATCGAGTTCGAACGGCGTGATGATCACCAGTTCGACGCAGCTCAATCACCCGATCGTCTACGTCAACCCGGCCTTCGAGCGCATCACCGGTTACAGCGCGGCCGAGGTGACCGGCCAGAGTGGGCACTTCCTCGTGCGCGACGACCTCAACCAGAAAGGCCTCACCGAAATCCGCGCCGCACTGCGCGGCCAGCGCGAGGGGCACGCCATCCTGCGCAACTACCGCAAGGACGGCCAGCTGTTCTGGAACGAACTGAACATCGCCCCGGTGCGCGACGAGGGCGGCGGCATCACGACGCACTTCGTCAGCATCATCGACGACGTCAGCGAACGCATCGCCTACGAGCAGCAGCTCGAATACCACGCCACGCACGACGTCCTCACCGGGCTGGCCAACCGCAGCCTGCTCAACGACCGCATCGCCCAAGCCATCGCCCGCGCCCGCCAGGACCAGAAGATGGTCGGCGTCCTCCTGCTCGACCTCGACCGCTTCAAGCTGATCAACGACGGCTTCGGCCACCTGCCGGCCGATAACCTGCTGCGCACCGTCGCCGAGCGCCTCGCCGGCTGCGTGCGCGATACCGACACGGTCGCCCGCCTGGGCGGCGACGAATTCGTCGTCGTCGTCACCGACATCGACGACGCCGACGGCGTTTCCATCGTCGGCGCCAAGATCCTGCGCGCCCTCGCGCAGCCGCTCAGCGTCGCCGAGAAGGAGCTGTTCGTCACCGCCTCGATCGGCATCGCCATGTACCCGCGCGACGGCGACCACGGCGAAAGCCTGCTGCGCAACGCCGACGTGGCGATGTACCGGGTCAAGGAACACGGCCGCAACAACTATCGCTTCTACGCGCCGGAAATGAGCCAGATGGCGCTCGACCGCCTGGACATGGAAGGCAACCTGCGGCGCGCCATCGAGCGCGACGAGCTGCAGGTCTACTACCAGCCCATCCTGTCGCTCGCCAGCGGCCGCGTGGTCGGCGCCGAAGCCCTGCTGCGCTGGAACCACCCGCGCATCGGCATGATCCAGCCGTCCGAGTTCATCCCGCTGGCCGAAGAAACCGGCCTCATCATCGAACTCGGCGACCTCGTCCTGCACACGGTCTGCCGCCAGATCCGCGCCTGGCAAGAAGCCGGGCTGCCGGCGCCGCGCGTGGCGATCAACATCTCGGCCCGCCAGTTCCGCCAGGAAGACCTCGTCGAGCACGTGCGCCACATCCTCGACGAAACCGGCGTCGCCGGCAGCGCGCTCGAATTCGAACTGACCGAGAGCATGGTCATGCACGACATCGAGAACACGCTGCTCACCCTGCGCGACCTCAAGAGCCTGGGCGCCGCGCTCTCGCTCGACGACTTCGGCACCGGCTACTCCAGCCTCTCCTACCTCAAGCGCTTCCCGATCGACACGCTGAAGATCGACCGCTCCTTCGTGCGCGATATCGACCACGATGCCGACGACGCGGCGATCGCCCACGCCGTGATCGCAATGGCGCACAGCCTCGGCCTCGACGTGATCGCCGAGGGCGTCGAAACCGAAGCGCAGCTCGAACAGCTGCGCGGCTACGACTGCGACCGCTTCCAGGGCTACCTGTTCAGCCGCCCGGTCCCGGCCGGCGAGTTCACGCTGCTCCTGCAGACCGGCAAGTCCATCCCGGCGAAAGGAGAACGGCCATGACCCGGCGCGCGCTGGAATGGACGACGGTCGACCGCGCAACGCTCGCCGAACACCTGCAGGCCGCCCGCATCGACCGTTCGCAGGCGGTCGGCGCCACCAGCCTCTACCACTGCCGCAGCGCCGGCGGCGAAACGGTCGCCATCGCCCTGCCCGACGGCAGCGGCCTGATCGTCGGCCTGACGCCCCCGGCCGCACCGCGCTTCGAGCGGCGCAAGAAGCCGGCCGGCGACGGACCGCTGGCCGCCAAATAGGCTGGCGGAGGAACGCGCCGGGCGTTTCTCCGACGCCGCCGAGCGGCTATCATGGCGCCATGACCACACGCATCCTGCTCGTCGAAGACGACGAACGCCTGGCCGAACTGACGGCCGAATACCTGCGCAAGAACGACTTCGAAGTCGCCGTCGAGGGGCACGGCGACAACGCCGAGGCGCGCATCCTCGCGGAAAAGCCCGATCTCGTCATGCTCGACGTGATGCTGCCCGGCAAGGACGGCTTCGAGGTCTGCCGCGCCGTGCGCCCGCACTACGCCGGCGTGATCCTGATGCTCACCGCGCGCGACGAGGACTTCGACCAGATTCTCGGCCTCGAACTCGGCGCCGACGACTACATCGCCAAACCGGTCCAGCCGCGCCTGCTGCTCGCCCGCATCAAGGCCCTGCTGCGCCGCGCCCCGGCCGCCGGCGGCAGCGCGCCGGCGAGCGACGACGACGCGCTCGCCTTCGGCCAGTTCCGCATCAGCCAGGCGACGCGCACCGCCCACCTCGGCGCCGAGGCGATCGACCTGACCACCGCCGAGTTCGACTTGCTCTGGCTGCTTGCCCGCCACGCCGGCAGCATCCTGTCGCGCGACGACCTGCTGCAGCAGCTGCGCGGCATCGGCTTCGACGGCCTCGACCGCTCGATCGACGCGCGCATCTCACGCCTGCGCAAGAAGCTCGGCGACGACCCGGACAATCCGACACGGATCAAGACCGTGCGCGGCAAGGGCTACCTGTTCAGCCGCCATGACTGGCAATAGCGGCAGCGGCGGCGGCCACAAACTGCTGGCCGTTCTCGGCCGCTACAAGCCGGCGCCCTGGCGCGGCGGCTACAGCCTGTCGCGTCTCTTCTTCAACTTCTACCTGCTGGCGATGGGTTCCTTCGTCGCTATCGCCATCTTCGCCGACTTCGTCATCTCGACCGCCGTCAAGGGCATCACCGACGACTACACCAGCCGCTTCATGCGCGGCACCATCGTCCTGATCGAGGAAGACCTCTTCCGCAAGCCGCGCCACGAGTGGCAGAAGACGCTCAAGACGCTCGACGAGAAATTCGCCTACAAGCTCGCCATCGCCGAGCGCTGGTCGCTCAAGCTGCCGCCCAAGCAGGCCGAGAAGCTCGACGCCGGCGAACTGGCCATCGACGCGCAGGGCGACATCCTTTACCACCGCCTCAAGCAGACCTCGCAGGTGCTCGTCGTCGGCCCGCTCTCGCCCGACCGCAACCCCGAATACCAGCGCGGCATCCCGCTCGATCTGCGCATCAGCCTGCTGACCTGGAGCCTGATCGGCCTCTGTCTGGCGATCGCCGTCTGGTTCTGGATCCGTCCCGTCTGGCGCGACCTCGAGGCGATGCGCAAGACGGCGCGCGCGCTCGGCGAAGGCAACTTCGACGCGCGCGCGCCCAAGGAGCGCAGCCGCGCCTTCGACCTGCTCGCCGAAACCTTGAACGGCATGGCCGAGCGCATTCAGCGCCTGATCGCCACGCAGAAGGAACTGTCCTCGGCGATTTCGCACGAACTGCGCACGCCGATCGCGCGCATGCGCTTCGCGCTCGAAATGATTGCCGAAACCGAGGGACGCGAAGAGCGCGAGCGTCTATGGCGCATGATGGAAGGCGATCTCGACGAACTCGACAGCCTGATCGATTCGAGCCTCACCTACGCCCGCTTCGAGCGCGAACAGCCCGAGGTCCAGGTCAGCCAGGTCGAGTTCGCGCCCTGGCTGGAGGACGAGGTCGACGCCATCCGCATCCTCGGCCGCAAGCTGGAGGTCAGCGTCGACACCACCGCCCTGCCGTCCGGCCTCGTCGTCCAGCTCGACCGCAAGAGCATGCCCTACGCGATCAAGAATCTGCTGCGCAACGCCATCAAGTACGCCCGCACGCGCATCCGCGTCAGCGCCGAGATCGCCGGCGAGCAACTCCTGGTGCACGTCGACGACGACGGACTCGGCATTCCCGAGGACGAACGCGAGCGCGTATTCAGCGCCTTTACTCGCCTCGACCGCTCGCGCGACCGCGGCACCGGCGGCTACGGTCTCGGCCTGGCCATCGCCCGCCTCGTTCTCGAACAGCACGGCGGCTCGGCCAGCGCCGCGGAATCGCCGCTCGGCGGAGCACGCTTCACGCTCGCCTGGCCCCTGTTACAGAACGTCACGAAAACCTGACGCAAGACCCGCAGACGCTTCGGCTCGACCCATCTATCATCGCTTCTACAGGATGACACCCACGATGGAAGAAGACGAAATGAACGAAATCGCCCAACAGAACGCCCGGATTCGCGACCGCTTTCTCGCCAGCGCCCGCCAGTACCTGCTCGCCGCCGGCGCCACGCACGACGCCGAGCGCAGCACCGACGGCGACGGCAAGCACGCCGCCCAAGCCCTCACCCATGCCTGCGGCCGACCACAGACCCACTGACCGCTACGGCATGCCGACGCCCGCGTCCAAGCGCTTCCCGATTGCCGAAGGGCTCGGCGTCTTCGTCGGCGTCGCGGCATGGGATTTGCTGGCCGAAGGCCGGCTCGACGCGCCCAAGGCGCTGCTCATCGCCGTCGCCTGCTCGCTCGTGTGGTACGGCGTTCGCTGCTGGCGCGCCCGCCGGCCGCCCAAACGCTGAGGCAGAAGATCCCCTCCTTGCGGCCCGCTCGAAGCGGGCCATTTTTTTGCCCTCCGACGGTCCAAGGACGAAGACGGGCGCCGGACGGCGGCGGCGCAAGCCCGCGCAACGCGAGGTTTCCGGCCTTCCCCGCCTTGTTACATACCGTCACGCAAAGCCAGTACAAGCGCAACAGACGCAGGAAGGCGGCGCGCATAGAATTCAATCGTTGCCTCAGCGATTCCCCCCGCTGGCAATGTTTGACCCTCCCTGATACCCATCTCCGACGATGGGCCTTTTGAATCCCGCGCCGCCCCCCGACGCGGGATTTTTTTCGTCCAGATTTTCCCGTCTCCGCAATCGCCTCCGGCGAGGCCGGCCCCTGGCGCCCGGCGGACGGATGCAGGACAGGCTCGCCCGCGCTACGAAGCAAGATACAAACCGTCACGCAAAGCTCGCACAAGCGCAACAGACCCGACCAGCGCCGGCACCTAGAATGCAAGCGTTGCATCAGCGACTCCCCCCGCTGGCAATGTTTGACCCTCCCTGATACCCATCTCCGACGATGGGCCTTTTGAATCCCGCGCCGCCTCCCGACGCGGGATTTTTTTCGCCTAGACTTTCCCGTCCCGATCGCCGCTGCCGCACGCCGGCCCCCAAACGGCCGGATGCGGTTGCCCGCAGGACGCTAGACGGCCGGCGGCGGATTGCCGAGCAGGCGCACTTCGCGCTGCGGGAAGGGGATTTCCACGCCGTGCTCGCGGAAAGCCCGCCAGATGGCGAGATTGACCGCCGAGCGCACGCCGCCGGTCCCGGCCTCCGGATCGTTGATCCAGAAACCGAGTTCGAGGTTGATGCCGCTTTCGGCGAAGGCCGTCAGCGAAACTTTCGGCGCCGGCTCGGGAAGGACCCGCTCCTGCGCCAGCGCGACGTTCTCGATCAGGCGCATCACCATGTCCAGATCGGTGGCGTAGCTGACCTGCACCGGCACCGTCAGGCTGACGCGCGAGTCGGTGTAGGACTGGTTGTGCACGATGTTGCTCACCAGATATTCGTTCGGAATGATCACCTCGGTGCCCGACGGGCGGCGCACGACGGTGTAGCGCGTGGTGATCTGGGTGACGATGCCGGTATTGACCGCATCGACCGAGATCACGTTGCCGATGCGGATCGAGCGGTCGAGCAGGATGATGAAACCCGAAACGTAGTTGCTGGCGATCTTCTGCAGGCCGAAGCCGAGGCCGACCGCGAAAGCGCCGCCGAACACCGAGAGGGCGGTGATGTCGATGCCGACCAGAGACAGGCTGAAGAGCACGGCGAGCACCGAGAACAACGCCTTGGCGATGCGCGCGAGGACGACGCGCATGTTCGAATCCATTTGCGCCGCCTGCGTCAGCCGGTGCTCGACGAGACCGGCCAGCCACAGCGCGACGAGAACGGTGGCGCCGACCGTCACGGCACCGTGCAGCAGCATCCACAGGTCGAGCGTTTGCTTGCCGACGCGGAAGCTCACCTGCTCGAGCAGGTCGATCAGCGGCGCGTCGAGGTTGGTGACGTAGAGCGCCAGGCACAGCCAGATGACGAAGGCGATGAAACGCTCGGAGACGGCCAGCCAGCCGCTCGGCGCGAAGGCCCGGCGCAGCACGAAGATGGTCGCCCGCACGAGTGCCAGCGAGAGCAGCAGGGGCACCGCGAGATCGAGCAGGCTGACCGAGATGAAATGCTGCAGGGCAAGGCGGCAGACGACGACGAGAAGCAGCGCGAGCAGCGGGAAACGGATGCGCTTCAGGCCGCTCGCGCCGAAGTTGCGCAGGCTCCCGTGTTCGGGCCCGGACTGCAGTTCGGCGCGCGCGCGCAGCAGGCGCGCCAGCCACCAGGCGAGCGCCAGGCTCACGGCGAGCGCCAGCACCTGCCAGAGGAACTCGGGGCGCTGCGCATCCCGCCACAGCAGGTTGAGCAGCGCGAACATCTGCCGCTCGGTCATTTGCGCTCCAGCACCGCGGCGAAGAAACCGTCGGTGCCGTGCCGGTTGGGCAGCAGGCGCAGGCGGCCGTTGGCGTCGACGCCGCCGTCGACGACGATGTCCTGCTTGCGCAGAATCTCGTCGGCCAACAGGGCGACGAACTCCGGATGCTGCGCGAGGAAGGCGGAAACCACCGCTTCGTTCTCGGCGTCGAGCAGGCTGCAGGTGGCGTAGACCAGGCGACCGCCCGGCTTGAGCAGGCCGGCGGCGGCGGCCAGGATGGCGCCCTGCTTGGCCGTCAGTTCGGCGACGCTGTCCGGACTCTGCCGCCACTTGAGGTCCGGATTGCGGCGCAGGGTGCCGAGACCGGAGCACGGCGCATCGACCAGCACGCGGTCGAGCTTGCCGGCCAGGCGCTTGATCTTGATGTCGTTTTCCGAATCGATGCGCACCGGATGCACGTTGGACAGCCCGGAGCGCGCCAGGCGCGGCTTCAGGTTGGCGAGGCGCTTCTCGGCCACGTCGAAGGCGTAGAGGCGGCCCTGCGAGCGCATCAGCGCACCGAGCAGCAGCGTCTTGCCGCCGGCGCCGGCGCAGAAGTCGGCGACCATCTCGCCGCGCCGGGGCTGCAGCAGGAAGCCGAGCAACTGGCTGCCTTCGTCCTGCACCTCGATGCTGCCGTCGAGGAAGAGCGGATGTTTGGCGAGCGCCGGTTTGCCGGCCAGGCGGATGCCGAGCGGCGAATACGGACACGCCTCGGCAGCGATGCCGTCGGCCTGCAGGCGCTCGAGCACGGCGCGGCGGTCGGCCTTCAGCGGATTGACGCGCAGGTCGAGCGGTGCCGGCTGGTTGAGCGCGACGCTCAGGGGCAGCAGCTCGGCGGCCGGGAACTGCGCGGCCAGCGCTTCGTACAGCCAGTCCGGCAGGTCGGCGGCGACGGCCGGCGGCAGATCCTCGCGACGCACCGCCTTGGCTTCGGCCAGCCACTTGCCTTCGGGCTCGCGCAGCACGACGTCCAGCTCGCGCCGGTTCCAGCCCTGCACGCAGGCCAGCGCGGCGAGCAGCAGGCGGCGCGAAGTGACGTCGTCGGCGCAGCGCGCCGCCAGCGAACGCTTGCGGCGCAGCACGGCGAAGACGTTCTCCGCGACGAAGCCGCGGTCGGCGTGGCCGAGTTCGCGGTGCTGGCGGAAATAGTGCGAAACCACCGCGTCGGCGGGAAAGGCGAAACGCAGGGCGTCGGAGAGAACGGCTTCGGTGTGGGCGAACAGCGCCGGGGTGAAGCGGGCGGGGGTGGTGCGCATGGTTGCTAGTCTTCCTTGCTGTATTTCAATTCGGTGGCGACCTGCACGAAACTGTCGCCGTGGCGGTCGGTGTAGCGGATTTTAACCGGCAGCAGCAGCGCATCGTAAGCCAGCCACAGCTCTGTGGTCGAACTGCCCGGCGCGCGCAGGTGCAGGGTGTGGAAGGTGCCGGCCGGCACCTCGATGTCTTCCTCGCCGACGGCTTCCAGGCGGTAGTACTCGAATTTCTTGCCGGTGGCGATCGGCAGGGTGTTGCCGGCCGCCGGATAGGGCAGGAAACCAAGCTGATAGTGAAAGGACAGCAGATCCTGCGCGCCGTCGACCATCGCCTGCGGCGCGCCGTCGCCGATGCGCACCTGCATGCGCTCCCAGTCGAAGTCGGCGCGCTCGCCGGTCTCGCGCCCGTTGCGCCGGATCGCAAAGTGCTCGGGCTGCAGGCCGCCCGGCGTCAGGCGCCCACGGCTTTCGAGTTCGATGCGCAGCGACTTGAAGAGCGCCACCAGTCCGCTCGTTTCCGTGCTCGAAGCGATGCGGTAGCGGCCGTCGGCAATTTCCCAGGTATGCAGCGAGGAACCGACCTCGAAGCCCTGGTCGCCGCGGTCGACGCGAAAACGGATCAGCCCGCGCGACGGCAGGCGCTGCTCGAGCGGCACCGCCTCGATTTCCGGCGGCGGAGGCGGCTCCCACGCCGTGCCCGCCGCATCCGTCGCGCTTTCCGAGGCGCTTTCCAGCGGGCTTTCCGCCGCGCCCGGCACGCTCAGGACCGGAGTGGCCGGCGTCGCCGTACTGCCGGCAGCGTGTGGCGGCGAATGGGGCAAAGCCGGCGGATGCGGCCTGGCCGGCGGTTTGGCCGCTGGCTTGGGCGGCGGCGCCGGCGGCGGGCGCGGACGCAGTTCGGCGGTCAGCGGCGGCACCTCGGGCGCCGTGGACAGCTCGACGTCGGGCGCGAACAGCGCCAGCGCATGGACCCCGATCGATGCGGCAAAAGCGAGGATCAGGGCGAACGGCATGCCGCGCGCCGGAAGTTCAGGCGGCCGGAACGCGCGGGGCGATCAGCGCGCCCGCCGCGTCCTGCGGCGCATCGAGCAGGACGCGCTGGCCGACCAGGCGCAGGCGCCCCTCGGCGAACCAGCGCACGGCCTGCGGATAGACGCGGTGCTCCTGCGCCAGCACGCGCGCGGCGAGCGCCGCCTCGTCGTCGTCGTCGAGCACCGGCACCGCGGCCTGCACGACGACCGGCCCGTGGTCGAGCGCCGGAGTGACGAAATGCACCGTGCAGCCATGCACGCGCACGCCCTCGTCGAGCGCCTTGCGATGCGTGTGCAGGCCGGGGAAGGCCGGCAGCAGCGAGGGGTGGATGTTCATCAGGCGGCCTTCGTAGCGGCGCACGAAACCTTCGCTGAGGATGCGCATGAAACCCGCGAGAACGACGAGGTCGGGCGCAAAGGCGTCGATCGCTTCGCTCATCGCCGCATCGAAGGCTACGCGGTCGGCGAACTGCTTGTGATCGACGACGCGCGTCGGCACCCCCTGCGCGGCGGCGCTCTGCAGGCCGGCGGCGTCGGGCCGGTTGGAGAGCACGGCGGCGACGCGCACCGGCAGCGTTCCGGCGGCGACGGCGGCGAGCAGCGACTCCATATTGCTGCCGCGGCCGGAGATGAGGATGACAATGGATTTCTGCGAATTCATCGGATGCATCGGTTCTATCGGAATGATCGGAGCCGGCGGCGGCCGGCGGGTGCCAAAAACCAAGGCGCGTTAACGAATGCCCAGCGCGCCGACCGGCAGGAAGACGGCGGTCGCGATGCTCTGCGTGAAGCGCGTGACGGTGCGGCCATGCTTGTCGGCCACCACCTTGGACAGAAAATCGAGCAGGCCGATGATGCGGCCGAACTCGCGCTCGAAGCTCAGATTCGGGTTGAGCGCGTCGAGCTCGTTGGAGCGCAGCACCGGCTCGCCGTTCCCGTTCTTCGTCGAGGACATCTTCCAGATGGCGATCTCGATGTTGCGGGCGCAATTGTAGAGCTTCTGCTCGTTGAGTTCGTCGAGCACGTAGAAATCGTCCTTGTCCTCGAAGGCCGCATAGGCCATGCCGAGCAGTCCGGCCATCAGCGCCAGCACGCGGTCGCCCTGATAGTTCGCGCTGAAGGCGAAGGCCGCCGCCCCCTCGCGCCGTCCTTCGAGCTCGGAAAAATCGACGCGACCGGCGAACAGGCGCTCGAGCGCGGCCTCCATGCTCGGCTGGCCGCCCTTCTTCCACTCCCGGGGATTGCGCTTGTACAGCTTCTCGGCGATGCGGCGCAGGCCGCCGATCACCTCGGCGCGGTTGGCGTCGACGACGCGGTCGATATCGGTCTTGGCGATGAAGCGCGGGTCGAAGCGGCTCTCCTTCTTGCCGTCCGGGCCGACGCGCGTGGCGCACGCGGCGAGCGCGCAGGCGGCGAGCAGCAGGAGAGCGAGGCGGAGACGGGGCATGGCCGGCATGATAACGCGCATTCGACGCGCGCAAGCGGCCTTCGCGCGCGCCGGATGCCCGCGTTCTAGGCCGCCTGCCGGTGCTTCCACCAGCCGATGACGACCGGGATGAAGGAAACGCCGATGATGGCGAGGATGACCAGCGTCAGGTTCTGACGGATCCACGGCAGGTTGCCGAACCAGTAGCCGGCCAGCGTCAGCGAACCGACCCAGAGTGCCGCGCCGCTCGTGTTGAACAGCGTGAAGCGCGAATAGGTCATGGCGCCGATGCCGGCGACGAAGGGCGCGAAAGTGCGGAAGAGCGGCAGGAAGCGCGAGACGACCAGCGTCTTGCCGCCGTGCACTTCGTAAAAGGCGTGCGTCTTCTCGAGCGCCGCCTTGTTGAAGAAGCGCGAGCTTTCCCAGTGGAAGACCTTCGGCCCGAGGTAGCGGCCGATCTGGTAATTGACCATGTTGCCGAGCGTCGCCGCGACGAACAGCACGACGATCAGGATGCCGATGTCCATCCCCTCCGGCCCGCCCACCGCGGCCAGCGCGCCGGCCACGAAGAGCAGCGAGTCGCCGGGCAGGAAGGGCGTCACCACGAAACCGGTCTCGCTGAAGACGATCGCGAACAGGATGGCGTAGATCCACGGCCCGTATTGCTGCACGAGGATGGCAAGGTGCTTGTCGAGGTGCAGGACGATGTCGATGAAGGTGGCGAGATATTCCATTAGGCGCGGCCGCGAGAGACGAAAGCGGCGATTCTACCGGAAGCCGCCCCGGTATAATCCGCCGATGCCCGGAATGCCATCGCCCCCCCACATCAACCTCCTGCCCGACCTGCTGATCAGCCAGATCGCGGCCGGCGAGGTCGTCGAGCGCCCCGCGTCGGTGCTCAAGGAACTGCTCGAAAACGCCCTCGACGCCGGCAGTACGACGATCCAGATCCAGCTCGAGGAAGGCGGCGTCAAGCTGATCCGCATCAGCGACGACGGCTGCGGCATCGCCCGCGACGAACTCGCGCTGGCGCTGACCCGCCACGCCACCTCGAAGATCGCCTCGCTCGAGGACCTCGAACGGGTCGGCACGCTCGGCTTCCGCGGCGAGGCGCTGGCCTCGGTGGCGGCCGTCGCGCGCGTCACGCTGACCAGCCGGCAGCAGGGCGCGCCGCACGCCTGGCGCCTCGCCGGCGAACCGGGCGCGACGCCGGAACCCGCCGCCCTGCTCGCCGGCACCGTCGTCGAAATGCGCGACCTCTATTACAACACCCCGGCCCGGCGCAAATTCCTCAAGTCCGAGGCGACCGAGTACGCGCACTGCATCGACGCCGTCAAACGCATCGCGCTGGCCCATCCGGGCGTCGCCTTCACGCTCTCGCACAACGGCCGGGTCAGCCTGCACCTGGCGAAAAGCGACGCGCGCGGCCGCGCCGGCGCCATCCTCGGCGACGACTTCCTCGCCGAATCGCGCGCCGTCGATACCGGCGGCGGCCACGCGCAGGGGATCCGCCTCACCGGCCACTGCGCCCTGCCCGCCCACTCGCGCGCGCGCAGCGACGCCCAGTACTGCTACGTCAACGGCCGCTTCGTGCGAGACAAGCTGCTCACCCACGCGCTGCGCGAGGCCTATCAGGACATGCTGCACGGCAGCCGCTACCCGGCCTACTGCGTCTTCCTCGAAGTCGATCCGGCCAGCGTCGACGTGAACGTCCACCCGGCGAAGACCGAAGTGCGCTTCCGCGACGGACGCGCCGTGCACCAGTTCGTCTACCACGCCGTGCAGCGCACGCTCTCCGCCTCGCTCGCCGCGCATCCCGCCAGCACTGGCGATACCGGCAGCGGCACCGACGACGGCGCTGCGCAGTACCGCAGCGGCGCGCCGCTGCCCGGCGGCGCACCGACAGCGGGCAGCGAGCGCCCGGCCTTCACCCACTACGCGCCGCGCCAGGAGTCCCTGCGCGTCAGCGAGCCGGCAGTCGCCAGCTACTTCGCCTTCGCCCAGAACGCCCGCGCGGACGCAGCGTCAGCCAGGTTCAACGCCTCCGACGCCTTCGCCCCCGCCGGCACGCCGGGGGCTCTGCCTTCGCCTGCGCCGGGCGGCGACGACGGCGCACCGCTCGGCTACGCCGTCGCCCAGCTGCACGGCATCTACGTCCTGGCGCAAAACGCGCAGGGGCTGGTGCTCGTCGACATGCACGCGGCGCACGAACGCATCCTCTACGAAAAACTGAAGAGCGCGTGGGACGAGCGCGCGGTCGCCACGCAGGCGCTGCTGATCCCCGCCGTCTTCGCCGCCGAACCGCTCGACGTGGCGGCCAGCGAGGAGCACGCCGACGCGCTGCGCGAACTCGGCTTCGACATCGCGCCGATGGGCCCGGCGCAGCTTGCCGTGCGCGCCGTGCCGGCGCTGCTGCAGGCGGCCGACCCGGCGGCGCTCGCCAGATCGCTGCTCGTCGAACTGCGCGAACACGGCGTCACGCAGCTCCTCGCCGCGCGCCGCAACGAACTGCTCGCGACCATGGCCTGCCACGGCGCGGTGCGCGCGCGGCGCCAGCTTTCCGTGCCCGAGATGAACGCCTTGTTGCGCCAGATGGAGGAAACCGAGCGCTCCGACCAGTGCAACCACGGCCGGCCGACGTGGACGCAGCTCTCGCTCGCCGAACTCGATCGCCTTTTCCTGCGCGGCCGATGAACGCCGCCTCCCCCCCTCGCCCCGCGGACGCGGCGCTGCCGCCCGCCATCCTGCTCATGGGCCCCACCGCGAGCGGCAAGACCGCCGCCGCGATGGCGCTAACCCGGCGCTTTCCGGTCGAGCTGATCAGCGTCGACTCGGCGCAGGTCTTCCGCGACATGGACGTCGGCACGGCCAAGCCGGACGCCGCGACGCTGGCCGCCTTCCCGCACCGCCTGATCGACCTGATCAGCCCCGAGGAAGCCTACTCGGCGGCGCGCTTCTGCCGCGACGCGCTGGCCGCGATGGACGAAATCACTGCCGCCGGCCGGATTCCGCTGCTCGTCGGCGGCACCATGCTCTACTACAAGGCGCTGCTCGAAGGGCTGGCCGACCTGCCGCAGGCCGACCCGGCGCTGCGCGCCGAGATCGACGCGCAGGCCGCCGCCCACGGCTGGCCGGCGGTGCACGCCGAGCTCGCGCGGCACGACCCGGAAACCGCCGCCCGCCTGCCGCCGAACGACGCGCAGCGCATCCAGCGCGCCCTGGAGATCGTCCGCCTGACCGGCCGCCCGATGTCGACGCTGCTCGCCGCGGGCGCCCAAAAGAAACCGCCCTACCGCTTTCTCGCGCTCGGCCTCAACGCGCCCGAGCGCAGCGTGCTGCATGCGCGCATCGCGCAGCGCTTCGACGCGATGCTCGCCGCCGGCCTCGAGGACGAAGTCAGCGCACTGCGCCGGAAATACCGCCTCCACCTCGACCTGCCGTCAATGCGCTGCGTCGGCTACCGCCAGCTCTGGGAGGCGCAGGACGGACTGATCCCGCCGCGCGAGTTGCGCGAGCGTGGCATCTATGCAACACGGCAGTTGGCCAAAAGGCAGATCACCTGGATGGGCAACACGCTGCGCCCGGAAATGTTCGACTGTCTGGCGGGCGATCTGGACGAAAAAATCGCCCGACGGGTCGCCGTTTTCCTCACCCAGGCCTCGATTTAACCCAAATAAAACCCAAATAACATGCACCAACTTGGTGCATTGCACAAAGTTGGTGCGCTTCGTCTTTTTTTTCTGCAAAATGCACCGGTTTTGTGCATTTTTTGTGGAGACAAGGGAATGAAGTACAAGAGTTTCGAGGAGTTCATGGCCTATGTGGCCGAGCGCAATCCGCGTCAGCCGGAATTTCTGCAGGCCGTCGGCGAGGTCATGGAGAGCCTGTGGCCGTTCATCACGAGCCACCCGCGCTACGCCGAGCACGGCCTGCTCGACCGCCTGATCGAACCCGAGCGCACCGTGATGTTCCGCGTCTCCTGGGTCGACGACCGCGGCGAGGTGCAGGTCAATCGCGGCTACCGCATCCAGCACAGCTCGGCGATCGGCCCGTACAAGGGCGGCATCCGCTTCCACCCGTCGGTCAACCTCTCGATCCTCAAGTTCCTCGCCTTCGAACAGACCTTCAAGAACGCGCTGACCACGCTGCCCATGGGCGGCGGCAAGGGCGGCTCCGACTTCGACCCGAAGGGCCGTAGCCCCGGCGAAGTGATGCGCTTCTGCCAGGCCTTCGTCAGCGAGCTGTTCCGCCATATCGGTTCGGACACCGACGTTCCGGCCGGCGACATCGGCGTCGGCGGCCGCGAAGTCGGCTTCATGGCCGGCATGATGAAGAAGCTCTCCAACCGCGCCGACTGCGTGTTCACCGGCAAGGGCCTGGCCTTCGGCGGCTCGCTGATCCGTCCCGAGGCGACCGGCTACGGCACCGTCTACTTCGCCGAGGAAATGCTCAAGCAGCGCGGCCGCTCCTTCGACGGCATGCGCGTTTCCGTCTCCGGCTCGGGCAACGTCGCCCAGTACGCGGTGGAAAAGGCGATGCAGCTCGGCGCCAAGGTCGTCACCGTGTCCGACTCGAGCGGCACCGTGGTCGACGAGGACGGTTTCACGCCCGAGAAGCTGGCCGAACTGATGGAAGTCAAGAACCACCTGTACGGCCGCGTCGACGACTACGCCAAGCGCGTCAAGGCCAACTTCCACGCCGGCATCAAGCCGTGGAGCGTACCGGTCGACATCGCGCTGCCCTGCGCGACGCAGAACGAACTCGACGGCGAGGACGCCAAGGTGCTGGTCAAGAACGGCGTCGTCTGCGTCGCCGAAGGCGCCAACATGCCGTCGACGATCGAGGCCTTCAAGGCTTTCGAAGCCAGCGGCGTGCTCTACGCGCCGGGCAAGGCGAGCAACGCCGGCGGCGTCGCCACCTCGGGCCTCGAAATGAGCCAGAACGCGATGCGCCTGTCGTGGCCGCGCGAGGAAGTCGATGCCCGCCTGTTCGAGATCATGAAGGGCATCCACGCCGCCTGCGTGCAGTACGGCAAGCGCGCCGACGGCAGCATCAGCTACGTCGACGGCGCGAACATCGCCGGCTTCGTCAAAGTGGCCGACGCGATGCTCGGTCAAGGCGTCGTCTGATCCCGGCCGTCCCGACGATAAGAAAAACGGCGACCGCGGTCGCCGTTTTTTTTGCCTACCGAACGGTGGCTCACCGTCCGGCCGCGCTACCGGCCGACTTCCTCGGCCGACCGTAGTGCGCTATTTCGCTCGGATCACACCGCAGGCGACGCGCGCGCCGGAGTTGCCAGTCGGCTGCGTCTTGTAGTCGTCGGGCGCGGCATGCACGATGACGCCGCGTCCGACGATCGAATCGAGCGTCACGCCCGCGAGATCGGCGACCAGCTTCGCCCGGCCGTCGGCGCCAGCCTCCAGTTGCGGCATGTCACCGGCGTGGTGCTCGCCGTGCAGCGGATCGCCGTGCGGCTTGCCGGCGGGGTTGAAGTGGCCGCCGGCGCTCGTCGCGTCCGGCGCGCTGCAGTCGCCCTTCTCATGGATGTGGAAACCGTGCGCTCCCGGCGTCAGCCCCGACACTTCGGCCGTCACCTGCACGCCGCCGGGTCGTTGCCGATAGCTCACCGTGCCCGCCGCCGCGTTGCCCTGCGTCGGCTGCAGAACGGCCTCGGCGGCCGGCCCGCCGCCCCCGCCCGTGGCACAGCCGGCGACCAGCACGACAAGGGGTAGTTGAATCAGGAACAGCATTTTTTTCATCATTGGCTCCTTTGCGTTGAGTTTTCCCGCTGCGACCGCTCCCGGACCGCGCCCGCGCTTCCCGGCGGCCGCCCGAACGCTCCTTTCCACCAGACACGGACCCGAAAAATCCTGCGCCGGCTCCCGCCTGCGCATTGGACTGACCGGACGCCCCGGCGTTCCTCGCACGGCGCATCCCGGTTGGCTTCGGCTGCGTTTCCAGCGCTTGCAGCAAGCATTTCCTCACGCCATCCCAGCGGCAAAGCAGATGCCGAAAGCCCGGCCGGGGCGTAAAACAATATATAAATGCTTGCATATAAGAGAACTATGACAATTAAACGTTCTTCTGTGCAAGAATCCAAGGTTATTCCGTTTCCATGCGAAACGAATCACGAGGGCGCTGGAAAAACGCCCCGACAATGAACAACGGTTGCACAAAGGGGGAGGAACCATGTCGGGAAAACGCACGTCCGTCGCCGTCAAGCTCAGCATCATTCTGGCCGGCTGCATCACCACCTTGCTGCTCGCCGCCGCCTTCGGCCTCTCGCAGTATCTGACCGACAAGCTCGAGCAGAAATCGCTCGATGCGCTGAAGACCAGCAACCGCATGACCATCGACATGATCGATGCGTACAACGCGGGACTCACGCAGACCGTCGAGCGCCTCGGCAAGGTGTTCGCCAGCCGCTACCCGGAGAATTTCGTTCTCGACGCCGACGGCGTCCTGAAACACGGACTCACTCCGATTGTCGAGAAGGAAACGGCGATCCCCGATCGCTTCACCGCCGTCGCCGGCGTCCCGGCCACGGTGCTGACGCGCCGCGGCGACGATTTCGTCCGCACCTCGACGTCGGTCACCAACGAAAAGGGCGAGCGCGCCTCCGGGGTACCGCTCGGCGCCGGGCACCCGGCCGTGCCCGCGCTGCTCAAGGGCGACACCTACACCGGCAAGGCCAAGATGCTCGGCCGCGATTTCATGACGCACTACATTCCGATCCGCGACGACGGCGGCCACGTCATCGGCGCCTTCTTCGTCGGCCTCGACTTCACCGACGGACTGACCGCCCTCAAGAAGAAGGTTCTCGGCGTCAAAATCGGCGAAACGGGCTACCCCTACGCGCTCGACGCGGGAAGCGACAAGGGACAGCTGACCATCCACCCGGCCAAGGAAGGCAGTTCTCTGCTGGAGACGCAAGACAGCCAGGGCAAGCCTTTCGTCAAGGAAATGCTGGCGCAGGGCAACGGCATCATCCACTACTGGTGGCAGAACCCGGACGAACCCCGGGCGCGCGAGAAGGTCGTCGTTTTCAACCACTACGCGCCGTGGAACTGGCTGATCGCCTCCGGCAGCTATCTCGACGAATTCAACAGCGAAGGCCGGCAGACCGGGCGCGGCCTGATGCTGGTCGCCCTGCTCTTCGTCCCCCTCGTCTTCGCCATCGTCTGGATCGCGGCGCGACGCTGGATCGCCCGCCCGCTCGCCGAAGCGGTGACGGTCGCCAACCGGGTCGCCGACGGCGACTTCACGACGCGCATCGAAAGCCGCTCAAAGGACGAAATCGGCGAGCTGATGCGCGCGCTGGCCAGCATGATCAAGCGCCTGGGCGGCACGATCAACGACGTGCATCAGGCGGCCAGCGCGGTCGCCGGCGACGCAGGCCAGCTCAAGTCCTCGGCCGGGCGCGTCGCGCAGAGTTCCGGGCAGCAGAGCGATGCCGCTTCGGGCATGGCCGCCGCCGTCGAGGAGATGACGTCGAGCATCGAGATGATCGTGCAGCACGCCGCCGAAGCGCTGAACATCTCGAACCATTCGCAGGAGGTGTCGCAAGAGAGTTCGGCGACCATCCAGCAGACCGTGTCGGCCATGAACCAGATCGCCGACACGGTCCGCCAGGCCTCGGAAACGATCGAACGGCTCGGCCAGGAGTCGGAGGAAATCTCGAAGATCGCGCAGGTGATCAAGGACATCGCCAATCAGACCAACCTGCTCGCCCTGAACGCGGCGATCGAGGCGGCGCGCGCCGGCGAAGCCGGCCGGGGCTTCGCGGTCGTCGCCGACGAGGTGCGCAAGCTGGCTGAGCGCACCGCGGCATCGACGCACGAAATCGACGAGATGATCGGGCGCATCCAGCAAGGCACGCGCAGCGCCGTGTTCAACATGAACCAGGGCGTCGCCCAGGTGGCCAGCGGCGTCGAACTGGCGGCGGCGGCCAACGCCGCGATCGAGCGCATCAGCCGCGGTTCGGCGCGCGTCTCGGAGGCCGTGGCGACGATTTCCGACGCCATCCGCGAGCAGAGCACGGCCAGCGCCAACGTCGCGCAGGGCCTGGAAAAGATCGCCGACATGACCGAGCGCAACACCTGCGACGCGCAGCAGAGCGCCGCCGCTGCCGAGGAACTGGACAGCGTCGCCGCCAGGCTGCGCGGCACGGTCGAGCAGTTCCGCGTCTAGGCCGGGAGACGATAAAAAAAGGCGGCGGAACCCGGAGGTTCCGCCGCCTTTTGCATTGCCTTGCGGGCCGGACGCTCAGCGCACGATGGTCTGCGCCTCGTCGGCGCCGCGCGCCTCGATGCGGCCGATCTCGACCGCCTTCTCGCCGGCGGCGTTGAGCAGTTGCAGCGCCTGCTCGACGTTCTCGCGGGCGACGATCACAACCATGCCGATGCCGCAGTTAAAGACGCGGTGCATTTCGCTTTCGGCGACTTTGCCTTCCTGCTGCAGCCAGTCGAAGAGCTTCGGACGCTGCCACTTGCCCTGTTCGATGACCGCCTTGACGGCGTCCGGCAGCACGCGCGGCACGTTCTCGGTGAGACCGCCGCCGGTGATGTGCGCCATGCCCTTGACCGGCAGCGCGGCCATCAGCGCGAGCAGCGGCTTCACGTAGATGCGGGTCGGCGCCATGATCGCGTCGGCCAGCGTCTTGCCGCCGTCGAAGGGGGCATCGAGATCCGGATTGGAACGGGCGATGATCTTGCGCACCAGCGAGTAGCCGTTCGAATGCGCGCCGGAGGACGGCATGCCGAGCACGACGTCGCCGGGGACGATGGTCGAGCCGTTGATGATCGTCGACTTCTCGACGACGCCGACCGCGAAGCCGGCCAGATCGTATTCGCCGTCCGGGTACATGCCCGGCATCTCGGCCGTCTCGCCGCCGATCAGCGCGCAGCCCGAATATTCGCAGCCCTGCGCGATGCCCTTGACGACGGCGGCGGCGGTCTCGACGTCGAGCTTGCCGCAGGCGAAGTAGTCGAGGAAGAAGAGCGGCTCTGCGCCCTGCACGAGGATGTCGTTGACGCTCATGGCGACGAGGTCGATACCGACCGTGTCGTGGCGCTTCAGCTCGAAGGCGAGCTTGAGCTTGGTGCCGACGCCGTCGGTGCCGGACACGAGGACCGGCTCCTTGTACTTCTTGGGCACCTCGAAGAGCGCGCCGAAGCCGCCGATACCGCCGAGCACGCCGTCGCGCAGCGTCTTTTTGGCGAACGGCTTGATGCGTTCGACGAGTGCGTCGCCAGCGTCGATGTCGACGCCGGCGTCACGGTAGGAGAGAGATTCCTGGGTCATCTTGAAGGTCGTCCCGAGCGAGGCAGGCGGGAGCAGCGTAATGGTAGAATGCGCCGCCTGCATTCCAAAAGCCGCGATTTTATCCGAAATGTGCCCCGTCCGCCGTGTGCCGCGCGTATGACGCTCCCGCCGATGCGCCAACTGACCCTCGATCTTCTGCCGGAAGCCGCGCCCAGTCTCGATAATTTCGTCGCCGGCGGCAACGGCGAAGCGCTCGCCGGCCTCGCCGCCTGGCTGACGCCGGACAATCGCGAGTCGGCGCTCTATCTGTGGGGCGAAGCCGGCGCCGGCAAGACGCACCTGCTGCGCGCCAGCGGCGCGCACTACCACGACGGCGCGGCCGACCCGGATCTCGCCGGCGGCGCGGAATCCTCCGAACCGGCCGGCCTGCACGCGGTCGACAACGTCGAAGCGCTCGGCGAGGCCGGGCAGATCGCCCTTTTCAACCTCTTCAACCGCCTGCGCGCGGCAGGCGGCAAGCTGCTCACCGCCGGCACGCAGCCGCCGCAGCAGCTCAAGCTGCGCGAGGATTTGCGCACGCGCCTCGGCTACGGCCTGATCTACCGCCTGTTGCCGCTGACCGATGCCGAAAAGATCGCCGCCCTCGCCGCGCAGGCCGCGGCGCGCGGCCTGCGCCTGCCGCCCGACGCGCTCGACTACCTGCTTGCCCGCGCGCCGCGCGACATGCGCAGCCTGTCCGCCCTGCTCGCCGCGCTCGACCGCTACTCGCTCGAACAGAAGCGCCCGATCACGCTGCCGCTGCTGCGCGAAGTCCTGCAGGGACCGCACGGCGCCGGCCCCGCTGCGCCGGGCTCTCTTCCACCGGAAAACCGACATGCCTGAAATCACCCCGCCCGCCCGCCTGCAACTGGCGCTCTTCGACCTCGACAACACCCTGCTCGCCGGCGACAGCGATTTCGAATGGGCGCAGTTCCTGATCGCCAAGGGTGTCCTCGACGGCGAACTGCACGCGGCGATGAACCGCGGCTTCTACGAAGACTACAAGGCCGGCACGCTCGACATCCACGCCTTCCTCGACTTCCAGCTGGCGCCGCTGGCGCGCCACGCGCGTGCCGAACTCGACGCCTGGCATGCCGAGTTCATGGCCACGCGCATCCGGCCGATCGCCGGCGACAAGGCGCGCGCGCTGGTCCGCCGCCACCTCGACAGCGGCGCGCTGTGCGCCATTGTGACCGCCACCAACAGCTTCGTCACCGGGCCGATCGCCCGCGAATTCGGCATCCCGCACCTGATCGCCACCGTCCCGGCGCAGGAAGGCGGCCGCTTCACCGGCCAGCCGCGCGGCACGCCGTCCTTCCGCGAAGGCAAGATCACCCGCGTCGAAGCCTGGCTCGAATCGATGGGGCTGTGGTGGAGCAGCTTCGAGCGCAGCTGGTTCTACAGCGACTCGCACAACGACCTGCCGCTGATGGGCAAGGTCAGCGATCCGGTCGCCGTCGACGCCGACGACACCCTGCGCGCGCACGCCGCGGCCGCAGGCTGGCCGCAACTCAGCCTGCGCGCCTGAGCGCCGCCCGCTCCCCAAGCCACTGATTTCCGGAAAAACATCCGTTATCATGGCGCTCTCCTGCTGTACTGCAACATAAATAGAAACGAGCGATGATTCGCAAATTCATATCCCGCGTCCTCGGACGCAAGGCGCCCGGCGCCCACGGCGAACCGGCCGTGATTCCCGTCAGCAAGCACGGCATGCGCCGCGAACAGATCAGCAGCGGCAGCCGGCGCACCGTCGAAACCCTGCAGCAGCACGGCTACAAGGCCTACGTGGTGGGCGGCGCGGTACGCGACATCCTGGCCGGCATTCCGCCCAAGGACTTCGACGTGGCGACCGACGCGACGCCCGAACAGGTGCGCCAGTGCTTCCGCCGCGCGCGCCTGATCGGCCGCCGCTTCCAGATCGTGCATGTGATGATGGGCGCGGAGACGATCGAGGTCACCACCTTCCGCGGCCACCACGGCGACACGGCCCAGCACGCAGGCAGCAAGGCGCACACCGACGAGCACGGCCGCGTGCTGCGCGACAACGTCTTCGGCAGCCAGCAGGAAGACGCCGCGCGGCGCGACTTCACGGTCAATGCGCTGTACTTCGATCCGACCTCGGAAACGATCATCGACTACCACCACGGCGTCGCCGACCTCAAGCAGAAGACCCTGCGCATGATCGGCGAGCCGAAGACGCGCTACCGCGAGGACCCGGTGCGCATGCTGCGCGCCGTGCGCCTGGCGGCCAAGCTCGGCCTCGTCATCGACCCGGCGGCGAGCCGGCCGATCCGCGAGATGGGCGAACTGCTCGAGAACGTTCCGCCGTCGCGCCTGTTCGACGAAATGCTCAAGCTGCTGACCTCCGGCCACGCCGTTAAGTGCGTCCAGCAGCTGCGCGCCGAGGGCCTGCACCACGGCCTGCTGCCGCTGCTCGACGTGATCCTCGAACAGCCGCTGGGCGAACGCTTCGTCATGCTCGCGCTGGAAAGCACCGACCGCCGCGTGCGCGAAGGCAAGCCGATCTCGCCCGGCTTCCTGTTCGCCACCCTGCTCTGGCACGAAGTGCTGGGCAAATGGGAAGGCCTCAAGGCCGGCGGCGAGCGGCCGATCCCGGCGCTCTTCCTGGCGATGGACGACGTGCTCGACGTGCAGGGCGAGAAGCTCGCCATCACGCGCCGCATCGCCGGCGACATCAAGGACATCTGGGCCCTGCAGCCGCGCTTCGAGCAGCGTTCCGGCAAGCGCCCCTACGGCATGCTCGAGCAGCCGCGCTTCAAGGCCGGCTACGATTTCCTGCTGCTGCGCGCCGAATCGGGCGAGGTGCCGGCCGAGGTCGGCCGCTGGTGGACCGACTTCCTGAACGGCGACGGCGACGAACGCGCCGCGCTGCTCCTGCCGCCGGCCCCCGACGAGGCGAAGAAGCGCCGGCGCCGCAAGCGCAAGCCGAACGGCGGCGCCAGCGCGGGCGGCGCAACCGGCGGCGGCCACACGGCGGAATAGGCGCACGCGCCACGCGCGGCACACGCCCCCGCCTGCTCGCTGCACAAGACGCCATGAGTTCCCCGTCGCCGAGTTCCGTCCATCGCGCCTTCGTCGCCCTCGGCGCCAATCTGGAAGACCCGGTCGCCCAGGTGCGCGCCGCCGCGACGGCGCTCGCCGCGCTGCCCGGCGCCCGCCTGCTCGCTCTCTCCTCGCTCTACCGCACGGCGCCGGTCGGCATCCACGGCCAGCCCGACTTCATCAACGCGGTCGCCGCGCTCGACACGACGCTGGCGCCGCACGAACTGCTCGCCGAACTGTTCGCCATCGAAGCGCGCTTCGGCCGCCGGCGCGACTTCCACCACGCGCCGCGCACCCTCGACCTCGATCTGCTGCTCTACGACGACCTGCGCCTCGACAGCCCCGCGCTGCACCTGCCGCACCCGCGCATGCACCTGCGCGCCTTCGTCGTCGCCCCGCTCGTCGAGATCGCCCCGGACTCCCGCATCCCCGGACGCGGCACGGCCGCCGCCTGGCTGCCGGCGGTCGCCATGCAACGTATCGAGCGCCTGAGCTGATGCCTTCCCTGCCCAACATCCCCGCCATCTGGCAGACCGTCCTGCTGCTCAGCGCCTCGAACGTCTTCATGACCTTCGCCTGGTACGCTCACCTCAAGCAGCTCAACGACCGTCCGTGGTGGATCGCCGCGCTGATCTCGTGGGGCATCGCGCTCTTCGAATACCTGCTGCAGGTGCCGGCCAACCGCATCGGCTACAGTGAACTCTCGCTCGCCCAGCTCAAGATCCTGCAGGAAGCGATCACGCTGACGGTCTTCGTCCCCTTCGTCGTCTTCTACATGCAGCAGCCGCTCAAGCTTGACTACCTCTGGGCCGCCCTGTGTATCCTTGGCGCGGTTTATTTCGTTTTCCGCAGCTAACCAATAACCAGATTGGGGAGGATGGACGTCATGGGATTGTTCGGAAACTCATCGGCTGAACAGGAGTTGCGGCAGAAGCTCGCGGCGGCGCAGGACGAAATTGCCGAACTGCGCTCCCGGATCGCCGGCCTGGAAGGCGAGCACAGCGAACTGGGCGAGCGCTACAACGCCGCCAAGTGCGTCACCGAGGGCTGGGAGCACCTGCTCGCCAACTTCGAGCGTTTCGGCGACAGCCTCGCCAAATCGCAGGGCAGCGTGTCCGCGCTGGCCGCCTCGCTCAAGGAGGAGGTCGCCGAAGCTACCAAGGCGACGACGCTGTCGGCCGGCAGCCGCGAGACGGTCGCCCGGCTGACCGACGGGCTGGTCGCGCTGGCCGGCACCTCGCACGAAACGATGACCCAGGTCGACGGACTGACCGCCAGCACCGAGCAGATCGGCGGCATCCTCTCGCTGATCAAGGAAATCGCCGACCAGACCAACCTGCTCGCCCTCAACGCCGCCATCGAAGCGGCGCGCGCCGGCGAAGCCGGACGCGGCTTCGCCGTGGTCGCCGACGAGGTGCGCAAACTGGCCGAACGCACGGCCAAGGCGACCAGCGAAATTTCGTTCCTGATCGACACCATCAAGCGGGACACCGCCAACGCCAAGGACAGCATGTCCGGGCTCGCCGGACAGGCGGACGCCTACGGCAACGAAGGCGCGGCGGCGAAGGAGGGGATCGAGGCGATCATCGACCTCTCGAAAAACATGGAAACGACGATCGCCGTCGCCGCGCTGAGCACCTTCACCGAACTCGCCAAGATGGACCATCTGGTCTTCAAGTTCGAGATCTACAAGGTCTTCATGGGCGTCTCCGACAAGACGGCCGACCAGTTCGCCAGCCACAAGACCTGCCGGCTCGGGCGCTGGTACTACGAAGGCGACGGCCGCGCCTGCTTCACCCGGCTCGACGGCTACGCGGCGATGGAAACGCCGCACCAGCAGGTGCACCAGTTCGGCAAGGACGCGGTCGCCAAGCTGCTGGCCGGCGACTTCAGCGGCGGCGCCGAACTGCTGTCGCGCATGGAGGAAGCCAGCTTCACCGTGCTCGACTGCCTCGAGCGGATGGCCGCCAGCAGCCGCGACAATCCGCAGACCCTGTGCGCCCACTGAGGCGCGCCCGCGATCTCCGATGAAGAAGACCCCGCTCAGCAGCGCGCGCCACATCGTCGTCGAAGGCCCGATCGGCGTCGGCAAGACCAGTCTCGCCCGCCGTCTGGCCTCGCACCTCGAAGCCCAGCACCTGCTCGAACAGCCGGAACTCAATCCCTTCCTGGCGCACTTCTACCAGGACCAGCGGCGCTACGCGCTGCAAACGCAGCTCTTCTTCCTGTTTCAGCGCATCGACCAGCTGCGCGAATTGCTGCAGCCCGATTTCTTCGCACGCCCGGTGGTCGCCGACTACCTGCTCGAAAAGGACCCGCTGTTCGCGCAGCTGACGCTGAACGACGACGAATACGCGCTCTACCGCCAGATCTACGACCGCGTCTCGCCGCAGACCGCCGCGCCCGATCTCGTGATCTATCTGCAGGCCAAGCCGGAAACGCTGATCGCCCGCGTCCGCAAGCGCGGCATCGACATGGAGCGCAAAATCAGCGACGCCTACCTGACCGTCCTCGCCGCCAGCTACACGCGCTTCTTCCATGAATACGACGCCGCGCCGGTGATGGTCGTCAATTCCGAAAACCTCAACTTCGTCGATCACGACGACGATTTCCACCTGCTCGTGCAGCGCATCGAAGCGATGCGCGGGCACCGCGAATACTTCAACCGGGGAGAGTAAGCCCATGTCCACCCACGCCGTCACGCGGCGGCTGACGCACGTCGACTTCGCAAAAATGCGCGCCGCCGGCGAAAAGATCAGCATGCTCACCTGCTACGACGCCAGCTTCGCGCAGCTCTGCGACGCCGCCGGCGTCGACGCCCTGCTCATCGGCGACTCGCTCGGCATGGTCCTGCAGGGCCACGACTCGACGCTGCCGGTGACGCTCGCCGACATCGCCTACCACACCGCCGCCGTCGTGCGCGGCAGCCGGCGCGCGCTGGTGATCGCCGACATGCCCTTCGGCAGCTTCCAGGAAAGCCCGCAGCAGGCCTTCCGCAACGCCGTCGCGCTGATGGCCGCCGGCGCCCAGATGGTCAAGCTCGAAGGCGGCGCAGACATGGCCGAGACGACGCGCTTCCTCACCGCACGCGGCATCCCGGTGTGCGCCCACGTCGGCCTCACGCCGCAGTCGGTGCATCAGCTCGGCGGCTACCGCGTGCAGGGCAAGGACGATTCCGGCGCCGCGCGCCTGCTCGCCGACGCGCAAGCGCAGCAGGACGCCGGCGCCGCGCTGATCGTGCTCGAAGCGATCCCCGCCACGCTCGCTGCCGAGGTCACGCAGAAGCTGCTCATCCCGACCATCGGCATCGGCGCCGGCAAGGAGTGCTCGGGGCAGGTGCTGGTGCTGCACGACATGCTCGACATCGCGGGCGGCAGGAAAGCGCGCTTCGTGAAGAACTTCATGGCCGGCCAGCCGTCGATCGCCGCCGCCGTCGCCGCCTACGTCGCGGCGGTCCGGGACGGCAGCTTCCCGGCGCCGGAGCATTGTTACTGACCCTGAAGCACTTTCAACGCAAAGATCGCAGCGGCGCAGAGTACGCGGAGAGATCAAGACCGGCCTCCGGTTTTCTCCGCAATCTCCGCGCCCAAAGAGGTTCCCCCATGCAAATCCATTCCTCCATCCCCGACCTGCGCGCCGCGCTGCGCAACCGCGGCCGTATCGTCTTCGTCCCGACCATGGGCAACCTGCACGCCGGCCACATCGCGCTGATGACGCAGGCGCGCGCGCACGGCGACACGGTGGTCGCCAGCATCTTCGTCAACCGCCTGCAGTTCGGCCCGAACGAGGATTTCGACAAGTATCCGCGCACCTTCGCCGCCGACTGCGAGAAGCTCGCGGCGGCCGGCGTCGACGTCCTCTTCGCACCGACCGAGGCCGACCTCTACCCGGAGCCGCAGGCGTATCAGGTCGAGCCGCCGGCGATCAAGGACCAGCTCGAAGGCGCGTTCCGCCCCGGCCACTTCGGCGGCGTCGCCACCGTCGTGCTCAAGCTGTTCAACATCGTGCAGCCGCAGGTCGCGCTGTTCGGCAAAAAGGACTACCAGCAGCTGATGGTCCTGCGCAACATGACGCGCCAGCTCGCGCTGCCGATCGAGATCGTCGGCGGCGACACCGTGCGCGCCGACGACGGCCTCGCCCTCTCCTCGCGCAACGGCTACCTGAGTGCCGCCGAGCGCGCCGAGGCGCCGCGCCTGTACCGCGTGCTGAGCCGCATCCGCGACGCCGTGCGGGCCGGCGAGCGCGATTTCGCCAAGCTGGAAAGGGAAGCCGCGGCCGAACTCGACGGCCACGGCTGGAAGACCGATTATGTTGCGCTGCGCCAGCAGGCCGACCTGCAAGTCCCGCAGGCCGCAAACGCCCAGCTGGTGGTCGTTGCGGCCAGCCGCCTGGGCGCCACGCGACTCATTGATAATGTTGAAATTTAAGCGGCGCAGCATGCCCACCTTGGTGATTGACAGCGCCGCATTAGCCGCTACAATGCCCTTCCCCCAACTTGTGCACGGGTGAATCCATGCAGAGAACGATGCTCAAGTCGAAGCTGCACCGCGTGACGACCACGCATGCCGAGCTTCATTACGAAGGTTCGTGCGCGATCGACGAGAATCTTCTCGACGCCGCCAACATCAAGGAATACGAACAGATCGACATCTGGAACGTCAATAACGGCGAGCGCTTCACGACCTACGCGATCCGCGCCGAACGCGGCTCGGGCATCATCTCGGTGAACGGATCGGCGGCGCGCCGCGCCGCGCCCGGCGACCTCCTGATCATCGCCACCTTCGCCGTGTACAACGAGGTCGAACTCGCCAAGCACGAACCGGCGCTGGTCTATGCCGACGCGCAGAACCGCATCGCACGCATCGGACACCAGATTCCGACGCAAGCCGCCGCCTGATCCCGCGCCGGCCTCGACGCCTCGCAAAAAAAGCCGCGATACATCGCGGCTTTTTCGTTTTCAAGGCTGCGGATCAGGCCGCGTCGGGCGCGGCTTTCGGCTTGCGCGGGCGACGGCTGCGGGTGGCCGAGACCGGCTGAGCGGCCTTGGCCGGCGCTTCGGCGGAAAGCGGAGCCGCCTCGGGCGCGACGGGGACGACAGCGGGCGCGGCCTCCGCGTTGCCGCCCGCAGCCCCCGCAGCGGCAGGCGCCGTTGCCCCGGACTGCGCAGTCGGCTTGCGGCCGCGCGCACGGGACGACGCGGCGCGCGGCGCCGGGCGCGGCGCAGCACTCGCCGCCGTCTCGGCAGCTTTCTGCACGCCGCCCTCCGACGCGACTTCATCCCCGTAGTGGCTTCCCTTCCCCGGCGCAGCCTGGGCAGCAGGCTCTCCGGCGTCGGCACCCTTTGTCGCCAAGCCCTTCTCTCCCGATTTCTCCCCCGCCGTGCCGGGGGTCACCCCGGACGCGGCGGCGGCCTGGGTTTCCGCCTCGCTGCCCACCGCCAGCGCATTCTGGCGCCCGCCGCGCCCGCTGCGCCGCCGGCCCGAGGTCTTGGCCGACGCGGCCTCCGGCGTTTCGGCGTGGGCCGGCGCGTGCTCCGGAACGGCCGCTGCCGGCTCGGCGAGGACCGGTGCCGGAGCGCTGGCCGGCGCGTTTGCCGGCGCAACTTCCGTGACGTTCGCGACGCCGCGCCCGCGGCTGACGTAGGCGCCCGATTTCTCGTCCCGTCCGAACTCGAGGAAGCCGCGCGCCTGCGCTTCCTGCAACAGATTGCCGAAGGCGCGGAAGCCGTAGTAGGCCTCGTTGAAGTCGGGCTTGCGGCGCTTGATCGCCTCCTTGAGCACCGAAGCCCAGACCTTGTCGCCGTCGGCGCGCTCGGCCATCAGGTCTTCGAGCGTCGCGACGACGAGGTCGATCGCCTTGTTCTTGCGCGCCTCGCTCTCCTCCTTGCGCTTCTTCTCGTCTTCCGGCGAACGCTTGGCCTGCGCCGGCGCGCTGTCGCGGCGGGTGGCGCTGCGCTGCGCCTCGCGGGCGCGCACGAGGTCGTCGTAGAAGATGAATTCGTCGCAGTTGGCGATCAAGAGGTCGGAAGTCGACTGCTTCACGCCGACGCCGATCACGTGCTTGGCATTTTCGCGCAGCTTGGAAACCAGCGGCGAGAAGTCCGAGTCGCCGCTGATGATGACGAAGGTGTCGACGTGCGACTTGGTGTAGCAGAGGTCGAGCGCGTCGACGACCATGCGGATGTCGGCCGAGTTCTTGCCGGACTGGCGCACGTGCGGAATCTCGATCAGCTCGAAATTGGCTTCGTGCATGGTGGCCTTGAAGGCCTTGTAGCGCTCCCAGTCGCAATACGCCTTCTTGACGACGATGCTGCCCTTGAGCAGCAGGCGCTCGAGCACCGGCTTGATGTCGAACTTCTCGTAGTTGGCGTCGCGCACGCCGAGCGCGACGTTCTCGAAGTCGCAGAACAACGCCATGCTGACGGCGTCGGAGGATGAGGCCATGGAAAATCTCCGTGAGGGGCAGCCGGCAGTATACCGCCCGCCCGTCCGCCACGACGCGGGGACGACGCCCGAATTCTCCCCAAGAAATAAGCCGTTTTGCATAGAATCGCGTGACCGGCGCAACCAAAAAAAGCCGACACCGAAATCCACACCAAAGGAAACCACAAGATGAGCGTGATATTCGCCAAGACCCCGCGCGGGGCCGAGGAAATGACGCAGCGCAGCGGCGCCCTGCCGCCGCGCGTGCGGCGCGTGCTGATTTTCGTCGATGGCAAGCGCGACGTCGCCGAACTGCGCGCGATGACCGGCGCCGACGATCTCAGCCACACCCTGGGCCGGCTCGAAGAGGAAGGCTACATCGCGCTCGCCGCCGTGCGCGACGCGGCCGGCAACGCGCAGGCGACCGCGCCCGGGCAGCGGCTGCCGTCGATCACCGCTTTCCGCGCGCTCGACGAAAGCGTCGCGGCCGATCCGCAGGACCTCGTCAAGGCGCGCAATTTCATGAGCAACACGATCAACGTGCTGGTCGGCGCGCTCGGCACCAGTTCGCTGCTCGAGCGCATCGAGCAGGCGCGCACGCACGCCGAACTGCGCGCCCTGTTCGACGAGTGGTATCACGCCATCGTCGCCTCGCGCGACGGCCGGCGCGAGGCCGAGGCGCTGCGCACCAAGCTGCTCGACGTGATCTGAGGCGTTCAGGCGGCGCGCAGGGCGTCGACGATGTTCATGCGCGCCGCCCGCGCCGCCGGCAGGAAGCCGCCGACGAAGCCCATGACGAGGGCGAAGGCGAGGCTCTTGCCGACGATGGCAAAGTTCAGCGTGAAGCTGAACGCGAGTTCGGCGAAGGACTGCCAGTTCATGGTCGACACCGTGTAGAGCTGCATGAAGGAGGCGAGCAGGAGCCCGGCCAGCCCGCCGAGCAGCGACAGGAAGAGCGATTCGAGCAGGAAGGCGGCGAGGATGCTGGCGCGGCGGAAGCCGAGCGCGCGCAGCGTGCCGATTTCCGCCGTGCGGTTGGCGACGGCGGCGTACATGGTGATCATCGCGCCGATCACGGCGCCGATCGAGAAGATGACCGAAAGCGAGATGCCGAGGATGCGGATGAAGGTCGACAGCGCCTCCGACTGGTCCGCGTAGAACTGGCGCTCGCGCTTGGCTTCGAGGGTCAGGCGCGGGTCGCTCTCGATCGCTTCCTTCACCGCGTCGAACTGCGCCAGGTCGGCCAGCCGGAAGATCAGCGAGGAATAGACCGGCCGCCGGAAGGCCTGCATCAGCTGGTCGACGTCGCCCCAGATTTCCGAATCGAAACCCGAACGGCCGGCGTCGAAGAGGCCGACCACGACCCAATCGCGCCCGCCGAAACGCACCGCCTCGCCCAGTCCCGTATGCGCGAAGCGCTCGGCGATCGCGCGCCCGGCGACGATCTCGTTGCTGCCCGGGCGGAACATGCGGCCGGCGACGATCTTCACCTGCGGGCGCAGCGCCAGCCCCATCGGCGCGGCGCCGCGGATGATGACGTTCGCCGGCTTCGGCGCGGCGTCGCCGTCCTGGCGCTTGTTGAGCGAGATCAGGACAACCAGCTCCTTCGACATCTGGTGCTCGCCGCCGGCGCCCAGCGCCACCTGCGGCAGGCTTTCGACGATCGCCGCCGCGCCGCGCTCGATGCCGCTCTGCACCTCGGTACCGGCGGCGCGCCGGGTGACCACCACGTTGTCGTCGGCGCCGGTATCGACCAGCGTCCGGTGCAGCCCCTCATCGAGCATCAGCACGGCGGCGAAGACGAAGACGACGAGCGCCATGCCGCCGGCGGTGAGCGCCGTCGTCAGCTTGCGCGTCCACAGGTTGCGCAGCGAATAGGCGAGCGGGATGCGCATCAGGCGACGCTCCGCAGACCTTCGACGATCCGCACGCGCGCCGCGCTGCGCGCCGGGAAGAGCGCCGAGACGAGGCCGACGGCGAGCGCGCAGGCGGCCTGCAGCCAGAGCGTCTGCGCCGAGACGACGAAGACCGGGAACAGCGAGCCCATCGCGGAAGCGAAACGTTCGGCCAGCGGGAAGGTGAGCGCGATGCCGAGCGCCCCGCCGAGCGCCGCGATGGCCAGCGCCTCGCCGTAGATCAGCCCCATAATGAAGGCCGGGCCGAAGCCGAGCGCCTTGAGCGTCGCGTACTCGGCGGTGCGCTCGCGCACCGTCATCGCCATGGTGTTGGCCATCACGGCGAGGATGATGAAGATGACGAGGTAGGAAACGAGGCGGATGGCCACCACGATGGCTTCGGTCATCGACACGAAGCCGAGCTGGAAGGCTTTCTCGGTCTCGGTCAGCGTTTCCGCGTAGCTGTTGCGGAACTCGGCGTCGATGGCGCGGCTGATCTCGGCGACGCGCGCCGGATCGGAAACCTCGACGACATAGACGCCGACCGTGTTGGCGCGGCGCGGCGAGCGCGCCTTCAGCGTCTCGTTGAGGTAGTCCCAGTGGAAGAGCATCTGCGAGACGTCGGTCTTCGCGTCGCGCCCGCTGTAGATGCCGCGGATCACGAACTCCCACTGACCGGGAAAGATCGTCCCCTTGAGCGTCACCGTGTCGCCGATTCTGAAACCGTAGGTGGCGGCCAGCTTGCTGCCGACGACGGCGCCCTTGCGGTCGAGCAGGAAGGCCTTGCGCTCGGCTTCGGACAGCACGTATTCGGGATAGAGGTCGAGATAGCTCGCCGCGTCGACGGCGAACTGCGGAAAGAAGTTCTTCGGCTCCTTGTAGATGCCGCCGAACCAGTTGGCCGTGCTGATCGCCCGCACGCCGTCGATCTGGCGGATTTTCTGGCGGTAGGTGAGCGGCAGCGGAAAGACCAGCGAAATCGAATTGCGCACGACGAGGCGCGCGCTCGACGCGCCCTCGGCGCCGGCGTACCAGGCCTCGACCACCGTCGACAGCAGACCGAAGGCGAGCACGGCGACGGTCAACCCGACCACCGTGAGCAGCGTGCGCAGCTTGTGGCGGAAGACGTTGCGCAGGATGAGGATGAGCCGCATCGGACGCCGCGCTATTGCGCTGCCGCGCGCCGCGCCACGGACGCGGCGGCGCGAGAAAACGGGCACGAAGCGAACGGAGGCCACCGCGCACCATCCGCCGTCACCTGCCGCGCCAGCGCTGCGCTGCGGGCGACCGCCGCCGCGGCCGTCATCCCCGCAGCTCCTCGCGCCCCGACAGCACGCCCTTCTCCAGATGCATGATGGCGTGCGCGTGCCCGGCGGCGCGGCTGTCGTGGGTGACCATGACGATCGTCTTGCCGATCTCGTCGTTCAGGCGCTGCATCAGGCGCAGGACGTCGTCCGCCGATTCGCGGTCGAGGTCGCCGGTCGGCTCGTCGGCGACGATCAGCGTCGGATCGGTGATCAGCGCGCGCGCGATCGCCACGCGCTGCTGCTGGCCGCCGGACAGTTCGGACGGCGCGTGCGTCATGCGGTCGGCGAGGCCGACCATGGACAGCGCCAGCTCGGCGCGCTCGCGCCGCTCGCGGCGGCCCATGTCCTTGAGGAGCAGGGGCAGTTCGACGTTTTCGAGCGCCGAGAGCACCGGCATCAGGTTGTAGAACTGGAAGATGAAGCCGATGTGGCGCGCACGCCAGTCGGCGAGTTCGGCTTCGCCGAGGCGGCCGACGTCCTCGCCGGCGACGACGAGTCGGCCCGAATCCGGCCGGTCGATGCCGGCGATCAGGTTGAGCAGGGTGCTCTTGCCCGACCCCGACGGCCCCATCAGCGCGAGGAACTCGCCGGCGGCGATGTCGAAGCTGATGCCGGACAGCACCGGGACGACCTGCTGGCCGCGCCGGTAGGTCTTGACGATGTCGCGCAGGGCGACGAGCGGCCCGGCGGGAGGCACGACGGGCGAGGCGGCCGGCGCGCTCATTTCTGCGCCGGCTTGACGCGGTCGCCGTCGCGCAGGCCTTCCGGCGGACGCGCCACGATCTTGTCGCCGGCCTGCAGCCCGGCGGGCTGGCCGGCCAGTTCGACGAGATCGTTGATTTTGCGCCCGGGCTGCACGGCGAGTTGCTGCGCCCGTCCGTCGGCGACCCGGAAGAGCACCGGCCGGCCGTCGCGCTGGACGATCGCGTCCTGATGCACGACGGTCAGCGCCTGCCGGTCGCTGTCGGGCACCTCGCGTTCGAGGAAAGCGACCTTGGCGCTCATCTCGGGCAGGATCGCCGGATCGGGCTCGACGAAGCGCACCTTGACCAGCACCGTCGCCTTGGCGCGGTCGACGGTCGGCACCGTGCGGCTGACGACGCCGCGCAGGCGGCGCTCGGGGAAGGCGTCGAGCTGGATTTCGCAGGGCTGGCCGACGCGGATCTTCGCCAGATTGGCCTCCGAAACGTCGGCCTCGACCTCCAGCGTCTCCATGTCGGCCATCGTGACCACCGCGCCCTTGCTGTCGAGCGCCGAGGAAAACGGCGTGATCACGTCGCCGACGTTGGCCGCCTTGGTCAGCACGACGCCGTCGAAGGGCGCGCGGATCAGCGTCTGGTCGACCGCCACCTGCGCCGCGCGCAGATTGGCCTGCGCGACCTCGACGGCGGCCCGCGCCCGGTCGAAGCGCGCCTGCGCGACGTCGAGCGCCGAATCGGAGACGTATTTCTGGCGCGCCAGTTCGCGCGTGCGCACAAGCTGGCGCTCGGCGTCCTTCTGCTCGACGCGCGCTGACGCGACGCTGGCGGCGGCCTGTTCGACCTGCGCCTGGACGTCGCGGTTCTCCAAGCGGGCGATCACCTCGCCGGTGCGCACCCGGCTGCCTTCGACAACGCCCAGCCACTCCAGCCGCCCGGTCGCCTTCGAGGCGACCGCGGCCTTGCGCTGCGCGACCACGTAGCCGGCCGCGTTGAGCAGGGTCGCCGCCTGGTACGGATAGGCGGTGGTCACGCTGACCGTGTCGACGGCCGTTTCCCCGCCCATGCGCACGAAAGCGGCGGCGCCCAGCGCCAGAATCGCAGCCGCCAGCAGCCAGGGCCAGCGGCGCCGGGGGCGCGCGGCACGGGAGGATGGATGGCGGTCGATGGCGAGGCGGGACAGATCCTGGTCGGACATGATGGATGGCTAGAAAGGAAGTTGCCGGATTATAAGCCGGCCAAGGACCGGAACGGCGCGCGGCCGACGGCCAAAAGGCCCGCAAGAACGGGCATGCCGGCCATTTTTAACCTACATCAAGGCCGTCTTGAACGGCGTCACGATAATGCGCGGGTGACACTTTCAACAACGATAGGGGGAAATCCATGAGTGGCGCTTTCACCAAGTCGATGGCGCGCAATATTTTCTACGGTGGGACGACGTTCTTCTTCCTGCTGTTCCTTGCGCTCTCGTTCGACACCATGAAACAGCTTCCGAAACGCGACATGCGGCAAAACATCACGCCGTCGATCATCGCCGGGAAGCATATCTGGGAAACCCGCGACTGCATCGGTTGCCACACCCTGATGGGTGAGGGCGCCTACTTCGCACCCGAACTGGCCAACGTGGTCGAGCGTCTGGGCAGCAAGGAAGCCGTCAAGGCTTTCATCCAGAGCCGTCCGGTGGATGGCATTCCGGGCCGCCGCAGCATGCCGCAGTTCAACCTGACGGACAAGGAACTCGACGATCTCGCGAACTTCCTGGAACACGTCAATACGATCAACGACGCCAACTGGCCGCCCAACATCCAGGGTTGATCAAAGGGAGAACTGATCATGCAATATAAATCTCAAGCGGTTGCAAAACCCTACTTCATCGCGGCCATCGGCCTGTTCATCGGACAGATCCTGTTCGGCCTCGTTCTCGGCCTGCAGTATGTGCTCGGCGACTTCCTGTTCCCGGCGATTCCGTTCAACGTGGCCCGCATGGTCCACACCAACCTGCTCATCGTGTGGCTGCTCTTCGGCTTCATGGGCGCCGCCTACTACCTGATCCCGGAAGAAGCGGAAACCGAACTGTTCAGCCCGAAACTGGCGCTGGCCCTGTTCTGGATCTTCCTCGTCGCCGGCGCGCTGACCATCGTCGGCTACCTGACGGTTCCGTACGCCACCCTCGCCCAGCTGACCGGCAACGATCTGCTGGCCACGATGGGACGAGAGTTCCTCGAACAGCCGCTACCGACCAAGCTCGGCATCGTCGTCGTCGCCCTGGCCTTCCTCTTCAACATCACCATGACGGTGCTGAAGGGCCGCAAGACCTCGATCGCGCTGGTGCTGCTGCTCGGCCTGTGGGGCCTCGCGGTGTTCTTCCTGTTCTCCTTCTACAACCCGGCCAACATCGTCGTCGACAAGTTCTTCTGGTGGTGGGTCGTGCACCTTTGGGTGGAAGGCGTCTGGGAACTGATCCTCGGTGCCATGCTCGCCTTCGTCCTGATCAAGGTCACCGGCGTCGACCGTGAAGTGATCGAAAAGTGGCTCTACGTCATCGTCACCCTGACGCTGATCACCGGCATCATCGGTACCGGCCACCACTATTTCTGGATCGGCACGCCGGAATACTGGCAGTGGTGGGGTTCGATCTTCTCCGCTCTGGAGCCGATCCCCTTCTTCGCCATGACCGTCTTCGCCTTCAACATGGTGAACCGTCGTCGCCGCGAACACCCGAACAAGGCCGCCGTCCTGTGGGCCCTCGGTACGGGCGTGATGGCCTTCCTCGGCGCCGGCATCTGGGGCTTCCTGCACACGCTGGCCCCGGTGAACTACTACACGCACGGCACGCAGATCACCGCAGCGCACGGCCACATGGCCTTCTACGGCGCCTACGTGATGGTCAACCTGACCATGATCTCGTACGCCATGCCGCTGCTGCGCGGCCGCGCCGCCAACAGCAACAAGGCGCAAGTGTTCGAAATGTGGTCGTTCTGGCTGATGACGGTCGCCATGGTCTTCATCACGCTGTTCCTGACCGCCGCCGGCATCCTGCAAGTCTGGCTGCAGCGCGTTTCCGACAGCCCGGTCCCCTTCATGGTGGGCCAGGACCAGGTCGCACTGTTCTACTGGATGCGTGAATGGGCCGGCGTGGCCTTCCTGATCGGTCTGATCGTCTATGTGATCAGCTTCTTCGTCAAAGGCGAAGAAAAGGCCGCCTAATCAGGGCCGCACGTAACAGAACCGCCTCCCCGGCTTCGGCCGGGGGCTCCAGGCGAAACGCAAGACCCTTCTCGTTAGAAGCATCGGCGCCCGTCGCAAGACCGGCGCCGATTTTTTTGTGCGGGGCCGCCCCCGACCGCCCCTTCCGGAGCGGCAGGCCGACGCCGGCCCGCATGGCGCAGCCCGGCGCACTCGCCACCCGGCGCCGAGGCGCACCGTTTTAGCGCACATCAATGTTTGACTAATTTTGTCGGGTTAATCTCCTTGCAACCATCCACAGGAGAGAGAAGCCATGCCTCCCGACACCACGAGCGCGACGATGAGCGTCGCCGTCCGCCCCTCCGGCCCACCGAACGACGCCTCCGGCGCGCGCCTGCCCGGCGACCTCGCGATCTGGTTCTTCATTCTCGCCGAGCTGCTCGCCTTCGCCGTCTTCTTCCTCGCCTACGCCTTCGCGCGGGCGGGCAACGTCGAGATGTTCAACGAATCGCAACTGACGCTCGACCTCAACTCCGGTGCGCTCAACACGGTGCTGCTGATCACCGGCAGCTGGTTCGTCGTCCTCGCCGTGCAGGCCGTCAAGCGCGACGCGACGCGCCTCGGCGCGCGCTGGCTGGCGGCCGGCATGGCCTGCGGCTTCGCCTTCCTGGTCGTCAAGGTGTTCGAGTACTCGGCCAAGTTCGACGCCGACATCAGCCTGTCGACCAACACCTTCTACATGTTCTACATCTCGCTGACCTTCTTCCACTTCATGCACGTCGTGCTCGGCATGGTGATCCTCGCCATCCTGCTCGTGAAGACGCGCCAGGGCGCCTACGGCAGCCGCGAGCACAATGCGCTGGAAAGCGGCGCGGCCTACTGGCACATGGTCGACCTGCTGTGGATCGTGCTCTTCCCGCTCGTTTACGTGATGCGTTGAGGTGACCCGAATGAATACGCTCAATACCGCCGCCAACCGCACCTGGATCGTCCTTCTCGTCGCCACCGCCATCACTTACTGGCTCGGCGAGAGCGGAACCGCCGGCAAAGCCGGTACCATGGCGGTTTTCGTCATGCTCGGCCTGGCCCTGCTCAAGGGCTGGCTGGTGATTTACGATTTCATGGAACTGCGTCATGCGCCGACGCTCTGGAAGGCCCTGCTCGTCGGCTGGCTGGTCTTCGTGCTCGGCATGATCGTGCTTGCTTACTGGATGGGACTACACTGATTCTATGGATACCAAAGCTCAACACGTCGTTCACGACCTGCCCTTCTACGATGCCTCGAGCAACGAAATCGAGGTCTTCGAGCACGCCTACAAGAACCGCCTGCCGCTCCTGATCAAGGGCCCGACCGGTTGCGGCAAGACGCGCTTTGTTTCGCACATGGCGGCGCGCCTCAACCTGCCGCTGTACACCGTGGCCTGCCACGACGACCTGACCGCCGCCGACCTCGTCGGTCGCCACCTGATCGGCGACGGCGCGACCTACTGGTCGGACGGCCCGCTGACGCGCGCCGTGCGCGAAGGCGGCATCTGCTACCTCGACGAAGTGGTCGAGGCGCGCAAGGACACCACCGTCGTTCTCCACCCGCTGGCCGACGACCGCCGCGTGCTGCCGATCGACCGCACCGGCGAGCTGATCGAGGCGCCGCCCTCGTTCATGCTCGTCGTCTCGTACAACCCCGGCTACCAGAACCTGATGAAGGGCCTCAAACCCTCGACGCGCCAGCGCTTCGTCGCGCTGCGCTTCGACTTCCCGTCGGCGGCGCGCGAAGAGGCGATCCTGATCGGCGAGGCGGGCATCGACGCCGACCTGGCGCGCCGCCTCGTCTCGATCGGCAAGGCGCTGCGCGCGCTGAAGGACCGCGACCTCGAGGAAGTCGCCTCGACGCGCCTGCTGGTCTATGCCGCGACGCTGATCAAGTCCGGCCTCGATCCCGTCGAAGCGTGCCGCGGCGCGCTCGTCGAGAGCCTGACCGACGACATCGAAACGGCCGAGGCGCTGCTCGAAATCGTCAGCGCCACCTTCGGGCGCTGAACCGGGCGCACGCCGGCCGGTCGAACCGCCAAGGAGAGCGAAGATGAACGAGCAGAACGCGACCGCCCCGCAGCGCGCCCAAGGCCACCGTTCCGACCAGCCGGCGCCTGGGCAGGATCTCGCCGTCGCCGCCGAATCGCTCTTCCTGGCCAACTTGCTGCTCGTCCCGGTGCTGTCCTTCGCCGTCCTCTTCTGGCTCTGGCGCAAGCACGCGGACGCGCCGCCGCTGGCGCGCAACCACCTCAAGCAGACCTGCTACGTCAGCCTGTGGGGCGGCCTCATCCTCGCCGTCTTCACCGCCGCCTTCCTCGCGCTCGGCGGTCTGCAATGGGCCTGGACCTGGGTGCTGGTGATCATGTACTTCACCTGCGTGCATTCGACGCTGGTCATCTGCGGCATGTTCGGCCTGGCCCGGGCGATGGCCGGCAAGCCCTTCCGCTTTCCGCTGATCGGGCCGAAGCTCGAAACCTGATGTCGCGATCCACCCTGCAGCGCAGCCGCCTGCTGACGCAAATCGGCTTCTTCGTCCTGTTCACGGTGACGCCGGTGTTCGACCTGCTGCGCTACGACCTCGTCGCCGGCCACGCCTGGTTCCTGACCTTCGAGTGGCGGATCGGCCTCGACGACTTCCTCGCCGGCAGGATTTCGCCGCTCGCCGCCGCCGGCCAGATCGCGCTCACCGTCTTCCTGCCGCTCCTCGCCGCCGCGGCGCTGGTCATCGGCGTCGCCTGGAAATGGGGCCGCCTCTACTGCGGCTGGCTGTGCCCGCACTTCTCGGTGGTCGAGACGATCAACCGCCTGATGCTGCGCGCCACCGGCAAGCATTCGCTGTGGGACAAGCGGACGACCGCGCCCTGGGAGCCGGACGGCACGCCGGCCGTGCGCGACGCCCGCTACTGGCTCGCCGTCGTGCCGGCGGCGCTCGGTTTCGCCTTCGCCTGGGCGGTCGTCTTCCTCACCTACCTGATGCCGCCCTTCCAGGTGTACGGCGACCTGCTGAGCCTCAGCCTGCCGCACAACGAAGTGATCTTCATCGCCGCCGCGACCACCGTCATCGCCGCCGAATTCCTCTTCGCCCGCCACCTCTTCTGCCGCTACGCCTGCGCCGTCGGCATCTTCCAGAGCATCGCCTGGATGGGTAACAAGAAGGCGATGGTCGTCGGCTTCGACCGCGAGCGCATCAACAGCTGCGCCGACTGCGTCGGCGGCCGGACCAGCGCCTGCGACGCGGTCTGCCCGATGCGCCTGAAGCCGCGCAACGTCAAGCGCTGGATGTTCGCATGCACGCAGTGCGGCCAGTGCGTCGACGCCTGCGCCACGGTCAACCGCGACAAGCCGCAGGGACCGCTGCTCCGGTGGGTGAGCGGCGAGGCCGCCAAACAGAACGAAGCCGGCTTCAACGCCACGACGCTGCGCCGCCTGCAGCAGCTCGGCGCCAGCGCCGACGAAGAAACGCGAGGAAAAGCATAAATGGAAGAATTCGTCGGCAAGGTCTGGCACAACTTCATCACCGGCGCCGCCGGCGGCCGCTATCCGGACGCGGCCGTGGCGCTCAAGGACGTCGAGAAGACGGCCGGCATCCTGTTCCGCGCCTTCGGCGGCGACGCCGGCCTCAAGGTCGCCGCCGCCACCGCCGAGGAGCACGGCGCGCGGCGCACGCTGCTGCAGCGCATCGCCGGCAGCAACGAAAAGGCGACGCTGGCCCGCCTCGACGCCGAAACGCTGCGTCTGCCGCCCGAAGTCGCCGTCTTCCCGGACAAATCGCTGAACCGCGACCTCTACCTGTGGCTCGCCGCGCTCGCCGCCTGCGACGAGGACTCGGCATTGCCCTGGCACCTGCGCAACCAGCAGGCGACGCTCAATACGCTGCGCCACTTCCCCGGCCTGCGCCCGCGCTACGCGCGCCTGGTCGACGCGCTGCTCGCGCAGCGCATCGGGCCGGAAGCGATGGCGCCCGACGAGGCGGCGCAGGAAACCGCCCTGCGCCAGGCGCTGCGCGAACCGGGCAGCGTCACGCAACTGCCGCCGCTCTACCGCCGCGAATCGCGCCCGCCGCAGCCGATCCCGCTGTGGCTGATCGCCTCGCCGGCCGGCGCCGCGACGCCGCTTGGCGACCAGGACGGCGCCCTGCCCCCCGAGGGCGGCGGCAGCGACCCGGCCAAGCCGCAGGCGCACAAGGGCGAGCAGGTCGAGACGCCGCAGAACGAGAACCCCTTCCTCATCATGTTCCGCGCCGAGAGCCTGCTCTCCTGGGGCGAATACGTGCGCGTCAACCGCGCCTTCGACGAAGACCCGGACCCCAACGCCGGCGACGCGGCGAAGGACATGGACCGCATTTCGATCATGCGCGACGGGCAGACCGCCGTCTCGCGCGTCAAGTTCGACCTCGACCTGCCCTCGGCGGCCGAGGACGACGCGCCGGTCGGCCCCGGCATCCCGCTGCCCGAGTGGGACTACCGCAAGAATCTGCTGCTGCCCGAGCACTGCCGCCTGCAGCCGCTGATCGCGCGCGACGCCGGCAGCGCCGAGTTGCCGGCCGAACTGAAGAAGACGGCGCACCGCCTGCGCCAGCAGTTCGCCGCGCTGGCGCCCGCCCGCCGTTGGCTGAAGGCGCAGCAGGACGGCCCCGAACTCGACATCGACAACTGCGTGCGCAACCTCGCCGACAAGGCCAGCGGGCAGACGCCCGACCAGGGCGCCTACCTCGCGCAGGCGCGCTGCGAGCGCGACCTCGCCTGCCTGCTGCTCGCCGATCTGTCGCTGTCCACCGACGCCTGGGTCAGCGACACGCACCGCATCATCGACGTCATCCGCGAAAGCCTGCTGCTCTTCTCCGAGGCGATGAGCGCGACCGGCGACCGCTTCGGCCTCTACGGCTTTTCCTCGCTGAAGCGGCAGAACGTGCGCTTCCATCTCGTCAAGGATTTCTCGACGCGCTACGACGCCGCCGCGCGCGCGCGCATCCTCGCCCTCAAACCCGGCTACTACACACGGATGGGCGCCGCGCTGCGCCAGGCCGCGCGCATCCTCGCCGAACAGCCGGCACAGCGCCGCCTGCTGCTGCTCATCTCGGACGGCAAGCCGAACGACCTCGACCTCTACGACTCGCGCTACGGCATCGAAGACACGCGCATGGCAATCATGGAAGCACGGCGCATGGGGCTGCAGCCCTTCTGCGTAACGATCGACCGCGAGGCCGGCGCCTACCTGCCCTATCTGTTCGGCCCTGCCGGCTTCACCGTCATCCGCAAACCCGAGGAACTGCCCGCCCGCCTACCCCTGCTCTACGCGCAACTGACGCGGCAATAGACGCCGCCCCGAAACAAACCTGGCCTTAGGTAATAGCCGCACTTGCCACCCCCGGCGACAAGTGCGACCATTACGCGCGCTTATACACTCGCAACCAAGGCTCGTTCCTTTCGGATACACGCATGCACGGAAACCACCAAGGCATCAACATCGAGGCGCTGCTCTCGCACGTCCCCCTGTTCAACGGACTGGCTCCCGAGGAAATTGCACGCATCGCCCGCGGCACCCGCGAAATCAACGCCGCCCGCGGCGACATCCTGTTCCACAAGGGCGACGTGTCGAACGGTTTCCACCTCATCGTGTACGGTCAGGTCAAGCTCGCCTTCACCTCGCCGCAGGGCGGCGAGAAGGTCGTCGACATCCTCGGTCAGGGCCAGTCCTTCGGCGAAGCCGTGATGTTCATGGACAAGCCCTACATGGTTTACGCGCAGGCGCTCACCGATTCGCTGCTGCTCCACCTCTCCAAGGCCGTCATCATGGACGAGCTGGAGAGCGACCCGAAGCTCGGGCGCAAGATGATCGCCGGCCTCTCGATGCGCCTGCACCACTTGATCACCGACGTCGAGTCCTACTCGCTGCATTCCGGCCGCCAGCGCATCATCGGCTACCTGTTGCGCGAGAATCTGGAGAGCGACGAGAAGTCGATCACCATCACGCTGCCGACCAACAAGGGCGTCATCGCCTCGCGGCTCAACCTCACGCAGGAGCACTTCTCGCGCATCCTGCACGAGCTTTCGGAAAAAGGCCTGATCGTCGTCGAAGGCCGCAAGATCCAGATTCCGGACGTCGAGAAGCTGCGCGTCTACGACCTCTAGCCTGCCGCCGATTTCGGTCTCCTACCTCATGGCGCTCGAAACCGAAATCAAGCTCAGCCTGCCGCCGCGCGCGGCGGGCAAACTCGCCGGCCACCCGCTGCTGGCCGGCGTGCCGGCGTTGCGCCAGCGCCTGCTCAACACCTACTACGACACCCCCGAGCTGCGCCTGCAGCGCGAGCGCGTCGCCGTGCGCTACCGCCGCAAGGGCCGCGACTGGCTGCTCACCGTCAAATGCGCCGCGCCCGCGGTCGGCGGACTGGCGCAACGCAACGAATGGGAAGTCCCGGCGCACCCCGGTGAATCCGGTGAATTCGATTTCTCGCACGTCGACGACGCCAGACTGCGCGCCCTGCTCGAAGAACTGCGCCCGCAGCTGACGCCCGCCTTCACCACCGACTTCACGCGCAGCGCCTGGATCGTCGAACCGCGCCCCGGCGTGCGTATCGAACTGGCGCTCGACCGCGGGCACATCGCGGCAGCCGGCCGGCGCGCGCCGATCTGCGAAGTCGAACTGGAACTGCTCGAGGGCGACGTGGCCGACCTGTTCGCCGCCGCCGCCGCGCTCCAGCACGACCTGCCGCTGCACCCGGAAGCACCGAGCAAGGCCGAGCGCGGCTACCGCCTGTTCGCCGCCGCGCCGTTACGCCCGGTCAAGGCGCAAGCGACGCCGCTGCGCAAACGGACGCCGCCGCTCGCCGCCTTCCGCGCCGCCGCCCTCGGCTGCCTGGCACAACTGCAGGGCAACGAGGTCGGCGTGCGCGACAGCGACGCGCCCGAATTCATCCACCAGGCGCGCGTCGCCATCCGCCGCCTGCGCTCGGCGCTCCGCGTCTGGCAGCCGCTGCTGCCGCAGAACTTCGCCGCCTTCGACCCACGCTGGCGCGCCCTCGCCGCCAGCCTCGGCGAGGCGCGCAACTGGGACGTCTTCCTCGGCGAAACCCTGCCGCCGCTCGCCGAAGCCTTCCCCGCGCACCCCGACCTTCCTCTCCTGCAGAAACACGCTGAGCAGCGCCGCAGCGTCGCCCGCAAGGCGGCACGCACAGCGCTGGCCAAGGGCGGCGCCTACTCGCAGCTCCTGCTCGACTTCGCGGCGACCGTCGTCGCCCTGCCGGACGGCCCGCCCGAATCGCTCAAGGCGCTGACGCGCCGCGCGCTGGGCAAACGCGCCGCACGCGTGAACAAACTCGCGCGCCGGATCGCCGCGTCCGCGGCAAGCGCTGGCGACGCCGCCGCGGAGCGCCACCGCCTGCGCGTTGCGCTCAAGCGCCTGCGCTACGCGCTGGAATTCTTCGCCGCGCTCTACCCCGCCCGGCGCCTCTCGGCCTACCAGCGCGCGCTTGCCGCCCTGCTCGACACGCTCGGCCGGATGAACGACCTGATGGTCGCCGGGGGAATCGCCAGCGCGACGCTCGCCGGCGACCGGGGCGACCTGGCGCAAGGCTGGCTGGCCGGCCGCCACCAGCTCCTGCAAGGCGAGTTGAATGCGCAGCTGACCGCCTTCCTCGATCAATCGCCGCCCTGGAAACGCGGCTGAAACATGCGGCGGCTACGATGAGCGATTTGACATCGGAGACCCGCATGGACCTCCTGCTCTGGCGCCACGCCGAAGCCGAAGAAGGTACGCCCGACCTGCAGCGCAAACTCACCGCGCGCGGCGAAAAGCAGGCGCGACAGATGGGCGAGTGGCTGAAAACGCACGCCCCGAAGCACCTGCGCATCCTCGTCAGCCCCGCCGTCCGCACGCAACAGACGGCCAAAGCCCTCGGCCTGCCGTTCGAAACCGACAAACGCCTCGGCCCCGAAGCCGACGCATCGAGCCTGCTCGCCGCCATCGGCTGGCCGGACGGCGGCGAACAGGGCAAGCGCGCCGGCGCCGTCCTCGTCGTCGGCCATCAGCCCACCCTCGGCCAGACCGCCTCCCTGCTGCTCTCGGGGGCAGAGGCCGACTGGACGATCAAAAAGGGGGCGGTGTGGTGGTTCAGCAACCGGGTGCGGATGGGGGAAACGCAGACGGTGTTACGGGCGGTGATTCCGGCGGAGTTCGGCTAACCCCTTCCCATCAAGCCACCCTAAAAATTCACACGTTTATTTTTATGCACGTACTATTTGTTTAGCCCAAGAAGGAACCGTGTTCCAAAAAACATGCGCCCCTTCGGAAAAACTACCAAAACTGAATCCGGATTTTTCAGCAAGGTGACAAAGGCTATCATTCGAAAAGAGACTGATATGCCCATTCCTCGGCGATGCATACCACCACGTAATCCGCTCATTCGGCTTAATGTGGGAATTGGAAAGCAATGTACTAAAAAAAATAATCCCCGGGCTTGCCAAAAGCATAGACAAGTCCTGCATCAGCCGACTGACGTCCGGAACGTGCTCAAAAACTTCAAATGCAGTTATTAGGTTAAATTTCCCCAATTCATTAGGCGACACCTCACGATTAACAAAGGGATCGTATGAATGAGAATTCCAACCTTGATCACAAAGCACCTGGCTTAGCAAGCCGTTTCCGCCGCCATAGTCAAGATGCCTAATCAAATCCTTTTTCTCCCCAAGCATTGAGCTTATGATTTGTGCATTAGCCCTAGGGCGATCGCTCAGATAATCCGGATCAATGATTGCATAGTCATGATTATAAATCTCCCGCTCGAAATCTCCCAAGCCCCACCTCCCAAACTCTGGGGCAAAGCAAAAACCACAGCTATTACACAGAGCGTAATAAACAGCTTTTCCGGACAACGGCAGATAAAACCCGCGCAACTCTTCACACGACTTATTAAAATCAACAACATCCAGAAGCTCGCATTTTTCAGAGCAAACAGGGCACTTAAGAATAACCTCCACCTGAATCACTCCATAAAATTTATTTAAAACCCTCAGAAGGTCGTCCCCCTCCCGTCTACTTAACCGCCACCTTCGCAGCTTCCTGCACCAGCTTTATGTAAGTATTTTCGAGACTGTTAACGTTCTGAATTGAAAGAACACGGCCACCGCCCCCCTGAAGAGAGTTTAGGCAAACGGCCAAGTCTGTTGGAAGGACAACTTTCCGCCACACGCCGGGTGCAATTTTCCCCCATGTATCGAAGTCGGGATAATTTCCCCGAAGATCGGCCGCCAGCACCTCAAAACTCTGCCCAGCCCCGGAAAGCATGTCATATACCCCACAGACTAACCGAACGCTCCCTTTATGAATAAATACAAACCTATCCGCCAAGCGTTCAATATCTGCCAAAATATGCGACGAGAACAACAAAGCCCCGCCGGATTTCCGGTATTCCTGAAGAATCTCGACAACCTCGAATCGTCCTAGGGGATCTAGCCCAGACAACGGCTCGTCGAGTACCAGCAAGTGCGGTTCCACGGCCAGCGCATGTGCAAGCATCGTCCTCTGAACCATGCCTTTGGATAAAGCGCGAAGCGGTTTTCCTGCTGCGTGAGAAATACCAAACCGCTCCAGCCATTTCATTGCATGCGTTTTAGGATAAGCGGGCTTGGTTCCGGCCATCGACATTCCTGTTATAACAATTTCGAGTGGCGTCAAATACTCATAGGCCAACGGATTCTCAGGGACGTACGCAACCCCACGACGGCTTTTCGGAGAACAAACAGACAGGCCGTTCATGCTGACTAGACCAGTACTCGGGCGTTGCAAGCCCATCATGATCCGGATAGTCGAACTCTTGCCTGCGCCGTTATGCCCGATGAAGCCAACGCTTTCTCCAGGCGCGATGCTGAGATCGACATCCTGAATCGCAAAAAAGGGTTTCCCAAACAACCCGCGCCGATAAATTTTTGAAACAGCTGACAACTTGACAAGACTATTCATGAGATCAACGCTTTGCAGGCATTAGCCAAACATTTCCATCCTTGAGGAGGTAGCCACCATCCAACGGATCGAGCGGCACCCTGTCGATCATCCCAGCGTAAACCAATTCCTCGAGACTGCGCGGAGGCACCCCATCACGATCCATGAATCGACGATAGGCTTCCCGTAATAATTTCAATCCCTGCAACCTCTGCTCACGTAATCCAAGATAATCTTTGAGCGCATGGTCCTTTGATCCCTCGGCCATCATGCGGACCGTTTGAATGGCGATTTCTGTTTCATCGTTTTTTTCCGACCAGCGAGCCGCCATCACGGTCAGCGCCTGTCGAGTCCCTTCTTCTTGCGCATGGTTTGCCGCTACCAGCAGAGCCTTCACCGCCCCCTGCACATCTCCGTAAAAATGGAGCCTATTAAAGCCGTAATAAAAAGGCGGATAGACATCGGTCGGACGCCCCTCGGTCGCACGTTGAAGAATCGTCTGCGTAGCGGCCACCTCACCCTCCCAAGGCAAAATGGCCGTTGCCGTGTAATAGTTGTCTTCCTGTCCAGGATTCAGCCAAGACACGTCCTCCTGAACCTTCGCCAAGGCTTTTAGGGTCTCGTGCGGCAACCTGTCAATGCCAACCATAATTGCGCGCCATGTCCCAACATTGGCCGCAAGATAGCGATCCCCCCCCGTATACAACAATTGTGCGGGGAGGGGTAAAGCTACGCTCATCAAAACCTCGGCGCGAGGCGGTTGGGGAGGATAAAGATTACCGCAGGCGATCAATATCACTGCAACAGCACACGCCATAGCAGGAAGCAACGACAGGCGCCTCTCCTGCCCTATATTCAAATCAGCCAATTCACCCCTGCCTTCGTGGCCACCAAGCGCTCTGCCACGCGCTGAAGCACTGACTGCCAAGTTTCATCCCGCTGTTGACGGATCAAGGTTACTGAGGGATACCACGGGCAGTCATCACGTTCTCGAAGCCATCGGAAATCCGTCCCGCTGTGTGGCAACAGCGCCCACGCCTCCACACCGAGACAGGCAGCGAGATGCAAGACTCCGCTATCGACAGAAATGACCATGTCAAGCATGCTCACTGCTGCGGCTGTTTTTTGCCAAGAATCGCAGTCGGCGACGATGTTGCTGAACTCGAACTCTGGTAACGCCAGCGCCTGATTTGACGATACATCCTTTTGCAGGTTGTACAAGCTGATCCCGCCGATTTGCAATATGGGAAGCCAATCCTTCAACATGGTAGAACGGAATGCATCGTTCCCGTAATTTGGATTGCCGGCCCAAACGACACCTATTTTCAGAAGCGAATCCTGCGCGGTACGTACACGCCAGCGTGGCAATAAGCGCTGATCAGCAAGCAGATAGGGATAGTTCAGGGCTGGCACCAGCAAGTCAGCGCCAATCAGGCTTGGCAGAGCCATCAACTGTATACGCGAGTCATAATCATCACCCTCCCAGTCGACTTCATCAAGCCCGATGACCTCGCATGGAAGCCTCTGATCCTGCAATAGCTTGCGTACCGACGGAACAACGGCAAGCGTCACTCGCATCGACTTAGGCAGGGACCGGACGAGCACGAAGAACTGCAGCAAATCCCCCTGCCCTTGGTCCTGGTAGACGAGGAGACGCCCACCAGGGCGATCGACACCATCCCAAAAGGGCAGCGAGGAACGCAGATTGTCCTCAAGCCCCTGCGCGTAATGGCGCCAGCCTGCGTCAATTTCCCCCTGCGCCAGCAAGTCCCAACCATAGGCCAGATGCATTCCTTTGTCGGCAGGCCGAAGCCGAATGATCCGCTCCCACGCCGCCAAGGCTGCAGGCCAATCTTGCAAGCCACGAAGAACTTGCAGGCGCGAATAGATTTCCGAAAAATCCGCATCTGCCTCGTTGCCCGAGCCGGACATTGCGAGCAGTTCTCTGGCACGCAGGCCCTCCCCCTGGGCAGCCAACTCGGCGGCCCAGGCCAACATACTCTGCTTAGAGGAGTCGTCGGCATACAGGCTTTCAAGAATAAAAGCCGAAAGCCAAGGGCAATTGGCGGCACGCAACTCTCGAGCCACCAGCCGCTTTAAATTCGAGTCTTCTGGCGCTAACATCACGGCCCGCTCCAGATGCCCCAACGCAAGCTTCGTTTTCCCGGCGGCACGATTGAGTTCATAAAGACGTAGATGAGCAACGACCGATCTTGGGGTTCGCATAGCCACCGCGCCAAGTAAGCGAATCGCCCTACTGCGATTACCGGTTCTCTCCGCCAACTGAGCGTCCAGAAAAGTCACGGCGGCATGAAGTGGATGTGCCGCTTTTGCCTCCCTGAGTAGTGCCCGCGCCTCTACGAACTGACCGCCCTCCATCAGCGCGTATGCATATGCACAAACACCGTTTACCGTCAGAGCAGCCCCTGATTCACAAAACGCATGCAGTAGCCTTATCGCATCCGCACGCTTAGCCTTGTCGCGAACAGCCCATTCTGCCCAAGCCACCTGACCGAGCGACCCGGTTTGCTGCCAGATAACCTCAAGCAGACTTGCTTCCTCATCGGCGGTGGCCAGTACACGCGCGAACGGTAACAGCTTCACCAAGTCACCGCTGGCAACTCCCTCCACCGCGCCCGTAGAAGCAGCGCCGCCTATATCAGCAGCTGCGAGAGCGCGCACCACCCCCCGCTGCCAAGGCGCCAAGCAACCGGGGTTCCGCGCGTCCCGTTCAAGAAGAATTTTCGCGAGCGCTGGGCGTACCTCGCTTCTGACAAGGCGATCCCAGCAACCTGCCTTTGGCTGCGTGAATAAACGCGCCGATGGATACCAGGGAGAACTGTTCTCCTCGATAAACCAGCGCCAATCTTTGCCACGTCGCGGCAAAAGAATCCAGAGCGGTTTGCCAAGCGCACCGGCCAGATGTGCGACCGAAGTATCCACCGAAATGATCAGATCAAGCGCCTCGATGGCGGCTGCCGTATCGGAATAATCCTTCAGTTCATCATCAAAGCGTAAAAGGTTGAAACCTTCGGGAATATCTTCGTCGGCCGCGCTTCCTTTTTGCAATGCGATCCACGTCACTCCGGGCAAAGCCGCCAATCCCGACAATTCCCTCAAGGAGGATGAACGCCAGTGGTCGTTACCGTAGTCCGGATTTCCCGCCCAAACGAGGCCGACTTTCATACCGGGCAGAGCGTCGAACCTTGCTTTCCAGTACCTCACCGCCTCGTCGGATGCATGCAAATAGGGAATCGAAGCTGGAATATCGGACGGTGCTTTAATGCCCCAAACCAGCGCCAGATCCATCAGTTGAAGCTGATAATCGAAAACAAGTTCCCCTACATCGACTTCTCGGCGAATCTCGGCTTCCGGATTCTGGGCCAGCAGACATACGATGTCTTCATACGCAACAAATGTACAGCGAATCCCCCGTGTTTCCAGCAAGGGAACGAAGCGCAGGAACTGAATAACGTCACCAGCCCCCTGCTCCGAAAAAACAAGAACAGATTTCCCGCCAAGAGGCTGCCCAGCCCATTTGGGAACTTGCCTATCCCAGATCAGCTTGGCATCATCGGAGCGGAGACGATATAGCTGCCAGCCGACTTCCAAATTACCGAGCGCGAGCAAACGCATTGATACGCTATAGCGCGCCTTGTCGGACAAGGCGCCTTCGGACAGCATCGTTTCCAGGTGGCGTGCAGCAAGCGGATAATCCCCTTTCTCGAAAGCGACCGACGACAGCGTCCAAAGGACGGAAGACGAAAGCTTGGCATGCGAAGCGAGTGTGGCCAGAAATTTCCCCGACAGCCTGTCTGCGACGTCAATCCAGCCGATATCTAGCAAGCTTCCGAATACTTGCTCGATTAGAGAAAGTTCTGGCAAAGAGCAACCCTGCCTCGCCCTCGCAAGCAAGCGCAGAGACTCAAGGTGCCGATGTGTGCTCTGCAGGACATACTGCAACAAGGCCAGCGACGCTAAATCGTCCGGGCGTTGCTCCAGCCACTTCAGTAACGCCTCTTCCGCTTCCCGATGCTTCTTTTGATTGATCAATGCGTGGACAAGTAACTCAAGAGCCTCCACATCGTTCGGCAACCAATCTCGGTAAGCTTCGACCAAATCCTCCGTTTCGGCATAACGACCGGAGCAGAAACACATCGCGGCAAGATTTTTCCATGCCAGCGTAACGTTCCTCAAACCCAGATTGATCGCTTTTCGATACGACAACTCGGCATCGTCATTTCGCCCAAGCTGATAACAGGCGATCCCCCTGAGAACAGCCGCTTCGACATCTTCCTTGCCATCCGCAAACAAGATATCAAGGCATTCCCGTGCGGCCTGGAACTCGCCGCTATCGATCAGACTCTGTACGCCGATGACGTCATCGTTTTTCATCTCACCCCCAGAAAAACACCTGCAACTAACTGAATTCTCTGCGATTGTAATTTGACGCCGCCAAAACGGCGAACAGCACTACGTAACCTACCGCCAAGGCAATACCACTCAGGATTTCGTCTACCGGGGGCCATTGCCCATAAAGAACGATCGATCGCCAATCAAGTCGACTGAGGTCTGGCACGAGCCAGCGCAAAATATCCAGCACGGGCAGCATGCTCGCCGACATTTCCTTGTCCGCCGAGGCGGAAAATCTAAGATAAGCGGCGGACGGGCCAAGCAGGCGTGCTGCGACGGAAAACGCAGCCCCCCCAAGAAACGGAAGCATAGGCGTTTCCGCCACGCTCGCCAGCCAAACCACGAACATCGACACCGTCAGCAGGTCAATAAAAATGCCAAGCAGCACGATGAGATACCCAGTCCCCAGTTCTGGTCGAACACTCCCCGCATAGCCCCAATCAGAAACATTCGCCAAAATGGCTAAGCCGACAGCCCAGACCGCAACGGTTATGGCAACCAGAAAAACCACGCCAAGCCAACGGCCGAGCACGTATGCCGAACGGGAGATTGGATAGGCAAGCGCCATCGCAGCTGTCCGACGCTCGATATCCTTGACAAAAATCTCCTGCACCCAATACAGAACGAAAAATGTTCCAAGCAAACGCAAGCCGGAAATTCCCACGTCCATTGCCACGATGGCCGGCTGCCGCAACGAGAATGCGCCGCTCAGCCAAGCCGTGATCAGCAGGACAACCCCAATGCTGACCAAAGCCCGAAACGCTCTACTACGAAGCCCTAACAGGCAAGCCAGTCGAGCATGAAGCCAGATTCCACTATCCATAGATTTCCACCAGCAAGTCGAAGACAGAAATCATAACGGACAACCGGACGATCAACCGGAAAAAAGGGACTCCAAAAAAAAACCGGCGGATAAACCGCCGGCCCTTCCTCTGCGTTGCTACGAAATTCGTGTCCGTGCGGACAACCGAAATCAACACCCGAGCGGGAAGCCGCTCACCGTCGACGTATTAGGAGAAATGCTGGATTGCGGATTGGCGATGCTCGAGTTCTCGCAGACGCCAACCCCACCGCCTTCAGTACTACCGCCATAGGTATGCATACCCTTGGAGGAAGCACCTTTCACATAGAAATCGGTAGCCGTCTGCGCGAACTTGACCGAGGTATTGTTGGAGCACTTCGGAGTAAAGTTGTTCTTAACGAAATACGACGCATCCGAAGCCACCGTCGTCGCCGTGCCGTTAGTGCAAGCGTCGCCGGACTGCGCCGCATACGCGGTCGCCGACAGGTTGAGGACCAGAGCCGAGCCGATTGCAACGGCGTGAATGATTTGCTTCTTTTCCATGTTGATCTCCTTGCTTCGCCAATTATTGTTGACCGTTGGCGATAGCGCCGGTCAGCACGTTACGGACATCGGACTGACCCGACTTGTCCTCGCCCTTCTTGGTGTACTCGGAGAACTGCGGAATCGCGATCGCAGCCAGAATGCCGATGATCGCGACGACGATCATCAGTTCGATCAGGGTAAAACCCTTTTGCAGCTTTTTCATGGTATTGGACTCCTTCCTGAGAGTGCAACGGATGACCCGTTAGCCAAGCGATATCAAGTTCCATGCCAGAAGTACCATCGTAAACCAATGCTCGTAAGCCTACTTATGTCGGCAAAGAGAAAGCTCCCAAAATCCGGTTACTCAGGCGTCCAGACACGGTTACCGCGTTCGCCTGCAACAGCCAGTGGATGGCGAAGTGCATGACGTGCGTGGGCACCCCCCTGACAAATTTTGTCAGGTCAGAACAATTTGCGGAGTTTTTTTCTGCAAAAACTGCCAAATGCAGTAGCGCCACGAGCAGCGTTTCGGCAGGCGCCGCTCACGACTCAAAATTCGAAAACCATTCCTTTGCGCAGCATCTGGGGACCCAAAGCACCGGAACGAACCTCGATCTCGCTCATCGTCACCTCACTCTGCCCCGGTTTCAGGTGAGTAACGTAAATTTCGGGCGTTCTTTCCAGCTTACCCAGTTCGCCGGCCAGCAGGGTCGGGCAGAGGTGGCGGGAGAGCGCGGCCAGAGCCCGGTCGCGGTCAGCGAAGGCGGTTTCGATGACGAGGTAGCGCAGGTTGGCGATGGCGTTCACGACCGGCCAGAAGCGGTCGTTGACCGTCGTGTCGCCGGTGAAGACGAAGCTCGCGGCGCCCGAATCGAGCTGGTAGCCGACCGCTGGGACGGTGTGCTCGGCGGGCAGCGCGGTGATTTTGCGCTGGCCGAGGTGCGTCGTCTTGCCGATCTCGATCGGCTGGTAGCGCATGACGGCCCGCTCGCGGCTCGGAATTTCGCTGAAATCCGGCCAGATCGCCCAGTTGAAGATGTGCTTGCGCAGGATCGCCAGTGTCGCTTCGGTGGCGTAAACGATCAGCGGCCGGTCGCGCAGGTCGGCGACGGAGTCGATCATCAGCGGCAGGGCGGCGATGTGGTCGAGGTGCGAGTGCGTGATGAAGACATGGTCGATGGCCGCCAGTTCGGCGAGCGACAGGTCGGCCGCGCCGGTGCCGGCGTCGATCAGGATGTCGTCGTCGACCAGCATCGACGTGGTGCGCTCGTGGCGCCCGCCGATGCCGCCGCTGCAGCCGAGGATTCTGACTTTCATCTGCTCTCCACCGGAGTCCGGGCGCCGCCGGGGTTGCAAGCCCATGCTGCAAAGCGCCCATCCGGCATCTTGCCCGCGCCGATGCGCGCGAAGAAGGAATTATTTCCGCTCGCAAACGGAAAAACTGCAAAGCGCGAGCCTCGAAGAAAAGTTCAGGCTTTGAGGAAGAACTCCATTCTGACGCCGGCGATTTCGATCACGTCGCGATCGCGCAGCGGGTGGGGCTGGGCGCCGACGGGCTGCCCGTTGACGACCGGAAACTGCGCGCCCTCGACGTGGGTGACGACGTAGCCCAGCGCCTGGCGAGCGATCACGGCGACCTGCACGCCGGGCTTGCCGAGGCTCGTCTGCGCTTTGGTCAGGTCGAGCTGGCGGCCGGCGTTGCCGCCGTTCAGGAGGCGGATGGCGGCGGCGCCCGGAGCTACGGGAGCCACGGCAGGGGCCGCAGCGGGCGCGGGCCGGCCGGCGGCCGGGCGCACCGGGGGACGCTCGAAGCGCCCCGTCTCGCCCGGCGCCGCCTGTTCGACGATGTACTTGAGCTTGTACTTGCCAAGTTCGATGACGTCGTTGTTCTTCAGGAAGTGCTTCTTGATCGGCTGGCCGTTCACCAGGGTGCCGTTGGTGCTGTTCAGATCCTCAAGAAAGGAGTCGTCGAGGATGCTCACCACCGCCGCGTGCTCGCCGCTGATCGCCAGATTGTCGATCTGGATGTCGTTGTGCGAGCGGCGGCCAATGGTCGTGCGCTCCTTGCTCAGGGAAATTTCCTTGAGGACCAGACCGTCCATGCTCAGTATCAGCTTCGCCATCATCTTCCATCCTTGTTGAATGCGCCCTTCAGCCGGGCCCACCAGCCGCGCGGCGCGGGGAATCCGTGCAGGATCCGGATCAGGATCACCGACACGTTGTCGCGCCCGCCGTGCTCGTTGGCGACGCGGATCAGCTGGCTCGCCGCCTGCTCCAGGTCGTCGCCCAGCGCCTGCAGGATGGCGCCGATCTCGTCGTCCTCGACCATGTCGTTGAGACCGTCCGAGCACAGCAGATACAGATCGCCGGGCCGCACCGGGTAGTCACCGATCTCGGCCTCGACCTCGGGATCGACGCCGAGCGCCCGCGTCACCAGATTGCGCTGCTGCGAATGGCGCGCCTCCGCCGGCGAAATCATGCCGCAGTCGAGTTGCTCCTGCAGCAGCGAGTGGTCGCGCGTGATCGCGGCGAACTCGTCGTCGCGCAAACGGTACAGGCGCGAATCGCCGATGTGCGCGACGGACACCCGGTCGTCGTAAAACAGCGCCATGACCAGCGTCGTCCCCATGCCGGCGCAGTGCGGCTCGGTTTCGGCAGCGTGGAAAATGGCGGAATTGACCTCGGCGATGCGTTCGAGGATGCAGCGGTAGGCGAAGGGCTTGCCGGTCTCGGCGTCCGGCAGGTGCGGCGCATACGCCTTGAGCGCGGCCTCGAACTCGGCGGAGAGCAGCGTCGTCGCCATGCCGCTGGCCACCTCGCCGGCGTTGTAGCCGCCCATGCCGTCGGCGAGAATCGCCAGCCCCTGGTTGGGGTTGGCGAAAACCGCGTCTTCATTGTGCCCGCGCACCCTCCCCGGGTCGGTGCGGACGACGATCTCCAGAACGTCGCTCAGACTCTTCGCCACTTATTCTCCCGGCCACTGACCATCGACTTCGGCGCCCCGCCTCCCGGCGCTTGCGGGCGTAGGCCCGGGACGGCCCCGGTCTGCGAGGCGCCCGCGCTGGGTGCGAAATGCAAGAAACGCGCGCCGAATATGCAAGATCGGAAACGCAATCCGATCCGCATTCTTGCAGCGGGCATCCCCCCCGTCAATTCCTGGCGGCGCAGGCGCGCGGGATAGCGGATCAAACTCCGAACGGCAATTCGACGCCCAGACCGCGTTCGCGGGCCAGCGCCTCCAGGCGCACGGCGACGGCCAGATCCTGAATGGCCATGCCCTGCGACTCGAACAGGGTGATCTCCTCGGCGCTGCGACGGCCGCTCCGCCGTCCGACGACGACGTCGCCCAGTTCGACCAGCTGGCGCTCGCGCAGACGGCCCTTTTCAAGCAGCGGCAGCAGGTCGCCGGCCTCGCGCAAGGCGGTGTCGACGCTATCGACGAAGACCGTCGCGCAGCGCCGCACGACGTCCTCGCCGACTTCGCGGCGGATCAGCGAGTTGGAACCGGCGGCGTTGATGTGCGTGCCGGGCGCCAGCCAGTCGGCCTCGAAGAGCGGCGTCGCCGCGGTGGTGACGGTGCTCACGATGTCGCAGCCGCGCACCGCGTCTTCGGCCGACGCGGCCGGAACGACCTCGGCGGCGACGCGCTGCGTCATGCGCGCGCAGAAGGCTTCGAGCTTCTCGCGGTTGCGTGCGTAGACCTTGACGAGGCGTAGCGGGCGCACCGCGCAGAGCGCCTCGATGTGCCCCTCGGCCTGCCAGCCGGCGCCGAAGACGCCGGCCACCTCGGACTCCGGCCGCGCCAGCCAGCGCGTCGCCACGCCGGAGGCGGCGCCGGTGCGCATCATGCCCAGACGGTCGGCGGCGAGCACGGCGCGCAGGCTGCCGGCCGCGGCGCTGTACAGGTGGACCAGGAAGCGCACGCCCGAGCGGTTGCTGGTGTAGGCCTTGTAGCCGATGGCGTCGAGCGTCGGCAGCGCGCCCTGCAGGATGTGCAGCGCCGTCTGCGGCAGACGCGTGCGCTGACGCGGCACGTCGGTCGCCTGCCCGAGCGCCAGCTCGCGGTGCGCCAGCTCGACGGCTTCGAGCGCGAGCGGCATGGTGAGCAGCGCGGAGACGTCGTCTTCGCTCAGATACAGGGGCATGTTTTCTCCTCAGTAAGGTGCCGGCGCCAAAGACGCGCCTGCCGCAGCGGAACGGCCGCTGCGGCGCCTAAACGATGGTGATGTCGCGCGCGGCGGCATGGCGGCGCTCCAGCCACTTGCCGACGAGGACGACGAAAGCGGCGCCGAGCGCGGGCGCGACGTAATGCGCGGCGGGGAACTGCGCGGCGATCCAGTCCTTCAGCGCGAGATCGCCGACCAGCATGCCGCCGGCGACCCACCCGAGCAGGCCGGCGCCGAGCACGACGATGATCGGAAAACGCTCCATCAGCTTGAGGATCAGCTGGCTCGACCAGACGATCAGCGGAATGCTGACGACCAGCCCGAAACCGAGCAGGTAGACGTTGTCCTTGGCCGCCGCGGCGACGCCGATCACGTTGTCGAGGCTCATCACGAAGTCGGCGACGATGATCGTGCGGATCGCGCCGAGCAGGTGCGCGGCCGGCTCGATGTCGGCACCCGCGTCGTCCTCCGGCACCAGCAGCTGGATGCCGATCCACAGCAGGAGCAAGGCGCCGCACAGCTTGAGCCAGGGCAGGCCGAGCAGGCCGACGGCGAAAAAGGTGAGGACGATGCGCAGGCCGACGGCGCCGGCGACGCCCCAGAGGATGCCCAGGCGACGCTGCGCAGCGGGCAGGTTGCGGCAGGCGAGCGCGATGACCACGGCGTTGTCGCCGGAAAGGACGATGTCGATCAGGACGATCTGCAGGACGGCCACCCAGAAACCGGGGGCATTGATCATTTCAAGCATTGAAGGAAAAACTCGCCGAAAAAAGGCTGCACAAGGGATGCGGAACGGCCGCGACGGGCGCCGCACGGAACGCTGGCGCCATTCCGGATTTTACCGGGGATTGCGTTACGGATTGCGCTTCGCGCGCGCCCCTCACGCGCCGGCGGCAAGCAGCGCCTGCGCCTCGCCCCGGCACGGCAGGTCGCTGTCCGGCCGCCACTGCGCGAGCAGGTGCTGCAGCCGCGCGCGCGCGCCCGGCCACTCGTCGCCGACGGCATGGCGGGCCAGGCTGATCGCCGCGTGCAGTTCGAACAGGCGCGCGCCCTGCTGGCGTGCCGTATCCAGCGCCGCGCCGAGGCACGCGCGCGCCTCGGCGGCGGCGCCCTGCGCCAGCAGCAGTTCGCCCTTCAGGCGCAGCAGGCTCGATTCCAGATAACGGCTGTGATGGCGCTCGCAGCTGGCCAGGCCAGCGTCGGCCGCCGCCAGCCCCGCAGCATGCTCGCCGAGCGTCAGACAGGCTTCGCCGAGGATCGACAGCAGCGGCGTCGCCGACGACGCCATGATCCCGCCCTGCACCGCATCCAGGCATCGCCGCACGCGCTCGATACCGGCCGCCTCACCTCCCGCCGCGTCGCACCAGCCGAGCAGGGCGTGCGCGAAAGCGCCCCACGCCGCCAGTCCGCAGCGCTCGGCGAGCGCCAGCGCCTCCGTGGCGTAGCGTTCGACCGGCGCCGGCTCACGGCGCAGGCGATGCAGTTCGGCGGCCATGATCAGCAGGAAGCAGAGCACCGCCGGCGACTTGTCCCGGCGCGCCAGCGCGAGCGCCTCGCGCACGTGCGCCAGCCCCTCGGCGAACTCGCCCTGCAGGGTCAGCACCCAGCCGAGAAAGACCCAGCCGTTGGCACCGGCGCTGTCGCCGCAAAAATCTTCCGGCATCTCGGGGCGATAGCCTTCGATGCAGCGCTGAAGATAGGAACGGCTGGCGGCGAATTCGCCGAGGAAGCAATGAACGTTGCCGAGCGTATAGCAGGCGAGCGATTCGCGATGCCGGTCGCCGCTCTCCTCGGCCATGTTCAGCAGCTCGTCGCCGAGCAGCCGGCTCCAGCGGAAATCGGACCAGCTGCTCGACCCGCGCCACATGCCGTAAAGCATCTGGAAGAGGCGCGGCGACGCGGCGCTGGCGCGGCACAGCTGCAGCGCCCGTTCATAGACTTCGCGCGTCGCGCTGGCGCCGAAGCCTTCGACCGCGCCAAGCGCGTTGCCCAGCCCGGCCAGGATTTCGAGTTCGCTGCCGTGGCGCTCCGGCGATTCGGGCAAGGCCTTGAGCTGTACCAGCGCCTGCCGGAAATGGGCGATCACTTCCCGGTAGGCCGTATGGCGCAAGGCAAGGCGGGCCGCCTGCAGGTGAAAGGCGAGCGCGGGCTCGGCCTCGCCGGCGCCGGCGTAGTGCCAGGCCAGCAGCCCCGGCTGCGATTCGGCGAGCTGCGGCGAACGCGCGCTCAGCGTGCGCGCGATGTGCAAGTGCATCGCGCGGCGCTGCCGGCGCGGCAGGGAATCGTAGGCGACCTCGCGGATCAGCGCGTGGCGGAACTGGCAGTTCGCCGTATCGCAAACGATCACGCCGGCCGCGACCATGCTCGCCAGGCCGCGCTCGACGGCCTCCGACGTCAGGCCCGCGAGTTCGCCGAGTTCGCCCAGCAGCTCCCGCGAGAAAACGCGCCCGACGACGGCGGCGCACTGGGCCACCGCCTTCGCCGCGCCGAGCGCGTCGAGGCGGGCGGCGAGCAGATCGCGCAGCGACGAAGGAATCGTCGCCTGGCCAGCGGAGTCGATCAGCAGGCGCGCCGTTTCTTCGACGAAGAGCGGCACGCCGTCCGCCAGCTCGACGATGCGGCGCACCACGTCGTCGCTCAGACAGCGTCCGTCGGCGATGCCGCGGATCATCGTCTGCGCCGCCTCGCCCGGCAGCTGACCGAGCGCCAGATGCTCATAGCGCCCGGCCGGCCAGTCCGGGACGAATTCCGGGCGCGTCGTCGCCACCAGCAGGATGCGCTGCGGCGCGCCGCGAGCGACCAGCAGGTCGATCAGTTCGCACGTCGACGGATCGGCCAGAAACAGATCCTCGACGATCAGCAGCAGCGGCTGCCGCTTGGCGGCGCAGGCCAGCAGGTCGAACAGGATGGCGAAGGCGCGCGTCCGTTCTTCCGCCGCCGGATGCGCTCCCTCGGCGTCGCCGCCCGCCCCGCTCAGGCCGAGCAGCCAGGCGCCGAGTTGCCGGGCCGCCTCGCCGTGTTCCGGAAAATACTGCCGTGCAGCGGCCGCCAGCTTGTCGTGCAGCGCCTCCGCGGCGTCCTCCGGCGCGGCCCCGATCAGCACGGACAGGGCGCTCACCAGCGGGTGCAGCGCGTCTTCGGCCGACTCCGCCTGGCAGCACAGTTCGACGGTCAGCGCCACGCGCTCGTCGATCCGCTCGCGCAGCGCCTGCAGCAGCCGCGATTTGCCGATCCCCGGCTCGCCGCTCAAGAGCAGCGCCGCCTGCCCGCCGCGCTGCACGCGCTGCCAGGCGACGAGCAGGCGATCGAGCTCGTCGCCGCGCCCGACGAAGGGCGTCAGGCGCCGGCGGACCGCCTGCAGGCGATGGCGGATTCCGCATTCTCCGACCACGCCGAAGACTTCGAGCGGACGCGGCAGATCGCGCAAGGTCCAGCGCCCGAGGGCGCTGCACTGGAAATAATCGGCAACCAGGCGGTACGTCGCGGCCGACAGCGCCACGACGCCGGGATCGACCAGCGCCGGCAGGCGCGCGGCGAGGTTGAGAGGCTGCGCGAACACGCCGAACAGGCTGGCTTCGCCGCCGGTGACGATGAGGCCGGTATGCACGCCGAGGCGCACCGCGATGCCGGCCGTGGCGGCCGCCTCGGCCACCGCGCGCGCCGCGCGCACGGCCTGCTGCGGGATATGCTCGCTGGCCTGCGGATAGCCGTAATAAGCCAGAATGCCGCTGTGGTTCGGCACCAGATAGCCGCCGCGACGCCGCAAGAGCGCGGCGGCCTCGCTGGCGAACGGCAGGGTGTCGGCGAGATCGTCCGGGTCTTCGCTGATCCCGGCCGAAAATTCGCAATAGACGGCCGTCACCTGCCGGCGCTCGGCCCGCTGCATGCCCGCGCTCCGGCTCGCCGGCGGCGCCTCGCCGGACGACAGGCGCTGGCGCCCGGCGGCGCCGCCTTGTCGGATCAGCTCGGCCAGTCGGCAGATGTCTTCGCCCGGCGCGATGCCGAGCTGCTCGCCGATGCGCTGGCGCAGGGCGTCGAACTGCGCCAGCGCAGCCGCCGGCTCGCCGGCCTCGACCAGGAGACGCATGGCGCGCTGCACGGCGTTCTCATTCCAGGGTTCCAGTTCGATGTAACGCAGCGCAAAGGAGAGGGCACCGGCCGGTTCGCCGCGCGCCATGCAGCAGGCGATCAGACGGTCGAGCAGTTGCAGGGCGTGGCGGTGCAGGCTCTCGCGCCTGACGCGCAACCACTGCTCGAACTCGGCGCAATCGGGCAGGGAAAAGCCGGCCATCAGCTCGCCGACGTAGGCCGCCGTCGAACGCTCCATGCGCAGCAGGCAGGCCCGGCATTCGGCGGAGTCGCTGACGCCCTCGCAGTCGATCGGCGGCGTCGCCAGATCGGCGATGTCGATGTCCAGCGGCGCACCGGGGCGGATGCGCAGCGCCGAGCGGTTGATCTGGAAATAGCCGCTGGCCGCGCTGCGGTCGCCGAGCGCGGCGCGCAGATTGGACAGCGCCCGGCGCAGGTTGCCGCGCGCGGCCTCGCCGTCCTGCTCGGGCCAGAACATCTCGGCCAGCTCGGCGCGCGAAAACTCGCGCGCCGGGTCGAGCGCCAGATAGACCAGCAGGGCGCGCAGCTTGTCGTAGGGAAAAGGAGGAAGCGGGCAGCCGTCGAGCGTGGCGGAAAAGCCGCCAAGCAGCTTGAGCGACAGTCGGGGACGAACGGGGGCTTCCAGGGCGATCATGAGCCGAATCGAGGTCTGCGCCGGGGCGATCACGGCGTCGCGGAGCGACGCCCGTTGTTAGCCGGCGACGGGAGACGGCATCTTATCTCATGTCATGAAAGTCAATCACCAAAACGCACGCTCAGGCGGCGTCAAACGACTCATCGCCGGCGCCGAAATGCGCGACGATCTGGTGCAGTTCGCGCGCCGTGTCGGCCAGCTGGTGCGTCGAGCGCTCCACTGCCTGCACGACGGCGTTGCCGCCTTCGATCATCTGCGAGATCAGCGCCATGCTCTCGGCCACGTTGCCGGAAGCCTGCGACTGCTCGCCCACGGCCTCGGCGATCTGCCGTGCGGTGAGCAGCATGTCCTTGCTGGCGCGGTCGATTTCGATGAACTGGGTTTTGGTCGCGGCGAGCAGATGCTGCCCGTTCGCCACCTCGCCGGACGCGCTTTGCATCGAAGCCACGGCGGCCCGCGTCGTCTGCTGGATTTCTGCGACCATCACGGTGATTTCCCCCGTGCTTTTCGCGGTGCGCTCGGCCAGCTTGCGCACTTCGTCGGCCACCACGGCGAAGCCGCGCCCCTGCTCGCCGGCGCGCGCCGCCTCGATGGCGGCGTTCAGCGCGAGCAGATTCGTCTGGTCGGCGATCTCCTGGATCGTCCGGGTGATGTGGCCGATCCGCGCGATCGAACCGCTCAGTTCGCCGATCGCCTGTCCGGACTGCTCGACGGCGACGACCACGCGCTCGGTCGCGTCGTGGCTGCGCGTCATGTGCGCACCGCCGGCGCCGACCACCGCGCAGGTCGTCTGCGCCGTATCGGAGGCCTGCTCCGCACTGCTCGCCACGCGCTCCACCGAACGGCCGACCTGATGCATGGCCATGCCGACACCGGCGACCTGCGCCTGCTGTTCGCCGGACAGGGCGACGAGCTGCGCGACCTGCGCGGAAAGCCCCGTCTGCTGGCGCGCCACCTCGACGCCGGCAAGGCGGATCTCGTCGACCACGACGCGCAGCTGCACCTGCATCGCGGCGAATTCGGCGAAGACCCGGCCGACCTCGTCGCGTCCGTCGATGGCGACCGGCCGCGCCAGCTCGCCTTCGGCCATCCCCTTGAAATAGTCGGCCATGCGCTGCAGCGGCCGGGTCGTTCCATGGCGCAGGCGGAACCAGGTCAGGCCGGCGCCGCCCAGGCCGAGGGGCACCGGCAGCCAGGTCAGCCAGGCGGGCGCCGCCAGGCCCAGTCCCGGGGCCAGGGCGGCGGCGCCGGCGGCCAGCGTGGCCGGCAGGTATAGCGCGGCGATCCGCCACTCGAGGGCGAGCGGCGCGCGCGGCGCCGCCGGCAGGCGGGCACTGCCCTCGCGCAGGTGGCGGTAGAGCGCTTCGGCGGCGTCGACGGCGGCGCGCGCCGGCTCGGTGCGCACCGACATGTAGCCGATCTGCCGGCCGTCCTTGCGGATCGGCACCGCCAGCGCATCGACCCAGTAGTAGCCGCCGTCCTTGCAGCGGTTCTTGACGAGGCCGCGCCAGGGATAGCCCTGTTTCAGCGTCGCCCACAGGTCGGCGAAGGCGACCGGCGGCATGTCGGGATGGCGGACGATGTTGTGCGGCTGGCCGATCAGCTCTTCGCGCGTGTAGCCGCACAGTTCGACGAAGGTGTCGTTGGCGTAGGTGATGACGCCCTTGAGGTCGGTTTTCGAAACCACCGTCCGCCCCTTCGGGAAGGGTTTCTCGACGTCGCTGACCGGCTGGTTGTTGCGCATGAGCGGAGGCTCCCTTTACGCGAATTTCCTGAAGAAACGGCCGAGGAAGGAGGATGGACGCTCGCCCTGCTTGACGTACTGGGCGTAATCCTTGTCGACCACGAGGATGTGGTTGATCAGCCAGTCGTTGAGGAAGCGGACGAGGTCGAGGCGGACGAAGCCGCCGTCGAGGACGATCGCCTTTTCGCCGGCGATGCGCTGCTCGAAACTGCGGTGCGCAGCGCGATGTTCTTCCAGGCGCGGATAGCCCGAGGCCAGCATGAACTGCTCCTCCTCGGCAAAGTGCGTCAGCGTGTAGCGCTCCAGCGCCTCGACGTGCGGCAGCAGGTGCTCCGCGGAAGTCTGGGTGACGATGGCCTGCCACAGACTGTTGATCAGTTCGAGCAGGGTGCGGTGCTGGGCATCGATTTCCGGCAGCTCCAGGCTGTAGGAATCGTCCCATTTCACCAGGGTTCGCATTTGTGTCAAGAAAAGCTCCTCGATGGATGTCTGTTGGTCGTCACGGCGTCGTCAGAGGCGCACCTCGTCCGGCCGGCGCGCGCGTACCGCGGCCGGCGCCCTGCGAGAAAAGGCGGACGCACTCCAGCTGTTCGAAATTGCCGACCACCGCCGCCACCACGTCGCCGTCCAGCGCCCGGTCGGTCACGCCCCGCGCCAGCACGTCGAGCACCTCGCTGCGCAGCATCCCCTGGCGATACGGGCGATCCTCGTTGAGCGCGGTGAACACGTCGGCCACCGCGACGATGCGCGAGCCGAGCGGAATCTCGTCGGGCTGGAAGGGGTAACCGTGCCCGTCGAGCCGCTCGTGATGGAAGGACGCCCAGACGTTGATCGTCTCCAGGCAGGGGACGGTTTCGAGGATGCGGTAGGTGTGGTAGGTGTGCGAGCGCACGATGTTGAGCTCAGCCGGCGACAGCGGGCCGGGCTTGTCGAGTATTTCCGGCGGCACCGCCAGCTTGCCGAGATCGTGCAGGTGGCCGGCGACGCGCATCAGCTTCTGCTCCTGCTCGCTCATCCCGAGCAAGGCGGCAAGCGCCCCGGCGGTCGCGGCGACGCCGGAGGAATGGGTGGCGGTGAAGGGGCTGCGGAAATCGATGATGCGCCCGAACACCGCCGCCAGATCCTGCAGTTCGTCGACGCCGAGCGCGACCTGGCGCTTGCTGGCGCGGCGGCGCAGGAGCATTTCCTTGTGCGGATAGGCCAGATCGAACCAGAACGACTCCTTGGCGGCGAGCGCCTCGAAGGCGACGATCAGCTCCGGCTGGAACGCGGTTCCGGCCAGCGCGCGCACCGACCTGACGATCTGGTCGCGCTGGTCGAGGATGTTCTCCCCGCTGCGCGGGAGGACGGCGATCCGGTCGGCCAGATGCAGGATATGGCCGCTCAGCGGCACCGTCTCGCCGGCGAAAGTCGCACCGCGCCCGTTGTCCCAGCGCACGTGGTGATAGCGGATGATCGCCGCCGCACGGGCGAAGGGCGCGAAGTCGCGCAACAGCAACCAGCCCTCGAAGCCGTGTTTGTGGATGTTTTCGGGCGCCTTGCCCGCGCCGTCGCTGTAGGTGGCGAGCGAGTAGTCGAGCAGCGCCAGGCGGGCGGCGACCGACACCGCGCCGACGTCGTGCAGGGCGCCGGCGATCAGCAGATCCTGCTGCTCCTCGAACGACAGGCCGATGACCTCGCCGAGCTGCGCCGCGATATTGGCGACCTGCAGATGATGGTCGGAAATGCACGGATGCAAGAGGTCGAGCGCCCGCGAAAAGCACAGGACCATGTCGAACAGATTGACGCTGACTTCTCGCTGTTCCATGAAGATCGGGCCGGATTGTGGGTCATGACGGAAGCAAAGACGGGCGATTCTATCTAGACACCGTCCACGGATCGTGAACAGACTTTCCGCCGAAGTCCGGGTACTGCGGGCAAAAAAAAAAGGACAGGCCATCGCCTGTCCTTTTGCTGAGCCGCCCGGATTACTTGAGCAGGCCCTTGAGCAGCTTGGCCATTTCGGACGGGTTGCGCGTCACGGTGAAGCCGCACTCTTCCATGATGGCGAGCTTGGCGTCGGCCGTGTCGGCACCGCCGGAGATCAGCGCGCCGGCGTGGCCCATGCGCTTGCCGGCCGGCGCGGTGACGCCGGCGATGAAGCCGACGATCGGCTTCTTCATGTTGGCCTTGCACCACATGGCGGCTTCGGCTTCGTCCGGACCGCCGATTTCGCCGATCATGATCACGGCGTCCGTATCCGGATCGTCGTTGAACATCTTCATGACGTCGATGTGCTTCAGGCCGTTGATCGGATCGCCGCCGATGCCGACCGCCGACGACTGGCCGAGGCCGATTTCGGTCAGCTGACCGACGGCTTCGTAGGTCAGCGTGCCGGAACGCGAAACGACGCCGATGCGGCCCTTGCGGTGGATGTGGCCGGGCATGATGCCGATCTTGATTTCTTCCGGCGTGATCAGACCCGGGCAGTTCGGGCCGAGCAGCAGGGTTTCCTTGCCGCCGGCGGCGACCTTCTTCTTCATCTTGTTGCGCACTTCGAGCATGTCGCGAACCGGAATGCCCTCGGTGATGCAGATCGCCAGATCGAGGTCGGCTTCGACGGCTTCCCAGATCGCGGCGGCGGCGCCGGCCGGCGGCACGTAGATGACGGAGACGGTGGCGCCGGTTTCAGCGGCGGCTTCCTTGACCGAGGCGTAGATCGGGATATCGAAGATCTTCTCGCCGGCCTTCTTGGGGTTCACGCCGGCAACGAAGCACTCCTTGCCGTTCGCGTATTCCTGGCACTTCTCGGTGTGGAACTGACCGGTCTTGCCGGTGATGCCCTGGGTGATGACCTTGGTGTCTTTGTTGATCAGAATCGACATAGTGGCTCCTTACTTGACCGCAGCAACGATCTTGGTGGCGGCTTCGGCCATGGAATCGGCAGTGATGATCGGCAGACCGGAATCCTTCAGGATCTGCTTGCCGATGTCCTCGTTGGTGCCCTTCATGCGGACGACGAGCGGCACCGAGAGGTGCGTTTCGCGCGCGGCGGCGACGACGCCGTTGGCGATCGTGTCGCAGCGCATGATGCCGCCGAAGATGTTGACCAGGATGCCCTTGACCTTGGGGTTCTTGAGCATGATCTTGAAGGCTTCGGTGACCTTCTCGGTCGTCGCGCCGCCGCCGACGTCGAGGAAGTTGGCCGGCTCGGCGCCGAACAGCTTGATCGTGTCCATCGTCGCCATGGCCAGGCCGGCGCCGTTCACCAGGCAGCCGATGTTGCCGTCGAGCGAGATGTAGGCGAGGTCGAACTTGGAGGCTTCGATTTCGTCGGCGTCCTCTTCGTCGAGGTCGCGGTAGGCGACGATCTCGGGGATGCGGTAGAGGGCGTTCGAGTCGAAGTTGAACTTGGCGTCCAGCGCCTTGATGTTGCCGTTGCCTTCGAGGATCAGCGGATTGATTTCCGCGAGCGAGGCGTCGGTTTCCATGTAGCAGGTGTAGAGCTTGGCGATCTCGGCCTTGGCCTTTTCGACCGAGGCTTCCGGAACGCCGATGCCGCGCGCCAGGTTCTCGGTCTGCTGGTCGGTGATGCCGACCAGGGGATCGACGAATTCCTTGAGGATCTTCTCGGGCGTGGCGTGCGCCACTTCCTCGATGTCCATGCCGCCCTCGGAGGAGGCCATCACGGCGACCTTCTGCGTGGCGCGGTCGGTGAGGACGGCGAGGTAGTATTCCTTCTTGATGTCGGCGCCTTCTTCGATCAGCAGGCGGCGGACCTTCTGGCCCTCCGGACCGGTCTGGTGCGTGACCAGTTGCATGCCGAGAATCTGGCCCGCGTATTGACGCACTTCGTCGAGCGACTTGGCGACCTTCACGCCGCCACCCTTGCCGCGGCCACCCGCGTGAATCTGGGCCTTGACGACCCACACCTTGCCGCCCAGTTCCTCGGCGACCTTGACGGCTTCGTCGACGGAGAAGGCAGGCTTGCCGCGCGGCGTCGTCACGCCGAACTTTCTCAGGATCTCCTTGCCCTGATATTCATGAATTTTCATGCGCTTTCCTTGCTTTAGTTGAGGTTGCTGTTGCGAGCTACAGGCAGGTGGGCCTGGGCCTACCCGGTTTTCTGGCTGCGATACCAGCGCGGGTAATAGCGCTGCACCGCTTCAGAATGCGAATCCAGCGCGTGGCATTTGTCGAGCTGATAGGGCTTGTGGGCGCTATCCTCGTTGTCGCGCACGTCGCTGGCGAAAGTCTGCAGGGCTGCGGTCGGCAGGAACATCACGAGTTCGGTGACGTGCGAGCAACCGTGCGTGCCGCCGAACAGGTCCTTGACCGCCTTGCGGAAGCCGTGGAACAGGTTGAGGCCGACCAGCCGGGAGTAATTGGGGTGAATGCCGTCGCACAGCCCGTCGTAGGGCATGGCGTCGGTGCACGCGACTGCGTCGAGCACGTTCATTTTGGCGTCGATCGTGACGCGCACCCACATGTCGTGCACCGCTTCGCCGCGGGCGATGGTCTTCGACGAAATCGGGTAGTCGTGGTGCTTGAGATCGGTGAGCCGCGCCTCGATGTCCCAGCAACCGTCGGCGCGTTTGTAACCGTCGAGCTGGACGCTGCGGGTATGCATGCGGGTGCGTTCGGCAGTCGGCGGAGGCAGCGGCATCGAGGGTCCTGATGGGAATGGCGGGCGGATTCTGGGTTTAGCTTACGATGGTAGCACAAAAACGAGGTCCGATTTTCGCCGAAATTCATAATTATGTATTTTAGTGAGTTCCGGCGAGGTCGCCGGAACGGACGGCGAAGCCCGCCTATGCTGGCTGCAACCCGTATTTCCGGATCTTGTCGTGCAGGGTCGTTTTGGCGATCTTCAGGGTCTCGCTGGTGCGCGCCAGGCTGCCGCCGTTGCGTTGCAGCTCGGCGGCGATCAACGCGCGCTCGAAGCCCTCCACCGCCTCGGCGAGCGGCACGCCGCCGTCGCCCAGCGCGCTGCCGTCGGCGCCGGGCGGCAGGCCGCCCTTGCGCAGGCCGAGCACGTAGCAGTCGGCGGCGTTGCGCAGTTCGCGCACGTTGCCCGGCCAGGGCTGCGCCATCAGTTCGCGCAGCACTTCGGACGAGATCGCCGGCACCGGCCGCTCGTGGCGGCGGGCGGAGTGCAGGACGAAGTGTTCGAAGAGCGTCGGGATGTCCTCGCGCCGCTCGCGCAGAGGCGGCAGATCGATGGTCGCCACGTTGAGCCGGTAATAGAGGTCGGGACGGAACTTGCCGGCCTGCGCGAGCTGCGCCAGATCGTCCTTGGTCGCGGCGATCACCCGGCAAGCGACCGGGATCAGCTGGTTCGAGCCGAGCCGCTCCAGTTCGCGCTCCTGCAGCACGCGCAGCAGCTTGATCTGCATCTGCATCGGCATGCTCTCGACTTCGTCGAGAAAGAAGCTGCCCCGGCCGGCGTGCTCGATCTTGCCGATGCGCCGCTTCTGCGCGCCGGTGAAAGCGCCCGGCTCGTGCCCGAAGAGTTCGCTGTCGAGCAGCGTGTCCGGAATGCCGCCGCAGTTGAGCGCGACGAAGTTCTCCTTGCGGCGCGCGCTGTGCTCGTGTAGGCAGCGCGCGACGAGTTCCTTGCCGGTGCCGGTTTCGCCGCGGATCAGCACGTCGACCGAGGTGTCGGCGATGTCGAGGATGCGCTTGCGCACCTCCTCCATCTGCGGCGAGCGGCCGATCAACGCGCTTTCGATGCCCTCGCGGTGTTCGAGGCGGCGGCGCAGGGTTTCGACTTCGAGCGTCAGCGCGCGCTTCTCCAGCGCACGGCTGACGACCTCGACGAGGTGCTCGGGCGAAAAGGGCTTCGGGATGAAATCGTAGGCGCCGCTGCGCATCGCTTCGACGGCCAGCGTCACGTCGCCGTGGCCGGTGATCATGATCACCGGCAGCGCCGGGTCGAGTTCGTGCGCCCAGCGCAGCAGCTGCAGGCCGTCGATGCCGGGCAGGCGCATGTCGGTGACGACGACGCCGGGAAAGGCCGGCGTCAGGCGGCGCTGCGCCTCCTCGGCAGTGGCGACGCCGGCGACCGCGATGCCTGCGAGCTGCATGGCCTGTTCGCAGCCGAGGCGCACGTGCGGATCGTCTTCGACGATGAGGACCGATAGCGTGTCGTTCATGAAGCGGAAGCTCCCTGTTGGGTCGGCAGATGGATGACGAAGCGCGCGCCGCCGCCGGGCGCGCTTTCGGCGGTCAGGTCGCCGCCGAAGTCGCGCACGATGTCGCGCGAGATAACGAGGCCGAGGCCCAGCCCCTCGCCGGCCGGCTTGGTCGTAAAGAAGGGCTCGAACAGGCGACCGATCACGTCGGGCGAAAAGCCGCCGCCGGTATCGGCGACCGCCAGCGCGATGCGCCCGCCGGCGCCGGATGAACCAACGCGCTCGGCGGCAATCGTCAGGCGGCGCACCGGCTGCACGGTCATCGCGTCGATCGCGTTGCCGATCAGATTGACGAGCACCTGTTGCAGGCGATTCTGGTCGCACCAGGCGATCAGTTCGCCAGGCCGGCAGCGGTTGTCGACGCTGACGCCGCTGCGCTGCAGGCGCTGATCGAAGAGAAAGAGCGCGCTGGCAACGGCGTGCGCCACGTCGACCGCGCTGGAGACGGCGGGCGACTTGCGCGCGAAGGTCTTCAGCGGCGTGATGATGCTGCCCATCTGCTCGGCCAGCTGGCCGACGATGCGCAGGTTGTCGGCGGCGGTTTCCAGATTGCCGCGGCGCATGAATTCGATGGCGTTGCCGGACAGCGTGCGCACGGCGCCGAGCGGCTGGTTGAGCTCGTGCGTGATGCCGGTCGCCAATTGGCCGAGCACGGCGAGCTTGGCCGCCTGCACGAGTTCGTCCTGCGCGGCGCGCAGCGTCTGTTCGGCACGTTTGCGCTCGCCGACCTCGGCCTCCAGGCGGCGGACGGCGTCGGAAAGATCGGCGGTGCGCTCCGCGACGCTGCGTTCGAGCGCCTGGTTGGCCTGCTTGAGCAGCGCCTGGTTTTCGAGCCGGGAATGCAGGACGCGGCGGCGCTGGCGCAGGTAGAGCATGCCGAGCAGCAGGCAGGCGACGGCGGCGGCGGCCAGCGCGCCGTGCGTCAGGGCCTGCGCGCGCACCGGACGCAGATTGGCGAAGACGAGCAGGCGCCAGGCCGATTCCGGCAGGTTGCGGCTGAGCGCGAGATAGTCGCGCCGCCCGCGCGGCGTTTCGCCGGGCAGCGGCGCGGCGGAGGGAAAGCTGACGAGCGTGCCGTCGGCCGCCGCCTCGACGTCGACGTCGAGCGAGAAGGCGCCGGGGGCGCGGCCGTCGAACTGCTGGCGGCGGATGTCGGCGATCACCTCGCCGGACAGGGGTTTGAGTGTCGCGTACTTCCACTCGGGCGGCGACGCGAGCAGGACCACGCCGTTGCCGTCGGCGATCAGCGCCGGCCCCTCCGCCACCTCGTGCGCCAGCCAGCGGCGTTCGAGGCTGGCGATGCCGCTCTTCACCACGGCGACGCCGATCACCCGCCAGTCCTGGCGTTCGTCGCGGATCGGATGGGCGAAGAAATAGCCGGGCTCGTTGCGCACGGCGTCGACGCCGTACTGGCGGTACGGCGTGCCGGCCGCCGCGGCGCGGAAGAAGGGGCGGTAGGAAAAATCGGCGCCGAGCACGTTGTCCGAATAGATCCAGTCGCTCGACGCGACGACGATGCCCTGCATGTCGAGCACGAAGACCGCCAGCCCGTCGATGTGCGCGTTGAGCCGCTCGAGGTGGCGGTTCACCGCGAGCTGCCGCGCCCCCTCCCCTTTCGCGTCGATTGGATGGCGCAGCAGGTCGAGCACTTCCGAGTTGAGCGCGACGACGCCCGGAATGTGCGCGTGCCGCGTCACCTCGCGGTCGATCGCCGCCGTCATCAGGTCGAGCTGATGGCTGGTGTTGGCGCGCAGGTCGCGCAGCCCAGCGCGCTCCGAAAAGCGGTAGCCGAGGACGCCGCTGAGCACCAACAGGAAGAGCATCAGGAAGATGCCCGCCGCGCGCAGCCGGAGCAGGCGCCGCGCGGCGGACGGGAGTTCGGCGGCGGTCATCGGGCGGCGCGGTGGCGTGGCGGAGAAAAAGGCGCGGGAAGTGCCGCAGGCGCAGGCATCGGCTCGGCGGCGCCCGTCCTCAGGCCAACCGGCGCGGCGCGGTGAGGACTTCCGGACGGAGCACGGCGTCGAGCTCGGCGCGCTCCATCAGCCCCATCTCGCAGACCAGATCGGCGACCGGGCGGCCGCTCTTCAGCGCCTCCTGCGCGACGCGCGTGGCGTTCTCGTAGCCGATGTAGGGATTCAGCGCGGTGGCGAGGCCGGCCGAGGTGCGCACGCGCTCGGCGAGCAGTTCGCGATTGGCGGTGATGCCCTTAACGCAGTGCTCGGTCAGCGTGCGGCAGGCGGCGGTCAGATGCTCGACGCTCTTGAACAGGCTGTGCCCGATGATCGGCTCGAAGGCGTTGAGCTGCAGCTGGCCGGCTTCGGACGCCATGGTGATGGTCACGTCGTTGCCGATCACCTCGAAGGCGACCTGGTTCACCACTTCCGGGATCACCGGATTGACCTTGCCCGGCATGATCGACGAACCGGCCGCGCGCGGCGGCAGGTTGATCTCGCCGAAGCCGGCCTGCGGGCCGCTGGAGAGCAGGCGCAGGTCGTGGCAGGTCTTCGACAGCTTGCTGGCGACGCGCTTGAGCACGCCGGAAAGCTGCACGAAGGCGCCGGTATCCTGCGTCGCCTCGATCAGGTTGGGCGCCGCCAGCAGGTCGAGGTCGGAGAGGTGCGACAGGTGCCCGATGGCCAGCCCGGAATAGCGGATGTCGGTGTTGATGCCGGTGCCGATCGCCGTCGCGCCGAGATTGACCTCGCGGATCAGCGCGATCGCCTCGCCGAGGCGCGCCTCGTCCTCGCCGAGCATCACGGCGTAGGTCGAAAATTCCTGCCCGAGCGTCATCGGCACCGCATCCTGCAGCTGGGTACGGCCGATCTTGAGCACGTCCCGGAACTCATCGGCCTTGGCCTCGAAGGCTTCGCGCAACTCGGCCATCGCCGCCAGCAGTTTGGCGATGCCGAAACAGGCGGCGACGCGCAGCGCCGTCGGATACACGTCGTTGGTGCTCTGCGACATGTTCACGTGGTTGAGCGGGTGCAGTTCCTTGTAGTCGCCCTTGGCGTGCCCGAGCAGTTCGAGCGCGCGGTTGGCGATCACTTCGTTGGCGTTCATGTTGGTCGAGGTGCCGGCCCCGCCCTGGATGACGTCGACGACGAACTGCTCGTGCAGGCGCCCTTCGGCGATTTCCTTGCAGGCGCGGACGATGGCGTCGGCGCGCCGCGCGTCGAGCTGGCCGAGCTCGCGGTTGGCCAGCGCCGCGGCGTGCTTGACCAGCGCCAGCGCGCGGATCAGGTCGCTGTAGCTGCCGATCGGCTTGCCGCTGATCGGGTAGTTCTCGATCGCGCGCAGCGTATGGATGCCCCAGTAGGCATCCTCGGGAACGGCGGCGTCGCCGAGCAGGTCGTGTTCGTTGCGGGTGGTCATGGCATCGACTCCAGAGAGGGGACGGACGGGCTGTCGGTCGTACCGGAGACATCCGGCCCGGGCGCGAAGGGCGGTCGGCGCCCCCGGCCGGCGCCGGGAACGGCGGCCGGGGGAAGGATCAGTGCTGCAGGATCTTGGCCAGGAATTGCTGCGCGCGTTCCGAGCGCGGGTTGGCGAAGAAGGTTTCCTTGGCCTCGTCCTCGACGATCCGGCCCTGGTCCATGAAGATCACGCGGTGCGCGACGCGGCGGGCGAAACCCATCTCGTGCGTCACGCACATCATGGTCATGCCTTCCTGCGCCAGTTCCGTCATCACGTCGAGCACTTCGTTGATCATTTCCGGATCGAGCGCCGACGTCGGCTCATCGAACAGCATGCAGATCGGATCCATCGCCAGCGCGCGGGCGATCGCCACGCGCTGCTGCTGACCGCCGGAAAGCTGGCCGGGGTGCTTCTGCGCGTGCGCCTTGAGGCCGACGCGGTCGAGCAGCTGCATGCCCTTCTCCGCGGCCTCGTCCTTGCCGCGGCCGAGCACCTTGATCTGCGCGATGGTCAGGTTCTCGATGATGGACAGGTGCGGGAACAGTTCGAAATGCTGGAAGACCATGCCGACATGAGAGCGCAGCTTGGAGAGGTTGGTCTTCGGGTCGCCGACGGAAACGCCGTTGACCAGGATCTCGCCGCCCTGGAAGGGTTCGAGGCCGTTGACGCACTTGATCAGCGTCGATTTGCCCGAACCCGACGGCCCGCAGACGACGACCACTTCGCCCTTGTTCACGTGCGTGCTGCAGTCGGTGAGCACCTGGAAGGCGCCGTAGTGCTTGCTGACATTGTTGATCGTAATCATCTGGAAACTCCGGTAGGCAGCGACGACGGCCTCAGGCCGTCTTCAGTTTCTTTTGGTAGTGCCGCACGAGCTGCGAGGCAACGAAGCAGAGAACGAAGTAGACGGCGCCGGCGAAGAGCAGCATCTCGACCAGACGGCCGTCGCGGTCGCCGACCTTGTAGGCGGCGCCGAAAAAGTCGGCGAGCGCCGAGACGTAGACCAGCGAGGTGTCCTGGAACAGGATGATGCCCTGCGTGAGCAGGAGCGGCACCATGTTGCGGAAGGCCTGCGGCAGCACGACGAGGCGCATGGACTGGCCGTAGCTCATGCCGAGCGCGCTGGCCGCGGCCATCTGCCCCTTCGACACTGACTGGATGCCGGCGCGGATGATCTCCGAGTAGTAGGCCGCCTCGAACAGCGCGAAGCCGGTGATCGCCGACGACATGCGCATGTCGGTGCCGGCCGGCATGCCGAGCAGCGATTCGAGCAGCTGCGGGACGATCAGGAAGAACCAGAGCAGCACCATGACCAGGGGCACGGCGCGGAACAGGTTGACGTAGCCGGCGGCCAGCCAGGCCAGCGGCTTGATCGATGAGAGGCGCGCCATCGCCAGCACGGTGCCCCAGACGATGCCGAAGACGACGGCGACGCCGGTGATCTTGAGCGAGACGAGCATGCCCTGCCAGAGGAAGGGCAGCGACCCGGGAATCGAGGACCAATCGAATTCATGCATGATCATTTGCCTCCGATGTAGCCGGGAACGCGCACGCGCGCTTCGACCCAGCGCATGCCGAACATCACGACGACGTTGATGATCAGGTAGGCCAGGGTGACGGCGATGAAGGACTCGTAGGGCTGCGCGGTGTAATCGACCAGCTGACGCCCCTGCGCGGCGAGTTCGAGCAGGCCGATCGTCGAACAGACCGCCGAGTTCTTGAAGATGTTGAGGAATTCCGAGGTGAGCGGCGGCACGACGATGCGGAAGGCCATCGGCAGCAGCACGAAACGGTAGGTCTGCGGCAACGTGAAGCCCATCGCCAGGCCGGCGTTCTTCTGCCCGGGCGGCAGCGAGTGGATCCCGGAACGGACCTGCTCGGCGACGCGGGCGCTGGTGAACAGCGCGAGACAAAGCAGCGCGGCGAGGAACTGCTGGACGACCGGATTGCTCTGTTTATAGGCGTTGCCCAGGCTTTCGGGCAGCAGTTCGGGCAGCACGAAATACCAGAGGAAGAGCTGGACGAGCAGCGGGATGTTGCGGAACAGTTCGACCCAGGCGGTGGCGATGCCCGACAGCCATTTGTTCGGCACCGTGCGCAGCACGCCGACCAGGGCGCCGATCAGCAGCGCCAGGACCCAGGCTGCGAGCGACAGGCCGATGGTCATCTTGAAACCGTAGATCATCCATCCGAGATAGGTATCGTCGCCGCTCGCCGTCGGCTGCAGGAATACCCCCCAGTCCCAGTTGTAAGCCATTGCATTCTCCTGCTTGGATCAAACACCGCGGGCCGGCGGGAACACGCTGCGCTCCGGCCGGCCCGCGTCGGGACGGGAATCAGTCGAAGGCCTTGTCGTTCGGCGCCTTGTACAGCGCCTTCATGGCGTCGGAAAGCGGGAAGCCGAGGTTGAGGCCCTTGGGCGGGATCGGCTGCTGGAACCACTTCTGGTAGATCTTTTCCGCTTCGCCCGAAGTCATCGCCTTGGCCAGCGCGGCATCGACCACCTTCTTGAAGGCCGGATCGTCCTTGCGCATCATGCAGCCGTAGGCCTCGAACGATTGCGGCGTGCCGACCACGGTCCAGTCGCCCGGCTTCTTCGCCTTCGCCATTTCGCCGAAGAGCAGCGCGTCGTCCATCATGAAAGCGACGGCGCGGCCGGTTTCCAGCGTCAGGAAGGCTTCGCCGTGATCCTTCGCGGAGATGACGTTCATCTTCATCTGCTTCTCTTCGTTCATCTTGCGCAGCAGACGCTCGGACGTGGTGCCGGCGGTGGTCACCACGTTCTTGCCGGCGAGATCCGGGAAGTCGTTGATGCCCGAGGTCTTCTTGGTCATCAGGCGGGTGCCGATGATGAAGATGGTGTCGGAAAAGGCGACCTGCTTCTGGCGTTCGAGGTTGTTGGTCGTCGAGCCGCACTCGAGGTCGACGCTGCCGTTCTGCACCAGCGTGATGCGGTTGGCCGAAGTCACCGGCATCAGGCGGACGTCGAGCTTGGCGAGCTTGAGCTCGGCCTTCACCGCCTCGACCGCCTTGAGCATCATCTCGTGCGAGTAGCCGATGACCTGCTGCTTGTCGTCGTAGTAGGAGAAGGGAATCGAGGATTCGCGGTGGCCGAGCGAAATCGTCCCGGTGTCCTTGATCTTCTTCAGCGTCCCGGTTTCCTGGGCGAAGGCCGGAGCGGCGAGCAGCGCGGCGGTCAGGGCGGTGACGGCAAAACGGGTACAGGTCTTGTTCATTTTGTCTCCTACGTTCTGATCAATCGAAAAAGCGGCGGGACGGGCCCGACCTGGATGCAATGCACGGCCCATGCCAGGACCGGCCGACGCCCTGAATGCATGATTTGCGGGGCGCCGCCGACGATACGGCGAAGCGGGCATTCGGAAATCCGAACAAATCCACAATAGCGCATTCGGCTTTCCGAATACAGCGCGGCGCGCCGGGGCGGCGCCAAGCCCGCCGCCGTCCCTTACAATTGCCGCTCCCGCCCACCCACGCGCCGTCCCGGCGCCGCCCGCCATGCGCCCTGCTCCGCTCCGCTACGCCATCCGCCCGCTGCGCCCGGAGGCGCACCTGTTCGAGGTTTCCTGCACGGTCGCCGCGCCCGCCCCGGCCGGCCAGCGTTTCGCGCTGCCGGCGTGGATTCCCGGCTCCTACCTGATCCGCGACTTCGCGCGCCACGTCGTCGCCATCCGCGCCGAGGCGGGCGGCAAGTCCGTCCGCCTCGCCAAGCTCGACAAGCACACCTGGCAGGCGCCACCGGTCAAAGGCGCGCTCACCGTGACCTGCGAGGTCTACGCCTGGGACCTGTCGGTGCGCGGCGCCCACCTCGACACGACGCACGCCTTCTTCAACGGCGCCAGCGTTTTCCTGCGCCCGCTCGGCCACGAGGAGGCGCCTTGCCTGGTCGACATCCAGGCGCCGCCGGGCGCGGCCTACGCCGACTGGCGCGTGGCCAGCGCGCTGGCGCCGGCGCGCGGCGAAAAAGGCGCCGCCGCGCGGCACGGCTTCGGCCTCTATCGCGCCGAAAACTACGACGCGCTGATCGACCATCCGGTCGAGATGGGAAATTTCACGCTGGGCAGTTTCAAGGCTTGCGGCGTGCCGCACGAGATCGTCGTCAGCGGCCGCCACGACTGCGACATGGAACGTCTGTGCGCCGACCTCAAGCGCATCTGCGAATGGCAGATCCGCTTCTTCGGCGAACCGGCGCCGATGGCGCGCTACGTCTTTCTCGTCACCGCCGTCGGCGACGGCTACGGCGGCCTCGAACACCGCGCATCGACCGCCCTCCTCTGCGCGCGCGACGACCTGCCGCAGCGCGGCATGACGGGCACGCCGGAGCGCTACCGGACCTTCCTCGGCCTGTGCAGCCACGAGTATTTCCACACCTGGAACGTGAAGCGCATCAAGCCGGCCGCCTTCACGCCCTACGATCTCGACGCCGAGAACCACACCACGCTGCTCTGGGCCTTCGAGGGCTTCACCTCCTACTACGACGACCTCGCGCTGCTGCGCTGCGGCGCCATCGCGCTCGACGACTGGCTGGCGCTGACCGCGAAGAACCTCGCCAACGTCAGCCGCGGCCCCGGCCGCCTGCGCCAGACGCTGGCCGAATCGAGCTTCGACGCGTGGAGCAAGTTCTACCGCCCAGACGAGAACACGCCGAACGCCGTCGTCAGCTACTACGCCAAGGGCGCGCTCGTCGCGCTCGCGCTCGACCTCACGCTGCGCGCCGGAACGCAGGGCAGGGTCGCGCTCGACGACGTGATGCGCGCGCTCTGGGAGCGCTACGGCAAGACCGGCCGCGGCGTCGGCGAAAGCGCGCACGACAGCGACATCCGCCGCCTCGCCGAAGAACTCTCCGGCCTGTCGCTGAAACGCTTCTTCGACGACGCGGTGTATGGCACGCGCGACCTGCCGCTCGCCCGCCTGCTCAAGCCCTTCGGCATCGCGCTGGAATGGGAGGCGGGGAAAACCCCGGCGCTCGGCGCCCGGACGAGCGACGAAGGCGGCTTCGTCAAACTGGCCACGGTCTACGACGGCGGCCCGGCGCAGGACGCCGGCCTCGCCGCCGGCGACCTGCTGCTCGCCCTCGACGGCCTGCGCGTCGCCCCGGCCACGCTCGACGCCCGGCTCGCCCGTCGCCGCCCCGGCGACACGCTGACGGTGCACGCCTTCCGGCGCGACGAACTGATGGAGTTCCGCGTCCGCCTCGCGCCGCCCACACCGGAAACCGCACACCTGACGCTCGCCCCGCGCGCCACGGCGCAGGCCAGGACGCTGCGCCGGCAATGGCTGGGCGCCTGAAGAAGAACGGAGAGCGGAGAAACCCGCGCTTCGGAAACGACGGCCCTGCCGCGCAGCCGGGGGCTGCGGCAAGACGCGGACAGTGCAAGTTCGCGCCTGCGAACGCCCCGTTGCGCCAGATTCGCCGCAGCCCCGGCCCCCTATCCCGCCACTTTCCCGCGGAATTCGCGCCGGAAATCGCAACCATCGCCGGCCTTTGGCTAGAATGACGCTTTCCCGTACCCATTGCAGGCTGGCCAGAAAATCATGACCCAGGACGAACTCAAACAGGCCGTCGGCCGCGCCGCGCTGAAATACGTGGTCGAAGGCGAAATCGTCGGCGTCGGCACCGGCTCCACCGCCAACTGCTTCATCGACGCGCTGGCCGGAATGAAAGACCGCATCAAGGGCGCCGTGGCCAGTTCGGAGGCCACGCGCAAACGTCTCGAAGGCCACGGTATCCCGGTCTTCGACCTGAACGACGTGAGCGACATCCCGGTCTACGTCGACGGCGCCGACGAGATTACCGTCGAGATGCACATGATCAAGGGCGGCGGCGGCGCGCAGACGCGCGAGAAGATCGTCGCCGCGGTGGCTAGGCAGTTCGTCTGCATCGCAGACGGCTCCAAGCTGGTGCCGGTGCTCGGCAAGTTCCCGCTGCCCGTCGAGGTGATCCCGATGGCGCGCGCCCAGGTCGCGCGCGAGCTTGCGCGGCTGGGCGGCTCGCCGGTGCTGCGCGAAGGCTTCGTGACCGACAACGGCAACCTCATCCTCGACGTGCACGGGCTGGAAATCGTCGACCCGGTAGGGCTGGAAACGCGCATCGACCAGATCGTCGGCGTCGTCACCAACGGCCTTTTCGCCCGCCGCCCGGCCGACGTCTGCCTGCTCGGCACGGCGACGGGCGTGCAGACCCTCGGCAGGGAATGAAACACGGCTGTCACATTGGGCGGCTAAGCTGGCGATTTGGTAAAGCAATGCGTCACAAAGCGGAGCAAAAGGCATGAACGAGCACATCTCGAAGAACTTCGACCTCGAACTCGAACAGCTGCGCACCAGCGTGCTGCAAATGGGCGGACTGGTCGAACAGCAGGTCAAGAAGGCGATGGAAGGCCTCTACGCCGGCGACCTGCCGCTGCTCGAAGCGGTGATCCGCGACGACAGCCGCGTCAATCAGCTGGAAATCGAGATCGACGGCGCCTGCAATCAGGTGATCGCCCGGCGCCAGCCGACGGCGATCGACCTGCGCATGATCCTGACCGTGCTGAAGAGCGTTTCCGACCTCGAACGGATCGGCGACAAGGCGCGCAAGATCGCCCGTCTGGGCACCGTCCTGCACGACCAGCACGCCTCCAGCGTGCCCGATGTCGAACTCGGCCACATCGCCGAACTCTCGCTCAAGATGCTGCGCGCCTCGCTCGACGCCTTCGCCCGCCTCGACGTGAATATCGCCGCCGAAGTCCTGCACATGGACGAGACGGTCAACAGCGAATACCGAGCCGTGGCCCGCCTGCTGGTTTCCTACATGATGGAAGACCCGCGCACGATCACGCGCTCGCTCGACATCATGAACATCGCCAAGGCCATCGAGCGCGTCGGCGACCACGCCAAGAACATCGCCGAATACGTGATCTACATGGTCAAGGGCTACAACGTGCGGCACTCGACGCCGAGCGAGATCGACCAGAAGATCGCCCAGAGCTGAAGCGCACCGCACCCGCAAAGCAAAACGCCCCTCGCAAGGGGCGTTTTTTCATGGTGCCGCCACCGCGCCGCGCAAGGTGCGCAGCGCGCGACACGGCTCAGGGCTTGGGCGGAACGTAGCCCTGCACCTGGTCGGCACCGCTGCCGAAGAAGTGCTTTTCGATCTGCTCGGCCAGATACTTGCGATGCGCCGCATCGGCGAGGTTGAGACGGTTCTCGTTGATGATCATCGTCTGCATGCGGATCCACTGCTGCCAGGCTTCCTTCGACACGCTCTCGTAGATCCGCTTGCCGAACTCGCCCGGGTAGGGCGGAAAATCGAGGGCTTCGGCCTCGCGGCCGAGTTTGATGCAATTGACCATTCTTGCCATGGCATTCACTCCGTAAGCTGTACGCGAAAAAGACCCGGCGATTATACCGTGCGCGGCGCGGAGCGAATCCGGCGCGCAAGGCCGTTCGGCATCAACGCCCCTGCTTGCCTTGCCAGGCCTGTCGGTGCCACTCCGACGGCCGCATGCCGAAGCGCGCCTTGAACAGCTTGGTGAAATCGGATTGATGGGCAAAGCCGCAACGCCACGAGAGCGCCCCCAGATGCTGGACCGGATCCTGCTCCATCAAGCGTCGCGCGCGCTGCAGGCGAATTTCACGCAGGCTTCCCATCACCGTTTCGCCCCGCGCCGCAAAAGCTTCGTACAGTCGCGTGCGCGAGCAGCCAGCGCCGTGAGCGATAACAAACGCATCAAGATCGTGACGGTGAGCGTTTTGTTCCATGAAACGTACTGCCGCCGCATGGCGACCGACGTGCAAGCTTTCGGACAGGTCAGGCAGGTCGGCAGCGTCGCCCTGACGGGCAAGATTGCGCAAGGTCAAAAGTGCCAGCGCGCGCGTTGCGTCAAGCATGCCCGCATATTCGCCGGCAGCCACCTTGTCGGGCCGGCGAGCCAGTAGCGCCAAATGACCGAACTGGCTCGCCAGGGCCGGGGCCAGCGCACAACGCTCCTGCGCCATCAGCACATTGGACGGTTCACGCCCCAGCGCCGCCGTCACCGCGCTGCGCGGCAGCGCCAGATAGGTCTGGCGCGCATTCTCACTCCAGAGGTAGTGAGCTTCTTGCTGGCAGGCATACAAGCCCAGCATGCCCGGTTTGACGTGCTGGTTTCCACCCGGCCCGGCATTGAGCCGCATATTGCCGGCCTGGAGCAAAGAGAGCACCACCATGTCCTCCCCCGGCGGCACACACTTCGGATCGGTGCGCATTTCGTAGGCGGAAGAACGCTTGGTACCGAAAATGCACGCACTGCTGCGCATCAGCGACCACGATGCATCGAACTCTCCAGGCGAAGAGAGCGGCCGCGCGTCGACCCAGTTATGGGCCACATCGCGCCAGTAATCTATGCGCAGCGAAGGATCGGTTTCGCTGGAAGACCAGTGTTCCAGGGTACACGGAGGGGACAGGGCGGATGTCGTCATGGCTGAAACCTATCACACCGCAGCGCCTCGTTGCACCCAGGGGGCATACATTTGGACTAGGCAGAAACAGCACCTGACGGGGCAACGGTCCGGGCAGTTTTTCCCTCCAACTCGGAAGCGGACATCCGCCGGCGGTGCGACGCAGGGAAAACGCACCCGACGAAGCGATACGCCTGACCAGCGCCCGGTTCTGCAGGAATGAAACGGATAACCCCGTGGAGGACAACTGCCGCAGCCCGCGCGGGATTACCGCCATCCGTAACGAGCATCGCGTGCTTCGGCGACAGCCGTCTGCCATCGGTAGCGAATCGCGAATGCTCATGCCCCACATCCACCGCAGCGTCGGAGCCTTTGCCCGCCTCCCATCTCGGCCGGATACAGGACACATGCAGGACGCATTCATCAAAGTCGGGACGGATACCCGAAAAAAAGCGCATCCGGGCGGAACGGCGACCAATTAGCATTCATGCACTCATCTAGACAAGGTCTAGGTAGAGGAAGCAACCGACCGTATCCATCGTGCGTCGCGCAACACCCATTGATCCGCCTCGCTTTCATGCACACTCCAGAATACAAACTCAGGTTAGCGGCCGCGCGGCCTCGCGCGAACAGAGCGCGTACGGCACGCTTCGCCGGGCTTGCTCCCGAAAGCAAACGGTGAAAGCCCTGCTCGTCGACGATCACGCCCTGTTCCGGGAGGGCTTCAAGCTGATGCTGGAACGGCATTGGCCAGCCCCCCTTTGCATCGTCGAGGCCGGCTCCGCCGAGAGCGGACTGGAAATCGTCGGCACACAATCTTTCGATATCGTCTTTCTCGACTTCGGACTGCCGGGCCTCGATGGGCTTGACGGGCTATGCGCCCTCCGCGCGGCGGCGCCAAGCAGTTGCATCGTCGTGCTTTCCGCCGTGACCAGCGCCGAGATCGTGCGCCAGGCCCTGCTCTACGGCGCGCAGGGTTACATTCCGAAGACGATCAATGCCGAGGCAATGCGCGAGGCGCTTGACCGGATTCTCGACGGCCAGGTCTACGCGCCCGCCGTTGCCGTCGCCCCCGGCGAATGCCTGGAAGACATCCTGACCGCGCGCCAGGTCGAGGTTCTCATCGAGCTGTGCGCCGGTCGCAGCAACCGAGAGATCGGCGACCGGCTGGGCATGAGCGAGAACACGGTACGCGCGCACGCTTCCGCGATGTTCCGGACGCTGGGCGTGCGCTCGCGCACCGAGGCCGCCCTGCTCGCCAAGCGCAAGGGACTTTCTTGAGCGAGGAGCGCGAGGCCTCCCTCGAATCGCGCCTGCTCGGCGAGCAGGTGGCGCTGCTCCACCATCAGAGCCGCATCCTGTTCGTCGGTAGCGGCGCCAGCACCCTCCTCCTCGTCTGGCTGCTGTGGGACGAGCCGGCCGGGCGTGCGCATCTGCTGGCCTGGTTCGTCTCGGTGATGGCCGTGCTGGCGCTGCGCCAGATCGGCGTCGTCTGCTACGACGCCGATACCGCGCGGATGCGGCGCGGCCTGTTCTGGGGCTGGGCCTTCACCCTCGGCGCCGCCGCCTCGGGAATCGTCTGGGGTTATCTCGGCTGGGCCTTCTTCCAGCCCAATCTATTCTTCCTGTTCCCGATCGCCCTGATGATGGCCGGACAGACGGCCCTCTCCGTTCCCACCGTCGGCATGTTCGTTCCCGCCCACATCGCCTTCAACGTGTTCAGCATGACCCCGTTCATGCTGCGCAACTTTCTGGAGGAAGGGCAGCTGTTCTTCGGCCAGAGTCTCGCCATCCTGCTTTTCATGATCGTCTGCGTCGTCTTCGCGTTCCGCCAGCAGTCGATGATCCGCGAGGCGATCCAACTGCGCTTTTCAAACATCGATCTGCTCAAGGGTTTGACCCTGGCGAAGGAGAAGGCCGAGGAGGCCAATGCCGCCAAGAGCCGCTTTCTCGCCGCAGCCAGCCATGACCTGCGCCAGCCGCTGCAGGCGATCAGCCTGTTCACGCATGCCGTAGCGCAGGACGTGGGCGGCGGACGGCTGCCCGAAGTCGCCCTGCTCGGCAAGCTTCAATCCTCCTGCGACAGCCTGGAAAGCCTGCTCGATTCACTGCTCGACCTGTCGCGAGCCGAAGCCGGCAGCCAGCCGTTGAACGTCGCCGACATTTCCTTGCAGCCGATTTTCGAGCGCATCGAACGCGAATTCACCGATCAGGCGCAAGCCAAGAAGCTGCGTCTGCGCGTCGTGCCGGCGGAACGGGTGGTACGCAGCGACCCGATCCTGCTCGAACGCATTCTGCGCAATCTCGTCGCCAACGCCCTGCGCTACACCGAGCATGGCGCGATTCTCGTCGGCTGCCGGCAACGCGGCGGACGGTTGCGCATCGAGGTGCGCGACAGCGGCATCGGAATTCCACAGCACCTGCACGGCGACATCTTTCACGACTTCTACCAGCTCGGCAATCCCGAGCGCGACCGGCGCAAGGGGCTCGGCCTCGGCCTCGCCATCGTCCGCGCGCTGGCCATCCAGCTCGGCCACGGCATCGATCTGCGCTCGGCGCCAGCCGCCGGCACGACGTTCACCATCACGCTCGACGCCGGCACGACCCCCCCAAGCCTTCGCCAGGCACCGGCCGTATCGCCGGACCGCCTGCGCGGCCGGCTGGTGGCGATCATCGATGACGAGGCACCGATTCGCGAGGCGCTCTCCGACCTGCTGGCCCGATGGCATTGCGCGACGGCCACCGGCGAGGACGCCAACGAGGTGCTGGCGGCGCTCGCCGGCCGCGTTCCAGATGCAATCATCGCCGACCGTCGACTGCGCGGCGGGCGCCTCGGCACGCGCGAGATCGCGCGCTTGCGCAAACGTTTCGGCCCGGTGCCGGCACTGCTCGTCACCGGAGACACGGCGCCAGGCACGGCGAACGACGCACCGTTCCGGCTGCTGCACAAGCCGGTGCAGGGCTTTCGCCTGCGCGCGGAACTCGACGCATTGCTGCGCTCGACCGCCTCCTAGTCCATTCGGAGGATGGACGCTCCCATGCCGCGATGCTGAAATCCACGCCGAGACCGGACTGATCCGCCGCCAGCGGATTCGCGCCGTCCCGCGAACCAGCCCGCTCGACTTGGAGAATCCACAATGAGCATCATCCGCCGCATTGCCTATCCTCTCGCCGCACGCACGGCCTGGCGCACGCTCGTGTTTGCCGCCTGCCTGTCCATGCTGCTGCCTCCCGTATCCGCACTGGCTCAGAACAACCAGATCGTGACCGTGCCGCTGACCGTGGTCACGGTGCCGGTGCCGCCGACCCCGCAGAACCCGGGTGGGCTCGAACAACAGCTGATCCAGATTCCGGACTCCAGCAAGCTCAAGATCAATCCGGACAACGCGCCGACGACGCCGTCGCCCACGGTCAACGTCAGCACCCCGGCGCCGCTCAAGGTAAACACCGCCAGCGGCTGGGGGCCTTCCAACGACCCCATGTACGGCGGCAAATCCGGCGCGCCGACCTGCGGCGGCTACTGGAACGGCAAATTGCAGGAGAGGTGCCCGCCCTCGCCGGCCATCTTCGTCGCCGAGGCGGTCGGCACCTGCCCGGCCGGCAGCTTCGTCGACATCGGCGCCGGCGGCTGCTACGCCTGTCCGGCCGGCTTCAACCGTACCGGCGACGCGGTGACCAGCGATACCGCCTGCAGCAAGGCCGATGCCAGCGTGGGCTTGCATCAGACCGGGGCCAAGCTCGCCGGCGACCTCTGCCCGGCGGGCGGATTCTTTCACCTAACGACCCGCGGCCCCGAGTGCTACACCTGCCCCGAAGGGTACAAGCGATCTGCCGCAACCATCGACGCCTCGAATGCCTGTTTCGTTCCGGCCGGCGAGCGTTTCGCCCGCGCCACGCGGCACATCAAAACCATCTGGCCGCACGACTGCAAGAACGGCCGCTTCCACGACGCCTGGGACGGCGGCGGTTGCTGGACCTGCCCGCCCGGCTACAAGCGGACCGGCAACCATATCGCCGACCACAATGCCTGCGCCCAGAACATCGACGAAAAGCACGCGAAGGCCACGCTGCGCGGCAAGGCCGAATGCAAGGCCGGCGAGTTCTTCGACCCCCGCAACAACGGCGAATGCTGGACCTGCCCAAGCGGCACCTACCGCACCGTCCACCCGGTGACGGGCAACCAAGCCTGCGAACGACGCGCCGGCGTGCAGTTGACCAAGGCCACCCAGGTTTCCGGCTTCAGTTGTCCGGGCGGCACCTTCCTCGATCTCATCAGCAGCCGCGAACCCATCGTGCGCTCGCGCATCGAGAAGCAGATCATCGAAACCGGCAAGCAGGTTTCTTACGGCAACAGCCCGGGCGGCACCTGCTGGAAATGTCCGCCGGGTCACTTCCGCGACATCTACCATGTCGCCAGCCATGCCGCCTGCAAAACCAACTCCATCGGCTGGAAACCGGCCCCCTATGTGCAGCCGGGCCTGTTCGGCCTGAATGGCGCCAGCGAGGTGGCGCAGGCCGTGCTGGCCGACGGCCGCGACCTGGAAGCCCTGATCGCCGCCATGGCCGCCGACACCAAGACTCCGCTGGCCGAAATGCGCAAGGACATCTACGACGACATCGCCAGCGCACCGCAAAGCAGCGCGCTGCTCTCCGTCGCCGTATATAAGCGGATCGAGGCGGCCGTGCGCAACCCGGCCCAAGCCACGGCGGCGGAACGGCGGGTGGTGGCCTCGCTGGCGGAAGCGATCCGCTTGCACCGGACGTTCATCGCCCAGAACGCCCTGGACATGTACGACCAATGGACGGAAGCGCTGATGCGCCAGGCTGAGAACGACGCGCGCAAGGCCGGCCCGGGCAGCATGGAACAGCACCGACTGAACCAGCTGGCATTCAAGGGCGGTGAGATTCCTCCGGACTTCATGCAGTTCGCGGAAGAACAGCTCGTCTTCAACGTCATGGCACCCGCTGCCATGCAGGTCTTCCTGACTGCCTCGACGAGCATGCCCCAACTGCGCAATATGATTTTTCCGCAGGCCAGGGCACGGGCACAACTCCTGGCCCGGAGAGCCGCCAAGGAAGCTGCCGAGCGACTCGCTAAAGGTGTCGGCAAGGAGATCGTCGAGGAAGTGGCCAAAAAAGTCGCCGTAAAAGCAACGACCAAGGCGATGACCAAGATGGCCTCGTTCGCCATGAAGGTCGGCCCGCAGATCGTCATCGACGTGATGATCGAGGCGCTCGTCGTGTCGATCGAACACTACATGGCGGTGTTCAACGCGCGCCCCGAGTTGCTCGCCAACCTGGCCGGCGCGCAACAACCCGTGGATATGCTGCGCGAACTCAATGCCGACGATGGCTGGCTGTTCGACCAGTGGGCCATGAGTCAGGGCAACAGCACCATCGAGCCGCAGAATCGCAGTGCCTTCTCCAGCCTGGCCACCGTTGCGCTGGCCAAGGAACCGCCGGTGCAGACCGGGCCGCTGCCGACGGACAGCCTGCCCAAGGCCCCGGCGCAGGTCAATGCACCGAAGGTCTGGCTGCAGATGCCGGGTGCGGCCACCGACATCGGCATGGGCGGCGGCAGTCTCTGGGCCATCGGCAGCAGCGCCGCGCCGGGCGACCAGGGCGTCTTCCGCTGGGACGGCAAGACCTGGGTGGACATGAAGGGCAAGGGCGTGCGCATCGACGTTGATGCCCAGGGATATGCCTGGGTGGTCAACGAGAAGGGCGAAATCTGGCGCCATGACGGCCGCAGCTGGAACCGTGCCGCCGGCATCGCCAAGGACATCGGCATCGGCCCGCGCGGCGGCATCTGGGTGATCGGTTCTCAGCCGGTGCAAGGCGGTTTCGAGATATTCCGTCAGGTCGGCGGCAACTGGCAGATGGTTCCGGGCGGCGGTGTGCGCATCGACGTCGATCCGCAAGGCAACGCCTGGGTAATCAGCGATGGCGGCGACGTGTTCCGCTACACCGGCAGCAACTGGGCCGGCGTGCCCGGCGTCAAGGCGCGCGACATCGGCATCGGCGGCGACGGCAGCGTCTTCGTCGCCGCCACCGACGGCGGCGTCCATAAGTGGAACGGCCAAACCTGGGTCAAGCGCGACGGTCGCCTGAGCGAACTCACCGTCGATGCCCAAGGCATCCCCTTCGGCACCAGCGACAACAAGCAGATCTGGATGGGCTACCCCTGATGAGCGGCCGCGCGCGCGCCGGGCGACCTTCGATCGATGAACCGTCGTCCGGGATGCGGCGCTCCCGTCCCGCAAGAAGATACGCTTCGTGAACCGCACCCTCCCTACGCTCCTCATGCTGCCGCCGCTGTTGCTGGCGACGGCGGCAGGCGCCCAGCAGGTTGCCACCGCCGTTTCCCGCCCGGTGACGCCGGTGCTGCCGCGCGGTCAGGCGGTCATCGACATCATCACCGTGACGCGCCACCCGGCCTTTCTCGAACCGAGCGCACTCAACGTGCCGGAGGGCGCGCGCATCCTCATCTCGACGGCCTCGCCGGACAACGCGCGAACCTGCGCCCGCGGCGCGCCGATCGGCAGCGAATGCCGGCAGACGGTGCGCGTGACGCTCCAACTGCCGCCGCATTGCCGGCCCGACGACAAGTACGAGGCCCTGTTCCAGGTCGCCTGCTGGCCGGGCACGCCGCCCAGCCTGTGCAAGCCGGGCATCCACCGCTATCTCTTCAGCCTGCCGGGGGAGGCGGGATGCTAGCAGCCGCCCCGAAACGGCGCGGGCGGGGGGGAGCCCCTTCGAAAAAAATATAACTCCTCGTCGGAACCGACCTCCGGAAACCGTCGCTACCAGACCAATCACATATATCAGGGAAATCGGAAATGCCATTACAGTTCGCCGCCTCTTTGCCGCCCAACGCCCCCATCGCCGGTCGCGCGTCACTCCTCGTGCTGTCGCTGGCAATCGCCGGACTCTCCGGCTGCAGCACGCTGGGCGGCCTGGCGCCAACCTCGAACAGCAGCCTGCCGACGGCGCTTGCCGCGCGCTTGCCCGATACCGAACTGCTGAGTTCGGTGCCGACGGAAAAGGTCAACTCGGCATCGCGCCAGTTGGCCGTCGAAGGCTTGAAGGCGATGGATGCGAAGGACTACCGCAGGGCGTCGGACATCTTCAACCTGGCGGTGAAGACCGACATGACCAATTCCTACCTGCACTTCCTGAACGCCGTCGCCTACCAGTTCCGCGGCGTCACCGGCGAAAGCGCGCTGTTCCCTCTCGCCGAACAGGGCTACCAGATGGCGGTCCGCTTCGATGAGTCCAACTGGCTGGCGCGCTACTACTCCGGCCTGCTGGCGATGCATCAACGCGACTGGGCCGGGGCCCAGAGCCGGCTGGCCGAAGCGGCGCTGTACGCCGGCGACCAGCCGGACCTGCTCTACGACCTGGCCGTCGCCTCCTACTACAACCGCGATCCGAAGACCGCCGCCGCCGCGCTGGCCGGCCTGCGCACGCAGCAGGAAGGCGCGGCGGACGATCCGCGCATCCTGCGCGCCTCGGCCATCGTCGCGGCGGCGCTGAACCAGACGGAGGAGGCGGACGGCTTTCTCGACCGGCTGCGCGCAGCGTCGCTGGCGCCCGGCGAGGCCAAGCACGTGGCGGGACGCCTGCGCACCTGGGCATCGGCCTACCAGGACGGCCTGATGAAAACGCAGTTCCCCGGCGGCGGCAGTTTTCCGCAGGCGGGCGCGGGCTTTCCGTCGGGCGGCGGCAATTTCCAGCAGCCCGGCGGCGGCTTTCCGCAGCAGCCTGGTTTTCCGCAGGCCGCCTACCCCGGACAGCAGCCGGGTTTCGGCGCCCAACCTGGCGCCTACGGAATGGGCGGCGCTTTCCAGGGGAACGCCGAGTTCATCGAGAAAAAGATGGCGGTCGTCGATGTCGTGATCCTCAGCACCGAAGAAGACAACTCGCATTCCATGGGGGTCAACCTGCTCGACGGACTGAAAATCCAGTTCGGCAATCAGGCGACCCTGACGCCGGGCTTTTCGGGGACCAAGACGCGGAGCAGCCAATCGACCACGGACTTGCTGGACCCTTCCAACAATACATCGACAAGATCTGAGAGTTCAGTCATTACCCGTCAGATCAATGTTCCTGCGGTCACCTATTCGCTCAACATCGCCAACGCCAACTCCAAGCGCAATGAGGTTCTGGCGCGCCCGACGCTGGTGGCGCTGGGCAACCAGACCTCTAACTTTTTCTCGGGTGTCGACGTAAACGCCGCGGCCGTTTCCAACGGCCAAGGCAGCGCCGTGCAGATTCAGAAGGAAGTCGGCGTCAAACTTGCCGTCACGCCGGAGTTCCTGCCCAACAACCAGATCAAGCTGAACATCGCCGCCGAGCGCACCTTCCTCGCCAACCCCAACTCCTCGGTCGTCTTCGACTTCCGCCTGGACACGACAAAGACGATGGTCAACGCCAACGTAGTGATGAAGTTCGGCGAAACGCTAATCCTCTCCGGCCTGTCCGAGCGCGACCAGTCGCGCGGTCGCGACGGCGTTCCGCTGCTGCAGGACCTGCCGGTCGTCCAGTATCTGTTCTCGCGCAACGTCGAGCGCGATTACTACAAGTCGGTGCTGATCCTGCTGACGCCGCGCAAGGCGCAGTACACCAATCGCGCTGACGAGGATGTCGCCGCCGAAAGCGCGCAAGCGACGCCCGCCGAACGGGCGCTGGCCGAGTTCGAGGGCAAGTATCGCCCGTGGTTCAAGCCCATCCCGAACATCGGCGAGATCGTGCAGTCGCTCGAAAACAGCCCGCTGTACCGGGAGTTCCGCACCGGCGACCTCGCAGCGTCCTGGCAGGGCAGCAGCACGCACGCGCAACGGCTCAAGAGCGCCATCGACTTCCTGTTCTACTGAGGCCGGTCGCTCATGAAACGCCTCGCCAGTCTCATGCTGATCCTCGTTGCGGCGGGGACGGCCGCGCAACCGGCGCCGGCCGTCGCCCCACCCGCTCCGAGCTTGCGCGGCATGGCGTGGACGGCGGTCAACGGCCGCGCCAGCGATCTGTCGATAGGCGCCGACGGCGCCGTCTTCGCCATCGATCCGGAGGGACTCGTCTGGCTGCGCCGGCCAGGGAAAAATTCGTCCTGGATCAGACTGCCCGGCGATTTCCGGCGCATCGCAGCCGCGTCGGAGCGCAATGCCTGGGCCATCGATGCCGAAGGCATGCCCTATGCCTATAACGGCACCTGGTGGCGGCCGATGGGCGAGATTTTCCCGGTAAAAGCCGTGGACATAGCGATCTCCAGCCGAGGCGGCGTATACGCCGTCGCCGGCGACGGCTCGCTGCAGACACTCGACGCACGGCGCGGCGCGCTGGCTTTCCCGGACGCGCCCGGCAATTTGAAGCGGGTTTCGGTCGACGATGCGGGGCATCCCTGGGCTGTGGACCGCGACGGCGCCGTGCACCGTTTCGACGGCAAGGCCTGGAGCCGGTTCGACGATGTTCGCGCGGCGGACGTTTCCGCAGGCCACGGCGGCATCTGGATCGTCGGGACGGACGGACAGCTTCTGACGTTCGATAACGGCGCCGTGAGGCCGCGGCAGGTGGCGGCGGGGGCCGGCGTCGTCGCCACTGCGCCGGGCGGCGTGCCGTGGGTCGCGACGAGCGACGGCCACATCTACGCGCACCGGCCCGATACCGGCGCGCAAGCCCAAGCCTCGCGGCAGGCGCGCAGCCAAGTGTTCACGGAACTGCTCAACTGGCAGCGCGTCAATGGCAGTGCGCGGCAACTGGCGATCTCGCCCAGCGGCGCGATCCTCGCCCTCGGCCGCGACGGCGAAGCCTGGCAATGGAAGGGGAGCGGACAGTGGGGACGCTTGCCAGGCATTTTCAGCCGCCTCGCGCTCGACAAGGGCAACGTTCCCTGGGGAATCGCCGATGGCCGCATCCTGCGCTACCAGGGCAGCTACTGGAGCGAAATTCCCGGCCGCGCCGCCGAGATCGTCGGCGGCGCCGACGGCAGCATCTGGATCGTTCAGCCCGACGGCCAGCCAGCGCGCTGGAAGGCGCGCGAACGGCAGTGGCAGGCGTTTTTCTCGGCCGACAAGCTGCTCCGTCTGGCGGTCGGTCCGGACGGCGAGCCGTGGGCGGTCGCCGAATCTGGGCGCGTCGTGCGCCGCACCGACACGGGCTGGGAAGCACTACCCGAGGTCGACGCCGCAAGCATCGCCATCGGCCCCGACGGCAGCGTATTCGTGACGGGAACGGACAATCGCCTGCTCCGCTGGGATGGCGCCGGCAAGCGCTGGGAGCTCCTGAACGGAAATGCCGAAGCGGTCGCAGTCGGCCCGCGCGGCAAGCCATGGATCGTCGCGCCGGAAGGGCGCATCCTGGCTTCCGCCCTCTTCGACGACATTCCCGACAACCGGGTCAACACGACCTCGATCGCCGCGGGCAACGCGGCCGCCAGCGCAGCCCGCAACGGCAGCGCAGCGGCGGCGACCGTGGTCGGGCAGCCGGGAATCGGGAGCGGCGCGCAACGCGGGCGCATCAACGAGCCGCTGGAATATCGCAAGGTGGCCGGCAAGGCGCGCAACGTCGCCATCGGCGCCGACGGCAGCGTCTTCATCGTCGCCTACGACGGAAGCCTTGCCCGCTGGAGCAACACGCGTAGCGCCTTCGTCGCCTTTCCCGGACAGTTGGCGCGCATCGCCGTCGCACCGGACGGAAAGCCCTGGGGAATCGCGGGCAGCGGCGACGTCTACCGTCACGACGGCGCCGCCTGGAAGCAGGTGCGCAACGTCAAGGCACAAGACATCGGCATCGGATTCAACGGCACGGTGCTTGTCGCCGATCCGCAGGGCTTTCTGTCCCGCTACGATCCTGCCGGCGACGCCTTCGTCCGCCTGCCGGCCGACGCCAACGGCGTACCGCCGATGGGTACACGCGTCGCCGTCACGCCCGCCGGCAAACCCTGGGTAATCACCGACGACGGCTTTGTCGGCCGCTGCGAGAAAGCCAGCTGCGAACGCCTGCCGGTGAAGGCCCGCAGCCTCGCCATCGGCCCCGAGGGCAGCGTGCTGATCGTCGACGGCGACCGCACCCTGCGCCGCTGGAATCAACGCGACGAAAGCTTCGAGCGGATCGACGGCATTCCCGACCTGATCGACCTCGCCGCCGTCGGGCCGCGCGGCAAACCCTGGTTGCTCAGCCCCGCCGCAGAAATCTGGGCTTCCGAGTTCTTCCCGCGCGACGAGCGCGGCGACGTGACCACGGCAGCCGTCACCGAAGCCCGCTTCAACGCCGGCGCGACGACCGGAACGAGTTCGCCGCCAGCCTTCAGCTTCACGGTGAACGCTCCGTTCGAGAAACTTTCGAATCTCGGTCCGCCGTTCGTGCTGCCCACCGAGGCAAAAACACTGCAGCTGGCCATCGCTCCGGCGACCGGGCGGGCCACGCTGATCGACGCCGACAACCGATTCTTCAACTACAACGATGCGACCAGAACGCTCGTTCTCGACACGACGATTCCGGCGCTTCCCGTTTCCGATGAAGTACGCAGCTTCGTGATCGGCAAGGACGGCAGCTACTGGGTGACGAGCGGACTGGACTGGAATGCCGGAGTCTGGCGGCTCCAGGCGAACAAATGGGTCGAAGTGTCCGGCAACTGGCCCCCTCCGGGCGGGCTGGCATGGATACCGATCACGGTGAGCGAAGCTCCGGACGGAACGATGTATGCCAGCGGGCTGGACCGGCAGCTGTATCGCTACGACCAGGGCGTGAAGCGTTTCGTGCGGATAACGATGCCTCTGCCCAACGGCATGATCAGCTCGGTCGCGGTCACCCCGGACGGACATTTCTGGGTCGGATCGGAAGGCATCTCCGCGCCCGGTCTCTACGAGCGGGTGGGGAACGGCTGGCAATTGCGGCTCGCAGCCAGCGCCAACATGTCGGACTCCTTCCTGGAGCAGTGCAAGATGGGGGTGTACACCTGCTTTGCGACCGGCGCGAACGGCAACGTCTACACCGTGGATATCTTCAGCTATCGGCTGCAGCGCTGGAATGCTGCCTCCCGCACCTGGGACAAGCTCGGCGCCTCGCCGAACATGATCGATCGCGGCGTCTTCGCAGTCGGCCCCGACGGACGCCCGTGGGCCATACAACGCTCCGGCGGCGGCGCCGGACTCTATCGGGTGCGCTGAGCGGAAAAGCCGCCGCTCGACAGCGCGGGAAAATCGCCGCGCATCCCCCTGCCGGAAAGGCGCCGCAGCCTTTCCGGCAGTTCGCGGAGAAAGCTCAAAGCGACTTGATCAGCACCTTCGAGCGCCGCTGCAGGTTGTACACCAGCCGCTTTTCGGCCGGCAGCTCGTCGATCGGGCGCTCGACGAAGCCGCGCTCCTTGAACCAGTGCGAAGTCACCGTGGTCAGCACGAACAGGCGCTTGATGCCGGCGACGCGGGCGCGCACCTCGATGCGCTTCATCAGCTGCTCGCCGTAGCCCCAGCGCCGGTACTGCGCATGCACGGCGAGGCAGGCCAGTTCGGCCTGCTCCTCGCCGTAGGGGTAAAGCGCCGCGCAGCCGACGATCATGCCGTCGTGTTCGATCACCGAGAAGCGCGTGATTTCGCGTTCGAGCAGCTCGCGCGAGCGGCGCACCAGCGTCCCCTCCTCCTCGAGCGGTTCGATCAGCGCGACGAGGCCGCCGATGTCGTCGGGACGCGCGTCGCGCAGTTTTTCCAGCGATTCGCGCGTGATGATGGTGCCGACGCCGTCGCGCGAGAAGAGTTCGCGCAGCAGAGTGCCGTCCTCGTCGTAGCCGATCAGGTGCACGCGGCCGACGCCGGCGCGGCTGGCGCGCACGGCGCACGGCAGGTAGCGCTTGAGGTCGGTGGACAGCCAGTCGCCGAGCTTCATCAGGCGCTCGGCGGCATCCACCGTCAGTTCGTCGAGCAGCGAGCCGTCGATGTCGGTGGCACCGCGGCTGTCGGTCAGGAAGACGAGCTTGTCGGCGCCGAGCGCGGTGGCCGTCGCCTCGGCGACTTCCTCCATCGCCAGGTTGAAGGTCTCGCCGGTCGGGCTGGCGCCCATGCACGAGAGCAGGACGATGTTGCCGATGCCGAGCTGGGCGCGGATGCCTTCGGCGTCGATCTTGCGCACGTTGCCGGCGTACTGCATGTCGACGCCGTCGAGCACGCCCACCGGCTTGGCCGTGATGAAGTTGCCGCCAACCACGCGGATCGTGCTGTTGGCCATCGGCGTGTCGGGCAGCCCCTGCGAGAGCAGCGCCTCGATCTCGAGGTAGACGCTGCCCACCGCGTCGATCACGCAGTCGAGCGTCGGCGCATCGGTGACGCGGTAGCGTCCGTGGTAGAGCGAGGGCAAGCCCTTCTCGCGCAGCTCCTCCTCGATCTGCGGACGCGCGCCGTGCACCAGCACGAGGCGGATGCCGAGCGCGGCGAGCAGGTTCACATCGTAGGCCAGCGTTCGCGCCAACGGCCCGGAGATCGCCTTGCCGCCAAAAGCGACGACGAAGGTCTTGCCGCGGAACAGATTGACGTAGGGCGCCACGGAACGGAACCAGGCGACGAAGTCGGCGGAACGGGCGGCGTCGAAACGGGAAATTTCGCTCATCGGATCAATCCTTGAACAAGCCAGCTATCGATTCTCATCACTTCTTCAACGCGGCCTCGAGCCGCTCGCAAACCGTTTTCAGCACTTTGACGCGCGCGAAATTCTTGTCGTTGGCCTCGACCAGCGTCCACGGCGCGAGGCCGGTGCTGGTGCGGTCGACCATGTCGCACACCGCCGCGTGGTAGGCGTCGGCCTTTTCGCGGTTGCGCCAGTCCTCGGCGGTGATCTTGAAACGCTTGAAGGCGATCTTCTCGCGCTCCTTGAAGCGCTTGAGCTGCTCGTCGGCGCTAATCTGCAACCAGAATTTGACGACCAGCGCGCCGGCTTCGTGCAGCTCGTGCTCGAAGTCGTTGATCTCGGTGTAGGCGCGCAGCCAGTCGGCCTCGCTGCAGAAACCCTCGACGCGCTCGACGAGCACGCGGCCGTACCACGAGCGGTCGAAGATGGCGACCCGCCCGGTGCGCGGCATATGCCGCCAGAAGCGCCAGAGGTAGGGCTGCGCGCGCTCCTCCTCGGTCGGCGCGGCGATCGGGACGATCTGGTACTGGCGCGGATCGATCGCGGCGGCCAGGCGGCGGATGCTGCCGCCCTTGCCCGCCGCGTCCGAGCCCTCGAACATGATGACCAGCGAGCGCTTGCGGAACTCCGGGCGGCGCACCAGTTCTGACAGGCGGCGCTGCCACTTGGCGAGCTCCGCCTCGTACGCCTTGCCGGCCAGCTTCTGCGTCAGGTCGAGCGCGGTCAGCACGTCCAGGCTGTCGATGCGCGGCTGCAGCGGCGGCGCCACCGGATAGTTCTGGTCGCGCGTGTCGGCCAGACGCTTCTGCAGCGCGTCGAGGACGATCTTGCCGACGGTCAGCGAACGGTAGCGGTCGTCGGTGCCCTCGACGACGATCCACGGCGCCCACGGCGTGTTGGTCATGCGCAACACGTGCCCGGCGACCTTCTGCAAACGGTCGTAGGTCTTCAGGCGCGACCAGCTCTGCCTGGTCACCCGCCAGGCCGTGCGCGGATCCTTCTCCATCGCCCTGAGGCGCGTCTTCTGCCCCTCCTTGGAGAGATGAAACCAGAACTTGAGGACCAGCGCACCCTCGTTGACCAGCATCGCCTCGAAGCGGTTGATCTGGTCCATGCGCTGATCGAGGTCGCCGCGCTTGAGCCGGTGGCCGATCGCATCGCTGATCGGATCGGAGTACCAGGAGCCGGCGAAGATGCCGGTTCGCCCCTTCGGCGGCAGCGCGCGCCAGTAGCGCCACATCAGGGGGCGCGAGGATTCCTCGTCGCTCGGCGCGGAAAACGCCAGCGTCGACAGATAGCGCGGGTCCATCCACTCGTAGAGCACGTTGATCGTCTCACTCTTGCCGGCGCCGTCCACGCCGCTGATCAGGATGACTACCGGGAAGCCGCCGTTCTCGCGCAGATCGAACTGCGCGTCGAGCAGCCCGGCGCGCAGCGCCGGCACCTCCGCCTTGAAGGTTTCCTTGTCGATCGTGTTCCCCAGCTCGGCCGATTCGAACATGTCTGCTCCCTGAAAATTCAGGCGCCGGCGGCGACGAAATCGCCCCAGCGCGCATGGATCGCGGCCAGCGCGGCGAGTCCCGCCGTCTCGGTGCGCAGCACGCGCGGCCCGAGACGGACGGCGACGAAGCCGGCCTGCGCGGCGGCGTGCATTTCCTCGGGCGCCAGTCCGCCCTCGGAGCCGATCAGCAATTCGATCGGGCTGCCCGCCGGCGGCGGCGCGAGGGTCGCCAGCGTGTGTTCGGCGCCGGGCGCCAGCATCAGGCGCAGCGCGTCGGTGGGCGCCGGCTGCGCCAGCCAGCGCTCCAGCCCCTGCAGTTCGGCGACGTCCGGCACGCGGTTGCGCCCGCACTGCTCGCAGGCCGACGCCGCGACGCCGCGCCAGTGCTCGACGCGACGGGCCGCGCGCGCGCCGTCGAGACGCACCACGCTGCGCCGCGCCAGCACCGGGACGATGCGTCCGACGCCCAGCTCGACGGCCTTCTGCACTGTCAGATCCATCTTCTCGCCGGCCTGCAGCGCCTGCACCAGCGTCAGCGCGAGCGGCGACTCGCATTCGCGCGCATCCCACGCCAGCACGTCGACGCGCACCCGCTCGCGTTCGACCTGCGCGATGCGCGCCGCATACTCGCCGCCGCGCCCGTCGAACAGCGTCAGATCGTCGCCGCTGCGCAGGCGCAGCACGCGCGCCGCATGGCGGGCGGCGCTTTCGGGAAGGTCGACGGAAACGCCGGCGGAAAGCGCCAGGGGGCAGAAAAAGCGGGGTAGATTCATCGTGATATTATAGGGTCATCCCCGCCCCGCCGTCGCCCGCCGCGCAAGCGATACGAGCCTTTTTTTGTTTCACGATGACTCCAGCCCGGTAGTTCGCTGGACTGCGCCGTAGCTAGATACAGCAGGTTTATCAATAACTTACGCGCGTCCATCATATGCCGGTGCTTTCTGAAACTTGACCCGGTTTTCCCTCGCGCCGCTCCTATCTGGCTCCTGGAATCCGGGTTGTTCCGAGGAGTCATCATGGCAAAGATCAAGCTCACCAAGACCGCCGTGGAGTCGGCCCAACCCCAGGCCAAGGATGTTGAACTGCGGGATACCGTGGTGCCCGGCTTCCTGTGCAAGATTACCCCGACCGGCCGCCGGGTGTTCATGCTCCAGTACCGCACGAACTCCGGCCAGCCCCGCAAGCCCTCGCTGGGGCTGTACGGGGAGCTGACCGTCGAACAGGCACGAGTCAAGGCACAGGACTGGCTGGCCGAGGTTCGCCGGGGCGGCGACCCCGGCGGCGCCAAGGCCGAGGCGCGCAAGGCGCCCACGATGGCCGAGTTGTGCAAGAAGTTCATGGAGGACTACTCCAAGAAGCGCAACAAGCCCAGCACGCAGGACGGCTATCAGGGCGTCATAGACCGCAACATCATCCCGCTGCTGGGCCGCAAGAAGGTGCATGACGTGAAGCGGCCCGACATTGCCGGGCTGATGGAGAAACTGGCCTACAAGCCGACCGAGGCGAACAAGACCTTCGGCGTGCTGCGCAAGATGTTCAACCTGGCCGAAGTGTGGGGCTACCGCCCGGACGGCACGAACCCGTGCCGCCACGTCCCCATGTACCCGCCGGGCAAGGAAACCCGGCTCATCGTGGACGAGGAAATGGTGCGGATCTTCCGCCAGTTGGAGAAGCTGGAGGCGGAGGGGCTGGAGAACTACGTCATCCCGCTGGCGATCCGGCTGCAATTCGAGTTCGCCGCCCGGCGCTCCGAAATCTGCCCGCTCGAATGGAGCTGGCTGGACTTCGAGAACCGGCGCGTGGTGTGGCCCGACAGCAAGGTCGGCGGCATTTCCAAGCCCATGAGCGAGGAAGCCTATCGGCTGCTTTCGACGGCGCCGCGCCGGGAGGGCTGCCCCTACGTCCTGCCATCGCCGAACGACCCGGCCAAGCACCTGACCTTTGGCGAGCACTATGGCGGCTGGTGCCGGGTGCTCAAGGCCGCCGGCGTCCCGCACGTCGGCACGCACGGCATCCGCCATCGCTCGACGACCGACATTGCCAATTCGGGCGTGCCGACCAAAGTGGGCATGAAGCTGACGGGCCACAAGACCGTAGCGATGTTCATGCACTACGTCCACACCGAGGACAAGCCGGTGCGCGATGCGGCCGAACTGGTGGCCAGCCGGCGCCAGGCCATCACGGGCGCACGCCAGCTTGCGGAGGCGGCGGCATGAACACGCGCCGGTCATCCGCAGCATCGTCCACAGCGCCTTCGGCGCTGCTGGGCGACATTCGGGCACTGATCGAGGCGGCGCGCAAGCGCGCCGCCTCGACGGTGAATAGCGAGCTGACGATGCTCTATTGGCGCATCGGCCAGCGCATCCGCACGCAGGTCTTGGACGGGCGCCGGGGCGCTTATGGCAAGGAAGTCCTGCCCACCCTGGCGGCGCAGTTGGTGAAGGAGTACGGCGGCAGCTTTGCCGAGCAGAACCTGCGCCGCATGGTGCAGTTCGCGGCCACCTTCCCCGACGAGCAGATTCTCGTATCACTGATACGAGAATTGAGCTGGACGCACTTCATCGCCCTGATCCCGCTGAAAGACCCGCTCCAGCGGGACTACTACGCACAGATGGCGAGCACCGAACGCTGGAGCGTGCGGACGCTGCGCGAGCGCATCGACTCGATGTTGTACGAGCGCACGGCGCTGTCTCAAAAGCCGGGCGAGACGATCGCACAGGAGTTGGCGAAGATGCGCGATGCGCAGCGAATGTCGCCCGCCCTGGTCATGCGCGACCCCTACATCCTCGACTTCCTGGGGCTGCGGGACACTTGGCAAGAAGGCGACTTGGAGGCGGCGATCATCCGCGAAATGGAGTCGTTCTTGTTGGAGCTGGGCGCGGGTTTCAGCTTCGTGGCCCGGCAGAAGCGCATCCAGATCGACGGCGAGGATTTCCACCTCGACCTGCTGTTTTACAACCGCAAGCTGCGGCGGCTGGTGGCAGTGGAGTTGAAGGTCGGCGAGTTCAAGGCAGCTTTCAAGGGACAGATGGAGCTTTATCTTCGCTGGCTGGACAAGCACGAACGGGAGCCGGAGGAAGCCTCGCCGCTGGGGATCATCCTTTGCACCGGCAAGAAGCGCGAGCAGATCGAATTGCTGGAGTTGGACAAGTCGGGCATCCACGTCGCCGAGTACCTGACCGCCTTGCCGCCGAGGGGCGTGCTGGTGGAGCGGCTGCAACAAGCAACGCAACGGGCGCGGTTGCAGATCGAGCAGCGCAAGACCGACAACGAGTAGTCCTGTCTCAAGCAGTCGGGCGTCCCGGCGTGCCGCCGTCGCGCTGTCGTGCTGCGCATCGAGCCTCGCTGCGCGAGTCTCGCCCCTGTCGGGCTTCCATCACTGACGCCTCCGGCCCGGCTCGCTGATCCGCGCCTGCGCGCTTCGCTTGCCAAAAACCCGCGTGCGTGGGGTGGTGTGAGGGGGCGGTCTTGCTGTGTCCCTTCACCGTATCACGGCGTTCTCGCCGTGCAAGGGCTGCGCGCGCCTTGCGCGCTTGCGTCCTGGCGGCCGTCTGCGACCCCTGACTGCTGCGCTGCGCCGTGAGGGCGACGGTTCCGGGCAATTCCGCCCTTGCAACCGGAGAACCGTCATGAACGACAAATCACACGTTTCCCTCGAACAGCACGTTTGCCTGGTCTGCGGCACGGCGTTCGACACCGGCGCGATCCTGCTGGACAAGCGCCTGCGCGCGAGCATGGAGCGCCACACGGCGACCGGCTGGGGCCTGTGCCCCGAGCATCAGAAGCTGGCCGACGATGGCTTTGTCGCGCTGGTCGAATGCGATCCGCAGCGCAGCGGGTCGCAGGCTGGCGGGCGCATGAAGCCCGAGCAGGCATACCGGACCGGCCGGCTGGCCCATCTGCGGCGCACGGTGTTCGCGCAGGTGTTCAACGTGCCGATCGCGGACGAGCAGGCTTGCGTGTTCGTTGAGCCTGGCGTGATCGAGCAGTTGCAGTCGATGACAGCGCCGGCGGCGGGCTGATTGCGTCGTGCGGCCTTCGGTGCGTCGCTCCTTCGCGGGCGGCGCACATTTTCATATCCCCCCAGGGGGGATACAATTGCCACATGAACGCGACACACAAGCACTCAACCCATCCCGATCTCGTGAAGCGGCTGAAACGCGCCGATGGTCATCTTCGGCACGTCATAGGGATGATCGAAAGTGGCGAATCCTGTCTCGACATCGCCCGCCAGCTCGCGGCGGTGGAAAGCGCGGTGACGGCCGCAAAGCGCGTCCTGATCCACGACCACATCGACCATTGCCTGGCCCATGACGAAGACTCCGTTTTGACCGAAATGAAGGCACTGACCAAACTGCTCTGAGGCCCGCCGATGCTCTCCGTCCTGAAGAACCGTACCTATCGTCACCTGTTCGCCGCTCAGGTGATTGCGCTTGTCGGCACCGGCCTGATGACGGTGGCCCTTGGCCTGCTTGCCTACGATCTGGCCGGGGCGAATGCCGGCGCGGTACTCGGGACGGCACTCGCAATCAAGATGCTGGCCTATGTCGGAGTCGCCCCGGTCGCGCAGGCGTTCGCCGACCGGCTGCCGCGACGGTCGTTGCTCGTTGCCCTTGACCTAGTACGAGCATCCGTTGCGCTCTGCCTGCCCTTTGTCAGCGAAATCTGGCAAATCTATCTGCTGATCTTCGTCTTGCAGGCGGCGTCCGCAGGCTTCACGCCGACCTTTCAAGCCACTATCCCGGACATCCTTCCCGACGAAGACGAGTACACGAAAGCACTGTCGCTTTCCCGGCTGGCCTACGATTTGGAAAGCCTGATTTCCCCGATGCTGGCCGCCGCGCTACTGACGGTCATCAGCTTCCACAACCTGTTTGCCGGAACGGTTCTCGGCTTCCTCGTGTCAGCCGCGCTTGTGGTCAGCGTGAGGCTTCCCACAACCGTTCCCGGCCCGCGTCGTGGCATATGGGATCGCACTACGCGGGGCACGCGCATTTACCTCGCCACGCCGCGCCTTCGGGGTCTGCTGGCGATCAGCCTCGCGGTGGCAGCAGCGGGGTCAATGGTGATCGTGAACACGGTGGTCATCGTGAAGGCACGCTTCGGCCTGGGCGAATCCGAGGTAGCGTGGGCGCTGGCGGCCTTCGGAGGCGGGTCGATGGTTGCGGCCTTCGCGCTGCCTCGCCTGCTCGACAAGATTGCTGATCGGCCTGTCATGATTGCGGGAGCGACGATGCTGGTTGTGGGAACGGCAGCCGGGGCAATGATTCCGACATATGCCGTTCTGGTGGTGATCTGGTTGGTGGTCGGCTTCGGCTACAGCGTGGCGCAAACACCTTCCGGCCGGCTGTTGCGCCGCTCCGCTCACCCCGAGGATCGCCCCGCGGTCTTTGCCGCGCAATTCGCCCTCTCCCATGCGTGTTGGCTCATTTGCTATCCCTTGGCCGGTCGCTTCGGCGCTGCCTTTGGGCTGCAATCGACCTTCATCATCATGTCGCTGATTGGTCTTGTCGGAGTGGGACTGGCGCTGTGGCTCTGGCCCGCTAGTGATTCTTCCGACATCGCCCACGATCACCCTGATCTACCGCCAGATCATCCTCACTTGCGCGAACATGCAGACCGAGGCGGGCACCGTCATCCCATGATCGTTGACGATCTGCACCGGGACTGGGCGCGCATTTAAGAACTGCCCGCCTTTCACATCGCTGATGCCTCCGGCCCGGATTGCTATTCGGGCCTGCGCGCTTCGCTTGCCAAAAACCGCGTGCGTGGAGGTGCGAGGGAGGCGGTCTTGCTGTCCCCTTCATCGTGCCACGGCGTTCTCGCCGTCAAGGGCTGCGCGCCGATGGCGCTTGCGTTCTGGCGGCCGTCGTTGACCCCTGACTGCTTGCGCTGCGCCGTGCCCCGGAAGGGTCGGGCAATTCCGCCCGGCAACCTTTCAGGAGTTCACCATGAACAACGCACTCATCACTGACGAGCAGCGCATCGTGCTGCTGGCCAACGGCCGCGAATCCTTGGAGAACCCGGACTTCGATCCGGCACCCGTCGTCAAGCTGTTCACGCCGGATGCCGGCGCGACCTGGCTGCTGACCGAGATTGATCCCGATGACCACGACCACGCCTTTGGTCTTTGCGACCTGGGCCTGGGGATGCCGGAAATCGGCTGGGTCAGCCTGGGCGAGCTGGCGACCGTGCGCGGCAGGCTGGGCCTGCCGATCGAGCGCGACCTGTCTTTCCGCGCCGAGAAGCGGTTGAGCGCCTACGCGCGCGATGCCCGGTTGGTCGGGCGTGTCGTCGTCTGAACCAGCCCTTGGAGCGCCGCAAGGCGCTCCTTGCGCTTTCCCAACCTTCGCAGGAGATCAATGCCATGAGCAGCCATCACGACTACATCATCGAAATCACGGCGCAACACGATGCGCTCAAGCCGTTCGCGCCGGAGAACGGTCAGCCCTTGCGCTTCAAGATCGGCGACGCGGTGATCTACACCAACGAGTTTGGCGCGCAGTTCCGGCGCCGCGTCACCGGGTTCTACCAGCCTACCGAGCCTTCGGGGCTGTATGCGCGTGGCAGGCGCTACTACCTGAACTCGACTTCGCCTTGGATGCCGGTTGCGGAATCCAGCCTGCGTCCTGACGACTCGGCGTGATGCCTAAGTGCCCCTGACGGGGCGTTGCGCGCTGCGCTTGCCTCCAGGGGAAAGCCCTGCGGGCTATCCCCGCCGCGCGATGCTTGGCGCCCCTCAAAGACCGCCGAACCGGCTGCGCCGGATCGGCCAGACCACGGCAGTCGCTGTCGAACCTGTTTCCCGATGACTGGCGCATGAGCTTGTGCATCGAGCCTTGAAGGCTGTGCGTCCCCGGCCAAGAAACGTGGCCGGTCGCGCTGTCGTGCGCGTTGCGCATCGAGCCGCCTGCGGCGTCTCGCCCCTGATGGGCTTCCATCGTTCCCTCGCTCCGCTCGGCTGACGCCTCCGGCCCGGATTCCTAGATCCGGGCCTGCGCGCTTCGCTTGCCGTGCGGTCGGCGTGTTGAGGGGCCGTTGCCATGTCCAGCCGTCTCCCCTGACTTCATCACCTTCACCGCGACTGTAGCCCGCGCCCGTGTGCCGTCAAGGCGCGCAGGGCCGTGTCCTCGGCTGCGCCTGCGGGCCGCACCAACCCTGCGCTTGCCTCCTTGACGGCACCCGTTCGCGCGCTCCTGACCGTCGCGGGCGATGAACTCAGGAAAGACGGTGGCAACAGGGCCAACCGGGTTCCTCGTGCCGACCGCACCGAACAGCCGAAAGGCTGGGCTTCCGAATCTAGGAATCCGGTGTGCGGTGAACAGCAAACCCTTTTTTCTTTGTCAGGAGAAATGCCATGCAACTCGCATCCCGCTTCGCTTCCCGTTCCCCGGTGCTGCGTTCGGAACGTCCCTTGTCCGATGACCAAATCCGGGCCGTGGCCCCGTCCATCTTCGCGGACGCCCCGCACGAAAGCCGCTCGCAGCGGTACAGCTACATCCCCACCGCGACCGTGCTGCAAGAACTGCGCGGGGAAGGCTTCGAGCCTTTCATGGTGACGCAAACCCGCGTGCGCCACGACGACCGCCGCGACTACACGAAGCACATGATCCGGCTGCGCCACGCCAGCCAGATCAACGGCCGCGAGGCCAACGAAATCATCCTGCTGAACTCCCATGACGGCACTAGCAGCTATCAGATGCTGGCCGGGATGTTCCGCTTCGTTTGCAGCAATGGCCTTGTCTGCGGCGACACCGTGGCCAACGTGCGCGTTCCCCACAAGGGCGACGTAGCGGGGCACGTCATCGAAGGCGCTTACGAAGTCCTGCACGGCTTCGACCGGGCGCAGGAATCCCGCGATGCCATGCGCGCCATCACGCTCGACGCCGGGGAATCGGAAGTGTTCGCCCGCGCTGCGCTGGCATTGAAGTACGACGAGGACAAGCCCGCGCCCATCACGGAATCGCAAATCCTGATGCCGCGCCGCCACGACGACGACCGCCGCGACCTGTGGAGCGTGTTCAACCGCACGCAGGAGAACTTGACCAAAGGCGGCCTGTCCGCCCGCGCCGCGAATGGCCGCCGCCAGACCACCCGGCCCGTGCAGGGCATCGACCAAAGCGTGCGCCTCAATCGCGCCCTGTGGCTGCTGGCCGATGGCCTGCGCCAGTTGAAAGCCTGAATCCCCACGCGGCAGGGGCAGGCAGCAGCCCTTGCCGCTTCTCTCGCTGCTGCATCCCAACCGCAAGGAGTCATCACCATGAACGCCGTACTCAAAACCGAAGCCGTCGCCATCGAAGCCGCCGCCCCGCTGGAAATGGCCGACCCGTCCAAGAACCTGATTCTGGTTCCGCTCTCGCAGTTGCTGCCGCGCCGCTCCAAGCGCAACGCCCGCAAGATGCCGCGCCTGTCCATCCCCGAACTGGCCGCGAGCATTGCCCGCATCGGCTTGCTGCAAAACCTCATCGTCATCCTTTCCGCCGATGGCGAGACTTACGAGGTGGTGGCCGGCGATCGCCGCCTGACCGCCTTGAAGCTGCTGGCGAAGAAGAAGCGCATTCCCGCCGACTACGAAGTGCCGTGCCTGCTGGTGGCCGACGCTTCCGCCCGCACCGTCAGCCTTGCGGAGAACGTGCAGCGCGAGAACATGCACCCCGCCGACCAGTTCGCGGCCTTCGCCGCGCTGGTCAAGGAAGGACGCCCCATCGAGGACATTGCTGCCGACTTCGGCGTGTCCCCGCTGGTGGTGCAGCGCCGCTTGAAGCTGGCGAATGTCTCGCCGCGCCTCATGGCCGACTATCGCGCCAGTGGCGTGACGCTGGAACAGTTGATGGCCCTGACCATCACCGACGACCACGCCGCGCAGGAAGCCGCGTTCTATGGTGCGCCGGAATGGCAGCGCAGCCCGTCCAAGCTGCGCGAGCGCCTGACCGAGCGCGAAATCGACGCCGCGCACGCGCTGGTGCGCTTCGTCGGACTGAACACCTACCGGCAGGCAGGCGGCGGCATCCGCCGCGACCTGTTCGCGGAAGGCGATGCCGGAACCTACCTGACCGATACCGTAGTGCTGGAAACGCTGGTGCGCGACAAGCTGGCAACGCTGGCCGAGGACGTGCGCGCCGAGGGTTGGGCATGGGTGGAGGCCGTGCCGCATCTGGCCTACGAGGAACGGCAGGCGTTCCAGAACGCCCCGCGCCACCGCCGTGAGCCGACCAGCCGCGAGGCCCGCCGCATCGCCTCGCTGGAAAGCCGCCTCGAAAAGATCGACGCCGAGCTGGAAGAAGCCTGCGACGCCGAGGACGAGGCCAAGGCCGAGAAACTGGAACAGCGGCGCGATCAGGTGGTCGGCGAACTGCAAGACGCGGAGGACGCCTTGCAAGGTTACGCTCCCGAGGTGCGCGAGGTGGCCGGTGCCATCGTCACCATCGACCGCAACGGCGAGGCCGTTATTCATCGCGGCCTGCTGCGCGAAGCCGAGGCCAAGGCGCTGCGCACGCTGGAAAAGCTGCGGCGCGGTTTCGGCAACACCGAAGGCGAAGCCGCCAACGACGAGCACGAGGACGCCGACGACGCACCCAAGGCCGCGAGCCTGTCCGATCGGCTGGCGCAGCGGTTGAGTGCCCACCGCACGGCGGCGCTGCAAATCGAAGTCGCGCGGCATCCGCACGTCGCGCTGGCCGCGCTGGTGCATGGCATGGTGCAGACTGTCTTGCAGCCCGACGCCTACGGCGATGGCCTGCCGCTCGGCGTGCGCCTCACGGTGCAAGACCGGCTGGAAGGCATGGCCCCGGACTGGCCGGAATCGCCCGCTGCCGTGGCGCTGCGCGAACTGCAACAGGTGGCAGGTGAAGCCTTGCCGGAGGACAGCGCCGAACTGTTCGCCGCGCTGCTGGCGAAGTCGCAAGATGAACTGGTGCGGCTGCTGGCCGTGTGCGTGGCTTCCACGGTGGACGTGGTGACGCCCCGCGCCACGGTGCAGCAACCCGGCGAGGAACTGGCGCAGGCCGTGGGCCTCGACATGGCCGCATGGTGGAAGCCGACCGCAGAAGGCTACTTCAAGCACGTTTCCAAGGCCGTGATTCTGGATGCCGTGGGCGAGTACGCACCCGAGCAGGCCAACCGGCTGGCGAAGTTGAAGAAGGCCGACATTGCCAGCGAAGCCGAGCGGCTGGCCGATGGCACGGGCTGGATGCCCGCCATCTTCGAGGCCGCAGGCCCGCAGGACGCCGCGCAAGAGGCAGGCCCGGAGCAGAACGCCCCGGAGGATGCCGAGGCAATAGCGGATGAACCCGCCGAGGCGCTGGCCGCTTGACCCGCGCCGAAGGCAAGCGCCCCGGCCTCGACCGGGGCGCTTCGCTGGAAGGAGAAGCCCCATGACCCGCACCACCATTAGCCGCCCGCGCATGGCGGCGATCTACGCCGCTGGCACGGTACGCGCCCGCCGTTGGAACGGCGATGGCGACGTGCGCGGCTACCGCCCGCCCTCGGGCTGGACGGCCTGCGCCGACCTCACCGACATTCACCCCATCACGGGCCGCGCCTTGCCGCGTGCCGTGTGGTGGCTCATCGAGACGAAGGAATAACCGCGATCAGCACCGCGCCCAGGCCGTTCCGTCCTGGGCGCGGTGGACGCAAAAATCCGGGCGCGGCAGTGGCCGCGCCCGGTGTTCAAGGCCACCAGCCGAATCGGCACGCCGCCGCCCTCGCGGCAGCTCAGACGGCGGCGTTGACGTGACCGGGCTTCCCGCCCGGTAATGGCAGGCCCGTATGGGCCTGCAAGCCGTAGCGCCCGCCGTGCGCGGGAATCACCAGCGGTTTTCGGCTTGCCGCGTGCATACCTCGCAGCGTAGGGCCGCGCCCATTTCATCAGAGGCATGTCCGCGTTTCCTGCTTAGAAATCTGGAACGGCCTGGGCGTGTCGGCGCATAGCGCCGCCGGGCTTTCGGGCTACGCCCCGTGCCGTCTTTGCCGTCACGGCCATTCGGCTTCAATCCCTCACGCCTTCGCGCCTGCGGCGCTGCGCGCTTCGCTTGCCTCCAGGGGAAAGCCCTGCGAGCTATCCCCGCCGCGCGATGCTTGGCGCCCCTCGATGCTGCCGAACCGGCTGCGCCGGATCGGCCCGCCCAACGTCCCGCCGCGATGGACGGGACGCTGGCGAACACGCTGGCGCTTGCTGCGGCAGGTTGTGCAGGTGCGTGCCGTCCTCAACGCTGGCGGTTCCTGCCCATCACGTCACGAAGGACGGTTCACGGACAACCCGCCCGGTATCGCTATGGAGCTTCCACGCCACGCCTCAAGACCGGCGCCGCAAGGTATGGCGGGGGCGTTCTCGCCTGTCGTTGCGGGGTTGACCTGGCCCGCGTCAGCGGGCGAGCCGGAGAAGCCTTCGGGCGGGGATGCCGAGTCGGCCCCATCTCCTTTCGGAGCGGTTCGGCCCAAGGCGTCCTTGTCTCGTTGTGAATCCTGGCGGGGGCGCGGCTGCGCCTCGGGCTTCATGGCTGCAACCGTCCGGCGAAAACAATTTCCCCGCCGCTGCGCGGCTTCCTCGCGCAGCAAATTCTTTTCGCCTCCCGGCTCTCCACTGCGTTTCGACCGCAAGCGGTGCAGCCAGCCCGTCCCCCGCCGGCCGGATCACAACAAGGACGCGATGGGCGCGAACCTTGTTCAACCGAAAGGAGAAATCATCATGGCCAACATCGGCACCTTCACCGCAGACAAAGACGGCTTCACCGGCACGCTGCGCACCCTGACGCTCAACGTCAAGGTCAAGCTGGTTCCCAACGACAAGGGCAGCAGCGAGAACGCCCCCGACTTCCGCCTCCAGGCCGCCGGCCACGACATCGGCGCGGCGTGGAACAAGACCAGCGAGGCCGGGCGGGAATACAAGTCCGTGACCCTCGACGATCCTTCGTTCCCGGCTCCGGTCTATGCCCGCCTGATCGAAGGCGAGGACGGTACGCACGACCTGATCTGGTCGCGCAGCAAGCCCCAGGCGGCGTGACCGCCGCAGCGCCCCGCCCATCGCGGCGGGGCGCTGTGCTGCTGTTCGCAGCACATCACCACGTCACGCGCGCGGCTTCGCCGCGCCGCGCTCCTTCAGCACCGCCTCCAGCTCCCGGCGCACCTGCGCCAGCAGCTCGTCGGCCTTGTGCGTGCTGTCGCCCGCGTAGGCCAGCGTCAGCAGCGTGAGCGGGTGGATCTCCATCACCTCGCACAGCTCGGCCAGCTTATGCAGGGTCGGGCTTTTCAGGTCGCGTTCGAGGGTGCTCATATAGGTGCGGCTGGACACGTCAGAGAAGGCTTCCTGGCTCAAGCCACGCGCCTTCCTGACTGTCTTCAACGCCTTCGCCAATGAGTTCCCAGCCGCCACCTATGGTTTCCCTCGAAAAACCAAGATGACAGCCCATTGCGCCCTATAGGGCTACAATCTATAGTGTTCATTTGGTGTTCTACGTTTTCGTGCCTTTACGGAAATCCGCATTTGCTGGTTCCAGCAAAGCCACGCAAGCGCATCCGTGCTTGCACACGAAGGCGTAAATCCGGTTTGGCGGTTCTGCGCTTGGGCGTGAAACCGCATCCGTGCATCATTGGATTTGTGGGATTGCCAACCATGCCCCAGCCACTCGCCACCGTCCCGGAGCGCGCGCAACTGCTCGCCAACGGCGAGGCTCGTGCCGCTGGCCAGGCCATCGACCCGGTGCCCGTGGTGCGGCTGTTCACGCCGGACGCGCATGTGACCTGGCTGCTGGCCGCACTCGATCCCGCCGATGGCGACACCGCCTGGGGCCTCATCGACCTGGGAATCGGAATGCCGGCGCAAGGAACCGTCAAGCTGTCCGAGCTGGCTGGCATCGTCGGGCCGCATCAGCAGCCCGTGATGCGCGACCGCTACTTCCGGCCCACGCGCACGCTGTCGGAATACACCCGGCTGGCCGAGCGCGACGGGGCTATCCCGGACTGAACACAGCCTACTGTGACTTTTTCAGTCTGGTGTCATACCGGGCAGGTCTCAATCGAGATTCTTGCGGCGTAGCCGCGCCAGTCTGATCCAAACGGACATGATGCCTGACGCGGACTGCGGCAGGCTGGCCTGTACGGCGTCCCACGGGAGGGACGCTGCCGCCGCAGCATTGAGACGAATACCGCAACGCATCGGAGCCAGTCGGACTTGACAGCCCAACTATTCCCTTAACCCATTTCGTTCTGATGACACCGATGTAGCACGTAGTTCTTCCGTCGCGGCCAGTCCTGTTCGCAGGGAGGTTGCGTCATGGTCGATCGCAGCGCCGAGCACTGGTATCCGACTGCCGCGTATCTGTACGTGCTGCACTTGGACGACCTTGGGACGGCCTGGGAATATCTGCGCAGAAACCCCGATTACCGGCTCGACTGGCTGCGCCATCATCGCCGGCCGAAAGCCGCGCAGCAGGCGGCGCATCGCTGGGGCTTGCGCCTGCTGGAAGATCCGGCGTTGGATGCGCGCGACGCGCATCCAGCCTGGTTGCCCGGCCATGTGGCCGTGGTGCAGCTCTATCCCGACGCCGATCCGCCGCAGTATGCTCCCGCGTTCACGTTTTGGCGCATTGCCGGGCACAAGCAACTGCTCCATGACGGCAAAGGGCTGGCGCTGATGGCGCACAGCCCAGGTCATTGCCTGCGCTTCGCGCTGGCGCCCGGCCTGGAAGACGGGATGGCTGTCGCCTATGCCCGCCGCGGCGGCGCCGCCGCACCTGCGCGCAACCATGCGCTCGGCGCGGCCCTGGCTTCTGCGAAGCCCAGGCCGGCACCCGCCGCGCTGCTTGAGCTACACACCTTGCAGGCGCTCGACGCAACCCTAGCGGGTGCGTCCTTGCGCGAGGTGGCCGAAGGCTTGTTCGGCGGCGATGCCGCAGCCGATTGGTACAGCGACGGCGGCCTGCGCTCCAAGGTACGCCGCTTGGTACGGCGCGGCGATGCGCTGATGCGCGGCGGCTATCGCCGCCTAGCACAGCTTCCGCCGCTTGAGAAGGGTCGTTTTGAGGACGACGCAAAACGGCCCTGAGCAGGACAGCTTGGTTTTCTGAGACTGCCTCCATCCGGTTGCGCTGTGTGGCCGGAGCTTTGAAAGCTATGGAGGTTCACACCATGCGTCCCGCTCCTTTGCGGCCTGCCGCCACTGTCTCGACCGCTGCCGCGCAGCCCCAACGCTATCTCACCAACGACGAAGCCGCCGAATACCTGCGCCTGTCGCCGCGCACGCTGGAAAAGCAGCGCGTGATCGGTGGTGGTCCGCGCTTTCGCAAGTTCGGCCGGCGCGTCATGTACGCCGTGGCCGACCTCGATGCCTGGGCCGCCGACCGCAGCTTCGAGACGACTTCCGATCCCGAGTACGCCGAGCACCACTCGGCCGACAGCCGTGCGCGCTGATCGGCGGCGCGCGGCAGGCCATCACCATGTCCAGCTCCGCGCTGCCGTTCCGGCAGCGGTCGTTGCAGGAGCGCGAACAGCTCGACCTGTTCCGCGCCTTGCCCGGCGACATGGCGCCGCGCGACAGCCAGGACTTGATGGCCTATCCGTTCTTCTCGCTCGGCAAGTCCAAGCGGGTCAAACCCATCGACTTCCGCGCGGGCAACGTGACGATCCGCGTAGAGGGCACGCAGGAGCACGGCATCGCCACGATTTGGGATGCGGACGTGCTGATATGGGCGGCCTCGCAGATCGTGGAAGCGAAGGACGCGGGCCTGCGCCCGTCGCGGCTGATGCGCGCGACGCCCTACGAGATCCTGCGCTTCATCGGGCGCGGCAAGTCGCTGCGCGACTACCAGCGCCTCAAGGCCGCGCTGGATCGCCTGCAATCGACCACGGTGGCCACGTCCATCCGCGAGACAACAGGCCGGCGCCTGCACCGCTTTTCGTGGATCAACGAATGGAAGGAACTGGCCGATGCCAGCGGCACGCCGCTGGGCATCGAGCTGATCCTGCCGGACTGGTTCTTTGCCGGCGTGCTCGACGCCGCGCTGGTGCTGACCATCGACCCGGCGTATTTCCGGCTCACCGGCGGCATCGAGCGGTGGCTGTACCGCCTGGTGCGCAAGCACGGCGGCAAGCAGGCATACGGCTGGCAGTTCGACTTTCGCTATCTGCACCAGAAGTCCGGCAGCACCGCGAAGCCCTACGACTTCGCCTGCGATCTGCGCGCGCTCGTCGCGCGGCAGTCGCTGCCCGGTTACGTCCTGGGCATCGAGCGGATGCCCGACAACGGCATGGAACTGCTGACGTTCCGGCCCGTGCCGCAGACGGCACGGGGATAACTCCGGGAAAGCCTGTGAATGGTGTCGTGCTATCAGGCGTGCGGGGTATCGTGCTATCAGGCGTGGGACTATCGTGCTATCAGGCGTGCCGATCGGCCGCAAACCCGCGCCAGCACTGGGTTTGCGCGTCCTCTAACTTCCCTAACTTAGTTTCTCTAACTTTTAGTAGGGAAACGCCGCTGCGGTGGACAACCACCCCGCGGCCACAAACGCAGCAGCAAAAGCCCGGCTTTCCAACACGGAGGGCCGCGCCATGATCGTCGCTCTGCTCAACCAGAAAGGCGGCGTGGGCAAGACCACGCTCGCCACGCACATCGCCGGCGAGCTGGCGATGCGCGGTCAGCACGTCGTCCTGCTGGACGCCGACCCGCAGGGTTCATCGCTGGACTGGACACAGCGCAGAAGCCAGCAAGGCTTGCCACGGCTGTTCAGCGCCGTGGGCCTTGCACGCGAAACGCTGCACCAAGAAGCGCCAGAACTCGCCAGGCGGGCCGATCACGTCGTCATCGACGGCCCGCCCAGGATCGCCGCCTTGGCGCGCTCCGCGCTGCTGGCGGCCGAGCGCGTGCTGATCCCCGTGCAGCCCAGCCCCTACGATCTGTGGGCCAGCGCCGAGATGGTGGCGCTGATCCGCGAGGCGCAAGTCTTTCGGCCCGCGCTGCGCGCGGCCTTCGTCATCAATCGGCGCGTCAGCACCACCATCATCGGGCGCGAAGCGCGCCAGGCGCTCGCCGACCAGCCACTTCCTGCGCTGCGCGCGGAAGTGCATCAGCGCATCGTGTTCGCCGACAGCGTAGCCGCTGGCCGGCTTGCACGCGAAACGGCGCCCGACAGCACCGCCGCCCGCGAAATGACCGCGCTGGTGGATGAACTGTTGCGGTGGCCGACATGACAGCGAAGCCGCCACCGAACAGCAAACGCACGGTCAAGCGCGTCGGCATCGGCGCACGTCCGCCCGCGAATCCACACGCCGAGGCGTGGATTCGCCAGGGCGATGCCGATGCGCTGGGCAAGGGCGACCTCTACACCGCCCGCCTGACCCTCGACATCACACCCGCGATGCGGGCACGCATCAAGGTGTCGGCCTTCACGCAAGGCGTGACCGTGGCCGACCTGCTGCGTGGCCTGTTGGAGCGGGAGTTTCCAGAGCACCGCAGGGAGAACGCACCATGACTGCATCCGCTTCGCCTGCCGCTGGCGCGGCTACGGCTGCACTTGCCGGCCAGCCTGCCAGCGCGCCGCTGACGCGCGTGGCGCTTGCCTACATCGAACCACGCTTCAAGCTCTACCTGCGCTTCGGCGAACCTGCGCGCACGCACCAGCTCGACCGCTGGCGCCGTTGCGCGGTGTTCCTGCCGGGCGCCATGTTGTGCCGTATCCGCTGGCAGGCCAACGACTACGGCACTGTGCGTTGGCAGCTCATGGTGATGCAGGCTTGCACGCCGCTGGATGCAGCGCAGCGCATCCCCGGCGTGCAGCCGGGGGCGCGCTTGCTGCTCCACGCCGAAGGGGAGAACCAGGTGCGCGCGGTGCTGGAGTGCATCGACGCCATCGAGGCGCTGGGCATCGCGCCCGCCGCTGTCTCGCCCGCGTACTGGCGCACGCTCGCCAACCGGCTCGCTGCACGCCTGCCGCTGCCCGAATACACCGCCGAGCGGCACGCTGCCTGGCTAACCGGGAGGACGCTGCCATGACGCTTCCATCCGCCGTTGCCAGCGCAACCGGCATCCCGCCGCATCCTCGCTCGCGCCTGCGCGCTCGCCTCGTGTTGGCGGGCCTGTCCGCCTGCGGCCTCGCTGCGCTCGCCTGGGCGTCCTTCGTGCATCCGCTGCCGCGCCTGATCTACAACCCGTCCGACAGCGTGGCGGTCGGCTGGTATCGCGTCGATCCGCAAGGCCACGGCACCGGCTCGCTGCCACGTCCCTTGTCCGTGGGCAGCATCGTCCTGACCACGCTGCCGCCAGACGCCGCCGCGCTGGCCGCGCAGCGCGGCTACCTGCCGGCGCGCGTGCCGCTGCTCAAGCGCGTGGGCGCCGTCGCGCCGCAGGAGTTGTGCAGCACTGGCCGCGTCGTCCGCATCGACGGCGTGCCTTCGGCCGCCGTGCTGCCTGCCGACCGCTGGGGCCGGCCGCTGCCATCCTGGCAGCAATGCCGCCGCCTCGAATCCGGCGAACTGTTCCTCTTGAGTGTGACCAACCCGGCGTCGTTCGACAGCCGGTATTTCGGGCCGGTCAGCGCATCCGCCGTGATCGGGGTCGCGCATCCAGTCTGGCTGGAATCCCGCCCATGATGGCCGCCGACTCGCTGCACGTTGCCGTGCATCTTGTCGTGCCATCGGGCGTGTCGCTCTGCTGGCCGTCGCCGTGTCGTCGCGCGTGCAGTGCGGGTGCATTCGCACCGCACTTCGCGCTGCCTTCGGCGCAGCCGTCCAACGTGCAGGCGTCTTGCCTCGAACGCGCCCGGCCTATGGCCGTCGCCGCGTTCGCCGGCGCGCTGGCTGCTCGCGCAGCAGCACCGCCGGGCCGCCGCTGCCCGGAGCGCCAGCGAGGGGCAAAGGCGGAAGGCAAGACAAAAGGACGCGGCACCGGGCCGCGTCGAAAGCCAGTCTGCACATGGGGGTGGCGCGGCACGCAGCGGCTTCGCCGCCGTGCCGCGTGGGGCGCGAGGCCCGCGCCAATGCAGGGCTGTCCGCGTGCTTCACACGACCGGACACGCCAGAGCTTGCAGGGAGCGCAGCCATGACCGACCGCCGCGACGATGATTTCCGCATCCGCCCCAGCGCACCGAAGAACCGGGGCCAGAGCTTCGTTTCCAAGGTGCTCAAGCAGGCAGGCAAGGCCAGTAGCGGCAAGTCGTCGGTGCGCCGTCCCGGCACTGCCAGCGGCTCCGGGAGGGGCAACGGCCAGCGGCCCGGCTCGCGCCTGGGGCGCGGCCACACGGCGGCGCGCTTCGCCGGAGCGAAGCTGACGCCCATGTCGCGGCGCGTGACCATCAAGACGCTACTGGTCAACCAGCGCCAAGCCAGCCCGCAGTCGCTCGCCAAGCACCTGCGCTACATCGAGCGCGATGGCGTAGGCCGCGATGGCGAGCCGGGCCAAGCCTACGGGCAGCAGACCGATGCCGCCGACCTCGACGCCTTCAAGGAACGCTGCACCGACGACCGGCACCATTTCCGCTTCATCCTCTCGCCCGAGGATGGGGCCGAGCTGGAAGACCTACGCACCTACACGCGGCACCTGATGGGCCGCATGGAGGCCGACCTGGGCACGGGCCTTGATTGGGTGGCCGTCAACCACTGGAACACCGACAACCCGCACACGCACATCGTCGTGCGCGGGCGCGACGATACGGGCAGAGACCTCATCATCGCGGGCGACTACATCGCCGATGGCTTCCGCCATCGTGCGGCCGAACTGGCGACCGAATGGCTGGGGCCACGCACCGAGCTGGAGATCCAGCAGACCTTGCAGCGCGAGGTGGAACAGGAGCGGTGGACGAGCCTGGATCGCACGCTCAAGCGCGAGCTGGGCGACGATGGCCTGGTGCATGTCGAACGGCTCAACGAGCCGAGGTTGCAACGCCAGCGCCTGCTGCTGATCGGCCGGCTGCAACGCTTGCAGCGTCTGGGCCTGGCCGACGAAACGCAGCCGGGCACCTGGGCGGTCCATACCGACGCCGAAAAGACCCTGCGCGCCCTGGGCGAGCGTGGCGACATCATCCGCACCATGCAGCGGGCCATGAGCGGCCAGCCGCGCGAGCTGGCGGTGTTCGAGCCGGGCGAGGATGGCCGAACCATCCTCGGCCGCGTGGCCGCGAAGGGGCTGGCCGACGAACTGCTCGACCGGGGCTATCTGGTCATCGACGGGGTGGATGGCAAGGCCCACTACGTCGCGCTCAACGCCCGCGACGAGCTGGCGAACTACCCAGCCGGTGCCGTGGTGGAGGTGAAGGGATCGGCCGACGTGCGCGCCGCCGACAAGAACATCGCCGCACTGGCGAGCGGTGGCCTGTACCGCACCGATCATCACCTCGCCATCGCGCAGGGTCAGGCCGTACCGGGCCGCGATCCGCAGGAAGTCGTCGCGGCCCACGTCCGCCGGCTGGAAGCCCTGCGCCGCGCTGGCATCGTGGAGCGCGTGGCCGAGGGACTATGGAAGGTGCCGGACGACCTGGCCGAACAGGGCCGCCGCTACGACGCGCAGCGCCTGGGCGGCGTGGCCGTGGAACTGAAATCGCACCTGCCCATCGAGCGGCAGGCCCGCGTTATCGGGGCCACCTGGCTTGACCAGCAGTTGATCGGCGGCGGCTCGGGCCTGGGCGACCTAGGCTTTGGCGGCGAGGCCAAGCAGGCAATGCAGCAGCGCGCCGACTTCCTGGCCGAACAGGGGCTGGCCGAGCGGCGTGGGCAGCGCGTGATCCTCGCGCGCAACCTGCTGGGCACGTTGCGCAATCGGGAGCTGGTGCAGGCCGCCAAGGACATTGCGGCCGAAACCGGCTTGGAACATCGGCCTGCGGGTGACGGTCAGCGCGTGGCCGGTATCTACCGGCGCAGCGTCATGCTCGCCAGTGGGCGCTACGCCATGCTCGATGACGGCAAGGGGTTCAGTCTGGTGCCGTGGCGGCCGGTGGTCGAGCAGCGGCTGGGCCAGCAGCTTGCCGCTACGGTGCGCGGCGGCGGCGTGTCCTGGGAGATAGGACGGCAGCGTGGGCCTGCCGTTGGTTAACTTCCTACGATAGCAGTGTCCGGCACGGGGTCGCACAATAAACCGATTGACGGTCGGTTTTTTGTGGTGGATACTCTTGAGTTCGAGTCAAAGCTCGGAGCCGACAACATTGACCAACCACAGCGTACCAACACTTGGCGATCTGGAAATCGCCGTGCTCGAAGACATCTGGCGCTTCGGCCCGTCCGACACCAAGGCGGTGTACGCGCGCATTGGGCAGTCTCGCTCGATTTCCTTGAACACCGTGCAATCCACGCTAGAACGTCTGTTTCGCAAGGCCATGCTCCAGCGCGAAAAGATCAGCCATGCCTACGAATACTCGGCACGAGTATCTCGCCGGGAACTGATCCAGAAGCTGGTCGAGTCCACGGTGCGTCGTGTCGCAGGCCCGCAGCCGGATGCGTTGTTGAGCGCCTTTGTCGATCTTGCTGCAAGGGCGGATGATGACCAGCTCAAGAGGCTGGAGGAGTTGATTGCCCGTCGTCGCGCTGAATTGGATCAGCCGTGATGACGAGTTATGGCCCACTACTTCAGTTCGCATTGCTATCCGGCTTCGTGCTGGCAGTAACGCTTACCCTGCTGATTGGAGCCTGCGAGCGCCCATTACGCCGTGCGCTGTCGGGAAAGACCCCCTATCAGCGAGCAAGAGTGTCTTGGTGGATGCTGGTAACACCCGCATTGGCGGGTATTGCCTATACGGCCATGACCATAGCCATGCCGTCGATGTTTGATGATTCGGCCAGATTTGCCGCTGCCTGCTCTGCGCACGCTGACACGCTGCTGCACCTGTGCGTTTGGCACCCGAGCGGCAATGGGCAAAGTGCCTGGCTATGGGGAGCATTGGCATTGTTGGCGGGATACGCGGTTTGGCTGGCTTTACGGGCCGCAGTTGGCCTTTGGCGTGCTCGTCGAACCCTTGCCTCGATGGTGCGCCTGAGCTGGCGTCCGGGGCATCCAGACAAACTTCGCGTGCTTGATGTCGATCAGCCTATGGCGCTGGCTTGTGGCGTCGGGAATGGCCACATCCTGCTTTCAACCTCGTTGATGCGGCGACTCGACCCAACGCAATTGCGCGTGGTGCTGGCGCACGAACAGGCTCATATCGCCAATCGAGATGTGCTGCATCGCCTGATCGCTGTCGTCTTGTCGAGCATCCAGTTGCCGGGCACTCGTCGCCGGCTGTTGCGCGATCTGGAACTCGCCTTGGAACAGCGTTGTGATTTCGCTGCTGCAAACGAAGTGGGATGCCCTGTCGCCGTGGCCGAGACCATCGTTGCAGTGGAGAAGATATTTCGGCAACACGCCAAGGAACAGGTGCCATTGGCGATGGCGTTCTTTTCCGATTTTATCCCTGAGCGTGTCGAGGCGTTGCTGTCGCCCAAGCACTCGTCTGTCTCATACTTGGGGCCGATGCTAGGCATTCTTGTTCTGGCGTTTTGCAGCCTATCTACAGGATGGCTGCATTCTGTGACCGAATCTCTCATCACTGTGATGACGAGGTAAGTCCATATGCGCGCGTGCTGTGTTTTTTTGCTCAAAAAACCGATTGACGATCGGTCTTATGGCGATTCCGCTCCGGCGTGCGCGGGAAGTCGTCACGCGGAATCGTTTGCTCGCCATCTGTTGTCGTCGTGAGGGTTTTCATGAATTTGATCCGCTTAGTAGTCTTGGTGTTCGTCGGAGCCTGCGGTACGTCCGCAGCCCTAGCCGCCGAACCCCTGCGGTTGGAGGAAGCAGTCTCCCGCGCGCTGGCCGCCCATCCATCCATTACCGCCGAAACGGCGCAACTCCAGGCCGTTCGAGCCCGCACGCAGCGCGAAGCCCTGCCACCGCCTTACACCATTGGCGGCGAGGTAGAGAACGTCGCCGGGAACGGCAACCTGCGAGGTATTCGCTCGGCCGAAACGACATTGCGCATCGGTCGGGTCATAGAACTCGGTGGCAAGCGCGAGGCTCGCCAAACGCTGGGACAAGCCGAACTGAGAGAACAAGAGCATCAGGCCACCAAAACGCGGATCGACCTGGCCAGTTCAACTACGGCCCGCTTCATTGAAGTGCTCGCTAGGCAACAGCGATTGACGTATGCCGAGGAGCGTATCAAGCAAGCGGAGCGCACCCGTCGAGAGGTTGCAGCGTGGGTAAAAGCCGCTCGCAATCCTGAGTCGGATTTGCAGGCCGCCGATATTGCGGTCGCTGAGGCGCAGCTCAATCGCGAGAGTGCTGAACTCGAATTGGCGAGCGCCAAGATGACTTTGGCCGCGAGCTGGGGGGCAATGACCCCCGACTTCGGCGAAGTCGTCGGCGACCTCCAAACCTTGCCGACCGTGGCGCCATTCGAGACGTTGGCTACCCGTTTGCCTATGACGCCGGAACTGTGGGCTTCGCGCTTGCGGGCCGACACCATCGGCGCCCGGCGCCGGCTCGCGGAGGCCGAAGCCAAACCCAACATTGACGTCAGCTTGGGCGTGCGACGTTTGGAAGCCTTCAAGGATCACGGCGTGGTGATGTCGATCTCGGTGCCGTTGGGTAGCCCGACGCGCTCTGGATACGCGGTGTCCCAGGCAAATGCGGAGCTTGCTGCGCTGGAAGCGCGGCGTGACGCCGAACGCTTCGAGCGCCACCAGACCCTGTTCGACAAGTATCAAGAACTCACGCACGCGCGAACAGAGGCTGAATCGTTACGCGCACGAATGCTGCCTATGGCTGAAAGCGCCCTGACAACAACTCGTCGCGGCTTTGAGCAAGGCCGATTCTCTTATTTGTCGCTGGCCCAAGCGCAGCGGACGCTGTTCGATCTGCGTGCGCGTGCTGTCGAAGCCGCCACCCGCTATCACCTTCTGCTGGTCGAGGTGGAACGCCTCACCGCCACCGTTGAGGACACCGCACCATGATTCGCATTCTCTCCCTGTTACTCCTTTGCGTATTTGCCGCTGCATGCAGCCCTGGCGGCGACAAACCCAAAGAGGAGGCCAGTGCCCAAGCCAGCGGAAGCTATGAGCGCGGGCCAAACAATGGCCGACTACTCCGTGATGGAGACTTCGCCCTGGAAGTCACCATCTACGAAACCAATGTGCCCCCGCATTACAGGCTCTACGCCTATCGCGACGGCAAGCCAGTCGCTCCCGCCGATGTCGTTGCGACTATCAAACTCTCCCGTTTGGATGGCGAGGTCAACCAGTTCACGTTCACGCCAGAGGGCAACTATCTGGTCGGCAGCGGTGAAGTGATCGAGCCGCATTCGTTCGATGTCGCCGTGTCCGCCGAACATGCCGGAAAGAAGTCCACTTGGTCTTACCAGTCCTATGAGGGCCGCGTAAGCATTCCGGCCGGCATCGCCAAGGATGCCGGTATCAAAACCGAATCAGCAGGGCCGGCAGTCATCCGAGACGTTGTGCGGTTGATGGGAACCGTTGTCCTAGATGCCGACAGACACGCGGCGGTTGGCGCACGCTTCCCTGGCATCGTGCGATCGGTGAACGTGCAGCAGGGCGAGCGAGTCCGCCGCGGCCAGACGCTGGCCGTCGTAGAGGGCAACGACAGTATGCGTACCTACCCGATTACCGCACCGTTCGATGGCGTGGTGCTCGCACGCAATACGAACGTCGGTGACGTGGCCGAGGCAGGTGCGCTGTTCGAGCTGGCCGACCCGTCCAACGTATGGATCGACCTGCGCGCCATTGGCACCGATGCCGAAGCCCTAAAGCCAGGACAGCCAGTACGAATCCGGTCAGCGACTGGGAAGACCGAAGCCAGCGGAAAGATTCAGCGACTGTTGCCGGTGGCCGGCAGCGGCCAGAGCGTCATTGCCCGCGTCAGCATCCCGAACTTGGAGGGACGTTGGCGCCCAGGTATGACCGTGGCAGCCGAGGTCACAGTAGGCACGCGCAACGTACCGCTGGCGGTAAAAGAGTCGGGGTTGCAGCGATTCCGCGACTTCACCGTGGTGTTCACGCAAGTCGGCGAGACATACGAAGTCCGAATGCTCGAACTTGGCGATCGTGATGGTGAATACGTTGAGGTGACTGGAGGACTCAAGCCCGGCACGAACTACGTGGCCGAGCAAAGTTTCCTGATACGCCAAGACATCGAAAAGTCTGGCGCAAGCCACGATCACTGAGGACGCGGATATGCTCGAACGTATCATTCGCGCGTCCATCGCGCATCGCTGGCTCGTGCTTCTATTGGTGCTCGCCCTGTCCGGGCTGGGGATCTGGAACTACAGCCGCTTACCGATCGACGCGATACCGGACATTACCAATGTCCAGGTACAGATCAATACCGAGGCGCCAGGCTACTCGCCAATGGAGGCTGAGCAGCGCGTCACTTTCCCGGTTGAGACGGCGCTGGCTGGCCTCGCTCGGCTCGACTACACCCGCTCGGTTTCCCGCTACGGTCTGTCGCAGGTCACTGCGGTCTTTGAGGACGGCACTGACATTTACTTTGCCCGTCAGCAGGTCGCCGAACGCTTGCAGCAGGCATCTTCGCAACTTCCGGCGGGCCTGAATCCCTCTCTCGGGCCAGTGGCAACCGGCCTGGGCGAGATATTCATGTACACCTTGGAACCCGAAAAGGGCTACGAGGAAATATGGACGCCGACCGCGCTGCGCACGTTGCAGGACTGGTCGGTGCGTCCGCAGCTCCGCAATCTGAAAGGCGTCACCGAGGTCAACACCATCGGCGGCTACGTGCGTCAATTCCACATCACGCCCGATCCGGTCAAGCTGCTGGCCTACGAGTTGACGATGAACGACGTGCTGAACGCCGTCGCGCGGAACAACGCCAACGTCGGCGCCGGCTACATCGAACGTCATGGCGAGCAGTACCTGATCCGCATCCCCGGACAAGTGCGCGACATCGAGCGACTGCGGAAAATTGTCGTGGCAACGCGCGATGGACTGCCACTCCGAATTGGCGACGTGGCGGAAGTTCTAGAGGGTAGCGAACTGCGAACCGGCGCGGCCACGAAAGACGGCAAAGAGGTCGTGCTGGGTACGGCATTCATGCTGATTGGCGAGAACAGCCGAGCAGTTGCACAGCGCACAGTAGAAAAGCTCGCTGAGATCGACGCGACACTTCCCGAGGGAGTCCGCGCGCACGCGGTTTACGACCGCACTCAACTCGTTGATCGCACCATCGCAACCGTGCAGAAGAATCTTCTGGAAGGCGCGTTGCTGGTGATCGCCGTGCTGTTCCTGTTGCTGGGCAACTTGCGTGCAGCCCTGATAACCGCTGCGGTGATTCCGCTCGCCATGTTGCTGACGATCACTGGCATGGTGCAGAACCGCATCTCGGCCAACCTAATGAGCCTGGGCGCGCTGGATTTCGGCCTGATTGTCGATGGTGCGGTCATCATCGTGGAAAACTGCTTGCGCAGGTTCAGTGAACGACAGCACCAGCTCGGTCGCCTGCTGACCCGTGATGAGCGTTTCTCGCTGGTTTCGAGCGCCAGCGCAGAGGTCATCAAGCCTGCCCTGTTCGGGTTGTTCATCATCACGGCTGTTTACCTTCCGATCTTCGCGTTGTCTGGTGTGGAAGGAAAGATGTTCCATCCGATGGCCCTCACCGTCGTGATCGCATTGACTGGTGCGATGGTGTTATCGTTGACCTTCGTGCCTGCTGCGGTCGCACTGTTTGTCACCGGCAAGGTTTCCGAGAAGGAAACCAAGGTGATGCGCGGCATCAGCCGCTTCTATGCGCCACTTCTCCAGAAGGCAATCAAGCTGAGAGTCGCCGTCGTCGCGGCGGCGGCAGTGCTGGTGGTGCTATCTGGTTTGCTTGCGACGCGCTTGGGCACCGAGTTCATCCCCAATCTGGATGAAGGTGACATCGCCTTGCACGCGATGCGCATTCCCGGAACGAGTCTGACCCAGGCGATTGGTATGCAGCGCCAGTTGGAGGCGCGGATCAAGGAGTTTCCAGAGGTGGAGGAAGTCGTCGCCAAGATCGGTACTGCTGAGGTTGCGACTGACCCCATGCCGCCTTCGGTGGCTGACACTTTCATCATGCTCAAGGATCGTAGCGAATGGCCCGATCCGCGCAAACCGAGAGCCGTACTGCTTGCCGAACTGGAGAAGGCGGTGAACGCCATTCCCGGCAACAACTACGAGTTCACTCAACCCGTGCAGATGCGCATGAATGAGTTGATCGCAGGTGTCCGTGCCGAGGTGGCGATCAAGGTGTATGGCGATGACATGGAGCAACTGGCCCAAATAGGCTCGAAGATTGAAGCCGTGGCCGAGAGTATCGAGGGGTCTGCCGACGTGGCGCTCGAACAGATTACGGGCCTGCCGCTGATGACGATCACGCCGAACGTGGATGCGCTGTCCCGATACGGCTTGGCGATCGACGACGTACAGCAAACGGTGGCAATCGCCCTTGGCGGTGCCGTCGCCGGCCAGGTGTTTGAGGGCGATCGCCGATTCGATATCGTAGTTCGGCTGCCCGAAGCGCAACGCCAAGACCCGAAGGCACTGGCGACACTGCCCATTCCGGTTCCGGCCGGCGCTGCTGCCGGGCTGGGCCAAGCCGCCTACGTGCCGCTCGGGCAGCTTGCGTCGATCGAAGTGGCGCCCGGCCCCAATCAGATCAGCCGCGAGAACGGTAAACGCCGGATCGTTATCACCAGCAATGTGCGCGGACGCGATCTAGGGTCGTTCGTGGAAGAACTGCGTGAACGCGTAAGCCGTGAAATCACGCTGCCAGAGGGCTATTGGGTCAACTACGGAGGCACGTTCGAGCAACTCATCTCGGCTAGCCAACGCCTGTCCGTCGTCGTACCGGCTGTACTGGTTCTGATCTTCGGCCTGCTGTTCATGGCCTTCGGTTCGGGCCGGGATGCCACTGTCGTCTTTAGCGGTGTGCCGTTAGCGCTGACGGGTGGCGTTGCCGCATTGTGGCTGCGCGATATTCCGCTTTCGATTTCGGCAGGGGTCGGCTTCATTGCCCTATCCGGTGTGGCAGTGCTCAACGGCCTGGTGATGGTGAGCTTCATTCGCAAGCTGCACCACGATGGCGCGCCGATTCAGGATGCCATTGTGAATGGCGCGATGACGCGGCTACGCCCGGTGCTGATGACTGCGCTGGTTGCAAGCCTCGGTTTCGTACCGATGGCCATCAACGTTGGAACGGGCGCGGAAGTGCAACGACCCCTCGCAACTGTCGTCATCGGCGGCATTGTCTCTTCGACGCTGCTGACGTTGCTGGTACTGCCGGCCCTGTATCGCCTCATTCATCGGCGTACCGACCGCCAGAACACCGCGCCAGCGTAAGCACGATGCCAATTTATCAACAGGTTCACATGGTGCGGCGAACGCAAGAAAGATGCTTGCCGCACTCGAACAACAAGGATTTTTAGGAGATTAATTGAGGTATGACATTCATGCGTGAAAGATCACTTGACGTAATACTGGATCGCTATCGACCGATCTGGCAACGGATTTCCCTGTTTCTCATGGCGACGGTTCTCCTGTTGTTCGCGTGTGCGAATCAGGCGCTCGCCCATGCCGTTGCCGAGGGTGATAAGGGCTACATCCAGGAAATATCCGGCGTCAACCTCATCCCTTTTATGTATCTAGGGGCGAAGCACATGGCGACAGGGTACGACCATATCCTGTTCCTGCTCGGTGTGATCTTCTTCCTGTACCGGATGAAGCATATCGCCCTGTATGTGACGCTATTTGCCATCGGCCACTCGACGACGATGCTGCTTGGCGTGTATTTCAACGTCGGGATAAACAGCTACATCATCGACGCGATCATCGGTCTTTCGGTGGTTTACAAGGCGCTCGACAACATCGGCGCATTTCAGCGTTGGCTCGGCTTCCAGCCCAACACGAAAGTCGCAACAGTCGTATTCGGACTCTTTCACGGATTCGGCCTGTCAACCAAGATCATCGAATACAACATCTCGCCCGATGGCCTGATTCCAAATCTTTTGGCATTCAATGTCGGCGTTGAAATCGGGCAGTTGATCGCGCTCGGCACTATTCTGATCGCAATGAGCTACTGGCGCCGAACAGCTAGTTTCTGGCGCCATGCGTACACCGCCAACGTAGCGATGATGTGTGCCGGTTTCATCCTGATCGGCTATCAGCTCACCGGCTATTTCGTTTCCTGAATCAAACACGGAGAAAATTCCATGTACAACGTATCCAAGCCAACCCTCGACGACCTTCCATCGTCGAAACAACTGCTGCGCTCGACGCTCATTGCACTCGTCGCCGCCATCGCAATTTTGGTCGGCATCGTCCTTCCCTCCGAGTACGCGATCGACCCAACAGGGATTGGTCGCGTCCTCGGCCTGACGGAAATGGGGGAGATCAAGGCGCAATTGGCCGAAGAAGCCGCTGCGGATGCCGCGAAGGATGCAGCCATGCCCGCTGCCGCGACGACAGGGAATGCAGGCACCGCCGCGCCTGCACAAGCACAGAACGCCGCGCAGGCGGAGAACGGCGCCGCCTGGCGCGATGAAATGCGCGTCGCACTCAAGCCCGGCCAAGGGGCGGAGGTGAAGTTGAGTATGAAGGCCGGCGAGCAGGTCGAGTTCAGTTGGGTTGCCGAAGGGGGCGTTGTGAACTTCGATACCCACGGCGATGGTGGCGGCCAGTCCATCAGTTATGAAAAGGGTCGCGCGGTGCCCGCTAGCAATGGCGTGATCGAGGCTGCCTTTAGTGGAAATCACGGTTGGTTCTGGCGGAACCGTGGCGACGCTGACGTGACGGTGATTGTTCGCACTCGCGGTCAATACATGGAAATGAAGCGCGTCTTGTGATTGGCAAATTGGTTACGGGCACATGCCCATGCACTCCGGCTTCCCCCCCATGCCAATTGCATGGCAGGAAGCCGAAGTTTCCCGCCCTGCCACATAGGCCGGGCCTCATCCCAGGAGATATTGAAATGAACATTCGTCCGGTTTTGATTGCAGCTCTAGCCAGCGCCTCGCTCGCTTCGCCATTCGTGATGGCCCATACCGGCGGGCATGACGACGATGCGAAGGCGATACCGAAGACATGCGAGCAATTGGCAGATACGAAGCGGTATATCAGTGACGTGGCTTATCCCGAAGTAAAGAAGCTGAAGGAGCAATGCGACGCCGCGAAGAAGAAGCCAAACGCGGCGCAATCTTCTGCGGAACGCCGCCCGTCCAACGGCGGCAACTGATTGTTTAGGGCGTAGCCGCGACTCACAGGTCGCGGCTACCGCCTGCGATGCGCACTCGTGGGAGCTATTCGTCTATGGAGTTGAGACATCTAAAATACTTTCTCGCCGTGGCGGAGGAGCTTCACTTCGCTAGAGCTTCGGAGAAGCTGCACATTGAACAATCTCCACTTTCTCGCGCCATTAAGGAGCTAGAGGAGGAACTAGGTGTTGTACTGTTTGCCCGTACCACACGCAGCACTCGCCTAACACGTGCAGGTAAGTTGTTTCTGGAGCATGTCCGCCGGGTATTTGCTGTTCTGCAACAAGCGCGCGACAGCGTAAAAGCAGCGGCCAATGGATTTCACGGTCAGTTGCGGGTGGCCTTATCGGACGGCATTACACCGTCGCGCCTTCCGGCGGTGCTCGCTTTGTGCCGACAGGAAGAACCTGAAGTCGAGATTCGCTTCTCCGAAGTGCCGTTGTCGCAACAAATCAAGGGGCTACACGACGATCTTTATGACGTAGGATTCGCGCAATCAGACGAAGTGGGCGAGGGCATCGTCGCTATACCCGTCTGGAGCGATGCGCTCATGGTGGCTGTACCTGCTCGACATCCTCTGCTGGCGCATAAGCGCATTCCGTTGGAGGAACTGCTCCGCTACCCTCTGGTTCTGTGCGATCCACAGGTTTGCGAAAGCCACGCGAAACACGTTGATCGGGTACTGCGCCGTGCGGACATGGAACCCTTGATCGCGGAGCGCGTGGCCTCCTGCGATTTGATGATGGCGCTTGTATCGGCCGGCTTCGCGCTTGGGCTTACGGGTGCAGCACACATTACAGCTAGCAGAGAACCGGGCGTGGTGGCCCGCCCCTTGGCATCACGTGTCCCACCCCTGACAACCTATCTGCTGCACCCTATAGGCGAACCATCGGAGGTTCTGGCTCGATTCATTGAGCGCGTACAGGCCATCGAATCTCTGGAATCTCCCAGGCCCATGCTGGGCCGCAATCTTGATCCCCCGGAGGAACCTGCGCCATGACGAAGATCATCCTTTTCTTGCTGGTGCCGGTGTTGACCGCCTGCGGCCAGTCCGAAACGTCTCAGAAGGCCAACACATCGGAAGCGAATATCCCAACGGTGGAGGAACTGGCAGCCAATCCCGAACGGTTGAAGGAACTACGCCAGCAGTGCAAGACGGATCGGCCCAAGCTGGGTGACGTGCTCTGCAATCGGGTGGCCGAGGCCACGCGCAAACGGTTCTATGGCGACGGCGAAACGCCCTACACGCCGCCGAAGGAATCGCCCAAGTTCTGATCGTTGGCAGTTCGCCGCATCGGCTTCAATTTTCTGTTCGACACGCCGCAATGCGCTATCGCTTGCGGCGTTTTTCTTTGGTTCGACGCCGCGCGAATTCTGTCTTTTTGCTCGACCTTTCTGCTCGAAACGGTCTTTGACCGGCACTGACCCGGCACCGATCCTGACGCTAGCGGCACGTCCTTGTGCCGCGCTTTCCATGAGGAAGAAGCGCAGGAGAAATCGGAGGCCAGGTAATGCAAGGGACGAACGTGCTGTTCGGTCAGATCGCCGTGGTATTCGGCATCGTGATCGCCGGCGTGTGGGGCGCCACACAATGGACAGCAGCCGCCCTTGGTTATCAGCTACGCCTTGGCTCGCCTGCGGATTCCGGCCACTCATGACCACTCGTTCCGATTGGACGTGATCACCGAGACCAGTTCGAGATGACCGAGTGGACCGGTGATCATGATGACCGGACCGGCGCCGTGACCGGCAATCGGGCGCC